>Ga0265293_10000100_pt1 | contig 196544 bp, 187 predicted proteins | sample Munlanlewell138R_FD_192505 | JGI IMG/M metagenome (GOLD analysis project Ga0265293, IMG submission 192505) | Leachate microbial communities from a municipal landfill in Southern Ontario, Canada - Leachate well 138R | ecosystem: Engineered > Solid waste > Landfill > Unclassified | place... | reverse complement strand
TCGCTTTTCTTTCTCTCCGCCCCGCCAGCCCAGGGGGCCGTCAGGAGGCTGCGCATTCTACTCATTCCGGAGAGATTAGCAAGCGCTTATTCGCTTCCCTTCTCTCCTTCCCGAACGCCCGGAGACGTTCAAGAGGCTGCGCATTCTACGCAGCCCGGAGAGATTAGCAAGCGTATTTTCCACTTTCTTTTCTCTCCGCCCCGTCAACCAGCAGGTGACGGGAGGCGCGCATTCTACGTCGAGATTTTTTGACGTCAACGGGTTCGCGGAAATTCTTTTTTTGCGTGACCGAACAGAACCCGGATTGCGCTGTGCTTCGTCCCGGCTACGTTGGTTTACTTGCCTTCGCCGGAGACTGTGTTGATGCGGGCAACGCGGCGCTTTCCGACCTGCACGACGTGGATCTTGCCGGCAAGGATTTGGACATCGCGGGACGCGACCCGTTCCCCGTCAATGCGCACGGCGCCTTGCTGGATCATGCGCAGCCCCTCGGAGGTGCTCGACGTGAGCCCCGCCTCTTTGAGCAGGTTGGCGATGGGCATGCCCTCTATCGGCACGGCGATGCTGAGTTCTTCCAGATCGTTGGGCAGCGCACCTTTCTGGAAACGTAGGACAAAATTCTCCTGTGCACGTTCCGCCGCAGCGGCATCGTGAAAACGGGCAACGATTTCCTTCGCCAGTTCGAACTTCACGTCGCGCGGGTTACGGCCTTCCTCCACGCTGCGACGCAATGCGGCGATGTCCTGCATGGAGCGGAAACTGAGCAGCTCGAAGTAGCGCCACATGAGGGTGTCGGAAATGGACATGAGCTTGCCGAACTGTTCGTCCGGCGATTCGTTGATGCCCACGTAGTTGCCCAGGGATTTGGACATCTTCTGCACACCGTCGAGCCCTTCGAGCAGCGGCAGGGTGATCACCACCTGCGGGCGCTGGCCGTAAGCCTCCTGCAACTGGCGACCGACCAGCAGGTTGAACTTCTGGTCGGTGCCGCCGAGTTCCACGTCGGCCCGCATGGCCACGGAGTCGTAGCCCTGGATGAGCGGATAAAGGAATTCGTGAACGGCGATGGGGCGGCCTTCCGTGTAGCGCTTGCTGAAATCGTCGCGTTCGAGCATGCGCGCCACGGTGTGCTTGGCGGCAAGCTGGATGAGATCACTTGCCGACATGGCGCCCATCCAGCTGGAGTTGAACATCACCAGGGTCTTTTCGGGGTCGAGGATCTTGAATATCTGCTGCTCGTAGGTGCGCGCGTTCTCGATGACCTGGTCGCGCGTGAGCGGCGGGCGCGTGGCGCTCTTGCCGGTTGGGTCGCCGATCATGCCGGTGAAATCACCGATGAGGAACAGCACTTCATGGCCCAGTTCCTGGAACTGGTGGAGCTTGTTTATCAGCACCGTGTGGCCGAGGTGCAGATCGGGTGCGGTCGGATCGAAGCCGGCCTTGATGCGAAGGGGGCGCCCTTCCTTGAGTCGAGCCCGTAATTCATCCTCGAGGAGGATTTCGGTCACTCCTCTCCTGATGAGCGAAAGCGCCTCATCAACCGTGTTCATGCGCGACTCCAAATTCCGTGATGCACCTAGCAATGAGCGTGACAAAAACCGGGCCGAATTCATTGACCCTGTTGGTTCTGCGCGCGTATGGTAACTCCAAATTGCGGAGCTTTTCCGAGTGACTACGTTCAGCTATTCCAACAAGGACCTGAAGGGTCTCACGCGGCGCCGGCGCGTATTGTTGCGCCGCCCCCAGTTCCATCTTGCGCTCGGCGCCTCGATTGCACTGGTGGTGGCAGCCGTGTTTTCCCTCAGCCAGGAAGCCTCCGCAATGCGCGCGCCCCGGCTTGGGGACGTACCGCTGGTCGAAACCATCGCGCTCCCCGAGGGTGCACTGAGCGCCATACCGCCCCAGGAACCCGTCATGGAACCGGCCGGGGAAACCGTGGTGGTGCGTCCGGGCGACTCGCTGGCGCTCATTTTCGCACGGCTCGGACTATCGCCCACTACGCTGCATGCGGTAATGCAGGCCGGTCCGGACACCCGTCAGCTCAGGCTCCTGAAGCCCGGTGAACAGCTGGAATTTCACATCCGTGACGGCGAACTGCGGGCGCTGAATTACATCATCGACCGCACCCGAACGCTAGCCGTCCGTGCCGGCGACGACGGTTTTTCGGCAAAGTTGCTGCAACTCACGCCGGAACTGCGCACCGCGCAGACCAGCGGCACCATTGACAGCTCCCTCTATATGGCGGCGCAGAAGGCGGGCCTTCCGGAGCCGCTCATCATGCAACTCGCGGGGATCTTCGGCTGGGACATCGACTTCGCGCTGGACATCCGCGCCGGTGACCGATTCTCGGTCATCTACCAGGAACCCTACGTGGCGGGCGAGCGCTTCGGCGAGGGCACCATCCTGGCCGCCGAATTCGTGAATAACGGACGCGTGCATCGCGCGGTACGCTTCTCCGATCCCTCCGGACACACCGACTATTACGATCCAGACGGCCGCAGCATGCGCAAGGCATTCTTGCGCAGCCCCGTCGACTTCAATCGCATCAGTTCACGCTTCACGAAGGAGCGCTATCACCCGGTGCTCGGCGTAAAGCGTCCACACCGCGGTGTGGACTATGCCGCACCCATCGGCACCCCCGTGAAGGCCGCCGGCGACGGCAAGGTGCTGTTCGTGGGCACCAAGGGCGGTTACGGACGCACCATCATCCTGCAGCACGGCGGACAGATATCCACCCTGTACGGGCACCTGTCCCGGTTCCAGCGCGGCCTGCGCTCGGGCGCGCGCGTGCGTCAGGGCCAGATCATCGGCTATGTCGGCAAGACCGGCGTGGCCACCGGGCCGCACCTGCATTACGAGTTCCGCCTCAATGGCGCGCATCGCAACCCGCTTACCGTAAAGCTGCCGAGTGCCGCGCCCATCCGGTCGGCCTACGCGCAGAACTTCCGGACCTTCGCCGGTGCCATGTTCACGCAGCTGGACCTCATCTCGGAAATCCAGCTTGCCGGCAACGAGCTCTGATCAGGTGTTCGAAACCTGAAAGCACACCTTTCACCAGAAGCCCCAAAGAAGAATCGGGATTGCCTGCCGCTGCATTTGCCTTGGCACTAGTTTGCGCTCTTTCCTCCCGCCCCTCGGCAATCATCTCCATACGTTGCCTACCTCCTGGATCCATGCAGTCATCTCCCGAGGGCCGTCTCTTGGTCACATCATTTCCCGGAGAGACGGAAGCTTGCGCTCCTTCTCCCTCCGGGAGACGAGCGCAGGATGTGCGAGGTACGACCCCATGGATGGGGAGGTAGACCGCGCCGGGAGCAGGCGGTCGAGAGAATGCATGGAGCGATTGCCGAAGGACAGGATGAGGGGATCAACAAACCAACAACCGCACCTGAATTGATCCCCTCTCCCCAGCCCTCTCCCGGAGGGAGAGGGGGCAAGAAGGCTGTCGGCAACGAAAAGACAGCCCGGAGGGAGAGGGGGCAAGAAGGGCTGGCTACGACGGCGAAATGTGACTAAGAGGCAGGCCAGAGGGAAAGGGGGTGTTCCGGTACCGCCCTACACTCGCCCGCGCAGGTGCACCGGCGTGTAGTCGCGCACGGGCTCGCCCGTGTAGACCTGGGTGGGACGGAAGATGCGGTTGTCGGCCAGCTGTTCGCGCCAGTGCGCCAGCCAGCCGGCGGAACGCGCCACCGCAAACAGGGCGGTGAACTGGTCGGGCGGGATGCCCATTTCCGCGTACAGAATCCCCGAGTAGAAATCCACGTTGGCGTACACGCCCTTGGCACCGAGGCGCTCGCTGGCGGCTTCTTCGAGGGCCAGGGCGGTCTCGAACAGCGGACTCACGCCGCGACTGGCGGCCAGCTTTTCCACCAAGCCCTGCAGAATGGTGGCGCGCGGGTCCTTGACCTTGTATTCGCGGTGGCCGAAGCCCCAGACCTTTGCCTTCGCCTCCAGTTTCTTGTCGAGCCAGGTTTGCACGTTTTCAGGCCGGCCGATCTGTTCGAGCATCTCGACCACTTTCTGGTTCGCACCACCGTGCAGGGGGCCGGAAAGGGTGCCGATGGCCGCGGCCACCACGCCGTAGGGACTCGCCAGCGTGGAACCGGTCACCAAGGCTGCGAAGGTGGAGGCGTTGATGGTGTGCTCCGCATGGAGGATCAGGCAGGTGTCCAGGATGCGGGCCAGCATCGGGTCCGGCTCCTGGCCGGTGAACATGAACAGGAAGTTCTCCGCGAACGACAAATCGCAGCGTGGCGCAAACGGATCATAGCCGTTACGGATGTGCTCCCACGCCGCGACGATCACCGGCATGCGCGCGATGATCTTCACGGTCATGCTGTGGATGTAATCGAGATCGTCGGCGAGATCGGTGCCGGAGATGCGCTCGTTGCACGGATAGAACATGCCGAGGCAGGCGACCGCGGTCTGGAGCATCTCCATGGGATGCCCGGTAGCCGGCATGTGCTTCATCATCTCGCGGATGTTGTACTTCACCCGCCGGTTGCGGCGCAGTTGGGCGTCGAAGTCGGCCAGTTCATCCGCCAGCGGCAACTGGCCGTCCAGCAGGAGCAGCGCGGTTTCCTCGAACGTGCTGTGTTCCGCCAGCTGTTCGATGGGATAGCCACGGTAGGCGAGGATTCCTTTCTCGCCGTCGATCACGGAGATATTGGAGCGCGTCGCAGGGACACCCTCGAGGCCTGGTAGATATTCGTTCATGCCATTTCCCAGCCTTGAAAGGGCGGCTAGGATAGCTTCGCAAGGGTCCACAACGCAAAAGGCCCGACGTGTGCCGGGCCTTTTTTGGCGTACCAGCAATGAGTTACGCCGAGAACGAGGAACCGCAGCCGCAGGTGGTGGTGGCGTTGGGGTTGCGGATGACGAACTGTGCACCCTCCAGACCTTCCACGTAATCGATCTCTGCGCCCGCCAGATACTGGAAGCTCATCGGGTCGATGAGCAGGGTCACGCCGCCCTTCTCGACGGTGGTGTCGCCTTCGTTGATGGCGTCATCGAAGGTGAAACCGTACTGGAATCCGGAACAGCCACCCCCGGTGACGAACACGCGGAGCTTCAGGGCGGGGTTACCTTCCTCGGCGATCAGGTCCCGCACCTTGTTGGCCGCGCTGTCGGTAAAAATGAGAGGGCTTTCGTCGCTCATGGTCTTCTCCAAATCGGGGTGCTCAAATGTCGACAGATTATGCGAATCCTGAGTGGATTAATCAAGAATCAGCCGTGACAACTTCGCTGGCGTCCGCGGCCGGCACCTGCTTGCCGCGCGGCAGGGCCTTGCGGCCTTCGTCATAGTGAATCAGGCTGCCGTTCACCTCGGCGCCCCGGGCCATCTCGATGACCTTATAGTAGACGTTACCCTTCACGCGGGCGTTGGCGGCGAGTTGGATGTGCTCGGACGCATACACGTCGCCATTGACGCAGCCGTTCAGCACCAGATTCGGTACCCGGACCTCGCCCTCGATGAGGCCGCGCTCACTAAGGCTGAGAACGGAATTGGCTTCCTGCTCGGCGATGATGTTGCCGCGAATGGTACCGTCGACGTGGAGCCCGCCGGAGAACCGCACGTCACCGCGCAATTCCGTGTTCTGGCCGATCAGCGTGTCGATTTTGGAAGCCTTCTTGTTGCCGCCATTGCCCCACATATGTCTCTCCTAGGCCGCGGGCCAATCAAAAACTCTTTCCAGACCCTGGTGCCGCTGCTCGCGGGGAACCACCTTCACCGTGGTACGCACCGGAGTGAAGCCCTCGGGCAACGCCAGGTTGCCTTCGAAGTTCTGGAAGTACTTGAACCGGTATGTCAGTTGCCGCGCATCTTCCGTAACCAGATCGTTCAGGTCGAGTACGCTGATGCGGCCGTCCTGATTGCCCTCGATGGCTACGGTCACCCGACCGCTGGCTACCCTATCATTTTTCAAAACCTGGGTTAATACGAGCTTGTAGCGATAACCACGCTCCAGGCCGTTCGGGGTCAGGTCGAAGGCCTGCACGCGCAGGCCCGCCGCCGCTTCCTTGGGCGTCACGATGCCCCGATAAAACGCCAGTTCGCCGTTCAATTCGGCGATCTCGTCCTGCAACCCGGCCACTGCGGTCTCGAGCTGCTTGTAGGCTTCGCGCTCGATCTGCTTGCTGCGTTCCAGCACCGCCTGCGCCTCGCGCAATTCACCGATGGTCTTCTCGTGCTGCCGGTTCACCTCGGTGAGCCGGGCCGCTTCCTTGTTGGCAGAGGTGAAGTCCACACCGGCGCGATAGCGCCCGTAATCGAACAGACCCCAGCCCGCCACCAGCACACCCACCACCGCGAGTATCACCAGCCGCGTAACGCGGGCGGAATCGAATGCCCGGACGACGACGCGGCTCATGGCAGCACAGCGATGGCGTCGAGGCCCGCTGTTTCCTTGCAGCCAAACATGACGTTCATATTCTGCACGGCTTGTCCCGCCGCGCCCTTGACGAGGTTATCAATAACGGAAAGGACGACGACGGTGTCACTGTCCTGGGGACGGTGAACGGCAATACGGCACAGATTGTTGCCGCGCACCGTGCGCGTCTCCGGGTGACTGCCCGGCGGCAGCACGTCGACGAACTCCTCGCCCGCGTAGCGCTCGGCGAACAGCGTCTGGAGGTCCACGGAGGTGTCCTTCAGGCGGGCGTAGAGCGTGGCATGGATGCCGCGGGTCATGGGCAGCAGGTGCGGCACGAAGGTGAGGCCGACATCCTGACCGGCCGCCAGGGCAAGGTTCTGGCGAATCTCGGGCAGGTGCCGGTGGCCCGGCGTGCCATAGGCCTTGAAGCTCCCCTCCACCTCGGCAAGCAGCATGCCGACGGCGGCCTTGCGCCCCGCCCCGCTCACGCCGGACTTGGCGTCGGCGACCAGCCCATCGAGGCTCACCAGGCCCTGCTCCACCAAGGGCAGGAAACCGAGCGTCACGGCGGTGGGATAGCAGCCGGGATTGGCCACCAGGCGCGCATTGCGGATAGCGGCACGATTCACCTCGGGCAGGCCGTACACGGCCTCAGCGACCAACTCCGGGCAGGCGTGCGGCATGCCATACCACTTCTCCCACACCGCCAGGTCTTTGATGCGGAAATCGGCGGCGAGGTCGATCACCTTCACACCCGCATCGAGCAGCTCACGTGCCATGGTCATGGCGGTGCCGTTCGGAGTGGCGAAGAACACCACGTCGCAGGACTGGAGCACCGCGGCATCGGGCGCCGTAAAGGCGAGGTCCACATGGCCGCGCAGGTTCGGGAACATCTCGGCCACGGGCAGGCCGGCCTCGCTGCGCGAGGTGATCACGCGCAGCTCCACTTCGGGGTGTCCCGCAAGGAGCCGCAACAGTTCCACACCCGTGTAACCGGTGCCGCCGACGATGCCTGCCTTTATCATGGGGCCGTTCCTGAAGATCGCATCCGATAGGGAAGGCGAATGATAAGAGGTGATGGCGCGGAGCGAAAGGCCGCACCCCGCAGAAAAAAGAAAGCGGCCGAGAGGCCGCTGAATGACTGCACATTTCGTTTTTCTTGTGAGGAAACTAGACCCCACCGCGAAATGATGCGCATAAATTAATGAACCGGCCGGGAGCCGTCAAGTGCAAGACCACCAACCCACTACCCCGCTGGAACGCCTGCGTCTGAAGCTCGCCCGCGCGGACGCGCTGGTGCAGCTGGCTGTGCTCGGCATCCTGTGCGGATTGCTGGCAGGCGCCGTGATCATTGCCTTCCGCCTCAGCCTCGAGCACCTGCAAGTGCGGTTGCTCATGTCGCACGCGGAAGATTACGAAAATCTCCCATGGCTTGAGCGGTTTGCCTGGCCTGCTCTGGGCGGGCTTGCACTCGGCCTGCTGTTCCACGTGCGCGGTATGCCGGTAGGCGTGGTGCACGTCATGGAGCGCCTGAATTACCACCGCGCCGTGCTGCCCTGGCGCAACGCGGCGGTGCAATTCTTCGCGGCATTGGTGAGCATCGCCAGTGGCCACTCGGTCGGACGTGAGGGTCCGGGCATCCACCTTGGCGCGTGGGGCGGCAGCGCACTCGGCGGCTGGCTGGCGCTGCCCGGCAATTCCCAGCGCACCCTGGTAGGCTGCGGCGTCGCGGCGGCCATCGGCGCATCGTTCAACACGCCGTTGGCGGGTGTGGTGTTCGCCATGGAAGTGGTGCTGATGGAGTACAGCATCACAGGTTTCGCGCCGGTGATCCTCGCGGCGGTGAGCGGCACGGCACTGACCCGCCTGGTGTACGGTCCCATGCCCGCCTTCGAGGTGCCGCCGCTCGAACTCGGCTCGGTGGCGGAACTGCCTTACGTGCTGGTCATCGGCATCCTCATCGGCACGCTCGCCGCTGCCTTCGTGCGCCTCATTACCTTTGTCACTTCACACACCCAGGCCTGGCCCGCCGTCTTGCGACTCACCCTGGCCGGTGTATGCACCGGCGCCCTGGCGCTGCCCGTGCCGGCCATCATGGGCATCGGCTACGACACGGTTTCCGGGGCGCTGCTCGGTCAACTCGGCCTGTTCGCCATGCTCGCCGTGGTGGGGGTGAAACTGTTGGCGACCACCGTGGGTATCGGCCTTGGCCTGCCTGGCGGGCTCATCGGCCCCACCTTCGTCATCGGCGCAGCGGCGGGCGGCGCCATGGGAATCTTCGCCAATGCCCTGTTCCCTGGCGACGTGTCCTCCCACGGTTTCTATGCCATGGTGGGCATGGGCGCCATGATGGGCGCGACCTTGCAGGCGCCGCTCGCCGCACTCATCGCCATGCTGGAATTGACCGGCAACCCGCACATCCTGCTGCCCGGAATGCTCGCCGTGATCGCCGCGGGACTCACCAGCAGCGAAGGTTTCCGCCAGGGCCCGGTATTCGTGGGCCTGCTGCGCACCCGCGGGCTGGAGACGCGCAACGATCCGGTACGCCAGCGCCTGCGCCGACGCGGCGTGGAGGCGGTGGTGGATCGGCGTTTTTTGCGTGCGCCGCGCTGCATATCGCGCGCCGCTGCGGAGGCCCTGCTGGCCGAAGCACCCCACTGGTTGCTGGTGCAGGATGCCGAGCCGCCGTTCGCCATACCTGCCGCCGATTTGGCCCGCGCGCTCGTCGCGGATGCGGCGGCGCAGGACATCGATCTGGCCGGCATCGCTTCGACCGCGCGCGGGCCTGCGATGGCCGTGCCGCTCACTGCCAGCCTGCTGGATGCGCTGGAGGCGATGAACTCGGCCGATGCGGAACTCGTCTATCTCACGACGCCCGATCGCCGCGGTGGCGAACGCGTGTGCGGCGTGGTGCCACGGCAGGCCATCGAATCGGAATACCGGTACAATGACCGGCCTTTGTGATCCTGCGCGGAACTCCCTCATGCGAAGCAAGGAAATCCTGATTGCCGTGTTCGCCGTTCTGGTGCTCGCTCTGGCGGCCTTCCTGCTGTTTTCGCCGCCCGGCGCCAACCCGGCACCGCCGGCCAGTTTCACCACCCTGGACGGCAAGACCCTGCGGCTGACCGAACTGCGCGGCCGACCGGTGCTGGTGACCTTCTGGGCCACCACCTGCCCGGGCTGCGTGAGTGAGATGCCGCACCTGATCGAACTCTACAAGGACCTGCATCCGCGCGGCCTGGAGATCATCGGCGTGGCCATGGCCTATGACCCGCCCGCGCAGGTGCGCGAAATGGTCGCGCGTCGCAGTGTGAACTATCCCATCGCCCTCGACAGCGACGGCAGCATCGCCAAGGCCTTCAGTGACGTACGCCTCACGCCTACGCATTTCGTCATCGACCCGCAGGGGCGCATCGTGCAACAGAAACTCGGCGAGCTCGATTTGACGGCGCTGCGGACCCGCCTTGAACCTATGCTGAAGGACGGTGCGTGATGTTGTGGGTGAAGTCGTTCCACATCGTGTTCGTGGTGGCGTGGTTTGCCGGCTTGTTCTACCTGCCGCGTCTGTTCGTCAATCACGCCATGGCGGAAACCGCCGCCGAGGCGGACCGTCTCGCCCTCATGGAGCACAAGCTCTACCGTTTCATGACGCCGCTCGCCTGGCTCGCTCTCGGCCTCGGCCTGTGGCTGTGGCTGGGCTTTGGGTTCACCGGCGGCTGGGTGCACGCCAAGCTGGCGCTGGTGCTGCTGCTCATCGGCTATCACTGGTATTGCGGGCGCATCCTGCGCGCCTTCGCCACCGGGCAGAATAGCCGCAGCCACGTGTTCTACCGCTGGTTCAACGAGGCGCCGGTGCTGTTGCTGCTGGTCATCGTGATCCTGGTGGTGGTGAAGCCGTTCTGAGTTGCAGCACGAAGGACGGGCACAACGCGGAGTTCGCTGAGGCGCGGAGGACGCGGAGAAGAAATGAATGGGCTTTTCTCTGCGCCCTCCGCGCCTCCGCGCCTCTGCGTTTGAATTCACATGCAAGTGCGCTGACGTTGGAACGACCATGGATATCCGCGACGACCTGATCCGCCATTACCATTGGCTGCGCCAGTACGGCTACAACGATTCGCACTCGGGCAACGCCTCGCTGCGCGATGGCGACGGACTGTGGGTGACGCCCACCGGCGCGTGCGCGGACACGTTGCAGGCCGGCGAGCTGATCCGCTGCCCGCTGGAGGGCGCACCCGCGCCCGGCGCCTCGCTGGACGCGCCGTTGCACCAGGGCGTTTACCGCCGCAACGGCGAGGCGCGCGCGGTGCTGCACAGTCATGGGCCTTACACGGTGGCCATGACCCTCGACGGCAAGGATTTCTTTCCGCCGGACTTCGAGGCCTGGTATTACTTCAAGCGCATTCCGGTGCTCTCCATTCCCTATGAGGATTACACCCGCGATGCGCCTGCGCGCGTCGCCGAGGTGCTGGCGGATCACCCCGTGGTGGTGGTGCGCGGTCATGGCGTGTTCGCCTGCGCGCCCAGCCTGAATCTCGCCTACAAGTGGACCTGCTCCCTGGAATCCTCCGCCAAGACGGCCTTCATCGCCCGCCAGGCCGGGACCTGGCGGGTCTGATACGATTTCCCTAGATTCCTCTCGGAGAATACCCATGCCGCAGGCCACCGTCCCCGTGGTCATGACCTTCGCCGGCAACGATCCCACCGGCGGCGCCGGCCTTTCCGCCGACATCGAGGCCATCGTGAGCATGGGCTGTCAGGCCGCGCCGGTGGTCACTGCACTCACGGTGCAGGATACCCGCAACGTGATGCGCTTCGAGCCCGTCAATCCGGCGCTGGTGGTGGAGCAGGCCCGTGCGGTGCTGGAGGATATGCCGGTAGCGGCCTTCAAGATCGGCATGCTCGGCAGCGTGGAAAACGTGGAAGTGGTGCATACGCTCCTCACGGATTACCCCGACATCCCGGTGGTGCTCGATCCCATCCTGCGCGCCGGCGGCGGCGCCAGCCTGACCTCGGTGGACATGGCCGATGCCATGCTCCAGTTGCTGTTTCCGCTGGCGGTGATCGCCACACCCAATTCCGAGGAGGCGCGCGTGCTGGCGCCCGAGGCCGACACCCTGGACGCCTGCGCCCAGGAGCTGCTCGCCACGGGCTGCGAACTGGTGCTTGTCACCGGCACGCACGAAAACACCCGCCACGTGGACAACGTGCTCTACGGCAATCTGCGGCGGCTGGAGTCCTTCACCTGGGAGCGCCTGCCGCACAGCTATCACGGCTCCGGCTGCACCCTCGCCGCGGCCATCGCCGGGCTGCTGGCGCAGGGCCTCGAACCCTTCACCGCCGTGCACGAGGCGCAGGAATTCACCTACGAGGCGCTGCGCAATGCCTACCGGCTCGGCATGGGCCAGCACATCCCCAACCGGCTGTTCTGGGCCCGTGGCGATGACGAGGAGGAGGAGGCATGAGCCGCCTGCGCGGCCTGTACGTGATCACCGATGCCCGGCTCATTCCCGACGCACGACTGACAGCAGCGGTCGAGCAGGCCATCGCGGGCGGCGCGCGGATGGTGCAATACCGCGACAAAGGCGCCGATGCGACCCGTCTGCATGGGCACGCCGAGGCCCTGGCGAAACTGTGCCGCGCGCGCGGCGCCATGTTCATCATCAATGACGATCCGGCACTCGCCGCTGCGGTGCGTGCGGATGGCGTACATCTCGGCAGGGATGACGGCGATATCGCCGCCGCCCGCACCCTGCTCGGCCCGGACGCCGTTATCGGCGTTTCCTGTTACAACCAGCTTGAACGTGCAAAGGCCGCCGTGGCCGCGGGCGCCGACTACGTGGCCTTCGGCAGTTTCTTCCCCTCCAGCGTAAAACCCGACGCCGTGCGCGCCGCGCCGGCGCTATTGCGTGAGGCCAAGGCGTGCCTGCGTGTGCCGCTGGTTGCCATCGGCGGCATCACCTCCGCCAACGGCGCAGCGCTGGTGACTGCCGGCGCTGATATGCTCGCGGTGATCTCGGATGTGTTCGGCCACGACGACATCCGCGCCGCCGCCCGGCGCATCGCACAGCTCTTCCCGTAACGCTCGTGGAAGAGAATGGTTGATTCCTCGGCGTTGTTTGCGTCTTTTTAGAGGAATTACCTCTCTGCACCTGCGAGTTCCATGTCGTCGCTTCTGTGGTTGCTCGCCTTTCTCCCATTCGCCCGGCGCGCTAGCGCAGCAGGTTGCCCACCCCTGTCAGCACCAGCAGCGCAGCACTCAGCCGGGTGGCGGTGACGCGGTGGTGCTGGAGTTGCTCGCGCAGGCGGGCGCCGATCCAGGCGGCGCCGATGCCGTAGACCAGTGACGGGATGAAGATCGCGCCGAGACCGAAGCCGAGGCCGAGCAGCAGGCCGTGCCAGGGGCTGGCGCTGACGGCGGCGGAGAAAAGCACCGTTCCCAGCGGCGCACACGGGGTCAGGGTCATGCCGGCGCCGAGCAGCAGCAAACCGCCGGGGAGCAGCGGGCGGCCACGACCGGGAAGGGTCGCGGCGGATTCCACACGCTGTAACGGCCGCTCGTCGTTGCGGCCTGCAGCACCGCCATGGCAGGTGGGTGCGCCGGTGCGGCGCTGCCACAGAGCGAGGCCGATGAGGATGGCGGCGACGCCGATGAGGGCGCGCACCTGGGCGGCCTCCGCGATCTGACCGCCCAGGTACTCGCCGAGGGCGCCGGCCGCGGTGGCGAGGGCGGCGTAGCCACCCAACCGGCCGAGGGAGAACGGCAGCAGGATGCGCCAGGAGCGGCGGACGCCGCCGTCGCTGGCGAGGAACACCGGGCCCAGATAGGGCAGACAGGCCAGGGTGCACGCCCCCATGCCGAACACCAGCCCCAGCACCGCGGCCATGGGGAAGCTGACCAGGGTCTGCTCAATGGGGGTCATGCCTGTTCCACCAGGTGTTCACTGCGGGCGAGCATGGCGGCGCCGAAGGCGGTGGTGGTCTGCGGGTGTTCTGGAACCACCAGCTGCCGTTGCAGTTCGTCCTCGATGGCGGCCACCAGTCCCTTGTTGAGGGCGGGACCGCCGTCGAAATAGACCCGGCCCTCGATGCCCACGCGCTTGGCCAGGCGCACGGTGCGCTTGGCGATGGAGTAGTGGATCCCGGCGACGATGGCTGCCTTGTCGTGGCCGCTGGCCAGCAGGCCGATGATCTCCGATTCGGCGAACACCGTGCAGGTGCTGTTGATGGCGAGCGGCGCGCTTTGACTGTTGAAGTGGCAATCGCCCAGCTCCTCCAGATCGATCTCCAGGTTGCGGGCGGCCACGTCGAGGAAACGGCCGGTGCCGGCGGCGCACTTGTCGTTCATGGCGAAATTGACCACATGGCCGTTGGCATCGATCTGGATCGCCTTGGAGTCCTGGCCGCCGATGTTGATGATGGTGCGCACGCCGCCGAAGGCCTTGCCCGCCTCGTGGGCGCCGATGGCGTTGGCGGTGATCTCACTGATAGAGTCGTCCGCCTCCTTGAACAGCTTGCGGCCGTAGCCTGTGGCGATGACATAGCGCACGTCGTCGCGGCTCAGCGCCAGATCGGTAAGCAGGCGTGCCAGCGCCTCCTTGGCATTCTTGTGGAACAGGCTGCCCGAGGCGGTGACGTGGACCCCGACGAGTCTCCCCGTCTCGTCCACCACGGCCACCTTGATAGCGGTTGAGCCGATGTCGATGCCGGCGAAATAGTTCATGCGCGTTTTCTCTTGCGGGTCTTGATGGACTCGAGAAAGGCCTCGATGCGGGTGGAAAGCTGGCCCATGTCGTCGGGGCTGTAATCGGTCTCCACGTAGAGCATGGGAATGCCTTTTGCGGAGAGCGCCTCGGCGATGCTGCGCTGCTCCATCTCGTACACCTGACAGCCGGCGAAGGCCTGGTAGACCACACCATCCACGGCGAAGCTGTCGGCCAGTTCCAGCAGCCGGCGCCGGCGGTCGTCGTTGCGGGTGAAGATGGGGCAGGTGCAGGGCTTCAGATAACGATCGGCGAGGGCATCGACCATGTCGTCGAGGCGCCACTCGTCCACCGCGGTCAGGTCGTAGAGCATGCGGTTGGCCGAGCAGGTCTCGTCGGCCACCACCACGCCGCCGGCCTCTTCGATGAGCAGCGGCAGCTTGAGGTTGGGAAAGATGGGCGGCGAGCCGGTGAACAGGATGCGCGGCGCCTTGCGCTGGGCCGCCTGAAAGTTCTCCAGCAGGCGTTGCTGCAACTCCTCGTTCAATGCCTCCACCGCCGCGGTCCAACGCTCGATGTCGTCGAAGAAGAACGCATTGGTGACCAGGAAGGCGTCCTTGCCGAGGAACACCGCGGGCTGGCTCTTGCGAAGCTGATGCAGCGCGCGGAACGCCGCCTGCGCGCGCGCCGTGCGCGCCATGGCCGCCTTGAGTGCCTTGCGGGTCAGACGCTGGCCGGTGACTTCACTGAGCCGCACGGCGAACTGCCGCACGCTGCGCTGCCAGTAGAGCCGCGCCTCCTCGCTCTCCTTGGCCGGCGGCAGTTCCAGATCGTACACCCGGTGGCCCATCGCCTCGATCATGGCGCTCGCCTTTTTCTTCTGGTCGCAAGTGGTGGGGTTGACGATCAAGTCGAGGTTTCCAATGCGTGGCACCGGGTCCTGACTGCTGAGCATCCCCAACGTCGCCTTCACCAACGAACAGGACTTGGCGGGCATGAAGTCACCACCGATCTGGTCGTAGTGATAGGCGCCGTTGCACAACCGCACCGGGGTAGCGCCGACGGCGTGGATCAACTCTTCCGGCGCCTGGATGCAGGTGGTGCCAATGCGCATCCCTTCGTACGGCAGCGCCTCGCCCTGGCAGTAGACGCGGCGGAACAGGTCGTAGAAATAATCCATCCCCCGCGGGTTGTCATCGAAGCGGTCGGTGATGTGATCGAGGATGTTCTCCGCCTCGCGCGCCTGGCGGCTGTGATTGAACGATACGGGTTGACGCTCAGTCACCGGCGGCTCCTTTGTTCATGCGTTTGATGAAGCCCTGTTCGGTCGCTTCGAAAAGGGTGACGCCCGCGAAGGTGGCCTTGAGGGCACCGTCCTCCGGGCAGGCGGAGACGCACTTCAGGCACAGGATGCAGTCGTCCTGCATGATGCGTGTGGTGTTCACCTCGTCGGCGATCTCCTTGATATCCATGTCGCACACCCGGTAGCAATCACCACACCGGGTGCATTTGTCGCCGTCCTTGCGCAGTTGCAGCAGGGCGGGCCGGGAGAGCAGGTAGTGCAGCGCGCTCATGGGACAGAAAAAACAGAAGAAGCGCTTTTTCACGAAGGCGCCCGCGAAGAATCCGCCGGTGATGAGCATGCCCAATGCGGTCATGATCATGGTGCTCTTTTCCGCGAAATTGACCGTGAGCTGCGAGGTGTCGCCGGTGAACAGCGGGAGGATCATGCGGCCCGGGCAGATGTCGCAAAAGGGCGTGCCCAGGCTGTGCGGCAGCAGCCCGCCGCCCACCGCCAGGGGCATGAGGAGGGTGAGGGCAAGCAACACGTACTTGATCACCGTGAGGCGGCGGAAGGCGGCCTCGCGGTAGCGCGAAAAGCGCACGCCCAGACGTGTGCGCAGCGCGGTGATCCAGTCCTGCAAGGTGCCGAGCGGGCAGGCGTAGCCGCACCAGGCCTTGTTGAGCACGAAGAACCACAGCGCAAACAACACGAAGGCCTCAAGAACGCCGAGAATCGCCCAACTGAACAGCCGCTGCCAGGGCACGCTCAACTGGTGTTGCAGCGGCAGCAGGTAACACACACCGCCGCGGCTTTCACCGACAAAGCCACAGGCGAAGGTAGGCAGGCTGTTGCCCAGGTTCACGGCCGCGTAACCGCCATAGATGAACAGCACGAAAAAGCCCAGTTGCAGCCAGAAGCGGAAGCGCCTGAGGTCGATGCCGTTAACCCACTGCCTAATCATGGAAGCGCACCTCGCGAAACGGCCGGGTGCGGCGTCGGCGATAGATGTAGGCGCCCAGGCCGCCGAAGCTCAAGCCGAACAGGCCGATGGTGAGGCCGTAGGCGTAGGACTGGTAATCGCGGCTGGACGGATGGTATTGGCCAGCCAGGGTGGCCTGGTAGCGGGTGCGCGCGTAGGGCACGCCGTCCAGCGTGCCGGCCTCGGCCCGATCCAGGGTGGCGATTACCAGGAAGTCCTGGCGATGGCGGTAATCGAAATCCGCCCAATCCGGGAAGTAGTCGCGCACCAGCGTGAAATGTACGCGGCCTTCCGCGTCGCTGTGCGCGGTATTGCGCCAGCCCGACATGGTATTCAGCGTCACCTCCGCGCCTGCCACGGGCGCGCCGTACGCCAGCACGCGAAAGGTCACCGTGTCACCGAAGCCGAGGCGGGTATGGAAATCTTCCTTGTGGAGGCGTTCGCGGACGAGCTCCAGGGGAATGCTCGCCAGGTGTTTGGGCGGCATTTTGCTTTGCACGTCGTCATGGCCCTCCCGGCAGCTGTGCTTGAGCACTTCCGCCTTGGCCATGCTGACGTGCAGGCGGGTGTCCCGCACCTTTCGCTGGGTCAAATAGACGTTGTAGAAACCCTCCTTGGCCACGGGGAAACGCCAGTGGCTGTGCTTCCCTGCAGAGTCAGCAGCCGATGGTGTGCTGTGTGCACCGGCAGGATCCTGCAACAGGACCTCGCCGCCCTCTACCGCCGTGGCATAACCGGCCGTGGCCGGGATCGCCCCGGCGCGCAGCCACAGGCGTTTGAAAAACGTGCCCCGCGGGCCGGGTTCCAACCAGCCGCCGTGGGCACTGCGCAGCCGCGCGGTCATGGCCGGGTCGGGTGGTTGGTCCGACAGCCACAGCGGCTCCGCCGCGACGTGCTGTCCGCACAGGGCCAGGCACAGCGCCGCCCAGAAGCGAAAGGCCAGCATCGAAAGTCTCCTCATGGGGCCGACTACCACTGGTAGGAAAGCCCGGCGTAGAACGTGCGCGGGAGACCCACGTCATACTCACGACCGTCCGTGCCGTAGCTCACCCGTTCGGCGTACTTCTCGTCGGTGAGGTTCAACACGTGCGCCCACCAGGACCAGTGCGCGCCGGTCCAGGTGACGCGCAGGTGGAACAGATCGGGCCGGTCGGCCTTGCCGGCCGGGTCGTCGTTGCTGTCGCTGGTGTAGTACTCAGTGATGGTGTTCCACTCCAGCTCGGCGGCGAGTCCGGTGACCGGCATCCAGGTGAGGCGGGTGTCCAGGTGATGCTTGGGCGAGGCCTGAAGGGTATTGCCGCTCAGGTCGTCACTGCCGTCCACGTAGTCGAGGTAGCGGTTGTCGGCGTAGGTGTGCGCCACATCCAGGCGCCAGTGGTCGTGCGGCTGCCAACCCAGCAAGGTCTCCACGCCCTGGACCCGCACCTCGCCTGCGTTGACGTATTTCTCCAGGTGCTCGTTTTCCACCAGCATGTCGGTGATGGTGGTGCGGTAAAGGGCCACGTCGTAGGTGAAGCGGCTGGCCGGAAACCGGCCGCGCAGGCCAACTTCCACGTTTTCGGCCCGTTCAGGATCGAGATCCGGGTTGGGGTCGTAGCCACGACCGCCCACGAACAGATGGGTACGGCTCGGCACCACGAAGCCCTGCCCGTAACCGACCCAGGCGGTGTTGTGCGGATCGAGGTCGACACTGGCGCCCGCCTTGGGGCTCACGTGGCCGAAGGTCTTGGATTCGTCGAAGCGGGTGGTGGTCCCGCGCGAGGTCTTGTGACCCTCGGCGGAGTACTCGATGCGGTCGTAGCGCGCACCGAGCGACAGGCGCAGGCGCTCGAGCGGGGCGATCTCGTATTGAATGAACGGCGAGGTGCCGACGGCGGTCACGTCGAACTGCTGGGCTATGGCGCTGGACGTGGTGCGCCCCTCGAAGGTGGTGGTGTCCAGGGCGCTGTGCAGCAGGTCCAGGCCGGTGATCAGTTGCGAACGGCTGGCTTCGAAGTCCTGCCGGTACAGCGCGACCAGGTTGTGATTCACCACGTCGTTGCTGCTGATCCCGCCGGTGGCGCTGTAGGAAGGCGTACCCTCGGTCTGGCTGTTCCTGACGCCGTAGGAGATGTCGAAGGCGGAACGGGAGTTCATCTGGCGCTCGTACTTGACGGTGCCGGACACGGATTCCTCGTCGTTGTAGGCATCCAGCACCGCCGCCTGGCGCCAGTCGCTCTTGAACTGCGCCTCGCTCAGCGAGCCCGGGTCCTCCTGGAAGTTGTCCAGGTATTCGGCGCGGACCGTCACGCTGGACTGGAGGTCCGGCGCAAACTGGAGCTTCCCGCTGGCGGCGCGCCGACGACGCGCGGTGCGGTCCTGCCAGCCGTCGGTGTCGAGGAAATTGGCGTCGGCGAAATAACCCACCGCGCCGTGGGTACCCGCGGCCGAAACGCCGCCACGCCGGCGCTGGTGCTCACCCAGTTCACCCCATACGCGGTATTCCGGATCAAGCGGCGGCTCGCGGGTGATGACGTTGATTACGCCACCGAGGGCGTTACTGCCATAGAGCGCGGAGGCGGGCCCGCGCACCACCTCCACCCGTTCGATGTCGAAGGTGTTGGTGTCTTCCGCGCCCGAGATGGTGCCGGTGCCGAAGGCCGCGCGCGTGGCCAGGCCGTCGACCAGGTTGATGGTGTAATTGCGGCCGCTGGGAATGCGCAGGTTGCGGATCATGCTGTAGCCCGGGATCCGCTTCATGAGCTCGGTGGTGGCGCTGGTGAACTTGATGGTGTCCAGTTCCTGCTTGCCGACCACGGTGACTGCGGCCGTGGTGTCCTGGAGTTCGGAGGCCATCCGCGTCGCGGTAACGGAAATCAAGGGGTGGTCCGGCGGTGCAGCACTTTCATCAGTGGTTTGTGCCTGAGCGCCGGAAGCGATGATGAAGAGGCTGGGAATCAGACAGGAGATGTGGGTGAGGCGCGCGTAGATCATCATGGGTCTCATCGACGATGTTTCATGGCTAGGCAACGCCTCCTTGCGACGCGGGGAAAACATCGATGGAATGGCAATATCTATGCCACCCATAAGTCATTGAAGGGAATAGCTGCGGAGCGCCAAAGGAAGGTGATAACAGGTGATTTGCCGCAGTCGACCAGGGAAAAGACACATCTGCGCCGCGTACATTCGGCCATACGTCTGTAACCGAATGGCGATGTGCTCGCCTTGTCCCCTCGCAGGGTGGTGCCTACAATCCGGAACGCCCTTATGGCCGGACAACGGGCACTCGGCAGGGCTGACGCCGAACCTGCAAGCCGCTTGGGCGTATGATGGGCAAGGCCTCGCCGGCCCGCCCTGGACGCTCGACGGCCCACCTACCGGCGACACTTCCGTAGATTCAAGAAGAAAGATCGATACCCATGCAAAACTCGCAAAACCTCTTCACCGCCGCCCAGCAACACATCCCGGGCGGTGTAAATTCCCCCGTGCGGGCGTTCCGCGGTGTGGGCGGCGACCCGGTGTTCGTCAAACGCGTCAACGGGCCTTATCTGTGGAGCGAAGAGGGGCGGCGCTACATCGATTACGTGGGCTCGTGGGGCCCGGCCATCGTCGGCCATGCCCATCCGGCGGTGGTGAAGGCAGTGCAGGACACGGCGGCCGATGGCCTGTCCTTCGGTGCACCCTCGGTGCGCGAGACCGTCATGGCCGACCTGCTGTGCGAGTTGGTGCCTTCGATGGACTTGGTGCGCATGGTCAGCTCCGGCACCGAGGCCACCATGTCGGCCATCCGCCTCGCCCGCGGCCACACGGGCCGCGACACGATCGTGAAATTCGAGGGCTGTTATCACGGCCATTCCGATGCGCTGCTGGTGAAGGCCGGCTCCGGCGCACTCACCCTCGGCGTGCCGAGCAGCCCGGGCGTACCGGCGGCCCTCGCCGAGCACACCCTGACCCTGCCCTACAACGACCTCGCCGCTGTGCGCGATACCTTCGCGAAGGTGGGTGACCAGATCGCCTGCATCATCGTCGAGCCGGTGGCCGGCAACATGAACTGCATCCCGCCGGTGCCCGGTTTTCTCGAAGGCCTGCGCGAGGTGTGCGATGAACACGGCACCGTGCTGATCTTCGACGAGGTGATGACCGGCTTCCGCGTCGCCCTGGGCGGCGCGCAGGCGCACTACGGCATCGTTCCGGACCTCACCACCCTCGGCAAGGTGGTGGGCGGCGGCATGCCGGTGGGCGCCTTCGGCGGCAAGCGCGCCATCATGGAAAAGATCGCACCGCTCGGCCCCGTGTATCAGGCCGGCACGCTGTCGGGCAATCCGGTGGCCATGGCCGCCGGTCTCGCCACCCTGGCGCTCGTGCGCGAGCCCGGTTTCTACGCGGCGCTGGCGGAAAAGACCGACTACCTGGTGAACGGCCTCATGGCCGCGGCCAAGAGTGCCGGCGTGCCCATGAGCGAAAATCATGTGGGCGGCATGTTCGGACTATTCTTCACCACCGAGGACAAGATCACCAGTTACGGCCAGGCGGTAAGCCGCTGCGACGCCGAACGCTTCAAGCGTTTCTTCCATGGCATGCTCGACGAGGGCGTGTACCTGGCGCCGTCGGCCTACGAGGCGGGGTTCGTCTCGGCGGCTCACTCCCGGCAGGACCTGGACGACACCATCACCGCCGCGGCGCGGGTGCTGGCGCGGATCTGACATGCACTACCGCATCATCCCGGTCACGGCCTTCCAGCAGAACTGTTCGCTGGTGTGGTGCGACGCCACGCGGCGCGCGGCGCTGATCGATCCGGGGGGTGACGAGGACGAGCTGATCGCCGGCGCAGAACGCGAGGGCGTGACCATCGAACGTTTGGTGCTCACGCACGGCCACCTGGATCACGTGGGCGCGGCGGGTACCCTCGCCCGCCGGCTCGGCGTCCCCGTGGAAGGTCCGCACGCCGATGATGCGTTCTGGCTGGAGGCGCTGGGGCAGCAGGCGGCGCACTTCGGCTTCCCGCCTGTCGAACCGTTCTTACCCGATCGCTGGCTGGCGGACGGTGACGAGGTGACCATCGGCCACCTGAAACTGGACGTCATTCACTGCCCCGGCCACACGCCGGGCCACGTGGTACTGTTCGCGCGCACCGCCCGCGTCGCCTTCGTGGGCGACGTGCTGTTCCACGGCTCCATCGGCCGCACCGATTTTCCGCGCGGCGACCATGGGGCACTGATGCATTCGATCAAAGAGAAGCTGCTCCCGCTGGGTGACGACGTCAGCTTCGTGCCGGGCCACGGCCCCACCTCTACCTTCGGCGAAGAACGCCGCAGCAACCCCTTCCTGACCCAGTAGTCCGCGCACCAGCGAACCAGTGGGGTCACGAACCAGTGGGGTCAGAGTCAATTGAACGACTGGTCACGACTGATTCAATGACTCTGACCCCACTGGTCGCTGACCCCACTGGTCGGTGCTCTGTTCACCTTCAGTGCTTACTGCCTACCAGGTCGGCAATCATGCTGTCGTAATAGCCCTTGGCGCCGCCCTGCATGAAGAAGTATGCGGGCACGTGTTCAGCTTCGAGGTAGTACTGCAGCCAGCGTACCTGCTGCCCGCCGGCGTCGTAGATGAGCAAGGTTTTGTTCTCGCGCTTTGCTTGTTCCACGTAACGTTTCAAGGCTTTGTTGTCGAGCGGCACGGACGTCTGCACCGCCGGAAACAGCGTCGTGCCCTCCTGCTGATATTGATCACGTATGTCGAGCACGATGGCGCCAGCGCCGATGCGCTGCTCGAACGCCGCCGGCGTGAGTGAGTGTGCGGCGAACCTTTCCTTGTCGATGAGCCGCGCCGGGTCCACGGGCGATTCGCCGAGCATCACGCTTTGCGCCGGAAACCGTTTCACCCAGTCGAACACGCCTGCATCGTAGGAGAGCACATCCTGCACCCCTTCCTTCTGTGCCGTCAGCACGGCCTCATAGGATTTCATGCACGAACGGCCATTGCAGTAAAACACGATGGGCTTGTGCGATGCGGCGCGCAGGGCTCGCACCTGGTTGCCAAAATCACGCTCGCCCAGCGGGAAATTCTGTGCATCTGCGATGTGCAGCGTCTCGTATTCATAGTTGGAACGCACGTCGACGAGCTCGACGCTGTCGAGCCGTGCGTGCAGTTCATCAAGACTGATCCAGGTCACCGAAGGAAACAGTCGGCGGCCATCGAAACCCTCCTCCGCCGCGGCGAGGTCTGCGGGCAGCAGGCACAACAGGGCAAGCCAACGTACGGGAATGGAATGGTGGAAAAAGGGCACGTAGAGTTCCTCATGTTTTTCTTGTGCCCGGATACTAACCCAGCGATGGTCCGCCCCCCCTTGGAGGGCTCGACAACCCATTCCGGGAATGTGAAACGAGTCACACGATGGGCCACAGAAAAACGTATTGCCTTAGAACTTTCGTATACCCGGCGAAGATTCCGTCACCCCGGCGGAAGCCGGGGTCCATGCCAGCGTATGAAAATGGATTCCGGCTTGCGCCCGAATGACGAGTGATGTCTCGTGCCAGTTGACAAGCGCGTTATTTCGCCGCCGCCAATGCCTGCTCCACGTCGGCCAGGATGTCGTCGATATGTTCGATGCCGATGGACAGGCGCACCATGTCGGCCGACACACCCGCCGCCTTCAGCTCCTCGTCGCTGAGCTGACGATGGGTGGTGGTGGCCGGGTGGCAGGCCAGTGACTTGGCGTCGCCGATGTTCACCAGGCGCACGATGAGCTTCAGCGCGTCGATGAATTTCGCGCCGGCCTCGCGGCCGCCCTTGATGCCGAACGAGAGGATGCCCGAGGCGCGGCCGGCCATGTACTTCTGCGCCAGCGCATGGTCGGGACTGTCGGGCAGACCGCCGTAATTGACCCAGGAGACCTGCGGGTGGGTCTTGAGGTATTCCGCCACGCGCTGGGTGTTCTCACAGTGGCGCTCCATGCGTAGCGCCAGGGTCTCGATGCCCTGCAACACCAGGAAGGCATTGAACGGCGAGAGCGCCGCGCCCATGTTGCGCAACGGCACCACGCGGCAGCGGGCGATGAAGGCGGCGGGACCGAAGGTCTCCACGTAGTTCACGCCATGGTAGGAGCGATCGGGCGTGGTGAGCAGCGGGAAGCGATCGGCGTGTGCGGCCCAATCGAACTTGCCCGAGTCAACCACCACGCCGGCGATGCTGTTGCCGTGGCCGCCCATGTACTTGGTGAGCGCATGCACCACGATGTCGGCACCGTGGTCGAAAGGGCGCCACAAACACGGCGTCGCCACGGTGTTGTCGACGATGAGCGGCACACCGCGCGCGTGGGCGGCCTCGGCCAGCGCGGCCACGTCGACGATGTTGCCTGCCGGATTGCCGATGGACTCGCAATACACCGCCTTGGTGCTGGCGTCGATAAGCGCGGCGATGCCGGCGACGTCGTCATGGGCGGCAAAGCGCACCTCGATGCCGAAGCGCGGCAGGGTGTGCGCGAACAGGTTGTAGGTGCCGCCGTAGAGCCTGCTGGTGGTGACGATGTTGTCGCCGGCCTGGGCGAGGGTCTGGATGGCGTAGGTGATCGCCGCCATGCCCGAGGCCACCGCCAGCGCGCCCACACCGCCCTCCATCGCCGCCACGCGCTGCTCCAGCACCGCATTGGTCGGGTTCATGATGCGCGTGTAGATGTTGCCCGGCACCTTCAGGTCGAAGAGGTCCGCACCGTGCTGGGTATCGTCGAAGGCGTAGGACGTGGTCTGGTAAATGGGCACGGCCACGGACTTGGTGGTCGGATCCGGGCTGTAGCCGCCGTGGACGGCAATGGTTTCGAGCTTCAAGACTGACTCCCCCTCAGTGATTGATGAGCTGCGCCCTTATCCGGGCGTCACGTTGAGCGCTGAAGATATCCCAGAACGGCCGGCGACGGCGCATAGCAGGTTAGAATTTTCGCGATGGACTGGCTCCCGCTCGATGCCCTGCTTCACTGGCTTTCCGCCCACCCGGGACTCGCCGGTGCGGCGGTGTTCGCCATCGCCTGCCTGGAATCGCTGGCGGTGGTCGGCCTGTTCATGCCCGGCGCGGTCCTCATGTTCGCGGCCGGGGCGGTCATCGGTGCGGGCGCACTGCCGTTCTGGCCCATGTGCGGCTGGGCGGTGGCGGGCGCGATTGCCGGTGACGGGGTGAGTTTTTGGCTAGGGCGGCGCTTCCACGGCGGGCTCGCCGCGCGCTGGCCCTTTCGCGCCCATCCCCAATGGCTCGACACGGCCATCGCCTTCTTCCACAACCACGGCGACAAGAGCGTGCTGATGGGCCGCTTCGTCGGCCCCATTCGACCGGTGATTCCTGCGGTGGCCGGCATGATGGACATGCCGGTGCCACGTTTTTTCGCCATCAATGTGTTTTCTGCGTTGCTTTGGGCTCCCGCCTACCTGCTGCCGGGCGTGGTGTTCGGGGCCTCGCTCGGCCTCGCTGCGGAAGTCGCCACCCGCCTGGTGCTGCTGGTGCTGGCACTCACTGCGCTGGTGGTGCTGGCGGTGTGGGCGGCGCGCGCGACCTGGCGGTTCATGCAGCCGCGCACCCAGTCGCTCATCCAGCGCGCACTGACGTTCGCGCGCAATCATCCGCGGGCGGGACGCATTCCGCGGGCGCTGCTCGACCCCCAACAACACGAGACCGGTGGACTCCTGTTACTGGCAGGTACGCTGATCCTGTCCACCGCGGCATTCATCGAACTGCTCGACGAGGCGGGTGCGAGCCGCGACCTCATGGCGCTGGACAACGCCGTCTACCACGCCCTCCAGTGGCTGCGCACCCCGTGGATGGACGCTCTGATGGTGGCCGTGACGCAATTGGGTGATTGGCAGGTCCTGCTCGCAGTATTCATCGTCATCCTCGCCTGGCTGCTGGTGCACCGGCGCTGGAGCGCCGCGCTGCACTGGCTGGCCGCGGCGGCGTTTGCCCAGGCGCTGATCCAGGTGGTCAAACTGACCACGGCAGTGGCACGACCGGCGGATGTGTACAGTGGGGCGAGCGCCTTTGCATTTCCAAGCGGCCATGCCACCTCCTCGACCGTGGTGTACGGCTTCCTCGCCGTCCTGGTGGCGCGCGAGCTCCCGCCCGCGCGGCGCTGGCTGGCCTACGCCGTGGCGGCGCCGTTCATCGCGCTCATCGCTTTTTCGCGCCTGTACCTGGGCGTGCACTGGCTGTCGGACGTACTGGCCGGGCTGAGCCTCGGCCTGGCGTGGGTGGCCCTGCTCGGCATCGCCTATCGCAGGCACCCGGCCGCCGCCCTATCGTGGCGGGGTCTGGTGCTGGCGGCCTCCGCCACCCTGGCCCTGGGTGCCACGCTGCACATCCCGTACAACTTTGCCGGCGAGTTGCAGCGCTACCGGATCACGCCGGCCATCACCTCCCTCCCGCGCGCCGAGTGGTGGGCGGAGGACTGGCGGTCACTGCCCGCGGCGCGCGAAGACCTGCGCGGGCGAGCGGATCACCCGCTCAACGCGCAATACGCCGGTGAATTGGCATGGCTGGCGGCGACGCTTGGCAAACAGGGCTGGCGCGTGAGCGCGCCGCTGGATGCGCTCAACTGGCTACGCTGGTTCGGCGGTGGGCCGCTGGAAACCCTGCCGCTGTTACCGCAGGTGCACGATGGCCGTCACGAGCGTCTGCTGTTGGTGAAGCGCTCCGCCGGACGCCTGCTGGCGCTGCGCCTGTGGGACAGCGGAGTGCGGCTGGCGCCCGGTGCTCAACCGCTGTGGATCGGCACCGCCAGCACGCTGGACGCCCATCGTCCTCTCCCGGGTCTGGTGCTGCCGCGTACCACCGATGGCTTCGAGTCGGCGCGCAAGGCGCTCGCCACCGATCTGGCGCAGGCAGCGGTTGAACTCAAACGACCGGATGGGGTACTGCTGGTGGCCGGGTCAGGCGAGTTCGCCCAGTTCGATCATGGACCGCAGGCGCTCGAGCCGCTCGACGGGGTCGTCCAGTTGCAGCAGCAACTGCTTCTGTGGCAGCGAGATGGGCAACAATTCCGCGAGGCGCGCGCCGACCCATGAGGCGTCGTCATACTGCTTCTGCAGCGTCACATAAGGGTGGCCGAGCTGTTCCATGATCTCCTGCAACAGCACGGAAAGGGTGCGGAACTCGGGCGCCAGGGGCGCAGACGGCTCGTTGGGAATGAGTTCGGCGCGTGCGGTGATGAGTTGATCGGCCTGCACCTGGCGCTCAAAGATGCGAAAGCGCTGATCACCTATCACTGTGACACCGAGCATGCCGTCGGCGCGCTTGTGCCAGTAGCGCACATGCACCAACGTGCCGATGTCATAGGTGAAGGCGGCCTCGCCGATCTCCTCGCCCTCGGCGATTAGACAGACGCCGAAGCGGCTGCCGTTCTTCACCACCTTGCCGATCATGTCCAGGTAACGCGGTTCGAACACGCGCAAGGCAAGGGGTCCGCCCGGAAACAGCACGGAATGCAGTGGGAACAGCGGGATCTCGATGGCTTCCATGGGCTCAAACCTTAGTCGATCCCACCCATCGCAGTCGCCCGGCCTTCAGCGGGATGCTTCAGGCCCGTCGCCCCAGCGGCGCCCCAGGCGGTGTTCGATTCGGAGATGATCGAGCACCCGGGCGACGATGAAATCGACCAGGTCCTGAACCGACTGCGGCCGGTGATAAAAGCCCGGCGCAGCCGGCAGGATGGTCACGCCGAGGCGCGCCAAATTGAGCATGTGTTCCAAGTGAATGGCGGACAACGGCGCCTCGCGCGGCACCAGGATCAACGGGCGGCGCTCCTTTATCATCACGTCGGCGGCGCGTTCGATGAGGTTATCGCTGGCGCCCATGGCAATGGCCGAAACCGTGCCCGTGGAGCACGGGCACACCACCATGGCCTGCGGCGCGTTGGAGCCCGAGGCCACCGGCGCCATCCACTGATCGCGCCCGAACACCTCCAGCTGTCCCTCCGCCGCACCGAAACGCTCGGCGAAAAACGCGCGCATGGCCTCCGGCCGGCCCGGCACCTCCAGCTCCGTCTCCTGCGCCAGCACCACCTGCGCCGGCGCCGACACCATCAGATACACCTTGCAGCGCGCCGCGATCAGGCACTCCAGCAGGCGCAATCCATAAGGCGCCCCCGAGGCGCCGGTCATGGCCAGGGCGATGGCATCGCGGCTCATGCAGGTGAACAACCCAACGCAGAGGCACAGAGACGCAGAGAACACAGAGATTGTTTCATTGAACATCCTCCTTCGAACAACTAGTGGCACATGTCCCGCACGCTAATACAGATATCCCTCTGTGATCTCTGCGTCTCTGTGCCTCTGCGTTAATCCTTTCCACTCCCCAGCGCATCCAGCAGCTTCTGGTGGATGCCGCCGAAGCCGCCGTTGGACATGACCAGCACGTGCTCGCCTTGGCGGGCCTCGCGGGTGATGGCGCCGACGAGGGTGTCGAGGTCGGCGAAGACCTCGGCGCGCCCGGCGAGAGCGGCAGCCACCTGGGCGAGGTCCCAGCCCATGTGGACGGGCTGATAGAGGAACACGCGGTCGGCGGCGGCGAGGGAATCGGCCAGGCTGTCGCGGTGCACACCGAGGCGCATGGTGTTGGAACGGGGTTCCAGCACGGCGAGGATGCGCGCACTGCCCACGCGCTTGCGCAGGCCGTCCAGGGTGGTCGCCACGGCGGTGGGGTGATGGGCGAAGTCGTCGTAAACGGTCACGCCGCGCACGCACCCGCGCACCTCCATGCGGCGCTTCACGCCCTGGAATTCGCCCAGGGCCTCGATGGCCGCCGCGGGCGCCACGCCGGCGTGGCGTGCCGCGGCGATGGCGGCGAGCGCATTGGCCACGTTGTGCCGGCCGAGCTGCGACCACTCCACGCGCCCGAGGCGTTCGTCACGGAAGTAGACGTCGAAGGCACTGCCGTCGTCGACCAGGCTGCGTGCCTGCCAACCGTCGCTGCGATCAATCCGTTCCACCGGCGTCCAGCAACCCATGCCGAGTACTTCGTCGAGACTGGCCTCCGCGGCGGCGACGATGAGGCCGCTGCCGGGCACGGTGCGCACTAAATGATGGAACTGGCGCTGGATGGCAGCGAGGTCGGGAAAGATGTCGGCGTGGTCGTATTCCAAATTGTTGAGTACCGCGGTGCGCGGGCGGTAGTGCACGAACTTGGAACGCTTGTCGAAAAAGGCGGTGTCGTATTCGTCGGCCTCCACCACGAAGAAATCCGTGGCGCCGAGGCGCGCGGACAGGCCGAAGTCCTGCGGCACGCCGCCGATGAGAAAACCCGGTGCAAGCCCGGCGTACTCGAGGATGCGGGCGATCATGGCGGTGGTGGTGGTCTTGCCGTGGGTGCCGGCTACGGCGATCACGAAGCGTCCTGCCAGCACGTGTTCGGCCAGCCACTGGGGACCGGAGGTGTAGGCGAGGCCACGATCGAGCACGTATTCCACGGCGGGATTGCCGCGCGCCATGGCGTTGCCGATCACTACCACGTCCGCCGACGGCGGGATGCCTTCCGGCGCATAGCCCTCGGTGAGCGCGATCCCCGCGGCAGCAAGCTGGGTACTCATGGGCGGGTAGACGTTGGCGTCCTGCCCGCTCACCGTGTGGCCGAGGGCGCGCGCGAGCAGCGCGATGCCGCCCATGAAGGTGCCGCAAATGCCGAGGATATGCAGATGCATGTCAAACTCCCGCGCCGATCAGCAGGCCGGACACGAAATAGGAAATCATGGTGTAGGTGAGGGCGGAGGCGATGCCGAGCAGGCGCGTGCCGTCGAGGGCGTGGCGAAAGATATGGGCCGCCACGACCACGTTCCATCCCAGCAGCAACAGCGAAAACAGCGATGCTGCCCACTCGCTGCCCCCGTTGTAATACCAGAGCGAGATCACGAGCGCCAGCACTCCGAGCATGAACTCGGCGCCGGCCATGGCAGTGACGGTCTGACCGAAGCGGTGGGAGCGGCCGGCGAATACGAGTGCGCCGTGGACCAGTGCCACGGTCAGCAGGGTGCCGATGAGGGCCAGCGCCGCGGCCTGGCCGACGGGATAGGTGAACAGGGCGAGCACCATGCCGAGCAGCCAATGCGATACCAGCATGGTCCACAGCAGGGCGGGTGAATCGGGCACGCATTGCGGGCCGACACGCAGGAAACACAAACGGACAAACAGCGAGGCGAAAGAATACACGGCAGTACCCGGGTTTACCGGCGCGGCAGTATACCCGAGCGACCGGCGCAGCGGGGGAGCACCGCCGCCTCGCACCCCTCGGTTATACTCGCGTCTTGTTGAAAGGAACCATCAATGCAGACGCTTTACGTGGAAACGCCCCAGGCGCTCGACGCGCTGGCCGAATCCCTGCGCGGCAGCCCATGGCTGGCGCTCGATACCGAATTCATCCGCGAGAAGACCTTCCGGCCGCAGCTGTGCCTCATTCAGGTATCGAACGGTACCGTGAGCGCCTGCGTCGATCCGCTCGCCATCGCGGACCTGACGCCACTGCTCGACCTGATCTACGACCCCGCCATTACCAAGGTGATGCATGCCGGCCACCAGGACCTCGAGATATTCCTCGGCCTGCGCGGTGAATTGCCACGCCCTGTGTTCGACACCCAATTGGCGGCAACGGTTCTGGGCTATGGCGATCAGGTCGGCTACGGCGCCCTGGTGCGGCAGGTGCTCGGGGTGGAGCTCGACAAGGCCCACACGCGCACCGACTGGATGCAGCGCCCCCTGGACCCCGAACAGCTCGAGTACGCTGCCGATGACGTAGTTCAACTCGGCCCGCTGTACCTGCGCCTGCTGGAGCAGCTTGAGGCCAAAGGCCGCCGCGACTGGCTGGACGAGGACTTCGCCGCGCTCACCGACCCGCGCACCTACTGCACCCCACCCGACGAGGCGTGGCTGCGAATCAAAGGTGCCGGCAAGCTCAAGGGTATGCAGCTCGCCGCGTTGCGCGCGCTCACCGGATGGCGCGAAGCGCAGGCCATTGCCCAGGACAAGCCACGGCGCTGGATCTTGAAGGACGAGATCCTGGTGGAACTCGCCCGTCAGCTGCCGGACTCCCTGGGCAAGCTCGGCCGCGTGCGCGGCCTGGAGGCCGGCATCGCCACGCGCCACGGCGCAACCCTGGTGGAACTCATCGCCGGCGCCAAGCGCCTGCCGGCCGCGGAATGGCCGGTGCTGGACCTCGCCGAGCGGCTGAGCGCCTCGGAGGAGGCGGTGGTCGATCTGCTCACCGGGCTGGTGCGGCAGCTCGGTGCGGACCAGGGCGTAAGTCCTGCGGCCATCGCCGGCCGGCGCGATTTGGAACAGCTGGTGCTCGGCAATACCGATCTGCCGCTCCTGCATGGCTGGCGCGGCGTACTGGTCGGGCACACGCTGCGCGCCGTGGTCGCCGGGGAGGCGACGGTCCGGGTGTGCAAGGGCCGCCTGCTGCTGGAGGCCGCCACCCAGGCGCCGTAGTCTGCGCGGGCGGGCACCTGCCATGGAATTGAAGCAACTGCCCCATCGGTTTCCCTGGCGCGCGGGAAACCGGTTCGAACTGCTGGTGGACGGCCCGGCCTTTTTCCCGGCCATGCTCGCGGCGCTCGCGAGCGCACGCGAGACCATCTTGCTGGAGGTCTACCTGTTCGAATCGGGCGCCGTGGCCAACCGCTTCATCGGAGCGCTGCTGGCCGCCAAGGCACGGGGTGTGGCCGTGCACCTGCTGCTGGACGACTTCGGTTGCCTCACCCTGTCACGCCGCGACCGCCAGCGCCTGCGCGATGGCGACATTCACGTCACCTATTACAACCCGCTGCGTTTCACACGGGTGCGTCACAACCTGTTCCGCAATCACCGCAAGCTGCTGGTGGTGGACGGGGTGACCGCCTTCGTCGGCGGCATGGGGCTCACCGATGCCTTCGCTCCCGCCGACGGTGCGCCCTGGCACGACACGGCCATCCGCATCGAAGGTCCGGTGGTCGCCGACTGGCAACTGAGCTTTGCGCGCACCTGGAACCTCTGGTCACGCACGGCCCTGACACTGCCCCCAGCGCGCCATCGACCGGTGGGCCCGCAGGTGGGGCGGGTTGCGATCAGCGCAGGGCTGCAGCGCACCGAGATCAAGGGTGCACTGCTCAAACGTGTGCGCGCCGCCGAACGGCGCGTGTGGATCGCCACGGCCTATTTCATTCCGGCGCGCCGCTTGCGCCGCGCCCTCCGTCAGGCGGCACGCGCCGGGGTCGACGTGCGCCTGTTACTCACCGGCCCCCACACCGATCACCCTGCGGTACGCCATGCCGGCCGGCGTTTCTACGGTCAGCTGCTGCGCGCGGGCGTGCGGATTTTCGAATACCAACCCCGGTTCCTGCACGCCAAGGTGCAGCTGTGCGACAACTGGGTGTCCATCGGTTCGAGTAACGTGGACCGCTGGAACTTCCGCTGGAATCTCGAGGCCAACCAGGAGGTCGCCGACGTGGGCTTCGCCGCGGGCGTGCAGGAATTCTTCGAAAGGGATTTCGGCGACAGCGTCGAGATATCGCTCGCCGACTGGGCACGGCGTTCACGCTGGGCACGCCTGCAGGAGTGGGCCTGGGGCGCGCTGGATTTATGGATGGAGCGCCGCAGTCAGCCGCGGCGCTGAACCCACCCGAGAAAGGCCACTGCCCGAGAGGACAGGTGGGCGGGCTCGATGACCCGCCCCCGGAGTGACGCCATCCCGCCGGAGCGGGGCGTGGCAAACCGTTACTTGCGCCTGGCGGCCTTGCGCGGCGCCTTCTTCGCAGCACCACGCGTGGCGGGTGCCTTCTTCGCCGCAGCCTTCTTCGGTGCGGCCTTCTTGACTGCGACTTTCTTCTTCAGCACTGACTTTTTGGCGGCGGCCTTCTTCGGTGCAGCCTTCTTGGCGGCGGCCTTCTTCGGTGCAGCCTTCTTGGCAGCGGCCTTCTTCGGTGCAGCCTTCTTGGCAGCAGCCTTCTTCGGTGCAGCCTTCTTGGCGGCGGCCTTCTTCGGTGCAGCCTTCTTGGCGGTGGCCTTCTTCGGTGCAGTCTTCTTGGCGGCAGCCTTCTTCGGCGCAGCCTTCTTGGCGGCGGCCTTCTTCGGTGCAGCCTTCTTGGCGGCGGCCTTCTTCGGTGCAGCCTTCTTCGCAGCAGCCTTCTTCGGTGCAGCCTTCTTCGCAGCAGCCTTCTTGGCAGCAGCCTTCTTGGCAGCAGCCTTCTTCGGTGCAGCCTTGGCGGCGGCCTTCTTCGGTGCAGCCTTCTTGGCGGCGGCCTTCTTCGGTGCAGCCTTCTTCGCAGCAGCCTTCTTGGCAGCAGCCTTCTTCGGTGCAGCCTTCTTGGCGGCGGCCTTCTTCGGTGCAGCCTTCTTGGCAGCAGCCTTCTTGGTCGTCTTGCGTTTGGCAGGCGCCTTCTTGGCGGCCGCCTCCGTCTCGGCTGCCGGGGCCTGTTCGGCCGTGGCAGTCATTTCTTCACCCGCGCCCACGTTACTCACCTTTGCTTTCTCCTCTGGCTTCTTCTCAGGTGTGGTCTTCTTCCCCGCAGCTGCCTCCTGGACAGGCGGCACCTTCGGTTCAGCCGGTTGCTGCTCGGCAAGGCCGGCAGGGAGGGAAGCGACGACGGCATCCACTTGCGCGAAGATGTCTTCGATCTCGCCTACCCCGTCAACGGTGTAGAGCTTGCCTTGAGAGCGGAAATACTCGACCAGCGGTGCGGTCTGGGCGGTATAGACGCGCAGACGGTTGCCGATGGTTTCCTCGTTATCGTCTGCGCGATGGCGCAGGTCGCCGCCACACTTGTCGCAGCGGTCATCCAGCTGGGGCGGAGACGTATAGATGTTGTACATCTGGCCGCAGGAGGCGCAGGTACGCCGCCCGGTCAGGCGCTGCATCAGGACATCGAAGTCCACATCAATGAGGATGGCGCCCTGAAGAGGCATGCCCACCGACTGCAGCATGGCGTCGAGTGCTTCGGCCTGGGGGATGTTGCGGGGGAATCCGTCGAGGATGAAACCCTTCTGGGCGTCCGGTTCGGCGAGGCGTTCCCGGATGATACCGAGGACGATTTCGTCACTCACCAGCTGGCCCGCTTCCATTGCCTCCTTGGCCCTCATGCCGAGCGGGGTGCCATTGGCTACCGATGCCCGCAGTAGATCCCCTGTGGAGATCTGAGGGACCTTGTGCTTGTCCACCAGCAGCTTCGCCTGCGTCCCTTTTCCGGACCCCGGTGCGCCGAGCAGTACGATTCTCATGTTCGGTGTTCTCCAAAGTGCCCTTATTTTTTTGCTCCCGTCGTCCGTCGCCTGCTCAATGCAACTGCCCATAGCGAGATGACGGTAGGCACATTGCGATTAAGCTAATCTGAGAGTCACAAACAAGTCAATGAGGCTACGGATAAAAGCGCGTGCGAGAATGCCTCATAGAAAGCAGCGTGTCTATAGCTGCAAGGTGGCTGTCATGCGCTGAACGCGATCACGGTCTCGCATTTTTTGGCTATGCGACGTTCGTGGCGCGGAAACATGGTTAGGAAACGGGATGCTCAAGCCGCCGACATGCGGAGGAGCACACCTTTCGAGCCTTTGCGAGGAGGCAAGCACCATGGCAAAGATGAATGCCTTTTATGCCCAATCCGGCGGGGTCACGGCGGTCATCAACGCAAGTGCCTGCGGCGTGATCGAGACCGCCCGCGCGCACAAGGAGCGCATCGGCAAGCTCTATGCAGGGCGCAATGGCATCCTCGGTGCACTGCATGAGGACCTCATTGACACCTCCCGCGAGTCGGTCCGCACCATCGCCGCCCTGCGCCACACGCCCGCGGGCGCCTTCGGCTCGGCGCGCTACAAGCTCAAGGGTCTCGACGAGAACCGTGCCGAGTACGAGCGTCTCATCGAGGTCTTCCGCGCCCACCGGATCGGCTACTTCTTCTATAACGGCGGCGGTGACTCGGCGGACACCTGCCTGAAGGTGTCACAACTGGCCTCCAGCCTCGGCTTTCCCATCCAGGCCATCCATGTCCCCAAGACCGTCGACAACGACCTGCCGATCACTGACACCTGCCCCGGCTTCGGCTCGGTGGCCAAGTATGTCGCGGTGTCCATTCGCGAGGCGGGCTTCGACGTGGCGTCCATGGCCGCGACCTCCACCAAGGTGTTCGTGCTGGAGGTCATGGGCCGTCATGCGGGCTGGATCGCCGCCGCGGCCGGACTCGCCGCCGAGGAGGAGGGTGACGCGCCGCACGTCATCCTGCTGCCCGAGGTGGAGTTCGACGAAGGTCGTTTCCTGGCCAAGGTGGAGGGGGCGGTCAAGAAGTACGGCTACTGCGCCGTGGTGGTCTCCGAAGGCGTGCGCGGCAAGGACGGCAAATTCATTTCCGAGACGGGTATGCGCGACGCATTCGGCCATGCCCAGCTGGGCGGTGCGGCGCCGGTCATCGCCGCGCTGGTGCGTGATCGCCTGAAACTGAAATACCACTGGGCGGTGGCCGACTACCTGCAACGCTCGGCCCGCCATATCGCCTCGGCCACGGACGTAACCCAGGCCTATGCGGTGGGCAAGGCCGCGGTGGAATTCGCCCTCGCGGGCAAAAATGCCGTGATGCCCGCCATCATCCGCAAGTCGGATCAGCCTTACCGCTGGACCATCGGCGAGGCCAAACTCGCCGACGTGGCCAACAAGGAGAAGAAGCTGCCGCGCAGCTACATCAGCCGGGACGGCTTCGGCATCACCCCCGCCTGTCGCGCCTATCTTGCCCCTTTGGTAAAAGGAGAGGACTATCCGCCTTACCGGAATGGTCTGCCCCAGTACGTGAAGCTCAAGAACGTGCCGGTGCCCAAGAAGCTGGGCCCGTTCGGGGCCAGTTGACGGACCCGCGGCGGACGCGCCGCTGGTTTTTCTCAGCCATAGAAGCAGTTCGACGGAGCCTTTTGACGAGAACAAGACTAAACAACTGTTAGGGTAGCAAGGGAGGAAGTATGAGCTCGAGTCTGATATTTGCCTTGGGGTGTGCGGTTGCCGCACTGATCTTTGGTGGCGTCGCAGTGAGGTGGATCCTGGCGCAACCTTTGGGTAACGACCGCATGCGGGCCATCGCCGCGGCGATCCAGGAAGGTGCACAGGCGTATCTCAACCGTCAGTACACCACCATCGGCATCGTGGGTGTGGTGCTCTTTCTGGTACTGGGTTTCGCTCTCGACTGGAAGACCGCGTTCGGCTTCCTCATCGGTGCCGTGCTGTCGGGCCTGGCCGGCTACATCGGCATGAACATCTCCGTACGCGCCAACGTGCGCACCGCCGAGGCGGCACGGGGCGGACTGAACGCCGCACTGCAAGTGGCTTTCCGCGGCGGCGCGATCACCGGTCTGCTGGTGGTTGGCCTGGGTCTGCTCGGCGTGGCCGGCTACTACGCCTTCCTGCAGGCCACTGCCAGCGAGGGTGCGCCCCTCGGCGAGATACTCCATCCGCTGATAGGACTCGGCTTCGGCGGCTCGCTGATTTCCATCTTCGCTCGACTGGGCGGCGGCATCTTCACCAAGGGCGCCGACGTGGGCGCCGATCTGGTGGGCAAGGTCGAGGCCGGCATCCCCGAGGACGACCCGCGCAATCCGGCGGTGATCGCCGACAACGTGGGCGACAACGTGGGCGACTGCGCCGGCATGGCCGCCGACCTGTTCGAGACCTACGCGGTAACCATCCTTGCCACCATGCTGCTGGGCAGCCTGGTGGTGACCGGCGCCGGTGAGAACGCGGTGCTGTATCCGCTGGTGCTGGGCGGCGTGTCCATCATCGCCTCCATCATCGGCGTGTTCTTCGTGAAGGCGCGCGAAGGTGGCAAGATAATGAACGCGCTGTACCGCGGCCTCATCGTCTCCGGCGTGCTCGCCGCCATCGCCTTCTATCCGGTCACCAGCATGATGATGGCCGACAGCGGTTACAGCACCATGGCCCTGTGGGGTGCTGCGCTCATCGGCCTTGCCCTCACCGCGGCCATGGTGGTGATTACGGAGTACTACACCGCCACCGAGTACGCGCCGGTGCGTCACATCGCCGCGGCCTCCACCACCGGCCACGGCACCAACGTGATCGCCGGCCTGGGCGTGTCCATGAAGTCGACCGCCGCGCCGGTGCTGGCGGTGTGCCTCGCCATCTGGGGCTCCTATGCGCTCGCCGGCCTGTACGGTATCGCCGTCGCCGCCACGGCCATGCTGTCCATGACCGGCATCATCGTGGCCCTGGACGCCTACGGCCCGATCACCGACAACGCCGGCGGCATCGCGGAGATGGCCGAGCTGCCGGCAGATATCCGCGACATCACCGACCCGCTGGACGCCGTCGGCAACACCACCAAGGCGGTCACCAAGGGTTACGCCATCGGCTCCGCCGGCCTCGCCGCCCTGGTGCTGTTCGCGGACTACACCCATACGCTTGAAGCCGAAATCGGTGTGACGACGTTGTTCGACCTGTCCGATCACATGGTCATCATCGGGCTGTTCATCGGCGGTCTGGTGCCCTATTTGTTCGCCTCCATGGGTATGGAAGCTGTGGGCCGCGCGGCGGGCGCCATCGTGGTGGAGGTACGCCGGCAGCTCAGGGAAATCCCCGGCATCATGGAGGGCAAGACCAAGCCCGAGTACGGCACCTGCGTGGACATGCTGACGAAGGCGGCCATCAAGGAGATGATCCTGCCTTCCTTGCTGCCAGTACTGGTGCCGGTGCTGGTCGGGGTCATCCTCGGCCCCAAGGCGCTCGGCGGCGTGCTGCTCGGTACCATCGTCACCGGCATTTTCGTAGCCATTTCCATGACCACCGGCGGCGGTGCCTGGGACAACGCCAAGAAGTACATCGAGGAAGGCAATTACGGTGGCAAGGGCTCCGAGGCCCATAAGGCCGCGGTCACCGGCGACACGGTGGGCGACCCGTACAAGGACACGGCGGGCCCGGCGGTGAATCCGCTCATCAAGATCATCAACATCGTCGCCCTGTTGATCGTGCCGCTGATCTGAGGTCTCCGACCCGCGGCGCCGCCGCGGGTCATCCCTCGGAGCGTTTATCGGGTGATAAGGCCGGTATATAATGCCGGCCTTTTTTAATTTCCGCTCCGCGCGAGGTTTTCCCCCGATGAATTTGGACCGCGTCACGTCCGGCCAGGACGTCCCCAATGACGTCAACGTGATCATTGAGATCCCCGCCCATAGCGACCCCGTGAAATACGAGATCGACAAGGACACCGGGGCCATGTACGTGGACCGCTTCATGAGCACGGCCATGCACTATCCGTGCAACTACGGCTACGTGCCGAATACGTTGTCCAACGACGGCGACCCGGTGGACGTGCTGGTGGTGACCCCGGTACCGCTGATCCCCGGCTCGGTGATTCGTTGCCGCCCGGTGGGCGTGCTGAAGATGACCGACGAATCCGGCGACGACGCTAAGGTGCTGGCGGTGCCCATCGACAAGCTGTGCCGCACGTTCCGTCAGGTGAGGGACATCAACGACGTGTCGCCGGCACTGCGCGAGCAGATCGCCCATTTCTTCGAGCATTACAAGGACCTGGACGAGGGTAAGTGGGTGCGCGTGCAGGGCTGGGAAGGTCTGGAAGCGGCCAAGGAGGAGATCATGGCCAGCGTGCAGATGTACCAGGACGCCCCGATCAAGCCGAAGTTCTGATCGATACCGATCCGGCACGAAAAAGGGAGGCTCTACCTCCCTTTTTCGTTCGTGCCGTCACTTACATGCGGGGCGTGTGCGATTCGCCGAAGGCCTGCTCATGACGCGCCTGGTGCTCTATGTCGCGACGCGCGGTCGGCTGCACCTTCAACCGCTCGTAGGGGATTTCCTCGTCACACTCTTCACAGCGCCCGTAGCTGCCCATGTCCATGCGTTCGAGGGCGGCCTCCACTTCGCGCAGTTCCGCGATATAGCGGCCGACCGCCGCGATGTTGCTGTCCACCAGCAGGTCCGCGATGGACTCGTCACCCGGATCATGGGCCTGGCCGGCCAGGTCGGCGTAATGCTCATCGTCCGAGCGCATCAGTTCGTCACGGATATCGACGCGCAGTTGCTGGCGCGCATCCAGCAGCGCCTGCTTGAGTTCCGCCAGCTGCGCCTTGGTGAGATGCGTCATGTCAGTGTCCTTTCATTAGCCCGGGGTGTTGTGCTCGACCCAGCGCGCGCCCGCCTCAAGCCGTTCCTTTTTCCAAAATGGCGCCCTGGATTTCAGGTCTTCCATGATGTGGCGGCAGGCCTCGAAGGCTTCCCGGCGATGGCCGGACCATACCGCCACCAGCACGATGGGATCGGACGGCAGCAACTCGCCCGTGCGGTGCACCACCAGCACATCCTCCAGCGCCCAGCGTGCCTTTGCCTCATCGACGATGCGTGCCAGGTGGCGCTCGGTCATGCCGGGATAATGCTCGAGCACCATGCCGTGCACCGCGTCGCCTTCGTTGAAATCGCGCATGCTGCCCACGAACACCGCGCATGCGCCGACCTTCGCACGTTGCGCCAGGGACTGCTCATGCGCACGCAGCGCCTGCCAAGGCTCGAAGCTCTCAGAGGTGACCACGACGGTCACGCAGCGCCTCCGGTCACGGGCGGAAAGAAGGCGACCTCGTCGCCGTCCTTGAGCGGTTGATCCGGCGCGGCATAGTCCATGTTCACCGCCACCAGCACGTTGCCGGGCAGCGGCCGGTCGGCCACTACGTCGCGCCACAGGTCCGCCGGCGTTACGCCATCGCGACAGGGCCGCGACGCGGAATCGATGCCCACCTGCTCGCGCAGGCTCGCAAAGAATTTCACGGTGATCGCCATGGTATTGGTCCGGTTTGCAGCACTTTTCGGGGCAGCCTATCATGAACCGCCCTTGCCACCAACGCGCCCCCATGAACGAACTCACCCACTTCAACAGCGCCGGCGACGCCCACATGGTCGATGTGGGCGCGAAGCCCGCCACACGCCGCATCGCCGTCGCCGAAGGTCGCATCGTCATGCGTGCCGAAACCTTGTCCTTGATCGAACAAGGTAGCCATAAAAAAGGTGATGTGCTCGGCGTAGCACGCATCGCGGGCATCATGGCGGCGAAGCGCACCGCGGAGTTGATCCCACTTTGCCATCCCGTCGCACTGACGCACGTAGACCTCGCCTTCACGACCGGACAGAACCCGCCAGCAGTGCATTGCCGCGTCACAGCGGAAACGGTGGGGTCGACGGGTGTCGAAATGGAGGCGCTCACGGCCGTGCAGGTTGCGCTGCTCACCGTCTATGACATGTGCAAGGCGGTGGATCGCGGCATGCTCATCGGAGGCGTGCGTCTGCTGGAAAAGAGCGGCGGAAAATCCGGCACCTGGCGCGCCGAAACCTGAACCGCACTGCCCCCTGCACGCAGTACACTTCCGTGATGCCGGCTCACACTCATCACCGTCACGGCCCTCGTCGTCATGACCATCCAGCCTCCGGCGGCCGGCAGCTGCGCTATGCACTGACCCTCACCCTCGGCTTCGCGGCCATCGAGGTCGTGGGCGGCCTGTGGTCCGGGTCGCTGGCCCTGCTCAGTGATGCAGGCCACATGGTCACCGATGCCCTGGCCCTCGGGCTTGCGGCCGTCGCCGCCTGGCTCGCCACACGCCCGCCCTCGAAACGCCATTCTTACGGCCTCGGCCGCGCCGAGGTGATCGCCGCGTTACTGAACGCGCTGTTCATGTTTGCGGTGATCGCGGCGATCAGCGTTGAGGCCTGGGACCGCCTCCACACACCCACGCCTGTGAAGGCCGGCGGTCTGATGGCCGTGGCGGGCGCCGGCCTGTTGATTAACCTCGTGGTCGCCTGGACGCTGACGCGCGGCGAGCGCACCCTCAACACCCGTGCGGCGCTGTTGCACGTCATGGGGGATCTGCTCGGCTCCGTGGCGGCACTCGCCTCCGGCGTGGTCATCTACCTCACGGGCTGGACCCCCATCGACCCGCTACTGGCCATACTGGTGTGCCTGCTGCTTCTCTACTCCACGTTGCACATGATCGCCGAGAGCCTGCACGTGGTGATGGAAGGTGTGCCCCACCACATCGATCTGGCGGTGGTGGCGCGGGACGTGCTCAGCCTGCCGCACGTCACCTCGGTGCATGACCTGCATATCTGGGTGTTGTCGTCGGGAAAAGTGGCGCTCTCGGCCCATGTGGTGCTGGACGACCTGACCCAGTGGCAGTCGACGCTGGCGCAATTGAACCGGTTGCTGCACGACAGTCACGGCATCGAGCACACCACGCTCCAGCCGGAAACGCCGCACACCGCCCATCTGCTCCACCGCATGGGCTGGCGCAGACCCAATGAAACGGAGTGACGGCCGCCCCGGTTATTCGATGCGGCACGCCTCGTCGAAGTCAAGACGCGGTCCACGCGGATGCAGCCGGGTCACGTCACCATAGCCGAGTGCACAGATGAAGTTCGATTGCCAGGGCCGGCCCGGAAAGAACGCGGCGTCGAGTTTCTTCGCGTCAAAGCCCGACATGGGACCGCAATCGAGGCCGAGGCTGCGCGCTGCCAGGATCAGATAGGCACCTTGCAGGCTGCTGTTACGAAACGCCGTGTTGTGGATCGCCTCGGGTTTACCGGCGTACCACGACCTTGCATCGGTATGCGGGAACAGGCGTGGGAGTTTTTCATGGAATTCCATATCCATGGCGACAATCGCGACCACCGGTGCGCTCATGGATTTGGCCACGTTGCCCTCACTGAGGCAGGGTGCGAGGCGTGCCTTTGCCTCCGTGCTCTTCACGAACACCAGGCGCGCCGGGCCGCAGTTGGCGGCGGTCGGCCCCCACTTCATCAACGCGTAGAGTGCGTGCAGCTGCGCGTCGCTCACCGGCTTGTCGAGCCAGTAACTGAAGCTGCGCGCGTTGCGGAACAAGGTGTCGAGGGCTGCATCGTCCAAGGGCTTATTCATGGTTAGTTTCCCGGTCAATTCTCGGCAGCATAACGCGGCGGCGTGACGGTTAGAACCATCACCGCGTCGGGCACGCTCGACAGGAATTCCCCGCATCGCCATACTCGCCTGCCATGCGATTACCCCCGAACACCGAGCAGGAGTTGTTGCAGCGAGCGCGTGCGTTTGCCGGGCTGCGTCTGCAGGACGCGGCCTTGCGCGCAGGCGTCGCCGTGCCGCCGGACCTGCGCCGCAACAAGGGTTGGATTGGTGAATTGCTGGAAACGCTGCTCGGCGCCAGTTCCGCTTCGCTGCCGCAGCCGGATTTCCCGCATTTAGGGGTGGAGCTGAAGACCCTGCCCATCGACGCGCGCGGCCGGCCGCGCGAGTCCACCTACGTCTGCATGGTGCCGTTGGACGGTGCGCTGGGTGAAACCTGGGAGCAATCGTGGGTGCGCCGTAAACTTGCCCGGGTGTTGTGGGTACCGGTGCAGGCGGACGCGGCCATTCCGCTCGCTGAGCGCCGTATCGGCAGCGCACTGTTATGGAGTCCGGATGCGCACGAAGAGGCCCTGCTGCGGCGTGACTACGAGGATCTCATGGAATTCGTCCACACGGGCACGCTGGATCGCCTGAGCGCGCGTTTCGGCGAGGTGATGCAGATCCGGCCCAAGGCACCCCACGGGCGTGCACGCCGCCGCGCCCTCGGCACCGACGGTGCACGCGTGCTCGCCAATCCGCGCGGCTTCTATCTGCGGGCCTCGTTCACGGCAGCGATCCTCTCAGCGCACTATTGCGCCGTGCGCGAGGAAAGGGATTAACACAGAGGCACCGAGGCCGGGAAAACGGAGCGTTAAAGGAGGGGGCGTACTCGAACGTGCATCAACAGAGATACCGAACCGAACATCACCGTCCGGCACCTCTGATTTTCGTCTTTGTATCTCTGCGTTGAATTCGTCTCGCGTCAGCGCACGACCAACCCATGCAAAAACGCGAGTGCCCTCAGTTCAAGGCTCGATCGAGGAAGTCGCGCACCTGCTGCCAGGCATCTTCCGCCATTTCGGCGTTGTAGCGATCGCTGGTGGGATTCACGAAGCCGTGTGCGGCGTCGTAGCACAGGGTCTCGACGGGTTTGCCGACGGTTTCCATGGCGGCGTTGAACTTGTCCATCTTGGCCGGCCAGGTCTGCTCGTTCTTGGCGTACACGGCGAACACCGGACCGCCGAGCTGCGCCAGCTGGGTGGAATCGGTGAGCATGCGGCAGTAGAACAGTACCGCGGCCTTGACGGCATCCGGGTCGAGCAGCGCGGCCTGCATGGCCTGACGTCCACCGAGCGACCAGCCGAGGCTTGCCACCTTGCGGCCGCCCTGTTTGAGCAGGTCGGTGGCGGCGATGAGCTTGCTGTCGGCCTGATCCTGATCCAGGGCGCGCATCATCTCGCCCGCCTCTTCGGGGGAACGGGCGCGCTCGCCGTCATAGAGATCGATCACCATTGCCTTGTAGCCCTGTTCAGCAAAGCGATCGGCCCAGCGCTTGTTGTAATCGAGAACACCCCACCAATCGTGGACGATGAGTATGGCGCGCTTGGCGTCGTCCGGGCCGGTCAGATAGGCCTCGAATTCGTAACCATCAGACGTCTTGAGAATCATGGCAGGTTCGCTCTCACAGCAACTCGAAGGGGCTTGACTCTCCTATCCGCGCTACACGCAAGGCTTCCGGCCTAACACCACTACCCGGCGGCGGAGGCGTATTTTATCCGCGTTGCGCCGTCAGTCCATCCCCACGTTATCGGGTCCCGCCCCGAAGCAAAAATTTCCGGGCGAACACCCCCGCGCCTGTACGCGCGGCGCCCTGGAAAACGGACCGTACACTAGACTTGACGAAGTTCTCGCAAGGAGAAACGGCATGGGTGATCACGTGTATAAGCTTGTTGAACTGGTCGGCTCGTCGACCACAAGCAGCGATGATGCCGTGCAGAACGCCATCGCGCGCGCGGGGGAAAGCCTGCGCAATCTGGACTGGTTCGAGGTCCTGGAAACGCGCGGCAACCTGACGAACGGGCGCATTGCCCACTGGCAGGTCAGGGTGAAGGTCGGGTTTCGCGTGGAAGAATAGGGAATACGCGCGCCTCGACACCGTGCATGGCCAGCAGAAACATGGCCGCGTTCCAGCTCTGGCCGGCCATGCCGCCGGGCGCCCCGCTGCGGCCGTCGAACCATTCGGTGAAGCGCCAGTCATCGCGTCGGTTCGCCGCGGCCAGGTCGACAAGCGCGGCACGCGCCTCCGCCGTGCGCCCGAGCCCCGCCAGCGCCAGTACCCAGAAGCCGCCGATGAAGGGCCAGGCGCCGCCGTTGTGATAACGCCACGGCAGGTTCTGGCGGTGGCGCATCATGTAGTTTCGCCACAGCGGCGCATCCTGCGCGATGGGCATGCAGACCGCGCGCACCGGCGCCGGCGCCTCCACGCCATGGCCCTTGAGCGCATGCAAAATGCGCTGCGCCGGGGCGTCACCCGCCAAGCCGCAGAGAATCGCCAACAGATTGCCGAGCACGTCGCCCTCGTCTCCGCAGGAGGCGAAATTCACGAAGCTGAGATAGAGGCTGTCTCGGCGAGCCTGGTTGCGCACGTAGCGCCCCAAGAGGCGCAGGCGATGATATTCGGGGACCTCGCGGGAGAACGGGTAGAACAGGTGATTGAAGTGGTAGCGCGTGGCCTCCGCGTTCGGCAGCCCGAAGCGCCGTTTCACCGCGTACCACAGGGCATTGCTGTACAACACGAAACCGGAACGCGGCATGATGTCGGCCCAATCGCTGGCCTCGTTTTGCTGTAATAGACACAAACGCGGATGTTCCTGGCAATGCAGCCAGCCGAGCGCGCGCCGGATGGACGGCGCCAGGCGTTCGCGCAACGCGGCGCGCCCCTGACGCGCCAGGTGATCGACCGCCAGCAGCCACCACAGGGTGGCATCGATACAGCCCACGACCAGAAATCGGCGTCGCCGTTGTGCGGGTCCACGTACTTGGGAATCTGGCCGTTGTCGGCCTGATGCGCGGCGAGGGTGAGCAGACTGCGTTCCGCGCCGTCAGCGAGTTCCGCATCCCCGCTCGCCAGCATCCCGAAGGCGCGAAGACGCGCGTATAGCGCCGCTCGGCGGCAGGCGCAGAGGGCGTGGCCGCCAGGATGCCGGCCTCGGTGAGATTGCGCCTGAGCAGCGCAATGGCCTGGCGTTCTGCCTGTGCGACGAGTTCGGTGTCCATGCTTCTCCCACGGATTGACCGGTGGCTTATCTTCAGTCCCGATCCCGGCAACGCGCAAGCGCCGCTTGCGGTTTACGTGAGCCGGTTCGCCTGGAAAATCCACGTCAGTGATAGCCGTCGCCATCGCGGACCTTGCCGCGAAATATTCGGTAGGTGTGCCACGTGTAACCGAGCACCAGCGGCAGCAGGATCGCCACCCCGGTGAGGATGAATGCCAGGCTGCTGCGCTGTGCAGCCGCATCCCACAGGGTGTAATGGCGCGGCACGATGTACGGCCAGATGCTGATGGCCAGGCCAGCAAAGGCCAGCAGGAACAGCAGCACGCTGAACACGAACGGCGCGCGTTCACGCCGGGCGCGCAACGACGTCCACAGGCCCCAACCCAGGGCGGCCGTGGCGATGGGCACGGGCGACAGGTACAGCAGGTTGGGCCAGCGGAACCAGCGCGCCGCGATGGCGGGCTCGGCGAGTGGTGTCCACAGGCTCACCAGGGCGATGAAGCCGAGCAAGGCCAATCCCAGGGGTCGCGCCGTGCGGTAGCTCCAGTCCTGAAGTGCGCCTTCGGTCTTGATGATGAGCCAGGTGGCGCCGAGCAGCGCGTAACCCGTGACCAGGGCAACACCCGTCATCAGGGTGAACGGACTCAGGAAGCCGAACGGTCCACCGGCATAGCGGCCGTCCACCAGCTCGAAGCCCTCCACCACCGTGCCGAGCACGATGCCCTGGGCGAAGGCCGCGAGCATGGAACCGGCGCTGAAGGCTGCGTTCCAGACATGCTTGCGCGTGGAGCGTGGGCGGAACTCGAACACCACGCCACGAAACACCAACGCGGTCAGAAACAGGATGATGCCCAGGTACAGGGCCGGCAGCATCACGCTGTAGGCGAGCGGAAACGCGGCAAACAGGGTCACACCGCCGAGCACCAACCAAGTCTCGTTGCCATCCCACACCGGCGCCACGCTCGCCAGCATGCGCTCCCGTGCCGCGTCGTCCGGGGCGAACGGAAAGAGGATCCCGACCCCCAGGTCGAAGCCGTCGAGGAGCACATACATGGCCACCGCGAAGGCCATCACGGCGGCGGCGAGGAGCACCAAATCCATCAGCGCCTCCCGTCTTCCATGGAGGGATACCAGGCGGTGCGCGGCGATGCCCCGGGCCTGCGCGCAGGCGCCTGCTCCTCGGGCCCCTTGCGTACGAGCCGATAAAGAAAATACAGGAACGCCAACAGCAGGGCGTTATAGAGAAGCAGGAACAGTACGACCGAACCGCCCACCGATGCTGCCGGTAGCGGAGTGGCGGCATCCGCCGTACGCAGCAGCCCCTGCACAGCCCAGGGCTGACGCCCCACCTCGGTGACGGTCCAGCCGGCGAGCACGGCCACGAAGCCGAGCGGGCTTGCGACGACCAGCAGGCGCAGGTACCAGCGACGGGAATACAGCGCACCGCGCAGGCGCAGGATCAGGCCCGCGACGGCCAGTGCCAACAGGAAGAATCCGACGAACAGCATGATCCGGAAGGCCCAGAACACGGTGGCGACGTGCGGCCGGTCGGCGGGCGTGACCTGATCGAGCCCGGCCACCCGCCCGTCCGGCGTGTGCGTGAGGATGAGACTTCCTGCCAACGGGACCCCCAGTTCCCAGCGGTTGCGCTGCGCCGCCTGGTCCGGCAACGCGAACACCACGAACGGCGCATGCGTACGCGTCTCCCACAGCGCCTCCATGGCGGCCAGCTTCACCGGTTGCACCTGCCGGGTGTTGAGGCCGTGCAGATCGCCGAGCAGCACCTGGGCCGGCGCACACACCAGCGCCGCCCACAGGGCGAGCGAAAGGGCGTGGCGCGCGAGCGGTTCACAGCGCGCCCGCAACAGATGCCATGCGGACACGCCGGCCACCACGAAGGCGCCGGTCAGGAACGAGGCCATCACCATGTGGGCGAAGCGGTAGGGAAAGGACGGGTTGAAGATGGCCGCGAACCAGTCGGTCACGTGGATCACGTCGTCGTGCAGCGCATGGCCGGCGGGCGTGTGCATCCAGGAATTGGCCGACAGGATCCAGAACGCCGACAACAGCGTGCCAGTGGCGACCATCGAGGTGGCAAAGAAATGCAGACGCGGACCCACGCGCCCGAACCCGAACAACAGCAAGGGCAGGAAACTCGCCTCGAGAAAAAAGGCCATCAGCACTTCGTAGCTCAACAGGGGCGCGAGCACGTTGCCGGTGAAGCGCGAGAACGGCGCGAAGTTGGTGCCGAATTCGAAGGACAACACGATGCCGGAGACCACGCCCACACCGAAGCCCAGGGCGAAGATGCGCGTCCAGAAGCGGAACAACTGCATGTCCGCGTCGTCGTGAAACAACAGCCAGCGCCCGTGCAGGAACACCAGGAAGGCCGACAGGCCGATGGTCAGGGTGGGAAACAGGATGTGAAAGGACAACGTGAAGGCCATTTGCAGGCGCGAAAGCAACACGGGGTCTGCCAGCGCATCCATGCGCACACCTCCGTCATGGCCGCTCAGAAACGGTCGGCGTCGCGGAACCGACCGCGCTGTTCGCAATCATGGGGCGGGCCGTGCCCACCGTAGGCATTGAACCAACGCCTGGCGCAGAAGCATAGCTCAGGGGAACAGCCAGCCGGAGGCGACGAACAGCAGCACGCCCACCAGCGCCCCCACCAGCGTGCCGTTGATGCGAATAAATTGCAGGTCGCGGCCGACCACCAGCTCCAGGCGGTCGGTCATGGTGGCCGTGTCCCAGCTCTCCACCACCTCGGCGATGAAGCGGCCGATCTCGGTGCGCCAGGGCACGGCGAATTCCACTGTCAGTGACTCGATGCGACGGTTGACGCGGGCGCGTACCGCATCGTCCTTGAGCAAGGTCGCCCCCAGCGCCGCGAGGGCATGGGCGAGGGCCTCGGCGAGGCGCGAGCCCTCGCCGGAGGCATCCTGCTCGACTCGTGCGCGCAGCTCATCCCACACCGCGGTGAAATAGTCCTGGATAGGTGCGCTGTCGAGGAGGTCCCGCTTCAGTCCCTCCACACGTGCGTGCAGTTCGGGTGAGTGTTTCAGGCGCTCGATGAAATCGTGGGTGGCCGCATCGAAACCGCGCCGTGCCTCGTGCTCGCGGTCGGCCAGTTCCTCAAGCAGCTCATGCAAACCGGCGATGACACGCCGCGCAATGCTGCGGTCGATGCTTGGCGGCACCCACCAGCGGCTCTTGTCGTTGACCAGTGCATAGATGCGCTCTTCATTGTTCGCAAGCAGGTCGGCGCCCGCTACCAGTGCACGATCGAACAGTTCCTGGTGCCGACCGCCGGCCTTGAGCACCTCCAGCAGGCCGCCGAGGATGGGCGCCAGGTTCACGTGAGCGAGTTGATCCTGTAACGCACGCCGGGCGAATTCGCGCAGGGCACGGTCGTCCGCCGCGTGCACCGCCCACGGCAGCGCCGCCACGATACGCGTCGCGAGCCGTCGCGCCCGCGCCGGTTCCGCCAGCCAAGCGGCCAGGTGCGAGGCCAAGTCCAGCGAACGCAGTTTCTGCGCGAGCAGCTCGGGCTCGAGGAAATGCCGCTCCACGAAACGACCCAGTGCGCTGCCGATGCGCGCCTGATTGCGCGGGATGATGGCGGTATGCGGGATTGGGATACCGAAGGGATGACGAAACAGCGCGGTAATGGCAAACCAGTCGGCCAGCCCGCCCACCAGAGCGGCCTCGCTGGCGGCGCGCACCAGCTGGAGCCAATAGGGCGCCTCCGGCACCTGGCGCGTGCCCACGTAGATCAGCGCCATGACCAGCAGCAGTGAGGTGGCGAGCCGCCGCTGCCTAACCAGTGCGGCACGCTGGGCGAGGGCGGTCTGTGCGGATTCGGGCATGGGCCCAAGTGTGACACAAGCGCGGGGGCGCCCGTCTCGTCGTCGGGTGTACGGCTTCGCGCGTGTCGATGGGGCGGGGTGGAGCCTCGCAAGCAGCTCGCTGCCGCGGCGACGGAGTGCGAAAGATGCCGCGGCTATCTAGCGACTTCGAGCCAAAGGCGCTGCCGCTCGAAACGGCCGTCAGTCGTTGGTCTTTTCCCAGTCGTCCAGTTCCAGGGCAAGCCGGGCCAGTTCGGCCTTCACGCGCTGGGAATAGCGTGCGTAATCCCCTTTGGCAAGGGATTCGCGCGCTTTGTCGAGCTCACCGCGGTCGCAGGCGCGGATCACCTCGCCGGCGCACTGGTGAAATCTGGCGTGGATGTCACGAAGCTCGGGGAATTTCGGATGGTGCCCGAAGCGCTCTTTGCCTGCGGAGTGGATCCACTTGCCGAGGGCACACTGGTCATCGCGACCAACCACCTCGGCATCCAGCGCCTCCTCGCTGCTGCCGGCGATGTAGGACTCAAGGCGGATCTTCCAGCGCACATGCGCCTCGATGGCCGTGAAGAAATCGATGGTTTCGTACTCCAGCTTGATCTTCGCCATAACTCCCCCCTTTTTATCGTGTGCAAACCGCGTCGGCTGAACCGATCGTCAATTTGGACTCAACCATAAGCCAAGCCTGCTTGTCTAGGGAATATCCCTAATGAGTCCTTATTCAACCCGGGGGATGGGCGCTCTCCAGCTGGCCCGCTTCACGGATATAGCGGGGTTCGACGGTGTGCAGCCATGCATCCAGCGGCGTGATATCACGTCCGAGGCGCCATTCATAGATGGCGGTGTAGGTCAGGATACGCTGTACGTACTCGCGGGTCTCGCCGAAGGTGATGTTGGCGACCCAGATGTCGGCTGGAACAGGCACGTGGTCCGGACGCCAGCGTTCCACGCGGCGCGGCCCGGCATTATAGGCTGCCAGCACAAACACCCGGTTACCCTCGTAGCGTTCGAGCAGGTCGCTCAGGTGTGCCGTGCCGAGGCGGATGTTGGTATCGGCCTTGAGGATGTCGGCGCGGCTGCGCAGCGGCAGCTTGTGGACCCGCGCGGTCTGCCGTGCGGTCGCGGGCATCAGCTGCATGAGCCCGAGGGCGCCGACCCGTGAACGAGCCTCGGCACCGAAGGCACTCTCCTGGCGCATGACCGCGAAGATGAACGCGGGGTCGACGCCGCGTTTGGTTGCGGCGGCAAGCACTTCTTCCTGATAGGGGGTCGGGAAGCGCAGTTCCAGGTCGCGCCGCTCCCGGGTCTTGCCGAGGGCAATGATGGCTTGGTCGAACCAACCCCACTCATGGGCGAGTTTGGCCGCGACCTGCAACCCGTCTTCGTCCAGACGGGCCAGTGCCTCGCGCCATTCACGGCGGCTCTGTACGTCCATACCCACCGCTTGCAGTTCGCGCACGCGCACCATGGCCGGCGCGAGGCGCAGTGCTTCGAGGGCCTGATCGGTCACGCCGACCGGAACCGTGGCGATGTTGGGCGGCTCGCCCAGGCGTGCCGCCGCCAGAAACCCGTGGAAGGCGCGCTCCTGGGCGGCGTTCGCGTAGTGCCGCTGCGCCGCATCCTTATGACCGAGCGCCTCGAGGGCCCGGCCCGTCCAGTACTGCCACTCCTCGGACTCCCGCTCCTCGTTGGGTACCGCCGCGATGGCCGTGAGCACCGCATTCCAGTCCTGTTGCCAGAGCGCGGCACGAATGCGCCACTCGCGCACGTCGCGGTCTTGAGGCAGGACGGCCGCCACCCGGGTGAGCCACTGGACGGCATCGGGATGGCGTTGCAGGGCCATGCCCAGGGCGATGGTGCGCTCGATGGCGAGCACCTGGTCAACCGTAAGCTCGAAGTCGATGTGGCGTGCAAAGCGCCTGGCCGCGGCGTCGGCATCCCGTTCGGCAAGCCGGCGCATACCATAGTTGAAGAGCCTGGCGGTCCACGCCGGTTCCGTCTCAGCCTTGAGGCGATCGATTTCCGTGGCCGGAGAACGCTGCACCCGATGCCAGCGCTGCACCCAGTACGAGTCCGACTTCGGCAGCAGCCCCGTGAGATAGCGGACCAGGCCCGCCTGGCCGCGCTGCATGGCCAGTTCGATGCGCGCGAGGACCTTTTCCCGCGTCAGCTGGCCGTCCTTGCGCCAGGCGGCGATAGGCGCATCGCATTCATCGGGGAGCGACACCCCGGTCAACCACAGGGCATCCATCTCCGACCACAAGGCCTCCCCTGCGCCGTTTTGCAGGCGCGCGAAGAGGAATTGACACTGGTAGGCGGTGCCGAGTCCCGGAACGTAGTCGCGCTCGAAGTCCAGCCAGCGTCGCTGGCCGAATAAGTGAGCCAGCCACGCGCGACGCAGCTGATCCGCAAGGGGCGTGTCGGGATATTCGTCCAGGAACGTGCGTACCTCGTCGGCCGGAAGTCGGCCGAGTCGGCTGCGCAGGACCTCATACCGCAGGTACGGGTACAGCGGATACTCGCGCAGGGCGGGTTCAAGACGCTGATATGCGCGCATGTCCTGCTGCTTGAGCGCATGACGTGCGCTCTGGAACATGCGGCGCTGTTCATCGCGGACTTCCGCCTGTGCCGTGCCGACGACAAAGGCCGAGGCCAGCACGGCAAACAAGCACAGCTTATGGACGCGGCAAGTGTCCATAAACGCTCCCCAGCAGATGCGGTAATGGATGAGTGTCGAGCGATAGAGTGTAGCCCTTCATTCACTGATTTCCCGGCTGCGCATCACAACGTGCGTGAACCACTACCGGGAGCCGAACCCAAGGGCAGGATTTGCCTCAACTATTTTTTCTCAATCGCCCGCACGGAAGCGACATGAAACGCGCACGGAATCTCGGCGGATTCGCGGTCCTGCTGCTCATGGCGATGCCGGCCACGGCCGGGCCGATCGACGGCCTCGCCGTGTGCTTGGGCGACGGCCTCGCCGACGTGGACATGGCGCGCGTTTCGCTGATCGCCCGCCAGAAGGACCCGCCGCCGGGGGTCGCGGGCTGGAACCTGAACATCCACTGGGAATTCGGCCTGGCGCTCTGGCGTGTGCGTCATTCCAGCCGTGGCACCGACCAACTGGTCGAGGCCAGTGTCACGCCCGTGCTCAGGCTCACCATGCCGTGGCCAACGGCGAGACCCTATACCGAGTTCGGCCTCGGCGCGCACGTGCTGAGTGATGACCGCATCGGCAACCGTGCGCTGTCCACGAGCTACCAGTTCGGCAGCCACCTGGGCGTGGGCGCCGTCATCGGTGCGAGGCATGCGTGGGAGCTAGGCGTGCGTTTCCAGCACCTCTCCAATGCAGGACTCGAAACGCCGAACCCGGGCATGGATTTCGTGATTGCACGGGTGGCCCGGCGGTTCTGAAAGACGGGAATCCGACTTGGAAGACCATTCGCCTGCCATGGCGTGATCGGTTACGCATCTGCGTCCTGCGATGCGCGCTAGCATGCGGCGAATGCGATTACGGCTCCTGTTTGTGCCCCTGTCACTGGCGGGCATTCTCGCCCTGAGCTCCTGTTCCACACTGGGCTATTACTCCCAGGCGGTCGGCGGACACTTGGACATCATGTTGCGCGCACGTCCGCTGGAACGCGTGATTGACGACGAGCGCGAACCCGCCTCCGTGCGCGCCAAACTGCGCATCGCGCGCGAAGCCCGGCGGTTCGCCGCCGAGCAGCTCGACCTGCCGCTCAACCGGAGTTACGAGAGCTACGTGGACCTGGGGCGGCCGTCGGTGACCTGGAACGTGACCGCCACCAGCGCACTTTCGGTGGAGCCGGTGGAATGGTGTTATCCCATCGCCGGCTGCTTCAATTACCGCGGCTATTTTTCCCGCGCCGAGGCCGAGCAGTACGCAGAAGGGCTGCGGCGGCGCGGCTTCGACGTCTACGTGTTCGGTGCAAGCGCCTACTCAACCCTCGGCTGGTTCGATGACCCGCTGCTCAGCACCATGGTGAAACGTCCCGAGGCGGAACTCGTCGCCACGCTGTTCCACGAACTCGCCCACCAAAAAGTCTATGTGCACGGAGACAGCGCCTTCAACGAAGCGTTTGCGGTGGCGGTTGCCGAAGAAGGCGTGCGCCGCTGGTTTCACGGCAGCGAACAGTACACGCAGTATCTGCGCGCCCAGGAACGCCTGCGCAGCGTATCGGCTTTGTTGTTGTCGACCCGCGAGCGGCTTGCCGCGCTGTACGGGCAGGCGCTTCCCGATGCGGAAAAGCTTGCCGGCAAGCGCACCATCCTCGATGGCTTACGAAACGATTATCAGCTCCTGAAGGCCGGCTGGGACGGTTACGACCGGTTCGATTCCTGGCTGCCCGACGATCTCAACAACGCCCACCTGGCGCTGACCGCCACCTATCAAGAATTGGTGCCTGGGTTCAAAGCCATGCTCGCCTTCGAGCACGGCCATCTGGAACGGTTCTACGAATCGGTACGGGCGCTTGCGGCCCTGAGTCGGCAGGAGCGGCGGCTGCGCCTGCGCGCGGTTGTCGCCACGGCTGATGCGGATTGAGCGTGTGCGCGTGAATGTTATTTGCCACACCCGCGATCGTCCGTGGCTGTCGCTGCGCCCTTCCGTCGGATCAGCGTTGCAGGATCGCATTCGCCCACAGGCTGGGCTCCTACGGGTAGTTACCTGGTAGGCGCCGACCCTGTCGGTGAACACGGTTTCGGTAACCGCTGCGGTTGGAAAATGGCTGTGGAATTTCTTGGGTTGGCAAAAAAGTTAAGGCGCCCGAAGGCGCCTTAACTCGACGGCATTGCCGCAGCAGCGGCCTGCAGTCGCCAAGACCTCAGGCGGCCTTTTTGACGCGACGTGCAGTACGGCGACGGGTCGCCTTTTTGGGCGCCGTCTTGCGTGCGTGCTTCTTCTCAGCTGCGGCCAGGGCCTTGTTGTAGGCCTTTTCGGTACGGGCGTTGAGTGCCTGGACGGTGGCCAGCCATGCGCTTGCGGCCTTCACTGCGTCGCGGGTTTCACGCTGGGCAGCCCGAGCGGAGGCAACCTCGGTACGCGCAGCGGCCATGGCGGCGCGGGCGCGCTTGCGCACGGCGGCGGTCTTCGCGCTGTCGGCCTTGGCCTTGGCGGTGGCGAGCTTGGCCTCGACCTTGGCGAGCGCCGCGGCGGACTTGTCGTTCGCCTTGCGTGCAGCATTCAGCGCGGCGTCGGCCTGCTTGGCCGAATCAGTCATGCTGTTGCCGCCCTGAACCATCGCAGCTGCCTTCACCATGGCGCCCTTCTTAGCTGCACTCCTGCGCGCTGCCTTCTTTTTCTGTGCCATTGAAACGTCCTCGTTCGGCTGTAGTAAGTAGAGTCGACGGCCAGAGTATAAAACTAACGTTGCGAATAAATAAACACTGCGAAGGCGCACGAGGCGTGCAACAGCATGGCGGGCACGCTCAAGTCGTCTTGTGCGCCAGTGCAACGGTGTAGGATTTTCCCTGTTTCACCTTCTCGTAATTGCCGAACACCTCGTCGAACGCGCGCGCGATGAACCTGCGCAGACCTGTGATCGTAACCACACAAATGCGCCCGCCGGGATTCAAATGCTGATAGGCGTCGTAGAGCAGGAGGTACAACATCTCCTTGCCGACCTTCGCGGGGATGTTCGAGACCACCAGGTCGAAACGGCGCTCGCCGACCTGATCGAAGCCGTTCGACAACATGGCGGTCGCGTTGGTCACGTGGTTGCGTTCGGCGTTCTTGCGCGCGTACTCCACGGCGACGAAGTCCTTGTCCACCAGGAGTGTCTCACCCTGCGGGGCGAGCCTTGCAAGGGTCAATCCGAGCGGACCGTAGCCGCAGCCCAGGTCGAAACAGTGATCCGTCGGCTTGACCTCCACATGGTCGAGCAGCAGGCGCGAACCTTCGTCGATTTCGCGCGGCGAAAATACGCCCCAGGTGGAATGGAAGGTGAACGGCAAGTCACGGAGGGTGGCGTCGAAGACGATGTCCTTGCGGACGCTCTTGATGTACTCGGCGAGTTCCATGGGCAGCTTTACAGGACAATGGGCGCGTAGTGTAACGCTTCAGTCCCGGCGACACATTCAGCGAGACAGATCACGAATGGGAAAGAAGAGGGAGGCAGAAGGGAGGAGGCATGTGGTTTCCCCCCCTCCGCCTTGACCTGACGCCGGCGGCCCAGCGGTGGGTAAGCCCGGCGCGCCGTAAAGGGTGTACGGCCTGAGTATAGGTCGGGGAAACATAATTGCCGTTCAATATTCGTAATCGAAAGGATAAGCTATTGCTTATCAATGCAGGTGCTTGCGCCGGGGCCCCGACAGATGCCGCACCTCACCGCGCGGACCCAGTTTGCGACGCTGCAGCCGGGCCGTGAGGAGGCGGTCCATGATTTCCAGGACTCGGTCCCGGATGAGCTCGGCATGCAGGTTGTAGTAGTCCACGCGGCAGGTGACCGGCTCGTGCAAGGCGTTGCGCCGCTCGATCTCGAATTCCTTCCAGGCCAGCACCGGGAGGTTGCCGAGGCCGGTATCGACGCACAGCCAGGTCTTGTCGTCGAGAATGAGCTCCAGATCGTGCATGCCCGTGAGCTCGATGCGGGCGGGGTTATCCAGCCAGGCCAGCGCGAGGCGAACCCGGTTGTAGCGCTGTGCGTTGATGACCACCCGTTCACTCTCGAGCACCGGAAAATTCCTGTACATGAGTCGGCGCCTGGCTGCTTTGCAGTGAGTATAACCAGCACCTTCCGTGCTGCCATGCGCACAACGAGACTTGGTGGCTAACACGCAGGTAACTCATGGTCTACTTTATTAAAGCTTCGGGTGATTCCGTGGGGCGTGATTCGGAGCAAAGGAAAGCACGGATGCAGTCATCGAAAAACCTTTGGATCAACATAAGGCAAAGTCAGTCATGAATGTCACGCTTCGCCAGTTGAAGGTCTTTGCTGCCGTCGCCCGGCACCTCAGCTTCACCAAGGCAGCCGAGGAACTCTGCCTCACCCAGCCCGCCGTATCCATGCAGGTGAAGCAGCTGGAGCATCAGCTGGACGTGAGCCTGTTCGAACAGCTCGGAAAGAAGATCTACCTGACCGATGCGGGCGAGGAGGTTTACCACTACAGCCGGCAGATCACCCACCAGCTCGATGAACTCGAGATGGTGTTGGCCAACCTCAAGGGGCTGGAGCGCGGCAAGCTGAAGATCTCCGTCGCCTCCACTGCCAATTACTTCGCACCGACACTGCTCGGCACCTTCTGCGCACGCTTTCCCGGCGTCACGGTCAGCCTCGACGTGACCAACCGCGAAACGCTCCTGAAGCAGCTCACCGACAATGACGTGGACCTGGTCATCATGGGCCAACCACCCGCGGATATGGACTTGGAGGCGGGTGCGTTCATGGAGAACCCCTTGGTCATCGTCGCGCCGCGCGACCATGTTCTCGCCGGTGAGAAGGCCATTCCGCTGAAACGGCTCGAGAAGGAGGTCTTTCTGGTGCGCGAGTCCGGATCAGGCACACGCAGTGCCATGGAACGCTTTTTCACGCAGCACGACACGCATATCACCACCGGCATGGAAGTGGGTAGCAACGAAGCCATCAAGCAGAGCGTGCAGGCTGGTCTCGGTCTTGGTCTGCTGTCCCGCGACACGGTGGAAATGGAACTCGCCCTCGGGCGCCTGTGCATCCTCGATGTGGCCGAGTTTCCCATCCTGCGGCATTGGTACGTGGTACACCGCCGTGGCAAACGACTGTCGGTGGTCGCGCAGGCGTTCAAATCATTCCTGCTGGAAGAAAGCGCCTCACTGCTTGGCAAACCCTCGGCGGTGGTGGCGCTAGATGCCGTGCGGGCGCAGAAAAAGAGTGCTGGCTAACGCGGCGCTCGCTTGATGGGTTGAGACACCGCACTGGCGGTTTCTCTATCGCGTCACTGAATGGACGCCGTCCGCCTTTGCCGGTGCTTCGCTATACCGGGTCCACGCCGGGGCCACGAAGATGAATTCCGGCTTGCGCCGGAACGATGAAGTAAAATATCTGCCAGTTTTTCGTCACCCTGGCGAAATCCTGGTCCATGCCAGGGCATCAATACGGTCCCGCTTGTGCCGGAAGGCGAAGTAAAAACACCCTAAATCCCCGGACAACGCCGCTCGTAAGGACAGCGATAGCGGTGTTTGTTCGGCGCACAACGAAAACGGGGCCCGAAGGCCCCGTCTCGAACGATACCGCGAAACAACTCAACCGAATACGTCGGTGGTGATGTTCTTGAACCAGGAATGCGCATAGACCACTTCGCGCTGGCGCATCTCCATGGTGGTATCGGCATAGCCGGGCGTCAGCCCGCCCGCGCCCTTCACGTCGGCAATCTTGCCATCTGCGCCCAGGCGATAAACCCCGGCCACGGAGACGGCGTCGTTCGGCATGATGATGCTGTAGCAGGTGTTGACATACGATGGTTCCGGAGCGTCCGCACCGTTCAGCGCCGCCACGATCGCCGCAGCACAGACCTTCGCCTGAGAGTTGGCCGCATAACCGGACTTCGGCATGGACCCGGCAACGCAAGCATCACCGATCACGTGGATCGACTTGTGCTTGGTTGATTCGAAGGTCTTTTGATTAACCGGGCACCAGTCGCCTTCGGTTAGTCCCGCTGCGAAGGCAATGGCGCCCGCCTTTTGCGGCGGAATCACGTTGAGCACGTCCGCGTTGAACTTCTCGATGTCCGCCTGCACGCTCAGGTTACCCGCGTCGATGGACTCCACCTTGCCGCCCTGGGCACCCGATACCCAGGTGATCAGGGAGTTGTCGGTTTCATAGCCGTAGTATTTCTTCCAGCCCGCAACGAACAGGCCCTGCTTAGAGAACGCATCCTTGGGATCCAGGACGATGATCTTGGATTTCGGCTTGTGGTTCTTCAGGTACCAAGCAATCTGCGAGACACGCTCGTAAGGTCCGGGGGGGCAACGGTACGGATTCGGGGGAGCGACCATGACCACGGTGCCGCCATCCTTCATGGATTCGATCTGCTTGCGCAGCAGGGCGGTCTGCGGACCGGCCTTCCAGGCGTGCGGGATCTTCTCCGCCACTTTCTCGCTGTAACCGGCGACAGCCTCGTACTTGAGCGAGACGCCCGGGGAGACGACCGCGTGATCGTAAGAGAAGGTCTTGCCACCCGCGGTGGTGACCTTCTTGGCAACTGGATCAATGGCCGTGACGGCGTCATGCACCACATTGACGCCGTGCTTCGCCAAGCCGTTGTAGCCGAACTTGATGGAGTCCAGGGAGCGCTCACCGGAGAGCACTTCGTTGCTCATGAAGCAGGTGAAGTACTGCTTGTTGGGCTCGATCAGGGTGACCTCGATACCGGGGTCCATCATGCGGAGGTACTTGGCGGTGGTGCTGCCACCGATACCTCCGCCGACTACGACAACCCGGCCCCTGGCAGGCTTGCCGAGCGCCATGCCGGAAAAGCCGAGCGTAGCGAGCGCCGCTGCGCCGCCACCGACCTTGAGAAAATCTCGACGCGTAACTTTCATATCTTCTGCTCCCCTCACTTGGCCCGGTCGCCGTAGAAGTTGACGAGCGCCTTGTAGCCTTCGTCGCCCTTCGCCTTGTGGACCTCTTGCATCTTAGTCTTCATCTTCTTCGGCATTTCGCGCCTGCTGTTGTTGAAGTCATCGAAGGTCCATTGCAGATACTGCATCGGCTGACCGGCAAGAATCGCGCTGTCTTCAGAAACGCTGCCGCCTTCTTCATGGCATTTTGCACAGCTGCGTTCATGCAGTTGCTTACCCAGGCGTGCCAGCTTGGCATCTGCCTTTTGTGGCAGCGGGCGATACTTCTGGGCGGCAAAATACTTTGCCATTGCGTGGATCTCTTCCTCGGTGTAGCCCTTTGCGATACGGTTCATCACCGTGCCGAAACGGCTGCCATCCTGGTACGCCTTCATGGCATCGACAAAATACTCTGTCGATATGCCGGCGATCCCCGGAGTTCCCGGGCCTTGGGTATTGCCGTTGGTGCCATGGCACCCAGCGCAGGTGTTGCCCAGCATTTCTCCGCTCGGCATGGCCAGCGCGGCTCCACTCAGTGCCAAACCGCCCAGCACCAACGCACTTCGCATGATTTTTCTGTACTTCATAATCCCCCCTAGGGTCGACGTGACAGACACAACACCTCCGCGGCGTATTTAGCGCAGGCTTCCCTGCCCGCCAAGCACGCGCGCCGCGTCAACGTGCTTGTGGTTCTTCGCATAATCGAACGCCGTGCGGCCTGCCCGATCTTTCATGGACGGATCCGCACCTGCATTGAGCAATGACTTCACCGTTTCCACGTTGCCGCGCATGGCTGCCTTTATCAGTGCGGTGCGTCCGTTCGCATCCTGATGATTTACCTCGGCCTTGTGCTTCAACAGGTACTCGACGGTGTGAATGTAGTCGCGCTCGATGGCCCACATCAAAGCCGTCTCACCTTCGGAATCCGCCGCATTCACGCTGGCGCCGCTATTCAGCAGCAGTTCGAGTACTTCGAGCTCGGCATGACCTGCGGCAAGCATGAGCGCGTTCTCACCGTTTTTGTTCCGCACATGCACATCGGCGTTGGCCGACAGCAGCAGGCGCACCGCTTGCACGTGGCCTTTCTCGGCGGCAGCCATCAAGGCGGTATTGCCATCTTTGTCCGAGGTATTGACGTTGCCCTTGGCGGCGATGAGCAGTTTCAGAACATCTCCATAGCCGCTACGCGCCGCGATCATGAGCGCGTCCCAGCCCACACGTGTCTTCAACCCGGTGTGGGCGCCACTGGCGAGCAACGCCCGGACTGCTTCCACATGCCCGCCTTCTGTCGCATGGGTCAGTGCCGTGCAGCCGACGACACTCCTCGCATTGACATTGGCACCGGCTTTCAGAAGTAGCTCGACGACCTCGGTATTGCCTTCTTCGGCGGCGAACATGAGTGGAGACTTTCCATACCTGCCGGCAAAGTTCGCGTCCGCTCCCTGGTCGAGTAACTGCTGAACCTCTTCCGCGTCGCCGATGAGTGCAGCATCGCGCAACTGCATGTCGATGTCCGCTGCATGCGCAGCGAATGACAACACAATCGCGGCCAAGAGAGAAAACCGCTGATTCCAGGACATCATTGCATCCTTTCCCATTTTCCACGTCGGCAGCGTGGCTGCGGAGTTTGCTGGCGGCACAGGTCCATTTTACTGGTCGCCAGTATCAGTTTCCTCGGCATCGGCGTCGCCCTCGGCCTCCTCCCACTCTTCCGGCGGCAGCGGCTCCGTGTGAGCGATGCCTTTGTGGCAATCGATACAGGTCTGTCCTTTGGCCTGGGCACGTGTGTGCCTCCTGCTCGCCATGCGTCCCTGGGCACTGAAATCCATGTTGTCGAAATCGTGACAGGAACGGCACTCGCGGGAATCGGTCGCCTTCATCTTATCCCACACACGCGTTGCCATCCGCCAACGCCGCGCCTCGAACTTTTCCTCGGTATCTACGGTGCCCACCAATTCATGATAGATGTCTTTCACAGCGACGATCTTGGCATGGAGCTTCGGAGCGAAGTCCTTGGGGACATGACAGTCCGAGCAAACCGCTCTCACCCCCGAAGAATTCTTGTAATGCACCGTCTCCTGAAGTTCACGGAGATTGGTCTGCATGGAGTGGCAGGAGGTGCAGAACTCCATTTCGTTGGTGTAGGAGAAAAATCCGTTGATGCCCACAAACGCCGCTCCGCCTGCCAGGAAGATCGCTAGTGTGATTGCGACGTTGCGCACCGAAAGGGTTTTGAAGATGCCCCGTTTGCCGGAGTTGAACATGAATACCTCTGATGATCGTCGCTTCGACTAACCATTAGTAAATCATTGTATTTATTTTTACTAATAGAGCGTTAGATGGTGGAAAACTGACGTGACTGGCGTTTTATCACGCCGTTCTCGCAAGCGTCAATTTGACCACAGTGGATACGAGGGCAACGCGTGCGCGCGTGCACATTATTTCGTGTCGCAAGTTTCACAGACAAACGGCGACACACCCCGCAAATACAAGCGTTGACGGCTTGGTACTGCTTCTTGAATTTCCCACTCGCCGAATCGTCAACCCATCATGCCCATGGTCGAGCATGAGCTTTACGCTCGTATGCTCTCCGGCTCGTCAAAGCGGGCCGAGTTCCTACGGAAGCGGCATATATATGGGCGTGGGTTACGGAGAGGGCGTGGCTCAGGGCAGATATTCAGGAATATATTTCGACAACAGGAATGGGCTCCCGCCAAGACATCAGGAACGTTAGGTAAGTGACGGGGGCCGGGGCGACGAAGAGACGTACAGCGCCGGGTTTGGACCGGGTCCACAGGCAGCGCGCGGCATGGGTGCGGCAAAACGACTTGCCTTGATGGTTCAAGGCCGGGAAGTTGCGTCGTCTGTCACGTGACGGGAACGTCGGTAAGCGCCCAAAAAGAGAGGCGGCCGAGCGGCCGCCTCTCTTTTGCAGCGAATACGTCGGTAGTTACTTGATCTGCGGGTCGAGCTCACCCTTGGCGTAACGCACAGCCATGTTCTCCAGAGACACGACTTTGATTTTGGAGGCCTTGCCGACGGAGCCGAAGGCTTCATAGCGCGCGCGGCAGATCCCCGCCATGGCCTTGGTGGCTTCCTTGTAGTACTTGCGCGGGTCGAAGTTCTTGCGATCCTCGGCCATGTGCCTGCGGATGGCGCCGGTCGAAGCCATGCGCAGGTCGGTGTCGATATTCACCTTACGCACGCCGTTTTTGATGCCTTCCACGATTTCTTCCACGGGTACACCGTAGGTCTTGCCCATGTCGCCACCGAACTGGTTGATGATGGCGAGCCAGTCCTCGGGCACGGACGAGGAGCCGTGCATGACCAGGTGCACGTTCGGAATGCGCGCGTGGATTTCCTTGACGCGGTCGATGCGCAACACCTTGCCCGTGGGCTTGCTGGTGAACTTATAGGCGCCGTGGGAGGTGCCGATGGCGATGGCCAGGGCGTCCACCTTGGTCTTCGCCACAAAGTCGGCGGCCTCGTTGGGATCGGTCAGCAGGGCGGAGTGGTCGAGGGTGCCTTCGGCGCCGTGGCCGTCTTCCTCGCCGGCCTTGCCGGTCTCCAGGGAGCCCAGGCAACCCAGCTCGCCTTCCACGGACACGCCGCAGGCGTGCGCCATGTCAACCACGCGGCGGGTCACGTCCACGTTGTATTCGTAGGAGGACGGGGTCTTGCCGTCTTCCAGCAAGGAACCGTCCATCATCACCGAGCTGAAGCCGGACTGAATGGCGTTGATGCACACGGCTGGGCTGGCGCCGTGGTCCTGGTGCATGGCGACGGGGATGTGCGGATAGGCCTCGATGGCGGCCAGGATCAGGTGACGCAGGAACGGCTCGCCCGCGTACTTACGGGCGCCGGCGGAACCCTGCAGGATCACCGGGCTGTCGACGGCGTCGGCGGCCTGCATGATCGCCTGCACCTGTTCCATGTTGTTCACATTGAAGGCCGGCAGACCGTAGCCGTTCTCGGCAGCATGGTCGAGCAACTGACGCATTGATACGAGGGCCATGTGGATTCTCCTTAGTTGATGTCAGTAGTTCTTCTTCAAATCGGAAAGATGATGTCTGTCAATGAACGGAAGCGAGCACGAATAACGACGCCTCGCCACTCGCGTTCATTGGCGGACTTTCCTTCTTCGCTAGACCAGTTCGCCCACGCGGACGATCTTCATGGCATTGGTGCCGCCGTGGACGCCCATCATGTCGCCCTTGGTAATGATCACCAGATCGCCGTCCCGCACGGCGCCGCGGCGCACCAATTCATCCACCGTTTCGCGGTTGACCTGTGCATGGTCCGAGGTGGTGACGTCGAATGCAACCGGATACACGCCGCGATAAAGCGTGACCTTGCGCCGGGTACTGGAATGCCGCGTCATGGCGTAGATGGGAATACCCGAACTGATGCGGGACATCCACAGCGGTGTCGCACCGGATTCGGTTAACGAGGCAATCGCCTTCACCCGGAGGTGATTGGCCACATACATGGAAGCCATGGCAACGGCTTCGTCGATGTGGGTGAACTCGGTATTGATGCGGTGATCGGAGGTGGTGGCGATGCGCTGCTTTTCCGCCTCCAGGCAGATGCGGTCCATGGCGGCGATCGCTTTATCCGGGTATTTGCCCATGGCGGTCTCCGCCGACAGCATCACCGCGTCGGTGCCATCCAGCACCGCGTTGGCCACGTCAAAGACCTCGGCACGGGTCGGAATCTGGTTGGTGATCATGGACTCCATCATCTGGGTCGCAGTGATCACCGGCCGGTTCATGGTGCGGGCCTGCTTGATGAGGCGCTTCTGCCAGGGCACCAGCGCGGCATCGCCGATCTCCACGCCCAGGTCGCCGCGCGCCACCATGATGGCCCCGGAGGCGGCGATGATCTCGTCGATGACCTCCAGGGCCTCGGCGCGTTCGATCTTGGCGACGATTTCGCCGTGGCCGCCGGCCGCGCGCAGCAGGGCGCGGGCCTCGTTGACATCGTCCGCGCTGCGCGGAAACGACACGGCCACGTAGTCGGCCTCCATTTTCGCCGCCAGCCGGATGTCTTCCTTGTCCTTGTCGGTCAGAGCCGGTGCAGAAAGACCGCCGCCCTGCTTGTTGATGCCCTTGCGGTCGGATAGTACGCCGCCCACCACCACGCGGCAGACCACTTCGGGGCCTTCCACGTTGTCGACCCAGAGCACGACGCGGCCGTCGTCGAGCAGCAGGGTGTCGCCGCGCGTAACGTCTTCGGGCAACTGCTTGTAGGCGATGCCGATGCGTTCGTGATCGCCGCGGTTGTGGTCCAGCGCGGCGTCCAGGGTGAAGGTCTGGCCTTCTTCCAGGAACACCTTGCCATCAATGAATTTTTCGATGCGGATCTTGGGGCCTTGCAGATCGGCCAGCACCCCGACCTGACGGCCGTGGGCGCGGGCGCGGTTGCGTACCTTTTCCACCCGCTCGAGGTGTTCTTCAGGTTTGCCGTGGGAAAAATTGATGCGGACCAGGTCGACGCCGGCCTGGATAATCTTGTCCAGCATCTTGGGATCGTCGGTTGCCGGCCCCAGGGTGGACACAATCTTGGTTCGTCTTGGCATGTGGTTTCTCAGGGGCCTGTTGCCGACCCTCTAAGTTCGGGCGCCGGGCGGTACTCCGCCCTCCCGGCACCCTTATGAAAAAGCCGAAAACTACTTGCTGGCGCGTTCTTCGAGCATCGCCACCGCAGGCAGCACCTTGCCTTCCAAGTATTCCAGGAATGCACCGCCGGCCGTCGAGATGTAGGACACTTTTTCGTAGATGTCGTACTTCTGGATGGCGGCGATGGTGTCGCCGCCGCCGGCCAGGGTGAAGGCGTTGGTATTGGCGATCGCTTCGGCGATCTTCTTGGTGCCTTCCCCGAACTGGTCGAACTCGAACACGCCCACCGGGCCATTCCAGACCACCGTGCCCGCCTTCATGATGATATCGGCCAGCTCCTGGGCGCTCTTGGGGCCGATATCGAAGATCATGTCGTCGGCGGCCACGGCATCCGCGCTCTTCAAAACCGCGGGCTCGTTGGCATCGAACTGTTTGCCCACCACCACGTCCACGGCGATGGGGATATTGGCACCGCGCTGCTGCATCTTCTCCATCAACGCTTTGGCGGTGGGGATGAGGTCGGTCTCGGCCAGGGACTTGCCGATCTGCTTGCCGGCTGCGGCCAGGAAGGTGTTGGCGATGCCGCCGCCCACCACCAGCTGGTCCACCTTCTCGGACAGCGATTCGAGCACGGTCAGCTTGGTGGAGACCTTGCTGCCGCCCACGATGGCAACCATGGGGCGCTTGGGATTGGCCAATGCCTTGTTCAGCGCATCCAGCTCGCCCATGAGCAGGGTGCCGGCACAGGCCACGGGTGCGTACTTGGCGATGCCGTGGGTGGAAGCCTGGGCGCGATGCGCGGTGCCGAAGGCATCCATGACGAACACGTCGCAGAGGGCGGCGTATTTCTTGGACAGTTCATCGTCGTTCTTCTTCTCGCCCTTGTTGACGCGGCAATTTTCCAACAGGACCAGCTCGCCTTCGGCGACATCGAAACCACCGTTCACCCAGTCCTTGATGAGGCGCACGGGCTTGCCGAGCTTCTGGGAGAGCACGTCGGCCACAGGCTTCAGGGAGACCTCTTCGCTCCACTCACCCTCGGTGGGACGACCCAGGTGGGAGGTCACCATCACCTTCGCGCCGGCCTTCAGGGCCGCCTCAATGGTGGGCATGGAGGCGGTGATGCGCGCGTCGGACGTCACCTTGCCGTCCTTCACAGGAACGTTCAGGTCGGCACGGATGAAAACGCGCTTTCCCTTCAGATCCAGCTCGGTCATTTTCTTAACGGACATGTGGACTGCTCCTTGGATTTCGTTTGATTTATTTTTGAAAACCATCGGCGGAAGCACCGCTTCGGCGGATGACTCTCGAGCACTGAAAAGAAAAGCTTTAACCACGGGTCCACGGGGTACACGGGGAAGATCAAGAGTCTCTTATCCCCTTGCCCCCGTGTACCCGTGGTTATCTGCTTGTTCTTACTTCGCCACGTGCTTCACAAAGCGGAGCATGTTGCAGGTGTAGCCGTACTCGTTGTCGTACCAGGTCACCACCTTGACGAAGGTGTTGTCCAGGGCGATGCCCGCGTCGGCGTCGAAGGTGGAAGGCTGCGGGCAGCCGCGAAAATCGGTGGCGACCACCTTCTCGTCGGTGTAGCCCAGCACGCCCTTGAGCTCGCCCTCGGCTGCCTTCTTCATGGCCGCGCAGATCTGCTCGTAAGTGGCGTCCTTCTCCAGTTCGACGGTGAGATCGACCACGGAGACGTCGGAGGTGGGCACGCGGAAGGCCATACCGGTGAGCTTCTTGTTCAGCTCGGGGATGACCTTGCCCACGGCCTTGGCGGCGCCGGTGGAGGACGGGATGATGTTCTCCAGGATGCCGCGGCCGCCGCGCCAGTCCTTCTTGGACGGACCGTCGACGGTCTTCTGCGTGGCGGTGGCGGCGTGCACGGTGCTCATCAGGCCGCGCTTGATGCCGAAGTTCTCGTGCAGCACCTTGGCCACGGGCGCCAGGCAGTTGGTGGTGCAGGAGGCGGCGGAAACGATGGTCTCACCGGCGTACTTCTGGTGGTTTACGCCGTATACGAACATCGGGGTGTCGTCCTTGGAGGGGGCGGACTGCACCACCTTCTTGGCGCCGGCCTTGAGGTGCGCCTCGCAGGATTCCTTGGTGAGGAACAGGCCGGTGCACTCGATAACCAGGTCCGCACCCACCTCGCCCCACTTCAGGGCCGTGGGGTCCTTCTCGGCGGTGAGGCGGATCTTCTTGCCGTTCACGATGAGGTTGGTGCCGTCCACCTTCACTTCGCCGTTGAAGCGACCGTGCACGGAATCGTACTTCAGCATGTAGGCAAGGTAGTCGGGCTCGAGCAGGTCGTTGATGGCGACCACCTCGACGTCCTTGAATTCGGCTTCCTTGGCGATGGCACGGAACACCATGCGGCCGATACGACCGAAGCCGTTGATACCAACTTTGATAGCCATTCTTTCGATCTCCTGGTTTTTCTTAGATGATGGACTCGACCGCCTTCACCACGTTGTCGGTGGTGAAGCCGAATTCCTTGAACAGCTGGTCGGCCGGCGCGGACTCGCCGAAGCGATCGATGCCGATGACCTTGCCATCCAGACCGACGTACTTGCCCCAGAAGGCGGTCACACCGGCTTCCACGGCCACGCGCGCGCGGACCTTGGCAGGCAGCACGGATTCGCGATACGCCGCATCCTGGGCATCGAAGGCGTCGGTGGAGGGCATGGACACCACGCGCACCTTGCGACCCTTCTTGCTCAGTTCATCATAGGCATTTACCGCCAGCGCCACTTCGGAGCCCGTGGCGATGATGATGGCTTCCGGCGTGCCCTCGCAGTCCTTCAGCACGTAGCCACCGCGCGCGATGGCGGCGAGCTGTTCGGCGCTGCGCTCCATGTGCGGCAGGTTCTGGCGCGAGAAGATGAGGCAGGAGGGACCGGTCTTGCGCTCGACCGCCCGGGCCCAGGCCACCGCGGACTCCACCGCGTCGCAGGGGCGCCATAGCGACATGTTGGGAATGTAGCGCAGGGTGGCAATCTGCTCGATCGGCTGGTGGGTGGGGCCGTCCTCGCCCAGACCGATGGAGTCGTGGGTATACACGAAGATGGAGCGGATCTTCATGAGCGCCGCCATGCGCAGGGCATTGCGGGCGTACTCGGAGAACATGAGGAAGGTGCCGCCGAACGGGATGAAGCCGCCGTGCAGGGCCATGCCGTTCATGATCGCGGACATGCCGAACTCGCGCACACCGTAGGAGATGTAGTTGCCGTCGCTCACCGTGGCGGAGATGGACTTCGCTTCCTTCCAGCCGGTGAGGTTGGAGGGCGTGAGATCGGCGGAACCGCCCAGGAACTCGGGCAGCAGCTTGGCATAGCCGCCGATGGCGTTCTGCGAGGCCTTGCGGGTGGCGATCTTCTCGGCTTTGGCATTCACGGCGTTGATGAATTCAGCCGCGTCCCTCGCCCAGTTGGCGGGCAGCTCACCCTTCATGCGGCGCTCGAATTCGGCGGCAAGTTCGGGGAAGGCCTTCTTGTAGGCGTCGAATTTCTCCTGCCAGTGGCCCTCGGCCTTGGCGCCCTTTTGGGTGGCGTCCCACGCGGCGGCGATATCGGCCGGGATCACGAACGGCTCGTGCTTCCAGCCTAGGTTCTCGCGGGTGGCGGCGATTTCGTCGTCGCCCAGGGGCGCGCCGTGGCAGTCGTGAGAGCCGCACAGGTTCGGGGCGCCGAAGCCGATGACGGTCTTGCAGCAGATGAGCGTGGGCTTGTCGTTGACGCTCTTGGCCTCGTGAATGGCGCGGTTGATGGCCTCCGCGTCGTGGCCATCCACGCCGCGCACCACGTGCCAACCGTAAGCCTCGAAGCGCTTCGGCGTGTCGTCGGTGAACCAGCCATCCACGTGACCGTCGATGGAAATGCCGTTGTCATCCCAAAAGGCGATGAGCTTGCCGAGGCCCAGGGTTCCCGCCAGGGCACAGGCCTCATGGGAGATACCTTCCATCATGCAGCCGTCGCCCATGAACACATAGGTGTGGTGGTCGACGATGTGATGGCCGGGGCGGTTGAACTGGCCGGCGAGGACCTTCTCAGCGATGGCCATGCCAACACCGTTGGTGATGCCCTGCCCCAGCGGACCGGTGGTGGTTTCCACGCCCGGGGTGTAGCCGTATTCGGGATGCCCGGGGGTCTTGGAGTGCAGCTGGCGGAAACTCTTCAGGTCATCGATGCTGACGTCGTAGCCGGTCAGGTGCAGCAGGGAATAGATGAGCATGGAGCCGTGGCCGTTGGAGAGGACGAAACGGTCGCGGTCGTGCCACTGGGGGTTTTTCGGGTTGTGCTTCAGGTGGTCGCGCCAGAGGACTTCGGCGATGTCGGCCATGCCCATGGGGGCGCCGGGGTGACCGGACTTGGCCTTCTGGACCCCATCCATGCTGAGCGCACGAATGGCATTGGCGAGTTCACGACGGTTAGGCATGTGTGTGCTTCTCCTGAGATTTTTTCGAAAATTCGTATTCTTTATAAACCGGGTACGCGGCTCCACTGCCGCATCGCACACCGGCTGGCGTAGCGCCGTTAATCCGGGTGCAGGGCCCTTTTTCTAGTCGTTGTTGTCGCCCCGGCGGCACGGTCGAGACCTAACATCAGTTCCGGGCAACCTGCGCGTAGCGCACGCATGCCTTGAAAAATGTAGCCGCAATTTTCCGGCCTTATCCGACCGGACCGCCCGATTGTCTACAATCTACTGCCCCCCGGCAATATCACCACCGGCTTATCCTCCACGGCATATCGCGAAACGATGTTTTTGCGGTCTATCCCTATATGGATAGGCTACGGTGTCGCCCCCGATTCACTCTGCTAAAGTCGAAACCATAACGACTAATCGGATGTTTTTCCGCCCACGACTTATGCAGCACGTCCGCCAATCGGCGGGTTTGGGGGACCACCATGACTATGGAATCTGCAGCATGGCTGCGCGTAATCGCGCTGGCGTTGGCGGTCTGGTCTGTCATCGGCCAGGCCCGAGCCGATGAACTCACTTTAGCCGTTCACCCGGTGCTGTCCGAGCAGGAAACGCGGCGCATCTATCAACCGTTGGCGGATTACCTGACCCATTCGACGGGACACAGGGTGACGATCGCGACCACTAGCAACTTCCTGGTGCACTGGCAGCTGACTCGCCGCAACAGCTACCAACTCATCCTCGAGGGCCCACACATGGTGGATTACCGGCTCTCGAAGATGGGTTACCACGTGGTGGCCCGCATGCCCGACATCATCAGCTACACGCTGGTGGCCCATGAGGATCAGCTGGCCATGGAACCCGCCGACCTGGTCGGCAAGCCTGTCGCCAGCATGCCCGCTCCCTCTCTGGGGGCGGTGTGCCTGAACCAGTTCTTCCCCAATCCCCTGCGCCAGCCCATTCTCGTCGAAGTGGATCATCTGGATGCGGCGGTGGAACGGGTACTGGCGGGCAAGTCGGCCGGCGCCATCATCCCGTCGGCGATGGTCGGACGCTTCAATGGCCTTACCACGGTCGCTGCCACCGAGCAGGCGCCCGCGCCCGGGATCAGCGCCGCACCCGAGGTCAGTCCCCAGGTGCGGCAGGCCATCACCAAGGCATTGCTCGCAGCCCACGAAACCCCCGAGGGCCGCGCGGCCCTGGAGGCACTGAAAATTCCCCGTTTCGAGGCCGCCGTGCCCCGTCATTTCGCCGGCCAGGCCCGGCTGCTCGAAGACATGTGGGGCTACTGATCGGAGGCCATGCCTCCTGGTGAAACAGGGCTTGACCGGCAAGCCGGGCGAGGGCCTGGCTGTTTTTCCCGCCGCCGCGAAATGTTATATTTCCGCGCTTCCTTTTCCTTTGGCCCTCGTACCGCCCTCAGGGCGTAGAATTTTGGGGAATCGCATGTCCAAACAGCACCTTTTCACCTCTGAGTCGGTGTCCGAAGGCCATCCGGACAAGATCGCCGACCAGATCTCCGATGCCGTCCTCGATGCCATCCTGGCCCAGGACCCGCGCGCCCGTGTGGCCTGCGAGACCCTGGTGAAGACCGGCATGGTGATGGTCGCTGGCGAGATCACTACCTCCGCCGTGGTGGACTATGAACGCGTCGCCCGTGAGGTGGTGAAGGACATCGGCTACAACAGCTCCAGCATGGGTTTCGACTGGGAATCCTGCGCCGTGCTGAATGCCATCGGCAAGCAGTCGCCGGACATCGCCCAGGGCGTGGACCGTGAGGATGAGCTGCAGATGGGCGCCGGCGACCAGGGCCTCATGTTCGGCTACGCCACACGCGAGACCGACGTGCTCATGCCCGCCCCCATCACCTACGCCCACCGCCTGGTGCAGCGCCAGGCCGAGATCCGCAAGAACGGCACCCTGTCCTGGCTGCGTCCCGACGCCAAGAGCCAGGTGACATTCGTCTACGAAGACGGCGTGCCCGTGGGCATCGACGCGGTGGTGCTGTCTACCCAGCACGCCCCCGAAGTCACCGAGAAGGTGGTGCACGATGCGGTGATGGACGAGGTCATCCTGCCCGTGCTGCCGCGCGAGTGGATCACCAAGGACACGCGCTTCTACATCAACCCCACCGGCCGTTTCGTCATCGGCGGCCCCATGGGCGACTGCGGCCTGACCGGACGCAAGATCATCGTCGACAGCTATGGCGGCATGGCCCGCCACGGTGGCGGCGCCTTCTCCGGCAAGGACCCCTCCAAGGTGGACCGCTCCGCTGCCTACGCCGGCCGCTACGTGGCCAAGAACATCGTCGCTGCCGGCCTCGCCGACCGCTGCGAGATCCAGGTCTCCTACGCCATCGGCGTGGCCGAGCCCACCTCCATATCCATCGACACCTTCGGCACCGGCAAGATCGCCGAGGAACGCATGGTGCAACTGGTGCGCGAAGTCTTCGACCTGCGCCCGCGCGGCATCATCCACATGCTCGACCTGCTGCGCCCCATCTATCGCTCAACCGCCGCCTACGGCCACTTCGGCCGCGAGGAGCCGGAATTCACCTGGGAACGCACCGACAAGGCTGAGGCCCTGCGCGCCGCAGCCGGTCTTTAAGGAAAAAGCTTTAACCACGGGGGACACGGGGAACACGGGGAAGACATAAAAGGGTACTGCCCTTGTGCCTTCGGGGGCCTGGTACGATCGCGACGGTCGCGCAGCTCCCCAGGAAATCTTCATAAACCCCCGTGTTCCCCGTGTCCCCCGTGGTTATGCTTTTCTTCTTCAATCCTCCGCATCCCTGAGGAGCGCTGCAGCGGGGTTAGAGACCCGTCAGGCTCAGGGCACAGCGGCTTCAGTACAACGGCGCTCATTCTTTTTCGGAAAACGAGAATGAACGACGTATCCCAATTCAACGATTACAAGGTCGCCGATATCTCCCTGGCCGGCTGGGGCCGCAAGGAGATCCAGATCGCCGAGAAGGAGATGCCGGGTCTGATGGCCCTGCGCGCCGAGTACGGCGCTCAGAAGCCCCTCAAGGGCGCGCGCATCTCTGGCTCCCTGCACATGACCATCCAGACCGCGGTGCTCATCGAGACCTTGGTCGAACTCGGTGCGCAGGTGCGCTGGGCCTCCTGCAACATCTTCTCCACCCAGGACCACGCCGCCGCAGCCATCGCCGCCGCCGGCATCCCCGTATTCGCCTGGAAGGGTGAAAGCCTCGAAGAGTATTGGTGGTGCACCGAGCAGGCCATGACCTGGGCCGGTCATGACGGCCCCAACATGATCCTGGACGACGGCGGCGATGCCACCATGCTGGTGCACAAGGGCGTGGAATTCGAGGCCGCGGGCCAGGTGCCTGCGGCGAACGAAGGCGCCAACCCCGAGTGGAAGGTGTTCCTCAACCTGCTGCGCGACAGCCTGAAGAACAACCCGGGCAAGTGGACGCGCATGGCCAAGGGCATCAAGGGCGTCACCGAGGAAACCACCACCGGCGTACACCGCCTGTACGACATGCAAAGGCGCGGCGAACTGCTGTTCCCCGCCATGAACGTCAACGACTCGGTCACCAAGAGCAAGTTCGACAATCTCTACGGCTGCCGCGAATCGCTGCTGGACGGCATCAAGCGCGCCACCGACGTGATGGTGGCCGGCAAGATCTGCGTGGTGCTCGGCTACGGCGATGTGGGCAAGGGCTGTGCGCAGGCCTTCCGCGGCATGGGTGCGACCACCTGGATCACCGAGATCGACCCCATCTGCGCCCTGCAGGCGGCAATGGAAGGCTATCGTGTGGTCACCATGGACGAGGCCTGCAAGCTGGGCGACATCTTCGTCACCACCACCGGCAACGTGAACGTGATCAACCACGACCACATGGCCGCCATGAAGGATGAGGCCATCGTCTGCAACATCGGCCACTTCGACTCGGAGATCGACATCGCCTCCCTGGAGAAGTACCAGTGGGAAGAGATCAAGCCGCAGGTGGATCACGTCATCTTCCCGGACGGCAAGAAGATCATCGTGCTCGCCAAGGGCCGCCTGGTGAACCTGGGCTGCGCCACCGGCCATCCCAGCTTCGTCATGTCCGCGTCCTTCACCAACCAGGTGATCGCGCAAATGGAGATCTTCAGCAACGCGGCCAAGTACGAGCGCAAGGTATACATCCTGCCGAAGCAGCTGGACGAAAAGGTCGCCCGCCTGCACCTCGGCAAGATCGGCGCCCAGCTCACCCGCCTCACGCCCGAACAGGCCGAGTACATCGGCGTCTCCGTGGACGGCCCCTACAAGTCCGACCACTACCGCTACTAATCGTGGGCTGATAACGCGGAGTTCGCGGAGACGCGGAGGACGCGGAGAAGAGACCTATGTGATGATCTCCTCCGCTTCTCCGCGTCTCCGCGTCCTCTGCCTTGATACCCCGATACTGCGCCAGAGGTAACGCTATGGAATCGCAGAAGAAATACCCACCCGCATTCAGTTTCGAGTTCTTCCCGCCCAAGACCGAGGAAGGCCGCACCAAATTGCGCGCCACCTGTGTGGAACTGGGTGAACTGGGGCCGCGCTATGTGTCGGTGACCTACGGCGCCGGCGGCAGCACCCAGGAAGGCACCTACCAGACCGTCAAGGACATCCTGGCGGTGGGCCTCGAATGCGCACCGCACCTGTCGTGCATCGGTTCGAGCCGCGAGAGCCTGCGCGAGACCTTGCAAAGCTACGTGGCGCTCGGGGTGACGCGTATCGTCGCGCTGCGCGGCGACATGCCATCGGGCATGCGTGAGGCGGGCGAATTCCACTACGCCAACGAACTGGTCGCCTTCATCCGCGAGGAGACCGGCGATCACTTCCACATCGAGGTGGCCGCCTATCCGGAGTTCCACCCCCAGGCACCGAGCAGTGCCAATGACCTGCAGAACTTCCGCCGTAAGATTGCCGCCGGCGCCAATGCCGCCATCACGCAGTATTTCTACAGCTTCGATGCCTACACCCGTTTCGTGGAAGATTGCGAGCGCCTGGGCGTCGACGTGCCCATCGTACCGGGCATCATGCCCATCACCAATTACAAGCAGCTGGCGCGTTTTTCCGAAGCGGCCGGCGCGGAGATCCCGCGCTGGCTGCGCCTGCGTCTCGAGGCCTACGGCGAGGACCTGGAGTCCATTCGCGCCTTCGGCCACGAAGTGGTGGCGGACCTCTGCGAACGCCTGCTCGCCGCGGGTGCGCCGGGCCTGCATTTCTACACCATGAACCAGACCGGCCCGACGCGCGCGTTGTGGGAGGCGCTGCGACTCGGGGAGAGGTGATGCGCATCCCTCGTATCCATTGCGGACAACCCCTGCGCGCGAGCGAGCATATTCAGCTCGGCGACGAGGCAGCCAAGCACGTTGCGCGCGTGCTGCGCCTGCGCGAAGGCGCGCCGCTCATACTCTTCGACGGCACGGGCGGGGAATTTGCGGCGCAGGTGGTCGCGCTCGGGCGACGGAACGTCACGGTAGAGATCGCTGAGCACCATGTGCGTGAGAGCGAGTCCCCGCTCGAGATCACGCTGGTGCAAGCGGTCTCGCGCGGCGAACGCATGGATTACACCATTCAGAAGGCCGTGGAACTGGGTGTCAACCGTATCGTGCCGGTGCTGTCGGCGCGCAGCGTGGTGAGCCTGGACGAGGAACGGCGCGGGCGACGGATGGAGCACTGGCGCAAGATCATCGTGGGCGCCTGCGAGCAGTGCGGCCGCAACCGCCTGCCCGAACTGCTCGATGTGCGCCCCCTCGCCGCCTGGCTTCAACAACCGGCCGAGGGCCTGGCGCTGGTGCTGGATCATCGCGCCGAGCACCGCCTTGGAGAGCTTGGGGCGGCCCAGGCCGTCACCCTGCTCATCGGTCCTGAAGGAGGACTCACTGCGGAGGAAGTGGCCGCGGCCGAGGCGGTCGGCTACGGGGGCCTGCGTCTCGGCCCGCGGGTGTTGCGCACGGAAACCGCGGCCGTCGCCGCGTTATCCGTATTACAGGCGCGCTGGGGCGACCTGGGCTGATGCCCGCCCGGGATGTCACCCTGTAGGCCGGGATTCTCTTGCTGAGCACATTATCGCGGGCTCAGCCCGCACCTAGAGGTGGTTCTGAATACCACCGTCGGCGACTGTGGTTTCGGTAACCGCCAAGGCGTTGGATAGGCCATTCGCCCACGGTGTGGGCGCCTACGGGCGGGGTTTTCCACCTGTGGGAGCGGCCTTTAGGCCGCGATGGCCTGCGTTATTTCAGAAGGGCGATGTAGGCGGCCAGTGCCTCGATGTCCCGGTCGGAAAGATTCTGCGTGACCTGCTCCATGCGTACGTCGTGGCGCTTCATGTCCTCCTCGCTCACGCTCCGGCGCGCATTGGTACGAAAGCGCTTCAAGGTGTCGACTACATACTGCGGCTGCTGGCCGGCCAGCCGTGCATAGCCGATTTCCCCGCGACCGTCGTCGCCATGGCACATCTGGCACACGGCGCCGTAGATACGCGCGCCTTCGCGGGCGAGGATGGGATCGGCGGATAGCGGCTTCACCGGCATGCTGGCGTAATAGACCGCGATGTTCACCTTGTCCTCCATGCTGAAATCGCGCGTGAGGCTCTGCATCACGAAATTCTTGCGCCTGCCGTCGGCGAACTTATCCACCTGTTCGAGCAGGTAGGTGGGGTTCTGGCCTGCCACGTTGGGCACTTCCGGCGTCCGGCTGTTGCCGTCCTCACCATGACACTGGGCACAAAGCAGGGTGCGATCGCGGCCCAGTTCGATGGCGCGCGCATGCCGGGCATCGTCCTGGATGACCTCGTTCACCAATGCGAGGAGCTTGGCACGCTCCTGCTCATCCTGCGCGTGAGCGGGGGCCGCCAATCCGGCCAGGAGCAGGCCGACGAGTGCACAAGAACGAAAACCGTTACGCATCATCACACCTTCTCAATCGTCAATTCGGCACGTTTAACTACGATTCCGTCATCTTGAAGCCACTGTTCGATGCGGTCGAGGTCAGGAATCAACAGGGTTTCGCCATCCTGCTCAAAACGGCCAAGCAGCCCTTCCGGCGCCGTTTCTGAGCTCGACGGCAATGTGCCCGCGGTGATCAGTTGCATGCGGGGGATGGCGCGGCTCAATACTGCGATGAAGGGCATCTGCGCATTGCCATTCAGCGTATTGAACACGATGGCGCGGCTCAGGCGTTGCGGCTGACCTCCCGCCATGCCTGCGAGGGCCTCGATGGAGATCAGCGGCACAGCCAGCCCACGCCATTCGATGTGGCCGAGCAGCCAGGACGGGCCCGCCGTCGGCACGGGGGCTTGAAACGCTGCCACTTCCGAAACCAGCGCATTGGGAATCAGCAGCGCCGCGCCGTCGAGCGGCACCACGAGGCACCGAATAGCCGCTTCGCCGGTCTGTGCGAGTACTTTTTGTTCGCTCACGTCGGGCTCCTCAGGCCAATGCCGCCGCAGGCCCCGGGCGGCCGAGCAACGCCCGGATACTTTCCAGCAGCTCGGTTTCCTGGAACGGCTTGGTCATATACACATCCACGCCGATCTGCATGGCACGCTGACGATGTTTGTCGCCGCTGCGCGAGGTGATCATGATGATCGGCACGTTGCGGAGACGCGCGTCGTTACGCATGTGAGTGGCAAGCTCATAGCCGTCCATGCGCGGCATCTCGATATCCAGCAACATCACGTTGGGGACCGTCTCTTCCAGGACGGAGAGGGCCTCGACGCCATCCTTCGCGGTCACGGGCATCATGTCGTTGCGCTCAAGCAGGCGGCTCGTGACCTTGCGCACGGTGATGGAATCGTCGACCACCATGACCACCGGTTTGTGCGGACGTTCGACGGCCGGTGCGACGGGGACGGGCCTACTGGCACGCTGCGCCAGACCGGCACGAATCAGCGCCGGAAGCTCGAGGATCAATGCCACACGGCCGTCGCCCAGGATGGTCGCGCCCGACAACCCGCGCAGGCCACTCAGCTGCCGGCCGATGGGTTTGACCACGATCTCGCGGCTGCCAAGCAGACGATCGACGACCAGGGCAATACGATGATCGCCGCTGTGGGCGAGCAGAATCGATTGGCGGCGCGCCTCGTCAGGTGATGTGGCGTTCCCGGTGCCGAGCACCGTGGCCAAGTGCAGCAGATCGTAGTCCTGGCCGAGCCAGCGATAGGTTGGTGAATCCTTGGCAAGCAGGTTCGCGCTCTCCTGCTCGTTGATGCGCACGATACCCTCGATGCTCATCAAAGGCACCGCATACAGTTCCTCGCCCGCGTTGACCAGCAAGGCGCGACTGACGGTAAGGGTCAGCGGCAGGCGGATCACGAAGGTGGTGCCCTGGCCAGGCACCGCGTCGATGGACAGGCTGCCGTTGAGGTTCTTCACCTCGCTGTTCACCACGTCCATGCCCACGCCGCGGCCGGCGATCTGATTGACCGCACCGGCCGTGGAAAAGCCGGACTCCAGGATGAAGGGAATGACCTCGCGGTCGGAGAGCTGTGCGTCCGGTGTCAGGAGACCCCGCGCGATGGCCCTCTCGCGCACTGCAGCCACGTTGATGCCGGCGCCATCGTCGGAGACCCTCACGACCACTTCGCCGCCTTCACGGATCTGCTGAATGACGATGGTGCCGTTGCGCGGCTTGCCGGCGGCCTCGCGTTCGGCCGGGGGCTCGATGCCGTGGGCAATCGCGTTGCGCAACAGATGTTCGAGAGGCGCCATGATGCGCTCGACCACGTTGCGGTCCATCTCCACTTCCGCACCCTTGAAGCGCAGTTCCGCTTCCTTCCCCAACTCGTCGCATACCTGGCGGACCACACGGCGCAGGCGCGGTGCGTTCTGCACCAGCGGCACCATGCGTGTGTGCATGAGGCCTTCCTGCAGTTCGGTGTTGACGCGCGCCTGCTGGACCAGCAGCGTCTCGGCCTCACGGGTAATGCCCTGCAGGGTCTGACCCATGCTGGACAAGTCACCAAGACTTTCCATCATGGAGCGCGACAGCTGCTGCATGTGGGTGAAGCGATCGAATTCGAGGGGATCGAAGTCCTCGTACTGCGCACCCGCCTCTTCATAGCGCGACTGGATCTGCGCCTCGGTCTCGATGTCGAACAGGCGCAGCTTGTCGCGCAGCCGCTCGATCACCTGTTCCATTTCGCCCAGGTTGAACGCCAACGCGCCCACCTGCTGCTCGATGCGGGAGCGGAAAATACTGGCCTCGCCGGCCACGTTGACCATGCTATCGAGCAGGTCCGCGCGTACACGGACCAGTTCGAATTGCGGGCGCGGCCCGGTGCGACGATCACCGTGTGCCGAGGTGTCGGCCGATGCCTCCGCCGACGCCGCATCGGTCGCATTCGCGCGGCTCTCGCTCTCCCCCATGGCGATGGTCGTCGCCAGCGGTTCGAGGAAGGTCGCGGGCTCTGCACGGCCGGCGGGCAGCGGCTTGCCGGCGACCAGGGCTTCGAGCTCGGCGATCAGATCGGCGCCCGAGGGCAGCGGGTCGTGGTGTCGCAACTGCTCGAGCATGACGGCCATGCGATCCTGCGCGCGCTGCATCAGCGCGAGCATGGGCGGTGAGAGGGCCATGAGTCCATCCGCCGCACCCGCCAGCATGGACTCGAAGCTGTGGCCCAGGTCGCCGAGTTCCACCACGCCCGCCATGCGCGCGCCGCCCTTGAGCGTATGGAGGTGCCGTTGCAGGCGTTCGATCAGGGTACGGTCCTGCGGATTGGCCGCTAGCGCCTGGAGCGTCTCGTCGCTGGCGTTGAGGATCTCGTGGCCTTCCTCGAGAAAGATATTCAGCAGATCCGCGTCATATTCACGCACCGGTGCCGGCGCCAGGCTGGGCGTGGCCGGTGCCGGTGTGGCGAGCGCCTTGAGGCGATCGACGATCTCGGTGACCTTACCGAGGGTGTCGCCGTTCTTCAGCTGCGCGAGCAGTGCCTCGAGATGGCTCTGGGCACGCTGGGCAAGGTGCAATACTTCTTCGTCCACCGGCACCCGCCCTTCCACCACGGCGGCGATCGCCGACTCGAGGGCGTGGCCGAGCTCAACCATGGGTGCAACACCCGCCCAACGGGCGCTCCCTTTCAGGGTGTGCAGGACACGTTGCAGCGCCTCGACGGGCTTGCGCGCCGCGGGTTTTTCCACCCATTGCTGGATGAGCTCGTCACTGGCGCCGAGCAGATCGGATGCCTCGTTTACGAACACCGAGATGAGCTCGGCCGGCGCCCCCTGCTCGCCCGCGTCATCGGGGAGCGGCGACATATCGGCGAAGGGCTCGTCGCGCAGCAGGCTGTCCACCAGCTCACTCTCGGCGAGTGAAGGCCCGGCGAGGGACGACTCCGCAGCGTCCTCGACGGCCGTGATGGTCGCTTCCTCCGGGGAGAACGCCAGGGTATCCGTCAGCTCGCCGAACAGTGCGTCGTCGGAGGGTTCAGCCGGTACTGCGGGCTCGGCAGGCGCTGCGGCATCGGTGTTGGCGAGCGCCTCGAATTCATCCAGTTGCGCATCATCCCACTCGACCATGAACTCCGTTGCATCGGGGACGAGCGCCGCACGATTGCCGGAATCGGAATCGGACGCGGCGAGAGCGGGCGTTTCATCGGTCGCCACATCGGCGCCGGTGTCAGGCATGACCTCCGCGGCCGCTTCACTGTGCGCGAGCAGCGCTGCGGCGCGCGCCGGCAGGTCGCCGGCGCCAGGCAGCCCTGGTTTGGCCTCCTGCAAGTGGGCGATCACCGCAGCGATCCAGTCGGCCGTACCGCCGAGCACCTCGAGCCCGTCCGGCTCCACGGCAAGGCCCTTGGCCTGCGCGGCCTTGGCGTATTTCTCCAGGGTGCCCGCCAGCTCCGCCACTGGCATCACGCCCGCCGTGCGGGAACTGCCGCACAAGGTGTGCAAGGAACGCAGCAAGGTCTCGGTGGGCCGCGTGCGCATGCCGTGGCTATCGGCCAGGAACGTACGCAGGCCGGCGAGGTGCGCCGCGATTTCCTTGGTGTAGATTTCGCGCAATACCGCATCGTCGATCAGCGGCGCGGCAGGGGCCGCCGCGGGCGCGCCGCTCGCCAACGCGGACGCTGCCTCTACCAGGGCGGTCGTATCGGCTTGCGGTGCGGGGCCGCCGCGGAACTCGGCCAGTAATTCCGGCAGCGCCAGGCGCGCCTGCTCGACCAGGTCGAACACGGCGGGATCCTGCGCGATGGTCTTATCGATGATGCGGTTGAGCAGGCTCTCGAAGGCCCAGGCGAATTCGCCGAGTTTGCTCGCACCCACCAGGCGCCCACTGCCCTTCAGGGTGTGGAACGAGCGGCGCAGCTCGCGGATCGCCTCGTCATCATCGACATTGCCGCGACAGCGCGGCAGCAAGGACGCGATGCGCTGGAATTCCTCTTCCGCCTCTTCCACGAAAATGGCGACGATCTCATCGTCCATCTCCACGGTCGGCGATACTGCCGGAACCGCCGCCGCGGGCGATGGCTGCGTCTCCGCGGCGGTCGCGGCAGCTTCGTCCGCCGGCGCAGCCGTGACATCCACGGCGAGCGGTTCAGGCCGCTCGTGCAGAGGAGCCGCATCGACGGGCAGTGCTGTAACCGCCTCGGGCAGCGCATCCCCAGCCGTCGCCGCGATCTCGCCTTCGTCGTCCGCCACCGACAAAGGGGGGATTGGGTCCTCGCCCAGCGAAGCCACTGTATAGCCGAGTTTGGCCACCGCCCGCTCGGCCACTTCCAGCATCGAGGACGGGTGTACGCGGCTCTCCACGAAGGCGTCCAGGTAGTATTCGACGCTCATCATGGCATCGGCGAGAGCATCGAGGCGGTCACCGCTGGGCAGGCTGGGTTGCCCCATCAGGTCCCGTTCCACGAAGCGCTGGCAGGCGCGCAGCACCTGTGCCACGCGTCGGTAAGACAGCATGCCGAGGCTGCCGATGATCTGCCGCAGCTGGCGTGGTGTGCCATCGAGCTGGGCCGGGTCGGCCGGATTGTTGATGAAGGTATTGATCGCCTCGCGTGCCTTGGCCAGTTCTTCCTTGGCCACCTTCATCACCTGGCGCACAACGCGGCGATGCTCGGCCTCCGCCTCGGGCGAGGATTCCCCCACATCGACCTGGCCAGTCGCATCGTCGGCTTTTTCCACCGGGCTGACGGTGCCCCAATCCGACAATGCAGACTCCACACTCAACACCGACTCGGCCATGCCCATGAGCAGGCGCTCGTCGGCCTCGCCGCCGCGCTCTGCCAACTGCTGGATCTGTGCGGCGCGCTCGCGCAGCGCAGAGGCGAGTTCAGCCTGGCGAATCAGGCCGAGCACATCGGCGATATGGCTGAGCGCCTCGGCGACCGGCTGCAACTCGGCGCTCACGCGCTGGCCACCGCGGCTGAACAGGTCAAGCACATCCTTGATACGCGACAGCTCTTCCATCACGTCGCGGGAAACGGTCTGCTTCAGTTCGGCATTGAAGCCGCCCATTCCTGAACGGATCTGCTCCAACACCGCGGCGCCCGGCACCAGCGAGGCGAGCCGGTAGGCGCGCTTGACGGCGCTCACGCGCGGGCCGGCGGACTCGGCCTGGGCCACGGCGAAGAGCGTCGCGTGCACCAGCTGGGCAAGCGCATCCGCGGGCACGGCCTCGCCCGCCGCGGCGATCTGTTTCATGAGCTGTTCGAACTTTCCAAGCAGTTGCTTGGCGGGCGCATCCAGCGCCAGGCCGTCGTGCAGCGCCTCGGCAAGCGCACCGGCGACCCAGAAGGTGCGGCGCATCTCGTGGCTGCTGCAGCTGACACCCAGTTTTTCGAGCGCGCCGGCCATTGCATGCAGACCGCCGGCCGGGTCCTTGCCAGTCAGCAATTTCACCAGCGAGGCCTGGTAGACGGGGCGCAGCTTTTGGGCGAGGGCACGCACATCGGCCTCGACGCGCGGGAAATCCGCTTCGCGCGGATAGACGTTGAGATCCGGCTGGAAAACGGCAGCGGGGCTGAGTTCCTGCTCGCCGCGCGCCTGGCGCAGTTCATTTACAAGCGGCAGCAGGATCAACGGACTGTCGGGCTGACCACCTTGCAGCACTTCCAGATAGTCGGGAAGCAGCAGCAGGGCGCGCATCAGCACCTCGAGGCCCGCGTCACGCGCCGCCAGGCCCGCCAGCACATCGGCCAACCGCTCCATTTCAGTAGCGAGCTGTCCGGCGCCGTAGAGCTCGACCATCTGCAGGGTACCGGCGACCTGGTGCAGGTGCGTACCGCAGAAATGCAGCTGGGTTACGTCATCGGGATTGTCGACGAACTTCTCGAGGGCGAGGCGCGCCTCCTTCAAAGTCTCGTCGATCTCGCCCTTGACCCAGTTGAGCGTGCTGACGTCGAAATGGTCAGTCATCGATTGATCCGCTATCCAGTAGCACTGCGTCCGTGATATCGCGCCACATCCGGCACGATCTCAAGGCGCGTCTCACGCCGGCAGCTTGAAGCCGGCCACCGACTTCTTCAGTGCATTCGCGAGTTCGGCGAGGTTACCGATGGCCGATGCCGTCTGGCTGGTGCCCGCCGAGGTCTGGTTGGTGATCTCCTGGATGATGTTCATGGTATCGGACACGTTGGCCGCGGCCTTGGCCTGTTGGCGGGTCGCGGCGGAGATGCTCTGTACCAGTTCGGAGAGGTGATCGGCCACGGACTCGATGGTGCCGAGGGCGGTGCCGGCATCCTCGGCGAGCTTGGCGCCGCTCACCACTTCCGAGGTGGTCTGCTCCATGGAGATGACCGCCTCGTTGGTGTCGGTCTGGATGGTCTTTACCAGGGCCTCGATCTGCTTGGTGGCGTCGGCGGAGCGCTCGGCGAGGCGCTGCACTTCGTCGGCAACCACCGCGAAGCCGCGGCCCGCCTCACCTGCCATGGCGGCCTGAATGGCGGCGTTCAGGGCGAGGATGTTGGTCTGCTCGGCGATGTCGTTGATGAGCTCAACGATGTCGCCGATTTCCTGCGAGCTTTCGCCAAGGCGCTTGATGCGCTTGGAGGTCTCCTGGATCTGCTCGCGGATGGTATTCATGCCCTCGATGGTCTTCTGCACCGCCTCGGTGCCCGCCTTGGCGGTATCCACCGAGCGCTGCGCCTCCTGGGCGAGGGTGTCGGCGTTGCGCGACACGCCCTGAATCGACACGGCCATTTCGTTGACCGCCGCCGATGCGGAACTGATCTCGTGCGCCTGGCTTTCACTGGCCTGGGCCAGCTGCACCGCGGTGGCCTGGCTCTGCTGCGCGGCGTGCGAGACCTGCGTGGCCGTGTCGTTGATGGCGGTAACCAGGGTGCGCAGCGCCTCGATGGCGTAGTTGATGGAGTCGGCGATGGCGCCCGTCACGTCCTCGGTGACGGTGGCATTCACGGTGAGGTCGCCGTCGGCCAGGTCACCCATTTCATCGAGCAGGCGCATGATGGCCTGCTGGTTACGCCGGTTGCGTTCTTCCGAATCCTGACGCTCGCTCTCGGCCTGCGTCACGCGACGCTGCCCGTCTGCACGCAGTTGCAGGCCGAGGCCGACGAGCAACACCAGCGCCAAGCCGCCGAACAGCGAACCGACGGCGGAATTGACGGCGCGTCCGGCGATGTAGCGGAGGTAGGCGGCCTCCAGATCGGTGATGCGCTGCAGCAGTTCATCGGACAGGTTCAGGGCCTCGAAGGAAGCCTCGGAGACCTGGAACATCTCCGGCGTACGTTCAAGGATGGCGCCGACCTGTTGGCCGATTTCAGTGAACAGGGCCTTCACTTCCTGGAGCTTGGCGCGTACCGGGCCGTCCTGGACGCGCTGGATGCTCATACCCTTGTTACCGTCGAGCAGGCCGTCGACCACGCGCCCGAACAGCGCGGCGTCGCGGCCGAAACGGTCGGCGGCAGTCACCGAACCTTCGCCGCCTTCCAGCACGCGGTTGACATTGTTGACGATGCGCTGGCTCAACATGAGCTGACGGCTGGCGATGTAAACCTGTTCGGGCGAGGCGCCGGTATTGGCCATCAGGGTCGCGACTTCGTCGGCCAAGGCGAGGAGTTGGGCGGCGCGGTCGTTGATGGTCTGCACCGTCTCGCGCATGGACGTGACGGTGTCCTTGTGCGCCAGGATGACCTTGATGTTCTGATCGTACTTTTTCCAAACGGTATCCACCGCGGAAAGCTCGCTCATCACCTCGGTGGGCGCGGCGCCCATGCCGCTGGCGGGATTGCCGCCCTTCAGCATGGCGAAGTTGCCCTCGAACCGAGTGTAGGATTCCTTGAGCTTGGTGAAGATGGCGGGGTCACTGCCAAGCGTCGCCTGGCCGGCGTACTTGGACAATCGTTGCGAAAGCACGCGCTGCTCGCCGAGCAGGGAGATGTACTCCTTATCGTCGCGGTCCTGCGTGGATACGAGGATGAACACGGCCACCGCGGCGATCAGCATGAGAACCACGAGGGCAATGAGCGCGATGAGGCTCTTGTTGCCGCCCGACGTGGTCGTCCTGGCCTTCGAAGGTTTCATTGCATGGCTCCTACGCCGTTCTAACTTCCACTACCCGATAGACGATAAAGCGGCTTACGCCGCCACCTGCATGAAGGCAGGATCCTGAATCAACCGGTGCATGTCGAACACCGTCCACACCTCGCCCGCCTGGGAAAAAGCCCCCGAGAGATAGGCGCGCAGACCCTCGGCACTGGAGGGGATGTGCGCCAGGCGGTCCTCTTCGAAAAAGTGGCGAAGCCCGAGCACCTCATCGACCATCAGGCCGGCCATCACGCCGCTGTGCTGCACCACCAGGACACGCGTGCGTCTGCCGCGCGCAGTGGGGCGGCTGCTCAGGAAACCCTGCAGGTCCAGGATCGGCAACAACGTGCCACGCACGTTGGCGATGCCGGTCACCCACTCCTTGGCCCCGGGGACGCGAGATACGGGCGGCGACACCAGCACTTCGCGCACCTGCCCAAGCGGGGCCACCAGCGGCATGCCGGCAAGCCGGAAACCGACCCCGTGCCACAGGGTCCTGGCCTCTTCGCGCTGCGGCAGACCGAAGGCATGGGCGCGCGCCCGCGCCTCCAGTTCGTACAGCAGCTCGAAAGGTGCTCGCGGCTGAGTACCCACGGCTCAGTTCAGAAGGCTGTTGATCTTCTCGATGAGCTCGCTCTCGGCGACGGGCTTGGTCAGATAATCCTTTGCCCCTTGCCGCAGCCCCCACACCCGGTCGGTCTCCTGATCCTTGGTGGTGACGATGATCACCGGGATATCGGCCGTGTCGGTGTCTTTGCTGAGTTGGCGTGTGGCCTGGAAACCGTTGATGCCGGGCATCACCACATCCATTAGGATCAGATCCGGTTTCTTTTCCTTGGCGGCCTTAATGCCGTCTTCGCCGTTGCTGACCGAACTGACGCTGAAACCATGCTTGGTGAGCATGGTGGTGAGCACGTGGATTTCAGTGGGTGAATCGTCGACGATGAGTATCTCGGCCATGGCTTTTTCCTATCCCTCTGCCTATCCGTTTGCGACCTGGGCGCGCGGATGCACGTGACGCTGGATAGCTCCGAGGAGTTCTTCTTTCGTGAACGGCTTGGTCAGGTATTCTTCCGAGCCGACTATCCGGCCGCGCGCACGATCGAACAGCCCGTCTTTGCTCGAGAGCATGATCACGGGCGTGCCCTTGAATTTCTGGTTGTGCTTGATAAGCGCGCAGGTCTGATAGCCGTCCAGGCGGGGCATCATGATATCAACGAAGATGATATCCGGGTTGTAGTCGGCGATGAGCGACAAGGCCTCGAAACCGTCGGCGGCGGAGATCACCTCCATGCCTTCCTTCTTCAGAAGGCTTTCCGCAGTGCGGCGGATGGTCTTGCTGTCATCGATCACCATCACCTTGAGTCCATTCGGAGCCTGCCCGGTCACGTCATTAACCGCCATTTCTTCCCCCAAAGAACACCTGCCTGTTTTGCCTCATCGAGGCGCCGAGATATTTAACACATTCGTTCAGGTTATACTACAAGCCCGCGCCAGCATTCGTATTTCCCTGCTTCACGGCCGGGTTTGGCAGTTCCTAACGGCGGTTTAGAGGATAGCCGCTTTTCTGGCCGGTATCCGGCTTGCACGTCCCGCCAAGTGCGGGCCACTATCATCTCCCGGCTCGCGCCAAACTGTGAAACTCGACACGAAAATGACCCTCGCCCTCGGCATCGTCATGGACCCGATCGGGACCATCAAATTTCACAAGGACAGCACGCTGGCCATGCTGCAGGCCGCCCAGGCGCGCGGCTGGCAACTGCATTACTTCGAAATGGCCGACCTGGCCATCCGGGACGGGGTCGCCTGGGGCCGGGCGCAGCCGCTGCGGGTGATGGACGATGCCGAGCACTGGTTCGAGCTCGGCGAGCCGCACGAGGGGCGGCTCGGCGACCTGGACGTCATCCTCATGCGCAAGGACCCGCCCTTCGATATGGAATACGTGTACGCCACGTACATCCTCGAGCAGGCGGAGCGCGATGGCGCCTGGGTCATCAACCGCCCGTCCAGCCTGCGCGACGCCAACGAAAAGGTGTTCGCCACCCGCTTTCCCGACCTCATGCCGCCGTCACTGGTCAGCCGTCGCGCCGAGGACATCCGGGCCTTCCTCACCAGCCATCCGCAGGCGGTGATCAAGCCGCTCGGCGGCATGGGCGGCGCCTCGGTGTTCCTGTTGCGTGCCGACGATCCCAACGCCGGCGTGATCATCGAGACCCTCACCGACGGGGACGCACGCTACGTGATGGTGCAGCGCTTCGTCCCGGAGATCGGCCAGGGCGACAAGCGCATCCTGCTCATCGACGGTGAGCCGGTCCCCTATGCCCTGGCGCGCATTCCCAGGTCCGGGGAATTCCGCGGCAACCTGGCGGCCGGCGGCCGCGGAGTGGGCGTGCCGCTCAGCGAGCGCGACCGCCTCATCTGCGCCCGCGTTGCCCCGGTGCTGCGCGAGCTGGGCCTGCTGTTCGTCGGCCTGGACGTGATTGGCGACTACCTCACCGAGATCAACGTGACCAGCCCCACCTGCATCCGCGAGCTCGATGCCCAGTTCGGCCTGGACATCGCCGGCCAGCTCATGGACGCCATCGAAGGCGGCCTCGCCGCCAGGCGCGGAAAGGGAAAAGCTTGAACCACGGAGAACACGGGGAAAGATCAGTAAACAGCGCCATCTGACTCGGCTGATAATGTTCTTTGGCATCAGCCAACTACCGATTCATCGCAACACAGCATTTCGGAATTCCCCGTGTTCCCCGTGGTTACGCTTTGGCCTTTCCCGGACATACTTCGCATAACGGTCGCCAACCTGACGGTGCCGTGAAGGCCTGGGTATAATCCGTCGCCACAGGAACCCCGCCATGGCCATTGCGACGAACTCACCTCCCATGACCCCGGCCGACCGGCTCGGGCTTGCCATGCTGCTGGCGGTGACGCTGCACGCCCTGGTAATCCTGGGCGTGAGCTTCGAGGCGGAGGAGCGCGCCCGCCGTGGTGCGACCCGGCCGCTGGAGATCATCCTGGTGCACAGCCAGGGGGAACGACCCGATAAGGCCGATTACCTGGCGCAGGCCGATCAGCGCGGCGGCGGGAACGTCGAAGAAAAGGTGCGTCCCTCCAGTCCGCAGCCCAACCCACGTCCGGTACCCGAACGCGGCACAGCCAACGAGACCCGTCAGGCCGCCGCACCGCGTCCCGAGCCGGAGCGCCCGCACACGGTCGTGACCACCCGCGCGCCCAATGACCGGCGCGCCAGCGACCTCCCCGTGGAACCCGTCCCGGACCTGCCGCTGCCGGATGCGGAGGTGCTGCGGGAGCAGAGCCTGGAAATGGCGCGGTTGTCCGCCGAGATCCGCGAGCGCCAGCAGACCTACGCCCAGAAACCGCGCGAAGAGTTTGTCACCGCCAACACCCGCCAGCACGACAGCGCCGCCTATGAGGAGGCGTGGCGCCACAAGGTGGAGCGTGTCGGTAACCTCAACTACCCGGACGAGGCCCGTCGCCGCGGCCTGTCCGGTGCGCTCATCCTGGATGTGGCCATCCGTGCCGACGGCAGCCTGGCGGATGTACGGGTGCAGCGCTCCTCAGGCAGCAAGGTGCTGGATGACGGCGCCATGCGCATCGTCAAGCTCGCCGCCCCCTTCGCACCCTTTCCACCGTCCATCCGCAAACGCATCGACGTGCTGCACATCGTGCGCACCTGGCAGTTCGAAAGCGACAGCCGGCTGCAGACGTACTGACGGCGGCAGGGAAGGAAAACACGGGGGAGATCGCATTGCTCCCTGGGCGGTAACCGCTTTTGTTACGCAGGACACATACCACCGCCTTCGCGTTGATGCTTTTTCTTCAAAATTCCCTGAACGTTCACGCTTCTCCGCTTCACGTCCCACGCCCCACGCCGTACGCTATGGCCATGACAGAGACCAAGTCCCTCGCCAACCACTTCCTCATCGCCATGCCGTCGCTGGAGGACCCCAACTTCAGCCACACGGTCACCTACATCTGTGAACACACTGCGGCCGGCGCCATGGGCATCGTCATCAACCGCCCGCTGCGGATCACCTTCGGCGAGGTGCTCGAACATATGCAGATCACGCCTGGGGCGCACGTGGACGTGGATCTGCCCGTGCTCGCGGGCGGGCCGGTGCAGGGCGAGCACGGCTTCGTGCTGCATTCACCGCCCGGGCAGTGGAATTCCAGCATCAGCATCTCCGACGCGATCGCGGTGACCACCTCGCGCGACATCCTCATGGCGCTCGCCGACGGCAAGGGCCCGACGCGTTATCTGCTCACCCTGGGCTATGCCGGCTGGGCCGCCGGGCAGCTGGAGCGCGAGATGGCCGAGAACGCCTGGCTCTCCGGGCCGGCCGATGCACACATCCTGTTCGACCTGCCCCTCGAGGAGCGCTGGCGCGCCGCCGCGGCGCTCATCGGCATCGACCTGAACCTGCTCTCCACCGAAGTGGGCCACGCCTGAGTGGGCACCCTGCTGGGCTTCGACTTCGGTACGCGGCGCATCGGCGTGGCGGTCGGGCAGACCGTCACGGGCACCGCCCGTCCCCTGCGCACCCTGCATAGCCAAAACGGCGGCGTGGACTGGGCCGCCGTCACCGAACTGATCCGCGAGTGGCAGCCCGAGGCCTTGGTGGTCGGTCTGCCGGTGCACATGGACGGCACCGAACACGAACTCACCGCCCGCGCGCGCCGCTTTGGTAATCGCCTGGCGGGCAGGTACAATCTGCGCGTCTTTTTCGTGGATGAGCGGCTGTCTTCGGACGAGGCCGAGCGCCTGCTGGCCGCCGAGGGCCATAAGGGCGACAAGGGCGCCGTGGACCGCGTGGCCGCGCAGCTCATCCTGCAATCCTGGCTGGACCAACAGACCCCATGACATCCGAGCGCTATCACGTCCCCGATATCATCGAGCGCATGGCCGGGGACCTGCGCATCCTGCTGCACCGGCGCGACGTCCATGAGCCCGCCATGATCGGTATTCACACCGGCGGCGCCTGGGTGGCCGAACACCTGCACCGGCTGCTCGCCCTGCCCACGCCGTTGGGTACGCTCGACATCTCCTTTTACCGGGACGATTTCTCCCGCATCGGCATGCATCCCCAGGTGCGCCCCTCCAGCCTGCCCTTCGAGGTGGAGGACCGCCACATCGTGCTGGTGGACGATGTGCTGCAATCGGGCCGCACGGTGCGCGCCGCGCTCAACGAAATCTTCGATTACGGCCGCCCGGCCTCGGTGGTCCTTGCTGTGCTGGTGGAACGTACCGGCCGCGAACTGCCCATCCAGGCCGACATCAGCGGCGTGCACATGCAACTCTCCCCCGGTGAACAGGTGAAGCTGACCGGCCCGGACCAACTCAACCTGGTGGTACAGACCCATGAACGGCGCTGACCTGCAATTGGACGCACAAGGCCGTCTGCGCCACTTTCTGTCCATCGAGGGCATGCGCCGCACACAGCTCGAAGAGATCCTCCAGTTGGCGGAATCCTTCATCGGCGTCGGCGAGCAGCAGGTAAAAAAGGTTCCCTTGCTGCGCGGCAAGACGGTGGTGAACCTGTTCTTCGAAAACAGCACGCGCACCCGCACCACGTTCGAACTGGCCGCCAAGCGCCTGTCCGCGGACGTGCTCAACATGAACATCGCCACCTCGGCCACCTCCAAGGGCGAGAGCCTGCTGGACATGCTGCGCAATCTCGAAGCCATGAACTGCGACATGTTCGTGGTGCGCCACGCCGACAGCGGCGCGGCCCATTTCATTGCCCACCACGTGGCCCCGCACATCTCGGTGATCAACGCCGGCGACGGTCGCCACGCGCACCCCACCCAGGCCATGCTGGACATGTTCACCATCCGCCGTCACAAGGGCGCCTTTCACAACCTGAAGGTGGCCATCGTGGGCGACGTACTGCATTCGCGCGTGGCGCGTTCCCAGATCCACGCGCTGTCCATCCTCGGTACCCCGGAGATCCGCGTCATCGGCCCACGCACCCTGGTGCCGCGCGATATCGCCGGGCTGGGGGTACACGTCCATCACGACCTGGCCGCCGGGCTCGAAGGCGTGGACGTAATCATCATGCTGCGCCTGCAGCGCGAGCGCATGCAGGGCGCCTTCCTGCCCAGCGAGGAGGAGTATTTCCAGTTGTTCGGTCTCAGCCCGGAAAAACTGGCACTGGCCAAGCAAGACGCCATCGTGATGCACCCGGGCCCCATCAACCGCGGCGTGGAGATCGCCTCCGAGGTGGCGGACGGGCCGCAATCGGTGATCCTGGAGCAGGTCACCAACGGCATCGCCGTGCGCATGGCGGTCATGGCCCTGGTGCTCGGCCGTCATCCGGGCGCCGGCGCGGAGGAGGCCGCATGAACATCGTGATCCGCGGGGGCCGCGTCATCGACCCGGCCGTCGGCCTCGACGCCACCACCGAGGTATGCATCGCCGACGGGCGCATCGCCGCAGTCGGCCATGTGCCCGAGGGCTTCCAGGCCGAACACACCATCGATGCCAGTCAGCGTGTGGTCTGCCCCGGCCTGGTGGACCTGCATGCGCGCCTGCGCGAACCGGGCCTCGAACACAAGGGCACCATCGCCAGCGAGACGCGCGCCGCCGCGAGCGCCGGCATCACCACGTTGTGCTGCCCGCCGGACACTGACCCGGTGGTGGACACCCCGGCCGCCGCCCAGCTCATCGTGCGGCGGGCGCGCGAGGCGGGCATGGCCCGTGTGCAGCCGCTCGGCGCCCTCACCCACGGCCTCAACGGCGAACAACTGGCGGAGATGGGCGCCCTGCGCGCGGCCGGCTGCGTGGCCATGGCCAATGCGCGCCGCCCCGTCGCCAGCACCCTGGTGATGCGCCGTGCGCTCGAATACGCCGCCACCCTGGACCTGCCCGTCTTCCTCTATCCGGAAGACCCTTGGCTCGCCACCGGCTGCGTGCACGAGGGTGCGGTGAGTGCGCGCCTCGGCCTGGCGGGCATCCCGGAGTGTGCGGAAGTGATCGGCCTGGCCCGTGACCTGCGCCTGGTAGAGCAAAGCGGTGTCCGCGCCCATTTCTGCCAACTGTCTTCGGCGGGCGCCGTGGAACTGGTGGCGCAGGCCCGCAGCCGCGGGCTGCCGGTGAGCGCCGACGTGGCCGCGCACCAGCTGTATCTCACGGAAATGGACGTGAATCCCTTCAACGCCCGCTGCCACCTGCGTCCCCCCCTGCGCACCCAGCGCGACCGCGACGCCTTGCGCGCGGGCCTGGCCAGTGGCGCGCTCAGCGCCATCTGTTCCGATCACCAGCCGCACGATGCCGACGCCAAGCTCGCACCGTTCCCGGTCACCGAGCCGGGCGCCTCCACGGTGGAGACCCTGCTGTCCCTGGTGCTGCGGCTGGCCGGGGAGGCCGTGTTGCCGCTGTCCGCTGCGCTCGCCAAGGTCACCTGCGAGCCGGCGCGCGTGCTCGGCAATGGCGCCGGCACCCTGCGGCCCGGTGCGCCGGCGGACCTATGCATTTTCGACCCGGAGCGTTGGTGGACGGTGAGCGAACACACCCTGTTGAGCCGCGGCAAGAACAGCCCGTTCCTCGGCTGGGAGCTCAAGGGCCGCGTCACCCATACCCTGCTCGGCGGCAAAGTGGTTTACGAACGCAATGACTGACATGCACAAGCCCCATCGCGACACGGTGTTCCTGGAACAGGCCGAGGTCCTCGCCCATGAGTGCCACGCCGGCGAGCAATACGTGCTGCGCGTACGCGCGCCGCAGATCGCCGCGCGCGCACGCGCCGGCAGCTTCGTCCACATCCAGTGCGATACACAGCGCCCGCTGCGCCGGCCCATTTCCATCATGCGCGTGGATGCACAGGCCGGCACCGTGGACTTCCTCTACAAGGTGCTCGGAGATGGCACACGCCTGCTGTCCAGCCGTTGCGTGGGCGAGCAACTCAGCATCCTCGGCCCCATCGGCACAGGTTTCACCGCCCATGCCGATCGCCCGCGCGCCCTGCTCATGGGCGGAGGCGTGGGCATGCCGCCCATGGTGTTCCTGGCTGACGAACTGCGTCGCAACGACGCCTTCAAACCCTTCGTGGTGCTCGGCTCGGAAGTACCCTTCCCGTTTACGCCACGCCCCAGCCAGTTCATGGTGCCGGGCGTACCCGCCCACGTCACCGCCGCCATGCCGCTGCTGGAAGACTGGGGCGTGCCGAGCCGCTTGGCCAGCCGCCAGGGCTACGCGGGCTGCCTGGATGGCTTCGTCACCGACCTGGCGCGCGCCTGGCTCGATACACTCAGCGACGCGCAGCGCAACGAAGTGGAAGTGTTCGCCTGCGGTCCGCACCCCATGCTGGATGCGGTCGCGAAACTCGCCCGCGACTACGGCCTGCCCTGCCAGATCTCGCTGGAAGAATTCATGGCCTGCGGCATCGGCGGCTGCGCCGGCTGCGTGGTGGAAGTACGCACCGACAGCGGCCCGGCCATGAAGCGCGTGTGCGTGGATGGGCCGGTATTTGACGCAACAACGGTGTTTCCGGGCTAAATCGCACCACGGGCCTGAATCAGCCGCCAGTACTCGGTCAAGGCGCTCGGCAAATCGACCTTTGCGAGCATCACCGCGTAAGCCTGATTCAGGCCGAACTACCGGCGCCGTGGCTCAAACGCCGCTTCCGCTAGCATAAGCGAACCGTGTCGTCGGGGCCGGATTACCGTCCCTTCCAGAGCATTTGCTCATCGCCCCCGCCCTCCCCACGCCATCGTCTCTTCAGCGAGCCTGTGGATGACTACCACGGTCAGATCTGGCAAGTTATTCGTGCACGACAGCAGCCGCATGCTCACTCAGCCATTTCCTGATCGGGGGTGTGGCTAGTCAGGTGAACGGTCTTCTCGCAGCAACGCCAAAACGGCAGGCTAAAGGCGAGGAGGCTCGCTCAACGGAGGACAAGGTCAAGGAAATGAACGAGACCGCTCCCAGTGATCTCAAAACGATCCTGCATTCCAAACGCGCCAACCTCTACTACCTCGAACACTGTAGGGTCCTGGTCAATGGAGGCAGGGTGGAATATGTCACCGACCAGGGTAAGCAATCGCTGTACTGGAACATCCCTATTGCCAACACTACGACCCTGTTACTCGGCACAGGAACTTCCATAACCCAGGCAGCGATGCGTGAGTTGGCAAAGGCCGGCGTCATGGTCGGATTTTGCGGAGGCGGCGGGACACCGCTGTTCAGCGCCACCGAGGTAGATGTTGAAGTCGCATGGCTAAGCCCGCAAAGTGAATACCGGCCTACCGAATATCTTCAGCTTTGGGTGCGTTTCTGGTTCGAAGACCGCCTGCGACTGGAGGCGGCAAGAATATTCCAGCGTGCACGTTTGGCACGCATTGAAACCCACTGGCTGGAAAACCGTGCGCTCAAGGAAGCAGGGTTCAGCGTGGATGCGTCGACGCTACGCACCGCACTTGCGCAGGCTCGGAACGAAATCGAGCGAGCACCGGATACGAATGCGCTGCTAACAGTGGAAGCGCGTTTGACAAAAAACCTTTTCAGAATGGTCGCCAGAGCCGTCGGCTACGGTGACTTCGTGAGGGCCAAGCGGGGTAGTGGCACAGACCCTGCTAATCGGTGTCTGGATCACGGCAATTATCTGGCCTACGGCCTGGGTGCGACGGCCACCTGGGTGCTTGGCCTGCCCCATGGGCTCGCGGTCCTGCACGGAAAGACACGCCGCGGCGGTCTGGTGTTCGATGCCGCAGATCTGATCAAGGATGCCGTGGTTCTGCCGCAGGCGTTCATCTCGGCCATGCGCGGTGACGATGAGCAGGCGTTTCGTCAGGCCTGTATCGAAGCCCTCACGCGCACGGAAAGCCTGGATTTCATGATCGACACACTCAAGGCCGTGGCCGAGGAACTCGAAAGACCTACGCCATGAATGTGCTGCTCGTCTCCCAATGTGACAAGAACGCACTGAAGGAGACCCGCCGCATTCTCGACCAGTTCGCCGAGCGCAAGGGTGAGAGGACATGGCAAACCCCGATCACCCAGCAGGGTCTGGATACGCTACGCCGCTTGCTGCGCAAGACGGCACGCAAGAACACGGCCGTTGCCTGCCACTGGATCCGTGGGCGTGATCACAGCGAACTGCTGTGGGTCGTTGGTGACACCAGCCGCTTCGGCCCGCACGGGACGGTGCCTACCAATACTACGACACGCAACATACTGCGGCGAGAAGACGAAAACGATTGGCACACGGCTGAGGACATCCGGCTGTTGGCGCAACTGGCCGCACTTCTGCATGACTTGGGCAAGGCCAGTCGTGCTTTTCAGCAACGGCTGCGCACTGCAAGCCGACAGCGCAATCTGTACCGCCATGAATGGATCTCGCTGCGCCTCTTCCAAGCATTCGTGGGAGAAGATGACGACGAGGCTTGGCTCAGCCGCCTTGCCGATGCCGAGGAAGCGGATGAACAGGCATGGGTTACGCAGTCCCACTTTTTGCGTGACGGGCTGGATGACATCGACCCATATCCCTTCCGGCGCTTGCCACCACTGGCAGCGGCAATAGGCTGGCTGATCGTTACCCATCATCGGCTGCCGGTCGTGCCCTGCTACGGAGATGATGGCCATCAGGAGTGGCGTGGAAAACGGGTCAAACGCTTCAATCCAGCTTTACTAGAGAAGCCGCTCGATCAGGTTGCGCACGACTGGAACGAAGTCGTCACCGACGCCGAACGTGAACAAATCGAACCGTTCTGGGAACTGGCCGGCCCATTGCCGGTGATCGGGCCCAAGTGGCGGGCACAGGCTGCCCGGCTGGCCCGACGGCTGCTCGAGCTGAAACGTCGTCGTGACGATAAATGGCTCGACAACCTTTACGTGATGCACCTGGCGCGCCTCAGTCTCATGCTGGCCGATCACCATTACTCCAGCCTGGAGAACTCGCCGGAGCGCGTTGAGGGCGACGGTAACCGAATCCTATATGCCAATACCCATCGTGAGGGTGGCCTGAAGCAGCCCCTGGACGAGCACTTGCTCGGCGTGGCCCGGAACGCGGGACTTGTCGCACACGCGCTGCCCGGCTTCGAGCGCCATCTGCCGCGACTCGCCAACCATCGCGGCCTGCGCAAGCGCAGCGCCGATCCCCGCTTCGCCTGGCAGGACAAGGCGGCCGATGCTGCCGCGTCGCTACGGGAGGCAGCCCGTGAGCACGGCGCTTTCATCGTCAACATGGCCTCCACCGGTTGTGGTAAGACGCTGGCGAACGCCCGCATTCTCTACGCATTGGCCGACCCGCAGCTAGGTATGCGCGCAAGCTACGCGCTCGGGCTGCGCACCCTGACGTTGCAGACTGGCCGGTCTTACCGCCACGACCTACACCTCGGTGAGGATGATCTGGCCATCCGCGTCGGTGGCTCGGCGAGCCGCGCCTTGTTTGAATATTACGAGCAGCAAGCCGAGGCGCGGGGTTCGGCATCAACACAAGACCTTCTCGAGGAGGATGGGCACGTCCTCTACGAAGGCAGAATCGCAGACCACCCCCTGCTGTCGCGGGCATTGAGCGACCCTGACGTGCGCAATCTGATCGCCGCACCGGTCCTGGTCTGTACCGTCGACCACTTGGTTCCGGCCACTGAATCGCTGCGCGCGGGTCGTCAGATCGCACCCATGCTGCGCCTGATGAGCGCCGAGCTGGTGCTCGACGAATTGGACGACTATGGCCTCGATGACTTGCCGGCACTGACCCGCCTTATCCATTGGGCCGGTATGCTCGGTACGCGCGTGGTGTTGTCATCGGCCACACTGGCGCCGGCGCTGGTCGAAGGCATGTTTCTCGCGTACCAGGCTGGACGTGGTCTCTACCGCCGCAATCGGGGAGCCCACGGCGGACGGGTGGATGGGCCCGTCGAGATCCCGTGTCTGTGGACCGACGAGTTCGGCGTGCAGACCGCCACCAGCTTTGACGCCAACGGCTTTCGCAGCGAACACATGCGATTCGTCGAAAAACGCGCCGCCCGGCTCGCCAAGGCCGAGCCGCTACGCCGGGGCGAACTGCTGCGGCTGGAAATAGCGGGAAATCTGAATAACGAGAAGATTCGCGCCCAATTCGCTGTACAAGTGCGCGATGCCTGTGTGCGTCTGCACGCCGACCACGCGGAAGTCGATCCGCTCAGCGGCAAGCGCATCAGCTTCGGGCTTGTGCGCATGGCCAACATCGACCCGCTGTTCGATGTGGCCCGGGCGCTGTATGCGCTTGGTTCCTCCGAGGGTAAGCGCATCCATCTTTGTGTTTACCACGCCCGTTTTCCACTCGTGCAGCGGTCGGCGATCGAACACCTGCTCGATACCGCACTCAACCGGCAGGGAGACGGGAAGGGCGTCTATCACCTGCCCGCCGTGCGGACCGTGATAGACGCTAATCCGGAAACCGATCAATTGTTCGTGGTCCTAGCAAGCCCCGTCTGCGAGGTGGGCCGCGACTGGGACGCCGATTGGGCTGTCTCTGAACCGTCATCCATGCGCTCTCTGATCCAGCTGGCCGGCCGTGTTCAGCGCCACCGCCGCCGGGGCGGGCAGAAACCCAACGTGCTGATCTTCGACACCAATCTTCGCTGGTTCGAAAAGGCTGCACGGAAACGTGACGATCCACCCGCGATCTTTTCACGACCGGGATTCGAGCATGAGAGCCAGGTGATCAGGAATGGAATTTTTCGCGTGACAGCCAACCGGCTCGACAAGTTGCTCGAACCGGAACACTACCGGCGGATCACGGCCATCCCGCGCGTGCTGCCGCGGGCCGAGCACGACTGGCTCCCCAGGCGCAGCCTGGTCGACCTCGAACAGGCCCGGATGACAGCCAGCATGCTGCCGCGCTCGCGCTGGCCGGCGCTGCTCCAAGAAGAACTAAGGGATGTTCTGGAACGGGATCAGGCCCCAGTGGCTTGGGAATATCCCCAGACATCGCTCATTGGCTTGCTTCCGCAACAGCAGCCATTCCGTGACGACCCGCAGCCCACGGAAACTCTCGTATTCCTACCGGACGAAGACGAGGAACGATTGATCCTGCACCGTATCGAGGAGACGACAGCCCGCCAGGGCGAAAAGCTCTACGTACCTGACGAGGCACGCCGACACGAGGTGGCGTTAGCCATGGGTGCGGGCATCGGTCCGTGGGGCAAGTTCGATCTCATGGCGCTGCTTGCCGAGCAGGCCGAGCACCTTGAGCTGCCATTACGTAAAGCGGCAGAGAAGGTGGGACTTGTAACGGTTCCGGAGAACCCGCAGGGCTGGCGGTACCATCCAGTCCTTGGGTTCGCGGTTTTGCAATGAACACCCCCCATGGTGAACGCGCGATTCTGCCTATGCGGCAGCAAAATTTCCAAGGCACCTAAGCCGATCATTTTCTGAGCTGCTTACTCAGCAGCTAACACCGAAGCCTATCATGGTTGACACCATATTCAGACATCCCTACCATCGGTACCGCAATTAATACGCCTCGCGTGCCGCTGCCACGGCACACGAGACATGCAACCAGCCGGTTGTGCTATGCCGGAGCCCATACACGGGGCTCTGCCGTGTAAAGGAGGACGCAGAGAGTGTTTGGTCAGCACTCCATCAGAAGATGACTGGGAGGGCTTGTCCCTCCTAAGTTTCGTTGCGCCCACGGCGGCAAGTCTGCCGTGGGCATTCTAGCTTCTCGGCTCATCAGAGTCTAATGACAAGGAGTTCTTTGTGACTGATGTATCGGAACATTCGTCACGCTCCGAGCGCTTCCGCTTTGCCATCGCCACGTTCATCGAAGCGCGGCGAGAAGCCAAGCTGAAGGGCAAGGCAGCTGAAGACGAAGGGGAACTGGAGAAATACGAATACGGAACATGGATAGCCGATGCGGCTCGCCGCGCTGGTCAGATAAAGACCGTTACACACGCACTCAAAGCAACCCACCCGGACGCGCGCGGCAGCAGCTTGTACACCAGGCCGAACCTCCTGCCGTCCCGCGCCGAAGTCGGTACACATTCACTTGGCGAAAACTTCGCCGAGGACGTGGTTGGCAATGCTGCCGCACTGGACGTGTTCAAATTCCTCCGTGTTGAGGTTGACGGACAACGCCTGCTGGACTGGGTGTTGGCTGGTGATGCCGACCTGCGGCACGCCATGCACGACGACCCGGCCGTAGCCGACGAATGGATGGCTGCCTTTGGCACTTTGGTGCGCAATGAGCCAAAAGCGATCTCACATGAACTGGCGAAGCAGGTTTATTGGTTGGTGGGCGATGATCCAACCCGGGATACGGGTTATCACCTGCTGCAGCCGATGTTCGCCACCAGTCTCGCCCACAGGGTGCATGCCGAAATCCAGGACGCCCGCTTCGGCGATACGAACCGTCTGGCCCGCGAGGCGTACCGAGTCCGCAAACCCCATGACGGCGGCTACCGCGAGTACCGCAACCTGGTAGCCCGCAAGCTCGGCGGAACCAAACCGCAAAACATCTCGCAGCTCAACAGCGAACGCGGCGGTGTGAATTACCTGCTTGCCTCGCTGCCTCCGACATGGACTCGCTCACGGTCGCTGGACCTGCTGAAGCAGAGGACCGTATTCCAGGTTTTTCTCCACTACGCGGGCGTACGTGGGCAGGTCCGGGCACTGGTGAAGTTATTGAAGGACCACGCGGAAGACGCGTCCACAATGACGATCCGGCAGGCCCGTGAGCGTATCGAGCAGGATCTTGGTGCCGGCCTCGCTGCATTCGGGCTTGAACAACAGCAGCGCTACGCCCCGGGCTGGACCCGCGAGTCCGCATGCCAACTGCCCGCATGCGAATGCTTGTGGCTCGATCCGGGCCGCGCCGAACTGCCCTCACGACCTGGACGTGAAGAAGCCGACGAATCCTTTCGAACGGCTCTTGCGCACGGCGATTGGGCCGACGAAGTCGCCGGCCGTTTCGCCAACTGGCTCAACGATCAACTTCGGGAGGCTGGCTTGACCGCTGTTGGCGATATCGAAGCGAGGCACTGGGCGCGGCAGGCCATAGTCGACGTGACCTGGCCCACACCACTGCAGCGGCAAGCAGGAGGTACGGCATGACCCGTTGCCCCGACTTCACCCATTTGTTGGTGCTGCCGCACCTACGGGTACAAAACGCCAACGCCATCTCCAGTCCCCTGACGCACGGTTTTCCGGCCATGACGGCCTTTACCGGCCTGATGTGGGCACTGGAGCGCCGGGCACGCGCAGACGGATTGGATTTCACATTCAAGGCGGTCGGCGCGGTCTGTCACGATCACCAGGAGCAGGTGTCCGACGGCGGCTACGTCAAGACGTTCTGCCTGTCGCGTAATCCAGTTGGCAAGGATGGGAAGACTGCGGCCATCGTCGAGGAGGGGCGCATCCACCTCGAACTGAGCCTGGTGTTGGCAGTTCAGAGCGAACGCTGGCAGCGCGAACCCGAAGCGCAGCAGGCAGACAGTGCACGCATTGCCGACCTGTTCTCCACGATGCGCGTGGCCGGCGGAACGCTACTCCCGTCATTGCCAGGTTACCGACCCTATCTAATTGACCTGACCGGTACCGAAAGAGACCGGCAGGAGGTGTTCCGTAAAGCGCGCTTGCGGCTGCTGCCGGGTTTCACGTTGGTGGCCCGCGACGATCTGCTCGACCAGCGGCTCACCACTCTTCAGGTCAACAACCCCGGTGCCACCCGGCTGGATGCCTGGCTGTCGCTGTCACGCATCAACTGGCACTGGCAGGCCATGGACGATGCCGAGGCCGAAGGCAAGTGGCTGCATGACCGCGACGATCTCGGTTGGGTGGTGCCGATCCCGGTCGGCTACGGTGCCTTGGGCGAGCTTCATCCACCGGGCAGCGTTGTCAACGCCCGCAGCGCGAACACCCCGTTCCGCTTCGTCGAGAGCCTGTACTCGGTAGGCGAGTGGATCAGCCCCCATCGTCTTGGGTCACCACAGCAAATGCTGTGGTACGCCGACAGCCGGACGGAGGACGGCCTCTACCGCCTCCGAAACGACTATCGCCCCGTTTCACACTACGAAACCGATTTCGACTGACCGACAACCACAAGGGAATAAGGAATAACGACATGGCCAATGAACTTACGACCGCTTCCGTCCTCGCCTTCGAGCGCAAGCTGGACCCCTCTGATGCGCTGTTCTTTGCCGGCGATTGGAACGACCTTGACAACTCCGATAGCTGGCTGCCGGTTCGGATTCGCGAGAAGTCGGTACGCGGCACCATCTCGAACCGCCTCAAGACCAAAGACCAGGATCCGGCAAAGCTGGACGCCGCAATTGAGAATCCAAATCTCCAAACCGTAGACGTCGCTACCCTCCCCCAGAGTACCGACACACTCAAGGTTCAGTTCACCCTGCGAGTGCTGGGCAACGTGGGCGAACCTTCTGCCTGCAACAACGACAGCTACCGGCGGAAGCTCGTGGCGACCGTCAACGGTTATGTAGAGGAAAACAGCTTCAGCGAACTGGCACGCCGCTATGCTGCAAATCTGGCCAATGGCCGCTTTCTCTGGCGCAACCGCATTGGCGCCGAACAAGTCGAGGTGCGAGTAGCGCAGCTGCAGAATGGCAAACCCATCACCGAGTGGACGTTCCAGGCACTCGAACACTCGCTGCGTACCTTGGAGGCAGGATCCTCGGATGCCGCGGATGTACAAGCACTGACTGAGGTGCTCGCCTCCGGTCTTAGCGGGCGCGCCCACGTCCTGCTGCGGGTCACCGCCTTTGCCCGCATTGGCGCCGGACAGGAGGTGTTCCCCTCGCAGGAGCTCCTCCTCGACCGCCAACGTGGCAGCAAGAGCAAAACCCTTTACGGCGTAGGCAAGGGCGAGGACGCTATCGCCGCCATTCACTCGCAGAAAATCGGCAATGCCCTGCGTACCATCGACACCTGGTATCCAGGCGCCGAGGAGAACGGCCCTATTGCAGTGGAGCCCTATGGTTCGGTCACCACACAGGGCAAGGCCTGGCGCCAGCCCAGGGAGAAGACGGATTTCTATAGCCTGCTCGATGGCTGGATCCTGAAGGACAAGGCGCCGGCAACGAATGACCAGCACTTCGTGGTGGCGACCCTGATTCGTGGCGGCGTGTTCGGCGACGCGGGCTAATTACCATGGACCACTATGTCGAGTTCAGCTTACGACAGGATCCGGAATTCACACCTCCGGTGCTCATGGGAGCGCTGTTCAGCAAACTGCACCGCGCTCTGGTGGTGCTGGAGGCGGACGATATCGGGGTGAGTTTTCCGCGATATCAGCTCAAACCACGGAGCCTGGGGACAATATTGCGTCTGCATGGTAAGGCCGACCGCCTGTGCCAGTTGCTTGCACTCGATTGGCTGGCTGGCATGCGGGATTTTGTCGATGTCGGTTTGGTGGCGGCAGTCCCGCATGGTGTCAAACACCGTGTCGTGCACCGAGTACAACCGAAAACGAGTGTCGAGCGGCTACGTCGGCGCCATGCGCGACGGCATCAGGTCTCGCTGTCGATCGCAGAGGAACGGATTCCTGACAGCGTGTTGCGACCGGTCGCGCTGCCCTTCGCTAATGTCCGCAGCCAAAGTACGGGGCAGACATTCAGCCTTTTCATAGGGATGGGAAAGCTGCTGGATGAACCTATACCCGGGACGTTCAGCCGCTACGGCCTTGCGACCGACGCGACCGTTCCCTGGTTCTGACCCTTTTTTGCGAGCGCACCAGCAGTCGTTAAAATACAACAACTTAGCGCCCCTGCCGTGGAATGGCACGGGGCGCCCGGTGCGCCGTTGCTCTTTAACAATCAGGTACTTGGAGTAATCCTTCTCTAGTTCGCTGCCGCACAGGCAGCTCAGAAAGCTGCGCTGTTGTTTGTGCTGTTTGTGCTTTCGTTCGCTGCCGCACAGGCAGCTCAGAAACTGGAAATTGGGGAAAGGAAAAGGGGAACAAAGTTCGCTGCCGCACAGGCAGCTCAGAAAGAGCCGCGCCTGAATCTCGTTCAACCTCGCCAGTTCGCTGCCGCACAGGCAGCTCAGAAATCCCGGCGTCCACGGCTCTTCCTCCTCGCCGCGTTCGCTGCCGCACAGGCAGCTCAGAAATTCGTTCATCGCTCACGCCGACGGCTCGCTAGGTTCGCTGCCGCACAGGCAGCTCAGAAATACACGGATTGCGGGCCGGTGAGTGTGTGGGAGTTCGCTGCCGCACAGGCAGCTCAGAAAAATCCCGATTTTGAACGGCGGGATGCCGAACGGTTCGCTGCCGCACAGGCAGCTCAGAAAAGGACACGGGCGCCGAGGCCGAGCCGCTGTTCGTTCGCTGCCGCACAGGCAGCTCAGAAATTTGCCGCTGGGCTGCTGCTGTGGATGTGCGCGTTCGCTGCCGCACAGGCAGCTCAGAAAGAACGCCATCACCATCGCAACGGCGGCGTCGAGTTCGCTGCCGCACAGGCAGCTCAGAAATGAAGGGGCTCCCGTTCCTGGACTGGATTGAAGTTCGCTGCCGCACAGGCAGCTCAGAAACTTGCGTCTGCGAGTGTTGGCCATTTCTACGAGTTCGCTGCCGCACAGGCAGCTCAGAAAATGATGTCCTCGAAGGCCCGCACGAACACCTGGTTCGCTGCCGCACAGGCAGCTCAGAAAGTCGACGATGATCACGCCGTCGACGGGAACGAGTTCGCTGCCGCACAGGCAGCTCAGAAACAACAGCACGCAAGCCGCGCCAACAGTCACCCGTTCGCTGCCGCACAGGCAGCTCAGAAATCCCCGGGGCTCGCGTAGGCCGCACGCACCTGGTTCGCTGCCGCACAGGCAGCTCAGAAAACGATGCGAGACACCAACTGATAAGGCGAAAGGTTCGCTGCCGCACAGGCAGCTCAGAAAATCGTGCAAGTCCAGCCTCACCAGCCTGTAGAGTTCGCTGCCGCACAGGCAGCTCAGAAACACCACGTCCTGATACTGAGCGCGGAGCTCGGGTTCGCTGCCGCACAGGCAGCTCAGAAATGTCACTTGGCGAAAACGTGTGGGCCGCGAATGTTCGCTGCCGCACAGGCAGCTCAGAAATATCTGCACATGCGTGCCGATGTGTCCGGCGTGTTCGCTGCCGCACAGGCAGCTCAGAAAACCAGAGGCCGGAGTCTTTCCCTTCGAGCCCCGTTCGCTGCCGCACAGGCAGCTCAGAAAACCAAACGACAGCTCGGCGATACACGGACCCAGTTCGCTGCCGCACAGGCAGCTCAGAAATTCCATGAACTCGGCAAGCAACAACCACAGACGTTCGCTGCCGCACAGGCAGCTCAGAAAACGACACACAACCCCTTGTCGTTGTCCTGGTCGTTCGCTGCCGCACAGGCAGCTCAGAAAACACCATCAAAGCAGAGGTATTTCATGCTGTGGTTCGCTGCCGCACAGGCAGCTCAGAAACGCCGATCCCAGCGGTTTACCGCCGTGCCGGGGTTCGCTGCCGCACAGGCAGCTCAGAAATCGCTGATGCCGCGCATGTCGGCTGCGGTACGGTTCGCTGCCGCACAGGCAGCTCAGAAATTATGGCCGTCGTAGACGACGAGAGCGACATGGTTCGCTGCCGCACAGGCAGCTCAGAAAGCATAAGCGCGTCACCAGTGCCGGATGGGTGTGTTCGCTGCCGCACAGGCAGCTCAGAAAAACTGCCGAGCAGGTTGGGGCACGGCCTGACAGTTCGCTGCCGCACAGGCAGCTCAGAAAACAAGGGGAACCGCAGTTTCCTTGAGTACCGCGTTCGCTGCCGCACAGGCAGCTCAGAAAGTCACGTCCAGAAGTCATGTTGGTTTCGCACCGTTCGCTGCCGCACAGGCAGCTCAGAAAGTCAACGGTGGCTCCATTCACAGGCGGCACTGGTTCGCTGCCGCACAGGCAGCTCAGAAAAAAAGTCTCTGTATGTTCGCGATCACCGTCTTGTTCGCTGCCGCACAGGCAGCTCAGAAACTCAGAGTCCCGCGCCGCCGAAGAGGCGAGGAGTTCGCTGCCGCACAGGCAGCTCAGAAAACGAGTCCACTGACGACTCGGCAACCATCTTGTGTTCGCTGCCGCACAGGCAGCTCAGAAATGGATGATGGCCTCCCTGTGCCTCTGCAGCTGGTTCGCTGCCGCACAGGCAGCTCAGAAAGCCTGGGAAATGCACCGGCACTACAATTGGGAGTTCGCTGCCGCACAGGCAGCTCAGAAAACCGTGACGCTCACGGAATACGATCTGCGCGGGTTCGCTGCCGCACAGGCAGCTCAGAAACCAGGGGCTGCGCACCCAGTCCAGCGCGCACAGTTCGCTGCCGCACAGGCAGCTCAGAAATGCGTGGGGAACGCGGCCACGCTCAGCGGGTTGTTCGCTGCCGCACAGGCAGCTCAGAAATGCACCACGCGCCAGTGCCGATGTTGTAGGCCGTTCGCTGCCGCACAGGCAGCTCAGAAAATGTAGATCTTCAGCGGCTTATCGAACCAGTCGTTCGCTGCCGCACAGGCAGCTCAGAAAGCCTCGCGGACCGACTCGCGGCGACACGCGCCGTTCGCTGCCGCACAGGCAGCTCAGAAAAACCGCGAACAGCGTTATCACACCAGCGAATCGTTCGCTGCCGCACAGGCAGCTCAGAAAGTTGGCAGGAAGCGGTTAGTCCGCTGATGGAGGTTCGCTGCCGCACAGGCAGCTCAGAAAAATGGAGACTACCCGGCACCGGGAACCATTCGGTTCGCTGCCGCACAGGCAGCTCAGAAAAAGAAACAGGAGTGGCTGCAGAAGGCGCGCGAGTTCGCTGCCGCACAGGCAGCTCAGAAATTGAGGCGAGCCAGTCGATTCCTGTTTCAACCGTTCGCTGCCGCACAGGCAGCTCAGAAATGTACATGGAGGATGCGCTGCACGGCCACATCGTTCGCTGCCGCACAGGCAGCTCAGAAAACGCCCACTGGCTTGTCATGCTGGTGTTGCCAGTTCGCTGCCGCACAGGCAGCTCAGAAAATCTCGGATGGGGTGGGCGAGGACGCGGATTTGTTCGCTGCCGCACAGGCAGCTCAGAAAACCGCCACCGCCGGTATCACCACCACCGCCAGGTTCGCTGCCGCACAGGCAGCTCAGAAAACATAGCGAGGCCACAGTTTCCGGATGATGGGCGTTCGCTGCCGCACAGGCAGCTCAGAAATTCGTGGCCGGCAGTCATTTCGAACACACCAAGTTCGCTGCCGCACAGGCAGCTCAGAAAGTAGCGCGTGAGCATGGATGTCACGTTCACCGGTTCGCTGCCGCACAGGCAGCTCAGAAAACGCACTCGCGCGGAGGACGGCACCGGCGGCGGTTCGCTGCCGCACAGGCAGCTCAGAAATTCGCCAACGGCCATGGCATTACCGCGACCGAGTTCGCTGCCGCACAGGCAGCTCAGAAATGGTGGTGTTCCGCCACCAGGACACGGGCGCCGTTCGCTGCCGCACAGGCAGCTCAGAAACTGGCGCACGCCGCGCACGTTGCGCACTGCGAGTTCGCTGCCGCACAGGCAGCTCAGAAAAGACCTGGCTGGACACCCCGGGCCAGCGCCTCGTTCGCTGCCGCACAGGCAGCTCAGAAAAAGCCGGCGCGCTCCTTCGCCCGATTGAACGCGTTCGCTGCCGCACAGGCAGCTCAGAAAACAAAAAGAGGTCGTATGCGCTGGAAACGCGAGTTCGCTGCCGCACAGGCAGCTCAGAAATCTTCACGCGCCTGAATCTTTCCCTCGGCGATGTTCGCTGCCGCACAGGCAGCTCAGAAAATGGGAGACGATAGGTTCATCGTCGAGTATCCGTTCGCTGCCGCACAGGCAGCTCAGAAAACACACCGCCACCACGATATTCTTGACCTGGAGTTCGCTGCCGCACAGGCAGCTCAGAAATGGCAACCAACAGCGCCTTGACCTGCGATGCCGTTCGCTGCCGCACAGGCAGCTCAGAAACTACTGTACGGCTCGGGCCTGCGCCTGGAGGAGTTCGCTGCCGCACAGGCAGCTCAGAAACGCCTGGTCACCTGTGGGACAGCCTGCGCGAGGTTCGCTGCCGCACAGGCAGCTCAGAAATGCGCGCCGGACAGGCGCTTGACGCCCTGCACGTTCGCTGCCGCACAGGCAGCTCAGAAATGAAGTTGATGGTTATGCGGCACTTTCACTAAGTTCGCTGCCGCACAGGCAGCTCAGAAACATCAAGGCCTGCCCCTTTTACGGCATCCATCGTTCGCTGCCGCACAGGCAGCTCAGAAAAAGCGAGAATGGTGCGCGGCTGAGCGCGTTCGGTTCGCTGCCGCACAGGCAGCTCAGAAAGCGTCGCTAGGCACTACCGGCTATCTGGCATTGTTCGCTGCCGCACAGGCAGCTCAGAAAGTTCTGGGTGTTTGTATTCATGCAGCGGCGTAGTTCGCTGCCGCACAGGCAGCTCAGAAAGTAACTAGTGCCAAGGTGCGCGTATTTGTTGCGTTCGCTGCCGCACAGGCAGCTCAGAAAAGTTCGGTGCGACGGCCGCGGCTGTCCATCACGTTCGCTGCCGCACAGGCAGCTCAGAAACTGGGAATTGTCAGCGCCGGCCGCGCCCGTGAAGTTCGCTGCCGCACAGGCAGCTCAGAAAGACTCCGCTTCGCTACGCGGCTTATGCGGAGCGTTCGCTGCCGCACAGGCAGCTCAGAAAGCTGCACCCGCTTGTTGTGCGGCTGGCGATTCTGTTCGCTGCCGCACAGGCAGCTCAGAAAGTCAGCGTATTGAGTCGGCGTAACAGTTTGGCGTTCGCTGCCGCACAGGCAGCTCAGAAAGCCGACCCTTGTCGTTATCTGGCCTCAGTGCTGTTCGCTGCCGCACAGGCAGCTCAGAAATCGTCGGCGACGCGTAACACCTCGCGACTGTCGTTCGCTGCCGCACAGGCAGCTCAGAAATGGCTGGCCGCGAAGTACGGGAAGCTCTCCGAGTTCGCTGCCGCACAGGCAGCTCAGAAAAGCTCCATGACGCGCTCAACCAGCGGGGACAGGTTCGCTGCCGCACAGGCAGCTCAGAAATATCCTCGGCGAGCAGCCAACCCACTGCTGGAGTTCGCTGCCGCACAGGCAGCTCAGAAACGAGTACGCCGACGGTTATGAATACGTGGTCGGGTTCGCTGCCGCACAGGCAGCTCAGAAAAGCAGGCGACGGCCTGGGCTGCACGTGCTACGGTTCGCTGCCGCACAGGCAGCTCAGAAACACACATTGCGGGGCAGGAACACCCGGCAAACGTTCGCTGCCGCACAGGCAGCTCAGAAACACACATTGCGGGGCAGGAACACCCGGCAAACGTTCGCTGCCGCACAGGCAGCTCAGAAACTGAGGCCAGATAACGGCCCGCTTGAGCCGCCGTTCGCTGCCGCACAGGCAGCTCAGAAATGCACGGTGCTGGTGTTGGGCGCGAGCTGGATGTTCGCTGCCGCACAGGCAGCTCAGAAAGGAACGGGTAGAGAGCGTGATGGCCAATCTCGGTTCGCTGCCGCACAGGCAGCTCAGAAATGACGTTCCTCCAGCGCATCACCACCGACTATGTTCGCTGCCGCACAGGCAGCTCAGAAAGAGCTGCGGATGCCTCACGCTCTTCGGCACAGGTTCGCTGCCGCACAGGCAGCTCAGAAAACGGTGAGCGCTTCGCGGCCGGCGGCGGGTGCGTTCGCTGCCGCACAGGCAGCTCAGAAAATAGACGAGCTGGTCATGGCGCGCGTGGAGACGTTCGCTGCCGCACAGGCAGCTCAGAAATTAGTTTCTCCCGTTCCTGAGTCAAGGAGCGTGTTCGCTGCCGCACAGGCAGCTCAGAAAAGACGCCTGGCCTGTCACTCCTGAAGAACGCAGTTCGCTGCCGCACAGGCAGCTCAGAAAGCCTCGCACTCCACCTCGTCGTTGGCAGAATCGTTCGCTGCCGCACAGGCAGCTCAGAAAACAGTGACTGTTGTCCCTGGCGGGTACTTGCTGTTCGCTGCCGCACAGGCAGCTCAGAAAGTAGCAGTATTCGAGTTTCATAGTTCCTCCAAGTTCGCTGCCGCACAGGCAGCTCAGAAAGGCTTTCGTGTTGAGGTGTTGGATTCCATCGAGTTCGCTGCCGCACAGGCAGCTCAGAAAACCTGGCCGGAGGAGGCGCGCAAGTGGTCGCAGTTCGCTGCCGCACAGGCAGCTCAGAAATGGCGTTCGTCCTGATCGAGCTTGCGGCCGAGGTTCGCTGCCGCACAGGCAGCTCAGAAATCCCTCAGGTCAGCGTCCAGCACGCCGCCCACGTTCGCTGCCGCACAGGCAGCTCAGAAAAGGATGCATACGGGCCTTGCCGGCCTCCCAGTGTTCGCTGCCGCACAGGCAGCTCAGAAAACGTTGGAGAGGGTGACACCCTGGGCGTCGGCGTTCGCTGCCGCACAGGCAGCTCAGAAAGTGATGATGCTCGCCGACGACGAGCAGGTGGAGTTCGCTGCCGCACAGGCAGCTCAGAAAAAAGCCAGCATGTGGGCGCGTTCGTCGGGGCTGTTCGCTGCCGCACAGGCAGCTCAGAAATAGCCCGCTGGCTCTTGGCAAAGCCGCTCGCCGTTCGCTGCCGCACAGGCAGCTCAGAAATTGCGACGTTCGGCCAGTCTCAACCCATCCCGGTTCGCTGCCGCACAGGCAGCTCAGAAAATCGCGCAGAGGATTTGTTCCGCTCATCCGATGTTCGCTGCCGCACAGGCAGCTCAGAAAATTTGGCAGTGAAACTGACCGAGCAGAAGTTGGTTCGCTGCCGCACAGGCAGCTCAGAAATCCACGACAAGCACAAATCCATTTTCAGGAACGTTCGCTGCCGCACAGGCAGCTCAGAAAGGTCACGTTCGCGGGTGGGTACACCACCCTGTGTTCGCTGCCGCACAGGCAGCTCAGAAATCGTAATCCTCCCACTTGGCCATCGGTTCCGGGTTCGCTGCCGCACAGGCAGCTCAGAAATCTACCAGCTGGCCAATGGCCTGGCGAAATGCGTTCGCTGCCGCACAGGCAGCTCAGAAACAGGTGACACGGCCAAAGAGTGATTGGGAGAAGTTCGCTGCCGCACAGGCAGCTAAGAAAGTAGGGCGCAGGCGCACGTTACGACCACGAAGGTTCGCTGCCGCACAGGCAGCTCAGAAATTCCAGGGCATCACAAGTCTCCCTCTGGCTTTGTTCGCTGCCGCACAGGCAGCTCAGAAAACCACCGCGCACCTGTCCGGCGATGAAAACGTGTTCGCTGCCGCACAGGCAGCTCAGAAAGTGTGCAGGTGCACGAATACCCGCAGCGTGACGTTCGCTGCCGCACAGGCAGCTCAGAAATCTGCCTCAAGCGGCGACTCATCGGTACGAAAGTTCGCTGCCGCACACAGCTCCCAAATAGGACGTTCCATGCCTTAGTGCCCTTTCTGAACGGTTGTTCACCCGCTGAACGCTCACAAGCGACTAGGCAGTGTGTTGCCGGTGCGCATTGCCCCCGACGGCACAAAAGAGATGCGACCACGCCCAGCGCGGAGCTGTATTTTTCTTGTGGGAGCGCGCTTCCGCTCGCGAGCGGCGTGGCGAAGAATCGCGAGCGTAAGCTCGCTCCCACAAGGGGAGAAGCTCGAACTAGCCTAAAATCCGGCCCGACTCGTCGACGATTTTCCTCACCCGCAAGCGGCTCCTGCGTCTACGCACGAGTACCCAAGACCCGCGCTCAGCTCCACTGCCGCACAGTGCAACTGGCTGCTCCTGGCTCGCTTCCCGCTAGTTACGTTCCGACTAGCGGCGGATGCGTCCCGGCGCCTCGGTTTCCTCGAGGCGAAGGTTGTCGAGTCCCGCGGTGAGTTCCTCGGCCGAGGTGCCGCTGTCGCCGAGTTTGATCATGATGCGCACCTCGTTGGCCGAGTCGGCATTGCGCAGCGCATCCTGTTCGGTGATGTGGCCTTCACGGAAGAGTTCGTAGAGCGCCTGATCGAAGGTGCGCATGCCGTGTTCGGTGGACTTCTTCATCAGCTCCTTGATGCCGTGCACCTCGCCACGCAGGATGAGCTCGGCCACCAGCGGCGTGTTGATGAGTATCTCCACGGCTACGCGGCGGCCCTGACCGTCGGCGCGCGGGATGAGGCGCTGGGCCACCACGGCCTTGAGGTTCAGGGACAAGTCCATGAGGAGCTGCGAGCGGCGGTCTTCCGGGAAGAAGTTGATGATGCGGTCCAGCGCCTGATTGGCATTGTTCGCATGCAAGGTGGCGAGACACAGGTGACCCGTTTCCGCGAAGGCGATGGCGTACTCCATGGTCTCACGGTGGCGGATTTCGCCGATGAGGATCACGTCGGGCGCCTGACGCAGCGTATTCACCAGCGCACTTTCGAAATTATCGGTGTCGATGCCCACTTCGCGCTGCGTGACGATGCAGCTCTGGTGCTGGTGCACGTATTCGATAGGGTCTTCGATGGTAATGATATGACCCGTGCTGGTGCGGTTGCGGTAGTCCACCATGGAGGCCAGCGAGGTGGACTTACCGGAGCCCGTACCGCCCACGAACAGCACGATGCCGCGCTTGGTCATGGCCAGGTCCTGGAGAATGGACGGCAGATTCAAATCATCGAAGGTGGGGATGTGCGTCTCGATACGGCGCAGCACCATGCCGATCTGGTTGCGCTGCTGGAATACGTTCACGCGGAAGCGGCCGATGCCCGAGCGTGACAGCGCGAAATTGCACTCGCGATCCTCTTCGAACTCCTGGCGCTGCTTCTCGTTCATGATGCTGTAGACGATCTGGCGCGCCTGATCCGGGGTGAGGCTGCCCTTCGCCACCGGCGTGATCTTGCCGTGGATCTTCATGCTCGGCGGCACCCCGGCCGTGATGAACAGGTCGGAGGCGCTCTTGTGCACCATCAGCTTCAGCAGCGAATCAAAGTCCATGATGAATCCTTTTAGAAAGTCCGCACATGAACGCGGGCGGTTTCAAAGAAAAAAAGCATTAACCACGGGGGACACGGGGAACACGGGGGGTGAAAGGCCTCAGGCATGTGGGGAAGCGGGCTTCTGCTCGCGTCTTGGCTCTGCGGAACTCGTGAGCACATCGCGAGCAGAAGCGCGCTCCCACAGGGTTGCACTCATGCCTGTTCAGGCGCACGCGTTAACTTGATCTTGCCTTCCCCGTGCTCCCCGTGTCCCCCGTGGTTAATGCTTTTCTCTGCATCCGCTTGCGTTCAGTAGCGCACTTGAATGGTCAATCAGTTGAACACGTCCTTGTTGGCGGCCTTGAGGCGGGCCTCCTGCTTGGAGGTGATGCCGCGCTGCACCAGGTCCTGCAGGTTCTGGTCGAGGGTCTGCATGCCGAGGCTCTGGCCGGTCTGAATAGCCGAGTACATCTGCGCGACCTTGCCCTCGCGGATGAGATTGCGGATAGCCGGCGTGCCGATCATGATTTCATGCGCCGCGACGCGGCCACCGCCGGTCTTCTTGAGCAGGGTCTGGGAGATGACGGCGCGCAGGGATTCGGAAAGCATGGCGCGCACCATGTCCTTCTCCGCGGCAGGGAACACGTCGATGATGCGGTCGATGGTCTTGGCGGCCGAACTGGTATGCAGGGTGCCGAACACCAGGTGGCCGGTTTCGGCGGCGGTGAGCGCCAGGCGGATGGTTTCCAGGTCACGCATTTCGCCCACCAGGACCACGTCAGGGTCCTCACGCAAGGCCGAACGCAGCGCCTCGTTGAAGCCCAGGGTATCGCGATGCACCTCACGCTGGTTGATGAGGCACTTCTTGGATTCGTGGACGAACTCGATGGGGTCCTCGACGGTGAGGATGTGGCCGTACTCGTTGTCGTTCTTGTAGTCGATCATCGCAGCGAGCGTGGTCGACTTGCCCGAGCCGGTCGGCCCGGTCACCAGTACGATGCCGCGCGGGTTGTCCGCGATGGTCTTGAAGATCGGCGGGCAGTTGAGCTGCTCCAGGGTGAGGATTTTGGACGGAATGGTACGGAACACCGCACCCGACCCGCGGTGATGATTGAAGGCATTCACACGAAAGCGCGCGAGGCCCTTAATCTCGAACGAGAAGTCGGTCTCTAGGAATTCCTCGTAGTCCTTGCGCTGCTTGTCATTCATGATGTCGTACACGAGGCCGTGTACGGCCTTGTGGTCGAGGGGCGGCAGGTTGATGCGCCGCACATCGCCGTCGACGCGGATCATCGGCGGCAGTCCCGCGGAGAGATGCAGGTCGGATGCGCCGTTTTTGACGCCGAAGGCAAGCAGTTCGGTAATATCCATGGGCGGTGACTCTTGGTGTTGTTATCGGTGACCCTACCCGCGGTCGCGAGCGATAACTTATAACGTATGCCTATGACAGACAACATGAACGCCATCGCGACACGGCTCGCCGCCGTGCGCCGGCGCATTCGCGAAGCGCAGGATGACGCGAGGCGCCCGGCGGATTCCGTGACGCTGCTCGCAGTAAGCAAGACCTTTCCCGCCGACGCGGTGCGCGCCTGCGCGGCGGCGGGCCAGTCCCGCTTCGGGGAGAACTACGTGCAGGAGGCGCTCGCCAAGATCGCCGCCGTGGCCGACCCGAACCTGGAGTGGCACTTCATCGGCCCGCTGCAGTCCAACAAGACCCGTCCGGTCGCGGAGAACTTTCACTGGGCGCACACCATCGACCGCCTGAAGATCGCCCAGCGCCTGAACGAGCAGCGCCCCGCGCACCTGCCGCCATTGCAGGTCTGCATTCAGGTGAACACCAGCGGCGAGGCCAGCAAATCGGGTATCGGCTTCGATGCGCTGCCGGCACTCGCCGCGGCGGTGCGCGGAATGCCCCGCCTGCGGTTGCGCGGTCTCATGACCATCCCCGCCCCCAGCGATGACGCCGCAGCCCAGCGCGCGCCCTTCCGCGCCCTGCGCGAGGCCTTCGAACGGTTCAACGCCGAGGGCTACGGCCTCGATACCCTGTCCATGGGCATGTCCGACGACCTGGAGGCGGCGGTAGCCGAAGGCGCCACCCTGGTCCGTGTGGGCAGCGCCCTCTTCGGCGCCCGCGATTACGGTCAGTTGGATAAGCCTTAACACGGGGGACACGGGGTTTCCTGATTTTTGGGAGCGGCCTCAGGCCGCGATTGCGCCATGTCGAAGCTAGCGCGGCCTGAGGCCGCTCCGGTCGGGAACTACATGGAAGGATTTCCCCCGTGTCCCCGTGTTAAGGCTTTTTGCATGGCAGCCAAGCAAGACAGCCGTTATGCTTTAGCCGGCCTAACCAACCCCCGAGCACAATGAAAGCATCCACCATCGGTTTCATCGGCGGCGGCAACATGGCACGCAGCCTCATCGGCGGCCTGATTGCGGATCACACGGACCCAGCGACCCTCTGGGTGTCCGAACCGGATCCGCAGCAGCGCGAGCGCCTCCACGAAGGCTCAGTGCACGTCATCGACGACAACGACGCCCTGGTCCGGCATGCGGATGTGGTGGTGCTGGCGGTGAAGCCGCAGGTGCTCGGGCAGATTTGCCAGACCATCGCCCCTGTGGTCCGCGAGCGCAACCCGTTGATCGTCTCCATCGCGGCGGGCATCCGCCTGGCCGACATGGAACGCTGGCTCGGCGGCAAACCGGCCATCGTACGCACCATGCCCAACACCCCCGCGCTGGTGCAGTGCGGCGCCACGGCGCTGGTGGCCAACGCCCGCGTCAATGCCGCGCAGAAGGAATTGGCGGAAGGCATCATGCGCGCCGTCGGACTCACCCTCTGGCTCGAACGCGAAGAACAGATGGACGCGGTCACTGCCCTGTCGGGCAGTGGCCCGGCCTATTTCTTCCTGGTCATGGAGGCACTGGAGAGTGCCGCCGCGGAACTCGGCCTCGCCAAGGACACCGCACGCCTGCTCACCCTGCAGACCGCCTTCGGCGCCGCCAAGATGGCCCTCGAATCGCCCGACGACGCGGCCACCCTGCGCCAACGGGTGACCTCGCCGGGCGGCACCACCGAGCAGGCCCTGCGCGTGCTCGACGAAGGTGACCTGCGCCGCCTGTTCCGCCGCGCCTTGCAGGCCGCCAGCGACCGCTCCGAAGAACTCGCCCGCCTGTTGGGAGGCCAGGGATGAACGGCTATCTCGCCACGCCGCTGGCGTTCCTCATCAATACCCTGTTTCAGCTCTACATCATTGCGGTGTTGCTGCGCTTCCTGCTGCAATGGGCGCGGGCGAGTTTCTACAATCCCTTGTCGCAGTTCCTGGTGAAGGTTACCAACCCGGCCCTCAAGCCGCTGCGGCGCATCATTCCCGGGCTGGCGGGCCTCGATCTCGCCGCCGTGGTGTTGATGCTGGTGCTGCAAATGGTGGCACTCGGCCTGATCGCCGCGTTGAACGGGTTTGCCATCGGCCCTGGGACGCTGTTCCTGCTGGCCGTCGCCGAGCTCGTCGAGCTGACCGTGTACGTGTTCATCTTCTCCATCCTCATCGAGGCGCTGCTCAGTTGGGTCAACCCGGGACGCTACAACCCCATGGCCGACGCCCTGCACAGCCTCAACGACCCCATCCTGCGCCCCATCCGCCGTGTGGTGCCGCCAGTCTCCGGCTTCGACCTGTCGCCGCTGGTGGCCATCATCGGGCTGCAGGTCCTGCTCATGCTCATCATGCCTCCGTTGCGTGGCCTGGCGGGCTGACGCGCCGGTCTTGCGGCACGTTTAGGGGAACTGGGATGCCCGCGGTCCGTTGGGAAGGGGAAGACCTGCTGCTCGATTTGCGCGTGCAGCCGCGTGCCAGCCGTGACGAGCTGGTGGGTCCCCACGGCGAACAGCTGAAGGTGCGCATCACGGCGCCACCGGTGGACGGCAAGGCCAACGAGCATCTGCTGCGTTTCGTCGCCAAGGCCTTCGGCGTCGCCCCTTCCGCAGTCAGCCTGGTGGCGGGTGAAACCGGGCGTGACAAGCGCCTGCGCATCAGCCGTCCGCGTTCCTTTCCGAACGTGACCGGCATCACATGGGAGCCGGGCCGGCCGCCGTTACGCTGAGCCTTGTTGCTGTTAAAATTCCCCGGCGTTCAGCGGTTTGTAGCAGTCATGCGGCTTGCGGCGTCGCGGCAGCAGTCACCAACTAAGAGTCCTTGTCATGTCGAATGAGCGTTTGAGCGAGCAGATGCAGGCCTTCGATCGGTGGAAGTCCGATCTGCGCGAGGGCATCGTGCGCTACCAGAAGTGGCTGGAGGCGAACGACATGGTCGACAGCGAGGACGAACTGCGCATCTTCGAGATTCTCGACGCACTGCAAAGCGATCGGCTGACTATCGCCTTCGTAGCCGAGTTCGCGCGGGGCAAGACGGAACTCATCAACGCCATTTTCTTTTCCGAGTATGACCGCCGCCTGCTGCCCTCCGAGGCCGGCCGGACCACCATGTGTCCCACCGAGATGTTCTGGGACAACAAGGCACAGGAGGCCTACATCCGTCTGCTGCCCATCGAGACCCGGCTGAAGGAAACCAGTATCGCCGAGTTCCGCAATGAACCCATTCATTGGACCCACATCCCCCTCGACCTGAGTTCTCCCGACAGCATGGCCGAGGCCTTCCAGGAGGTGGTGCGCACCAAGCGCGTGCCGCTCCAGCAGGCGCGCGAGCTCGGGCTTTACCGGGACGAAGATCTGCAACTGCATTCCCCTGACGGCACGGTGCCGGAGGGCATCGACATCCCCATGTGGCGCCATGCCCTGATCAGCTTCCCCCACCCGATGCTCAAGCAGGGCCTGGTCATCCTCGACACGCCGGGCCTGAACGCCTTGGGCACCGAGCCCGAGCTCACCGTGAGCATGCTGCCCAACGCGCACGCGGTGGTGTTCGTACTCGCCGCCGACACCGGCGTCACCAAGTCCGATCTGGACATGTGGAAGCACAACGTGAAGTCCCTCCACAAGGAAAGCGGCGTGGTGGTGGTGCTGAACAAAGTGGACGTGCTGTGGGATGAACTCAAGACCCCGGACGCCGTAGAAAAATCCATCGATGAGCAGGCGCGCAAGGTATCTCAGACCCTCGGCATGGAGGCCTCGCGCGTATTCCCGGTGTCAGCGCAAAAAGGCCTGTTGGCGAAAATCCGCCACGACAACGCGCTGATCGAACGCAGCAACATCCTGCATCTGGAAGGCTACTTCGCCAGGGACATCCTGCCCTACAAGCAGAGCCTGGTGCGCCAGCACGTGGTGAACGAGATCGGCTCCATGGTGAAGGAATCCCACGACCTGCTGGCCTCGCGGCTCAATTCCGCCACCAAGCAGTTGCAGGAGCTCAAGGATCTGTCGGGCAAGAACAACGACGTGATCGAACATCTCATGAAGAAGGCCCGTGAGGAACAGGTGGCCTACTTCAAGAACGTGGAGAGTTTTCAGGCCAACAAACGCATCTTGTCCGAGCAGAGCAAGAAGCTGCTCGACCTGCTCAGCCTTTCCGAACTGGACAAGCTGGTCTCACAGACCCGTGAGGCAATGAGCGGCAGTTGGACCACCCACGGCATGAAGCTCGGCATGAAGACCTTTTTCGACGGCGTGGAGGAAAAACTGCGCGAGGTCGGTACCTACACGGAGCAGCTCAACCGGCTGGTAGTTACCGTGTATCGCAAGTTCCATCAGGAGCACGGTATCACCGAGATCAAACCGGTGCTCTATAACGTGGCGGAGTACCAAAGGGAATTCGAACAACTCAAGCAGGACGCCGAGACGTTCCGCAACAGCCCGCTCACAGTGGCTACCGAGCAGCACTACGTGATCAAGAAATTTTTTATTTCCCTGGTCAGCCATGCGCGCAACATCTTCTTCAAGGCGCACAAGGATGCCGAGCACTGGAGCAAGGCGGTCATGAGCCCGCTGGTCAAGCAGATCAAGGACCATAAGGAACAGATGGAGCAGCGTCTCGAAAATCTGCGCAAAATTAACGAGTCGCGCGACACCTTGCAGTCGCGCATCGAGGAGTTGGAGAAGTCATCCAGCATGCTGCGCACGCAGTATGCTGAGGTACGCAGCATACTGTCGACCATCAACCGGCCACTGGGCGCGGCCCAGGAGACGGCACGGGCGGCGGCAGGCTAACCGCCAGCCGGATCACGGGCGGGACTTCTGTTCAGTGCACGTGCCGAAAGCCGGGATACGACTATAGTTGTTTCATTCGGCTGCTCAGGGGGTTCCCATGAGACGTTTCGCGCTTCTCGCCGTCTGGTTGTTCGCGTTCGTCCCCGGCGCCGCCCAGGCGGTGCAATCAGTGGAATTCGACGATTACGTCGTCCACTACAATGCCTTCACCGCGGACATGCTGCATCCACCCATCGCGAAGTCCCATGGCATCCAGCGCAGCCACAATCGCGGTGTGCTGACCATCGCCATCCAGCGCAAGCCGGCGACGGCGATCGCCGATGTGGCCGCCAAGGTGAATGCCCGCGCCCTCACCCTGAACCAGCAGACGCGTGCGCTCGAGGTGCGTGAAGTGCGCGAAGGCGGCGCCATCTATTATTTGGCGGATTTCCCCGTCACCGACGAGGAAGTACTCGACTTCGAGGTGCGGGTCAGGCCAACCGAAGTGAAGCAGCCCTATACGTTCAATTTCCGCAAGCAATTCTTCACGCGCTGAAACGTCAGGCCCGGGAAGTGACGCAGGTCACTGCTCAGACCAAGGCGCGGTAGCCTTCCAGTGCACCAAATGCGATCACCAACAACCCTGCGCTGCGCTGCACCCAGGGCTTGCGGGTAAACGCGGCCATGCGTCCGGCCACCAGGCCCATGGCGAGCAGGTTGGGCAGGGTGCCCAGTCCGAAACCGAGCAGCAGCAGCGCGCCTTGCCCGGGACCGCCCGCGGCCAGCGCCCATACCAGGACGCTGTAGACCAGTCCGCAAGGCAGCCAGCCCCACACCAGACCGAGTCCGAAGGCATGGGCGGGGCGGCGCACCGGCACCAGCCGGCGCCCGAGCGGCTCCAGGCGTCGCCAGATCCCCGCGCCCGCGCGCTCGATATGCGCGAGTCCGCCCCACCAACCGCCCAGGTACAGTCCCAGCGCGATCATGAACAGCGCCGCCAAGCCTTGCAGGACCAGCTGGCCGCGGTGCAGCAGGGCCAGGTTGGCCGCCAGCAGACCGAGGCCGCCCACCAGCCCGCCGGCCACTGTGTAGCTGAGCAGGCGCCCGGTGTTGTAGGCGAGCAGGTAGGGAAGAAAACGCAGCGGTCGGCCGCGCACCGGCTCGGGCACACCGAAACTGAGCGCGCCGACGATGCCGCCGCACATGCCGACACAGTGCACGCCGCCGGTGAAACCGACGAGAAAAGCGGCCAGAAAAGAGGCATCCAGGGGCATGGGACTGGGTTCGCGGAGCGGGCTCGGAAACTGTGTATGATACCCGTCGCTCACCATCGACCCACACAGACGTGCCGGAACACACCCCCAAACTCCTCAAATCCAAACTGTTCTGGGTCGGCCTGCTGTATTTCGCCGAAGGCTTCCCGCTCGGCGTGTTTTACGACGTCTTCCCCGTGCACTTCCGCCAGCAGGGCGTCGATCTGCGCGACATCGGCCTCATCGGCCTCATCGGCCTGGCCTGGACGCTCAAATTCCTCTGGGCGCCGGCCATTGATCACTACCGGCAACACCGCCGCTGGATGGCCGGCGCCGACCTGGCCATGGGCCTGGTGCTCATCGCCCTGGCCGCGCACGGCGGCTTCGGCACCTGGGTGTGGATCGCCATCGGGGTGTTCGCCCTGCTCTCCGCCACCAACGACATCGCTATCGACGGCTACACCATCGAGCTGCTCGACAAGAACGAGCTGGGTCTCGCCAACGGTCTGCGCATCGGCCTGTACCGGGTCGGCATGCTCACCTCGGGCATCATGCTGATGCTGAGCGATTACCTGGGCTGGGCGGCCACTTATGCGGCCGGCGCCCTGCTGCTGGGGCTGCTTGGGTTGGCCTGTCTGCGTGCGCCGCGCGAACGCCCCGCGGCCACCACACCCGGCATGTCCCTCACCCATGAACTGCGCACCCTCGCCGCCCACCCGCTCGCCCTCACCGCGGTGATGCTGTTCCTGCTCGGCAGCCTGTGGCTGGTGGATCGCACCACCCAGTGGTCTGCGCAGTGGAGCGGCATGTGGACCTGGGCCTTCGTGCTCAGCGGCGGCGTGGTGCTCGCCGGCTCGGCCTTCCGCGCCCCCGGGACGGCAAGTTTCGAGTCCCTGAGCCACGGCCCCATGTTCGGCGCACTGATGGAGCTGCTGCGGCGGCGTTACATGCTGCCGGTCATCGGTTTCATCCTGTTGTTCAAGCTGGGCGACGCGGCCATGGGTCTGATGGTGAAGCCGTTCTGGGTGGATGCGGGTTTTTCCGCCAGCGCCATCGGCCTGGTGTCGGTGAACCTGGGCCTGGTGCTGTCCATCGCCGGCGGCGTGGTGGGTGGCCTGATCACCGACCGCATCGGTATCTTCCACGCCCTGTGGATCCTCGGCCTGTTCCAGGCGATCTCCAATCTGGTGTACGCCTACGCCGCCTATGCGATTCCGCTGGCAGGCGATCCCTCGCTGCCACAGGCCGCGCTGATGTACAGCGCGAGCGGTATCGAATCCTTCACCGGCGGACTGGGCACCGCCGCCTTCCTGGCCTTCCTCATGGCCATCGTGAACAAGGAGCACTCCGCCACCGAATACGCGCTGCTGTCTTCGGTGTTCGCCCTGAGCCGCTCCCTGGCGGGCTGGGCGAGCGGCTACGGCGCCGAAGGCCTCGGCTACTCCCTGTATTTCTTCGTCACCTTCCTGCTGGCCTTCCCCGCCTATCTGCTGCTGCCCTGGGTGCGCAAGTCCCTGGAGCTGAACCGCACCGGTTGAACCCCCGCTACACTCTGGTGGCTGACTCATCGGGGTGTACCGGGATGGAATACCTCCAGCAATTCTCCTCTGCCATGGACTCGGCGCTGGCGGCCTCGCCGCTGGCCTGGGACCACGGGCTGATCCTGCTGCATGCCTTCGCCGAGGCGGCCACGGCGCTCGCCTTGCTGCTGCTCCCGCTCGGCCTACTTTATCTCGCGCTGCGCCGCCGCGACCTCGGCTACCGCGGGCTGCTGGTACTGTGCGCGTCGGCGCTGTTCGCCCTCGCGGTGGTGCACGGCTTCGCCGCCTGGCAACTGTGGTGGCCGGACCCGGAACGCGGCGGACGCCTCGGCGCCATCGCCGCCACGCTGCTGGCGGTCACGGCGCTGGCGTTCCTCGCCTGGCTGCCCAGGGCGCGGCGTCTGCCGAGTCCCGTCCAGCTGCGGCGCGCCAACGCCACCTTGTCCCGGGAGGCCTTCGAACAACATCAGGAGTTGCGTGAGAGACGCGCGCGCGCCGCGCTGGTCACCCAGGCCCTGTTGCAGGCCGATACCGCGCTCGCGCTGGTGAGCCCGGGCGGCGGCTGGAGCGAGGTGAATCCCCGCTTCCTGACGCTGCTCGGCGTGAAACGCATGGACCTCGAAAGCCCCGAGGCCCTGCTCGGCAAGGGCTACGCGAAGACCGAAGGCACGCGCGTGGTGGAACGCTCGGATGAGGGTCAGTCGCGCACGCTGCGACTGAACTGGCGGTCGATCACCATCGAAGAACGCCACTTCGGCTGGCTGGTGCAGGGCACGGAGGTGGGCCAGGAGCGTGAGCACGTGCAGACCCTCGAACGCCTGCGCAAGGAGCTTGGCGAATCGGCCGAGGAACGCCAGCGCGCACAGGCGGCGCACCAACAGGAGCTGGCCGCGGCCAAGGCGCGCCTTGAGGAAGAAACGGAGGCGCGACGCCAAGCACTACAGCAGGTGCACAGCCTGGCCGAACAGCTGATGCGCACCAGCGCGCGGGTCAATCAGATCGACGAGCGCATCGGCACCCTGGCGCGCCGCGACCCGGCCACCGGGCTGGGCACACCCTATGCGTTCGCCGAACGCCTCGCCACCGCGCTCGCGGAAGCGAGGCGTCATGGCCAGCCGCTCGGCTTGCTGTTGCTCAGCCCTGACCCCGTGGAAGGCCTCTCGCCCCCGGCGGCCCTGGTCGCCGCCGCGAAGGCCGTCGCCGGCACCTTGCGGGAGACCGACGCGTCCGGCCTGCTGGACGAGCAGCACATGGCCGTTGTGCTTCCGCACACTGCGCCCGGCCAGGCGCTGCGGGTCGCCGAGCGGTTCCGCAGCGTCGTCCAGGAAAAGACCGCAGCCAGGTCGCCACGGCTCAGCTGCTGTATCGGTGTGGGCGCCTGGCGCACCGGGCAATCGGAAGAGGATCTGATCCGCGAGGCGGGTGACGCGTTGCGACGTGCCCGCAGTACGGGCCGCAACAAGGTCCAGGCCGCGGGCGCAGGCGAAGGGAGCTCTGCGAAATAGCCTGGCCTCAGCGCCGGCAGTCTGGTGTGCGCCCTTGTTGCTGCGCCTCTTGATAGAGGGCCAGCGCCTGGTCCATGCGCCGGTTGAGGTCGTCGGTGCGGGTGCCGTGGGACGGGTGGGTGGAAAGGAATTCGGGCGGGGCGCCGTTGCCGCCTGCGCCCATGTTCTGCCACAACTGCACGCTCTCGCGCGGGTCGAAACCGGCGCGGGCCATCAGATCGAGTCCGATGAGATCCGCCTCGGTCTCCTGGGTGCGTGAAAACGGCAGCAGCACGCCCACCTGCGCACCGAGTCCGAGCAAGGCCATGACGTTGTCGTTCTGTGCGCCCTGCCCGCCCGCGAGCGCCTGAACGAGCTGCAGTCCTGCTTCCGTGGCATAGGCGGTAGAGACCCGCTCGTTACCGTGTTCCGCCTGCACGTGGGCGATCTCGTGGCCGATCACCGTGGCGAGCTGGTGCTGGGTCTTCGCCACATCCAGCAGCCCGCGATAGACGCCGATCTTGCCACCGGGGAGCGCAAAGGCGTTGGCCTGCGGGTCGTCGAACACCACCACCTCCCAGGTTTCGGGACCACCCTCCACGAGCGGTGTGATGGCGTCGGCCACGCACTTCACATACCCGGTGAGCGCCGGGTCTGAGACGGCGGGGGTCTCCTTGCGGGTCTGCGCGAAGGCGGCCGCGCCCATCTCCGCCATCTGGTCGCCTGGAAAGAACCGCAGTTGCTGGCGCCCCAGCGGCGAGGTGGCACAGGCCACCGCGACGGTCGCGACGGCGGCGAAGAGGAGCGAGCGGTGCATGGCAAATCCTCTGGGTGGCTGCTGAAAGGATAGGACGGCGCATCGACGATGTTCCTTTGCGTCCTCTGCGCTCTCTGCGTCTCTGCGTCTCTGCGTTGGGCCGTTTTCTTCCCGGCTGCGACTCAAAGCTGGACGCCGTAATCCAGGATGAGCGGCGCGTGGTCGGAAAAGCGCTGGTCCTTGTAGATGCCGGCGGCCTGCACCCGCTCGCGCAGCGCGGGGGAGATGATCTGGTAATCGATGCGCCAACCCACGTTCTTCGCCCACGCCTGGCCCCGGTTCGACCACCAAGTGTACTGATCCGGCTCCTGGTTCACCACGCGGAAGGCGTCCACCCAGCCGAGTTCGTCGAACACCTCATCCAGCCAGGCACGCTCCTCGGGCAGAAAGCCCGAGTTCTTCTGGTTGCTGCGCCAGTTCTTCAGGTCGATGTTGCGGTGCGCGATGTTCCAGTCGCCGCAGATGATGTAGTCGCGGCCATCCTTGCGCATCCGTGCGAGCACCGCCAGGAACGCATCCATGAAGGCGTACTTCGCCGCCTGACGCTCCGGCCCTGCGGACCCGGAGGGCAGGTACAGCGAGGCGATGCTCAGATTGCCGTAGTCGGCCTGGATGTAGCGACCCTCGTCGTCGCAGCCGTCGAAGCCAAGCCCGCGCACCACGCGATCGGGCGGCCTGCGGCAGAACAACGCGACGCCGCTGTAACCCTTGCGCTGCGCGTCGAAATAGTGACAGGAGAGCCCGTCGGGTCGGAACTCGGGTGCAACGAGCTGATGTTCCTGGGCCTTGGTCTCCTGCACGCACACCACGTCCGCGTCCTGGCCCGCGAGCCAGCCGAAGAAGCCCTTGCTCGCCGCGGAGCGGATGCCGTTGACGTTGGCGCTGATGATTCTCACGAATACGCTCTCTGATTGGGGGAGACGGGAGCATAACGGAACGGTTCCGACGTGCAACCGCCGCGCCTATAATGGCGCCCTTCCTCTCCAGCAGGTTCCATTGCGATGCACGACTACCAGCGGGAATTTCTCGATTTCGCCATTTCGCGCGGCGTGCTGCGGTTCGGCCAGTTCACCCTCAAGTCCGGCCGCGTGAGCCCGTACTTCTTCAATGCCGGCCTGTTCAATTCCGGCGCCGCGCTGGCGCGCCTGGGCCGTTATTACGCCGCCGCCATCCACAATTCGGGGCTCGCCTTCGACGTGCTGTTCGGCCCCGCCTACAAGGGCATTCCGCTGGCGAGCGCCGCGGCCATCGCCCTCGCCGAGAATCACGATCGCGACCTGCCTTACTGCTTTAATCGCAAGGAGGCGAAGGACCACGGCGAAGGGGGCAACATCGTCGGCGCACCGCTGGCCGGGCGCGTGCTCATCGTCGATGACGTGATCACCGCGGGCACGGCCATCCGCGAATCCATGGGCCTCATCGAGGCCGCGGGCGCCACGGCGGCCGGCGTGGTGATCGCCCTCGATCGCCAGGAACGCGGCACGGGCGAACTCTCCGCCATCCAGGAGGTGGAGCGTAACTACGGCCTCAAGGTGATCAGTATCGTCACCCTCGCCGACCTCGACGCCTACCTGGAGGAAAAGGGCCGCAGCGCCGAGGTGGAGGCCATCCGCGCCTATCGCGCCCAGTACGGTATCGGCTGACTATTGCCGATGCCGACCGGCTCACACTAACGGCCTGGGTCGCACCGGGGCATGGCAGTATACTGGCCAGCGAACAGTCATCGGATCAGTGACCTTGCTAGCGAGATACTCCATGCGCATCATCAACCCTCTGCTTACGGGCGTGGCCCTGGTGCTGGCGTTCGGCGTCCCGAGCACCCAGGCGGCCATCAAGTGCTGGACCAACCACCAGGGCGTGCGCGAATGCGGCAATGCGGTGCCGCCCGAGTATGCCCAGCAGGAGACGCGCACCATCAATGAGCGCGGCATGACCCTGGAGGTACAGGAACGCGCGCGCAGTGCAAAAGAACTGGCGGCAGAGGAAGAAAGCCGCCGTCAGGAAGAAGCTGCGGCCAACGAAGAGCAACGCCGGCGCGAGGAACAGGTGCGGAATGATCGTGTCCTGCTCGCCACCTTCGCCAGCGAGCAGGACATCATCAGGGCGCGGGACCGCCAGCTGTCGGCGCTGGAAGGCATGGTGGAGTACGCCCAACTGAGCGTCGGCAAGCTGGAGACCCGGCTCGGTGATTTCCAGAAGCGTGCGGAGAAACTGCAGAGCGCGGGCAAGGCGGTGCCGAAGAACCTGCAGGATGACATCGATTCCCTGCAGAAGCAGCTGGAGAGCAAGCAGAGCTACGTAACGTCGAAGCAGGAGGAGATCAGCGCCCTGCGCGTGAAATACGGCCAAGACCTGCAGCGCTTCCGTGAGCTGAAGGGTCTGCCCGCCAACTAGGGGGCTGTTTCGCTCTCGGAGATTTCCGTATGTATCTCCATGAGCGGAAACAGCGCACTCTCAGGCCGTGGCCACACCAGGCAGGGTGCGCGCAGCGAACATGCCCTGGGCCAACATCGGCCACTGCTGCTCCCAGTTCTCCAGCGGCTCACGCTTGAAGCCGCTGCGCACGAAGTGATTCATGCGCCCGGCGGCGACGGACAGCATCAGGTTCGCCGCCGCGCCGATGGCGGTGCCGGGCAGCAGATCCCCGGCCAGCTCGCCTTCCCGCAGCACCTGCTTCAACTGCGTCTCCACGCGATCGAAAAACTGACCGATGCGCACGCGCAGGCGGTCGGTCTCACCCACCAGCGCATCGCCCATCAGGATGCGCGTGATGCCCGGGTTGCGGGCAGAAAACCCCAGCAGCACCGTGAGGATGCGCTCGCAGCGGATGGCTGACCCGCCCTGCTCGGCGAGGATGCGGTTCACCAGGCCGAATACCGTGTCCTCGATGAACTCGATGAGTCCCTCGAACATGCGCGCCTTGCTGGGAAAGTGCCGGTACAGCGCCGCCTCGGACACGCCCACGGCCTTGGCCAGGTTGGCCGTGGTGATGCGCTCGCCCGGGCAGGTCTCCAGCTGTTGCGCGAGGGCCTCGAGGATCTGGTGCCGGCGCGATTGTTTTTCGCTCTTCTCCGCCATGACTCTTACTCCTTCCGGATCAGCGACCCGACCCCTTCGTCAGTGAAAATCTCCAGCAACAGGGCGTGCTCGACACGGCCGTCGATGATGTGCGCGCTCGTCACCCCGTTGTTGACCGCGTCCACCGCGCAGCGGATCTTGGGCAGCATGCCGCCGTAGATGGTGCCGTCGGCGATGAGCCCGTCCACCTGCACGGCGGTCAGGCCGGTGAGCACCTGGCCCTGCTTGTCGAGCAAGCCCGCGGTATTGGTGAGCAGCATGAGCTTCTCGGCGCTGAGGGCCTCGGCCACCTTGCCGGCCACCATATCGGCGTTGATGTTGTAGGACTCGCCGTCCGGGCCCACCCCCACCGGCGCGATGACCGGGATGAAGTCGCCCTGCACCAGCATGTCCACCACGCTGGCGTCCACGGATTCCACCTCGCCCACGTGGCCGATGTCGATGATCTCGGGCGCGTTCATCTCGGGGGCGCTGCGCTTGAAGGTGAGCTTGCGCGCGCGGATGAGGTCCGCGTCCTTGCCGGTCAGGCCCACGGCCTTGCCGCCGTGACGGTTCAGCAGGCTGACGATCTGCTTGTTCACCAGGCCGCCGAGCACCATCTGCACCACGTCCATGGTCTCGGCGTCGGTGACGCGCATGCCGTCGACGAAGCGGCTCTCCTTGCCGAGGCGCTTGAGCAGGTCGCCGATCTGCGGCCCGCCGCCGTGCACCACCACCGGGTTCATGCCCACCAGCTTCATGAGCACCACGTCGCGGGCAAAGCTCACGTCGGCCGCGTCGTTCATGGCGTTGCCGCCGTACTTGATGACGATGGTCTTGCCGTAGAAGCGCCGGATGTACGGCAGTGCCTCGGACAGGATGCGGGCGTTGGTCACCGCCGCAGGGGTGTTGACGCTCATGGTTTGTGAAAACACTCCGAAGGTTGAAGGGATAGCGCGTCAGCGCGGGCGCAACGGGAGACTGGCGCCCGAACGGCAAACTTCACGAAGGCCGGTGACGCGCGACGTACGGAAAGGAACACGGCGGAATCCTGCTCAATGGCGCCCGGTGTGGCCGAAGCCGCCGTGGCCGCGAGCACTTTCGTCGAAGGCATCGACGATCTGGAAGGCCACTTGCACCACTGGAACGAACACCATCTGGGCGATGCGCTCGCCGACCTGGATCGTAAAAGAATCGCTGCCGCGGTTCCAACAGGACACGAACACCTGGCCCTGGTAATCGGAATCGATGAGGCCCACCAGATTGCCAAGCACGATGCCGTGCTTGTGGCCGAGGCCGGAGCGGGGCAGCAGCACGGCGGCGAGTTCCGGGGTGGCCATGTGCACCGCGAGCCCCGTTGGCACCAGGGCCGTCGCACCGGGGGCGAGGGTAAGCGGCGCATCGAGCATGGCCCGCAGGTCGAGGCCGGCCGCACCCGGCGTGGCGTACTCGGGCAGCGGATAGTCACGGCCGAGGCGGGCATCCAGGATCTTCAACTGCACGGGACGGCGGTTCATACGGGACGGCTCCGGTAACGGTCACTGATGAGTTGCACCAGTTCGTGGGCGAGCTGGCGTTTGTCCTGCAAAGGCAGCGTCGCCTCACCGTCCGCCCAGAACAGGCGCAGGGCGTTGACGGCGCTGTCGAAGCCACCCTCAGCCCGTGGGCTCACGTCGTTGGCGGCGATCATGTCGAGGCCCTTGCGGGCCAGCTTGTCGCGGGCATGGGTCTCGAGTTGCTCGGTCTCGGCGGCGAAGCCCACCGTGAACGGGCGCGCAGGACGCGCGGCCACGCCGGCAAGGATGTCCGGGTTGCGCTCCAGCTCAAGGGTAAGGCGCGCGGCGCTTTTCTTGATCTTTTCCGGGGCCGCCGCCACCGGACGGTAGTCGGCCACCGCGGCCGTGCCGATGAACAGGTCGCAATCGCATGCCTCCACCGCGGCGGCCATTTCGGCGGCGCTCACCACATCGACGCGCTGCACCCCGGGCGGCGTGGGCAGGTCCACCGGGCCGCTCACCAGCGTCACGGCAGCCCCGGCGGCCGCGGCGGCCTCGGCCACGGCAAAGCCCATGCGGCCCGAGCTGCGGTTGGAGATGTATCGCACCGGGTCGAGCGCCTCGCGGGTGGGGCCGGCGGTGACCAGCACGCGCACACCGGCGAGCCGCTCCGAGGCCATCAGAAGGCCGGCGCAGCAGGTGACCAGTTCCAGCGGCTCCAGCATACGGCCGGGCCCGGTCTCACCGCAGGCCTGTTCACCCTCGGCGGGCCCGAAGAGGTGTACGCCGCGCTCCCGCAGCAGGCCGACGTTATGCACCGTGGCCGCCGCCTGCCACATCTGCCGGTTCATTGCCGGGGCCACGGCGATGGGGGCCGCGGTGGCGAGGCAGAGGGTGGTGAGCAGGTCGTCGGCCAGCCCGGCGCTCAGGCGGGCCAGGAAGTTGGCCGTGGCGGGGGCCACCAGCACCAGGTCGGCCCAGCGCGCCAGGGCGATGTGGTCCATGCCGGCCTCGGCCGCCGGGTCGAACAATTCGCCGCGCACCGGATGGCCGGAGACGGCCTGCAGGCTGAGCGGGGCGACGAAGGCCTGCGCCGCCGGCGTCGTCACCACGCGCACCTCGGCGCCGGTCCGGCGCAGCTCGCGCACCAGCGCGGGGGCCTTGTAGGCCGCGATGCCGCCGGTGACACCGAGAAGTATGTGCTTACCCTGCAGGTTCATGGTGGCGGAGTTTATCACGCGGCCGGGGCGGGCTTCTGCCCGCCATGGGCGCGGTCGCTGCGCCGTCGTGAGTGGAAGCCCGCTCCCACAGGGTGCCTGGACGCTTCCCGGCGCAGGCCGCGATCGTTACCATGCGGCCCAGCGCAGAGGACAAAGGAGGTCCCATGGCCATCTCGGATTGGCCGCTCGCGGAGCGGCCGAGGGAAAAACTGCTGGAGCGCGGCCCGGAAGCGCTGTCGGATGCGGAACTGCTGGCCATCTTTCTACGCACTGGGGTGCGCGGCAAGACGGCGGTCGATCTGGCGCGCGAGGTGCTCGCCGGTTTCGGCAGCCTGCGGCGCCTGCTGGAGGCCGACGCGACGTCGTTCTGTTCTCGCCCGGGGCTTGGCGAGGCCAAATACGTGCAGCTCCAAGCCACCCTGGAACTGGCCCGCCGCCATCTCCACGCCACCCTCGAACGGGGCGACGTGCTCACCAGCCCCGACGCCACCCGCCGTTACCTGAGCGCGCGCCTGCGCGACAAGCCCCAGGAGGTGTTTGCCGTGCTGTTCCTCGACAACCGCCACCGGGTGCTGGCCTTCGAGGAGCTGTTCCACGGCACCGTGGACGGCGCCAGCGTACATCCCCGCGAAGTGGTGCGCCGCGTCCTCGCCCACAACGCCGCGGCGGTGATCCTGGCCCACAACCACCCTTCCGGCGTCGCCGAACCGAGCCGCGCCGACGAAGCCATCACCCGCCGCCTCAAGGACGCCCTCGCCCTGGTGGACGTGCGCGTGCTCGACCACATCGTGGTGGGCGAGGACATGGTCTCCTTCGCCGAGCGCGGGCTGCTTTGAAAAAAGCTTTAAAAAAGGCTTTAACCACGGGGAACACGGGGGGAAGAGGAAAACCGCTCCATTGCGTTTCCCTCGCGAGCACACATCCGAGCCCCCCGTAGGAGTAACCACCGGCCGCGAAAGCCGACCCAGCGCCGAGAAGAATCGCGGCCGGTAGCCCATTTTCCTGGTGTACTGCTCCGCTCTTGGAGGTAGTTTCATGGCCTCCAAACGCGCAGAAGTCCACTACAGTTGCGACGGGCGAAAGAGGTCTGCCGAAAGGCCCCGTGTTCCCCGTGTCCCCCGTGGTTAATGCTTTTCTCTTCGGTACCCCGGCTTGTTCCGCCAACAGGTTTCTGTTATAAAATCCGGCTTCCTGCCCAGCGGCAGGCCAGAATTCGATCATCCGGAGGCAAGAGCCATGTCCAGAGTTTGCCAGGTGACGGGTAAGCGCCCGGTCACCGGACACAATGTGTCCCACGCCAACAACAAGACCAACCGTCGTTTCCTGCCCAACCTGCACACCCATCGTTTCTGGGTGGAGGGCGAGAAGCGCTTCGTGAGCCTGCGTGTGAGCTCCCAGGGCATGCGCGTCATCGACAAGAAGGGCATCGACGCCGTACTGGCGGACCTGCGTGCCCGCGGCGAGAAGGTGTAAGCCATGGCCAAGGGTGCTCGCGACAAGATCAAGCTGGTTTCCAGCGCCGGGACCGGTCACTACTACACCACGACCAAAAACAAGCGCACCATGCCGGAGAAGATGGAGATCAAAAAGTATGATCCCGTCGTTCGCCAGCACGTGGTCTACAAGGAAGCCAAGATCAAGTAATTGCGCCTCGCCTCCGGCGCACCCAAAAAGCCCGGCCTCGCGCCGGGCTTTTTGCGTCAGGTGCCCTGGCGCAGCCGGTAGCCGCCGAGCCGCCGGGCGAATTCGGACAGCGCGGCAACGCCGCTCGCCTCGGCCTGCCGGCACCACTCCTGGAGCGCCGTGAGCATGGCCTCGGGCCCGCCGCTGGCGGACTGTTGCCAGATGCCCTGCAAGCGACGGCGGAACTGGTAGGCGGTCTGCAACGCCTGGCTGTGGCTGAGGACCAGTTCCAGGTGATGCCGACGTTCCCCGTCCAGCACTGATTCCTCCAGCAGCAGCAGCGGCCTTGCCGGCTTGAGCATACGTTTGAGGTGTCGATCCCGCGCCCGCCTCAGCTCGTCCCGATACACCCGCACCATCACCTCGCGTCCGTAGCCGGCCAGAACCTGCAGCCGCGCGGCAACGATGGCGCACGCCGCGTCCAAGTCGAGTCCGGCGCGGGTACGCCGGGCCGGGGGCGGCGCCACGACCTTTACCCGCGCCAGGCCCAGCAGCGCGAGCAGGCGGATATACAGCCAGCCGATATCCAGTTCCCACGGCCGCGAAGAAAGCTTCGCGGAGGCCGGGTAGGCATGGTGGTTGTTGTGCAGTTCCTCGCCGCCGATGAGCAGGCCGAGGGGCACGATATTGCGCGAGGCGTCGGGGCTCTGGTAGTTGCGGTAACCGAAGTAATGGCCGACGCCGTTGATCACCCCCGCCGCCCAAAACGGGATCCACAGCATCTGCACGGCCCACACACTGAGGCCACCGGGTCCGAGCAGCGCCAGGTCGATGGTGAGCATGAGGGTGATGCCGATGCCGTTGCGCGCATACACGTGGCGTTCCAGCCAGTCGTCCGGCGTGCCCTTGCCATAACGCGCCAGGGTCTCGCGATTGAGCGCCTCGGCACGGTAGAGCTCGGCCCCTTGCCACAGCACGCGCCGGAGCCCCAATACCTGGGGGCTGTGCGGGTCGTCCACGCTCTCGCAGCGTGCATGGTGCTTGCGATGCACCGCCACCCACTGCCGCGTCACCATGCCGGTGGTCAGCCACAACCAGAAGCGGAAGAAATGACTGATCACTGGGTGCAGTTCCACGGCACGATGGGCCTGCGCCCGGTGCAGGAAAATGGTCACCGCGGCGATGGTCACGTGAGTGAGCACCAGCGTGTAGAGCACGTAGCCACTGAAAGACATATCGAGAAGACCGTTGAGCATGGGAGCGACGACCTCGACGTCCGTGAATCGGTAACCGGGTATATAGAAGTCCGGCCATCACAAGGCAAACCCGAGCATTCCATCCAGTTTCGGTGGCGGGGCGGGATCGTGGGTGGCGCCCGGACGGCGGGGTAAGCTCCGCCCGGCACACCTGTTCCGTGCCGGTGGCGACGCAGGCGCGAGCTGGCCTAGCCACGCCTGAAGCGGTTGAAAATTTTCTGTGCCTAGCTTGCTCGGGATTTTCGTTGGTATAAGTTTCGTTAGTAAGGCCAGGGAAAAGCGCGGGGCCATGGAAAACTTTTATATAGGCCGACAACCCATCTACGACCGGCAGCTCGAGGTGTTCGCCTATGAGCTGCTGTTCCGCTGCCCCGGCGCGCCGCTGCCGGGCGGTGACGCCATGACGGCGCAGATCATCCTCAACTCCGTGATGGACCTGGGGCTGGACGCGGTGGCCGGCGATCGCACGGTGTTCATCAATCTCACCAGCGGTTTCCTCGACGGCAGCTATCCCCTGCCCTTCACCCCCCACCAGGTCGCCCTGGAAGACGTGGAACCCACCCCGGCCGTGCTCAACCACCTGCGCGAGCTGGTGCGAGGCGGCTATACCATCGCACTGGACGATTTCCAATTCCGCCCCGGCATCGAGGCGCTGCTGCCCTTCGCCAAACTGGTGAAGCTCGACGTGCTCGCCCTCGATGAGCACGAGTTGCGCGACCACATCGAGCGACTGCGGCCGTTCGGGGTGAAGCTGGTGGCCGAAAAGCTGGAGTCCCATGACGAGTTCGAGCTCTGCCGCGAACTCGGCTTCGACTACTTCCAGGGCTACTTCCTCGCCAAGCCCTACGTGATGGAGGCCCGCCGCGCCGGCACCCACCGTCTGGTGGTACTGCAACTGCTCGCCCGCCTGCACCACCCGCGCGCAGAATTCAGTGACCTGGAGGCCATCATCATCCGCGATGTGGCGCTCGCCTACCGGCTGTTGCGCTACACCAACTCGGCCGCCTTCGCCCTGCAACGCGAGGTGGCGTCGGTGCGCGACGCCCTGCTGCTGCTCGGCACCGAGACCATTCGCAACTGGGCCAGCCTGATCCTGCTCTCGCGCGTGAGCGACAAGCCGCGGGATCTGCTCAACACCGCCCTCATCCGCGCCCGCATGTGCGAACAGCTCGCGCGCCTGACCGGGCAGCGCGAGCCGCAGCAATACTTCACCGCCGGTCTGCTCTCGGTGCTCGACGCCCTCATGGACCAGCCCATGGAGCGCGTCATCAACACCCTGCCGCTGGTCCACGACATCAAACGGGCCTTGGTGGAACAACGCGGGCCCATTGGTGACGCACTGAGCCGTGTACTGCATTACGAGCGAGCGGATTGGGATAAGCTCGATGGCGGCGGTCTCGAACCATCCGCCTACACCCGCAGCTTCATCGAGGCGGTGCGCTGGGTGGCAGATACCGCGCCGGCCTTGCACGCGCCCGCCTGAAACAGAACGAACGGGGCCTCCTCAATCGGCGTCGAGCACCAGATTACCCACGGTATCCACCGCGGCCCGCCAGCCCGGCGCCACATAGGTGGTGGCCACCGTCTCGGTCACCAGCACCGGTCCCACCAGCACCTGACCCGCCGCAAGCCGGTCACGGGCATAGATCTCCACCGGGTCGTCGTATCCCCACAGGGCGGCGCGCCCGCTGGGCGCGGCCTCCGGGCACGGCGGCAACGGCGGCAGCCGGATGTCCGGCGCGGGACCGTGCAAGCCGACGCGCAGGTTCACCAGTTCCACGGGCCGGGCGAGATCGTGGCCAAAACGTGCGCGATGGGCCCCGTGGAAGGCCTCGCGGGTGCGCGCCAGCCCCTGCCAGGAGACGTTCAGGGTGTAGGCCTGGCCGCGATAGCGCAGGTCGAGACTGGCGATGCACTCGATGTACTCGCGGGCCACGCCTTCCGCGGCCAGGGCGGCGATGCCCTCCTCGGCCAGCGCATCCAGCTCCGCCTGCACGGTGGCCTCGTCCAGTGCGTCGAGCAGGCCAAGGCGGGTGCGCGAGCGCTGCCGGCCACGGGGCGCCGCCAGCATACCCAGGGCGGACAGCACGCCGGCCTGCACCGGCACCAGGGCGTGGCGCATGCCGACGGCCTCGGCCAGGGCGCACACATGCAGCCCGCCCGCACCGCCGAAGGACACCAGCGTCAGCCCGCGCGGATCGACGCCGCGCTGCACGGAGACCACCCGCAGCGCCCCGGCCATGTGCTCGTTGGCCAGCGCCACCACGCCGAGGGCCGCCTCTTCCACGGCACACTCCAGCGCCTCGGCGAGGGGCCGGAAGGCCTGGTGCGCCGCCGCCACGTCGAGGCGCATGCGCCCGCCAAGGAAGGCCTCGGGGCGCAGGCGGCCGAGCAGCAGGTTGGCGTCGGTGACGGTGGGCAGCGTGCCGCCCCGCCCATAGCCGGCCGGACCGGGCGCCGCCCCCGCGGACTCGGGACCGACGTGCAACAACCCGCCCGCATCCACCCGGGCGATGGAACCGCCGCCGGCACCGATGGTGTGCATGTCCACCATGGGCACGGCCACCGGCCAGGGACCGATGCGTCCCTCGCGGGTAAGGCGCGGCGCGCCATCGACCAGCGCCACGTCGGTGGAGGTGCCCCCCATATCGAAGGTGAGCAAGCGCGCACGCCCCGCCCCTGCCGCCACGAAGCGCGCCCCCGCCAAGCCGCCCGCCGGCCCGGATAGCAGCAGTCGCACCGCCTCACGCCCGGCCTGCGCCGCCGCCACGGTTTCGCCAGAACTCTGCATCACCGCCAGTTGGGATTCGCCGAGGGCGTTGCCGAGGCGCGCCAGATAACCTTGCACCAGCGGCCCGACCGAGGCGTTCAGCCAGGTGGCCACGCCGCGCTCGTACTCTCCCTGTTCGGGCAGCACCTCCGCGGAACAGGACACGAACACGCCGTCCGGAACCTGGCGTGCCACGGCGCGCTCAAAACCGGCGTCGAGATAGGAAAACAGCAGGCTGACGGCGACCGCCTGCGGCTTGAGCTCTGCCAGTTGCGCGGCCAGCGCCGTCAGCTCGGCCGCCGGGAGCGGCTCCACCACAGCCCCGTCTGCGCTCAGCCGGCCGCAGGTTTCGAGGCACAAGACGGGCGGCACAGGGACCGGCGGCGGCAGCGGTTGCAGGTCATACAGGGCGCGACGCGCCTGCCGTCCGATGGTCAGCAGATCGGCGAAGCCGCGGTTGGTGACGAACACGGTGCGCACGCCCTTGCCTTCCAGCACCGCGTTGGTGGCCACGGTGGAGCCATGCACCACCTGGAGACGCGCCAGTTCACCCGTGAGGCCGAGCTCGACGATGCCCTGTAGAATCGCCCGTTCGGGTGCCTCGGGCGTGGAAAGCACCTTGTGCACACGCAGGCGCTTGCCGTCATAGAGCACGAAGTCGGTGAAGGTGCCGCCGGTATCGACACCGAGGAGCAGGGGTGCAGAGGACATGGACTCGCAACAAGGGCAGGGGGATGGTATGGATTGCGCACTCCTGGAGCCGCTTGCGGGTCTCGCTGAACGAGCCTCACGAGGCCAATCCGTACATTAGGTTAGCAGTCCCTGCGCCGCTATTGGCAACCACGACAGGCTGAAAAATAATACCGCCCCATGGCAACGGACACTCTCATCGCAGTCGAACACCTGTTTCGCTGGTATGGCACCACCTGTGCCGTGAACGACCTGAGTTTCGAGGTCAGGCGCGGCGAGGTGCTGGGGTTCCTCGGACCGAACGGCGCCGGCAAATCCACCACCATGCAGGTGATCACGGGCAATCTGGCGCCGAGCGCCGGGCGCGTGACCATCAACGGCATCGACATCCTGGAACAGCCCAAGGCCGCCAAGGCCTCGCTCGGCTACCTGCCCGAGCAGCCGCCGGTGTATCGCGAGTTCACCGTGGACGAATACCTGCGGTTCTGCGCGCGCCTGAACCGCATTGAACGCGCGGGTATTCATCAGGCCGTGGAGCGCGCCAAGGAGCGCTGCGGCCTGGAACAGGTCGGCCGCCGCCTCATCGGCAACCTCTCCAAGGGCTATCAGCAGCGCGTGGGCATCGCCCAGGCCATCATCCACCAGCCGGACGTGGTGATCCTCGACGAGCCCACCGTGGGCCTCGACCCGATCCAGATCCGCGAGATCCGCGCGCTCATCCGCGAGCTCGGCAAGGACCACAGCGTGATCCTGTCGACCCACATCCTGCCCGAGGTGCAGGCCACCTGTACGCGGGTACAGATCATCAATCGCGGTGAACTGGTGCTGTCGGACAGCATCGACGGCCTCGCCTGGCGCATGCAAAGCTCCAGCCTGCTCATCGGCCTGCGCGCGGCGCCCGCGCCGGCGCTGCTCGCGGACATCGCCGGGGTGCACGCCGCCGAACAGGTGGACCCGCACCGCATCCGTGTGCAGCACGACCCGGGCGAAAATCCCGCCGAGGCCATCGCCGAGCGCGCCGTGCGCGAGGGCTGGGGTCTGTTCGAACTCACGCCGGAACGGCGCAGCCTGGAAGACATCTTCGTGGACATCACCACCACGGAAGCCGAGGAGGCCGCCGCATGATCGGCACCATCGCCATGCGCGAACTGCGCAGCCTGTTCCTGTCGCCGCTGGCCTGGTGCATCCTGGCGGTGGCGCAGTTCATCCTCGGCTTTTTGTTCCTGGCCCAGATCGAGGAATACCTGGCCCTGCAACCGCGGCTCGCCATGCTGGAAAACCCCATCGGCGTGACCGACGTGGTGGTCTCGCCCCTGTTCGCCAACGCCACGGTGCTGCTGCTATTGGTGATCCCGTTGCTCACCATGCGCCTGGTGAGCGAGGAACGCCGCGCCGGTACCCTGCCGTTGCTGTTCTCGGCGCCGGTGTCGCTCACCGAGATCGTGCTCGGCAAATACCTCGGCGTGATGGCCTTCCTGGGCATCCTGCTCGGCCTGCTCGCGCTCATGCCGCTGTCGCTGCTGTTCGCGGGCAATCTGGACTTCGGCACCTTCGCCGCCGGCCTGCTCGGCCTGCTGCTCATGCTGGCGGCGTTCGCCGCCGCGGGTCTGTGGGTATCGACGCTCACCGCACAGCCCACGGTGGCCGCGGTGGGTTCCTTCGGCATGCTCCTGCTGCTGTGGATCATCGACTGGGCCGGCCGCGCCGTGGCCGACAGCGGCCAGTCGGGCGTGTTCGCCTACCTGTCGCTGCAACGCCACTACCAAGCCATGTTGCGCGGCATCTTCGATACCAGCGACGTGGTCTATTACCTGCTGTTCATCACGGTGTTCGTCGTGTTCAGCATCCGCCGCCTTGACGCCGACCGCCTTCAGCATTGATGCCATGGAACTGAACAGCCACATCCGACGCCAGCTGCGCCTTCAGGGCTACACCTTCGCCGTGCTGTTCCTCGCCGCCGTCGCCCTCGTCGCTTGGCTGAGCACGCGCTATCACGTACAGGCAGACTGGACCGCGAGCGGACGCCACACCCTCGCCGAGGCGAGTGTGGCGGTGCTCGCGACCTTGCAGGAGCCGGTGACGGTCACCGCCTTCGCCCGCGACAGCGAACTGACCGCCTCGCGCCGCGCCATCGTCGATTTCATCGGACGCTATCAGCGCCACGACCCGCGCCTGCGCCTCAGCTTTGTGAATCCCGACCTCAGTCCCGACAAGGTGCGCACCTACGGCGTGACCCGGGACGGCGAGATGGTCCTGGAATATCGCGGCCGGCGCGAGCACGTGCAGGCGCTGGCCGAGGAAGACTTCACCAACGCCTTGCAGCGCCTGGCGCGCAGCGGCGAGCGGCGCATCGTGTTCCTGCAGGGCCACGGCGAGCGCAAGCCGCGCGGCCTGGCCAACCACGACCTGGGCAGCTTCGGCCAGCAACTGGAAAACAAGGGCTTCGTGCTCGGCGAGCTGAACCTGGCCGAGACGCCGGCCATCCCCGCCGACACCGTCGCGCTGGTGATCGCCAGCCCGCAGGTGAACCTGCTGGCCGGCGAGGTGGCGCAGGTGCGCGAGTTCGTGGCGCAGGGCGGCAATCTGCTGTGGTTCCTCGAACCCGGCGCGCTTGGCGCACTGGCGCCGCTGGCGGAACTGCTCGGGATCGAACAACTGCCCGGCCTGGTGGTCGACCCGACCACCCAGGTGCTCAACATCGCCGACCCGACCTTCTCGGTGGTGGCCGATTATCCGGCGCACGCCGCCACCGCGGGCCTCGACACCCTCACCCTGTTCCCGACCGCCGGCGCCCTGCGGATCAATGCCGCCGACGACTGGCAGCCGGCACCCTTGCTGCGCACCGTGGCGCGCAGCTGGTCCGAGACCGGCGCGCTGGAGGGTACTGTGGTGTTCGACACGGGCAAGGACATCGCCGGACCGCTGCAACTGGGCGTCGCGCTCACACGCGAGCTGGGCGACGGAGATGCCCGGCGCACCCAGCGCGTGGTGGTGCTGGGCGATGGCGACTTCCTCTCCAACGCCTTCGTGGGCAACGGTGCCAACCTGGAGCTGGGCAGCCGGCTGGTGAACTGGCTGAGCCACGACGACGCCTTCATCACCATCCCGCCCCGTACAGCGCCGGACGTGAGCCTCACGATCTCGCAGCCTTTGTCCCTGCTCATGGGCGCCGGCTTCCTGCTGCTCATCCCGGGGGCGCTAGTGGGCGGCGGCCTCACGCTCTGGTTCCGCAGGCGGCGGCGGTGATCATGCGCGCCCGGCTGCTGGTCAACCTGGCCCTGCTCGCGCTGGTCGCCCTGTTGGCGGCCGTGGCGTTCTTCGAACCCACCCTCGACGAACCGGCTGCACCGCCCACCCTCACCGGCCTCACCGCCCAGGACGTGGCGAGCCTGCGCATCGCACGCTCCGACGGCAGCGTGGTGGCCTTCGAGCGGCGCGACGGCGCGTGGTGGATGGTGGAACCCATCGAGATCCTGGCCAGCGATTACCGCGTGCAAGCGGTGGTGGCGCTGGCCGAGGCACACAGTCATGCCCGCTACGCCGTGGCCGACGTGGACCTGGCCGCCGTCGGCCTGGAGCCGCCCGAGGTGCGCGTGACCTACAACGGCGGTGAGGAGCTCGCCTTCGGCGGTCAGAGCCCGCTGGACCAGCGCCGCTACGTGCGCGTCGGCGACGTGGTGCACCTGGTCGACGGCGGCAGCTACTACCACTTGGTCGGTCACCACGCCAGTTTCGTGGACACCACCCTGCTGCCGCCCGGTGCACGCATCGCCGCCTTGCACCTGCCCGGCCTGGACGTGACCCAGCGGGACGGCCGCTGGCAGGTATCGCCGCGGCCCGACGAGTTCAGCGTGGACCGGGTCAACGCCCTGCTCGAACACTGGCGCCTCACGCGCGCTCTGCAGGTCAGCGGCCATGCCACCGACCACCACCACGGCATGCACGGCGACACGGCTCGGGTAGAGTTCGCCGATGGCCGCGCACCGATCACTTTTCTCATCGAGGCACGCGAACCGGAGCTGGTACTGAGCCGGCCCGAGCTGGGCCTGAGCTATCGCCTCACCGCCGAATCCGCCGAACGCCTCTTCAGCCTGCCGACGGTGACCGCACCGACGCCCTGACCCGCGCCCAGGCGCCCGCCCATGCCCGAACTGCCCGAAGTGGAAACCACCCGGCGCGGTATCGCGCCGCACCTCACCGGCCGGCGCGTGCGCGCGGTGGTGGTGCGCGAACCGCGCCTGCGCTGGCCCGTGCCCGCGGCGCTGGTGGAGGGCCTCACCGGCACGCGCATCGAGGCCGTGGAACGGCGCGCCAAGTACCTGCTGCTGCGCACCGCCCGCGGTACGGCCCTGCTGCACCTGGGCATGTCGGGCAGCCTGCGCCTGCTGAAGGCGGACACGCCGGCGGGCAAACACGATCACCTGGACCTGGTGCTCGACACGGGCCACTGCCTGCGGCTCACCGACCCGCGCCGCTTCGGTGCCGCGCTGTGGTGCGAGGGCGACGGCCACGATCACGCCCTGCTGAGCGGGCTCGGCCCCGAGCCGCTGAGCGACGCCTTCGACGCCGATCACCTGCACACCGCCATGCACGGCCGCAAGCTCGCGGTGAAGGCGCTCATCATGGATGCGCACGTGGTGGTGGGCGTCGGCAACATCTACGCCAGCGAATCGCTGTTCCTGGCCGGCATCCATCCCCAGCGCGCCGCCGGGCGCATCGGCCGCGCCCGCTGCGAGCGCCTGGTGCAGGCCATCAAGCAGGTGCTCACCGAGGCCATCGCCGCGGGCGGCACCACCTTGCGCGACTTCGTGGGCGGCGACGGCAAGCCGGGCTATTTCGCCCAGGAACTGCGCGTCTACGGCCGCACCGGCGAACCCTGCCGGGCCTGCGGCACGCCCATCCGCCAGATCACCACCGGCCAGCGCAGCACCTACTACTGCCCTCGCTGCCAACGCTAACATTCAAAGAATTCAACACAGAGACACGGAGAGCACAGAGGAATACTTGAGCTCTGCAGACCTTGCCCATCCACCCTGGCCTGAATCATCAACCTTTAAGTCTCTGTGTTCTCTGTGGCTCTGCGTCTCTGCGTTGGGCTTTTTCTTGGTTCTTCTTCGAATCAACCCACGGCGACGACCCGGTTGCGGCCTTGGGCCTTGGCGCTGTAGAGGGCCTGGTCGGCGCGCGCGATGCTCTCTTCCACGGGCCGGTGCGGGTCCAGGGCGGCGAGGCCGAACGATACGGTGATGCACAGGCCGCCCGCCCCCATGGGCTGCGCGGCGATCTCCTCGCGCAAACGGTCCATGATCGCGGCGGCGCGCGCGGCCTCGGTGTCGGGCAGGCAGAGCAGGAATTCCTCGCCGCCGTAACGATAGATGCGATCGTAAGGACGCAAGCGGCGTGTCACCAGGCGCGCCACGGCCCGCAGCACCGCGTCGCCGCCGCCGTGACCGTGGCCGTCGTTGATGGCCTTGAAGTGATCGATGTCCATCATCGCCAGGCTGCACGAGCGCTCGTCACGCAGGGCGCGGTGCTGTTCCTCGCGCAGTTCCAGCAGCATGCCCTGACGGTTGCGCAGACCCGTCAGCGCATCGATGAGGCAGGTGCTGTTCCAGAGGGCGCGCTCCAGTTGCACGGCGGCGTCCTTGAACGCCTTGCGCGCGGCGAGAAAGGCATCGAAGGTGGCCACCGGGATGCGCGTGCCATCGCGCGCGCGCGGCAGCTCGGCAGCAATCCGGTGCATGGCGCAGTGACGCTCGGCGAGCTGTGCGACGGCGCCGCTCGCCTCGTGGGGCACGGCGCCGGCCATGGTCAGCCAGCCGTCGAGCCGGCAGCTGGCAGACGCAACGGCATCTTCGCTGCACACGACCGAACGCTGGGTGGCCCAGAGCCAGTCGTAATGGCTCTCCAGGGCATCACTCAGGGAGTGAATCAGTTCAAGGAGCTCTGTGCTTTCCGGAACAGGCTCCGCAAATCTACCGTCCATGGCAATCTCGCGGGGCAACGGCCGACCGTTAACATTTAGCCGGAGGGCCCGTCAGCTACCAGCGCCCGCGCCGAAAAGCCGCACATATCTTCTTATCTGCAAAAAGGGCGGGATAACCGCGCTGCGCACGCACGGCGTGGAAACAAAAAGGCCCCGACAAGCGGGGCCTTTTCAGGGGAGGATGCTGGATTACTTGCTCTGCAGGCGCTCATACTTGGCCTTGAGATCGTCGTTGCTCTCCTCGTGCTCCGGATCCTTGACGATGCAGTCGACCGGGCAGACCTCGATGCACTGCGGGGTGTCGTAGTGACCGACGCACTCGGTGCAAAGCGACGGATCGATCACATAGATCTCGTCACCCTGGGCGATGGCGCCATTGGGGCACTCGGGCTCGCACACGTCGCAGTTGATGCACTCGTCGGTAATCATCAGGGCCATGGGGAACAACCTCCAGCAATCAAAGTTGGCGAATATTAGCGCATTCTGTTATTCAGCGCAGCCCGCACGGCGGGATGCACGAAGGCGGATACATCACCGCCCAACCCGGCGACTTCCTTCACCAGGGTCGAGGAAATGAACGACAGGCTCTCGGCGGGCGTGAGGAACAGCGTCTCGACCTCGGCGTTGAGGTGCCGGTTCATGCCGGCGAGTTGGATCTCGTACTCGAAATCCGACACCGCCCGCAGGCCGCGCAGGATCACATGGACACCGCGCTCGCGGGCGAAGTCCGCCAGCAGGGTGTCGAAGCCGACCACTTCCACGTCAGGCACTCCGACCAGTACCTCGCGGGCGAGTTCCACCCGTTCTTCCAGGGTGAACAGGGGTGACTTCTTCGGGCTTGCCGCCACGGCGACGATGACCTTGTCGAAGATTCGCGCGGCGCGCTCGACCAGATCCGAATGGCCGTTGGTGATGGGGTCGAAGGAGCCGGGGTAGAGCGCGATGACCGTCATCGTTCGCCTCGTGTTCTCGGGCCGCCATGATAACAAACCCCCGGACCCGAAACATCCGCAGCGCTCCGAATCAGGGCGCCAGCGCCAGGTGATAACCCACCTGGCCGGCCTGCTTGCTGCGCAGCAGTACCCAGCCCTCGGGCATGGGCAGTTCCGTCATCTCTGCCTCAGCCTCGATGTAGACCCGCGCCCCCGGTGCCAACCAGCCTTCGCCCAGGCGCGCCAGGCAGGGCGCGAGCAGACCCTTGTGATAGGGCGGGTCGAGGAACACCACGTCGAAGGGCTCGGGCGTCCCGGCCAGAAACGTCAGCGCGTCGGCCTGGTGCAGCGCGGCGCCTTCTGCCTGCAAAGTGCCGAGCTGCTCGCGCAGGTTGGCGATGGCCGCGCCGTCGCGATCCACCAGCACCACCCGCGCGGCGCCGCGCGAGAGGGCCTCCAGGCCGAAGGCGCCGCTGCCCGAGAACAGGTCGAGGCAGCGCGCGCCTTCGATGACCGGCATGAGCCAGTTGAACAGGGTCTCGCGCACCCGGTCCGGGCTCGGACGCAGCCCCTCCACGTCCGGGAAGCTCACGCGCCGCCCCCGCCAGCGGCCGCCGATGATGCGCAGCCGGTTGTTGCCGCCGCTGGCGCCACGCGGCCCGCGCCGCGTCCTGGTCTTCATGAGGCCGCTCCCACGCTCACCACGGTCATGGCCTCGGGGCGGATGCGGCGCTGGAAGGCGTCGCGAATCTGCTCCGCAGTGACGGCCTCCACGTGCTGGTTGAACTTCTCCAGGTAGTCCAGCGGCAGCCGGTAAAAACCGATCACGGCCAGGTACTGCACGATGTCGCTGTTGGAATCGATGCGCAGCGGAAAACCACCGGTGATGTTCTTCTTGGAGGCCTCCAGTTCCGCGGCCGTCGGCCCCTCGGCGACGAACTCGGCGAGGGTCGCGCGCAGCACCGCGAGGGCCTCATCGCGGTTGGCGGTGGCCGTCTGCAGGCCCATGATGAACGGCCCTTCCACCGCCATGGGGGTGAAATAGCTGTAGGCGCTGTAGGCGAAGCCGCGCTCCTCGCGGATGGCCTTGGTGATGCGCGAGGTGAAGCCGCTGCCGCCGAGCACGTGATTGCCCACGTACAGGGCGAAGTAGTCCGGGTCGACGCGGCGCATGCCCCGCTGGCCCACCAGCAGGTGGGTCTGCGCCGACGGGAAGGTCACGCGCAGCGGCTCGCGCGGCTGGGCCGCCGACGGAGCGGGCAACGGCGGCGGCGCCTCGCCCGCGGGGAGCCGGCCGACCAGGGTCTCGGCCAGGCGCTCGGCGGTGGCCCGATCCACGGCACCGACGATGGCGAGGGTGGCGTTGCGACCGACGAAATGGCGGCGGTAGTGCTCGCGCAGGTCGTCGCGGGTGAGGGCCTTGATGCTCGCCTCGCTGCCGATGGGCGGCTCGGCATAGGGATGTTTGCCGTACACGGCGCGATAGAAGGCCTTTTCCGCGACGGCCTCCGGCGACTGCTCCTGACGGCGCAGGCCGACCAGCACGCGGCTGCGCTCCCGCTCCATGGCCTGGGGCGGGAAATCGGGGCGGTTGAGCACCAGGGCGGCGGTCTCCACTGCCTGGGCCATGAGCTTGGGCTCGGTGAGGGTGCGCAGGCTGAAATAACTCATGTCGCGCAGGGCGTCGTTGCCGAAGCTCGCACCCACGTCCTCGAAGCGGCCGGCGATGGCATCGGCGTCGAGCCCGCCGGCCCCCTCGGCGAGCAGGGCGTTGGTGAGCAAAGCCCGGCCCGGTTTGCCCTCGTCGCGGGCGCTGCCGGCATCGAACACCACGTGGGCATCGACCATCGGCAGCTGCGGCGCATGCGCGTAATAGACCCGCGCGCCGTTCGGCAGGGTCCAGTGTTCGATGGCGGGCATGGCCTGGGTCAGGCCGGCGCCGGCCAGCAACAGCACGAACAGCAGCGGCTTAGTGGATCGCATCGGTAACTCCTTCCATCGGCGCCGGACGCGGCTTGCCGTCCAGCGGCAGCGGCTCGAGTGCGGCCACCGTGAGGCGTTCATCGGTGAGGAATTCGCGTGCCACCGCCTGTACCTGTTCGGCGGTGACCGCCGCGATGCGGTCCACGTATTCATCGGCCAGCCGGTAATCGAGACCGACCGTCTCGAGCATGCCGATCTGCATGGCTTGGTAATGCACGGAATCCTTCTCATAGACCTTGCCCGCGGTCACCTGGGCCTTGATGCGTGCCAACTCGCCGGGGCTCACCAATTCGCTTTGCAGCCGCGCGACTTGCTCGCGCAGGGCCTTCTCCAATTGGGCGACGGAACGGCCGCGCGCCGGCACGCCCTGCAACGAGAGCAGGCTGTCCTGGCGGGCGTACAAGTCGTAATCGGCGCCAGCGCTGCTGGCCACCTGGCCGCCCCGCACCAGATCGCGCGCGAGGCGCGCGCTGGCGCCGCCGTCCAGCACGCCGGCGAGCACTTCGAGTGCATAGGCCTTCCAGGGGGCATCGGCCGTCTTCAGCACCGGTGCCTTGTAGCCCATGATCAGGAACGGCACCTCCGCCGGGAGCTTCACTGTCAGGCGCCGCTCGCCGCGCTGCACCGGCTCCTCGCGCGGCTTCGGGGTGGTCAGCACGTTGGGCCGCAGGGGGCCGTAGTGCTTGTCCGCCAGGGCAAACACCTGATCGGGGTTGACGTCGCCGACCACTACCAGGGTCGCATTGTTGGGCGCGTACCAGGTGGCGTACCAGGCGCGCAGGTCCTCGATGCTCAGGTGCTCCAGATCGGTCATCCAGCCGATCACCGGGTTCTGGTAGGGGCTCACGGTGAAGGCCGCAGCCATGAACTGTTCATAGGTGAGGGCCGGGGGGCGGTCCTCGGTGCGCAGGCGACGCTCCTCCATGACCACCTGCACCTCTTTTGCGAAATTCTTGGGCAACAGCGCCAGATTGCGCATGCGGTCGGCCTCGAGCTCGAAGCTGATGGGCAGCCGGCTCGCTTCGAGCTGCTGGTAATAGGCGGTGAAGTCACGGCCGGTGAAGGCGTTCTCGCTGCCGCCGTTCTCGGCGATGATGCGCGAGAACTCGCCGGCCGGGTGTTTCTTGGTGCCCTGGAACATCATGTGCTCCAGCACGTGTGAAATGCCCGTGAGCCCTACGTGTTCGTAGCTGGCGCCGACCTTGTACCAAACCTGGGAGACCACCACCGGGGCGCGGTGGTCCTCCTTCACGATGACCTTGAGTCCGTTGTCGAGGGTGCGTTCATGGACCTGCGCGAAGGCCGCGCAAGGCAGGAGCAGGGCTGCAACGAGCCAGGTGGTTGCCGTCCGCATCTATAACCCTTTCGTTCGTGTGGTCGAGTCCCTGGGGTAGGACCGAAGTGATAGGATACCGCCCGCGCCGGGATCGGCGCGCTATCCCGGTGTGCGGGTCGCGCGACTTCAGGCGGGTGAGCCGCCGGAGGTGGCCCCGAGAGCGAACCAGTACACTAGACCGTATTCCCCTGCAGCGAGTTTCGCTACCCATGTTCGGCTTCGGCAAAGGCAAGAAAGAAACCCCCGACGGAACGACGGAACAGAACGGCCTGTTCGCACGCCTCAAACAGGGGCTCGCGCGCACCCGCGAGGTGCTCAACACCGACATCCGTGACCTGGTCGGCAGCCGCAAGATCGACGACGCGCTACTCGAGGACCTCGAGACCCAGTTGCTCACCGCCGACGTGGGCGTGGATGCCACCTCGGAGCTCATCGCCAACATCACTGGCCGGGTCTCGCGCAAGCAGCTTGCCGACGGCGACGCGCTGTTCGCCGCGCTGCGCGAGGACATGGCCGGGCTGTTGCGACCCGTGGCCCAGCCCCTGGAGATCCCGGACGAGGTGCGGCCCTACGTGATCCTGGTGGTAGGCGTGAACGGTGCGGGCAAGACCACCACCATCGGCAAACTGGCCAAGCGCCTGCAAGCCCAGGGCGCCTCGGTGATGCTGGCGGCGGGCGACACCTTCCGCGCCGCGGCGGTGGAACAGCTGCAGGTGTGGGGTGAGCGCAACCACATCCCGGTCATCGCCCAGCACAGCGGCGCCGATGCGGCCTCGGTGATCTTCGATGCGGTGAACGCCGCCAAGGCACGCGGCATCGACGTGGTGATCGCCGATACCGCCGGGCGCCTGCACACCCAGAGCAATCTCATGGAAGAGCTGAAGAAGGTACGGCGCGTCATGGGCAAGGTGGAGCAAAGTGCGCCCCACGAGGTGCTGCTGGTGCTGGACGCGGGCATCGGCCAGAACGCGGTGAACCAGGCCGAGCAGTTCCACAACGCCGTCGGCCTCACCGGCCTGGTGCTCACCAAGCTGGATGGCACCGCCAAGGGCGGTATCATCTTCGCCATCGCCAAACGCCTGGGTGTGCCCATCCGCTTCATCGGCGTGGGAGAAGGCATCGACGACCTGCGCGTGTTCGACGCCGACGAATTCGTCGACGCCTTGCTGGGTGGTTGAAGACAAATGCCTGAACACGGGGGACACGGGGTAAATTCAGGACCGACTGGTCGCGCATGGGCACGCTGTCTCGGTTCGGATGCATGAAATGCCGACCGAACAAGAAATTCCCATGCCCCCGTGTTAGTGCTTTTTCCATGATCCGACTTACCAATGTCAGCAAGCGGTATCCGGGCGGCTTCGAGGCGCTGAAGGATGTGAGCCTGCATCTTGCGCCGGGCGAGATGGCCTTCCTCACCGGCCACTCGGGCGCAGGCAAGAGCACGCTGCTGAAGCTGGTGTCGCTTATCGAACGCAGTTCCAATGGCCAGGTGGTGGTCAACGGCCACAACCTCGCCAAGGTGTCGCGGCGCGGCATCCCCGGCCACCGCCGGCAGATCGGCATCATCTTCCAGGACTATCGCCTGCTGTTCGACCGCACCGTATTCGACAACGTGGCGCTGCCCCTGGTGGTGGCAGGCCACTCCGCCCACGAGATCGGCAAGCGGGTGCGCGCGGCGCTCGACAAGGTCGGCCTGCTCGGCAAGGAGCGCATGTATCCCATCACCCTGTCCGGCGGCGAACAGCAGCGCGTGGCCATCGCGCGCGCGGTGGTGAGCAAGCCGGCGCTCATCCTCGCCGACGAACCCACCGGCAACCTGGACCCGGCGATGGCGCGCGACATCATGGGCATTTTCGAGGAATTCCAGCGCGTGGGTGTCTCTGTCCTGGTGGCCACCCACGACATCCCGCTCATCGAGACCCTGCCCCACCGCATCCTGCAATTGCACCAGGGCCGCCTGGTGGCCGACGTGGCGGCCCGCCCATGAGCGCACCGGAACGCACCGTGGGCGCGCGGCCCGTGCGCAAGGGACCTTTCACTGCCGTGCAGGTGTACCTGCTGCGCCATGTGCAGACCCTGCTCTACGCCCTCGGTCAGTTGTCGGCGCGTCCGGCAGCGACCCTCATGACGGCCGCGGTGATCGGCATCGCACTCGCACTCCCTGCGGGCCTGCACGTGCTGCTCAACAACGCCCGGGCGGTGACCTCCGGCTGGGACGGCGCTACGCAGATCTCCGTGTTCCTGAAGCTGGATGCGAGCGAGGCGCGCGGCCGGGCGTTGGCCAACGAATTCCGCAGCCGGGGCGACATCGTCGACGCCCGGTTCGTCTCCCGCGGCGAGGCGCTGGAGGAATTCCGTCGCCTCTCCGGCTTCGGCGAGGCCCTGGAAGCCCTGGAGGACAATCCGCTGCCCGCGGTGATCGTGCTGCACCCCGCGCTGGATGCAAACGACGCAGCCGACATCGGTGCACTGCTCGACGGGTTGCGTGCGCGCCCGGAGGTGGACCGGGCGCAGCTGGACATGGATTGGGTCAAGCGGCTTTACGCCATCATGGAGATGGCCCGCCGCGGCACTTGGGTGCTGGGCGGATTGCTGTCGCTGGCGGTACTGCTGGTGGTGGGCAACACCATCCGCCTGGCCATCATGAACCGGCGCGACGAGATCGTGCTCACCAAACTCATCGGCGGCACGGACGCCTTCGTGCGCCGGCCCTTCCTCTATGCGGGGTTGTGGTATGGCTTGGCGGGCGGCGCCATTGCCCTGATATTGCTCGCCGGCGCCCTCGCGCTGCTGGCCGGTCCGGCCGCAGATCTGGCTGCGCTTTATCAGAGCGACTATCGCATCCAGGGCCTTGCAGCGGGCGACGCGGCAACGGTGCTCCTGGCCGGGGCCTTACTTGGCCTGGTAGGTTCCTGGCTGGCGGTGGGACGGCATTTGCGTGCCATCGAACCGACCTGACAGCCACTGCGAGTCACTGCCTTTCCGCAAATCGGCTCGCCCCAATCTTGCCGATAGGCGGCCACGTGATATAACTCCTTACCATTCCCTCAAAATTCCCAAGGACAGGCCCAGACGTGCGTAGCGTACTTGTGGTTGACGGGTCGGCCGTTTCTCGCGAACTCCTCACCCGCGTGATCAGTGAGGAGCTCAAGGGTGTGCGTGTCACCTCCTGCGGTAGCGGGCATGAGGCCCTGGAGCGGCTTGCCGCCGATCGCTTCGATCTCATCACCACCGCATTGGTCCTGCCCGATATGGACGGCCTGTACCTGTGCCGGCACATCCGTTCGAGCGAAAACCACTATCTGACACCCATCATCGTCACCTCCGGCGATGCGGACGGCCGCTTGCTGCGCGAGGGCTTCACCGCCGGTGTCACCGACTACTTCGAGAAGTCCAGCGGCTATCAGGCGTTCGGACCTTTCTTGCGCCGCTTTCTGGATCGGCACGCCGGCCTCACCGGACGCGTCCTGTACGTGGAGGACAGTCACACGGTGGCGGCACTCACCCGCAAGATCCTCGAACGCCACAACCTGCGCGCAGAGCACGTGATGAGCGCCGAGGAGGCCTTGCAACTGGTGCGCGCGGAGCCGCGCGGGGCCTTCGACCTGGTGATCACCGACATGGCCCTGAAGGGCGAGCTGAGCGGGGGTGACCTGCTGCACGTGCTGCGCACCCAGTTGCGCTATTTCCAGGAAGAGCTCCCGGTGCTGGTCCTGACGGGCGACGAGGGCGTGAACACCCAGTTGGGCGTGTTCCGCGCCGGTGCCAACGACTTCGTCAGCAAGCCGCTGGTGGAGGAAATCCTCATGGCCCGTGTGCGCCTGCTGCTCACCGTCAAGCACCAGTTCGACACCCTCAAGCACCAGGCCCAGGCCATGCAGCGCATGGCAGTCACCGACAGCCTCACCGGCGTGTACAACCGCCACTATCTGGCCAACGAGGGCATACGCTTCGCCGCCGACAAGCGCAACCAGCCCCTGTGGGTGATGATCGTCGACTTGGATCACTTCAAGCAGATCAACGACAACCACGGCCATTTGACCGGCGACGTGGTGCTCACGGCCATAGGCCAGCTGTTGTCGGAACGCTTTCCGGACGGCCTGCCGGTGCGCTTCGGCGGCGAGGAGTTCGCCGTGCTGGTGCCGCGCTGCTCGCGTCAGCAGGCTGGCGAGCGCGCCGAGGAGTTGCGTGCCGCGGTCGCCTCCCTCAAGCCCGCCGGGGTATCAATCTCGGTGAGCATCGGCATCGCCTGTGCCGAGCAGCACCCGGACGCCAATCTGAATGCCCTCATGGCGCTCGCAGACAAGGCGCTGTACGCCGCCAAGGCGGCCGGCCGCAACCGCATCTACGTCAACGATGCCCGCAACCAGATCCAGCCGCTGCTCCAGGCGGCCGGCTAGCCCCAGCGCACGCCCGAGGGCTGTGCTCTCAGGGTAGGGTGCGGCCTCCCTTGGCGACAGGAACTTTTCCACGCCTTGGCACTCTCAAAGTCCGAGTGCTAGTATCCGTTATAAGAAAGCGCTAATCCTTTTCTTCAGGGGAGGAACGATGTCCAAGGCACTTGAGCTGCAATTGGTTCCGACGGGCAGCATCGAAGCGTACATCCAGTCCGTGAACCGCATACCCATGCTCTCCGCCGAGGAAGAGCGTGAGCTTGCCGAGCGCCTGCAACGGTTCAACGACCTGGACGCCGCACGGCGTCTGGTACTGTCCCACCTGCGCTTCGTGGCGCACATCGCCCGCGGCTACGCCGGCTACGGCCTGCCCCAGGCCGACCTCATCCAGGAAGGCAACATCGGCCTCATGAAGGCCGTCAAGCGTTTCGACCCGGGCATGAACGTGCGTCTGGTGTCCTTCGCCGTGCACTGGATTCGCGCCGAGATCCACGAATTCATCCTGCGCAACTGGCGCATCGTGAAGGTCGCCACCACCAAGGCGCAGCGCAAGCTGTTCTTCAACCTGCGCAGTTCCAAGAAGCGCCTGGGCTGGTTCTCCCGGGAAGAGGTCGAACAAGTGGCCCAGAACCTGGGCGTGACCTCGGCGCAGGTGCTCGAGATGGAGCAGCGCCTGGCCGGTCAGGACGTGGGCTTCGACCCACAGTCGGACGCCGATGACGAGGCACCCGCCCCCGCCGCCTACCTGGCCGATATGCGCCACGACCCGGCCACCTTGGTGGAAAACGCCCAGTGGGAAAGCGAGAGCGTGGATCAGCTGCAGACCGCCCTGGCGCGCCTGGACGAGCGTAGCCGCGACATCCTCCAGCGCCGCTGGCTGGACGAGGACAACAAGGCCACCTTGCAGGAACTCGCCGACAAATACGGTGTCTCCGCCGAGCGCATCCGCCAGTTGGAGAAAAACGCCATGAACCGGCTCAAGAACGTCCTGGCGGCGTAAAAGCGCACATAAGGATTGGTAAAACGCGGAGGACGCGGAGACGCAGAGGACGCGGAGGTTTGAAGACGTGATTCACCCTCCGCAGCCTCAGCACCCCGCGTCCTCCGCGTTTCTATCGGGTTCGAGTCGGCAGAGGCTCACACGAGTTCAGTCCCTCCGCGATCTCCGCGCCTCCGCGTTAACGTCCCTTCTCAATCAGGCCCGGCCGACGTTGGCGTCGTTGGGCGAGTGGTAGTAGTCGCTGTCCTGGGCCAGCTCGCGAACGAGTTGCAGCAGTTCGGCGACGCGCTGCTCGGCCGTGCTGATGGGCGCGCAGTCCTCGCAGCGGGGGTCGTCGCAGGGCTGGCGGGCGTAGAGCCAGAAATGGATGGCCCCGGCGAGCAGGCCGTCGGCCACGTCCCACAGGCCCACCTCTTTGTCACCGGCGACCAGTCGGTTGCCGAGTTCGACCGCTTCGCGGGCGGCCTCGTCATAGACGTCGTTTTCCTGGTACATGCGCTTGTCGTCGGCTGTGTGGGGGCAAATCTTACCAGAGCGGGCACCGCAGGGCTCAGTGCACGACAGGGACGGTGACTTCCTGCACCAGCACCCAGGGCGCCGCCACCACCGCCCAGAAGGTGGGCGCCCGCGCCGACCAGTCGCGCGCCTGGCGCTCATTGGCACGCGCCAGGCGGCCCTCGCCGATCCAGCGCTGGATCGCCGCCGAATCGTCTTCCACCATGCGCGCCGCCACGTCCACCAGATCGAGGTCCGGCGCGGCGACGATCACCACACCGCGGGCGAAGAAACGTTCCAGTTCCTTCCAGGCGAGCTTGCCGGTCTCGGCGTTCAGGCGAATGCGCAATTCGGTATCGGCCATGGGGCGTGTTCCTGTCGGGGCCGCGCATGGTAGCAAAGCCGGCCCTGCGCGCCCACGCCGCGGCTCAGCCCTTGATGCACACCAGGGGCTCGAGGCGCGCCACACGCCGCGACAGGCCCGCCAGCTCAGCGGCCTGCACCACCTCCGCGACGTCCTTGTAGGCACCGGGGGCCTCTTCGGCGACCCCGCGCATGGAGGCGCTGCGGATGATGATGCCGCGGCCGCGCAGCGCGTCCACCAGGGCGCGGCCGCGCCACTGCTTGAGCGCCTGGGTGCGGCTCATGGCCCGTCCGGCGCCGTGACAGGAGGAACTGAACGCCCGCGCCTCGCCTTCGGCCATGCCGGCCAGCACGTAGCTGGCGGTCCCCATGGACCCGCCGATGATCACCGGCTGGCCCACGGCCCGGTAGTCCGCCGGCACGGCCGGGTGGCCCGGCCCGAAGGCGCGCGTGGCGCCCTTGCGGTGCACGAACAAGCGGCGCTCGCGGCCGTCCACCAGGTGCGTCTCTTCCTTGCAGGTGTTGTGGGACACGTCGTAGAGCACGCGCAGATCCGCCTCCGGCAGAACCTGGGCAAAGGCCTCGCGGGTCAGGTGGGTGATGATCTGGCGGTTGGCCAGGGCACAGTTGATGCCGGCGCGCATGGCGCCCAGGTAGCGCCGGCCGAGGGGTGAGCGGATAGGGGCACAAGCCAGTTCGCGGTCCGGCAGGTCGATGCCATGGTGCGGTGCGGCCACTACCATCTCGCGCAGGAACTCGGTGCCGATCTGGTGGCCGAGGCCGCGCGAGCCGCAGTGAATGCTCACCACGACGTCGCCTTCGCGCAGGCCGAATGCGGCGGCCACGTCGGGCGCGTAGATGGCCGCCACATGCTGCACCTCCAAGTAGTGGTTTCCCGAGCCCAGGGTGCCCATTTCCTTGCGCTGGCGCTTGCGGGCAAGGGCCGACACCTCGCCCGGTTCGGCGCCCGGCATGCGTCCGCCCTCCTCCACGTGGTCGAGGTCCTCGGGCCGGCCATAGCCCTGCGCCACCGCCCAGGCGGCGCCGCCGTCGAGCATGGCGTCCATGGCCGCGTCGTTGAGGTGCAGGCGGCCGGTGGACCCCATGCCGGCGGGGACGGCGGCGAACAGCGCGTCCGCCAGGCGCTCCTTCACCGGTTCCAGTTGCGCGCGGGTGAGACCGGTGAGCAGGGTGCGCACGCCGCAGGAGATGTCGAACCCCACCCCGCCCGCCGATACCACGCCGCCCTGGTCCGGGTCGAAGGCCGCCACGCCGCCGATGGGAAAGCCGTAGCCCCAATGGGCATCGGGCATGGCGTAGGACGCCTGCACGATGCCGGGCAGCCTCGCCACGTTGGCGGCCTGCTCGAATACCTTGTGGTCCATGGCCCGCACCAGCGCCTCGGTGGCGTAGATCACCGCCGGGACGTGCATGGCGCCCTGGCGCGGGATCTCCCAGCAATAGTCGGTGCGACGCAGGGGATGCAGTGCCGCCGGTTCGAATCGGGTGTCATTCATGTCACACGTCCACCACGCATTGGGCGCACCACAGGCCGTCGGCCTGCTGCACCACCTTGAGTTCGGTGAAGGTAGCGCCCTTCACCTCCACGGCCGGGTCGTGCCGGTCCAGGGCCACCGGCTCGCCGCACGCGCTGGCCACCAACCGCCCCCCTGCGATGCGCACGGCGCATTCGCCGAACACCAGCTTGGCGGTGGCCATCTCGTAGATGAGCGCGTTCATGAAGTCGAGGAACAACAGGTCGAGGTCCGGGGCCTCGCGCTCGATGGAGACCCGCTGCATGCAGCCGACACCGGCCGGGTCGGTGACTACAGAGGTCAGGGCGAGGGCCGCCGCGGCGAAGGCCTCGGCCGGGGTCGCGCCCCGGCCGCGCACGCCGATGTCCGCCTCATGGGTAAAGGTTTCCCAATCACGCATAAGCACACCGAAAGCATAGGGGGCGTCAGAAGCTGCCGCGGGTGCCGAGATAGCTCGCGAATTCGCCCGCACCGAGACCGTAGCCCAGGTCCGCGGCGATGGTCACGTCCACCAGGAACTGGACGCGCCAGCGCAGGCCGAAACCGATGCCGGCCTCCAGGTCGCCAGGGTCCATGTCGATCACCTCGGGGTAGACGTTGCCCAAGTCCAGGAAGGTCACGGCACTGACGGCGGGGTGGCCCGGGATCTGCTGGTGATACTCCAGATTGGAAAGGGCCATGGCGTTGCCGCGCAGGGTCGGGTAGCCGCGCAGGGTCGCGAAGCCGCCGATGCTGTAGGCACTGTCGTCGAACACCTCGCCGCGGCCGAAGCCGATGCGCAGTTGCCAATTGATGTTGGCGCCCTGCTCCGGCAGGCGGTGGTAGACCCGCAGATAGAACAGGTGCCTGGTGAAGCTGAAGTCGGAACCGAGCTCGGGCAGCCCCAGGGTGCCGTTCCAGCCATAGGCGGCGCCGGTCCGGTAGTAGCCGTGATCGTGCACTTCGGCAAAGCCCAGGCTGGCGTCCAGGCTGACGGCCTTGGCATCCACGAACAAGTCGGGAACGCCTGCCACGTAGTCGTAGGTGTGCGAGGCGTAACTGACGCCGAGGCCGCCACGCCAGCCGGCGCTCGGCCCCTGCGGAAACAGCCAGCGCGAGGTACCCAGGCTGACGTTCAGGCGATTGCGCCGATAGCGCCCCAGGGCATCGCTCTCGTCGCGGGCATTCAGTTCCTCGGTATTGAGCCGGGTGTCGAGGGACACGGTGTAGGGCGTGCCGATGACCCGCGGATAGGTGTAGGACAGCCGGTATTCGTCGCGCTTCGGAACCGCTTCGTCCGTGGCGTCCTCGTGTTCGTAGCTCAGGCGTACGCGCTGGTTCAGGCCCATGAGGTTGTCCAGGCGCAGTTCGAGGCCGTATTCCACGTCCTGGGTGCGGGGGTCGCCGTCCAGGATGGGGGCGGGCAGGATGTAGTACTTCTCCTGCACCGTGATCACCAGCACCTGGCCCTCCTCCCCTTCCTCCAGGCTGGCGCGCACGGACTTGAACAACCCCAGGTCCATGACGGCCTGCCGTGCGGCCTCGATATCGGCGCGGCGGACCCGCTGGCCGGGGCGCAGGCGCATTTCCTGCAGCAGGATCGCCTCTCGGGTGTGCTTGTTACCTTCGAAGCGAATAGCCCCCAGGTAGATCCCATCTTCAGCGGCCTGCGCCAAGGGAGCGACCGCGATGAGCAGTGCGGCAAACAGCAGGGCCCGCCAGCGGGCCAGGGTCAGCCAAGCAGCATACGAAGCCCGAGGAAGGCGAGGAACACAGCAAAGAAGCGCTTCAGCGCGGGCGCGGGCACCGCGTGAGCGAGCCGGGCGCCCACCGGCGCGCACAGCACACTCGCCAGCGCAATGCCAAGCAGCGCCGGAAGATACACATAGCCCAGCGCCCCAGGCGGCAGCGCCGGGTGCCCCAGCCCCATGAGTGCATACCCGAGGGCACCGGCGACGGCGATGGGCAGACCCACCGCCGCCGAGGTGGCGACTGCCACGCGCATGGGGACGTTGCACCAGGCCAGGAAGGGCACGGTGAGGCTGCCGCCGCCAATACCCACGATGGCCGAAACAACGCCGATGACGCTGCCCGCCAGGCCCATACCGGCGCGCCCGGGCAGCTCCCGCTGCGGCGGGGGCTTCGCGGCGAGGCCCAGCTGCAACGCCACCAGCAGGGCGAATACGCCGAACACGAGGCGCAGGGGTCCCGCAGGCAGCGCATCGGCGACGGCCGCGCCCAGGAAGGCACCCACCAGCACGCCCGGCGTCAGCCGCCCAAAGACCTTCCACTGAACGCCTCCACGCCGATGGTGTGCAACGACCGACGAACTGGATGTGAGCACGATGGTAGCCAGCGAGGTGCCGAGCGCCAGGTGCATGACCACCTCAGGCGCAACCCCGCGGGCGGGCAACAGATAGGCGAGCGCGGGCACGATGACCAGGCCGCCGCCCACGCCGAGCAGTCCCGCCAGGACACCCGCGAAGGCACCGAGTAAAAGATAGGAGAGGATTTCCATCACGAAACCGATGAGTGGAGACGGCAGGGTGTCTGGTCGGACCGCGGAAACGGCGCCTTCAGCGCACCCACAGGGTCTTGGCGTTGACGAACTCGCGCAGGCCGTGCAGGGCCAGTTCCCTTCCGTAGCCCGAGGCCTTCACGCCGCCGAAGGGCAGGCGCGGATCGCTCTTGACCACGCCGTTCACGAAGGCGCAGCCGCATTCCAGGCGCCGCGCCACGCGCTCGCCGCGCGCCGGGTCCGCGGTCCATACGCTGCCGCCCAGCCCGTAGCGACTGTCGTTGGCGATGGCGACGGCGTGCTCCTCGTCCCGGGCGCGGATCACCGCGGCCACGGGCCCGAAGAGTTCCTCCTCGTAGGCCGGCATGCCGGGCTGCACCCGGTCGAGCAGGGTGGCCGCGTAGTAGAAACCCGGCCCCTCGATGGGATGGCCGCCGATCACCCGCTCGGCGCCCAGGGCGATGCTGCGGCTCACCTGCGCGTGCAACGCCTGGCGCTGATCGTCGCGCACCATGGGGGCGAGGCCGGTGGCCGGGTCGTCCGGTGCGCCGGGCAGGAGCCGGGCGATGGCGTCGCGAAAACGCGCCACGAAGGCATTGGCGATGGCCTCCACCACCACAAAGCGCTTGGCCGCGATGCAACTCTGCCCGGCGTTCTGGAAGCGCGCGATCACCGCCTGCGCCACGGTGAACTCCAGGTCGGCATCCTCGAGCACCAAAAAGGCGTCGGAGCCGCCCAGTTCCAGCACGGTCTTCTTGAGCGCAGCCCCGGCCGCCGCCGCCACCTGGCGGCCGGCGCCCTCGGAGCCGGTCAGGGCCACACCGTGCACGCGCGGGTCGGCGATGACCTGCGCCACCTGCGACGCACCGATCATCAGGTTCTGGAACACGCCCCCGGGCAGCCCCGCGTCGCGGAACACGTCCTCGATGGCGAGCGCGCACAAATGGGTGTTGGAGGCGTGCTTGAGCAGCGCCGTGTTGCCGGCCACGAGCGCCGGCGCGGCGAAGCGGAACACCTGCCAGAGGGGAAAATTCCAGGGCATCACCGCGAGCACCGTGCCGAGGGGCTGGTAGACCACCAGGCTGCGCGATGCGTCGGAGGCGACCGCCTCGTCGGCGAGGAAGGCGGGCGCGTGCTCGGCATAGTAGTCGCAGACCAGTGCGCACTTCTCCACCTCGGCGCGCGCCTCGCGCTGCAGCTTGCCCATTTCCCGGGTGACCAGGGCGGCGAGTTTGGCGACGCGTCCGCGCAGAATTTCCGCTACACGACGCAGGTCGTCGCAACGCTGCTGGACCGGGCGCGCCGACCACGCCGATGCCGCGACCGCTGCGCGCGCCAGGGCCTCCGTGATCTCCGCCTCGCCCCACGCGGGATGCCCGGCGAAGCGTTCTCCGGTGGCGGGATTGATGGACACGAAGGACATGGCAGCTCCATCCACGTAACAGCCCGTAGTATACACTTCACCCCGGGAACGCCTGCCTCGCGCACTCGCATCCAATGACCACGCAAACCATCTGCATCCTCGGCGGCACCGGCTTCGTGGGTCGCCACCTCGCCGCGCGCCTGGCGAAGGACGGCCACCGCCTGAAGGTGCTCACCCGCCATCGCGAACGGCACCGGGATCTCTTGGTGCTGCCCCGGCTGATCCTCGCCGAGGCCGACGCGCATGATGCCAAGGTGCTCGCGGCGGAACTGGACGGTTGCGACGCCGCGGTGAACCTGATCGGCATCCTCAATGAGCGCGGCCGCGACGGACGCGGCTTCTACCAGGCCCACGTGGAACTCCCGCGCAAGCTCGCCCAGGCCTGTCGCGAAACCGGCGTGCGGCGCGTGTTGCACATGAGCGCGCTCAATGCCGACGCTGCCTATGGGCGCAGCCATTATCTGCGCACCAAGGGCGAAGGCGAGAACATCATGCACGCCGCCCATGACCTGCGCGTGACCAGCTTCCGGCCGTCGATCATCTTCGGCGTCGGCGACAGCTTCTTCAATCGCTTCGCGCGCCTGCTGAAGGTCACGCCCTACTGGTTTCCACTCGCCGCGGCCGGCGCGCGCTTGCAACCGGTCCATGTGGGCGACGTTGTCGAGGCCTTTGCGCGCGTCCTCGCGCGCGAGGGCACCGTCGGCAAGCGCCTGGAACTGTGCGGACCGAAGGTGTATTCCCTCGAAGAACTGGTGGAATACACGGCCGCCACGCTCGGACTGCGGCGCAGCGTGCTGGCGCTCGGCGATGGTATGTCCCGCCTGCAGGCGCGCCTGCTGGAACACCTGCCGGGAAAACCGTTCTCATGGGACAATTACCTGACGCTGCAGCAAGATAGCGTCTGTCACACCGGCTTCCCCGAGGAGCTGGACATCACCCCGGCGGCGGTGGAAGACATCGTCCCGGGCTATCTCACACGCTGAGAACATCATGAAGATCTATCTCGTCGGCGGTGCCGTGCGCGACCAGTTGCTCGGCCTCGTCCCGCAGGACCGCGATTGGGTGGTGGTGGGCGCGACGCCCGAGGAGATGCTTGCGCGCGGCTTTCGCCCCGTTGGCAAGGATTTCCCGGTCTTTCTGCACCCGGAGACTAACGAGGAACACGCCCTGGCGCGCACCGAGCGCAAGACCGCACCGGGCTATCACGGCTTCCACTTCCACGCCGCACCGGACGTGACGCTGGAAGAGGATCTGCGCCGGCGCGATCTCACCATCAATGCCATGGCCATGGACGAGGACGGCACGCTCATCGATCCGTACGGCGGCCGGGAAGACCTGCGCCTCGGCCGCTTGCGTCACGTCTCGGAGGCGTTTGCCGAAGACCCGGTGCGCATCCTGCGCGTGGCGCGCTACGCCGCGCGCTACGGTCGCTGGGGCTTTCGCGTGGCGCACGGCACCCACCGCCTGATGCGCACCATGGTGGAAAACGGCGAAGTGGATGCGCTGGTGCCCGAACGCGTGTGGCAGGAACTGGAACGCGCGCTCGGCGAACCCACCCCCTCGCGTTTCATCGAGGTGTTGCGCGGCTGCGGCGCGCTGGCGCGCGTGTTGCCGGAACTGGATCGGCTGTTCGGCGTACCGCAACCGCGTCACTGGCATCCCGAGGAAGACACGGGCACGCACGTGCTGATGGTGGTCGATCAGGCCGCGCGCCTCAGCGCCGATACGCGCGTGCGCTTCGCCGCCCTGGTGCACGATCTCGGCAAGGGCACCACGCCCCGCGAGGAATGGCCGCGCCACATCGCCCACGAGGAGCGCGGCGTGCGCCTGGTGGAACAGCTGTGCGCGCGTCTGCGCGTGCCCAACGAGCATCGCGAACTGGCGCTGCTGGTCACGCGCTGGCACGGCCACTATCACCGCGCGCTGGAGATGCGCGCCGCCACGCTGCTCAAGACCCTGGAGGCCATCGATGTCTTCCGCCGCCCCGGGCGCCTCGATCAGTATCTGCTCGCCTGTGAGGCGGACGCACGCGGCCGGCCCGGGTTTGAAGACGCGGAACGACCCGAGACGGCACTGTTCCGTCGGGCTTATGCGGCGGCCTGTGCCGTCACCGCGCGGGAGGTGATGGCGGCCGATTTCACCGGCGTACAGATCCGCGAGGAACAACACCGGCGTCGCGTGCGTGCCATCCATGTGGCGCTCGGCCGCGATGGCGACGACAGTGGCGATGACGACGGCGAGGCGCCCCGTTGAGTTTCAAGGACCACTTCTCCGCCCTCGCGGCCGGCTATGCCGTCTTTCGGCCCGACTACCCGCAGGCATTATTCGAGTATCTCGCCGCGGTGGCACCGCGCGGTGAATGCGCCTGGGACTGCGCCACGGGTTCTGGCCAGGCCGCGGTGGCGCTCGCCCGCCACTTTCAGCGCGTGATCGCCACCGATGCCAGCGCCGAACAGATCGCGAAGGCCCACCCGCACCCGCGCGTGCACTATGCCGTGGCGGCGGCGGAAGACAGCGACCTACCCAGCCGCTCAGTGGATCTCGTCACCGTTGCCCAGGCCTTGCACTGGTTCGACCTGCCGCGCTTTTTCACCGAAGTCGATCGCGTGCTGCGCCCCGATGGCGTGTTGGCGGTATGGACCTATAACCTGTTTCGCACCGACATAGCCGAGCTCGATGCCGCAATCCAGCGGCTCTATGGTGATGTGCTTGACGGTTATTGGCCGCCCGAGCGGCGCCTGGTGGAGCGCGGCTATCAGGACCTGGCTATTCCATTCACAGCGCTCGCCGTACCCACGTTCGAAATGCACAGTTGCTGGGATGCGACGCATCTGCTCGGCTACCTGCGTACCTGGTCCGCGGTGCGGCATTATCGGGAGTCCTGCGGAACGGACCCTGTCGCTGCGTTGGAGGAGGAAGTTCGCGCGAGGGCGGGTGCGCAATCCTTGGAGATTCGCTGGCCGCTCGCCGTGCGCGTGTTCAAGCGGTGAGTGCACACGCCTCAGGCCAGCGCGCGCTCCAGGTGCCATAACAACCGCGAGAACGGCGGGCGCAGCACCCACCAGGCCAGCAGTACGCCGCTCGCGTTCGCCGCCGCATCCAGGTAATCGAAATAGCGCACGCCGCCCAGTCCTTGAAGGATTTCCACCGCAAAGCCGAGTGCGGTCAACGCCAGGGCAATACGTGCCCGCACCGTGGGCTGCGCATAGATTTGCATGAACCAACCCATGAGTACGGCATAGCCCATCATGTGCTCGATCTTGTCGGAGCCTTCGAAGTCGAGGCCGGTGGGTGGTGCGGGGATGAGCGACAACACCACCAGTGTGGTGACGAGTCCGAGGCCGATGGCAACCCAGATGCCGTGATATCTCAGCCGCACGCTATCAGCCACGCTGTGTGCCGTGTGGCATCAGGGGCGTCGTTCTGCGACCAGGCGTGCATAACGGCCCTCCTTGCTGAGGTGGGTGTCGAGCACCGCAAAACCGGTGTGATTCAGAAGATAGACAAGATCGCCGCGTGAAAACCGATTGTGCTCGATGAAGTGCACGAACAGGTTTTCCAGCTCATCGGCGGACATGGCCCCATCGAACACGCGTGCCTCGTCGCTCTGGCTGCGCAGGTAGACATCCAGCGGCGCCCGCACCCAGTCCTGGACCAGCAGACGCCCGCCCGGCTTCAGGCAGCGCCGCAGCTCCAGCAAAAGCCGCACGGGCTGGTTCAACTCGTGCAGCACCACCGAGGCGAGCGCCGCGTCGACGCTCCCGTCCGCCAGGGGCAGATGGGCGTCGTGCAGGTCTTCGCAGACCATGCTCGCGTTGTCCGGCAGGTCCGCCACGGCATCGAGCATGTACGGCGCGCACTCCACCCCCACGGCACGCAACTGCGGGTGGCGCTCGGCCAGGGCGGCCACGAACAGCCCGGGACCTGCGCCGAGGTCGACCACCAGCGGCGCCTCCGAATAGGCCGGCTCCATCCAGGTGCGCCAGACCACCCAGAAGTCCTCGTTATAGCGGCGCTCGAAACCTTCTCGCGTCAGACGCGCAAGGCGCTCGCCGTCGCCGTGGTGCTTCTCCAGCATTGCCAGGGTTTTTCTGGTTCTCGTCGTCATGGGGGGCTCGCATATTTGAAAGGCGGAGGCATTGGGCTACCTTTCGGTGGTCGGTATCAAAACCGACTGCCCAGCCGCAGCAATGGTTGATCGGCTGTCAAAAAGCGCTGCCAGGATAGGCGCGCACATCGGTTCCAATAACTACAAGGGACAACAACATGACGGACATCATCGATTTCTACACAGCGGCCTTGCCACGGGGACCGCATAGCGAGGTGCGGCTCATCGAAGAGATCGCCTTTCTCGAAGCGCGCTCCCGTGAGGCGGCCCGGCGCGCCGATTGCGCCTATGAACGCTCGCTGGCCAGGACGTACGTCGCGCTGCTGAATGCCCGCCGCGCCGAACTGGCCCGCCTGAAGACGCACTGAAGCTCACAGGCGCGCCCTGTCGTCACGCAATCGGAACCCGCTCAGGGGACCGTCCACTCCCCGCCCCACGGCAAGTACCTTGAACAGCTCGCCCATTTCACTGGGCAGGGTCAGCTTGTGTACCGCCGCGGCGCGCTCCAGCTGCGCCCGCGGTTCCAGCGGGCTCGCCAGGAATTCCATGAGGCCGGCGCCCATGAGGAAGCTGGCCTGGTTCGAAAATCCCAGCACGTCCAGGCCGGCGGCATGAGCCGCCTCGGCCATGGCCGTGAAATCCACGTGGGCCGTGATGTCCTGCAGGCCGACTGCAAAGAAGGGATCGGCGTGGGCGCGATGACGGTAGTGGCACATGAGGGTGCCGCTCCTGCGCTGCGAGTGGTAGAACTCGCGTTCAGGAAAGCCGTAGTCCACGAGCAGTGCCACGCCGCGGTGGAGCACATCCGCCAGGGTACGCAGCCAATCCTCCGCGGCGAACCCCACTTCGCTCTCGTAAGGCGCGTCGAAGCCACAAGCCCGCGCAAGGGAGCGCACACGTTCGGCGAGCCGCGCCTCCGCCGGACAGGCCTGCCACACAAAACCGTCCGCGGTACACGCGACCCTCAGCTCTTCCACGTCCCCGTCGCCAAGCCGGAACCGCTGCACGGGCATGGCGTCGAGGACCTCGTTGGCGATCACCACGCCCTCGAAGGCGGCGGGCAATTGGGTCAGCCAGGCGACCCGCGGCGCCAAGTGCGGCGCCTCACTGAGCACCCGCATGCGCTGACGCTCGGCCAGTTCGGCGCTCACTTCCAGGATCAGATAGCGCGCCGGCAGGGCGTCGAGCCGTTCCAGTTCGCGCAGCATCTCGATCATGAGTGCGCCCGTGCCGGCGCCGAATTCGAGGATCTCGCCGCCGCCGAGTTGCGCAAGGATGTCGGCGCTCTGGCGCGCCAGGCACCAGGCAAAGAGGGGCGAGATTTCCGGTGCCGTCACGAAGTCGCCGGCCTCGCCGAATTTGCGGCTGCCGCCGGCGTAATAGCCGAGTCCCGGGGCGTACAGTGCCAGCGCCATGAAGCGCGCGAAGGACAGTGGCCCCCGCTCCGCTTCCGCACAGATCTGCGCGCGCAGGCGCTCACTCGCGGCGAGCGCCTCGGGTGCGGGCGCGGGGAGGCCGGACGGAGAACGAGGCATTCAGGAATACTCGGGCCGGAAACGGATATAGTTTACGTGTTCTTGACGATGTCACGGAGAGCGACGTGGAAAACGGTGAAAACCTACAGGGCCGGGTAATATTGATTACGGGCGCCGCGCACCGCATCGGTGCCGAGACCGCCCGCTTGCTGCATGCCAATGGCGCCAACATCGTGCTGCACTACCGCAGCTCGCGCAAATCCGCCCTCGCTGTGCAGGAGGAACTTCAGCGCCGCCGCCCCAATTCGGTGGTACTGATCCAGGCCGATCTGCTCGATATCGGCAAGCTGCCCGCGCTGGTGCGTGAGGCGCACGGGATCTGGGGCCGCCTGGATGCGCTGGTGAACAACGCCTCCACCTTTTACCCGACACCGCTCGGCACCGTGGACGATCAGCAGTGGAACGACCTGCTCGGCACTAATTTGAAGGCACCGTTCTTCCTCGCCCAGGCCGCCGCCCCGCATCTGGCCCGCCAGCGCGGCTGCATCGTCAACATCGTGGACATCCATGCCGACCGTCCGCTCAAGGGCCACCCGGTGTACAGCATCGCCAAGGCGGGCCTGGCCATGATGACCAAGGCACTGGCCGGCGAACTGGGCCCCGAGGTGCGCGTCAACGGCATCGCGCCCGGTGCCATCCTCTGGCCCGAGCGCGACATGGACGACATCACCAAGCAGCGCATCATCTCCCGCACCTTCCTCAAGCGCCAAGGTTCACCCGCGGACATCGCCAAAACGGTGCTGTTCCTGGTACGTGATGCCCAGTACATGAGCGGCCAGATCCTGACCGTGGACGGTGGGCGCTCACTCAACTCCTGAGTAACGACGTCGCCCGGATGAAGCGCAGCGGAATCCGGGAATTCCGGCAATCCCGGATTGCGCTGCGCTCCATATACTGGCTACGACCAATCAAACGCCACGGGCCACAGCGGTTGCGAGGCCTTGTCGAAGGCCTCCCACATGGCCGCGTAGGTCTTGCCGGTCAGCGGATGCACTGCGTCAGGAGCGAGCTCTGCGAGGGGCAGCAACACGAAGGCATTGCGCGTGATCTCCTTGCGCGGAATCACTACCGGCGCGTCGAACACCGCATTGCCGTAGAGCAGCAGGTCGATATCGAGGGTGCGCGAGGAAAAACGCGGGCCCGTACGCACCCGGCCGTGGCGATCCTCGATGGCGCGCAGGGCCGTGACGAGTTCCTCGGGCGTGGCATCCGTCTCGAATCCGGCCACCAGATTGAAGAAGGGATCGCCCTCGAAGCCCACCGCCTCGCTCTCATACACGCTGGAAAGCCGCAGTTCGCCGAAACATTCACGCAACGCCGCCACACCGGCGCGAATGTTCTTTTCCCGATCGATGTTGCTGCCAATACTGAGGAAAACGCGGGTCACGGGCGGTTTCCGCGTTCGATGATCACCCCCACATCCTGGGCGAAGCGCACAGCGCCGCGCTTGTTCAGGCGCACACGCACCCACGGCACGTTGAATTCCTCAAGGAGGATCTGGGCGATCCGTTCGGCGAGGGTCTCCACCAACTGGAATTCGCTGCCTTCCACGAAGGCAATGAGGCGTTTGGCGACGGCCTTGTAATTGAGGGTGTCTTCGATGCTGTCCGTGGCGGCGGCACGGCGGATATCGGCCGCCATTTCGAGATCGATGCTCACCGTCTGACGGATGCGGCGCTCCCAATCGAAGATGCCGATGACCGTTTCGACCCGCAGGTCCGTGAGATAAATGATGTCGTGGCTTTGCGCGTTCATGGACAGGCACTATAAACAGTGACGCGCAGGCCGACCAGTGCAGCGGCGCGTGTGAATCCTTATAATTCCGCGACCTTTCTGGCGATTACCCCATGACCACCATCGATCTCGGCCTCGTCCTGCTGGGCTATCTGTTCGGCTCCATCTCCACCGCCATCCTGGTGGCGCGCGCCATGGGCCTGCCCGACCCGCGCACCCAGGGCTCGAAAAATCCCGGTGCGACCAACGTACTGCGCCTCGGTGGCAAGAAGGCGGCCGCACTCACCCTGTTCGGCGACAGCCTCAAAGGCCTCCTCCCCGTGCTCGCGGCACGGCTGTTCTCCGACGACCCGGTCGTGCTCGCTGCGGTGGCCATGGCCGCGTTCCTGGGCCACTTGTTTCCGGTGTTCTTCGGTTTTCGCGGCGGCAAGGGCGTGGCGACCGCACTGGGTGTACTGCTCGCCCTGTCGTGGCCGGTGGCCCTGGCAGTGCTCGCCACGTGGTTGTTCATGGCCAAGGTGGTGCGCATCTCCTCGCTCTCGGCGCTCACCGCCGCCGTGCTCGCCCCCGCCTACACCTGGCTCCTCGATCCACAGCCCGCCTACCTGGCCATGGTCGGCGCCATGAGCGCCCTGCTGCTCCTGCGCCACCGCAGCAACATCCAGAAGCTCCTGCGCGGCGAGGAAGGCCGCATCGGGGAGAAGAGCTAAGAAAGCCTGAACACGGGGCACACGGGGATTTCGGGATCACGCTTTTCGTAGGTCACGTTGGCGCGCAGCGCCTACGTGACATTCTGCGCTTCGAGCTGTCACGTAGCTTCGCAACGTGACCTCAGCCACGTCCACGATTGCCGTCCGTGATTCAAACCAATCGCGGCCTGAGGCCGCTCCTACCCAGGGGAAGAACAACAATGATCTTTCCCCCGTGTTCCCGTGTCCCCCGTTGTTCAAGCTGTTCCTTCTTCCCTGAGCGCCGGCAGTTCCGCCAAAGGCCAGCGGGGCCGGGCGGTGAAGCCGGGGCCCGGGTCGTGTTGGCCGAGGGAGAGGCGCTGGGCGCCGGCGAAGGCGATCATGGCGCCGTTGTCGGTGCAGAACGCCGGGCGCGGATAATAGGCGCGGCCACCTTCCGCCTCGGCCATGGCGCTCAGTCCCTCGCGCAGGCGCCGGTTGGCGCTCACACCACCGGCCACCACCAGGCGTTCCAGGCCCGTGTGCCGCAGGGCGCGGCGGCACTTGATCACCAGCGTATCCACCACGGCGTCCTCGAAGGCGCGCGCGATGTCGGCCCTGGCGACCATCCCCTCGTCCTGCAAGGTGGTGAGGGCGAAGGTCTTGAGGCCGGAGAAACTGAAATCGAGCCCTGGCCGGTCGGTCATGGGACGCGGGAAACGGAAGCGCTGCGGATCGCCCTGTTCGGCGAGCCGGGCCAGTTCGGGGCCGCCGGGATAGCCGAGGCCGAGCAGCTTGGCGGTCTTGTCGAAGGCCTCGCCCGCCGCATCGTCCAGAGATTCCCCAAGCAGCGTGTAGCGGCCCACCCCATCCACGCGCACCAATTGGGTATGGCCTCCCGAGACCAGCAGGGCCACGAAGGGAAAGGGCGGCGGGTCCGGCTCGAGCAGGGGTGCGAGCAGGTGGCCTTCCATGTGATGCACGGCCAGCGCCGGCACGTCCCAGGCCCAGGCCAGACTCCGGCCGATGGCCGCGCCCACCAACAGGGCGCCGACCAGTCCCGGACCCGCGGTATAGGCCACCGCATCGACGTCGCGCCGGGTCAGACCTGCTTCAGCAAGCACTTGATCCAGCAAGGGAAGCACCTTGCGAACATGGTCGCGGGAGGCCAGCTCGGGGACTACGCCGCCATAGGTGGCGTGCAACGCAATCTGGCTGTGCAGGGCATGGGCGAGCAGGCCACGGTCGCTGTCGTACAGGGCCAGGCCGGTCTCGTCGCAGGAGGTTTCGATACCAAGGACGTGCATTGGCGTATTGTCCGGGGCCGCTACACTGGCCACAAGAGATTTTGCATTCTGTGGGTGCGGCCCTTAGAATGCGCGGTTCTCGGCCCTAGGTCCCGATCAAACCAGAGGTAGAAAGGTACATGCCTTCCGTTCGCGTAAGAGAAAACGAGCCCTTCGACGTCGCCCTGCGTCGCTTCAAGCGCAGCTGTGAAAAGGCTGGCATCCTCTCCGAGGTGCGCGCGCGCCAGTACTATGAGAAGCCGACCACCGAGCGCAAGCGCAAGAAAGCCGCCGCCGTGAAGCGTCAGCAGAAGAAGGTGTCGCGCGAGGTTGCACGTCGTCGTCGCCTGTATTGATTTTCTCTTGGGCGGAACGTTCCCGAACTCCTGAGGCGAACCCATGACCCAGTCCCTGAAGCAGCGCATCGACGACGAAATCAAGGTGGCGATGCGCGCCAAGGACAAGACTCGGCTCGGAACTCTTCGCCTTGTCTCCGCAGCCATCAAGCAGCGCGAGGTGGACGAGCGCATCACCCTGGACGATATCCAGGTGCTGGCCGTGCTCGACAAGATGATCAAGCAGCGCCGCGACTCCATCGAACAGTACCGCAAGGCTGCTCGCGAGGAGCTGGCGCAGCGGGAAGAGGTCGAGATTCAGGTCATCCAGGCGTTCATGCCCGCAGCGCTCAGCGAGGCGGAGCTCGATGCCCTGGTAGCCGAAGCGGTGACCGAAAGCGGCGCCGCTTCCATCAAGGACATGGGCAAGGTCATGGCCCTGCTGAGGCCCAAGGTTCAGGGCCGCGCCGACATGGGCGTGGTCAGCGCGAAGCTCAAGGCGCGGCTGCCGGCCTGAGGGCCGACGCCCGGCCCGCGTCAGGCGGCGGCCATGGGCAGAATTCCCCAGAATTTCATCGATGACCTGCTGTCCCGCGTCGACCTCGTCGAGGTGGTCGATGCCCGCGTGCCGCTGAAGAAGGCCGGACGCGAATTCACCGCCTGCTGTCCGTTTCACAACGAAAAGACGCCGTCCTTCACCGTGAGCCCGGCCAAGCAGTTCTACCACTGCTTCGGCTGCGGCGCCCATGGCAATGCCATCGGCTTTCTCATGGCCTACGAACACCTCGAGTTCGTCGACGCCATCGAGAGCCTGGCGGCGGGGCTCGGTGTCACGGTGCCGCGCGAAGGGCCGGAACCGCGCGCCGGTGCCGAGCGCCGCAGCAGCGACAACCAGGCCTTATATGACCTGTTGGAACGCGCCGGGCGTTATTTCCGACATCAGTTGAAGAATCACCCGGAACGGGCGCGCGCCGTGGACTATCTGCAACGGCGCGGACTGTCGGGGGAAATCGCCCGCGACTTCGGCATCGGTTATGCGCCGCCGGGCTGGCAGCATCTCATCGGGGCCTTCAACGGCCAGCCTGCACAGGGGCGCTTAGCTGAGGCGGGGCTGGTCATCGAGGCGGACGGCAAGCGCTACGACCGCTTCCGCGACCGGATCATGTTCCCGATCCGCGACAGCCGCGGCCGCTACATCGGCTTCGGCGGCCGCGTGCTCGGCGACGACACACCCAAGTACCTGAACTCGCCCGAGACGCCGGTATTTCACAAGGGCCGCGAGCTGTACGGCTTTTTCGAGGCCCGCCAGGCGCTTCGGGACCTCCACCGGATTCTGGTGGTCGAAGGCTACATGGACGTGGTGGCATTGGCCCAGTTCGGCATCCGCTATGCGGTGGCCACCCTGGGCACGGCGGTCACCCGCGAGCACCTGGAGCGGCTGTTCCGCACCACCCAGGAGGTGGTGTTCTGTTTCGACGGTGACCGGGCCGGCCGTGATGCCGCCTGGCGTGGCCTGGAAAACGCCCTGCCGCTCATGCGCGAGGGTTACCAGGTGCGCTTCATGTTCCTCCCCGAGGGCGAGGACCCGGACTCCCTGGTAAGGCGCATCGGCAAGGCCGCCTTCGAGGATCTGCTCGAAAAGGCGCTGCCGCTGTCGCAGTTTTTCATCGACCAACTGCGACACGAAGTGGATCTCGGCAGCCTGGACGGGCGCGCCCGGCTGGTTGAAAAGGTGCGCCCGCTGCTGGCGACTGTGCCGGAAGGCATCTACCGGCACCTGCTGCTGGAGCGGCTGGCGGAGTTCGCGCGCGTCGCGCCCGACCAGCTCGGCTGGCTACTGGACGGCCGGGAACCGGCGCTGCGGCGGGCCGCCCTGTATCGCCCGACGCGCGAGCCGCGGGGCAAGCGGCGCAGTGCCCCGTCGGCGGTGCGCCACGCCCTCTCACACCTGGTGCTGGCGCCTGAGTTGGCCGCCAGGGCCGGGGACCCGTCGCGCTTCAGCGGGCTGCGCCTGCCGGGGGTCCGCCTGTTGGCGGATCTAATCGACTTGCTCCAGCGCAAGCCGGGCTTGAGTTGGGGCGCCGTGCTGGAACACTGGCGCGGTACCGATGAGGGCCGCCATCTGGCGCGGCTCGCCGCCGAGGAGCCGCTCATCGAGGAACCGGAACTGCTCGAGGATGAATTCCTCGGCGCGCTCCAGATCATCGAAAGGGAGTTCCTGCGCCAGCGGCGGGAAGAACTGGAGGAGCGGTTCAGGTCCTTGAGCGAGGCCGAAAAACTCGAATTGAACCAGGTCATGGTTCGCGAGCGCGCCCTGCGTAACGCCTAAACTGCGCCGCGCTTGTGCCGATCACATATTCAGCATCTAGCGTTGAACCCAGTCGAACATGGCCGCATCTAACTACCGGCACTACGAAAACGTCGACGACGTAGTCCGTGTGTGCCTGATGACAACCCTCGGGTATGTCGGATAGCCGATGCCCGGGAATTGACCATAGCGAATTCCATGGCCCTTGCCTCGCAAACCGGCAAGGGTCGTCTATACTATTGCGATCTTTTGGCCGCCGGGCCGTACCACCGCGAGTAACGCCGAGATGATGGATCAAGACCAGCAATCCCAGCTCAAGATGTTGATCGCCAAGGGCAAGGAGCAGGGCTACCTCACCTATGCCGAGGTCAACGATCATCTGCCCAACGACCTCGTCGACCCCGAGCAGATCGAAGACGTCATCGCGATGATCAACGACATGGGCATCACGGTGCACGAAGTGGCGCCCGATGCCGACACCCTGCTCATGACCGAAGGCAGCGTAGGCCCGGACGACGACGCCGCTGAGGAGGCCGCCGCCGCACTGGCCTCCGTCGATGCCGAGTTTGGCCGCACCACCGACCCGGTGCGCATGTACATGCGCGAGATGGGCCAGGTGGAACTGCTCACCCGCGAGGGTGAAATCAAGATAGCAAAACGCATCGAAGACGGCATGACCCAGATGCTAGAGGCCCTCGCCTCCCATCCGGAAACCATCGCCGTGCTGCTGCGCGAGTTCGAAAAGGTCGAGGCGGGCGAAGGCCGCCTCACCGACATGGTATCCGGCTTCATGGAACCCGAAGCGATTGGCGACGAGAACAACCTCGACGACGAGGAAGGCAGTATCGCCAGCGGCGCCAATGCCGCGGCCAATGATGACGACGAGTCCGAGGACGGCGACAGCAGCGGCAGCGACGACGACGAAGGTACTTCTGGTCCCGACCTGGAAGAGACCCGCTCGCGCATGGCCAACATGCGTGACCTGCACGAGAAGTGCACGGCCGCCATTGCCAAGCACGGCAAGGTCCACGCCAAGACCAAGAAGCTGCGCACCGAGCTGACCGAGTGTTTCATGGAGTTCAAGCTCGCCAGCAAGATGGTGGATTCCCTGGTCACCAACCTGCGCCATCTGGTTGACCGCATCCGCGAGCAGGAACGGGTGATCATGGACCTGTGCACCAATCACGGTATGCCGCGCAAGGAGTTCATCGCCTCCTTCCCGGATAACGAGACCAACGTCAAATGGGTCGACGCTCACCTGAAGGCCAAAGGCTATGGTGAGTCGCTCAAGAAGGTCGCCGACGAGGTGGTGCGCGCCCAATCCAAGCTGGCCCAGCTGGAACAGGAATGCGGCATGACCATCGCCGAGATCAAGGACATCAATCGCAAGATGTCCATCGGCGAGGCCAAGGCGCGGCGCGCCAAGAAGGAGATGGTGGAGGCCAACCTGCGCCTGGTGATCTCCATCGCCAAGAAATACACCAACCGCGGACTGCAGTTCCTGGACCTCATCCAGGAGGGCAACATCGGCCTTATGAAGGCGGTGGACAAGTTCGAATACCGCCGTGGCTACAAGTTCTCGACCTATGCCACCTGGTGGATCCGTCAGGCCATCACCCGTTCCATTGCGGACCAGGCCCGCACCATCCGTATCCCGGTGCACATGATCGAGACCATCAACAAACTGAACCGTATCTCGCGCCAGATGCTCCAGGAAATGGGCCGCGAACCGCTGCCCGAGGAACTGGCCAAGCGCATGGAGATGCCTGAGGACAAGATCCGCAAGGTGCTCAAGATCGCCAAGGAGCCCATCTCCATGGAGACCCCCATCGGTGATGACGAGGATTCACATCTCGGCGACTTCATCGAGGATCAGAGCGTCATGTCCCCAGTGGACTTCGCCACCCAGTCGGGCCTGCGGGAAGCCACGGCCGAGGTCCTTGAAGGCCTCACCGCGCGCGAGTCCAAGGTGCTGCGCATGCGTTTCGGCATCGATATGAACACCGACCACACCCTTGAGGAGGTCGGCAAGCAGTTCGACGTCACCCGCGAGCGCATCCGCCAGATCGAAGCCAAGGCCCTGCGCAAGCTGCGTCACCCCAGCCGCAGCGAGATCCTGCGCAGCTTCCTCGACGCCGAGTGATCCTTCCCCCGCGCCAGCGGGTATACTCAAGCGCCCGGGCCCAGCCCGGGCGCTTTCGTTTTAGGGCCTATAGCTCAATGGTCAGAGCAGGGGACTCATAATCCCTTGGTTCCAGGTTCGAGTCCTGGTGGGCCCACCATCTCTTCTCTCAGCGAAAATAAATCGACGAGTCGAGGCGGCGGCCGCATCAACCTTGGTCATTTCCCTCGGCGCTGATTTCGCCTCCCGCCCTGCGCCGCTTCGCGCAAAGAACGACAGCTTCAAGCCATGGCCTACGTCTACTATGCGGGCCACGGCGTGCCGGGCAGGGACGGCAATTCCTATCTCCTGCCCGCGGACATGAGCGCGGATACCATCCACCTCGAACCGAGCCTGATGCTGAACAGCATTTACCAGCGATTGGCGCAGGGCAAGGCATCCAACATCTATGTCTTCGTGGATTCCTGTTTCAGCGGCAAGGATGATCGCGGCGAGTTGCTCTACAAAGGTGTCGCGCCGCTGCTTCGTGTGGCGAGTGCCAAGCCAGTGGCGAAAAACCTCACCGTCGTCACTGCCGGAGGCGCGTCGGATTTCGCCAACGACCTGGAAGCGAAAAAGCAGCGGATGTTTACCTATTACCTGATCAAGGCGCTGGAGGGCGGCGCGACGCGCATCGACAGCGTTTTCCCCCAAGTCCAGTCACAGGTCAAGCGCGCCTCGCTGATGAAAGGCATCGGCTACATGCAGGTACCGGAACTGGCCGGAAACACAAACGCATCACTCTACTGAAACCATGAACGGGCGGCGGTGAGCTGATAGCCCACCGCCTTCGTTCCGGTGCAATTCGCTTCATGGGGAGACAGCGCGCATAAGGGCTCTTGCTGCGGAGTACCGACCGTTCTTAGCGTTATTGAAGCAAGCGTTACGACTCGGTCGCCTGTTCTTCATCCATGGCCTCAAGGCTAAGGCTCAGTCCCGATTCGGAAGGGGTGCCGCTCTTTTCTGAGAGTGTCACACGCAACCGCAGGTTGTTAGGCGAGTCGGCGTTCTTGAGTGCCTCGTCCAGGGTGATGGTGCCTTCCTTGTAGAGGTGGAACAGTGCACCGTCGAAGGTGCGCATACCGATGTTCTCCGATTTCTCCATCACTTCCTTGATGGCGTGCAGATCGCCGCGGCGGATGAGCTCCTTCACGGTCGAGGAGCCGAGCAACACTTCCACGGCGGCGCAACGCTTGCCGTCCACCGTCGGCACCAGTCGCTGGGAAACGAACGCACGCAGATTGTTGGACAAATCGTTGAGCAGCTGGGGCCGGCGTTCCTCGGGGAAGAAGTTGATGATGCGATCGAGCGCCTGGTTGGCGTTGTTGGCGTGCAGGGTGGAGATGGCCAGGTGGCCCGTCTCGGCGAAGGCGAGCGCATGCTCCATGGTCTCGCGGTCGCGGATCTCGCCGATGAGGATCACGTCGGGCGCCTGGCGCAAGGCGTGCTTGAGTGCATCGGCGAAACTGAGCGTATCCACACCGACTTCGCGTTGGTTGACGATGCTCTTCTTGTGCGGATGCACGTATTCGATGGGGTCCTCAATGGTGATGATGTGGCCGCCCGCATTGCTGTTGCGATAATCGATGAGCGCCGCGAGCGAGGTGGACTTGCCCGAGCCGGTGCCGCCGACGAACAGGATCAGCCCGCGTTTTTCCATGATGACCTTCGGCAGCACCTCGGGTAGGTTGAGGTCCTGGAGTTTGGGGATATCCGTCTTGATGTTACGCACCACCAGGGATATTTCATTGCGCTGACGGAACATGTTCACGCGGAAGCGCCCGACGCCCGATTCGGAGATGGCGAGATTCATTTCGAGCTTTTGCTCGAATTCCTTGATCTGCTCCGGCGACAGGATGGAATAGGCGATCTCCTTCACCTTGCCGGGCGCGAGCGAGACCTTTTCCAACGGCTTCAGGGTGCCATGGAACTTCGCACAGGGCGGCGCCCCTGTACTGAGGTAGAGATCGGAGCCGTCTTTCAGGGCGAGAATCTTCAGGTAATCTTTGAAGTCCATGTTCAGTCTTTTTTTGGTTTTTCGATGAAGTTCTTCAGCGCGGCATTCATCAGCATGAGCCCGCGCCGCATGTTTTTGCGAACGATGGGCCAGACCAGCGTGCTCAGCAGGCCGCTGAAGCGCTGGCGCTGAACAAGCTGGGTACGATGCTCGTCGAGCGGCACCAGCAGGAAGGCGTGTTCTGCGGCGAGCAATCCCGGGACCAGCAGGTAGTTCAGCCAGGCGAGTTCGCGCCCGGAATGCACGCGCGTCACGCGCGAACGCAGGCGCCACGACGGATGGCCGGGCAGGTGTACGGTCACGGCAAGGCGGCTACCGTCACGCGGCTCCCCCTCGATGCGCCGCAGAAAGGGGTTCCAGTCGGGATAGGCCGGGAAATCGCAAAGCGCCTGCCATAGCCGAGCCACCGGCACATTGATAATGATTTGGGTGACGACTTCGCAACTCATCCGTCAAAAACCCCACAATGGTGCAAGCAGCTCCGTCATGCCCGCGTATTCCGCGGGATCGGCAGGCACGAACCGTTCATGTTTGAAGGCCTTGAGCAGCTGCGCGCCCGCTTGCGCGCCCTCGTCGCTCACCAGCGCCGCGGCGATGCGCGCACGGAGCTCCGGCTCGATTTCTGCCGAAATGCTGATGGTCCGCTCGGGATAGCCGTGGGCCGGCAGATCGAGTGCCCGCAGTCCGGTCTTGTCGAGCTTCTCCCAGGGTTCCTGGCGCAGCACGGCGGCATCGCCGCGGCCCTCGCGCAAGCATTTGGTCAGCCCGCCCAGACCATTCACCGGCACCAGCGCCGGCTGGCGTGCCGGGTTGGGGAAATGCGTGAGGAAGATCATGGACAGCATGTTGGGCGAGGGGAAGGCGCACACGCGCCGTCCGACCGCGAGTTCGTCGACGGCGCGGACCCCGTCTGCATCCCGTACCGCCACGACGATCTGGATCTTGCCAGGCAACCGCACAAGCGGCACGTGGCCCAGATGCTCCATGCGCCAGCTCACGAAGTGCGGCCCGTCGAACACCATGTCGTAGGCACCCTGGCGCATGCGGGCCGTGTACTCTACGTAGTTGGAGGCCAGTTCCATGACCACCCGCTTGCCACTCGCCTTTGCCACCAGAGCGAGCAAGGGCTGGTAGAAGGCCTTCACCTCATCGGAGCTCTCGGTGGGGGCGGCAGAAAACACGATGGTGTCCTTAACCGCAAGCGCCGGACTGCACACAGCCATGAGCAGGATGGCGAGTGGAACAAGTGTGCAGTTTTTCATAGTCATTTCAGCTTATCCTTATAGGCTCGTTAGGTCTTCCCTTTGCAGGTACAGATGGTGCCGTCTGTAGCCATCCGGTTGCAACTGCGCCCGTCGAACGGTACAGCGATGAGTAAACCCTTCACAGCCGCCCTTGCCGCCCTCGCCCTCGTGCTCACCGGTTGCGGCCAGCAGGCCCCGACCGCCCATGACCGGCCGAAACCTGAGCATCTGGTGGAGACCGCGCGCGCCGTGTTGGGCGAGCATGGCGCCACACTGGAGCGCATTGGCACACTGCGGGCCCGGCGCGAGATACGGGTGCTGATGCGGGAGGAGGGGCGGCTGCTGGAATTGCCGCACCACGAGGGTGACCGCGTCGCCAAGGGGGCCTTGCTCGCACGCCTGGACGACGCCTTGCTGAGCGCGGAATTGCGCAAGGCCGAGGCGCAACAGCGCCAGAGCACGGATAACCTGCGGCGTATCGAGCGCTTGCAGGCCCAGGGCCTGGTGTCCGAGGACGAACTGAGCAAGGCCCGCGCCACCGCCGAGATCGCCCGGGCCGAGGCCGAGTTGCTTCGCGTGCGGCTTGGCTTCACGCGCGTGACGGCGCCGTTCGCGGGTGTAATCAGCGCGCGGCTGGTCGAGCCGGGCGATGTGGTGCAGAAATTCGGCCATGTGCTGACCCTGACCGACCCCCATTCCCTGGTCACCGAAGTGCCCGTGTCCGAACTGCTGCTGCCGGACTTGGCGGTGGGTGACCCCGTAGCCATGCGCATCGATGCCCTGGGACCACGCGACCTCGAAGGGCGCATCCTGCGCGTCCATCCCAACGTGGATGCGGCCACCCGCCAGGGCATGGTGGAGGTGGCCCTGGAGCCGGCGCCCGCCGGTGCCGGCCCGGGCCAGCTGGCACGGCTGCGCATCCACGCCCGGCGTGCCGAACGCCTCACGGTGCCGTTCGCCGCGCTGCAGCGCGACGCGAAAGGGGAGTTCGTGTTCCGGGTGCAGGAGCAGGTCGTGCAGCGCACGCCGGTGACCAGCGGACTGCAACTGGGTGACGTGGTGGAGATCATCGCCGGCCTCGACCAGGACGATCAGGTCGTGGTGCGCGGCTTCTTGAACCTCACCGATGGCAAGACGGTCAAGGTGGTCGGCTTATGACACAGGGCTACGGCCACGGGGGCGGTCTCGCCGCCTGGTCCATCCGTCACCCGGTGGGCGTGAGCATGATCGCGCTGGCGGTGGTGGTGCTCGGTTTGTTCGCCTTCGCGCGCCTCTCCGTCGACCTGTTGCCCAACATCATCTACCCGGAAATTGCCGTGCGCGTCGCCGACCCGGGCGTTCCCGCGCGCATCATGGAAGACCAGGTGACGCGCCACCTCGAGGAGCAACTCGCGGTCACCGAAGACAGCATCGCCATTCAGTCGCGCAGCAGCGAAGGGCGGAGCAACATCGACCTGTCCTTCGAATACGGCACCGACATCGACGTGGCCCTACGCGACGCCAGCACGCGCCTCGACCGGGCCCGCCGCCTGCTGCCGGACACCATCGATCCCCCCACCATCTTCAAGCGCGATCCCTCGCAGATCGCGGTGATTGAATTCGTGGTGAGTTCACCACTGCGCGATCCGGCAGCGCTGCGCACCTGGGTCGATTACGACTTCTCCAAGCAGTTCCTGAACCTGCCCGGCGTGGCCGCCGTGGAGGTGGGCGGCGGTGTGGAGCGTGAAGTGCATGTGCTTCCCGACCAGCAGCGCCTCGCCGCCATGGGCCTGGTCCTGGAGGACGTGGTGCGCGCGCTTGAGGAGGGCAACAGCGAGACAGCCGTGGGCCGTCTGACCCTGCCCGGGCGCGAACTGAGTGGGCGCACCACCGGGCGCTTTGCTTCGGTCGATGACATCCGCGACCTGCCCCTGCGCCTTGCCAACGGCACTACGGTGGCGCTCGGTGAGATCTGCGAGGTGCGTGACACCCACGCCGACCAGCGCGTGCTGGTGCGTCTCAACGGCATCCCCGGAGTGAAAATCTCCATGCAGAAACAGCCAAACGCCAACACCGTGGACGTGGTGGATGCCGTCAACACGCGGCTCGACTGGCTGCGCGCGCAGCGGCTCATTCCGGACGACGTGGAAGTCATGCCGGTGGCCGACCAGTCCGTGTACGTTCGTAGCGCACTGGACAACGCCACAGGCGCGGCCTTGAGCGGCATGCTGCTCGCCATGCTGGTGGTCTACGTGTTCCTGGGCGATCTACGCCGTACGCTCATCATCGGCTCGGCCATTCCCATCGCGGTGATGGTTACCTTCACGCTCATGGGCCTTGGCGGGCTGACCTTCAATATCATGACCCTGGGCGGCCTTGCGCTCGGCGTCGGCATGCTGGTGGACAACACCATCGTCATGCTGGAGAACGTCTACCGTCACCAGCGCAAAGGCGAGGAACCCGTGACGGCAGGCACCACGGCCGCGGCGGAGATCACCAGCGCCATCGTGGCCTCCACCACCACCAACCTGGCGGCGGTGCTGCCGTTCCTGTTCATCGGCGGTCTGGTAGGCCTGCTGTTTCGCGAGCTCATCTTCACCATCTCGGCGGCCATCGTCGCGTCGCTGATGGTGGCCATCACACTGGTGCCGGCCTGGGGCGTGCACGTGCGCGTGCGGGGCGGGCAGAAGGCACCGGCGGACCGCTTGGTGCCCTGGCTGCAGGAACGCTACGCGGCCCTGATAAACACCTTGCTCAGCCACCGGCTGCTGCGCATCGGGACGGTTACCGCACTGGTGGCGGCCCTGGCCGCCAGCGTGCCGGTGTTCATGCTGGGTAAGCAGGACTTCCTGCCACAGATGGACACCGGCGAGATCAGCGTGAACATCACCGCCGACTCCGGTATCGATCTCGCAGATATGGACCGGCGCATCGCCGCTCTGGAGGCACTGTTCCGTGACCAGCCCGAGGTCGTCAGCGTCTATGCCACCGTGGGCGGCTATGTGTTCGGGCGCAACCAGGTGGAAAGCAGCAACCGCGGATCCCTGACCGTGCAACTGGTGCCGCGCGAACAGCGCACCATCAGCGCCGATCAATGGGTCCGCCGCATGCAGACCGAAATCACCGCGCAGCAGTTCGCCGGCATGCAGGTGCTCATGCGCCAGCGCGGCATCCGCGGCATTCGTGTGGGCCGGGGCGACGACGATATCAGTGTGCGCGTGCAGGGGCCCGATCTGGATCGCCTCGCGGCCATTGCGGACCAGGCCGTGGTGCTGTTGCGCGACGTGCCAGGCCTCAGCAATCTCACCCATTCGGCCGAGGAACGCCGCCAGGAGCTGAACGTGGTGGTGGACCGGGCCCGTGCGGCGGCCCTGGGCCTGGACCCGCAGGCGGTGGGGCTGGCGGTGCGGCGCGCCCTGGACGGCGAGGAGGTCACCGAGTTGTTCGAGGGCGATCGCAGCTTCGCCGTGCGCCTGCGCCTGCCACGCGGCGATGTCACCTCGCCGCTCGCCATCGAGCAGGTGATCGTCGCCGCACATGCCGACGGCCGTCCGGTACGCCTGGGTGAGGTGGCCCGCATCGAACTGGGTGCGTCACCCGCCGAGATCATGCGCGATGGGCAGCGCCGCATCGTGGAAATCACCGCCACCCTCGGCGAAGACCTGGACCTCGCCAACGCCGCCAAGGCCATCCAGGCGCGCCTCGCCGATCTCCCGCTGCCGCCCGGCTACGTCATCTATGATGGCGGCGGCGTGCAGGCCCTGCAGGAAGGTACGGCGCTCGGCCGGATCCTGCTCGGGCTGGCGGTATTCCTGGTGTTCGTAGTGTTGGCGGTACAGTACGAATCGCTGCGCAATCCGTTCGTGATCCTGCTGGCTGTGCCCTTCGCCGCGGCAGGGGTAGCGCTCAGCCTGGTGCTCACCGGCCTGCCGCTGTCCATGCCGGTATGGCTCGGTCTCATCATGCTGGCGGGCATTGTGGTGAACAACGCCATCGTACTGGTGGAATACGTGGAACTGGCGCGCGGCAGGGGGCTCGCCCGCGACGCGGCCATTGTGGATGCTGCGCGCCTGCGCCTGCGCCCCATCCTCATGACCACGCTCACCACGGTCATGGGCATGCTGCCGCTGGCGCTCGGCTGGGGCGAAGGCGCGGAGATGCTGCAACCCCTCGCGGTGGCGATGGTCGGTGGCCTGAGCCTCTCCCTGATCGTCACCCTGGTGCTGGTGCCCATCGTCTACCGCTGGTTCCACCCGGAACGGGCGCCGGGTACCGCCGTGCAGGCAGCGTAAGAATCAACCTACGGGGTCATTACAACGCGGAGGACGCGGAGGCGCAGAGGCCGCGGAGGAGTTGAAGTATGGACTGCGTCGCGCGCGGACGTTAGCCGCGAGGGACCGGGTAACCAGAACCCGAAAGAGAATTACGGAGCCTTGCCTTCTCCTGCGTAGCGGTCGATACGGCGCGCCCTGACTGCCACGCCCCGATAGTGGCACATTCGATTTCTCCGCGGCCTCCGCGCCTCCGCGTCCTCCGCGTTGCCCCACGAATGAGGCTACGAGGTTTTGTCCTGCTCAGCCCGCCCTTCGACAGCCGCCTGCTCCGCTTCGTAGCGGGCCAGGGTAGCGTCCATGTCCAGCTCTTCTTCCTCCTCCTGCTCGCGCTGCTGCTTGAGCTTCAGGAAATAACCGGAAAAGAACAGGCCGGCCTCGAACAGCATCCACATGGGGATGGCGAGCAAGGTCTGGGAGAAGATGTCGGGCGGAGTCAGCAGCATACCCACCACGAAGGCGCCCACCACAATGTACGGGCGCTTCCCGCGCAGGCTTTCGGGCGTGGTCACGCCGGTCCACACCAGCAGGATGGTGAAGATCGGTACCTCGAAGGCGATGCCGAAGGCGAAGAAGATGGTGAGGACGAAATCGAGGTACTTGCTGATGTCGGTCATCACCGCGACGCCTGTCGGGGCAGTCGCCGTGAAGAAACCGAACACCAGGGGAAACACCACGAAATAGGCGAACGCCATGCCCGCATAGAACAGGAACACGCTCGACACCATGAGCGGGAAGATCAGCTTGCGTTCGTGGGCATACAGCCCGGGCGCCACGAAGGCCCACAGTTGATACAGGATGAACGGCATGGCGGCGAACACCGAGACCACCAGCGCCAGCTTTATAGGTGTCAGGAACGGTGAGGCCACGTCCGTGGCGATCATGGTGCCCTCGGCAGGCAGGTGCGCCAGCAGCGGTCCGGCCAGCAGGGTGTACAGGTCGTTGGAGAAGTACACCAGGCCGGCGAAGATCACCAGCACCGCCAGCACCACATGCAACAAACGGTTGCGCAGCTCGATGAGATGGGAGATCAGCGGCTGCTCGGTTTCCACCTCGTGCGGTGTTTCAGCCATGACGTTCCTGGGACGGTGTCGCGTCCGATGATGGTTGAGCCTCGGCAGGCGCCTCGCCGGGCTGTGAGGCGAGCGACGCTGTGGAGGCCGGCGGCGGGGCGATGGTCTGTTCGGTCACCGTACGGTTGAGGTCATCTGCCGCCGCGCGGGTCTCTTCCATAAGTTCGTGGAGGCCCGAGCTCTTGGCCTGCTCCTCCATGATGCGCTTGAGTTCCTCGGCCTTCACCTCCCGCTCGATATCAGCCTTGACGCCTGCCACGAAGCGGCGCAGGCGGCCGAGCCACAGGCCCGCGGTACGGGCAACACCCGGCAGGCGCTCGGGACCGATGACGATCAGCGCCACGATGCCAATCACCACCAATTCCCAGAATCCCACATCGAACATGGCTGTGCGTCCCGTACGCTAGAGGGGCCGGTCGATCAGGCCTTGTCCTTCTCGCGGGTGGCCTGGCCTTCGATGACCGTGCCTTCGTTCTTGGGCAGATGGCTCTGGGCATCGGCCGACTTCTGCTCTTCGGCCTCGCTTTCACGCATGGCGCCGCGGAAGCTCTTGATGGCGCCGCCCAGGTCCGAACCGATGTTGCGCAGCTTCTTGGTGCCGAACAGCAGCACGATGATGGCCAGGACGATCAGAAGCTGCCAGATGCTGATTCCCATTGCACGAATCTCCGATTAAAACCCCGGCAGCCCTTCGCCGCCGAGCAGATGGATGTGAAGGTGAAAGATTTCCTGGCCGCCGCTGCGACCGGTATTGATGACCGTGCGAAACCCGTCCAGGCCGTGGTCGCGGGCAAGCTGCGGCAACAGCCGCATCATCTGTCCCATCAGACCCTCGTCACCCGGCGCCAGTTCGGCCAGGCTGGCGATGTGCTTGCGCGGAATCACCAGCAGGTGCACGGCCGCTTTGGGATGCAGGTCGTGAAAGGCGATGAAGCGTTCGTCCTCGAAGGCCTTGCGCGCCGGGATCTCACCGGCAGCGATGCGGCAGAAGATGCAGTCGGTCATCACTGGCCTCGGCTGGCTTTCTCCTCGATACCCGAGAGCCCGAAACGGCGCGCCAGTTCATCCAGCACATCCTGCGGACCCAGGTCGAGGTGCTTGAGCATCACAAGGGTGTGGAACCACAGGTCCGCGGTTTCGTAGATCACCTGTCCCTTGTCACCGCCCTTGGCGGCAATCACGGTCTCGGTGGCCTCTTCGCCGACCTTCTTCAGTATGGAATCCAGGCCTTTAGCATACAACTTGGCCACGTAAGAAGATTCGGGGTCGGCGTGCTTGCGCTCGGCCAGCACGGCGTCGAGGCGGGAGAGGATGTCGTTCATGATTTTTTGTAGATCTCGTCGGGATCACGCCGTACCGGATCGGTCTCCACCCACTGCCCATCGCGCAGTTCGCGGTAAAAGCAGCTGTGCCGGCCGGTATGGCAGGCGATGCCGCCCAGCTGTTCCACCTCCATGAGCAGCACATCCGCGTCGCAGTCCAGGCGCATACTGACCACGCGCTGCACATGCCCCGATTCCTCGCCCTTGGGCCAGAGCTTGCCGCGCGAGCGCGACCAGTACACCGCACGCCCCTCGGCCACCGTGCGCGCGAGGGATTCGCGGTTCATCCACGCGAACATGAGCACCCGCCCGGAGCCGGTCTCCTGGGCAATGACGGGCACCAGCCCGTCCTCGGTCCACTTGATCTCGTCCAGCCAGGTCATCCGCAGAAGACCTCATCGCAAAGACGCAAAGGGCGCCAAGGACGCAAAGATTCGGATTGGAAGCTTCTCATATTGTCCCCTTCGCGTTCTTTGCGCCCTTCGCGCCTTTGCGTTGACTTCTTTTCATTACGCTACAGCCGCACTTCGATGCCGGCCTCGGCCATGCGGCGCTTGGCCTGCTCGATGGTGTATTCGCCGAAGTGGAAGATGCTGGCGGCCAGCACGGCTTCCGCGTGGCCTTCCTTGATGCCGTCCACCAGGTGATCAAGCGTGCCGACCCCGCCCGAGGCGATGACCGGCACGTGCACGGCGTCGCTCACGGCGCGGGTGAGCTCCAGGTCGAAGCCGGCCTTGGTGCCATCGCGGTCCATGCTGGTGAGCAGGATTTCGCCGGCGCCATATTCCACCATGCGTCCGGCCCAGACCACGGCGTCGAGGCCGGTGGGCTTGCGGCCGCCGTGGGTGAAGATCTCCCAGCGCGCCGGTTCGCCCGGACCGCTGACGCGCTTGGCGTCGATGGCGACCACAATGCACTGGGCGCCGAAACTGTCCGAGGCCTCTTTCACGAACTCGGGATTGAACACCGCGGCGGTGTTGATGGCCACCTTGTCGGCGCCGGCGTTGAGCATGCGGCGCACGTCGGCGCTGGTGCGGATGCCGCCGCCCACGGTGAGCGGGATGAAGACCTGGCCGGCCACCTGCTCCACCACGTGCACCATGGTCTCGCGCTCGTGGGCGCTGGCGGTGATGTCGAGGAAGGTGATCTCGTCGGCGCCCTGCTGATCGTAGCGGCGAGCGATCTCCACCGGGTCACCCGCGTCGCGGATGTCGACGAACTGAACGCCCTTGACCACCCGGCCGTTGTCCACGTCCAGGCATGGAATGATGCGTTTGGCGAGGCCCATGGTTTTTAAGTCCGTAAATGAACGCGAATGGACGCAAATGTCTGAAGAGGCGCCCGCATCATGTCACCGCTCACGCGATCTGCGTTGATTGGCGTTCCTGCGGACCGTTTTCATTATCCGCAGAGTTCATCCGCAAGGCGTTGGCCCTCGGCGAAGTCGAGGGTGCCTTCGTAGATGGCGCGGCCGGTGATGGCGGCGGTGATACCCGAGTCCGTCACTTCGCACAGCTTGCGGATGTCTTCCAGATTGGTAATGCCGCCGGAGGCGATGATGGGGATCTGCACCGCCTCGGCGAGGCGCACCGTGGCCTCCACGTTGACGCCGCTCATCATGCCGTCGCGGCCGATGTCGGTGTAGACGATGGCCGATACGCCGTCATCCTCGAAATGCTGGGCGAGGTCGATGACGTCGTGCCTGGAGAGTTTGGACCAGCCGTCTACCGCCACTTTGCCCTCTTTTGCATCCAGGCCGACGATGATGTGGCCCGGGAAATTCAGGCACAGATCCTGGACGAAATGGGGGGCGCTGACCGCCTTGGTGCCAATGATCACGTATTGGACGCCCAGCTCCAGATAGGCCTCGACGGTTTCCTCCTCGCGGATGCCGCCGCCGACCTGGATGGGCAGCTCCGGAAAAGCCCGGCAGATGGCCTCGATGGCCGCACGGTTCACCGGCTTGCCCTCGAACGCGCCGTTCAAATCAACCAGGTGCAGCCGGCGCGCACCGGCATCCACCCAACGCTTGGCGACCGCCACCGGATCGTCCGAAAACACCGTGGCATCCTCCATGCGGCCCTGGCGCAGACGCACACACTTGCCGTCCTTCAGGTCGATGGCGGGGATCAACAGCATGGAAGTGCTTCCTCTAACAGTGGTTCGGGCACGCGTTCAGGACTGACCGTCCCAGCGCAGGAAATTGGCATACAGGGCCAGTCCCGCGGTATGGCTTTTCTCGGGATGGAACTGGGTGGCGAAGATATTGCCACGAGCCACGGCCGCGGCGAAAGTCACGCCGTGGGTGGCGCTCGCGGCGACGAACGGGACATCGGCGGGCTGCACGCAGTAGCTGTGCACGAAATAGAAGCGCGTGTCCTGGGCGATGCCCTTCCACAGGGGGTGTTCGCCGCGCTGGTGGACCTGATTCCAGCCCATGTGCGGGACCTTCAGGCTGGCGCCGGTGTGCGGGTCGCGCAGATTGGCGCCGAAATACTCCACCCGCCCCGGGAACAGGCCCAGGCAGGGGGTGCCGTCGTTCTCGGCGCTCCACTCCATGAGGGCCTGCATGCCCACGCATACGCCGAGGAAGGGCTTGGTCTGTACCACCTCGTACACCAATTCGTCGAGATGCAGCCGGCGCAATTCGGCCATGCAGTCGCGGATGGCCCCGACCCCAGGCAGCACCACGCGGTTAGCGCGACGGATGAGTTCCGCCTCATGGGTGACCACCACCCGATCCACGCAGCCGGTGTGTTCGAGGGCCTTGGCTACCGAATGCAGGTTGCCCATGCCATAGTCGATGACGGCGACGGAGCTCATGAGAAAGACCGCGAAGGTTCGATGATGCTTTTAAAGGGTGCCCTTGGTGGACGGCATCTGCCCCGCCATGCGCTCGTCGGGCGAAAGGGCCATGCGCAGCGCCCGGCCAAAGGCCTTGAAAAGGGTCTCCGCCACGTGGTGGTCGTTGCGCCCGCGCAGGCAGTCCACATGCAGCGTCACCTGGGCGTGATTGACGAAGCCCTGGAAGAATTCGCGCACCAGGTCCGATTCGAGGTCACCCATGCGCGCACGATGGAATTCCGCATGAAACTCGAGTCCCGGGCGCCCGGAGAGGTCGATCACCACGCGCGACAGGGCCTCGTCCAGCGGCACGTAGGCATGGCCATAGCGGCGGATGCCCTTCTTGTCGCCCACCGCCTGGGCAAACGCCTGGCCGAGGGTGATGCCGACGTCCTCCACCGTGTGATGGCCGTCGATGTGCAGGTCGCCATGCGCACTAACGCGCAGGTCGAGGAGGCCATGGCGTGCCACCTGGTCGAGCATGTGCTCGAAAAAGGGCAGTCCGGTGGCCAGTTCCGAACGGCCGCTGCCGTCCAGATCGAGTTCGATCTCGACTTGGGTTTCCAGGGTGTTACGGGCTACGGTCGCCCTGCGCGCTGCCATGACGGTTCCTCGCATCCCGCGGATGCGGGATAAATGCGGCGCCTAGGATACCTGATCGTGAGGCTCCTGTTGAACACAGCCTTGCAAGTCCCGGTGACATATAAGAGGATTGCCCTCTCCACCTGCACGGACGGGCCCGATGGGAGGCGAAGACCTCAGCAAAATCATCTCGCTAACGCAGATCAAGGTTGCCTGCAAGGACTGCAACCTTTTTCAGCTATGCCTGCCCGTGGGCATCGGTGACGAGGACCTGGAACTGCTGGACCGGATCATCCGCCGCAAGCGCCCGGTGCGGCGCGGCGAGCACCTGTTCCAGGTGGGTGACCGCTTCCAGGCGATCTATGCCGTGCGCTCCGGGTCCATCAAGACTTTCGCCCCCACCGAGGACGGCCACGAGCAGGTCATCGGCTTTCATCTTCCGGGCGAACTGCTCGGCCTCGCCGCCATCACCGCCGAATATCACCCCTGTGCCGCCAAGGCCCTGGAGACCTCCAGCGTCTGCGAGATCCCGTTTGACGAGCTGGAGCAGCTGAGTGAGCAGGTCCCCAGCCTGCAGCACCAATTGCTCAAGGTCATGAGCAAGGAAATTCTGCATGACCAGTCGTTATTGATGCTGCTCGGCAAGAAGAGCGCGGAAGAGCGCCTGGCCGCGCTGCTCATCAGTCTCTCGGATCGTTACCGGCAACGGGGCTTCTCAGTCTCCGAGTTTCACCTCAGCATGTCGCGCAACGATATCGGCAATTACCTGGGCCTTGCCGTAGAAACCGTGAGCCGCCTGTTCACGCGTTTCCAGGAGGAAGGTCTGCTCACGGTCCAGCGCAAACACATCCGCATACTCGACCTGCCGCGCCTGCGTGCCCTCGCCACCAACGTCCGCCCTGCCCCTTCACGCCTCTCCCAGGCCTGATAACCCAGTAAACCCCTGGGTGTTCCCTGTATGGGAATTACCGGCTTGTTTGACGAATATCAATGTTTCTTCATATTGAGGCTGGCTAGTATGCGCCGCGTACGTCGCGAAACCGGTCGCGGCGTCACATAAGGTGCTGCTGCATGCCGATACCCCATCGCATTGACCACCGCCCTCCCCGCGTCAGGCACCACGCTTCTATCGATCTTTCCCTGTTGCACCACGCTGCCGTCCATCTCGCGTGCGAGCGGCCCGAAATGCATGCGCGATGCAACTGAGCAAGACCGAGTCCGCCAGGGAATGCAACATGAAAATAAGGAGTACGCCGCTACCTAAATGGTGGTACAGGGGGTAGGATCCGGGCGCTGCTCGGAAATGGGGTTTGCCGCCACGATCTTCAACCCCGATCGAGGCGGGAGCAGCTTGGCAAGTAACTATTGGCAAAGAGAGGAGAACTACTCGTGGAAGCACAAGTAGACAAGAAATACGACTTTGACGTCGTCAGATGGTTTACCGTCGCGGCGATCGTCTATCTGGTCGTAGGCACCCTGGTGGGTGTGTACGTCGCATCCGAGTTGGCCTGGCCGTTCCTCAATTTTGATTTGGCGGAATTGTCCTTCGGCCGTCTGCGTCCGCTGCATACCAATGCAGTGATCTTCGCCTTCGGCGGCTGTGCCCTCATGGCCACAGCGTTCTACTCCGTGCAGCGCACCTGCGGTGTGCGGCTGTGGAGCAGCGCCATGGGCTGGTTCAGCTTCTGGGGTTGGAACCTCATCATCGTGTGCGCCGTCATTACCCTGCCGCTGGGCCTGACCCAGGGCAAGGAATACGCCGAGCTCGAGTGGTGGATCGACATCATGATTGCCGTGGTGTGGCTGTCGTTCGCGTTCAACTTCGTGATGACCGTGGCCAACCGCAAGACCTCGCACATCTACGTGTCGAACTGGTTCTTCATGGGCATGATGGTGATGATCACCTACCTGCACGTGGTGAACAGCCTCGCCATCCCCGTCAGCCTCGCCAAGTCCTACTCCATCTTCTCCGGTGTGCAGGACGCCATGATCCAGTGGTGGTGGGGCCATAACGCGGTGGGCTTCTACCTGACTGCGGGCTTCCTCGGCATCATGTACTACTTCGTGCCGAAGCAGGCCGGTCGTCCGGTGTTCTCCTACCGCCTGTCGGTCATCCACTTCTGGGCCCTGATGTTCGGCTACGTGTGGCTGGGTGCGCACCACCTCCAGTACACCGCGCTGCCCGACTGGACCGGTTCGCTGGGTGCCGCCGTGTCGCTTGCCATGATCATCCCCTCCTGGGGTGGCGCCGTGAACGGCATGATGACCCTCTCGGGTGCCTGGGATAAGCTCCGCACCGACTACGTGCTGCGCTTCCTCATCATGTCCCTGGCCTTCTACGCCATGTCCACCTTCGAAGGTCCGGTCATGTCGTCCAAGACCGTCAACGCCCTGTCGCACTACACCGACTGGACTGTGGGCCACGTGCACTCCGGTGCCCTGGGTTGGGTGGCGATGGTTGCCTCCGGCGCCCTGTACCACCTGGTGATGAAGCTGTGGAACACCGAGATGTACAGCGCCAAGTTGGTGAACCTGCACTTCTGGATGGCCACCATCGGCGCCGTGGTTTACGTCACCGCCATGTGGGTGTCCGGCATCATGCAGGGCCTGATGTGGCGTGACTACGACGAGTTCGGCACCTTGACGTACACCTTCGCCGAATCCGTTGCTGCCATGCACCCGTACTACGCCATGCGTGCCATCGGTGGCCTCATCTACTGGGCCGGCGCCGTCGTGATGCTCTACAACACCGTCATGACCATCCGCGTGGCCGCTACCCGTGGCGTCCGCACGGCCGCCGCCGCTGCCTGAGCCGAAGGAGTAGACAACAATGGCTGATCAAATTCATTCAACCAAGCTTCAAGACAAGGCCGAGCGTAACGTCTTCGTTATGCTGGTCCTGTTGATGGTGCTCCTGTCGGTCGGCGGCCTGGTGGAAATCGTGCCGCTGTTCTTCATCAAGGACACGGTGGAGCACAACAAGCACCCCGAAGTGGTGTGGCAGCGTCAGGCCGGCCAGACCCTGGCCGACTGGAAGGCCGGTGACGGCATGCGCCCCTACACCGCTCTGGAACTTGCCGGTCGTGACGTCTATCTGCGCGAAGGCTGCTACACCTGCCATTCGCAGATGATCCGTCCGTTCCGTGACGAGAAGGAGCGCTACGGCCACTACTCGCTGGCCTCCGAGTCCATGTACGACCACCCCTTCCAGTGGGGTTCCAAGCGTACCGGTCCGGACCTGGCCCGCGTGGGCGGCAAGTACTCCGATGAATGGCACATCCGTCACCTCCGCGCCCCGCGCTCGGTGGTACCGGAGTCCGTCATGCCCAACTATCCGTGGCTCGATGCCAACAAGGTCGACGGTGATCACGTGGTCAAGGCCATGAAGGCCATGAAGATGGTCGGCGTGCCCTACACGGACGACGACATCACCGCCGCCAAGGCGACCGTTGCCGGCAAGACCGAAATGGAGGCCGTCGTGGCCTACCTGCAGGTCCTGGGCACCATGGTGACGTTCGAAGAGGGTGTGGATTACCGTGAGTAATCTCCAGGAATACTTCCACACCGATTGGGCAGCGATGACGCTGCACGATTGGATCGGTCTGACCGTCACGGTGGGCATTTTCTGCCTGATGGTCTTCGCCTATGTGTATGTGTTCCACCCCAAGAACAAAGCAAAGTTCGAGTCACAGCGTCTTGAACCGATAGACGCGGATACGGAGAAAGCAAATGACCGACAAATCTAACCCGTACCAGGTGCCCACCACCGGGCACGTGTGGGATGACAATCTGGCGGAGCTCGTCAATCCGCCGCCGAAGTGGTGGATGATCGGCCTGCACGCCAGCTGGCTGCTGGTGGTGCTCTACGGCGTGTTCTACCCCATGTGGCCCAGCCTCGGCGGCTATACCAAGGGCATCCTGGGCTGGACCCAGGTCGGCGAGTACAAGCAGGACCTCAAGGCCATCGAGGCCGTGCGTGCCAAGTACGAGGAGCGCCTGGTGACGGCCGACGCCGCCGGTATCCTGGGTGATCAGGAACTGCGCGACTACACCGTCAAGTCCGCCAAGGTGCTGTTCGGTGACAACTGTGCCGCCTGCCACGGCGGTGGCGGTCAGGGTGGCCCGAACTACCCCGTGCTGGCTGACGACGACTGGCTGTACGGCGGCGACATCAACACCATCCAGGCCTCCATCACCAACGGCCGTATGGGCATGATGCCCGCCAAGGCTGGCGTGGAGCTGTCCGAAGCCGAGATCGACCAACTCGCCAACGCCATCGCGCAGGGCCAGCCCGCCTCCACCCCGCTGTTCATGGAGAAGGGCTGCTTCGCGTGCCATGGCATGGACGGCAAGGGCATGCAGGCCCTGGGCTCGGCCAACCTGACCGACGGTATCTGGCGCTTCAGCGGCACGGTCGAAGGCATCAAGTACACCATTACCCATGGTGTGAACGATCCGTCCGACCCGGAGTCGCGCAATGCCGTGATGCCCACCTTCGGCAACACCAAGCTGAGCGAGACCGACCTCAAGAAGCTGGCGGTCTATGTGCATCAGCTCGGCGGTGGCAAGTAATCCGTACGCCTGTAAACCTTCAGCGTCATCGGGACCGCATGGCCTAAGGCCATGCGGCCTCCCGCCAAACTAAAGGGGTGTAAAAATGGATTGGGTAGAACTGAGTGCTTACCTGTCTGTAGCCTTCATGGTCGTCATGATGGTTTACCTTGCCATCAAAGTCCGCAATCTGATGAACAACAAGAAGTAAAAAGCGGAATGTGTTCCTGCAAGGGAGCAAAACAGAGGGGGCAGCAATGCCCCCTCTTCATTTCTAACATGCAGTCATGCGACCGGGCAGTGCGCATTCGCATTTCAGCCGTTCATCAGCCCGTGCTAATATTCGCGGCCATGCAGTGAACAACCACAAGCTACGCAGATGCCGGGATATTTTCGCGAGGTCCAGCAGGCGTTTGGGAGGGAAGTGTGACTACTGAAACCGACAACGTGACCCGTCAAGATCGGGTCGAAGAGTTGTATGCCGAATCCAGCGTTTGGCATGTGAATACTGGCGGCGAGACCATCCACGCCAAGCGCATGCCAGGCAAATTCCGAACTTTCAAATGGCTTGCCGCCTCCGTGTGGTTGATCTTCTTCTTCGGCCCCTATCTCCGTTGGGGCGACCGTCAGGCGGTGCTGCTCGACATCCCCAACCGTAAATTTCACATCTTCGACATCACCATCATGCCTCAGGACATCTGGATGTTGTCCCTGACGCTCCTGTTCTTCGCGATTCTACTCGCGGTGGTGACGTCGATTGCAGGCCGCGTTTTCTGCGGCTACTTCTGTTTCCAGACCATCTGGACCGACGTGTTCACCTGGATCGAGGACAAGATCGAAGGCAATCCCGCGCAGCGCCGCAAGTTGGACAAGGCGCCGCTCACCTTCGAGAAGCTCAAGGTCAAGGTACCGAAGCACGCCGCCTGGCTCGTCGTCTCCATGTTGACCGGCGTGTCTTTCGCGGCCTGGTTCACCGACGCCTTCGAGCTGTGGCAGGGCTACCTCACCCTGTCCGCGCCGATGGTCGCCTGGATCGTGCTCGCACTTTTTACCGTCGGCACCTATGGCCTCGCCGGTTTCATGCGTGAGCAGGTGTGCTTCTGGTTATGCCCCTATGCCCGAATCCAGGGCGTGATGTACGACCGCGAGACCATTCTGCCCGCCTACGACCGCAGCCGCGGCGAGCCGCGCGGCAAGATGAAGAAGGGTTCCCACGACCCCGAGAAAGGCGATTGCATCGACTGTGGCCAGTGCCTCGCGGTCTGCCCCACCGGCGTCGACATCCGCGACGGCCAGCAGGAAGGCTGCATCACCTGCGGCCTGTGCATCGACGCCTGCGACGCCGTCATGCAGAAAATCGACAAGCCGCTTGGGCTGGTCCGCTACGCCTCTTTCGACGAGCTGGAGGGCACGCCGGCCATTCCCCTGCACAAGCGCCCGCGCGTGCTGGTGTACATCACCATCCTCACATTGGCCGCGAGCGGTATTCTGTACGGCCTGTCGCACCTGGCGGGCATCGAGCTCAAAGTGCTGCACGAACGCCAGCCGCTGTTCGTGCAACAGAGTGACGGTTCGATCCAGAACAAGTACTATCTCAAAATTCTCAACAAGACCGACAATCCCGTACGCGTCACCTTGACCGCGGAAGGACCGGATCAGCTCCAGCTGGTCGGTGGCGGTGAGGTCGAGTTGCGGCCGGGCGACATCACGCCCCACACCGTTTACGTGCGGGTGCCTAGAAACCAGCTGCAGAGCGAGTCCACGCCGGTCATTTTCCGCATCCTCGCCAATGATGATCCATCCCTGGCGAGTGAACGGGAGAGCGTAATCTTCGGGCCCTAAGCCGGTCCGTACAGCCATCGAAGACGAGGGTCAGAGCCGTCATGAGCGAGAGCATCGACGTTTTGCACAAGGGGATTTCCCAATCCAGCAAGCGCGCATTGCGCAATCCCTGGGTGCTCGGATGGCTCGCCCTCGTCGCCGTGGTGCTCGGCGTGAACATCTTCATGATCTCCATGGCCTTCACCACCAGCCCGGGGCTGGTTTCCAAGGATTATTACGAAAAGGGCCGCAGCTACGAGCGCACGGTCCAGCAGCGCATTGCGTCACGTACCGCGCTCGGCTGGGAGCTCGCGCTCGACGTGCCCGAGCGCATCGTGCTGCAGCGTCCGGCGGCATTTCGTCTCCAGGTAGCCGACAAGGTGGGGCTGCCGCTCGCCGGTGCGAACGTTACCGTACACGCCTTCCGTCCCTCCGACGCCGATGCGGATTTTGCCATGCCGCTCGCGGAAGTCAGCGGCGGCCATTATGTCGGTGACCTGCAGTTTGCGCTGAAGGGCAAGTGGGACTTGCTCGTCGAGGTCAAGCAGGGTGAACACAGCTACCAGATCGCGCGCAATGTCTTCGTTGACGCGAACTGACGCCCTTACCGCGTCTCCATCCCAAGGCTGTTTCCACTGCGGGTTGCCCGTTCCCGAAGGCGAGGCCTTCGCGGAAACCATCGACGGGCAGGCACGCTCGTTCTGCTGTATCGGCTGTCAGTCGGTCTGCAAGTTCATCTACGACTCGGGACTCGAAGGTTTCTATCAGCGCACGCCGGACGGCACGTTGCTCGCGCCGCCGCCGCCGCCCCCCAGGGACGTGGCGCTGTTCGATCTCGAAGAGGTCCAAGAGGAATTTATCACCCGGTCAGGGGCCGAACGCAGCATTCACCTGCTGGTGGAAGGAATCCACTGCGCCGCCTGCGTATGGCTCATCGAGCGCACCCTCGGTCAAATGCCGGGCGTTCTCGGGGCGCGCGTCAACCTCAGCGGCAAGCGCGTGCAGGTCAGCTGGGACGGCGCCCGCGTCAAGCTTTCCACCATCATCCAGCGCCTCGGCGACATCGGCTATTCCGCGGTGCCTTATGACCCGGAGGCCGCGGAAGGCCGCCTGAAAAAGCAGGACCGCGACCTGCTGTTCCGCATGGCGTTCGCGGCCTTCGCCGCGTCCAACCTCATGTGGACTTCCATCGCCCTCTACTCGGGCGCATCCCAGGACGAGTTCCGCAGCCTGTTCCACTGGGTCGGCCTGGTACTCGCGCTGCCCACCTTGCTGTATTCCGGCTGGCCGTTTTTCAAGGGCGCGTGGACCGGGCTGCGTAACCGCCACCCCACCATGGACCTGCCCATTGCCCTGGGCGCCACGGTCACCTTCCTGTATTCGCTCTACATCACCCTCACGGGCAGCACCACGGGCGAGGTGTACTACGACACGGTGGTGAACTTCCTGTTCATCATTCTCATCGGCCGCTACCTGGAAGGCCTGTCCAGGCGCCAGGCGGTGGCCTCCACACAGCGCCTGCTCGACCTCCAACCCAAGGGCGCTACCGTGCTGCGCGAAGGCCGGGAAGAGATGGTGCCCATCCGCGCGGTGAAAGTGGGCGAGCTGGTATTGGTGCGCCCGGGCGACAAGATCGCCGTGGATGGTGAGGTGCAGGAGGGTCGCAGCGCGGTCAACGAGGCCATGCTCACCGGCGAATCGGTTCCAGTCGCCAAGACCCCCGGCGACAAGGTCTCCGCGGGCACCCTGAATCAGAGCGGTGCGTTGACCGTGCGCGTGGAAGCCACCCTGCGCAATACCGCCCTCGGCCGCATCATCCAGCTGGTGGAAGAGGCCCAGGCCTCCAAGGCGCCCATCCAGTGCACGGCCGATCGCATCGTGCCCTGGTTCGTGTTCGTCACCCTGGCGCTCGCCTCGGTGACCTTCCTGTTCTGGGTGGAGACCGACTTCGAGGTAGCCCTCATGGCCGCCACCTCCGTGCTCATCATCACCTGTCCGTGTGCGTTCGGCCTCGCCACACCCATGGCCATCGCGGTCGCCTCCGGGCTGGGTGCGCGCCACGGCATCCTGGTGAAGAACGGCGCAGTGCTCGAAACCCTGTCCAAGGTGGACCACGTGGTATTCGACAAGACCGGCACGCTCACCGAGGGCCGCATGCGCCTGACCGAGGTGGCCACCGCACCAGACCAGGAGGCCGATCGGCTGCTCGCTGCGGCGGCCGCGGTCGAGCGCCTGTCAGAACACGTCATCGGCAAGGCCGTGCTCACGGCCGCGAAGGAACGCGGCCTGGCGCTCCCGGAAGTCGCCGACTTCGAGAGCATGCCGGGCCTCGGCGTGCGCGCCTGGGTCGCCGGCGAGCGCGTGGTCATCGGCACCGAGAGCTGGCTCGCACACAACGGCGTGATCGATGGCCAAGCCTTCCAGGCGCCCGTCCAGCAGTGGGAGGCGCAGGGCACCACGTCCATCTACGTAGCTGTGGACGGCACGTGCCGCGCGGTGTTTGGCATCACTGACGAGCTGCGCGCCGACGCGCCGGCCTTGGTGGAGAGCCTGCGCCGTGCCGGAATCCGCATGACGCTGTTATCCGGCGATCGCCGCCGTGTCGCCGAAGCGGTGGCGGAACGCCTCGGCGGCATGAGTGTGATCGCCGAGGTGCTGCCCGAAGACAAGGACCGCGTCATCGCCGAGCTGCAAGCGCGCGGCGATTACGTGGCGATGGTCGGTGATGGCGTCAACGACGCCCCTGCCCTGACGCGAGCCCACGTAGGTATTGCCATCGGTTCCGGCACCGATGTTTCCGTGGAGAGCGCGGATATCGTGCTGGTCTCCAATGAACTCGACAAAGTGCGCTTGGCCATCAGGTTGTCGCAGCGCACCCTGCGCACCATCAAACAGAACATAGGCGCCTCGCTGGCCTACAACGTGGTGATGATCCCCCTCGCCATGGCTGCCTTCATCACGCCCCTGTTCGCAGCCGTCGCCATGCCGTTCAGCTCGCTGTTCGTAATAGCAAACGCCGCGCGCATTCGCACCCTGTTCAAACAGCAGGCGCGCGAGACCGCGCAAGCCCCGCGCGAGACGCGTCCGCTGGAGGTGAGATAGTGGAAGTCATCTACACGCTGGTCCCGGCGATGATCGTGTTGGGTCTGGTGCTGGTCGGCATTCTGGTATGGGCCGTCAAGAAGGGCCAATACGAGGACTTCGAAGGCGAGGCCAACCGCATCCTGCTCGACGAAGACGAGCCGCTCACTCCGCGGACCAGAAAAAAGGCCGACCCCAACTGGCCCGACGCGGACGAGGATTGAGGATCGCGCCTCACCGGACGCCATGAGTCCGGCGCCTCAGACCATCGTTTGACACGACAGGGGAGTCGCGGGCTGAGCCCGCGCAACACGTAATCAGGATAGTGGCGGCACGATCGAGCCGGGGCGCTAGCGCACCACCGGCACGTCCTGTAGCGGGCGGGTAAGGCGCTCGAAATCGGCAGGCAGGACGTACTGCAATACCTCCTTCTTGCGTTCGCTGATGGCCACGTCGAGACCGAGCCCGGGATAAAGCCAATGCTCCACCGGTTCATCGCCGGTCTCACGACGACGCTCGGCGGGGACGCCAAAGCGCTTTTCCACCTGTTCAGGCGACAGATTGACGGACGGCATGTAGGTGATGCTGTTTACCGGCAGGTCGCGCACCTTGGCCAAATCCTCCGGTGCGAGCGTCACCTTCTGCTCACCACTGCCCATGCGGCTGGCGCGAATGCCGCGTTCGTACATGGGTTCGAGCCACGCCTCGGGTACATCCACGCCGAGCACGGCCTTGGCGGACAGACCGCTCAGGGTTACCTGATCGACGTAGGCCTCCACCACGCGCTGCCCGCCCGGGGCATTGAACAGGGTCACTTCCGCGGTATGCCTGAGTGCGCGCTCGGCCTCGGTCAGTGTGCTCTCCCCAAGGGTGATGCCGAACACTCTGGTGTTTCCCGTGGCCGTCTTCTCGATCTGCCAGGGCAGATCGCGGGCCGGCTCCGGCTCCACCAACAGTGCGGGCAGGAACACGCCGAGCACGAAGGCGAGAACCACGAATCCCAGCACGCCCAGGATGATGCGCTTTTCCATGTCAGGCGGCCTCCACCTGCGGCTGCGGCAGACGTTCATGCACCCACTGGGGCATGTGACCGTGGGTCGCCTGTTGCATGGCGTCGGTCTCCAGGATGATCAACACCAGCACGGTCACCATCACCGGCAAAATGGTGGCGCCGAGGATGGCCCAGTGCTGCGGTTTGGGGTCGCCGCCGGCAAGCAGCAGGATCACGGCGACGAGGACGGACACCGCCGCCAGCATGATCAGAAACATCCGGCTGCGGCGTGCGGCTACCTGCCAATGGCCGGCCACGAACCAGGGATCGGCGTACAGCGAACGCCGTGCACGCACCAGCGTGTAGCTGAGCACACTCGCCGAGGCGATGAAGATGGGCAGCAATAGCAGCGGATACGACGTGGCCACGCCCAGCGCCGCGGCAAACAACAGGATGTGATTGGTGATCAAGTTGATAAGGAACAGTTCGTGCGGCTGACGTGCCCGCTTCTTATCCTGCTCCGAAATCTCGTGCGACATGCGCGCTCCCCCGTTCATGGCCGGTCCGCAAGGAAAAGCCGACCTCAAGCTGATCAGGACATTCTACGCGTGTTTGCCGGGACGCGGGACGGCAATAGGCGGTCTCAGCCCGGCGGCACGCGCAGCCAGAAGGTCACCGGGCCGTCATTGACAAGATGGACCTGCATGTCGGCCCCGAACTGCCCGCTTGCCACCGGCCCGTGGGTTGCCCGTGCCTGGGCAAGCACGTAGTCGAACCAGCGTTGGCCGTCGGCCGGCTCGGCGGCGGGCGTGAAGCTCGGGCGCATACCCTTGGCGGTGTCGGCGGCGAGGGTGAACTGCGGCACCAGCAGCAGGCCACCCTGTACGTCGCGCAGGCTCAGGTTCATGCGCTCTGCCGCGTCCGGAAAGACCCGGTATCCCAGCAGGCGCTCCAGCAGACGATCGGCCTGGGGCCGGCCGTCGCCCTGTTCCACGCCCAGCAGCACCAGCAGACCGCGGCCGATCTCGCCCACCACCTCGCCGGCCACCAGCACGCGGGCCTCGCTGACCCGTTGCAACAAGCCGATCATGCGAAGCGCTCGGCGAAGGCGTCGGTGGCCTCCACCAGTGCGCTGGTGTTGCCCGGTTCGGCGGCGGAATGGCCGGCGTCCGGGATGATACGCAGGTCGGCGCCGGGCCAGGCCTGATGCAACTGCCAGGCGTTCTCCACCGGGCAGATGACGTCGTAGCGGCCGTGGACGATGACCCCAGGGATGTCCTTCAGGCGGTGGGCATCCGCCAGGATCTGGTTGGGACGCAGGAAGCTGTCATGCACGAAGTAATGGCACTCGATGCGCGCCAGGGACAGGGCGGTGTAGGAATCGGCGAAGTGATCGATCACTGACTTGTTGGGGCGCAGGGTCGCCGTGGAGCCCTCCCAGATGGACCAGGCCTTGGCGGCGGCCATGCGGGTGACTTCATCGTCGTCGGTGAGGCGCCGGTGGTAGGCGCCCAGCAGGTCGCCGCGCTCCTCGGCGGGAATGGGCGCGAGGTAGTGCTGCCAGTGCTCCGGGAACAGGCGGCTGGCGCCCTCCTGATAGAACCAGGCGATCTCATGGGGCCGGCACAGGAAGATGCCGCGCAGCACCAGAGCGAGCACGCGCTCGGGATGGGTTTCCGCGTAGACCAGCCCCAATGTGGAGCCCCAGGATCCGCCGAACACCACCCAGCGCTCGATGCCCAGGTGCTCGCGGATGCGCTCCATGTCAGCCACGAGGTCTTGCGTGGTATTGGCCTCCAGGCTGGCATGGGGCACCGAGCGCCCGCAACCGCGCTGATCGAACAGCACGATGCGGTAGCGCGCCGGGTCGAAGAAGCGCCGGTGCCAAGGCTCACAGCCCGCCCCGGGGCCGCCGTGCACGAACACCACGGGCAGCCCCTGCGGATTCCCGCACTCCTCCACGTGCAATACGTGGGGCGGCGCCACGGCCAGCGAATGCTGCACGTAAGGCTGGATCTCCGGATACAGCGTGCGCGGCATGGGCGGTTCCTCTTTTCGGGACGAAGAAGAAGACAAAGCTATACCACGGGGGACACGAGGAACACGGGGTCAAGAACAGGAATTTCTTCAGGTGCAAGGACGTTGAGATGCGACGAGCGGTGGTAATGCACTGCTCGCCCATCCCTTGATTTCCCCGTGTTCCCCGTGTCCCCCGTGGTTACATCTTTTCTCAGTCCGTCCGCGACGCCTTCTTGCGGTCGTTTTCCTTGAGGTACTTCTTGCGGATGCGGATGGATTCGGGGGTGACTTCCACCAGCTCGTCCTCGTCGATGAACTCCAGGGACTGCTCCAGGGACATGCGGATGGGGGGGACGAGGATGATGTTCTCGTCCGAACCGGCGGCGCGCACGTTGGTGAGCTGCTTGCCCTTGAGGGGGTTCACCACCAGGTCGTTGTCGCGGGAGTGGATGCCGATCACCATGCCCTCGTACACCTCGTCGCCGTGGCCGATGAACAGGCGTCCACGCTCCTGCAGGTTGAACAGGGCGTAGCCGAGGGCCTTGCCCTGGCCGTTGGCGATGAGCACGCCGTTGATGCGCGTGCCGTAGGTGCCCCGCTTCATGGGGCCGTAGTGATCGAACACGCTGTAGATGAGCCCGGTGCCCTGGGTCGCGGTGAGGAACTCGGTGCGGAAGCCGATGAGGCCGCGCGAGGGGATGATGTAGTCGAGACGCACGCGGCCCTTGCCGTCGGGCAGCATGTCCTTCAGGTCGCCGCCGCGCGTACCGAGCTTCTCCATTACGCCGCCCTGATGCTGCTCTTCCACGTCGACGGTGAGCTGCTCGTACGGCTCCTGCTTCTCGCCGTCCACTTCGCGCACGATGACCTCGGGACGGGACACGCCAAGTTCATAGCCTTCGCGGCGCATGTTCTCGATGAGGATGCCAAGGTGCAGCTCGCCGCGACCGGAGACGCGGAACTTGTCCGGGTCGTCGGTCTCTTCCACGCGCAGGGCCACGTTGTGCACCAGTTCGCGCGTCAGGCGCTCGCGGATCTGCCGCGAGGTGACGAACT
>Ga0265293_10000098_pt1 | contig 197683 bp, 149 predicted proteins | sample Munlanlewell138R_FD_192505 | JGI IMG/M metagenome (GOLD analysis project Ga0265293, IMG submission 192505) | Leachate microbial communities from a municipal landfill in Southern Ontario, Canada - Leachate well 138R | ecosystem: Engineered > Solid waste > Landfill > Unclassified | place... | reverse complement strand
AATTCAGGGGAGCTATCCCAAGCTCGACTTCTTTAAAATCATCCACTTTCCCAGCCAATCGTCCCAGGACGTATCCAGCAGCGGGATAGTCATCCACTCTGGCATATAAACAATCAGATGTTTTTTTTACCACATATTCAGAATCGATATCGGAACGGTTGTGATGGATGTGTGCGTTGTTTTGGTGTGTGTTTTGACGTGCCAGTTGTGGCATGGAGACCCCCCTTGCTGTGAAAGCATAAAATGCAATAGTTGTGGAATGAACGCTGCAATACGGTGCAATGGGCGCCTGTGTCAAACGATGTAAAAATTGATTATTAAGATGATAAGAAACAAACATGGCATGCGCATTTCGAGTGGAATGTTTTATGAACACAGCGATTCTCCCCGCCAAAGATGCGCAAGATGGGGCACAACCGGGGACTCAGGTACCGGAAACGCGCGCGGCGAAATGCGCACGCAAGGGAAAGGGCGGTTCGCGTTCTCGCCCGTACGCAGAGCCGTCCGTACACATTGCAAATACGGTATGCTGCGGTCGCCGATGAAAACGAACACAATTAGCTGCTGGTGGTCCGGACATTTACACCGCCCCCGCGCCGCGTCTTTGCCGCGAATTTGAGACGCCCCACCCTTTCGGGCTACCATGCTCCCATGCGCTTTGTTTTTCACAAACCAACGCTCCTCCTCGCCTGTGCTTCGGCCCTGCTCGCTGCCGCCTGCGGTGCCCCTGCCGCGCCCCGCCACACCACGCCGTCCGCCGCGCCCCAAACACAGACACCGGGCCAGCGCCCCGCCGTGCGCCTCGACCCCAGCGAGGAGACCATCGCCCTCAAGGGCAACCAGAGCCCCGTGGCTGCGCAGTCCAAGGAGAGCACCGACAAGCGCATGCAGGGCTGGGACGTCACCGCCGAGAAGGTCCAGGCCGTGGCCGACATCGTGCGGCGGGCGGCAGCGCAAAACGGCATCGGCGCCGACCTGATTTACGGCGTCATCTGGGTGGAGTCGCGCTTCAACCCCAAGGCCGTCTCGCCGGTGGGGGCCCAGGGCCTCATGCAGCTCATGCCCAAGACAGCCGAGTACTTGGCAGGACTCATCTCCTGGAGCGGCAAGTACGACGCCTTCGATCCGGAGTTCAACATCGCCGCGGGCAGCTACTACATCGCGCGCCTCATCAAGCAGTTCGACGGCGACCTCGACCTGGCCTTGGCCGCCTACAACGCCGGCCCCACCAACATTCGCCGCTGGATGAACAACACCGGGCTGCCCAAAGTGTCCATTGAGTACTACACGATGGTGCAAACCGCGCGACACTACTTCGGCGGCGACGCACAGGGCCCAGGCGCGACACACAGCTCCGGTACCGCCGTGGCCGAGGCGGTCATCCCCTCCAGCGCCGCCCTAGATCGCCTGGGGCTCGCCATCCTCATCTCGGGATATTCGCTAAACGCCGTGGGGCGCGACCGGCCCAACGAAATCGAACCGCTCAACTAGCCAAGTAGGTCTCGATGGCCTTGGCGATGGTGCGCCAGGTCCACACGCGCTTCTCGTCGTCGACCTCGAGCACCGTGACGCGAAAGCCGAAGCGCTCGGAGCAAAAGCCCGTCAGGGGCACGACGCAGATGCCACAGGCGGCCAACAGGTAGTAGGCAAAGCGCTTGTCCGCGGGCACGCCCTGCACTTTTTCTTCGACAAAGGCGCGCGCCTTGGGGTTGGCGATGGGCAGGGTTTGGCGGTCGTTGAGCACGCCCTCGTCGAAGAGCACCGGCATGTAAAAGGCGCCCTGGGGACGGATGATGTGAATGCCCTTTGTCGCCTCGAAGATGTCCACGGCCTCGTTGACGCGGTGTTCGAAGGCGCGCAGGCGGTTCTCCATGTGGCCGGGGTAGCGCGGGTCGGACATCACGATGGGAATGGAGTGCTGCGGCAGGCTGGTGGAGCACACCTCGAGCATCTTGGCGTTGATGACGCTGGTGATGTACTCGGCGAAGTCTTGGTCGCGGTCCTGGTTGAACACCTCGATCCAACCACAGCGCCCGCCGGGCCAGGGGTACTCCTTGGAGATGCCCTTGAGCGCGATGCCCGGCACGTCGCCGATGACCTCAGAGAGGTGGGCTGTTTGGGCGCCGTTGTACAGGATGTTGCAGTAGATTTCGTCGGCGATGACCATCACCCGGTAGCGGCGGGCGATGGCGACGATTTTTTCGAGGATGTCGCGCGGGTACACCGTGCCGGTGGGATTGCCCGGGTTGATGAGCAGGATGCCGGCGATGGTGTCGTTGTAGCGGATTTTGTTTTCGAGCTCTTCGAGGTTGGGCATCCAGCCTTTTTCGGGCACCAGGTCGTAGGTCAGGTGCTCGTAGCCCGAGTGGGCGGCCTCCGCCGAGGAGTGCGTGGGATAAGCGGGCGACGGTCCGATGATGCGGGCCTCGCGCTTCATGGTGCCGAAGAGGCGCGCTACGGCGTCTCCTAAGCCGTTGAAGAAGATGATGTCCTTGGGGGTGATTTGGCAGCCGCCCCGGGCGTTGACCTGGCGACTCAAGAACTCGCGCGCTTCGAGCAGGCCTTGGGTGGCGGTGTAGCCGTAGGTCTCGTCGGTGGCCACGAGCTTGCCGATGATTTCTTTGATCCAGTCCGGCAGGGCCTCGCCCTTGTGCACCGGGTCGCCGATGTTCTCCCACGACTTCATCTCCACGCCCAAGGCGCGCAGGGTTTCGGCCACGGCCACAATTTCGCGAATTTCGTATTTGAACCGTCCGGCATCCGGGTGGACAATGCCTATTCTCAAGTATCTCATGTTGTTCCCGCCTCCAGCGTCGCGGCGCCGCCAACACCGGGCGCCACAAGTTCGCCTGGAAGCTATTATAAATGCGGCGACTTTGACAAGCGCTTCCCCAAAAAGATCGCCCCGCCTTGTTTCGCCCGGCTTCCACTCGCATAGATCGCCTGTTGTGAAGAGTGCGGAACTGCCACGGTGAATCCATTTTAAAATCAGTCCTCAGAATGGGGTGATTGGGCGGCAAAAATCGTCAACATCAGCTCAGCATCATCGAGGAGCTTGTAAACTGGTTTCTTGCCAGACAAGTGTTCGCTTTCGGTGATGATGATCGGCACCCCCTCGCCGCGCTTGTCCATAATGAAGCTCCGCTGACTGCCAATGGCGTTCACATTCATCGGGCAACGAGCCAGCAAGGAGCTGATCAATTCGTTCCGCGCGGATTGCCGCTCTGAAATGTTATCAATGGTCATGGTGTTGGGGATGGCACCGGGAGAGAAGATTTCCAAGCGATCCGAAAAGAGATGCAGGCGAATCTTGGAACCGTAAATGGAGTAATCCCTATGGGCGACTGCGTTGGCCACCGCCTCGAATACCGCATTCATGGAAAACTGAGGCGTTTCAATACGATTGGGTGCTTTTATGGCAAAGACCCGCATGTTCCGCTCCACAAACTTGCAGGCGTCCCGGATTTGCACATCAAGCGGGCCGGTGACGTCCTTTGCGTCCAGTTGATAGGCCGCATTGCGCTCAGTGCCTCGGTAACAAACCGCCTGAATAAACGCACTGGACATAAAAGACTCGGGTGCATCAGAGGCCAGCAAAATACCGCTCACCGTGGCGCGCATGCTGCCGTCTTCGTCTTTGGCGATGAGTCGCATCTTTTCGAGAAATTCCCGATCCATTTTGGGCGAAATCACCGTCCGAAAGCGATGCCATAACTCAGGGTTCAGAGCCTGGACTGTTGTGCCCGGAACGGTTTGTTCATCAAAACGGATCAGCCGCGCCTGACTGCGCTGCTGGAATAAGCGAGCGAGGACATCTGGCTTCATCTCGCGTTTGGAGCTACCGATTCGGCGGAAGTAGCCGTTGGGGCTTTTGTGGACAAACAGACTGCGGGGTACGTCGATTCGCAGAACGGCTTTCTCACCCCCTTGTTGATCGGGCACAATCAGTTTGCGCATGACGCAGTCAAGAGGCGGGTCAATGGCATCATTGCAGATGGAGCGAAGCCAGCCTTCAACGATGTCTAGTTTCTCCGGCGGTATCCCGGTAATCGCTTTGGATTTGTCGTCAACACCCATAACAATGATGCCGGATGTCGTATTTGCCATGGCCGCCAGTTCGTCCGCCATGCCGTCCTTGTGCGGGCCGACAACATTGTTGCCGCTGAATTTCACTTCCTTGAGTTCCAGAACAGAGTCCTCGCCCAAGGCAATTTGCTTGAGAAGATCAGTTATGCTTTCGTGCATATTATTCTCCCATTCGGGTTATTGCTTGGTCGTACCACATGAACAGTTTGGGGTCCTCTTTCAGGAGGCTGCTCGGGATCTTGCCCGCCATTACCACGCTGCCAGCGGCCCGAATGCGCCCCTTGCCGCGGCAATGCTCTCTTCCTTACTATGCGGGCGCACCCTCGCGTTGTTGCTACCCGACAGTGTACTCTCGTTACTGAGAAAAATCTTCCCAAGCAACCGCATCAGAGTGATTTGGAAAGGGATATGCAATCCATCCATGCGGGGGGAAACGAAGAAGAGGAGCGGTCAGGGGTGGTCAGGGGGCGATGCAGCGCCAGTTCTCGTCGGGGTGCGGGTTCGTGCCAGTGGGGCACTCGCTCCAGTTGCAATAACTGGCCTCGGGACCAGCGCAGTCGTAATCGAGCGCGCCGCAGCCGCAGTCGCAGGCGCCGTCTCTGTACCAATAGGAATCGCAGGTCCACTCAGCGGGTGCGGGAGGGGCGGGCACACAACGCCAGTTCTCATCGGGGTCTACCACGAGCCCTTGGTCGATGCAGGCGGAAGTGTAGCGGCAATAACTGCTCTCGGGCCCGGCGCAGTCGTAGTCGATCACACCGCAGCCGCAGTCGCACCACCCGTCGCCGTACCAATCGGGATCGCAGGTCCACTCAGCGGGTGTGGGAGGGGCGGGTACACAACGCCAGTTCTCGTCGGGGTGCGGCACGTTGCCATCATCACAATTGATCCATTGACAGTGGCTGTTCTCGGCCCCGCCGCAGTCGATGTCCAGCGCGCCGCAGCCGCAGTCGCAATCGTCGTCGCCGTACCAAGAGTCGTTGCAGGTCCAACCTGCGATCTTGCAGACATTGTCGACGCAAGCCATCTCACTACCGACGCAGTGGTCGTCCTCTAGGCACGCGACGCACCTGCCCCCCACGCTGAGATCGCAGAACGCGCCCCTGGCATGGCCCACACAATCGTCGTCGACGCTGCAATCTGGGGACGCCATGTAGCAGCGCCAGTTCTCACCGTCGACCGGTGCGGTGCCGCTGGGGCAATCGTTTTGGTCGCAGTGACTGGCCTCGGGCCCAGCGCAGTCGTAGTCGAGCGCGCCGCAGCCACAGTCGCAATCGCCGTCGCCATACAAAAAGGAAGAACAATTCCACTCAGCCGGCACGTATAAATACTCACAGCGCCAATTTTGGGTGGCGTCGGGGAGCTTGCCCAATGTGCAAAATATGTTGTCACATTGGAAGTTCTCGGGCCCAGCGCAGTCGTAGTCGAGCGCGCCGCAGCCGCAGTCGCATTGGCCGTCGCCGTACCGATCGGTAGGACAAGTCCAAGCATCAGATAGGCAAATGTTGGTTTTGGGGGCGCAAGATTCACCGTCCAGGCAGTCGCCATCCGCCAGACACGCGACGCACCTGCCGGTATCGACGTCGCAAAATGCACCGTTGGCGTGGCCCTCACAATCGGCATCGACGCTGCATTCTGGGTTCGCCATGTAGCAGCGCCAGTTCTCATCGCCGACCGGTGCGGTGCCGATGGGGCAATCGTTTTGGTCGCAGTGGCTGGCCTCGGGCCCAGCACAGTCGATGTCCTGCACGCCGCAGCCGCAGTCGCAGTAATCGTCACCGTACATGTGTGGCGGGCAGGTCCAATTGGGGGGCGTGGCCAGTGGTTCGCAGCGCCAGTTCTCGTCGGCGTTGGGATAGCTGAACATGCTGCAACCGTGATATTCGCAAGACCCGACGGTATCGTCTGCGCAATCGATATCGCGCGCGCCACAGCCGCATTCGCAGAGGCCGTTATCGTACCGAGCGGGATCGCAGGTCCACTCCGCCACCGGCGCGCAAAAGCCGCCGGGGCCACACACCGGCGCGCTGCTGTCGCAATCGTCGTCGTCGAAGCACAGATCAGGGTTGTTCAGGAAGGCGGCGATCTCAAAGTCGTTGATACACAAGGTGCTGACCATGTCGTCCAACAGCAGGACGACGTTGCGGAACCACGCGTGGAAGGGTGCGCCATAGGTGACGTCGATCTCCGTGACCTCCATGGTTCCCGATACCAGCAAGTAATTCATTATCTGCATCCCGGATTGCACATGAAGCATGAAGTAGTGTTCGGTGGTGGTCGCCAAATCGACCATGCCCGGCGCGATGACGTTCGGAAGGAACCCGATGATCAGGTCAGCCATCGCGTCACCAATCTCGAACTCCCCATGATAGATGAGCGGATCATTGCGACCTCCCATGGACTGGTAGTTCTGACCAATCAGGACCGGCGTCCCTTGGGCATCGCACCTGGCCTCGCAGGTGTTGTCGTTGCAGACATCGACACGGCCGGGGCAGTCTTCATCTTCTGCGCACATGACGCATTCGCCGGTGGCGACGATGCAAAGGCCCAAGCCGGGCTCGGTGCAGTCGGCGTCGGAGGCGCAGCCTGGGGGCGCAGTCTCGGTGTCGCCCGGATCATCGGTCTCCGTGTCGCCCGGGTCATCGGTCTCCGTGTCGCCCGGGTCATCGGTCTCCGTGTCGCCCGGGTCATCGGTCTCCGTGTCGCCCGGGTCATCGCTGGCGGTATCGCCCGGGTCATCGCTCGCCGTGTCGCCCGTGGGGTCGCTCGCCGTGTCGCCCGGGTCATCGCTCGCCGTGTCGCCCGTGGGGTCGCTCGCCGTGTCGCCCGGGTCGGCATCCGCGCTCCCTTTTGAATCCTTGTCGCAACCCGCGGACAGCAGCAGTGCCGCGAACAAGGCGCCCAACAGAGCCATTCTCTTTGCCATTGCATCCTTCTTTCGGTGGTTTTCGCATCCGTTCAAATGCGAAACAGAAAGCGCCGATGTCGGCGTTTTCAATTGTCGGTCATGCCCAAATAGTGCCGCCTTTCCGCGCGCCCGTCAATCGCTTTACGTTTTATCCGGCGTCTTCGTGCCGCGGGAAAACGGCGGGGCGGTACCCCCGTGTCTGCCCTGTAATGCCGCGGAGAAAAACGTAGGGGCGGTACCCCCGTGTCCGCCCTGTAATGCCGCGGGTATTCGGCAGAAAAAAATCTTTTTTGCGCTTCGCAGGAAACTTTTTCGAAAAGCGGCCGATGTATCCAGTGGCGGAAACGCGCGCAGCGTTGTTTCGGGTTGAGCATGCGCGCACCGAGGGTGTTATATTGGAACGAGCGTTCGAGTTGCACGCCTTGGTGCGGCAGGCGCCTACTGCGGAGACACTGTTGCCCGCTATCGGCGCTTGGTTTGACGGCGTATTTCGCACGACGCTAACCTCTCGGGGAGTTGACGCTGAGCGGATTCCCCGGTTTGAGAACTTGGAGGGAGAGCAGACCATGTTGGCCGAAACCTTGGGGTACATCCTGGACGAAAGACACGAGAAGGGCCTGCAGGAGGGCCTGCAGAAGGGTGAAGCCCGAGGGATCGCCAAGGGCCTGCAGGAGGGCGAAGCCCGGGGGATCGCCAAGGGCCGTGAGGAAGGTGCATTGTCGATCCTATTGCGGCAAATCGAAATTAAATTTGGCACTATTGAAAAGGCTGACAAAGACCGCCTCTCACAGCTCGACCACGACCAAATCATCCGCGCCTCTGCCCGCATTTTAACCGCCACCACCCTTGAGGAGATTTTGTAGCCGCAAGGGCAAGGGCGGACACGCAGGTACCGCCCCTACACCGTGAGATGTTTCACGGCATGAAAAACCCGCCTGGGCGCAGTTCGATGCGAGGGAGAAAACAGGTCTGCACATATGTGCAGAGGTTAACCCATTGAAATCATTACACATTATTTTACGTTTTTGAAATTCGGCCAAAAATTGTCCCGTCAGGAGACAGATATTGTCCCGTTTTGGGCGGCGTTTTTTGCCAGGTATCCACCCTGCGGAGATGCCCCTACACCGGCAATCGATATGTGACTGAAATGAATGCGGGGCTTAGCCGTTGAAGCGGGGATAGCAGCCCAGGAGCAGCATGCTGGGGGTGAAGGCGCGCACTTTGTCGAGCACCTCGAGCACCTTGGCGTCCTGATCGGAGCCCTCGAAATCCAAGAAGAAATTGTAGGTGCCACTCTCGGTTCGGTGCGGCATGGAGGCGATGCGGGTGAGGTTGATGTGCGACTCGGCGAAGATGCGCAGGGACTCCAGCAGCTCGCCGGACTTATGCGCCGTGGCAAAGACGATGGAGCACTTGTCGCCCGGCACCTTCGAGGGCTCGCGCGAGAGCAGCAGGAAGCGCGTGGAGTTGGTGGGGTCGTCTTCGATGTGCTCTTTGAGGATTTCGAGGTCGTAGATCTGGGCGCAGAGGGGCGAGGCGATGGCCGCGGCACGCGTCTTGGCGGTGTTGAGCATGCGCGCCGCACCCGCCGTGTCGTAATAGGGTCGCGGCTCCAAGCGGTTGCGCTCCAAGAAGGCCGCGCACTGGGCCAGGGCCTGCGGATGCGAATACACCTCGCGCACCTCGCGGTAGTCGGTGCCCTTGGCCACCAGCAAGCAGTGGTGCACCGGCACAATCGTTTCGCCGATGACCTTGAGCGTTGTGTGGGTGAGCAGGTTGTTCACCTGTGTCACGGCGCCCTCCAGGGAGTTTTCGACCGGCACCACGCCGAAGTCGAACGCGCCCTCGGACACGCCCTCGAAGACCTCGGAGAACTTCGCGCAGGGGATGTAGGCGCTGCCCGGCATGAACGCCCGCGAGGCCATCTCGCTGTAGGCACCGTGTTCGCCCTGAAAGGCCACCAGGGGCAGTTTGCGCTCTTGGAGATTTTTGCTCTCGTCCATGATGCGCTGAAAGAGCTGCTCGATAAAGCTCTCGTCCAGCAAGGCGAGGCGCGAGCGCTGGGCGTGTTCGATCACCGCGGCTTCGCGCTCTTCGTCCTTGGTGGCGGTCTTGAAGGGCCGGGTGCGCAAGGACATCTCCATGCGGGCTTCGAGGAGCGAGACCAACTCTCTATCGATTTCATCTATGCGTTTGCGAATGGCTTCGAGTTTCATTTCATTACCTCGGTTTTTGGGTTGTGGCGTTGGTCGCCCGCGACATTGCGAGCAAATCGGCCAGACCAATGGCCGTCATGGATTCTAAAATGGGGGGAAAGCGCAGGCCGATGCACGCATCGTGACGGCCGCGCACTTCGAGCACGTCGGGCTCGCCGGTCTTCAGGTTCACCGTGTCTTGGACCATGCCGATGCTCGACGTGGGGCGCACGGCCACGCGAAAGACGATGGGGTTGCCGTTGGTGATGCCGCCGTTGATGCCACCGCTGTGGTTGGTGCGGGTGGTGCCGTCGATGTGCACAAAGGGATCGTTGAATTGGCTGCCCCGCATCTTGGCACACGCGAAGCCCGTGCCGAACTCAATGCCCTTGACGCCGGGCACCGAAAACATCAGGTGGCTCAACACGGCTTCAACGGAGTCGAAGAAGGGCTCGCCCAGGCCCGCGGGGACGCCCTCCACGCGCACCTCCACCAAGGCGCCCACGGAGTCCATCTCGCGCTGCGCTGCCACCGCGGCCGCCACGGCATCCTTTTCGCCGCCGGCCTCCAACACCTGGGCGGTGATCTTCATGTCGCCCAGCAGTTTGCGCGCCACCACGCCAGCCGCCACAATGCCCACGGTGATGCGGCCCGAAAAGTGCCCGCCTCCGCGGTAGTCGTTGTAGCCGCCGTGCTTGCGGTAGGCCGCGTAATCGGAGTGCCCCGGCCGCGGCGTGTTGCGGATGTTGTCGTAGGAGCTCGGGTCTGTGTCCGCGTTGTAAAACTGAATCATGATGGGCGCGCCCGTGGTGGTGCCCTCAAAGACGCCGTTCATGATGTTGGGAATGTCTTTTTCGGCCCGGGGCGTGGTGCCGGGTTTCCCCGCACGGCGCCGCTCAATGTCGGCGGAAAAATCGGCCTCGGAGAGCGGAACGCCGCCCGGACAGCCGTCGACGCTGATGCCGACGCCCTTGCCGTGGGACTCGCCAAAAATGGTGACGCGAAATAACCTGCCAAAGCTGTTCATGAGATGTGTACCCCTAGCGCTGTCAAATCCGAGAAAAAACCCGGATAGGATTTGTGCACGGCGTCGTCGCCGCGAATTGACAATGGCCCTTCTCCGGGCAGCGCCGCCACGGCACAGGCCATGGCGATGCGGTGATCTCCGTGGGCGTCCACGGTGGCTGCGCGCGGCCGACCGCCAGTGATGTGCAGGGTGTCGTCTTGCACGGACAAGGCGATGCCCATGTGGCCGAATTCGCTCTGCAGTGTTTGGGCGCGGTCGCTCTCCTTGGTGGCGAGCCGGTGCACCCCCGCGATGCGCGATGTCCCCGCGGCGTTGGCGGCCAAGGCCACCAGGGGCGGGAAGAGATCGGGGCAGTGGGCCGCGTCGAAATCAAACGCCTGCAGGGCGCCTCGGCGCACCGTGACACAGTCGCCGTCGATGTGCACGCGGGCACCGCACTGGGCCAGGGCGTCGAGGATGGCGCGGTCGGCCTGGGTGGACTGGACGTTTAGACCGCACACGGAGACCGGCCCGGACAAGGCGCCGGCCACCAGCAAGAACGCCGCGCCCGACCAATCGCCGGGCACCTGGTAGCGCAGGGGCGCGTAGGCTGTGTTGCCCGCAACGACGTAGTTTTCAAGTCGCTCGTCGGCCTCAATTTGGGCACCGGCGCTGCGCAGCAGGTCGAGGGTCATCTGCACGTACGGGCGGCTCTTGAGCCCGGGCGACTGAATGCGCAGCGGTTGGGCAGCGCGCGTGGCCGCCATGAGCAACCCCGTGAGAAACTGCGAACTCGTGGTGCCGTCCACCGCAACCTCGGTGCCCCGCAGCGGTCCCTGGATGTCGAGCGGTGGGAAGCCGCCTTCGGTGTGACACGTCGCGCCCAGCGCGCGCAGGGGCGCCACCACCATGTCGACGGGACGCCGCAGCAATGAGCCGCGCGCCACCAAACGGTGGGGGCGATCTTCGAGGGCGGCGATGGCCGAAAACATGCGCAGGCACAGGCCGGATTCGCCGCAGGGGATCTCGACCTGGGGCGCATTGACACCGCTGTGCACGACGAGCTCGTTGGGGTGGCGGGTGATGCCGGCGCCTAGGGCCAAGGCGGCGCCCAAGGCGCTCTCGATGTCGTCGCAGAGGGCGCGGGTGTTCAATTGGATGCGGTTTTCGCCGGGGATGAGCGTCGCCAGCGCGATGGCGCGTTGGGCCATGCTCTTGGAGGGCGGCGCGTTCAATGTGCCGCTTGCGGTTCCCGGTGTGACGTGTTTCATCGGCGTTCAGTCCCTGGTTTTGGGGCGGCGTACACCGCCGTCTCGGCATCTTACATGCCGGTCATTTCCCTGTATATGCCTTTCAAATGCGCCAGCGTGTACTGTCCCGGTGCCGTGGCAGAGGCCGCATCCAACGCGGCGAATGTAAACGGCGCACCGAGGAAGGGGGCCGCAACGCGGGTGATGCGTCCGGGCGCTCCCATGCCGATGGCCAATACAGGCCGCGTACTGTCCATCAGCCCCAACAGCCGCGCGGCGTCGGCGGGGGAGTGGGCCTGGCACGCCACCTTGGCGCAATCGGCCCCGCGGGCAAAACACGCGTCGACAATTTCGCGCAGGGTTCGCTCGTCCGGCGTGGCGTCGTAGTTGTGATACGAGACGATAACGCGGCGGTGCAAAGCCCGCGCCTGCTGCAAGACCGCCGTGCAAAACGCGTCGTCGGCCTCGACCTCGATGTCGACCCAGTGCGCCCCGGCTTTGAGGGCGTCGATGAGCACCGCGGCGCGCTCGGCCTCGGAGCGGTTGGGCGTGGGACGACAGGTGGCCAGCGTGGGCAAGTTTGTGCCGAAGAGCCGCGCCAGATCGCCGTCGCGCAACACCATGCCGTCCAGGCGGATCTCGGCCATCTCGAGCTCGGGCTGCCGCAGGAGGCGACACACCACATCGGCATCTTCATGCAACAGGGAGACGCAGATCATCGAGTGTCCTTTCGAGTTCGTCGTAGGCGATGGGCACGGTCACCGCGTGGCCGATGGCGTCGAGCAACACGTAGTTCACGGTGTCGCTGGCGCGCTTTTTGTCCTTGCGCATGGCGTCCATCAGCGCGCGGCGGGGCACGTCGGCAGACACCGGAAGCCCGATGCGCCGCAGTACGTTTTCGATGCGCTGCGCGTCTTCGGGGGCGAGCATTTGGCGCTGCACCGACAGATGTGCCGCCACCACCATGCCGATGGATACGGCAAACCCGTGGGGCATCTGCGTGCGCTTTTCAACGGCGTGTCCGTAAGTGTGCCCCAGGTTGAGCAGGCGCCGCTCGCCGGTTTCAAACTCGTCGCGGTTAACGATATCTACCTTTACTTTGGCCGCCCGGGCCAGCACCTCGGCCAGGTGCCCGTCGCGCTGGGTGGCGACCAATTGCGGACCGTGCGCTTCGAGGCGCGCGAACAGCTCCGCGTCGGCGATGAGCCCCGACTTGACCACCTCGGCGAGCCCGTTGACGAACTGCTGCGCGGGCAGGGTGGCCAACAGCGATGTGTCGTTGATCACAAACGCGGGCTGCCGGATGGTGCCCACCATGTTTTTGTAGCCCTGGATGTTCACGCCGTTTTTGCCGCCGATGGCTGCGTCGACCTGGGCGAGCACCGTGGTGGCCACAAAGCCGCAGGGCAGTCCGCGCAATAGGGTTGCGGCCACAAAGCCCGCCAAGTCGGTCACCATGCCGCCGCCAATGCCCACGATGAGCGCGTCGCGATCGATTTCGGCGGCGATGAGGCGCTCGTAAATGCGTTCGACATCGGCGAGGTTTTTGCTCGACTCCCCCGCCGGCACCACGACCACATCGTCGGCAGCGGGGAAGCGCGCCCCGTGGTGTTGAAACACGTTTTCATCGGTGATGATGAAGAGCCGCCGCGCCCCGCGCAGTTCGGCGAGGGCATTGATGGACCCGTCGACGTAAATGGTGCTGCGCCCATTGCGGCCGTCGATGTGCAAGGGGCTCATCACGGCAGGGACTCCATGGCGTGCTGCAGCGCGCGGATGTTCTTCATGTAGCGCACGAAGAGCTCGGGCGGCATGGACTGCTCGCCGTCGCACAGCGCCTCGTCGGGACAGGGATGTACCTCAACGGCCAGACCGTCGGTGCCGCTGGCAATGGCCGCCAACGACATGGGCTCGATGAGGCTCAGGCGCCCCGTGGCGTGGGTGGGGTCGACGATGACCGGCAGGTGCGAGAGCTGACGCGCCGCCACCATGGCGCTGAGGTCCAGCGTGTTGCGCGTGTAGCGCTCGAAGGTGCGGATGCCGCGCTCGCACAGCACGACATTGGGGTTGCCCTCGCTCAAGATGTACTCGGCGCAGTTGAGCCACTCCTCGATGGTGGAGTACATGCCGCGCTTGAGCAGCACCGGCCGCTCCTGGCGCCCCACTTCGAGCAGCAGCGAAAAGTTTTGCATGTTGCGCGCGCCGATTTGCAGCATGTCGACATATTCGGCGACCCACGAAACATCGCGCGTGTCGATGACCTCGGTCACTGTGGGCAGGCCGGTGATCTCCGAGGCCTTGCGCAGTATTTTCAGGCCCTCCAAGCCGAGTCCCTGAAAGGCATACGGCGATGTGCGGGGCTTGAAGGCGCCGCCGCGCAACATGTCGGCGCCCGCCTCTTTCACGGCGATGGCGGCTTCAATGGTCTGCTTCTCGCTCTCGACGCTGCACGGGCCGGCGATGACCACCAGGCGATCGCCAAAGACCGCGGTACCCGCTTGCACCAGCGTGCGTTTTTTGTTCCCGAGTGTTGCCATTTTCAAGTTTTTCATTTCGTCACTCTTTCCATACGTTGGGTTCGCGTTTTGTAACGCGTTTCATTTTTTCGACAAAGGGCGAAAGTGCTCCCGCGCTCTTCTTCATGCGGCGCTCCCTCCGCCCGTGTCCACTGCCCACGAAATCACATTTTCAATGATGCGACCGCCGCAGGGCGTCAGGATGGACTCCGGGTGAAAGAGCACGCCAAACGCCGGACGCGTGCGATGCGCTGCGGCCATGGGAATGTCGCCGAGGGATGCCAGGGTCGCAAACAGGCGATCGTCCGGATATGCCGCCAGGGCGTGATAGCGCCCCGCGACAAACTCCTTTCCCAAGCCCCGAAAAAAGGGCGCGTCGCCGTGGACCAAAATGCGCGACGCTTTTCCCTGCGCGATGTCGGGGCTGCGCATCACGGTGCCGCCCAAGGCCGCGACGATGGTTTGGTAGCCCAGGCACACCCCGAAGATGGGCACCGCCTCGGGCACGCGCTGCACCAACGCGAGACCGCATCCCGCGGTTTGCGGCGTTCCGGGACCGGAGGAGATCACCAACAGGCGCGGCTTGGGCATGTCGTCCAGCATCTGCAAGAGCGCCTCCACCGGCGTGTCATTGCGGCAAACCACCGTGGGGCAATCGCGCTTGGCAAACTCATCGACGAGGCTGGCGGTGGCGGAGCCCTGGTTGTCGATGAACAAGACGTGGGGCGTGATGCGGGACTGTTCTGGGGAACGCGCACTCATGAGGCACCTCCCTCTGCCGCAGCGACGGCGCGCAACAGTGACATGGCCTGGGCGCGTGTCTCCGCACTCTCCGCATCGCCATCCGCATCGAACAGCACCGCGGCGCCGACGCGAACATAGGCCTGGTCGTCGCGCACCAACACCGCCCGCTCGACGGTGGCCGTGTCCAATGCGCCATCGGAGGTGAGGTAGCCCACCGCACCGCCGTAGGGCCCGCGCTTGTCATGTTCGCGTTCTCGCAGCAGCTTGGCGGCTTCGATTTTGGGCGCGCCCACCAGGGTGCCCACATTGGACGACGCGAGCAGGGCGTGCAGCGCATCGCGATCGGGGTGCAGCTCGCCTTCCACCACCGACACCAGGTGCATGGCATTCTCGTAGCGCTCCATCTGCAACAGCGATGTGACGGTGCGCGTGCCCACGCGGCTGATGCGCGCGATGTCGTCGCGTGCCGTGTCCACCAGCACCATGTGCGCGGCCACCGCTCGCGCGTCCAGCTTGAGCTCGGCTTCGAGGCGGCTGTCGAGGTCGCCATCCCACTCATCCCGCAGACCCCCGCCCCGATAACGCGTGCCCGCAATGGGGCGCATGGACACCCGCGGCGGCTGCCCGTACACCCGCAGACTGCTCGCCGGTGCGGCGCCGAACAACGCGAACCGCGGCGTCTGCACATAAAAGAGATACGGACTCGGGTGGCGCTGTCGCAGGACGCCGTAGGCGCGAAACGCATCGCGGCACGGCATGCCAAACGTGCGCGACGGCACAATTTGAAAGACATCTCCGCACGTGATGTGCGCCACGATGTCATCCACAAGTTGGGCATACTCCTCGTCGTCGATGTCCACGCTCACCGCCGCGTCCCAATCGCTCAGCAACACCGCCGCCACGTCGCGCGGTGCGGCAGGAGAGATGCCCGCGATCACATCCACCAAGCCGTCGGCGCGGCGACCGTCCTCGGCGTAGCGCTTGTCGAAACTGGTGGCGTGATAACCGTGAATCAACACGTGCGCCGTGCGGGCTTCGTGCTCGACCACCACCGCGATCTCCGGCAGGTAAAACACGAAGTCGGGGAAGCCGTGGCTGTCTCGCTGGGCGGGGGGCAACGCCTCCAAGCAATCGATGTGGTCGTAGGCCAGCACGCCCGGCAGGTGCAGGCGCTTTTGCGCATCGTCGCTGCCCAGGTTCCAGCCGTGGGCAAACAGGCGAATGACATCTGCGGGCATGGGGGCTGGCGCCGAAGATGCCGAAGGAGCGTCGGTGGTTGTGCGAAAGTCCACGGTGAGGTCATCGCCCTCTTCGCGTATCGCTCCGAGATTTTGCAACGCCGGACGCAAGGCCGCGATGGCCCCTCGACCGTTCACCGTGAGGGCCTGTATCGACACGCTCCGGTCGCGGCATTCCAGGCGCACGGCATTTTGGATAAACAACAGGCTCTGCGTGTTGTTGCGGCCGTTTCCCGCTGCCGACTCCAAGAGCAACGTGTCGTTGCGCGTCCCTGCGAGCGATTGAAACAACGCGTGGGCATCCGCCCGATAGGAACCGCTGCGCAAAACAGTGTAGGCACTGGGTTTGTTTTTGTGCCGCATCGCTCCATTTCCTTTTGCCAAAAAAAAAGGCCCACCATCTGGTGAGCCTCTTGTTGTTTTGATTGTAAATTTAATCAGTGCAAACCATGGCCCACCGCGGTTGTCGCGCCGCGAAAATAACCATAATAATTGTTTGCAAACAAATTGTTCATGCCTCCCTCTATAATCATTTGAATTTCGCGGTCAAGCATTCTCCGCGAAAGACTTCGTTTTTTTACGCGGACGCATTCACCCGGTCCGCCGCTGCAAAATACAACGGCGACCCGACGCCAACAGGGCTTATAATGAAAGACATAAAGACATTCGGTGCGACGCCCCGCACCTGCGCCAAGGAGGTCCTGTGATGTCACAAACCCGTTTTCATCCGCCGCTGTCGGTGTGGCGCTGCGCCGCTTCCTGTCTCGCCCTGGGGCTGCTCTTGCTCGCGGGCTCAGGCGTGCACGCCGACGAATTCGACATGGACGACGAGCTGCTCAACGCCGAGCTCGACAAAGGACAAGCCCTCATCTTGGTCACCATCGAAAACAAAAACGGGCAACCGATGGAGGGCGTCATCGTCTCGGTGCGCAAAAACCGCGTGCCACAAACCACCTCCTACGTCTCCAACACCCGCGGAAAAATCGTCCTCACCGTCCCAATCAACGCCGTCTACACGCTCTCCTTCTTGTCCCTGGACAGCTCGGTGAAGAGCCACGAAGAGCGCTTCGAAATCGACCGGCGCGAAGACCAGCGCCACTCGCTCATCATGACCTACGATCCCCCCACCTCGAGTACGTTCATTCTCAAGGGCGTCTCCTTCGAAACCGGCAAGGCCATCCTCACCAAGGCGTCCTTCGCCCGCCTCAAACCCCTGCTCGAATACCTCACCCTCAAACCCGACATCGGCATCGAGCTCTCCGGACACACCGACAACGTCGGCGACGACGACGCCAACCTCCGCCTCTCCGACGAGCGCGCCAACGCCGTCAAAAGCTGGCTCGTCTCCAATGGCGTTGCGGCCGAGCGCATCTTCGCCGTCGGTTATGGCGCCGAGCGTCCCTTGGCCGACAACAGCACCGCCGCAGGCCGCAGCCAAAACCGCCGCACCGAAGTGCGCATCATCGACTAATCTAATCGGGATTGCCGTGCCTAACGCGGCGCGCTGGAGATGCCCAGGGGGACTTCGAGGGCGGGGCGGATAATTTCGGCCAACTCATTCATGTCGACCGGCGTCGTGAAAAAATGATGGACGCCCAAGGCGTACAAGAGCGCCGCATCTTGGCTGTGGCCCGCGCTCGACACCACAACAATTAACATATCGGCGAAGTCGGGATCGCCCGCACAGGCCGCCACCACTTCAAACCCATTCACCACCGGCAGGGCCTGGTTGAGGATGAGCACCCGGGGCTTTAATTTTTGCAGCATGTCCAAGACCGTGGCGCCGTCCGCCGCCGAATAAATGCGACTGCCGGGCACCGCGGATTTGGCCAGGTTCATCACCTCGGTGCGAAAGGGCTCGCTCTCGTCGGCCACCAGCAGACGCCCCCGGGCGCCAGAGGGGGTGGAGCGAAAGGCGCCGTGGGGATTGGTGGAGATGCGGTTGCGGGAAGGCGTGGATTTTCGGTGCGCTGTGGGTGCCCCCGAGCGGCGCGCAGGGCGGGTGGCGGCGCGTCCATTGGGAGTGGCTTGCTCGCTGACCATGTCGCGCAGCGCGATGAGGTCGTCGAGGAAGTCGTCGCTGCTCTGGTAACGCTCGCGCGGGTCTTTGGACATCGCCCGCAAGATGACTTCGTCAAATGCCTCGGGCAACCCCGGTCGCCGCACCGACGGATGCACGGGCATCTCCGCGATGTGCTTTTGCAATATCTCGACCCAGGAGTCGCCGCCAAAGGGGATGGAGCCGGTGATCAGCTCGTAAAAGGTGGTGCCCAGCGAGTAGATGTCGACCAGTGGAGAGCGATCGGCGTCCGGGCGCCCCTCCACCAGCTCCGGCGCGATGTACGCGGGTGTTCCCGCCAGGGTGCGCATGTCGTCTTCGAGTTGCACGTCGCGCACCAAGCCAAAGTCCATGATCACGGCGCGCATGGGATCGATGGTGAGCATGATGTTGGCAGGCTTGATGTCGCGGTGCACCGCGTCGGCGCGATGAATGGCCGAGAGACCGTACAACACGTGGATCATGATGTCGGTGGCGTCTTCGACGGGCACAAAGAAACCGCGCCGGTTGTGCGAGTCGATGAGGTTTTCAACGGTTTCGCCGTCCAGGTACTCCATGACGAAGTACGGGGTGCCCGCGTCCTCGCCGTAGGCAAAAATTTGCGCGACATTTTCGTTGCGGATGGCGGCCATGGCGATGGCCTCGCGCTTGAACCGCACGGCGCACTCCACCGAATCGGCGAGCTCGGGCAGCAAAAACTTCACCGCCACTTTGCGTTTGAGCATCAAGTCTTCGGCCATGAACACCGTGCCCATGGCGCCGCGTCCCAGCTCGTTGAGTAGGCGGTACTTGCCCTCGAGCACCACGCTGCTGGGCAACACCGAGGAGCGCTCGGCATCGTCGGGCAGGGGCAACTCTACGCGCACCGCCGGCGCCTCTGAGGCCGCTTGTGGTCGCACCGAAATATGGCGGCGCGAAACCCGGGGATAACCGGTGGTGGTGCTGGTGATGCTGTCGATGGTTTCGAGCGCGGAGAGCGACGGGGGTGGGGGCGACGACGCCGAAGATACCGGGGCGGGCCGAGACGAACGCTGCAACGGCGCGACCGGTGTCGCCGATTGGGATGTCCGCCCGAAGGCCTCTTTTTCGCGACAGCGCAAGCAGCGGGTCTCGTCGTGAACCTGCGCAAACGGTGCGCCACAAACTTCACATCTCATTTCAAAGTTCCACTCATCCGACTCGTTTCACAATGTTGTATTTTCCTACAGCCACTTGCGGGCTTCGGGCGATAAATACGGGTTGTGATGTCGTTCAAAACCAATGGTCGTCGACGGGCCGTGACCGCTGTGCGCGCGCATCTCATCGTCGAGCACAAAGAGGCGTTCGGTCAATGACCTCAAAAGCTGAGGCCCATCGCCACCAGGCAAATCCGTTCTGCCAATTGAACCGTAAAATAGTGAATCACCTACGAATAAGTCTTTGTCAAACAGAAAACAAACGCCTCCCGGTGTATGTCCCGGCGTGTGTATCACTTGCGCCACAAGCGCCCCAATCTCAATGGATTGACCGTCCACCAAAGGCTCAAAATGAGTGGGCACCACAAAGGTCTCGGACAAGCCAAACATCTGGGCTTGGGCGGGCAGCGAGGCGAGCACCGGCGCCTCCTCGGGGTGGATGAAAAAGGGCACCGACAGCGCGTCGCAGATCGCCTGCACAGCGCCTACGTGATCGATGTGACCGTGGGTATTGTAGACGCCCTGAATCGACACCCCGTGCCTGTGGGCTTCGGCGAGCAGGCGCTCTGGATCAGAGCCCGGGTCGATGAAGATGCCCTGGCGGCTGGCGTCGTCCCAAACCAGGTAGCAGTTTTCGGCAAAGGGCCCGTTGACGATTGTTTCAAAGCGAAAGCTCATGCGCACATCCTGTTGTCTAAAATGCAAAGACCAGTCCCAGCGAAATGGCCGGGAGCCAGCGGTATCGAATGTCTTTGCCGCGGTCCCAGTCGTAGACGTCTTTGTCGTAACGCTCGTACATGGCGAGCGCCTGCACTTTGAGGCCGAGGTGCTCGGACATCATGGTCACCGCGCCGCCGCCTACGCCAACCAACCAAGCGTTCACCGCCACGTATCCATTGAACGTCATCCCGGTAAACGACTCGGTGGCGCCGCCCCATTCGAAGTGCCTGCCCCCGCCCACCAAAATGTACGGCGCAAAGCTATAAGAGCGGATGAGGACGAATTTCAAAAAGGGGAAGACGCGCAGCGCTTGCGGATAGGACACATCGCCCCAGGTGGCCTGGTAGTACACCTCGAGTCCCGGTGCCAGCCGCGATACGACGTAGTAGGCGAAGTCCGCGCCGATGCCCAAAGAGAATGCCCCCGCGTAGCCGCCGAAGCCCAGCCCCAGCGACAACTCCATATCGCCGCGGCCATAGGGCTTGGGCTCCTCATCGGCTTGGGCGACACGCACCGAGGGTTCGTGGGAAGCGGGCACATGTGGCGTGGGCGTCAGTGAAGCGGCGGTGGGCCCCGTCGGCGTATCGAGCGAGAACGGGCGAAGGTGATCCACATCCGTCCCGTCGTCATCGATGTCATCCGCAGCAACGCCCGCGTCGTCATCGATGTCATCCGCAACAACACCCGCGTCGACGTCAGTGTCGGCATCGGCATCGGCATCGGCTTCGGTGTCGGTGTCGGTGTCGGTGTCGGCAACGCCAGTGTCAGCATCAACATCGGTGTCGGCAACGTCAACGCCCGCATCGGCATCTCGCATCTCGGGCGCCAGGGCCTGGACGGTCCCCCATGCGCCGCCGCCAAGCCACACAGCGAACAGCGCCGCTAGACCCCAAATCTTCGCTAGGCCCCCATGACCCAACCAATACCCCTCGCGGTATACGGCATCATTCATGGCCCGACACCCCGGGGTGAAACTCTGGCGCCGTCGCCTTGTCGAGCTCTTGGTACACCTTGTAGGTTTTGAAAATCTCGAGCAGCTCGCCGTCGATGTGGTTGTCGCGCACTTCGAAGTCGAGAATTTGCAGCGCCTTTTCGAGGGAGACGGCCTTTTTATAGGGCCGGTCCGACGCGGTGAGGGCATCGTAAATGTCGCAGATGGCCATCATCTTGGCGGGCAGCGGAATGTCTTTGTCGGTGAGCTGTCGCGGATATCCCGTGCCGTTGAGTTTTTCGTGGTGACAGCCCGCATAGCGCGGGATGTTCTTCATGGAACGCCCCCAGGGGATGCGCTCCAGAAACGAGATGGTGTGCGCCGCGTGGCTGCGGATCTCTTCGAGTTCGTCCGGGGTGAGGCTGCCCTTGGCCACCAACAGCGCGTCCAGCTCGGAGGCCTCCAGGTACGGGCGCCGCTTGCCGTTCAAGTCGAAGTAGGTGCGCGCCGCGACATCTTCGACTTTGGCAAAATCGCCGGAGCTCAAGATGGTCGGCTCATTGGCGGAGTTGATGATGCGCCAGCATTCGTCTAGGTCTTCGACGGCCCGCGTCCGCGCCTGGTCGAGAATGGCCAGCTCTTCGGTGGGCGCCCCCACCTCCATCATTAATAAACGGCGCTGCAGGTGGTCGTTCTCAATGGACGTGCGGATGAAGTCGATGCGCGAGCGGATGATGCGCAGATTGGGCGGGTACAGCTTTTTGGCCTTGAGCAGCACCTCTTCGCGTACGCCGACCTTGCCGAAGTCGTGCAGCAAGCCCGCGGTCTCGATTTCGCGCAACTCCGCTTCGCCGAATTGCGTGTCCGCATACTTGCCGCTGTCATGTTGGTTCACCGCTTCGGCGAGCTTGCGCGTCAGCAAGGCCACGCGAAAGGAGTGCCCCGACGTGGTGGGATCGCGCTGCTCAATGGCGTGCACCGACGCCTTGATGAAGCCCTCGAAGATGCGCTGAATCTCGGCGTAGAGCCGCGTGTTCTCCATGGCGATGCCCGCCTGCGACGCCAAGGTTTCCACCAGGGTGCGGCCGCGGGCGTCCATGGGCACCACCTCGGTTTCGAAGTCCCGGGGGGTGAGCAGGCGCACCGACGGGTTTTGCTTTTTGTTGATGAGCTGCACCACGCCCATCACCTCGCCCTCCTGGTTGATCATGGGCACGGCCAACACCGAGATGGTTTGGTAGCCCGTGCGCAGGTCCCAGCTCGCGTCGAAGCGATAGGGGGCGTCTTCGGGGATCACCCGCACGTCGGGGATGTCGATGGAGCGTTTCATCACGACGGCGGCGCCCGCGATCGACGTGGCGGAGACCGGCAGGACAAACTCCTGCGACGGGTAATCGATGCTGTCGTTTTGCGAAAACTTAAACCGCAGGGTGCGCTCGGTCACGTCGTCGGCATCGCCCTCAATGACATAAATGCTGCCGGCATCTGCGCCGATGAGGTGGCGCGCCTTTTCGAGGATGGTGATGAGCAGGACGTCCAGGTCTTTGAAGGTGTTGAGGCTCTTGCCGATCTCGATGAGCTCGCGCAGCTCGTAGTCGCGGCGGCGCAAACTCTTCTCGCGGTCGACGTCGTTGCGGCGCAGCATGTGAAACTCGAAGCCGCGGTCCAGGGCGCGCAGCATCGCAGCGCGCGTGACGTCGCACGGCAAAATTTCAAACCACTCCCCGGGGTGTTCTGCATCGGGATCCTCGGCCATGAGGATCCGGGGTCGCTCGCCCACACTTCCGGCGCGCGCGCTCTCGGATTCGATGACCAACTCGCTCTCGTCGGCACGCCGCATGAGCAGCAACGCGCCTTCGGGCAACGCGCGGATGTGCAGTGCGTCTTGGGATGAACCGAGCAGTTCACCGAGCCATTCATTTAGATTCATGCACCTCGTCATTTTGTCCCTCGTTTGCTTTCACAACCTTGCGCGACGGCCCTTGGGCTTCGTAGGCCTCGATGATTTGTTGCACCAAGGCGTGCCGCACCACATCCACACCCGAAAAATGGCAGAACGAAATTTGCGGCAGATGCGCCAGTGTTCGCTGTGCGTCGATCAAACCCGACTCTGTGTGCGGCGGCAAGTCAATTTGCGTTGTATCGCCAGTCACCACGGCTTTGGACGAAAATCCGAGGCGGGTCAAAAACATCTTCATCTGCGCGCGGGTGGTGTTTTGCGCCTCGTCGAGAATGACAAAGGCGTCATTTAACGTGCGGCCCCGCATAAACGCCAGGGGCGCGATCTCGATTTGTCCCTGCGCGATGAAGTGCTGCGTGCGCTCGTAGTCGAGCATGTCGTTGAGGGCGTCGTAGAGCGGGCGGACATAGGGATTGATTTTTTCGACCATGTCGCCGGGCAGAAACCCAAGCTTTTCGCCGGCCTCCACCGCGGGACGCGTCAGCACGATGCGCCGGTAGCGCCCCGCCAGCAGTTCGTTGACCGCCACCGCCACTGCCAAATACGTTTTGCCCGTGCCCGCCGGACCGATGCCAAAGGTCAGGTCGTGGCGGCGCATGGCGTCGACGTAGCGCTTTTGGGCAGCGCCCTTGGGCGTAATGAGGCGCCGGCTGGCGGTCACGTGCACCACGTCGTTAAAAATACTGTGCAGCTCCGCCTTGGGGTCGCTGGCCAAAATGCGGACGCCGCGGATGATGTCGCCCTCTTTGAGCGAGTGGTTGTCGCGACAGGCGCGCGAGAGCTGGTCGACGAGCCGCATGCCGGCGTGCACGCGATCCGCCGCGCCGCGAAAGATCACGGTTTCGCCCCGGTGCCCCATCTCCACCCCGAGCTCCCGGGCGATGCTCGAGATGAACTCGTTGCCCGGCCCCAGAACGCGCAACATCACATCGCGATCCGAAAAAGTGTATTCATCTAAGAGTTCTGCTGCCTGTTTTTGCATTCACTGCTCCGCAAGGGTTCGGGACGATTTCGGCCACTGCGCACGCCGCATGTGGCGCGCCAATGCCTCTGTATTCTTTATAACTACAAAAATTTCGCTTCCAACAGTTCATTGTTCGAGAATTTGACAGGTGTGCGCCGATGTAGGATAATGTGCTCAAACAACTGGAGGACACCATGACCCAAAATCGACGCACGAGTTTTCGCATGCCCCAAGATCGGCTGATCACCGAGTTCGTCAAAGATCGCCCCTTCCTTTCCACCGCCGTCAACCTGAGCCGGACCGGCATGTACACCCTGCGTTCCAACGGCTTCTTTTCGCCGCCATCGCGCATTGTACAACTGCAATTCGATGTGCCGGAGGCCAACGAGACCATCTGGGCCAGCGCGGAGATTCTCTACTTGCAGCGCCACGGACAGGACATCGGCACCGGCATTCGCTTTCGCAACATGGCCCGCTGCCACCGAGAGCTGCTGGCCGATCTCGTGGAAGACGGACGCCGCAAAATGATGCGCGCCCTCTTGGGCGACATTTTGAGCCAGCGGAAAAACGCGCCGCACCTCGCACCGCCGCCCCACATTGCCGCGCCGCTTCCGACGCCGCGCGACAGCGCATCCGCCATTCGCTGGCCCCGCGTTTTCTAAATCGCCTCCCGGACAACCGCCCAGGGCGAGCGACCGCATCACCCGATTTCCAAATAAGAGAACAGCAGCACTTTGCGGCCAAAGGCGGGGAACTCCACCTCGACCTTGGGGTTGGCGCCGGGTTGCACCGACACCACGCGCCCCTTGCCAAAGCGCGCGTGTCCCACGATTTGCCCGGGCACCAAGACGCTGCCGGATTCGGGCAACTGCGAGTACTCGGGATCGACCCAGATGTCGGTCTTGGGCCGCGGTGGCGCCGGACGGGGCGTCATGGCCGATCGAAAAGGGGTCCCAGCGCCCACCGGTGCGCGGTAGTCGCCATAGGAGCGGCGCGTTGACGGCGGCGACAAGAGCTCGGTCTTCACGCCCTCTGCCGCCAGGTGGCGAACGATGGCCGCAGGGATGTTGCCGATGAAGCGCGAGGGGGGATTGCTGCGCGTGTTGCCGTAAAGCCGGCGCTCCCGGGCCCGCGTAATGTACAGTTTTTGGCGCGCGCGCGTCAGGGCCACGTATCCCAGGCGCCGCTCTTCGTCGATGGCGTCGGTGTCGCCCAGCACGGCATCCTCGCTGCGCACCAGGGGAAACAACCCCTCCTCCATGCCCGTGACAAACACCGTGTTGAACTCGAGCCCCTTGGCCGAGTGCACGGTCATCAGCGTGAGCTGATCGGCGTTGAAGTTCGCCGCGTCGATGTCGGTTTGCAGCGTGATGAGTTCGAGAAAATTATCGAGGGTCGGCTCTTCGGCGTCCGCGACAAAGTCCTCGATGGAGCCGACGAGCTCTTGCACGTTTTCGATGCGCGCGTCGGCCTCGGCGGTGTTTTCCAGTTCGAGGCGCGCGACGTAGCCGCTGTCTTCAATGACGCGCCCCGCCAAAAAGAACGGCCCCTCGGCGATCTCGTTTTGCCAGCGCTGCACCATCTGCTTGAACGCCGCCAGCTTGGGGATGGCCGCGGCGCCCAGGGTGTCGCGATCGGCGAAGTCAATGGCGTCAAAGGCGCTGCACTCCTTGGCCACCGCGAGCTCGATCAGCCGGTCGATGGTGGTCTTGCCGATGCCCCGGGGCGGGGTGTTCACCACGCGCACAAAGGCCGTGTGATCGGCGGGATTTTGAATGAGGCGCAGGTAGGCGATGATGTCTTTGACCTCGGCGCGCTCGTAAAACCGCATGCCCCCCACCACGCGATGGGGGATGTTCATGGCGCGCAGCACCTCTTCAAGGACGCGCGACTGTGCGTTGGTGCGGTAGAAGACGGCTTGCTCCGACAGCGCCGTGCCCTTGGCAGCCAGCTCCTTGGCCGTCCGCGCGACAAAGCGCGCCTCTTCGCGCTCATCCGGGGTCGCCATCACCGAGATGCGCTCGCCCGCCGCGTTGTCGGTCCAGAGGTTTTTGGGGCGGCGCCCGGCGAGCTGTGACACCACGCCGTTGGCCGCAGACAAGATGTTTTGCGTCGAGCGGTAATTGCGGTCCAGGGTGACCGAGACCGCGCCGGGGAACAGCTTTTCGAACTCCAAAATGTTGGTCACGTCTGCGCCGCGCCACGAGTAGATCGACTGGTCGTCGTCGCCCACCACGCAGATATTGCCGTGGGGCGTCAACATGCGCACCAGCTCCAACTGCACCTTGTTGGTGTCCTGAAATTCGTCCACCAGCACAAAGTCGAACATGCCCGCGATCTCTGCGGCCAAGGCGGCGTCAGCGCGCATGGACAACACCGTGCGGTACAGCAGGTCGCCAAAGTCCAGGGCCGAGGCCTCGCGCATGCGCTGCTCGTACAGGGCGTAAAGCTGCTGCACGTGCCTGCGGTAGAAATCGGTTTGCGGGTACTCGTCGGGGCCTTGCAACACCTGCTTGGCGCGGTTGATCTCCGCGGCCACGGCCTTCGCCGGGAACTGGGTCGTCGACAGGTTGAGTTCCTTGAGCACCCGCGTCACCATGGCCCGCTGGTCTTGGTCGTCGTAGATCGTAAACTTGGGGTCCACCCCCATGCGCGGTCCGTATTGCCGAAGCAGGCGCGCGCAGCTCGCGTGAAACGTGGACACCCAGCACCGCGCGTCCTCACCGAGCAGGGTCGCGACGCGGTCCAGCATCTCTTTGGCGGCCTTGTTGGTGAAGGTGACGGCCATGATGCGCCACGGGGCGACGCCGTGATTGCGCACCAAATTGGCGATGCGGTACGTGATGACCCGCGTCTTGCCGGATCCCGCGCCGGCCAGCACGAGCAAGGGCCCCTCCACATGGCGGGCGGCCTGACATTGTTGTTCATTGAGCTCCGAAGACAGATCAAACATGGCGGCACCTTAGTCAGAAGCCCCAAGGGGCGCAATCCCGTTTTTCAAAGTGCTGCGGCGCGCGTTTTGCCGTATGCTCCGGCGAATTCGCAACCCAGAAAGACCGCCCATGAGCGCCCCTCCCCATTCGCCGACGTCCCCGCACCACAGCGATTACCAGCAGGCGCTCTCCGCGCTCTACGCCCTGTCTCCCAAGGGCATACAGCTCGATCTGTCGCGGGTCTTAGCGGCCTCTCAGCGCCTCGGCGACGTCCACCAGCGCCTGCGCGCCGTGCAAATCGCCGGCACCAACGGCAAGGGAACGGTCACCCGCGTCCTGGCACATGCGGCCCACCGCGGCGGGCTGCGCGTGGGCATGTTCACCTCGCCGCACCTGCACCGCTTTGCCGAGCGCGTGCAAATCGACGGGCAATGCGCCGACGACGACGTGCTGGCCCGCGCATTGGGGCAGGTCCTGCTGCTCACCCGGCCGCCCGACGCCATCCCGCTCACGTTTTTTGAGGCCGCCACGCTGTGTGCCCTCTTGGTGTTCGCGCAGGCCCAGGTCGACATCGCCTTCTTGGAGGTGGGACTCGGCGGACGCCTCGACGCCACGAGCGCCGTCCCCCCCGTCGCCACGGCCATCACCTCCATCGGCCTGGACCACACCGCCCTGCTGGGCGACACCGAAGCCGCCATCGCCGCCGAAAAGGCCGCCATCGCCCGCCCCGGCATTCCGATGTTCACCGGCGCGCTCCAGGCGGAAGCCCACGACGCGGTGGCCGCCATTTGCCGCGCACGCCAGACGCCCTTGCGGGTCCTGGGCCGCGACTTCCACGTCGACGACACGCTCACACCGCCGTGGCCCGGCGCGCACCAACGGCAAAACGCCCACCTGGCCCTGGCCATCTACCAGCACTTGCAACAACACCACTTCCCCACCCTCGACGACGCCAACTTCCGCCGCGCCCTGGACAGCGCCACCTGGCCGGGGCGATTCGAACGCATCGGCACCCGCCCCACCTTCTTGCTCGACGGCGCCCACAACATGCCCGCCGCGCGCGCGCTGCTGGACGCCCTCGACGAACAGCGCACCCCGGTGGACACCCTGATCTTCGGCGCCCTATCCGACAAGCCTTTCGCGGAGATGTTCGCCTTACTGCGCCCCATCTGCCGCCACGTTGTCTGCGTGGCGCCGCCCATCCAGCGCGCCTTCGATGCCGCGGCCTTCGCCCAACAGCACCACCTGCGCCTGGCCCGCGATATGCCTGATGCATTGCAACAAGCCGCGCGCCTATCCACGGAGGCGTCATCCACGGTGTTGGTGACCGGTTCGTTTTTTACCGTGGCCGAAGCCCGGCGCCTGCTCACCGACGCGCCCAGCGATCCCCCGGTGGGGTTGTAAACAACAACGCGCAACAAATGATGTAACGGACTGCGCGCTTAGCGGATGGCGGGGCGGGCCTCGACGCGCACTTGGTGGACCGCGCGTTTGCCGTCGCGCAAAACCTCGATGGCCACTACGTTGCCCACCCCGGCGGTGTTGGTCATCCAGGCCAGGGCCTCGACGCCTTTCACGGGCTGCTGGTTGAACGACACGATGATGTCGCCCGGTTGGATGCCCGCGCGGTGGGCCGGGCTGTTTTCGTAGAGCTCGGTCACCATGATGCCCTCGGTGGCCCCGGTCAGCCGCCGCAGCTCGTCGTTGAGCTCGCGGATGCCCACGCCGATCCACGCCGGCACAATGCGCCCCGCGTTTTTCAACTGCGGCAAAATGGTGCGCAACATGTTGATGGGCACCGCAAACCCGATGCCCTGCCCCTCGGCGGAGATCGCCGTGTTCATGCCGATGACCTCGCCGGCGGTGTTCGACAGCGGTCCCCCGGAGTTGCCCGGGTTAATGGAGGCGTCGGTCTGGATGAAGTTTTGGTATCCCTGGGTGCGCATGCCGACGTCGCGCCCGCCGCGTCCCTTGGCGCTGACAATGCCCGCGGTCACCGTATGCGAGAGGCCAAAGGGATTGCCGATGGCGAGCACCCATTCGCCCACCTCCAGCGCGTCGGAATCGCCAAGCGTCACCGGGGTCAACTGCGGGGCGTCGATGTGCAGCAGGGCCACGTCCAAGGCCGCGTCTGCCCCCACCGGTGTCGCGGGCACCTCGCGCCCGTCCTCGAGCTGAATCATGATTTCGTAGGCGCCCTGCACCACGTGAAAATTCGTGAACACATAACCCTGGGCGTCGATGACAAACCCCGTCCCCAACGAGCGCCGCACGCGGTCCCGGTTCGGCAGGCCAAAGAGCTCGCCGAAGATGTTTAGGCCGCGGGGTCCCTCCCCCACCAATTGCTTGGCAAAGATGCTCACCACCGAGGGCTTGAGCTTTTTCACCGTGGCGACAAAGGACCCCGGCACATTGGGATACACCACGCGCACCTCGGGGGGCGCAGACAGCGGCGCGGGGTCGGGCGTGGGTGTGGGCGCAGGAGAAGAATCGGAGAGGGGCCGGCATCCCGGAGCAAAGCCCAGACACAGCAGCAATCCCAGCCATCCCAGCCGGGCGAGGGGGCATCGTTTTGTCGGGCTGTGGTTCAGCTCTCGGAACATGCGGCCTTCGCAGAGGCGGCGATGAAGGCGGTGCGCAGGCTGTAGTGCACCTCGCGGATCAGGCGTTCCTCTTCGGTGGTGAGGTTGCCCTGCGTTTTTTGCATCAGCATTTGCAGCATGTCGATGCTCTGGCGCGCCATGCAGAGGTTGATGGATGTGATGTTGGTTTCGGGGTGCGGCACAAGCCCCAGGTGGTAGGCGGCAGAGGAGCTCAGCGACAGAACGAACGTGTTGAAATCAATGGGAATCCCGGGCTCGTCGAGCGGGTCTTTTACTTCGGGGATGTCCTGCAGGTTTTCGTTCATGCCAAACGCTCGTTTCTGCGATGTTACTCCGCGTCTTTTTGCGAATCGCTGCCATTTTCAGCGTCGCCCATGACGATGGGTTCGCTCTCGCTCGCTTTGTCTGGCAACGCCGCCAGATAGGCTTTCAATTGTTTTTCGGAAATGACGCCGCTGCGGATATTTCGATCAAGGATGCGTCGGTCCATCTGTGTTTCAGGAATGCTCATGTAAAAAATCTCCGTACCCCGTGGGTTGATAGACTCCGAAGGAATATGGCCAAAAATCGGTGTTCGTCAACCCAAGGAAGCGATTTCTTCATCTATCAAATAACATGGAAAGAAGTTGTGGCGCCAGGACTTCCCATTGGCGAGGCGCGGCCGACGCGGCTCCGGCGTGCGACCATTTTTGTGTAACGGCGGGATTGGCCATCGCAAAAGACAGGGCCTGGCGCAGTGCCGCGGCGTCTCCGGGCGCGGTCAACCAGCCGTTTTCCCGGTGCGAGATCACTTCACCGATGCCGCCTGTGTCCGAGGCGATGACCGGGATTTGCGCGGTGAGGCCTTCGAGCACGACGAGGGGCATGCCCTCGTGGCGGCCATCGGGCATGGACAAGGAGGGGACGACGAGCGCGTCACACGCGTGCAGCAACCGCGCGCGCATCCGCGGATCGACGCTGCCGGTAAACAGGGCGCGCACAGCGGTGTCCTTGGCCATCGCCTCCCAAGCGGAGCGCTGCTCTCCGTCTCCAGCGGCCACCAACATGGCGCCTTCCAGTCCCGCGAGGGCGCGCAGCAGCACATCCAGCCCCTTGATGGGCACCATGCGCCCCAAGAACAACACGGCGAAGCCCTCGATGCCCAACGCGTCGCGGACCGCTTCGCGCGGCATGTCTGTGCGCAGCTCGTCCCCAAAGCACCCCATGGGCACCACGCGGTGATGCGGCAACGCGGCGCTGGGAGTTCCCAAGATCGCGGCGTACTCCGCGCGTAGCTGCGCCGAGACAAAGCCCACGTGACGGGCGTGGCGCGAAATTCTGCGGGCCATGGGCGCCCCCAACGGGATGCGCGACAACAGGTGCACGTCGCCGGAGTGGGCCAGGGCCAGGTGCGGCAATCGAGCGGGCGCAAACACAGAGGCCAGGAGCGCCGAGGGCAACAACCAGTGGCTGATGAGGCCGTCCCAGTCGTTGGCGTGGCGCGCCAGGGATGTGCCCAGGGCAGCCAGGGCCGCGGGCATCTGCCACAGGCGGTGGGGTGCGCGGCGGAGGTTGTCGAGTACGCCGTCTTCGTAGAAGAGCGTCTGCCACCGGCGGGGGCGCGCGTACGGCACCCGCACCACCCGCACCCCGTCCATTGTCTCCGGCGTGTTCGGCGATGCGGGCACAGGGGCACCGGCGAGAGACACCGGCGCGGGCTGCGGCGCCAACACGGTCACCCGGTGTCCGCGCTGCACCAGGGAGCGGGCCATGCCGTGCACGAAGGCCCCCGGGGCATCGCCCAAAAAACGCGGATACGAAGTGGTGAGAAAACCGATGTGCTTCGGCGCGAGGCTCAAAGTTCGGAGGCCCCTTCGGCGAGCCCTGCCTTGGGACGCAACGCCATGCGGCGGCGCATCCACCAGGAGCGCACAATGACCTTGGGCACGCGAAACACGCCGGTGGTCAGCGAGATGCCCGACACCTCGTCGCCGTAGAGCGGGCGCACACACACCTGCGCCAGGCGCGCGTCGATGCCGTGCAGGTGCGCCAGGATGTCGTTGGGAAAGCCGTAACGCGGCCACAATGATGCGAGCGGCAGTTGCGAAATGGCGGCGGCGCTGATGGCGGTAAAGCCGCACTGGGAGTCGCGCACGTCCCGGTAGCCCGAGGCATAACGCGTGGCAATGCTCAGCACGTGGTTGCCGACAAAGCGCGACAGGGGCATGCGCCAAAACACCCCGGGATAAGAGAGCCGATCGCCCTTGGCGTAATCCGCGGTGCCCGCAGCCACCGGTGCAATGAGGGCGGCCAGGTCATCGGGATCCATTTGGGCGTCACCCGCCATCACCGCCACGACGTCGGCGCGCCACTCCAGCGCGTGGGCATAACCCGTAACGATGGCCCCGCCCACGCCGCGGTTTTCGCCGTGGACAACGAGCGTCAGCCGCGCGTCTTGCGGTTGCAGGCCGCGCACGATCGCCGCGGTGTTGTCGGTACTGGCGTCGTCGACCACGATGATGCGATCGACGTAATCGGGGATGGCGGTCACCGCGCGGGCGATGAGCTTTTCCTCGTTGTGTGCGGGCACCACCACGGCGATTTGTTTGTCAGCAAACATCGCCGCCATATACCACAGCAGTGCCGCGTCGCAACGGTATAGATGGGCGGGCATCAGGCCGCGACATCGTGCACCAGGCGCCGAATCCAAGCGCGGGAGCGGAAGCGCCACGCCCAGATGAAGAGCTTGACGAACTCTTCGCCGAAGGCCGCCAAGTAAACCCATGCGATGGGCCAGTGCCACGAAAAGGCCGCCAGATAACAAAAGGGAATGCCCACCAGCCACTGGCAAGAGACGTCCATGAACAAGACAAAACGCGTGTCCGCCCCGCTCTGCAAAATGCCCACGACACCCACCACGTTGGCGGCGAGGATCGGCGTGGTCAGCAGCATCGCCCACAGCACCAAACGGGCCGCCTCCAGGGTCTCTGCGGTCATCTGCCCGTAGAGCGAAAAGATGAGCGGCTCGCCGAGCCAAACCAACAAGACGGCGATGAGCGACGCGCCCACGCCAAAGGCCACCAAGACCTGGCTGCGGTACCACGCGTGCTGAAACTCTCCGGCCCCGAGGTGGTGCCCCATGATCACACCCGTGGCCGTGGAGATGCCCCAGAAAAAGGCGAACATAATGGTGCGCATGGGCTGCACCATGCTGACGCTCGCCAGCTCGAGGGTCCCCATGTGGCCGTAAATCGCTTGGTAGACAAAGGCGCCCACGTGCCACGCCACGCCGCCGATCGTCAGCGGCACGCTGATGCGCAAAAAGTGGCGCACCGCCTGGCTGTCCAGGGCGCGCCAGACGCGCAGCGGGGTGACGCGAATCGCCGTCTTGGCCACGGCCAAATAGGCGAAGATGAACGCCACTTCGATGAGCATCGACAAGAGGGTGGCCAGGGCCGCGCCATCGACGCCCAGTGCCGGAGCGCCGAGGTTGCCGAAGATCAGCACCCAGTTGAGGAAGATGTTGGAGAACACCGCCACCGTCGTGAAGATGAAATTGACGTGCGGCCGCCCCATGGCATTGAGCCCCGCTCCCACGCTGGCGACGATGGTCATCCCCAAGGGCAACAGCGCGGTGATGCGCAAGTAGCGCGCGCCCAACGCGATGATCTCACCTTGATCGGTGCCGATGCGCATGACCCCCTCGGGCCACACAAACAGCAACAGGCAAAGTGGCAACATCAGCAGCGCGCTCGCGGCCACGCCGATGTTCACGGTTTGCGCCAGGCGTTTCGTTTGCTTGGCGCCGAAAAACTGCGCGCCCAAAATGCCCACCCCCGCGGCCAGCCCCCAGACAACGCTGTTGAAGAGCATGTGCAGGTTGGTGCAGAGCCCCACCGCGGCCAGCGGGTTTTCACCGATCTGCCCCAGCATGAACATATCGGCGATGTAGCGCGACGAGTGCAGCAGGTACTGCAGGCTCACCGGGATGGCCAAGCGGAAGAGCTTTTGAAAAAACGATCTATCGAGGTACGCGCGCATACACACTGTCCATTTTGTCGCGTGACGGGGGTTGCGGTGCTACCGGCGCACCGCGATTATGGCGACAGCAACGAGATCGCCACGCCCACGCGGAGGCCGTAGGTCGACACCACAAAGCGTTGCAAACCGAGAAAGTCGAGCATCTCTAAAATGATCGCGATGCCCGCCGGAAAGACATCGGCGCGTTGGGCGCGGAGTCCGGTGCGGGCCATTCGCTCCTCGGTGGCGAGGGCGGCCATGCGGTAGAGCCAGCGCCGCACGGTGTCGCGCTCCAAGGCGAGGCGATGGATGCGGTCGCGGTCAAACGTCTCCAGCCCTTGCTCCAGGCGGCCCAGCGTCGTCGCGGTGCCACCCACACCCACCAGCCGCGGCACCGACCGGGGCGAAAACGGAAACGCCGCCTCGGCCAAAGCGTCGCGCACCAAGCCGCGCATGGCGTCGATGCGGGCCGTTGTCAGGCGCTCCCCCCCGGAGACGCGCTCGGTCAAACGCACCACCCCCAAGGGCAAGCTCAAAAACGCCCACGCGTCATCGTCGGGGCGGAGGCTCAGCTCCGTCGATTGTCCCCCCACGTCTAGCACCGCTGCGCCTGCGAAGTCCGGCATGTCCAGCAACGCCCCGCGGCTGCTGTATTGCGCCTCGGTCTTTGCGTCGATGATGTCGATGGGATGCCCGAGGATCCGCCCCGCCGGCTCGGTGAACGCCGCTGCGTTGGACGCCATGCGCAACACCGCGGTGCCCACAGCCTTCACCGGGACACGCGCCATATCAAAAGTGTCGCGCAGCTCGCGCAGTCCTGCCAAGCCCCGGGCCATCGCCGTCTCCGACAGTCGCCCGTCGCGCGTCACACCCTCGGAGAGGCGCACCGGCAAGGAGGTGTCGCGCAGCACCGAAAATTGCCCCGCCGCATTGCGCTGCAGCAAGCAAGCCGCAAATGTGTTGGAGCCGATGTCGAGGCCGATGGCGCTACGCAGGCCGTGCATGGAAGAGAGGGTGCGGCAAGGGGGGTTATTTTTTGACGTCTTTTTCGAGGTCGCTCAAGTCGGGGAGCTCGTCCCAGTTGGGCAACAGGGTGATTTCGATGCGGCGATTGGCCGCCTGGCCCTCGGCCGTGTCATTGGTGTCGGCCGGCGAAAACTCCGCATATCCCGCCGCAGAGATCGAGGTGGGGTTGACGCCGTTGTCCTGCATGTACTTGACGACGGTCACGGCGCGCGCCGTGGAGAGCTCCCAGTTGGAGGGGAATTTCTTCGAGCGGATGGGCACGTTGTCGGTGTGGCCCGCCACCTGGAATTTGCGGTCGTCGATCGTGGCCAAAATGGCGGCCAACTGCAACAAGGCCTCCTTGCCCTCTGCGGAGAGCTCGGCCTTGCCCGTGTCGAACAAGATGTTCGAGGCCATCTCCACCACCATCTGGCCGTTGACCAGGCGAATCTTCAATTTTCCGGAGTCGACCAGCGTTTTGAACTTCTCAATGATTTCGCGGTATTTGGCCATGCGCGCCACCTGGGCTTCGCGTTCGGCACGCAGGCGCGCTTCGCGGGCGCGGGTCTCTTCTAAATCGCTCGACAGCATGCTTTTTTCGCCCAGCAGGGACTGCACGTCTTGGCCCAATTGCGCGAGCTTCGCCGACATCAACTGGTGCTCTGCGCGCATTTGGTTCAACTGATTTTGCAGTTCAATATTGTGCTGGGCCGCGGCGTCGAGGCTGTCTTTCAATTGTTGTGCCTCTTGCACCTTGGCGTTGTACTGATCTTTGGGAATGCCACAGCCGGCCAGGCCGCAACACAGCAGCGCACCGAGGATGAGCGCGGTTTTTTTCGTTGTCATAATTTGCCTCCGTTGGGGAATGTTAGGAAGTGATTGGGGCGTTGATGTGCCCCTAATTTGCGAGCTGATGCGGGCTACGAACCTTTTTTCAACTCGTTTAGCACCAATTTTGCCACGGCTTTGAGGGTGTCGAAGACCCCTTGTCCCGTGGGGCAGACCGCCTCGAAATCCGGCACGCCATTGGGATTGAGCAAGGCGCGCATTTCGGCCACATCGGCGATGTTGGGCAGGTCGCGCTTGTTGTACTGAATCACGTGGGGCAGTTTATCGAGGTCGTATCCCTGCTCCTGCAAGTTGTAGCGCAGGTTCTCCATGGATTCCATGTTGGCTTCCATGCGCTCGATTTGCGAGTCCGCCACAAACACCACGCCGTCGACCCCCTTGAGGATCAGCTTTCGCGAGGCGTCGTAAAACACCTGTCCGGGAACGGTGTAGAGGTGAAAGCGGGTTTTGAAACCGCGAATCTCGCCCAGCGCCAATGGGAGAAAGTCGAAAAACAGCGTGCGATCGGTTTCGGTGGCCAGTGAAATCATCTTGCCCTTCGCGTCGGGCATTGTCTTGTTGTAGATGTACTGCAGGTTTGTGGTTTTGCCGCACAAGCCCGGCCCGTAGTAGACGATTTTGCAGTTGATTTCACGCGATGAATAGTTAATGAATGCCATTAGTTAACATCCTCTAATCGTTGAACAAATTGTCGATATCATCATCCGTGATCTCAGAGAACGGCGTGGTGGTGTTGGGGTCTTGTACTTTTTGCAACAGGGACTCAAAAATGGCATTTAGCGCCTCGTTGGCCTTGCGCACGCGCAAGCGGACGAGCCCCAGAGAAGAGCGCTCGTCGAAGATCACCACGAGAATCACCCGCTGCCCCACGATTTGAATGTGGATGTTTTGGCGTTCGCCCTCGTGGAATTGGGTGGCGAATTCGTTTTCTTTTAGCAGCTTTGCCATGCCACCGGTGGCGGCGATGTTGCCAGCGGTCAGCGATGCCAAGGATGTGGTATCAATGGTTTCGTACTCGCCGGAGGTGGCGATGAGCTGTCCGTTTTTGTCGATGATAAAGACGACGATGGCATTGGCATCCCGAACGAGTTTGTCGCAGACCTCTTGGATCTGATTGAACTCCTGCTCGAACATGACCATGTTGGATTCGATCATTCTCAACTCCTGCAGGTTGCGTTTCAGCGGCAAAAAAGCAAGCGCATCTGCTTGTTTAGCCGTGGTTTTAACAGACATGCAGACGCTCTTCAAGATGCGATCGGGACACGCCCGCGGATTCTGTTGTTCCCCTTGACCTTGGGAGTTCTTGCGCGCCCGCGAGGCGTATGATACGGAAAACAATCTTTTGGCGCAGCGTTTCGCGCCTTCTGCCAAAAGCCGACGCATGAAAAACAACAAACCCAAACAAAACAGCCCCTTGGCCGCCACAAAACCCTTCGCAGCGCTGGCCGAAGAGCTCGGGGCGGCTTACGAAGCGGCGAGTTTGGGCGCCGCGTTGCCCATTGCCGTCGACCCATCATCGCCCGATTCTTTGCTGCGCGCCCTCCACCACATTTTGATGACACCCCGACCGGACTGGGGGCTCAAAACCCTGGCCCGCACCGGCGCGTTGGCCGCCGTGCTGCCCGAGTGCCAGGCCATGGTGGGCTTTGGGGAGGGCATCCGGCACAAGGACGTCTGGGCCCACACTTGCCAGGTCGTCCGCCAAACGCCCCCACGGCTCATCGTCCGCTGGGCGGGGCTCCTCCACGACATCGGCAAGGTGCCCACGCGGCGCTTCGCCCCGAGCGGCGAGGTGACCTTCATCGGCCACCCGGAGGTCGGCGCCAAAATGTTTGGCCGCATCGCCAGGCGCCTGCCCTTCTCCGCGTCCATGGCCGCGCAGCTTCGCTTCCTCATCGCCGCACACCTGCGGGCCGCTGCCTACGACACCTCCTGGACCGACTCGGCGGTGCGCCGCTTCGCCCGCGACGCCGGAGAGTCCCTCGACGACCTGCTCGACCTCTCCCGCGCGGACATCACGAGCAAGTACGCAGAAAAAGTGCGCCGGGGCCTCGCACTCATCAACGCCCTGGCCGAACGCATCGACCGCGTCACCCAACAGGACCGCCAGCCCCCTGCCCTGCCCGCGGGGCTCGGCCACGCCATCATGCAGCGCTTTCAGCTCTCGCCGGGGCCGGCCTTGGGCCGCGTTATGCACACCCTAAAAGAGCGGGTGGACGGCGGTGAATTGCCGGTCGGCGCCGATTTTTCGGTCTACCTGGCGTTTATCGAAGCGCAGCAACTGCTGCCACAACCACAACAGCGCTAAAAAACTAAAAAACGGCGTTGGGATCGCGCTCAATGGCGCGCCGCGGCTTGGCGTCCTTGGCGGCAGGGGGCGCCGCATCAGGAGGGGAGTAGGGCCGCTCCCGAGAGATGACGCGGTGGGGGCGTTTGGCGGGCGGCGCTGCGGGTCGGTCGCCCTGTTCGGCCTTGGGAGACGCCGAGGTTTTGGGGGGCAGCGCGCTTTCGGGGGCGGCGGCTGGGGCGTCTGCGGCGGAGGCTTCGGACGCACCGGGCGGCGGCGTTTCGGGAGGAGACGCGGACAAGGGCAAGACCGCCGTGCCCGCCGAGAGGTGCACCGTGATGTCGTTGTCCATGACGCGGTACTGGACGACAAAGAACCCCGCCACGACCCAACAAAACGCGCCGATCAACCAGGGCACCCAGGTGGCATCGCCGCTGGAGTGGGCCGCCGCATGCGCCGTCGATGGCACCGACGCGTTTTGCGTGGTGGAGAAGTGCAGCGGTCGCTGGTGGGGCAACGCGCTGGGCGCCGCCGTGGTGCGGTCGCGCGCTTCGCCGCCTTGCAGCGCTTGCAACAGGGCGTCGCGCATGGCGTGGGCGTTGTCGTAGCGCTCGTGCGGACGGCGGGCCATGGCCTTGAGGATCACCGCCTCCAGGGCTGGGGAAAACCGCGGATCCACCGATGTGGGGCGCGCGAAATCCTGCGTGCAAATGTTGATCATCACCTCGCTGTTGGAGGCCCCTTCGTAGGGACGCCGCCCCAGGAGGGCCTCGTACAACACCGCCCCCAGCGCGTAGATGTCGATGCGGTGATCGATGTTGGTTTCGCCGCGCGCCTGCTCTGGCGCCATGTACAGCGGCGTGCCCATCACCGTACCGGTGCGCGTCAACGACAGGGCGTTTTCGGCATCGAGGTATTTGGAGACGCCAAAGTCGAGCAGCTTCACGAAGTGGCGGCGATCGCCCACCGTCGTAATGAAAATATTGTCGGGCTTCAAATCGCGGTGAACGATTTGGTGATCGTGTGCCGCCTGCAAGCCGAGCAGCGTTTGGGCAAACACATCGACGATGGCCGCCACCGTGGCCTCGGGCGTCTTCAGCCAGTGTCCCAGGGACGTGCCCTGCAGCAGCGGCATCACCGTGTAGTAGACCTGGTCCCCCGCGATAACCTCAGCGCCGAAATCCAGCACCTCGCAGATGTTGTCGTGCCCCAGGGCCCCCGCCATGCGCGCCTCTTGCTGAAAGCGCTCCAACGCCACCCGGTGGTCGTCGCCGCCGCCCAGCAGCGTTTTGATTGCCACCTGCCGGTGCACCGCGACGTGCTCCGCGCGGTACACGTGCCCCATGCCGCCCGAGCCGATGACCTCCTGCAGGCGATACTTGCCGCCCAAGAGGGTTCCGGCGGGGAAGACAGGGTGGTGATGATGGGCCACAGGTGGGTTAACGAGCGATATAGGGCTCGTATGCGGGTTTCAGTTGCTTGGGCTCCGCCCATGTCGGCGTGAAAGTAAAATTGAACAGCAGGCCGATGTTGTCCCGGGCAGCGCCTTCGGTGCCCAAGACGGGGATCCATAGGCTGCCGCCGACGGCAAAGCGCCGTTCGATGACAAAGGCATCGACGCCCGGCTCCAACGCCAGGGTAAAATGCCCGCCTTGGCGATACACTTCATCTGCGGCGACGCGGCCATTGTCTTCCCACCAGCCGCCGATATCCTCCCAGGTGTGGCGGGCGTTGTAGGTGTACCAATGATAGCGGACGGCCGAATAGCCAAAGGCGATGTCGACGTAGGGCACCACGCGGCGCACGGGCACCTGCAGGCGCACCACGCCGCCCAAGTGGCCAAAGGTTTTGATGCCGTCGTATTTGTACTCATTGGGATCGTCGAGCACGGAGATGAAGTCTTGTCGGTTCGAGGCATAGGTAAATCCGCCGCGCAGGTTGAGCCCCACCCCCAGCCAACGCACCGGGACGGCCAGGAGTTTGAGGCCGATGCTCCAGCCGATGTCGGGGTCGAACGGAATGCTGTCGCCGTACACCGATGCGCCGCGCACATCCTTCCAGTGAAAGTTGGGCAGGGCCAAGCCCAGGTGCGTGTTGATGACGAACCCCTGGGTTTTGTGCTGTGGCGTCGGGCGTTCGTACATTTGTTTTTTGCAGTACTTCGTGGCCTGGCAGGCGGGCTCTTGGCAGTCGATTAAACCATTGCCGTCGTTGTCGATGCCGTCGCGACAGGCCGCGCCCACCTCTGCAGGGGCAGAGACGATGACCGGCACCGGCAGGGTGGGTGATGGTTGCACGCAGATGGCGTAAATTTGGCAGTCGGGATCGTCGCAGTCGACCAGGCCGTCGCCGTCGTTGTCGAGGCCATCTTGGCAGGCCGCCAGCGATTTTTGGGCCGTGGCCAGCGCCGCTTCGCCCTCGGCTGACGCTTCGCTCTCGGCTGACGCTGCGTCCGCGACAGGTGCTTCGCCCTCGGCTGACGCTTCGCTCTCGGCTGACGCTGCGTCCGCGACAGGTGCTTCGCTCTCGGCAGGCGGCGCCGCTGTCACATCGCCGCCAGGTGCCGTCTCCTGTGCCATCCCCGGCGACACTGCGCCCACCATTCCCAGCAAAAAGACAAGTCCGAATACTTTAAAACGCGCCATAAATGCCTCCCGAATCTTTGGTTGAAACAGTCCGTAATTTTACAAGAAAAACGCCAGATGTCCATCGGAAGGGGCGAAAGGGGGGCGGCGCAGCGCGCGACCAAAGAAAGAAAATGGAGCGGAGGAGAAAATGCGGGGCAGAGCGGGGCTACTGGTTTTGGTAACTCTCGAGAATTTCTTCGGCTTTTTGCTTGGCGCTCTCCAAGGCGCTGGGTGCTTCGCCCTCGTCGCCGCTGGTGGCTTCGTCTTCGCTGGATGCGTCGTCTTCCTGTTGTTGTGCCGTGTCGCCGCCGCTACCGGTCTCTCCGGGGCGTCCAGCGCGCTTCAGGCCGCTCTTTTTGACCGCTTTGTCCGGCGCTTTCACCGCCGGTGTTTCGGCGTCGTCGCCGTCGGTGGCTTCGCCGTTGTCGCCGTCGGTGGCTTCGGCATCGTCGCCATCGCCATCGGTCGCTTCATCGGGAGCGGGTTCGCTTTTTTTGGCGCTGCTGGCCGTGGCCGAACCCGTCATTTGAAATGTGCACCCCGACAACCAAAACAGGGCAAGCACGGATGCGATCACCGTAAATAGACTTCGAAAACGCTTTGTCATGGGGCAACTCCTTGTGTGATTAAATATTGCACCGTCACAATATACTGAAAAAAGACGCGCTGTTGGGGCAAAAATTCTGCGGGGCATCTCGCGGGGCGCTGCGACACGCTCAGCTACATCCCGAAGTGGCGCCGCAGTTGATGCAGCGGTGACACGCACCGGAGCGCACCATAATCGAGCCGCAATCCGAGCACGGCGGGGCGTCGACCTCGGTTTGAAAGCCCAGATCTTCGCTGTGCAGCGGGGGAATGGAAGAGACCGATGTGGGCATGGGCGGCAGGCTCGTCAGACCGGTGGTCATGGAGGATACCGCGGCAATTTCCGAGCCCTCGGGCATGAATTTGATCTGCAGCCAGCGGAACAGATAATCCATGATGGACTTCGCCATGGGGATCTCTGGGTTGCGCGTGATCCCCGAGGGTTCGAAGCGCGTGTGGGCGAATTTGTCGACGAGCACCTTGAGGGGCACGCCGTATTGCAGGGCGAGGGAGATCGCCGTGGCAAAGGAGTCCATCAGGCCGGAGACCACGGAGCCCTCCTTGGCCATGCGGATGAAAATTTCGCCCACGGTGCCGTCGTCGTACATGCCCGCCGTGATGTAGCCCTCGTGGCCGGAGATGTCGAACTTGTGCGTCACGCTTTGGCGCTCGTCGGGCAGGCGGCGGCGCGCCATTTCGGGGGTGGTCGTGCGCTGCTGCTGAAACTCCTTCGCCTTCTCGGAGGTGGTGAGCGGCTGCGTGCGCTTGGAGGCGTCGCGGTACACGGCCACCGCTTTCAGGCCCAGCTTCCACGCATCGACGTAGACATTGAAGATGTCGTCGGCCGTGGCCTCTTGGGGCACATTGACCGTTTTGGAGATCGCCCCGGACAAAAACGGCTGCGCGGCGGCCATCATGCGGATGTGTCCCATGGGCTCGATGGTGCGCACGCCCTTGTCGGATTTGAACGCGCAGTCGAACACGGGGTAGTGGTCGAATTGCAGGGCAGGGGCGCCCTCCACGGTGCCGGAGTCGTTGACGTACTCGACGATGGATTGGACGTCGCTCTCGGCGTAGCCCAATTGCCGCAGGGCCTCGGGCACGGACTGGTTCACAATTTTGAGCACGCCGCCGCCCACGAGTTTTTTGTACTTCACCAGCGCGATGTCGGGCTCGATGCCGGTCGTGTCGCAGTCCATCATGAAGGCGATGGTGCCCGTGGGCGCCAACACGGTGGTTTGCGCGTTGCGGAAGCCCTTCTGATCGCCCAAGGCCAGCGCGGTGTCCCAGGCCTCCTTGGCCGCTTGGATCATCATCGGCGGCGCCAGCGCTTCATCGATGTCGTCGACGGCCCGGCGGTGCAGTTGGATGACCTCGAGCATGGGCGCTTTGTTTTCGTCGTAGCGGGCAAACGGCCCCATGGATGCGGCGATGCGCGCCGATTGGGCATACGCTTCGCCCGTCATCAGGGCGGTCACGGCCGAGGCATAGGCGCGTCCGGCGGCGCTGTCGTACGGCAAGCCGCGGCGCATAAGCAGGGCGCCCAGGTTGGCGTAGCCCAGGCCGAGCGGGCGAAAGTCGTGGCTGTTCACGCGGATTTTTTCGGAGGGGTACTTGGCGTTGTCTACGATGATCTCCTGGGCGGTGATCATGATGTCGATGACGTGCTTGTACATGTCGGCGTCGAAGTCGCCGTCGGCATTGATGAAGCGCATGAGGTTCATCGAGGCCAAGTTACAGGCCGAGTCGTCGAGGAACATGTATTCGGAGCAGGGGTTGGACGCGTTGATGCGCCCGGAGTTTTTGCACGTGTGCCACAGGTTGCAGGTGTCGTCGAACTGCATGCCGGGATCGCCGCACTGGTGCGTGGCCTCGGCGATTTGCTGCATGATGTCGCGGGCCCGGAGGGTGTCGACGGGCTGTTGGTCCACCACGGAGACCGTTTGGTACTCGCGGTCTTCCACGACGGCGCGCATGAAAGTGTCGGAGGCGCGCACCGAGTTGTTGGAGTTTTGAAAATAGACCGAGCTGTAGGCCTCGCCGTTGAGGTCGCCGCTGTAGCCCGCCTCGATGAGCGCCCAGGCCTTTTCCTCTTCGCGCACCTTGCAGGTGATGAACTCTTCGATGTCGGGGTGTTCGGTGTTGAGGATGACCATTTTGGCCGCGCGCCGCGTCTTGCCGCCGCTCTTAATGACGCCGGCAAAGGCGTCGAACCCGCGCATGAAGGAGACGGGACCCGAGGCCTGTCCGCCCGTCGAGAGCGACTCGCGGGAGGAGCGGATGGTGGAGAGGTTGGAGCCCGACCCCGAACCGCCCTTGAACAGCGTGGCCTCGGTGGAGGCCAGCTCCATGATGGAGTCCATGGTGTCTTCGACGGCGTTAATGAAGCAGGCCGACATTTGGGGATGGGGATCGATGCCGACGTTGAACCACACGGGGCTGTTGAAGGTGGCCATCTGGTGCAGCAAAATGTGCGTCAGCTCGGCCTCAAAGGTTTCGGCGTCTGTCTCGGAGGCGAAGTAGCCGTCGCGGCGCCCCCAATCGCAAATGGCGCCCACAACGCGGTCGATGATTTGCTTCACCGACTGCTCTTTGTCGCCCTTGCTGGACTTGGTGCGAAAATACTTGGAGACCACCACGTTGGTGGCGAGCTGGCTCCAAAAAGCGGGCATCTCGACATCGTGGGCGTCGAGGATTTTTTCGCCTTTGTCGTTGGTAATCGTGGCGCTGCGGTAGTCCCACGAAATGGCGTCGTAGGGGTGCTGCCCCGTGCGCGTCAGCCGCCGGGCGAACTTCAGGCCGCTGTTAATGCCCAAAGTGCGCTGCTCGTGGCCCGCGCGTGTTTTGTCCGTCTTGTTTTTGTCTCGCTCTGTCGTGTTCATCCCCGCACCTCGATCAAATGTTTGCCCTATGTGCGACGCCCCGTGCGCCGCGCTTCTCTTTGAAAATGTAACCCCACCGACACAAAAGACACCTCGACAGCGAGAGCAGATTTCTCCGCCCCCAACACAGTTCGTTGCGTCTGTAATTGTTCAGTGTTTTGACAAGAAAGGTTCTGCCCCTTTCCGTAGGGTGTGTCAAGAAAAATACCACTACATCTTGTGCTTCTCAAAAAGAAATGGCCCACATCTTGTGAAAACGCTGCATTAACAACGGGTTGTGGCACAGGCGCTCCGTCGCCGATTTCGCCGCGAAACAACTGCGCAACGGTACAGCTTGTTCAGTGATGTCCCAAAATCATCCCGCATTTCGCGCCATTTTTTTGCCAAGGGCGCGTTGGGCTCTTTATATAGAGGATTATGATCGATGACAGACATACCCAAGCCCCCGCATCCGAGGGGCTGCGCGTCTCCCTACAGCGGGTGAGCCGCTTCTTCAAACCCGAAAAACCCGCGCTCTTCGACGTCTCCCTCGACATCGCGCCGGGCGAGTTCCTCTATGTCGCGGGCACCTCTGGCGCGGGGAAGAGCACGCTGCTCAAGCTCCTCCATCTCTCGGAGAGCCCCGACACCGGGACGCTGTGCTTCAACGGCCACGACGTCGCCGGGCTCACGCGGAAGGTGGTCGCCGTGCTGCGCCGCTCCATGGGCGTCGTGTTTCAAGACTTCAAGCTCATCGAGGACCTGAGCGTGGCCTCCAATATCGCGCTGGCTTTGGAGGTCCGCGGGGCGTCTCCGGCCATGATCCGCTGGCGCGTCGCCGAGGTGCTGGCCGAGGTGGGACTCAGCGGCAAAGAGAAGGAGCTGGCCGGCGCCCTATCCGGTGGAGAGCAACAAAGGGTGGCCATCGCGCGGGCCATCGCGCCCAACCCGCAGCTCATTTTGGCCGACGAGCCCACCGGGAGCCTGGACACCTACAGCGCCAACTTCGTGCTCGACATGCTCGAGAAGGTAAACGCGCGCGGCGCCACCGTGGTGGTGGCCACCCACGACCGCATGCTGATGGCCGCCCGGCCCCATCGCACCGTGGTGCTCGACGCGGGGCGCGCCGTCGGCATCTCGCAAAACGGCGACTTCCGCAGCCGCAGTGAGCGCCGCAAGACCAACCTCGAAGAGGCCGTATAATGTCTGCTCCGACCCGACACCGCTGGCTGTACTTGGCGACGCACATTCTCCGCAGGGCCCCGAGTGGCATCCGCCGAAAGCCCTGGATTCACCTGCTCTCCATCCTCACGCTGTCGGCGGCCTTTCTCAGCTTTGCCGCCACCCTCACCGCCGCGATCAACATCAACGAAGTGGTCGCCCGGTGGATCGGCAGCGCCGAGATGACGGTCTACCTGCACAAGGGCACCACCCCCGCGCAACTCGACGAGCTGCGCGACGCCGTGCTCGCCCTCGACGGCATCGCCAAGGTGGACACCGTGACGCCCGCGCAGGCCCGCACCGACTTTTCGCGGGACTTGGGCGCGCTCAACGAAATCAACGCCTTCATCTCCGACGAAGCCTTTCCCGCCTCCCTCGACATCTACTTAACCCCCACCGCCTCCAGCGACGGACAGGCGCGGCAAGCCCTGGCCAAGCGTCTCGGAGAGGTCAAGATCATCGAAGAGGTGGAGCTGTACGACGACTGGTTCAACCGGCTCCACGCCCTCTCCACCATGGGGCGGACGGCGGCCCTCGGCCTGGGCGTCTTGGCCCTGGTGGTCTCCATCCTCGTGGTGGCGGCCACGATTCGCCAGGGTGTCAGCGCGCGTCGCCGCGAGATCGAAGTGATGCGCTTTGTCGGCGCCACCGAGCATTACGTGCGCGTCCCCTTTTTGATCGAAGGGGCGCTGGAGTCCCTGCTCTCCATGCTCATCGCCTTGGTCTCCCTGCACTTCTTGCTCAACCACGTGCAGGACTTGGCCGGGGACATCTTGCCCATGCTCGGCAGTGCCACCTTGATGCGGCTGCCAGGCGGCGTCCTCCTCGCCCTCATCGCCGGGGGCCTGCTGTCGGGGTTGTTGGGCGCCCGCATCTCCTTGCGCAAACTCGAAGAGGTGTGAGCGTGTTTCGTTGGCGCCACTGCATGGGGCTGTTCTGCTTGTGCACCGCGATATCGCTGGCCGCCACCGCCGGAGACTTTGGCCACATCGCGTCCGACGAGCTCGCCGAAGAAGCCGACGCGCGCCGACAAGATTTGCAGCGCACCGAAGAGCGCCTCCAGCAGCTCGAGGCGACGCTGGCGACCTTGCAAGCACAACAGCACGCCACCGAAGAGGAGCTGCGCGCGCTCACCGAAACCCTGGAGGCCCACGCCGCCATCTTGTACCGCATCTCCCGCGGCGGAAAGGCCCTGCGCTACCTCATGTCCGCAGAGACCGACGCCTCGTTCTTAAAGCGCGCCAACACGCTGAAGCGGCTGTTCACATCCCAGGTCAAGGCGCGGCGCGAGAAGGGCCTGCACCTCTCGTCCATCGAGGCGGACATCGCCCAGCGCGAGGCGGAGATAGGCACCGCCCAGGGCCTCGCCGAGGAGCTGCGCGAGACCATCGCTGAGCTCGAAGCCGCGGTGCAACAACGCGGCGCGGCGTCGCCACAACTGAGCGCGCGCTACTAGCCCGCTGCGGTCATCTCCCGGCGCCGGCCTCTCGCCGCAAGTCCTCACGCCAATTCTTTGATCAGGTCTGCCAGGCGCGCGGGCGCCTCCAGCATGGGCAGGTGTCCGATGCCCTCGAGCCACTTCACCTCGGCGGATGGGAGCAGCGCCGACATCTCCTGCGCAGCGGCGGGGATCACCAGGCGATCGGCGGTGCCGTGCACGATCCAGATGCGCCCAGCAAAGTCATCGGGGAGCGGGGTGGCGCGGTGCTGTGCCACGGCGGCGCGCTGGGCGGAAAAGCCGCGTCCGGGGCCGAGGTGGTGCAGGCGGTCGTCGACCAGCAGGGCAAACTCGTCGCTGCGGTGATGCAAAAAATCTTCGGACACGCTGCAGGAGAGATTGCGGCGCACAATTTCGTCGGGGGTGCCGCGGCGCGATGCCAATGCCGCTGCGACCTCGGGGAGGCGGTGGCGAAACAACCACTCCCCCGAGGGGAAGGCACCGCACAACATGATGTGGGGCGCGTGTTCGCGGTGTTGCTGGGCCAGCGACAAGGCGATGAAGCCCGACATGGAGTGCCCCACCACGACGTCCGCCGAGAGCCCCTCCACCGCCAGCACATCGCCGACGGCCCGGGCCATTTGGGCGATGTCGTATGGGCCATGCGGCGCCGGACTCGCCCCGCTGCCCAGGTTGTCGATTTGCACGCAGGTGAAGGACTTTTGCAGCAAGAGGACCGCGGTGTCGTAAATGTGCATGTCGAGCCCCATGCCGGGCAGCAACACCACCGTCGGACCGTATCCCGTGATCGCGTAATGCAGGGCGTTCATATTGGTTTGCGCTGCTCCTTTCGCCGTATTATGTCGTTTGCCGCGCGGGCGTGTTATATTCGCGGACGACGGATTCCGCTACAGAATCGCGCCGTGCTCCAAGGGGTGAACCGTTGAACATCTTCGACAAAACCGGAAAGGCGTTTTTCAATTTCGTCCGGTACATCCTCGTCTTGTTCACCCTGTTCTACCTGTCTTTAAAGGTACTCTGGACCAATCGCAAACTCGGACACCGCGAATTCTTCCGGCAGGTCTTGCTGCAAATTTACTTCACGGGCATCCAGGCCATCCTGCCCATCCTCGTCCTCGCGCTGCTCGTCGGCACATTCGCCATCATCAGCGCCATGGGAGGCGCCGCCTTCTCCGGGGCCGAACAAGTGGGGCGCGTGGTCACGGTGGTCCTCATCCGCGAGCTCGCGCCGCTGCTCACCGGCAGCATTATCATCGCGCGCTCGATTACCGCCATCACCACCGAGCTCGGCACCATGCGGGTGCAGCGCGAGATCGAAGCCCTCGAGGCCATGGGCATCTCCCCCATCCACCATTTGATTACGCCGCGCCTCGTCGGCGGCGTCCTCTCCTTTGCGGCGCTCACGGTCTTCTTCGGCTTCGTCGCGTTGATCAGCGGCTTCCTGATCGCGCAGACGATGGTGCCCATCCCCATTGAGCTCTTCGTCCACTTTGTCTTCTCCGCCGTGCAACCCACCGACATCCCCGCCTTGAGCATCAAGGTGCTGGGCGGCGGCGCCGGCATGTTCATCATCGCCTGCTACCACGGGCTCTCGGTTCGGCGCGCCTCCACCGAGGTGCCGGTGGCGGTCTCCACCGCGGCGCTCAACGCCTTTATCTTTCTCATCGCGCTGCACGTGGGGGTCTCCGCCAGCATGTTCCTACGCAGCAACTCCTTCGAGCTGCTCGGGGTCGTCCTATGAGGCCGGCATTGGTACAAGTGCTCGACGCCCTGCAGTTTTGCGTCGGCGACACGCACTGGCACGTGCCGCCCTTCCACCTCCGCCCCGGCGAGTGGGCGACCCTGGTGTCCGGCGACAGCCCCGATTTGATCGACCCTTCGGGGCCCTTAATCCGCACGCTGTTCACGCTGCGCCCCCCGGAACACGGCACGGTCTACCTGCACAACCAGGACGCCTACGCCTTGCCCTACGTGGGCCAACAGCGCCTGCGCGCCGAGATGGGCTTCGTCCCGAGCTCGGGCGGCCTGCTGTCCAACCGCACCCTGCGCGACAACATCGCGCTGCCCCTCTCTCTGCACGCGCGCCTCACCTTTAAAGAGGAGGCCCTGCGCGTCGACGAACAGCTCGACCGCTTTGGGCTGCGCGCCGCCGATCACATGTTTCCCCACGAGGTCAACGGTTACACGCGGTGGCGGGCCTGCCTGGCGCGTGCCCTCATCCTCTCCCCGTCCATCGTGATGCTAGAGGGGCTGGGCGACTGGGACATCGAGCGCGGCCAGGGGCTCGGATGGCAGCGCCTACGCGAATACCGCCAACGACAAGACAACGCCATCGTCTTCGCCTTGCCCAGCGCGCACCCCGAATTTGAACAGTGGTTTCAACAGCAAGGCGGACACGTCATCCGCTACCGCATCGCCGCAGCACTGCCCCTGCAAGGAGCCACCCACCGATGAAGTTTTACCTCAGCTACCGAGAGCGCATCGCCGGCTTCTTTTTGCTGGCCTCGCTGGTCTTCGTCATCTTGTTTGTCATCGGCGCCGCCATCGAGAACCAATGGCTCGTCCCCACCACGCACTACACCGTCTACGTGGAGCGCGCCGACGGCCTCCGCACCGGCTCTCCCGTGTTGTGGTCCGGCGTCAATGTCGGCACCGTCAAAGAGCTCTCCATCCAGAGCAACAGCCGCGTGGCCGTCACCCTCTCCATCAAGGACGAACACACGCCCCAGCTCACCAGCGCCACCCGCGCCTCGGTGCAGCGCCACATGGGCATCGGCGAAAAGCGCATCCTGCTCACCAACCCCGCAGCCCACGGTCGGCTCCGCGCCCACTCGCTGCAGCCCGGCAGCAGCATCCCCCTCGAAGAGCCGCGCGATCTGCTGGAGGTCTTGTCGTCCCTCGACCTCGGGCGCTATCTCGACACCCTCGATCGAGCGGTGAACTCCATCGACGTCGTCCTGATCAAGCTCGAAGAGGAGAACCGCATGGTGCGCATGTTCGAAGCCTTCGACCAGATGGGGCCCACCCTCACCAACGCCAACCTGCTGCTCACGGAGATGCGCGAGCCCATGATCTCCCTCCTCACCGATCCCGCCTTGCCGCGATCGCTCCAGGGCGCCTCGCGCGTGTTCAACGACCCGCAAATCCAGCCGATGATCCGCAACATGTCGCAGTCGTTTGACCCCGAAAAGATCAACGAGCTGCTCGACCGCATCCACAAGCTCTCCGTCGACTTCGAGCGCGTGCTCGCCGACGACGCGCCCTTCAACCAGTCCTTCGCCCGGCTCAACGCCCTCATGGACGACCCCAACACCGACGACCTGATCCAGCGCCTGGCACACCTCGCCGATCAAGTGGGGCACCTCACGGCGGACCTGCCCCAGATGGCCCAGGAGACCGGCAAGATTCTCAAGGACGTCTCGATTGTCTTGCGCGCCCTGCAGCGCTCGTGGCCCTTGAAGCGCCAATCGCGAAAAATCATCCAGGAGGATCTGGACGCCGCCACCGCCACCGACAACACCGATGGGTCCCCCGCCACCCACGAGAACCCCTAGGCTTTGGGCATGCGACTCGCGCACAACCAATTCATCAAACACGGGCTGCGCTTCACCTGTCAGCGCTGCGGAAACTGCTGCCGCGCACGGGGCAATGTGCAGGCGGTCTTGGTGCCCGCATCCGAGGTTTCGCGCATCGCGGCGTTTTTGCAATTGTCGCCCAATGACTTCCTCGACGCCCACTGCGACATCGACGCCGCAGGTGCTGTCTTCTTGCGCAGCGAGCGACGCGACTGCCGCTTCCTCGGCGCAGACAACCGCTGTTACATTTATTCGGTGCGCCCCGCCCAATGCCGCGCCTGGCCGTTTTGGATCGAGAATCTCAACCCCGAGTCCTGGCAAAACAATGTGAAGACCGTGTGCCCGGGCGCCGACGTCGGACGGTTGTGGCGAGCGAGAGACATCGACAGCATCGCTGCCGCACGCGATCGCGCCGAGGGGTTTTGCGCGGCGTCCCTCACAGAAAACGAGCCCGCAAATCACGATTTCATTTACTTGTCAAGGATGAATTTTGAGAATCGTTTCTCCCGCCGGCGGCGTCCCCAGCGGGCGTATTATCCATTTGCCAAATAAAATTACCCTGCTAGTGTCCCTGCCGGTTTTCCCTTGGTGGATTTCGCCGCCACGCAATCTGTGAACCGCGGCGTTCGATATAAAAATACGCTCTCGCGCTTACGCCACCTAAGGAGAAACTATGCCCAAAAACCCGGTTCCCCCCCTGTTTTTTCCATTTTTATCCCGTTTTTTCTCACTGCGTTACACCCCGGCTGCACACCGCACCGCCGCTGGATTGCTGCTGTGCCTCGCGCTCACCGCGTCACTTTCGGCCCACGCCCTGCCCAAGAGCGACCATCTCTTCGGCAGAGAAGACGGCCGCGTCTGCGAATACCAGGAGTCCCTGGCGGAGCCTTGGCCCGTGACCGAGATGGGCGATTTGAGCGCCTTTTACCTGCCGGACGAGAGCGAAGTCGCCCTCATCGAGCGGCTGGCCCAGGGCATCTACCGCTGGAAGACCAAGCGCGATCACGGCTGGTGGGAGTGCGGCGAATTTTATCCCAAGGGGCCCGAGACTGAGGACCGCGCCATCCTGCTGGCCTACCGCATGGTGCGCGCCGTTCACCTGTTTGGTCTCGGCCGCGACAACGGAGACCTCACCCCGGAGGCGCTGGCCCACCACGTGTGGGGATTCGCCGGCACCATCGCCAACGAGTCCTCCTTTGATCGCTGCGCCGTGGGGTATTACTTTCGCAAGTGGGCGATCTCCAAAAAGATGGTCAAGGCCCGCACCCGCACCATCTCGTACGGCGAAGAGGAGATGCTCTCCGCACTGACAGATCCGCGCTCATTCGGCTGGCTGCAGAGCACCGGAGTGGACATCGGTTACTGCCAACTGCTGACGCGCTTTCACAAAGGCCCCTTGCAAGAGATGATGCACCCCGAGCAGGGCCTGGAGATCTGCGCCTTTCACTTTCACGAGCGCGCAAAAAAGCTTGGCACCACGCGTCCTTGGCGCTATTGGCGGGGCTACGGGGCGACGTATTACGAGTCGCGCGTCGTGCAGCGCGCCAGGGCCATGGGGGCCTTGCCCGAAGAGATCTAATCGATCCAATCCGCTTCACTTCATGACGACGACGCCCTTCTCATTTCGCATCACCCACACCGACGGCCACGCGCGCACGGGCCACATCGAGACGCCGCACGGCACCGTGCCCACGCCCGCCTTCATGCCCGTCGGCACCCGCGCGACGGTGAAGGCGCTCTCCCCCGAGGACGTGCGACAGAGCGGGGCCGCCATCTTGCTCGGCAACACCTACCACCTCATGCTGCGTCCCGGCGAAGCCCTCATCCAGCGCGCTGGCGGACTGGCGCGCTTCATGGCCTGGCACGGCCCCACCCTCACCGACTCCGGGGGCTTTCAAATTTTTAGCCTGAGCGCGCGCACCAAGGTCACCGATGACGGGGTGGTCTTCGCGTCGCACATCGACGGGCAACGCGTGCATTTGACCCCCGAGCGCGCCATTGCCGTACAGGGCGCCCTCGGCTCAGACATCGCCATGGTCCTCGACGAGTGTCCCCCGGGCGACGCGCCGCTGTCCGCGATTCAGCGCGCCATGGAGCGCACCACCCGGTGGGCCGAGCGCCAAATCGACGCGCCCAGACCCGCGGGGCAAGCCCTGTTCGGCATCGTCCAGGGCGGGACACACACCGCGCTGCGTAGGCAACACCTGGCGCAAATCGCCGACATGCCCTTTGACGGCATCGCCCTAGGCGGCTTGTCGGTGGGAGAGCCCATCCCGGAGATGTACCGCATCTTCGCCGAGATCGGCCCGCACATGCCCGCCCAGCGGCCGCGCTACGTCATGGGGGTCGGGACGCCCGCCGATCTATTGACGGGCATCGAGTGCGGCATCGACATGTTCGACTGCGTGATGCCCACGCGCAACGCGCGCAACGGACAGGTCTTTGTCCGCGGCGGCAAACTCAACATCAAGCACGCGCGCTTCGCCGACGACCCCGCGCCCCTCGACCCGCAATGCCAGTGCTACACCTGCCGCACCTTTGAGCGCCGCTACTTGCGCCACTTGTTCATGAGCCAGGAGCTGCTCATCCACCGCCTGCTGACCCTCCACAACCTACAGCACTACGGCGACATGACCGCGCAGGCCCGGCAGGCCATTGCCACCGGCAATTTTGCGGCGATGAAAAAGGATTGGCTCGAAAGCGGCGAGGGCGACTGAGCGCGCGCTCCCCAAACGCACGCCCCTCTCAGCGATTACCGCGACAACCCGGAGAGCCGTTCGCGCTCTCGGCGTTCGTGGGCCAGCAGGGCGCGCTTCATGTCCAGGCCGTAAAAGTAACCGCCCAGCCCCGCCGTGCCGACCACGCGGTGACAGGGCACCACAATGGCCAGCGGGTTGGTGCTCATGGCGGTGCCCACGGCCCTCGCGGCGCCGGGACTGCCCGCGGCCGCAGCGACCTCGCCGTAAGTGGCGGTCTCGCCGTAGGGGATGCGCATCGTCGCACGCCACACGCGCTGTTGAAAGTCGGTGCCGCGCAGGAGGACCTCGCCCGGGGCAATGGCGCCAGGGCCCGGGGGCAAGAAGAGGCGCTCGGCCCACGACGCTGCCCGCGCGTCGTCGCGTTGGAAGCGCGCCTTGGGGAAGCGGTGCTGCACCGAGTAGCACAGCGCCGCAAGCTCCGTGGGATCACCGCGCTGCACCGAGACCAAGCGGGTCGCGGTGGCGGCGATGAAAAACGTATTATATGGCGTGGGGGAGAAACCGATGTACAGGTCGAGGGACATGGCGAGCAGTGGCGAGGCCTAGAACAGGCTGTCTGCGGCCTTCTTGTTGCGCTGTTCCTCTTCGCGCTTTTGCTGTTCCTCTTGCTCTTTGGCCTTGCGCTCCAGATCCTTCATGGACTCTTCCATCTTCTTCACTTCGGCTTCGTAGCGCTTCTGCTCGTCGATTTGCTCTTGCGAGATGCCCTTGGTGCTGAAGAACCCCGTGGCCACCTCTTCGCTGTGGCGCTGCACCACCACCATGTACTCCCGGTTGGCGTCGAAGCTCGGGCGGGTCAGGATGGCGCGTCCCAGCAGGCTGCGGGTGTTGCGGTCCTGCGTGTACTGCGTGAAGGAGTTGACGAAGCGGCGCTTGTCTTTGCTTTTGCCGTTCTTCACGTCGAAGAAGACCATCTCGACTTCGTAGTCGCCCAGGGGCCGTTTGAAGAACGCCATCGACTGAAACATCCACTCGTGGTTTTCATCGGCGTGCAGAAACTTGACCGAGTGATTGCGCAAGAACTGCACAAAGCCGTTTTGCGTTGGGAAGTAGGTGGGGGGCAGTTTTTTGATGACGACCACCTTGCCGGCAAACACGTTTTCGGCGTTGGCGGCCACATTGTAGACGGCGCCAAAAACAATGGTTAGCGCCGCCAAAATTCCCAAGTAGCGATAAATGGTTTTCTTTGGCATGGACTCCGACTCCTCTTTTTGGTTGGGGTGACCCGTCAGCAGTGCAGCGCTGCTGAAATGAACAAACACGTTACAAACATACGGCAACTCCGGCGACTTTGTCGATGAAAAGTGCGGGAACAATGGGGGTCAGACGACGGGCGCGGCGGTGTATTCAGCGCGAGGAATGATTTGGGCGGCGTGAAAAGCGGCTACCACCAGCCCAGAAAATGCGCCGACAACAGCAGCAGTGCCGCCAAAACCCCGGAGGCCACGGCCCAGGGCACCCAGGCCGGCGAGGTGGCTTCGGCGGAAGCGGATGGCGACGTTAGTTGTTCGCGCTCGAACTTGGCGGCCAGGCGGGCGGCGGAGTCCAGGGCGTCGTCGGTGGGCGCTGGGGAAGCGCCGCTGTCAGCGGGTCGGGAGGCGCGGTCGCCATTGCGGGTGGCGTCGTCGCTGTCGGTTTTGTCGCCGTCGTCGTCGTCGATTTCGTCGTCGTCGTCGTCGATTTCGTCGCCGAGCAGGGATTGCGTGAAGCGGGCCGTCTCTTCGCGGAGGCGCACTGTTTCGCCGGTGCTCTCGTCGGGCTCATTGGGCACCGCCAACAGCGCCGCCAAGTGCTGCTCGCGTTCGCGCCGCTGGGCCTTGAGGTTTTCGCCGACGTTTTCCATTAAGAAATCGGAGAAGCGCAGTTGGGACACCGCGATGCCGCTGATGTGCATGTAGTCTTCGAGGGCGCGGATGAACTCCTGTCCGCTCGCGAAGCGGTGGTCGGGCTCCTTGGCCAGGGCCTTGCGGACGATGGCGGCCAGCATCTCGAACTCGGGGAAGTCGCGGTCTTCGAGGGGCGGGATGTCGGCGGCCTTGGCGCGGCGCAGGGTCTCCTCGTGGTCTTTGCTTTTGTACAGCCGGCGCCCGTGCAGCAGCTCCCACAGCAAGATGCCCGCGGCGAAGAGGTCGGCGCGCTGGTCGATGGGCGAACCGGCGATGTGCTCCGGCGCCATGTAAGCGACCTTGCCCTTAATGTGGGAGTCCTCGAGGGAGTGGGTGTCGGCGAAGCCCTCGGACTGCTGCACCTTGGCGATGCCAAAGTCGCAGAGCTTCACCTCGCCCTCGGTGGAAATGAGCACGTTGGTCGGCGACACGTCGCGGTGGATGATGTGCAGCGGCGCCCCGGAGGCGTCGGTGAGGCGGTGGGCGTAGTCGAGGCCGCGCAGGGTTTCGACGATGATGAACAGGGCGAAGGGGAGGGGCAACGCGGTTTGCGCGCGGGTCAACAGGCCGAGCAGGCGGTTGAGGTCGACCCCTTCGACGTACTCCATCGCGATGTAAAACTGGTCGTCGATGTGGCCGAGCTCGTAGGTTTGCACCACGTTGGCATGCGACAACTGCGCGCAGAGCTTGGCTTCATTAATGAGCATCTCGCAGAACTCGCGGTTGCGGTTCAGCTCGGGCAGGATGCGCTTGATGACGCAGATGCGCTCGGTGCCCAGCTCCGTGTGGGTCTTGGCCAGAAAAATTTCGGCCATGCCGCCGCGACCGATGTAGTCGTAGAGATAATAGTGGCCAAACTTTAAGGGCAGCGCGTTGTCGGTTGTCATGGTTGGGTGGTGTCCTTAGGGGGCAGTATCCTTCTGCTAAGCGCGCGAGGTCAAGAAAATCACTCCCGCCGCGCCTTGGGGTACGCGAAAAACCGCTCTTGCTGCGCCTGGGTAGCCGCGCCAGGAAGACCGGGTCCGTTGCGGCTGCGGCACCGTTGAAAAGGCGCTGGGTGGCATTATCTTGTTTGTGAAATAGACGTCGACGCCACTGCATTGGCGTATTAAAAGGCCCCCATGCGATACCGTATCATTAATGGACGACTCCTAGATCCCGCCACGCGACGCGACGAAATCGCCGACCTGCTCATCGAAGACGGGCGCATCGTCGAGGCCCTCACCGGCGCCCCCGACCGCGTGCTGGACGCCGCCCACTGCTGGGTGGTCCCCGGGCTCATCGACGCCCACGTGCACCTGCGCGAGCCCGGCGGCGAAGCCAAAGAAACCATCGAGACCGGTCTGCGCGCCGCGGCGGCTGGCGGTTTTACAACGGTCATGGCCATGCCCAACACCGCGCCCCCCATCGACACCGTGGCCCTGGCCCAGTGGGTGGTCGCGCGCGCCGAGGCCTTGGGCGGCACGCGGGTCATCCCCGTCCCCGCCATCACCGTGGGGCGGCAGGGCGAGCAACTGGTCGACTTCGCGGCCTTTGTCGCGCAGGGGTTTCGCGCCTTCACCGACGACGGCACCGGCGTTAACGACGACGCGCTCATGCGGCGGGCCCTGGAGCTCAGCGCCGAGCACGATTTCATCTTGTCGCAGCACGCCGAGGTGGCGGCCCTCTCCCAAGGGGGCTTTGTGCACCGGGGCGACGTCTCACAAGCCTTGGGCATTCCGGGACAACCCGCGGCCTCCGAAGTCGAGATGGTCCAGCGCGATCTCGACCTCGCCGCGCAAACCGGCGGGCGCATTCACATGAGCCACATCTCCGCGGCTCCGGCTGTGGCGGCCCTGCGACACGCGCGCCAACGGGGTGTTCGCGCCACCGCCGAGGTGACCCCCCACCACCTGCACCTCACCGACGCCGCGCTCCAAACCGCCGGCACCCTGGCCAAGGTCGCACCGCCGCTGCGCCCCCAAGAGCACGTCGACGCCTGCCGCGAAGCCCTGCGAGACGGCACCATCGACATGGTGGCCACCGACCACGCCCCCCACACGCGCGCCGACAAACCCAACGATTTTGCCCAAGCGGCCTTTGGCATGGTGGGCCTCGAGATCGCCGTGCCCCTGCTGCTCTCCCTCGTCGCGCAAAACACCATCTCGCCGATGCGCATGGTCGAGGCCATGAGCCACGCCCCGGCGCGCGTCTTCGGACTGGACGGCGGCACCCTGGCCCCGGGCGCTCCGGCCGACATCGCCCTCATCCACCCCAACCAACCCCACGCGATCGACCCGACCACCTTTCGCTCCAAGGGCACCAACACGCCCTTTGCCGGCACCGCCGTACCGGGGCGCACCGTGCTCACCATCGCCCGGGGACGCATCATCTTCGAAGCCAACACCCATGACGCAACACCGCACTAGTCACGACGACGCCCCCTTTGTCGCAGGCATCAGCCACCGAACGGCCACGCTCAACCAACTGGCGGCCTGCGCGGTCCCCCACGACCGCTACGACGCCTTCGCCGCCGCCATTCGCCCGCCGGGTGTCGCGCCGCTCGTCCTCTTGTCGACCTGCAACCGCACCGAGGCCTACGGGCTCTCGCCGACGCCCCGCGAGACCGCCGCCCAAGTCCAGGCGGCCATGCGACGCGCCTTTGCCGACAACGGCGCCACGGGGCTCGCCGACGACGCCATCTACACGCACACCGAGCGCGCGGCCGTCGCCCACCTGTTTCGCGTGGTGTCGGGGTTGGACGCCATGATTTTGGGCGAGACCGAAATCGCCCACCAGGTACAGCGCGCCTTTGCCTGCAGCACGTCGGGCCAGCCTCCGGCGCCCCGGCTCACCCAGCTCTTCTCCGCGGCCTACCGCACCGGCAAGCGCGTGCGCACCGAGACCCGCATCAGCGAAGGCGCCACCTCCATGGCCTCGGCCGCCGTACACTTAGCCCGGCACCGCTTGGGCGATCTCCGCCGCCACACCGCGCTCCTCATCGGCGCCGGCGACACCGGGACCCTGCTGGCCAAGCACCTCCGGCACCAGTGCGCCCACCTGCGCATCGCCAACCGCACCGACGCGCGCGCCCAAACCCTGGCCGCGCTCCACGGTGGCGAGGCGGTGCCCTTCTCTGCGCTGCCGGACGCCCTCGCCCACGCCGACGTCGTCTTCTGCGCCGTCTCCGCCGCGGCCCCCATCATCGACCGCGCCGCGCTCTCGTCCCCGCGCACCCGGCCCCTGCTCCTGGTCGACATCTCCTTGCCGCGCGCCGTCGCCCCCGATGTCGCGTCCTTGCCCGATGTCGCGCTCTGCGACATGAACGCCATCCAGACCATCGTAGCGGCCAACATCGAGAGGCGCGAGGCCCAGTTGCCCACCGCCCTGCACATCGTCGACGAAGAGGTCGGCCGCTTTCTCGAAGCCCAAAACCTGCGCAGCGCCGCCCCGCTCATCCGCGCCCTGCACCACGCCTTCGAGCAACTGCGCCAAGACGAACTGCAGCGACACGGCGGCAAAATCGATGGCGACGAAAAAGAGCGCCTCGACCGCATCACCCGCGCCCTGATGAACCGCCTCCTGCACCAGCCCACGGTGGCCATCCGGACCTGAGCGGCCAGCAGCGACCACAGCGACACACAGCTCGCGTGGGTGGCCGAACTCTTCGACCTGCGCGCGGCGACACCCGAAGAGGACCCCCCTTCATGACCTCCGGCGACGAGGCAGTCCTGCGCATCGGCACGCGCCGCAGCCAGCTCGCCATGTGGCAGGCCAACACCGTGGCCGCGCAGCTCCGGCAGCACTTCCCGGCGCTCCGCGTCGTCCTGGTGCCCGTGGCCACCACCGGGGACCGCGACAAAACCACCGCGCTGTCCAACTTCGCGCGCCCCGGCATCTTCACCCGCGAAATCGAGCAGGGCCTCATCGACCGCCACTTCGACATCGCCGTACACAGCTACAAAGACGTGGCCACCCAGTACCCCGAAGCCCTCGACATCGGCGCGGTGCTCCAGCGCGAAACCCCGGACGACGCCTTTCTCTCCCGCCACCAAACGCCGCTGCACGCGCTCAAACCGGGCAGCGTCGTCGGCACATCGAGCTTGCGGCGCCGGGCCATGTTGCTACACGCGCGCCCCGACCTGCGCATCGTTCCGCTGCGGGGCAACGTGCCCACCCGGCTGCGCGCCGTCGGGGTCTTGCCCGCCGAAACCGCCGAATCACTCGGAGCGGTTACCGAATCGTCCGGAGAGACCGCCGCCCCGCTCTTGGACGCCACCATCCTGGCCCTGGCCGGTCTGCGCCGCCTGGGCTACGCGGAGCACGCCACCGAAACACTCAAAGCACCTGCCTTTGTGCCCGCCCCGGCCCAGGGCGCCATCGCCGTGCAAATCCGCCGCGACGACGAGACGACCCGCCAAAAGGTACAGCCCCTCAACCACCCCGCCACCCGCGCCGCCACCGACGCCGAGCGCCTCTTCATGCGCCTAATGGAGGGCGGCTGCCAGTTGCCCTTGGGGGCCCAGGCCCACATCCTCCCGAGCGGCGACATGCGCATGACCGCCGCGGTGCTCACCCTCGACGGCGCCCAACGCGTCGACGGCACGTGCGAAGCCGCGACCCCCGACGAGTTGGCCCACGCCCTCTTCGAACAGATGCAGCGCGCCGGTGCCGACGCCATTCTGCGCGAGGTGCGGCGCCACCTGGAATCCACGCCATGAGCGCCCTGGCCGGTGCCACCGTTTGGCTCAGCCACGCCCGGGGCGGCACGCCCGAGCTGGCCGACATGCTGCGCGCGCGCGGCGCGGTGGTCCTGCGCCAGCCCCTCATCGAGATCCACCCCCTGGCGGATGCGCGGCACCCCACAGCCCTGCAGCAGTGTTGCGACGCCGACTGGCTGCTCATCACCAGTCGCCACGCGGTGCGGCATTTTTTGCAACACGTTACGTGCGACGCGGCCGCCCGCCCAAAGGTCGCCGCCGTAGGAGCCGCCACCGCCCAGTGTCTCCGCGACCACGGCTGGCCCGCGGACACCACCGGAGACGACGGCGGCATCGCCCTGGCCCAACACCTGTGCGCCCACTTCGATGTGGCGGGCAAAACCTTCTTCTACCCGTGCTCGCAGCACTCGGCCCACAGCATGGCCCAGCACCTGCGCGACAACGGCGCCCGCGTCATCCGCCACCCGGTGTACACCGCCCTGCCGCCGCGCGACGCCGACTTCACCGCCGCCCTGCGCAGCGACGCGGTCGTCCTGTGCAGCGGCACCGCCGTGGCCCAGTTCGCCCAATTGTGCGACGCCCACCCGAACACACCGCCGCCCGCCATTGTCGCCATCGGCACCTTCACCGCCCGTGCCCTGCGCGCAGCGGGCATCCACCGCTTCGCCACCGCCCAAACCCCCACGCCGCCCGACATGGTCGCCGCCACCGCCCAAGTCCTCGGCGCCGCCACCCCAACTGCCCCGACCACCCCAGGAGGTGTTTCATGAACTTTCCCACCACGAGACTCAGGCGCCTGCGCAGCAGCGCAGCCCTTCGCAACATGGTGCGCGAGACCGACATCGCCCCGCGCCACTTGGTCTACCCGATCTTCGTCGTCCCCGGACAAAACGAGCGCCAACCCATCGCGGCCATGCCCGGCTGCGAGCGCCTCTCCGTCGACCTGCTGCCCGAGGCCGCGCGCCAGATCGCTGCGCAAGGCGTGTCCGGCGTAATCCTCTTCGGGGTGCCCAACCACAAAGACACCACCGGCGCTGTCGCCGCCGACCCAAACGGACTCGTTCCGCGCGCCATCGACGCCATCAAGCAGGCCGTCCCCGAGCTCTTGGTGTGGACCGACGTGTGCCTGTGCGCCTACCTCGAACACGGCCACTGCGGCGTACTGCACGACCAACGCATCGACAACGACGCCACCCTGCCGCGCCTGGCCGACATGTCCCTCGCCTTTGCCCGCGCCGGCGCCGACATCATCGCCCCCTCGGACATGATGGACGGCCGCATCGCCGCCATCCGCGCGCGCCTCGACGCCGAGGGCTTCGCCGACCTGCCCCTGGTCTCCTATGCGGCCAAGTACGCGTCGGCCTTCTACGGTCCCTTCCGCGAGGCCGCCGGCAGCGCCCCGGCCTTTGGCGACCGCCGCACCTATCAAATGGACCCCGCCAACGCTCGCGAGGCCCTGCGCGAAGTGGCCGAGGACATCGCCGAGGGCGCCGACATGGTGATGATCAAACCCGCCCTGAGCTACCTCGACATCATCCGCCGCGTGGCCGACCGCTGCGACGTGCCGGTGGTGGCGTACAATGTGTCGGGCGAGTACAGCATGCTCATGGCCGCCGCGCAAAACGGCTGGCTCGACGCCGACAGCGCCGCCCGCGAGATGCTCACGTCCATCCGCCGCGCCGGTGCCGACATCGTCATTTCGTATTTCGCCAAAGACGCAAAACGCCTTTTTCCAGGAGAGCAATCATGACTGACAACACCGCTGGCCCTTTGAGCCGCTCGTTATTCGCCCGCGCGCAAACCTTAATGCCCGGCGGCGTCAACTCGCCGGTCCGCGCCTTTCGCGCCGTGGGCGGCACCCCCTTCTTCGTCGCCTCGGCCCAGGGCGCCCACCTCACCGACGTCGACGGCAACCGCTACATCGACTTCGTACAATCCTGGGGCCCCATGATTTTGGGCCACGCCCCCGCGTGCGTCCGCGAGGCCATCTGCCGGGCCACCGAGACCGGCACCTCCTTCGGCGCGCCCCACGAAGGCGAGATCGCCCTGGCCGAAGAGGTGTCGCGTTGCATGCCCCACATCGAGATGCTGCGCCTGGTCAGCTCGGGCACCGAGGCCACGATGAGCGCCATCCGCCTGGCGCGCGGCATCACCGGCAAAACGCACATCGTCAAGTTCGAGGGCTGCTACCACGGCCACGCCGACGCCTTCCTCATCCGCGCGGGCTCCGGGGCCGCCACCCTGAGCATCCCGGACTCCCCCGGTGTCACGCCGGGCACCGCCGCGGGCACCTGCCACGCCGACTACAACGACCTCGACTCCGTGGCGCGCTGCTTTGCCGAGACCGACGGCGACGTCGCAGCGGTCATCGTCGAACCCGTGGCGGGCAACATGGGCTGCGTACCGCCGGTGCCGGGCTTCCTCGAAGGCCTGCGCGCGCTCTGCACCGAGCACGGCGCCCTCCTCATCTTCGACGAGGTCATCACGGGCTTTCGCATCGCCAAGGGCGGCGCGGCCGAGCGCTACGGCGTTACCCCCGACCTCACCACCATCGGCAAAATCCTCGGTGGCGGCCTGCCCGTGGGGGCCTACGGCGGCTCGCGCGACCTCATGCGGCACATGGCGCCCTCCGGAGCGGTCTACCAAGCCGGCACGCTCTCGGGCAATCCCCTGGCCACTGCCGCCGGGCTCGCCACGCTGCGCGCCATCGGCGACGACGACACCTTTTACGACCGCCTCGAGACCACCGGCGCTGCCCTCGAAGCCATCGTGACCGAGACCGCCCAAGCCCACGGCATCCCCGTCGCCCTCAACCGCGTCGGCAGCATGCTGGGGCTCTTCTTGCGTCCAGGGCCCGTCCGCACCTGGCAAGACGTCCGCCAGAGCGACGCCGCGGGCTTCTCCGTGCTCTTCCGCGCGCTCCTGCAGGCCGGCGTCTACATCGCCCCGTCGCCCTTCGAAACCATCTTCGTCGGCAGCGCCCACGACGCGCCCATCCTCGACGCCACCCGCGCGGCCTTCGACCAGGCCTTCGCGGCGCTGGCCCGCACCCGAAAGGACCCGTGACATGACCCACACCACCGCCTCTTCGCAGCCCTTGTTTCTCCGCGCCTGCTTTGGCGAGCCCGTCGAGCGCACCCCCTGCTGGCTCATGCGCCAAGCGGGACGCTACATGCCGGAGTACCGCGCCCTGCGCGCCGAGCACGGCTTCTGGACCCTGTGCCGCACCCCCGAGCTCGCCGCCCGCGTCACCCTGCAGCCCGTCAACCGCTTCCACACCGACGCCGCCATCCTGTTCAGCGACATCCTCGTGCTGCTGCCCGCCATGGGACGAGAGGTCGACTTCGCGCCCGCGCCGGTCCTGGCCCATCCCGTGCGCTCCCGCGCCGACATCGACAGCCTCACCCTCCCCGACATGCCCGCACAACTGGGCTACGTCGCCGAGGCCATCCGCCAGTGCCGCGCCCAGCTCCCCGCCACCGTGCCCCTCATCGGCTTCTCCGGCGCCCCGCTCACCTTGGCGGCCTACCTCGTCGAGGGCGGCGGCTCCCGCCACTTCGCGCACCTCAAGCGGCTGCTGCGCGACCACCCGGACGACGCCACGGCGCTCTTGTCGCACTTGGCGCAGGTCGTCGCCGCGTACCTGAAAATGCAAATCGACGCCGGCGCGCAGGCGGTGCAGCTCTTCGACACCTGGGCCGGCAGCCTGCCCCGCGACCTCATCCAGCGCTTCGTCATCCCCCACGTGACGCGCATCATTCAAGACATCCGCACCGAGGGCGTGCCCGTCATCTACTTCATGAAAGACGCCGCCCACGTCCACGACCTGCTGGCCGCCACCGGCGCCGACGTCATCTCCTGCGACGAGCGCACCCCGTTGTCCCAGGTGGCCCAGCGCATCGGAGCCGGACCCGCGCTGCAGGGCAACTTCGATCCCATCGCGCTCCTGGGCAGCCAAGCGACCATCACCGCCGAGGTGCAGCGCATCGTCGACGACTTCCCCACAGGCCGCGGCCACATCTTCAACCTGGGCCACGGCGTCGTGCCCGAGACCCCCGAAGAAAACGTAGCGCACCTGCTGGCCGAGGTGGCGCGCCTGTCCCGGCAAAAGTTCGCGGAGCCCCGCTGATGTCCCGCGCGGCTTCCTTCTCGCTGGACGACGTCACGCCGGCCCTGCTCGCGGCGCACGACAAACCCGGACCGCGCTACACCTCCTATCCCACGGCCCTGGCCTTTCACGAGGGCTTCGGGGCCGCGCACCACCGCGCCTCCCTCGAACAACTGCCGCCCCAAACGCCCCTGGCCCTCTACGTGCACCTGCCCTTCTGCGCCCGGCGCTGCGACTTCTGCGGCTGCAACGCCCTGGTGGCCAACCAGCCCAAAACCTTCGCGCGCTACCACCGCTCGCTGTTGGCCGAGGCCCGCATGGTGGCCAACGCCTTGGGCCCCAAGCGCCGCGTCCTGCAGCTCCACTTCGGCGGCGGCACCCCCACGCACCTCCCCCACGACTTGCTCAGCGACCTGCTGCGCGAACTCAACGACCTATTCGACATCGACCCCCAAGGCGACATCTCCATAGAGGCCGCCCCGGAGACCACCGACGACGACCAGCTCCACCGGCTGCGCGCCCTCGGCTTCAACCGCCTCAGCCTGGGCATCCAAGACTTCGACCCCAACGTACTGGCCGCATCGGGACGCCCCGACCGCCACAACGACGTCGCCCAGCTCGTCGCCACGGCGCGTCACCTGCGCTTCGCCTCCATCAACTTCGACATGGTGTACGGGCTGCCCGCGCAAACGCCGACGACCTTCGCCGACACCCTCCAGCGCGCCATCTCCCTGCAGCCGGACCGCATCGCCATGTACGGCTTCGCCTACGTGCCCTGGATGAAGAAAAACCAGCGCCGCATCGACGCCGCGCGCCTCCCCACCCGCGACGAGCGCTTCGGCTTTCTCGCCCAGGCCATTGTCGGCCTCACCCGCGCGGGCTACCACACCGTGGGAATGGACCACTTCGCGCTGCCCACCGACGACCTTTACCAGGCCGCGCAGCAGGGCACCCTCCACCGCAATTTCATGGGCTACACCGCGCACCGCACACCGGTCCTCGTCGGCCTGGGGCTCTCGGCCATCAGCAGCACCGCGAGCACCTACGCCCAAAACCACAAGTCCCTGTCGCGCTACCACGCCGCCATTGAAAGCGGTGAGCTGCCCGTCGAGCGCGGCATCGCCCTCGAAAGCGACGACCTCGTGCGCCGCACCGTCATCACCGATCTGATGTGCCACTTCGCCGTGTCCTTCGCCGACATCGAAGCGCAGTTCGACATCGACTTCGCCCGTTACTTCGCCCCCGAGCTGCGCGCCCTCGACGCCGCGCGCCAGCAAACCGACCTGCCCCTCACCGCGCAAACCCCGCAGCGCCTGGAGGCCACCCCGGCGGGGCGCCTCTTCATCCGCAACATCTGCATGCACTTCGACGCGCGCCTCCACAAAGACCGCACCGACGGCCCCGCCTATTCGAGGACCGTATGACGCGCGCACACCGAGTTCTCATCGTCGGCGGCGGCATCAGCGGCCTCGCCATCGCCTGGCACCTGCAGCGGCACTGCGGCCTGGCCCCTTCGGAGATCGCCGTGCTGGAGGCCACCGCGCGCACCGGCGGCAACATCGCGTCGCTGCAAAAAGACGGCTGGGTGCTGGAGGCGGGCCCCAACGGCTTCCTCGACAACGCCCCGGCCACCCTGGCCCTCGTCGACGACCTGGGCCTCACCCACCAGTTGCTCCCCAGCAACCAGGCCTCCGCCAAGCGCTTCATCTGGCGGGCGGGCAAACTCCGCCGCATCAGCGCGCATCCCGGCGCCTTTCTCGCCAGCGGCATCTTGCCCCTACACGGTGCCCTGCGCGTGGCCCTGGAGCCCTTTGTCCCCGCCAAGCGCGACAACGCCCCCGAGAGCGTCTTCGACTTCGCTAGGCGCCGCATCGGTCGGCACGCCGCCGAACTCATGGTGGACGCCATGGTCTCCGGGGTGTTTGCCGGCAACGCCCGCGAGCTCGAACTCGCCTCGGCCTTCCCCAACATGGCCGCCATGGAGCGCCAGTACGGCGGGCTCTTCCGCGCCATGTGGGCCAAAAAGCGCGCGGCCCGGCGCCAGCAAATAGCCCGCGCCAAAATCGGCGGCCCCGAGGGCCCCGCAGGCAAGCTCACCTCGTTTCGCGAGGGCTTCGAAACCCTGCCCCAGGCCCTGGCCCTGCACCTCAGCGACAGCATCGCCACGGGCGCCGACGTCACCGACCTCTCGCGCGTCGACGGACAGTACCGCCTCACCACCAGCGACGGCCGGCACTGGCAGGCCCCCAGCGTCGTGCTCGCCTGTCCCGCACAGGCCGCCGCCCGCATCTCCGCAGCGCTCCACCCGAGCCTCAGCGCCGAGTTCGACGCCATCCCCGCCGCCCCCCTCACCGTGGTGGCCCTGGCCTTTCGCGCGGCCGACCTCCCCGGCCTCCCCGACGGCTTCGGCTTCCTCGCCCCGCGCCACCAAGGGCTGCGCATGCTCGGCTGTCTGTGGAGCTCCTCCATCTTCGCCCACCGGGCCCCGCCGGGCGGCGTGCTCCTACAAGCGATGTTCGGCGGCGCCCACTCCCCAGACACCGCCCACCTCCCCAGCGACACCCTCGTGGCCTGGGCCCAAGGCGAACTCGCCACCGCCATGCGCATCGCCCATCCCCCGCAGTGGACCCACGTCTTCCGGCATCCGCTGGGCATCGCCCAATACCCGCTGGGACACCGCGCGCGCATGAAACGCATCCGCGCCACCCTGGCGAGCGACTTGCCGGGGCTCCACATCGCGGGCAGCGCCTACGACGGCATCAGCGTCAACCACTGCGCCACCGAGGCGCCCAAAGTCGCCCAAGCGGTCGCCCAAGCGATGAGCTGAAAGCGCGGATTATTTGCCGCGGGGGGTGGGCCGAACGAAGCGGCTCGGCAGCGTGGGAACGGAATCGCCCTTGTGTGTCAGGGCGCCCACCGGGCAGTTGTCGACCATTTGGTCGATGCCCGTGTCGTCGACGTCGCCCAACGGCCGCGCCATGGCGGGCTTGACGCGCGAGGCGATGCCGCGGTCGGTGAAGCCCATGGACGCCGTGTGGAGGAGCTCGTCGGCGGTGCGCACGCAGATGCCGCACTGGATGCACTTGTGCGCCTCGTACACCACCGCGTCGTGGGAGACGTCGCGGTCGAAGGTGCGCTTGACGCCGGTGTAGCTGTGTTGCTGGGCGCCAAAGGCGCTGGCGTAGGTCCGCAGGCGGCACTCGTGGGCGTCGCGGCAACCGCACTCCATGCAACGGCGGGCTTCGGCGCGGGCCTCTTCCACCGTGAACCCCACCTCCACCTCGTCGAAGGAACGCGTGCGCGTCGCGGCGGACAGCTCGCCCATGGGCACCCGCGGGGTCGGCGCAAAGCCCTCCACGGACTTGCGGTCCACATCTTCGAGCGCGCCCATGGAGTGGTTGTACTTCACCACGTCGCCCACCACCTTCAGCCCGTTGAGGAACTGGTCGATGGCGATGGCCGCGCGTCGCCCCGCCCCCACCGCGGTTACGGCGATGTCGGCGCCGGTCACGCAGTCGCCGCCGGCAAAGACGCCGGGCAGGTTGGTCTCGCCCGTGTGCAAATTCGCGTCGATGGAGTCCCACCGCGTGAGGGTGAGGCCGGTCAACACCGAGGCGTCGACGTCTTGCCCGATGGCCGAAATCGCCACATCGACGATGCGCACGTGCTCGCTGTTGGGCTTGGGCACCGGGCGTCTGCGGCCCGAAGCGTCGGGTTCGCCCAGCTCCATGCGGATGCAGGTGACGTGGAGACGACCGTCGGCGCCGCGCTCGATTTTCACCGGAGCCGCCAGGATGTCGATGTTGACGCCCTCCTCGTCGGCAGCGTCGATCTCAATGGCCAGCGCCGGCATCTCCGCCCGGGTGCGCCGGTAGAGAATTGAGACCTCCTTGGCCCCGCAGCGCAAGGCAGTCCGCGCCGCGTCGATGGCCGTGTTGCCGCCCCCCACCACCATGACGACGTCGCCGGTGCGGTGGGTTTCGTCGCGGGAGACCATCTCCAAAAATCCGATGCCCGACATGACGCCCTCGGTGTCTTCGCCGTCCACCCGCATGGCCTTGGCCTTCTGCGCGCCCGTGGCCAAGAAGACCGCGTCGTACTGCTGCTGCAGCTCCGCGAGTTGCACGTCTTTTCCCATCCGCACGCCGTAGCGAAACGACGCCCCCAACTGGGCGATGGTGTCGGTCTCGCGCTCGATGACGTCGCGGGGCAGGCGGTAGCTCGGGATGCCGTAGCGCGTCATGCCGCCGGATTTCTCGTGCATGTCGTACACCGTGCACGCGTGTCCCAAAATTTGCAGGTAGTAGGCCGCGGTCAACCCCGCCGGACCCGCCCCCACAATGGCGACGCGCTTGCCCGTGGCCGGGGCGCACGCCGGAATGTAGTCGTTACCCGAGGCCGCGACCTGGTCGGCGGCGAAGCGCTTCAGGTGGCAGATGGCCAAGTCCTTCTCGACGAGCTGGCGGCGGCAGGCGTCTTCGCAGGGCCGCGTGCAGACGCGCCCGAGGATCCCCGGCAGGGGCATGTTGTGGTGAATGAGCTCGTGGGCCGCGCGGTCGTCGCCCTGGGCGATGTGGTAGATGAAGCCCGGGATGTCGATGCCCGCGGGACAAGCCACCATGCAGGGCCCCAGGCAGTCGCCTTCGTGGTCGGAGAGCAGCAGCTCCACGCAGGTGCGCCGGGCCTGGTCGATGCGCTCACCCTCGGTGACGATTTCCATTCCCTCGGCCAGCGCCGTGGAGCACGAGGGCACGAGGTTGGCCCGTCCCTTCACCTCCACCACGCAGACGAAGCACGACGAGAACGGCTTGAGCTCCTTGAGGTGGCAAAAGGTCGGGATGAACTTTCCGGCTTGTTTCGCGGCCGCGAGAATGGTGGTGCCTTTGGCAGCCTCCCGCGCGACCCCGTCCAATGTAAACTTGATTTTCTCCATCTTCATCCCTCGCTTATTTCACAATGACCGCGTCGAATTTGCAGACGTCGCGGCACACCCCGCAGCGGATGCACGCGTCTTGGTCGATGACGTGTTTTTGTTTTCGCGCCCCCTCGATACAGCTCACGGGGCAGTCCTTTTTGCAGATGAGGCAGCCCGTGCAGTTGTCGGTGATCTCGTAGCTGCACAGGTTGCGGCACTTTCCGCTGCGGCAGTGCTTGGCGAAGATGTGCTCTTCGTATTCGTCGCGGAAGTAGCGCAGTGTGGTGAGCACGGGGTTGGGCGCGCTCTGGCCCAGGCCGCACAGGCTGGTGTGCTTGACCTGGTGCGCCAAGTGTTCGAGGCGCTCGATGTCTTCGGGCACGCCCTCGCCCTCGCAGATGCGGGTTAAAATTTCGAGCATGCGCGTGGTCCCGACGCGGCAGAAGGTGCATTTGCCGCAGGACTCGAGCTGCGTGAAGTTGAGGAAGTAGCGCGCCACGTCGACCATGCAGGTCGTGTCGTCCATCACCACCATGCCGCCGGAGCCCATAATGGCGCCGGTGCGCGTCACCTCGTCGTAGTCGATGCGCAGGTCGAACATGTGCGCGGGGATGCAGCCCCCGGAGGGTCCGCCCAATTGCACGGCCTTCACCGGACGCCCCGAGTTGGTGCCGCCGCCGATCTCGTGGATGATCTCGTGGAGCGTAATCCCCATGGGCACCTCCACCAGGCCGCCGTGTTTGATCTTCCCCGCCAGCGCGAACACCTTGGTGCCCTTGGACTTCTCGGTGCCCAGCGCGCCAAAGGCCGCCGCGCCGTTGCGGACAATCCACGGGATGTTGGACCACGTTTCGACGTTGTTGATGGTGGTGGGCTTGCCGAACAGCCCCGCCTCCGCGGGAAAGGGCGGACGGCTCCGCGGCATCCCCCGCTGCCCTTCAATCGAAGCGATGAGGGCGGTCTCCTCGCCGCAGACAAAGGCCCCGGCCCCTTCTTTCACATGCACGCGAAACGAGAAGTCGGTGCCCAGAATGCCCTGCCCCAAGTAGCCCCGCTCTTCGGCCTGGGCGATGGCCCGCTCCAGGCGCGCGATGGCCATGGGATACTCGGCGCGGCAGTAGATGTAAGCCTCGTCGGCGCCCACGGCAAAGGCCCCGATGGCCATCCCCTCCAGCACCAGGTGCGGGTCGCTCTCCAAGGTTGTGCGGTCCATGAACGCCCCGGGGTCGCCCTCGTCGGCGTTGCAGATCACGTAGTTTTTGTCGCCCCGGTTGTTGCGGGCGAAGCGCCACTTGAGGCCCGTCGAGAACCCCGCGCCCCCGCGCCCCCGCAGCCCCGAGTTTTGCACCTCTTCGATGAGGGCCTCGGGATCGTTTTGCGCCAGCACTTTCTCGAGCGCCTGGTACCCCTCGCGGGCGATGTAGTCATTAATGTCGTCGGGGTTCACGTGGCCGCAGTTGCCCAGCACGATGCGCTGCTGCTTGTCCATCAGGTCGTGCTCGGCGCCCTCGCGGAAGTTGACGATCCACGGTTGGCGCGGCTGCCCCCCTGCCACGTGGTCGGCGAGGATGCGCTCCATGCGCCGCGGCGTGACGCGGGTGTACACGTGGGCCGTGCCGTCGGGGTCGATCACCTTGACCTGGGGCTCGCAGTAGCACATGCCCAAGCACCCCATGACGCTCACCCGGGCGTCGAGGCCGTCCGCTGCCACGCGGCTCTCAATGAGTTGCAGCACGTCCTGCGCCCCGGCGGCGATGTTGCAGGTGCTCATGCCGATAATGATTTGGGTCTGGGCGGTCATTTTGCGTCCTTTCGCTCTTCGAGTTCGTCGACGATGGCCGCGGCCTTGCGCCGGTCCAGGCTGCCAAAGGTGCGCTCTCCCACCATCACCACCGGGGCCAGCGAGCAGCAGCCCACGCAAGCGACGGCCTCCAGCGTGTACTTCATGTCCGGGGTGTTCTCGCCGTTGCGAATCCCCAGCCGCGTCTCCAGCGACTCGGTGAGGCCCTCGGCCCCGCCCACGTGACAGGCCGTGCCGTGGCACACCTTAATGATTTGCTCGCCCACCGGCGCCAGGCGAAACTGCGCGTAAAACGTGGCCACGCCGTAGAGCTGGCTCTCGGTCATATCGGTGGTGGCGGCGATGCGTTCAATCGCCTCCAGCGGAATGTAGCGAAACGCCTCCTGCACCTCCTGCAACACGGGGATGGTCAGGTTGGCGTCGGTGCCCACGCGGGCGACAATGGCGTCGACTTGTGTCAAATCTATGTTCATGTCGGCTCCTTAGAATGGATTGATAAAACAAAACAGCAGAAGCTGCTTCGGATGGGTTTCCGGTCGCATATTTGACCAAAGCGCCGATGAATTCAATCCTGAATACCGCCACCCCCTTGCGCAAAGTGCGGGTTGTGCCCCATAGTTCGCCTTCTATGCAACAAAACCGCTTGGCGCCACAGCGCGCGAAAGGAGACCAACCATGCGCTTAAAAACGATCTTAGTGGGCTTGTGTTCCGCTCTGTTCTCGCTGGGCCTGCTGGCGTGCGCCCAGAGCCCCGGCGACGGTGACGGCAGCGACGGCAATCACGGTTTCAACGGCTACGGCAACAACGACCCCTACGCCGACGCCGATCTCGACTGGCGACAGGCCAACCTCACCTGGTTCGAGTCCTACCCGGATCCCGGCAGCGACGAGTGTATCAACTACAACGGCTGCACCTGGGCCGGGCACTTCGCCTATTTCTACGGCGAGAAACAAAGCGAATCCTGGGTGGCCAACACCCACATCGCCGCCGTCCACCAGCAAGACTTCGACAAATACCGCGGCAAAATCCTGCGCATCCGCCAAAACGGCAACCAAATCGACGCCAAAGTCTACGACCTCTGCGCCGACCGCGATTGCAACGGCTGCTGCACCCGCAACAGCGCCCAAACCGGCTTCTTAATCGATCTCGAACTCCACACCTATCACAAGCTCGACGGCCGCAACGGCGTGGTGGAGTGGGCCTGCCTCGACTGCGACTGAGCCTCTCGCCCCCAGCGCGACGGCGTTACTTCTCGCCCGCCTCGCGCGCCGCAAAGGGACCGCTCCGCGACTGGGACGCCGCCTCTAACAGCAGCAGCTTCACCTTGTCCTTGGTGCGCAAAATCAAATCTTTCTTGAACTCGTAGGGGATGAAGGCCGACTTGATGCCGGACATGACGAGCCCCATGACGTCCACGGGGTGGAGCTCGAAGTGCCGGTGCGCCAACAAATACTCGCGGGTCATGCAGGTGTCGGTGATCAAGCGGTTGTCGGTGTTCAGCGTCACGCGCAGGCCCAGGTCCATGTAGAAGCGAAACGGATGCGCCTCAAAGGCGGACACCGCGCCGGTCTGGACATTGCTCGACAGGCAGATCTCCAGCGGGATGCGGTGGTCGTTGACGTAGTTGAGCAAGTCGCCGTTCTCGCGCAGCCGCGTGCCGTGCCCGATGCGGTGGGCGCCGCAGTAGTGCAGGGCCTGGTGAATGCTGTTGGGACCGTAGGCCTCCCCCGCGTGGATGGTCACGTTGACGTTGTTGGTCAAGATCAGCGTGAAGGCGTCCACGTGATCCCGCGCCGGGTTGTTGTACTCCGCGCCCGCCAGGTCAAAGCCCACCACCCCGCGGTTCTTAAACGCCACCGCCAGCTCCGCCAGGCGCAAGCTCACCGACGGCGAGATGTTGCGGATGCCGCAGACAATCACCCCGCTCTCGATGCCGAAGTCGCGCCGCGCGTCGCGCAGCCCCTCGAGCACCGCCTCCATAATCCCCGAGAGCGAGAGCTTCTTCTGCGTGTGGAGAATCGGCGAGTAGCGCACCTCCATGTACTCGATGTTCTCGGCGGCGGCGTCCTCGGCCAGCTCGTAGGCCGTGCGGTACAGCGACTCGTAGGTCTGCATCACCAGCAACGTCGTGTCGAAGCCCTTGAGGTAGTCCACCAGCGACGGGTGGATGCGCCCCGGCCCGATGAGCTCGCGCAGCCCGTCCACGTCGCTCACCCCCAGGTCGATGCCGTCCTTCTCGGCCAGGTCCATAATCGTCTCGAGGCGCAAAGAGCCGTCTAAGTGCACGTGCAAGTCCACCTTGGGCAGGCGGTGGAAAAACGCCTCGTCAAAGGGCACCGAGATGTGGGTGATGTCGTCGTACTTAACGCCGTCGAGGGTTACGTCATTTTTCTTCATCATCTGTGGCTACCTCCTGCTCCTGTTTGGCGATCTCCAAGGTGGCGATGCCCAGCTCCTGCAGTTGCGCGGCGCTGCTGGGCGAGGGCGCGTCGGTCATGAGACACGCGGCGCGCGTGGTCTTGGGAAAGGCGATGACGTCGCGGATGGATTCGGCCCCGGTCAAAATCGCGACGAGCCGGTCGAAGCCCAGGGCCAGTCCCCCGTGGGGCGGCGCGCCAAACGACAGCGCGTCCAGCAAGAAGCCGAACTTGCTCTTGGCCTCGTCGTCGCCGATGCCCAGGGCGCGAAACACGCGGGCCTGCACGTCCATGTCGTGAATGCGCACCGAGCCGCCGCCGATTTCCTGACCGTTGAGCACGATGTCGTAGGCCCTCGCCCGCACCCCCAGCGGGTCGGATTCGAGCTTCGGCAAGTCCTCCGGATGCGGCGCGGTAAAGGGGTGGTGCATGGCCGCGAGCTTGCCGGTCTCGCTGTCGCGCTCGAACATGGGAAAGTCCGTCACCCACACGAAGCCAAAGGCGTCCTCGGGGATGAGCTGGAGCTGCTGGGCCACCCGCACCCGCACCCGCCCCGCCGCCGTACGCGCCACCGATACATCCGCGTCCGCCACAAAGAGCACCAGGTCGCCGTCGGACACCGCCTGGGCCGCCAGCACATCGGCCAGCGCCCCGGTGAGAAACTTGGCGATGCCCCCGCTCCACGCGCCCTTGTCGCGCTTGGCAAAGGCCAGCCCCTTGGCGCCGTAGGTTTTAACAAACGCCGTCAGCCCGTCGATGTCCTTGCGCGACAGCGCCGCGCCCCCCGGCACCACCAGCCCCGTCACGAGCCCTCCCTGGCCTGCCGCGTCGGCGAACACCTGAAACGCCGCGCCCGCCGAAGCCTCCGTAGCGTCGAAGAGCTCCAGCCCAAAGCGCACATCGGGGTTGTCCACGCCGTAGCGCGACATGGCCTCGTGCCAGGTAATGGCGGGGATGGGGTCGGGGACGTCGACATCCTTGAGCTCCCGAAACAGGGACCGCAGCATGCCGCTGGTCACGTCCATTACGTCCGCCGGCGTCACAAAGCTCATCTCCATGTCGATTTGCGTGAACTCGGGCTGCCGGTCGGCGCGCAAGTCCTCGTCGCGAAAGCAGCGGCAAATTTGGTAGTAGCGCTCGAAGCCCGCCACCTGCAGCAACTGCTTGAAGATCTGCGGCGACTGGGGCAGCGCGAAGAAGTGCCCCTTGTTGACCCGCGACGGCACGAGGTAGTCCCGGGCGCCCTCGGGGGTCGACTTGGTGAGAATGGGCGTCTCCAGCTCCACGAAATCTTGGGCGTCCAAGAAGGCGCGGATCGCGCGGGCGGCCTGGGCGCGCAGCAACAAGGCGCGCTGCAGCGGCGGACGGCGCAGGTCCAAGAAGCGGTACTTGAGGCGCGTGGTCTCGTTGGCGTCCACGGTCTCGGCGATGGGAAAGGGCATCGGGGCGCTGCGGTTGAGCAGCTCGGCCTCGGCGACCCGCACCTCGATCTCGCCGGTGGACATGTGGCGGTTGGGGGTGCCCGAACGCAGACGCACCGTGCCGCGCACCGCCACCACGTACTCCAGGCGCAGCGTCTTGCCCACCTCCAGGGCCGCCCCGTCTTCGGGGTCGAACACCAGTTGGCAAATGCCCGTGCGGTCGCGCAGGTCGACAAACAGCGTGCCGCCCAAGTCGCGCACCGCGTTGACCCAGCCCATCAAAACAACTGCTACATCGGCGTCCTTTGCGCGCAGCGTACCGGCACCGTGGCTCTTTTTTTGCGTTTCCATCAATCGGCTCAAAGCAATTCTCCTGTGGTCGTGTGGTCGGTCATCCCGCGGTTGTTCGTTGTCCAAACGGCGCGCGTTGGCGGCACCTTTGTGTTTCATCCGATTAGTCAATATCTGCGGTCATTTGACAATTGTCATCTTTTTCATCCCAAATCACTCTGATCGCTTCAATAATCACTCTGAACGCTTCAATTTCACGTCGCTAAAAACGGGACAATATCTGTCTCGAGACGGGACACTTTTTGACCGAATTTCAAAAACCTAAAATAATGTGTAATGATTTCAAGGGGTTAAGGTGCGAACACATGTGCGGACCTGTTTTCTCCCGTGCGTCTAACGCGCCCCAGACGGGTTTTGCGGCTACAAAATTTCCTCAAGGGTGGCGGCGGTTAAAATGCGAGAGAGGGCGTGGGTGATTTGCTCGCGGTCGAGCTGCGAAAGGCGTTCTTTGTCGGCATCTTCAATCGCGCCGAACTTCATTTCGACGAGCTTCAGCAGGCTCGACAATGCACCGAGACGCAGGCCCTCCTCACGGCCCTCCTCACGGCCTTCCTCACGGCCCTTGGCGATCCCCCGGGCTTCGCCCTCCTTACGGCCCTTGGCGATCCCCCGGGCTTCGCCCTCTTGCAGGCCCTTTTCGTGTCTTTCGTCTAGGATGTTTCCTAAGGTTTCGGCCAACATGGTCTGCTCTCCCTCCAAGTTCTCAAACCGGGGAACCCGCTCAGCGTCGACTCCCCGAGAGGTTAGCGTCGTGCGAAACACGCCGTCAAACCAAGCCCCGATAGCGGGTAGCAGCGTCTCCGCAGTGGGTGATTGCCGCACCAAGGCGTGCAACTCGCTCGCTCGTTCCAATATAACACCCTCGGTGCGCGCATGCTCAACCCGAAACAACGCCGCCACAAAATTTTCAGGCGAGATTGTAGCGAGGTCCTCTTCTTTCAGGTCCTTCATTTGCAGCAAGAAGAACTCCATCCGCGGCGAAAACCGCGAGAGCGCCGGGTCCATCTCGTAAATGAGGTCGGACACCTCGCAGCTATAATTCCAGGGCTGCTGCCCGCTGTAGAGCACGAAGGGCAAAATCGGCGGAAAGAGTTTGCCGCTGTCGGTGTCGACCATCTGCTTGGTTTCGCGCAGGTGTTCCATCAAAAGCCCCACGTACGTCATCATGCGCTGGGGCATGTAGCGGTTCGGCGTGGACTGAAACTCCATCATCAAGCACACGAGCATCTCGCTGTTGGCGACATTTACGCGCCACACGATGTCGTGGAACCGCTTGTCCAAGCGATTGCTGATCTTTTCGGTGGGCAGCAGCCGAAGGGTGCTGAAGTCGATCTTCTCCACCCACTCGTGACTGACAAAACCCCGGATGAGTTTTTCGATCGCCTCGGGCTGGCTAAATATTTTTTTGAATCCCGCATCGTGGTTGGGCAAGTGGCCTCCTTTTGGCGGAAGGGTAGCTGCGCGTTGCGTCGTGCATTTCGCCTCATGTCGCGTTGTGCATTTCGCCGCATGTCGCGTTGTGCATTTCGCCGCGCGTGATTCCGCTACTGATACATCGGCCGCTTTTCGCGAATGTTTCCTGCTGAGTGCAAAAAAAGATTTTTTTCGTGTTTTTCCCCGCAGCCTCCCACCGGTCCCACTGCATGGTGGCGCCAGCATCCTGCTGGCGTGTGCAATCACTCTGATCGCCCCGCTCCTGCCCGGCCCCGACCATGTGTACGGGCGGTTCGCGTTCTCGCCCTTTGCATGGTGGCGCCAGCATCCTGCTGGCGTGGGAACTTCCCGTGTGCAATCACTCTGATCGCCCCTATGTTTTCCCCGCGGCCTCCATCGGTCCCACTGGTCCTACGGGTCCTATTTTCCCCGCCGCGCAACTCGTTCCATTTCGTTTCGCCCTTCATTTCGCCTCGCATGCATTTCACCGTCGCTTCATTTCGCCCGTTGCACACGCCGCGCCACCCACCCCCAACATCCTGTTTTCATTAACATATTCGTTGTAGGGGTACCCCTTGCGGGTACCCTTGTCCTGTGTCCGCCCTTGTCCTGCGTGTCTGCCCTTGTCCTGCGTGTCCGCCCGTTGCCTTGCGAGTACCCGTTGTCCCGTGTCCACCCGTTGCCCCCCCCCCGTGGTCACCCTTTGTCTTGTGTCCTCCCTTGGTTGCGGGTACCCGGCGTTTTGTCCGGCGCAAAATAAATCCAACCCAAGACATTTTTTGTCCCAGCGGTGTTGTAGGATGTGCTTTGACAGCGCGGTTGGGATGCCCTGTGCCTTTAGATTGGGCGGTGAACACCCGTGTCGGTGAGAAATCCGGTGAAACCCGATTGCCCGCGTTCGCCGCCGCATTATACTTGGACAACGCCCATCAATTGTCCCCACGGAGGCCTGTGAGTGCACTCAGCCAAGTTCTCGAACACTTCCGCACCCACGCCCGCACCGAGCGCGAAAAGGGCACCTACTTCGAGCAACTCATCCAAGACTACCTACTGCAAGCGGATCTGCACGAATGCAGGTGGATGGTCACAAGAACGATCGGTTGTGAAAATGCAACCAAAGAGAAATTAACGCGTGCGTGAGAAGCGACTGATGAACACGTCTTCGCTGAAGCATAGATAATTCACGCCCAGACAAGGAGGATTTATGGCCAAACTCGAAGAACTGAAATGCGGTGTGACTGTCAAAGGTATTTTGCCGGACGGGTTCGTAACCGTAGTTAATGTGTCCTGGTTTGGTACTGGCATCGTCGAGCTGACCTATAAAGACAGCAAAGGGGATCTGGGCAATGAACTGATATATCGCGACAGCGAGGGCGACCTCGAAATCATGGAATCCGGAACGCCTTGGAGCTTCGATGGCGATCCCGAGCTTTTCAGGCTACTTTCGGAGGCATACCGTATTAACCTCGCTCATCTGTTCGATCCGCTCCTGGCGGTCAATACCTCACTCGTCGATCCGCTTCCGCACCAAATTACGGCCGTTTATGAATCAATGCTTCCTCGTCAGCCACTTCGTTTTCTGCTGGCTGATGATCCCGGAGCTGGAAAAACCATTATGACAGGATTGTTGATCAAGGAGCTAATCGCGAGGGGCGACTTGCAAAGGTGCCTTATTGTCTGCCCAGGTAATTTGGCCGAACAGTGGCAGGATGAACTTTATCGGCGCTTTCAGCTGCCTTTCGAAATCATGACCAATGACAATTACGAGGCGGCGCGGACCGGAAATTGGTTTACAGAAGCTCAGTTCGCCATCAGCCGTCTCGACAAACTCAGTCGAAATGAGGACGTGCAGGAAAAATTGAAAACCACGGATTGGGACCTTGTTGTTTGCGACGAAGCCCACAAAATGAGCGCATCCTTCTGGGGCGGCGAAATCCGCAGAACCAAGCGCTACCAATTGGGGGAAATGCTCTCCACCCTCACCCGCCACTTCTTATTGCTGACAGCCACACCGCACAACGGCAAGGAAACAGACTTTCAATTATTTATGGCACTGCTCGACGGCGATCGCTTTGAGGGAAAATTTCGCGATGGCGTTCATTTTGCTGATACCAGCGATTTAATGCGGCGAATGGTCAAAGAGGACCTGCACAAATTTGACGGTCGCCCGTTGTTTCCAGAGCGAAAGGCCTACACAGTTGAATACGAACTTTCCGATGCTGAGGCAGAACTGTACCAGCGTGTAACAGAGTATGTACGCAATGAGTTCAATCGTGCCGAACAATTGGCCAACGATGGTCGCAGAGGCACGGTTGGATTTGCCTTGACCGTTTTGCAGCGTCGATTGGCCTCTTCGCCAGAAGCCATTTATCAATCGCTGCGTAGGCGTCGGGAGCGACTGGAGAAAAGATGTCGCGAGGAGGAGTCCCCTAAGCATGACACGGAGGTCCGTATCGGTTGGCACAAGGATGTCCCGTTCCTGTCCGAAGATGACCTTGAAGATCTTGAAGATGCACCGGATGAAGAGGTTCAGAACGCGGAAGAACGCGTTGTCGATCTGGCCTCAGCGGCCCAGACAATTGCCGAACTAAAGGCAGAAATCGCAACTCTCAAGGATTTGGAGCAAGTGGCCCTGCGGGTTCGCCAATCAAGGACGGACCGCAAGTGGGATGAGCTTTTGCGTCTACTGCAGAACCAGACGGAGATGTTCGACGCCCATGGTCATCGCCGTAAGCTGATCGTCTTTAGCGAGTACCGCGATACTTTGAACTACCTTCGTGATCGAATTGGATCGCTGATCGGGAAGCCGGATTCCGTTGTGACCATCCATGGAGGCATGGGCCGTGAGGAACGAAAGAAGAACGAATCGCTCTTCACGCAGGACAAAGACGTAGAAGTGCTCATCGCCACGGACGCAGCAGGCGAAGGTATCAACCTGCAGCGGGCTCATCTGATGGTTAATTACGATCTACCCTGGAATCCGAATCGCCTCGAACAACGGTTTGGCCGCATCCACCGCATCGGTCAGATGGAGGTCTGCCATTGCTGGAACCTTGTCGCGTCAAAGACGCGGGAGGGCGATGTGTATCGCCGCCTGCTCGAAAAGCTGGAGGAGGAACGCAATGCGCTGGGCGGAAAGGTTTTCGATATTCTCGGCAAACTGCTTTTCGGAGATAAGCCCCTTAAGGATCTCCTCATGGAGGCCATTCGGTACGGAGATCGTCCGGAAGTGCGGGAGCGGCTGAACCAGGTCGTCGACAACGCCATGGATCGAGAAATACTCCGCGATTTGATCGAAGAGCACGCCTTGGCGCACGACGCCATGGATGCCTCTCGTGTCCGGAAGATTCGAGAAAATATGGAACGGGCCGATGCTCGCCGTCTCCAACCCCACTTCATTGCCGCCTTCTTCAATGAATCTTTCAAGCTGCTTGGCGGTACCTGGCGGGAAAGGGAGCCGAAGCGTTACGAGGTGACCCACGTTCCGGCCGTCATTCGCAACCGAGGCCGGATCATCAGCACGCGCGATCCTGTCCTCACACGATATGAACGCCTGTCGTTCGAAAAAGAACTGATCAGTCTCCCCGGCAAGCCCTTGGCCGAGTTCATTTGCCCTGGCCACCCGCTTCTCGACGCCACCATAGACCTAATTCTCGAACGGCACCGTGACCTCCTGAGACAGGGTGCCATCCTGGTCGACGAGAATTCGCTAGACGAGGATGTGCGGGTGCTCGTGTACCTGGAACATTCTATTCAGGATGCGGGTACGGATCGAAACGGAAAACGGCGCTTGGTCTCTCGCCAGGTTCAGTTCGCGGAGGTGAATGCATCCGGCGATGTTCGTAGTGCAGGATATGCGCCATACCTTGATTATCGGCCGCCAACAGAATCGGAATTGGCCTTGATCCGGCGTATGAAGGAGCCCGACTGGCTGCGCAAGGAAATCGAAACTCGCGCCCTCGACTATGCTGTCCGGGACCTGGTGCCATCCCACCTGCAGGAGGTTAAGGGGCGCAGAGAACAGGGGGTCGACAAAACCATGGCTGCAGTCAAAGAAAGACTCACAGCGGAGATTAGCTACTGGGATCATCGGGCAGAACAGTTAAAGCAGCAGGAACTGGCGGGCAAGGTCAATGCAAAACTCAACTCCGGCAAGGCCCGTCAGCGAGCCGACGAGCTGGAGATGCGGCTACAGAAGCGGATAGAGGACCTCCAGCTGGAACGTCGCGTGTCGCCACTTCCGCCTAACGTCATCGGCGGAGCACTGATCGTTCCGGCAGGACTTCTCACGAAGTTGGATGGAGGTCAAACTGGTGCGTTACAGGCCAAGGAGACCAAGCGCGCCGAAATGGTTGCCATGCAAGCGGTGATAGCGTCCGAAAAGGAGCTTGGTTTTGAACCTCAAGACGTATCTGCCGACAAGTGCGGCTACGATATTGAATCTCGCGATCCGACAGGCAAGTCGCGTCTCCGATTTATCGAGGTGAAAGGAAGGTTCCATGGAGCGGACACTGTAACCATCACCAAAAATGAGATTTTGACCGCACTAAATAAACCAGAACAGTTCATCTTGGCGATTGTGCAGATCGATGGCGAGCGGGTGGTAGACATTACTTATGTACGGGAACCGTTTGGCACGGAGCCAGATTTTGGCGCCACGAGCGTGAACTATAAACTATCAGAATTACTGAGTAAGGGAGGACCACCCAGATGAGAAATGCGCCTCCATATTTCGAGAATGTCCGTGCAATTGCTGCCAAGCGTTGGGCTCAGCTTGAACAGGATCCTGTATTGGCTGGGCCTTGGCATCAGTTGTTTAAACAGGTGCAAAGCCCTCGCCATGTGATTTCTGAACTTCTGCAAAACGCGGACGATGCAGGTGCGACCATGGCATCTGTCGATATAAAAAATGATGAGTTTATATTTACTCATAATGGTGAGGACTTTACCGAGGAGCAATTCATCTCCCTTTGCCGGTTCGGGTATTCAAACAAACGTTCTCTTCATACCGTTGGATTTCGAGGGATAGGCTTCAAAAGCACGTTTAGTCTCGGAGACGAAGTTCAGCTCAGGACCTCTTCTCTATCAGTGGCCTTTCGCCGTAAACGTTTTACAGAACCCATATGGCTGTACCAGAACAATGTTCCGATCCAGCATACCGAAATTCGCGTTGAGATTCAGGACCCGCACCGTCTGCAAGAACTATTAATGAACCTGAAACATTGGATGGCAAGTCCAGCATCTTTGCTATTTTTTCGTTCTATTCGTTGTTTAACTATCAATGGTCGTTCTATTCGTTGGGAAAAAGAAGAAGCTGGACCAGTGCCGAGATCGTTTTGGTTCTCGTTGGCAGGAACACAGCAAAAACGAGTGCTGTTAATCCCTTCTGTGCAAGAACAATTTCCATCTGAAGCCCTTGATGAAATTCATCAGGAACGCATGATTTTGGATGACGCAAAAATCTCCTTTCCTCCCTGTAGTGTTGATTTGGTTCTCGGTATGGAAGGCCGCCTTTTTGTCATTCTTCCCACTGGAGTAGAGACCAAACTTCCGTTTGCGTGTAACGCACCGTTTATTCAAGATCCTGCCCGTATGAAAATCAAAGATCCAGAGACTTCTCCAACGAATCGTTGGCTTTTGGAGCGTGTCGGAAAATTGGCGGCAGAGGCCTTGCTGCATTGGGTGGGCAATGTGAAAATGGAGGCTGAAGAGCGATGCAGAGCTTACGACTTATTGCCTGATTCCCATCCTGATGAGCATTCTCTGGAAAGCAGTTGTGAGCGGATTGTTCAAGAAACTTGCAAATCAGCACTAATAGGCAAGTCGTTCATTTTTCTGGAAAACAAAACATTGGTTGAAGAAAAACGTTGTGTGTCCGTATCTCCGACTCTTCTTGATGTATGGCCGCACGATATCATTTCTCGCATGTTTACTGATAACAACCGACCAATTCTCTCTCGTTATATAGAACCTTCGAATAGAAAAAAGCTGAAGAATTGGAAAAGTATAGACGTCATTGGCAGAAAAAGTGTGTTGGAAAAACTTCAGTCGGTGCGTATGCCAAAACCGAAAACATGGGTGCAGCTGCTAAAGCTTTGGACCTATATATCACAGAAGTCGAAGACTAATCTCAAACTCCAATTTTATCAAAAGGCTTACGTATTTCCGTCCCAGGGCAAGGCACTTCTTTATGCTGCTAGCGAAATTTCACGGCTAGGAGAAAAAAAGAATTTCTCCTCTTCTGAGGATTGGGAATTGCTTTCAAAATATCTACTTTTGCTTGATCGTTCCTGGTTGTCCTTCTTAGATGAGAAACGTCGAAAAGCTGCTTATGACGATAACGATGATTTGGGACAGCAAGTTGAAACTGCTGATCGCTTTTTATTTAAAGCAAAACTTACCCACCCCACTGATGTGAATCAAGTAATCGAGCAAGTCGCCAAGAGGATTGTTAGTGGACTAGAATTCGATGTGAAGGACTGTATTCGGTTGGCCCAATTGGCAGCAACTTTAGGAGCATCAGTATCGGAGAACTTTCATTACGTCACCCGTGATGGTTGCTGCAGATCAGCCAGTGAACATATTGTTTACGATATAAACAGTGCTCTTAATACGTTCGTTTCCGATCAATGGTACGAAAATCACGTGCTGCACGATGCCTACAGTGTGTTGTTGTCGTGTACGGAAGATGAATGGCGTCAATGGATAGCATCGGGGCGGAGTAGGATCTGCACTTTCGTGCAACTGACGCAAGTACGACACCGCATCTCGGATCGCCACAAGCTTATGGAGACACTCAAGGAAAGAGGCTTCGATGGTGAGCCATCCTACCACTACAAGACGAATAACTTCATCGTTGAAGACTGGGATTTTGATGATGAGCATTGGCGACGGTGGAGAGACTTGGCCGCTGACGACCAGGCGTTCTGGGGGCGACTGCTGGATCACATTCTGAAGCAGCCAGCGACGTTCTGGATCGAGGCGAAGAGCGCCAAGATCCTCCAGGAGGCCAGAAATGGCAACACCCAGATAATCACGATGGAAGCGTTGCTGCCGTCCTGGATTATGCGGTTCCGCAACTTGCCCTGTCTACAAGATACACGAGGGTTCTTCCGCCATCCGGCAGCGCTGTTGCGGCGAACACCGGATACTGAATCGCTGCTAGATGTTGAGCCCTTCGTCCGGGCCGAGTTTGACACCGAGGCCACGCGTCCGTTGTTGATCTTGCTCGGCGTCCGGGACACACCGACCGGACCTGATAGCTTGCTGGATCGTCTACGCGCATTGGCCAGAGCAGATAATCCTCCGGTCGACGAGATTGAAAAGTGGTACCACCGCCTCGACCGGTTGGTTAGCAAGTGCTCGACCGACGAGTTCGGGCAAATTAAGCATGCTTTTGCAAACGAAAAGATCATCCTCATCGAAGGCAACTGCTGGGGCACTGCCGACGAAGTGTTTCTCGAGGCGGATGAAGGAGATGTGCCAGGTGCCGCCTTGGTTCATCCCTCAGCACGACACCTCACGCTATGGAGTAAAGTCGGCGTCGCGGATCGTCCCACGGCCGACCTATCCATTGCGTGGCTCGCCGGCCTCGCGTCCAACCAGAGTCTCACGGCCGACGAGGTGCGGCGAGTGCGTTTACTCCTTCCTCGCTATCCCATGCGCATCTGGGAAGAGTGCGGTCATTGGTTGAACATCGAAGGAGAGTGGACACCCACTGAATATCTCGTCTATTCGCTGACAATGCAGGCGCTCGTAGGATGGAAACACCTTTTCAAGCCGATCAAACAGAAGACCGCTGATCTTCAAAAACTCTCGGTTGAGACGTGGGAACAGCCCCCATTCTCCGCGCTGCGACCATTAGCTCAGAGCATAGAAGAGCGATTCGACGATCAACCCAATGGCCTGTCCGCCCCGCAGAAGGTGCCCTGGCTGAACACTCTTGGCGTTGGCCTGCGCCGCATCGCCATTGACGACCAGGATGAAGCCCAACGGATTCGCGAATTGGCCAACCGTTTGATCGAAACCAACTGGCAGGTTCTCTCAGGGCTTCAGACCGTTCCGTACATCGACGACACACCCGCTGGTACGCCCCGCCGCGCTGACGTGCTCTGGAGAGATTCCACGCTTTACGTAGAGAACCGCTCCCCTGCGAAGGTGGCCAAGGCAGTCGCTCTGGAACTCGGCCGCGTCTTCCATAGGCAGGATATCGCCGATGCCATCATGCTTTGCTACGATCGCCCGCTGGAATTTGTGTCGGAGTATCTCGAGGAAAACTTTATTCTCCTGCCAGACGATCAAGTCGCCCCGATCCGCGACACGAGCATGCAGGACAGGAATACCGAGGAACAGGGTGAACTCGCCAATGACGAAGAAACCACATCAGCAGACCAGACAGACGCCGATGCAACCCGGCAGATGGCGAGCGACAACCATGACACAGAGTTTGCTAATGAGCCGGATGTTGAAGAGTCATTTGAGGACGATGACCTCGACGAAGAAGAGAAACGCGAACCTGTACGCCGCAAGCAGTTTAAGCCAGCCACCCCAAGCCTAATGGAGCGTTTCGCCAAGGCCAAAGGTTACGACAAGGATGGCTCGAATCGCTTCTATCATGTCGACGGCAGCTGGATTGCAAAGGTTTCCGGAGGCCATAGCTTCCCTTGGGAGCATCGCTCAGCCGACGGTGAGTTGCTTCAATGCTACTGGGATAAAGAACACTGCATTCAGCGTGACGCGCTCCAGCTCGACGCAGATGTTTTGGAACTCTGCTATGAGAGCCCTGGCAAGTACACTCTTCTTCTGACCAATGTTGACGATACCCCGCTGGAGATTACCGGGCACCGCCTCCTTAAAATGCGCGATGGCGGCGAACTGGCGTTGTTCCCGGCGAAGTACCGATTGGTGTATGCGAACAAATGACCGTTCAGAGTCTTTCAGCGAGATCTGTTAAGCCGCCAAGGTTGTTGTTGAAACAAGTCGGGGAGAAAGTCTTATTGAAACAGACGCAGACTCATTGGGCGTTCTCGGGCTTCCAGCGATAAAAGATTTTGAGACTGTTGAGGCGCGTGTTGTAGGGGAGGTGCTTGTCGTGCTGCATTCTGCCAACGACGATGCCGGGGGCGACACCGATTTCTTTCGCAAAGGCCTGGATGGACGCACGCGACCACGGCTTCTCCGCCAAAAATTGGCGCATCCGGGCTGGTGGGATGAGCATGTCGCGGGCGTAGGCGTCGGCTTCTTTTTCTGCGTTCTCCCCGTCCTGGTCTTTGCCTTCAATGAAGATATCTTTTCGGCCGTGTTTGAGGATGTGTCCCGCTTCGTGAAAAAAGGTGAACCAGAGGTGGTCGTTGCTTTTATACCGCAAGCTGAGCTGCAAAACCGCCTTGCCCCCCACCCAGCGCGTCGCTCCCCAAACCCCCATCTTGGGCAATTCGGGCACGAACACCACCGCAACCCCAGCCGAAGCGCATCGCGCAGTGAGCTTGGGGACAAACACTTCGGGATCATCCCTGGTAAACCCCCTGACTTCGGTGAGAACAGACTGAAAGCGTTTCTGATCATAAGGAGCACATTCCATCTGCTGCGCCATGAATTCCCCTTGGCGCAACCAGGCGCTAATGGCTTCTGCGCTCTTTTGGCAGCGCTGGGTTTGGCGATAAAACGCCGGATTGTCACACCACAGCTCTTCCCATTGTGCGGGCGATGACACGCCAAAAAAGCGCAAAATGGCTTCGAGTTGATCGAGCTTGCCCTTGTGGCGTGCTATCCAGCCAAATTTGGCCATGGCGTTGACCGGTAGTTTGGGGAGCCACGCCAAGTGCGATTGCATGCGCGCTGCGTCGGCGAGCCGCGCCAAGTCATCCTGGTACTGGCGCTCTAGCTGGCTCCAGAAGTGCGCCGGTCGCCCCAAGATGCGCTCCAGTTTCAAGGCGGTCTCCGGGGTGATGGGGGCCTTGGCCTTGATGATTTCGTTGATGGTTTTTTTGGCGAGGCCTGCCCTGATCGCGAGTTCGGCCTGCGTCATGCCGAGGTCTTCGAGGTACTCCTGCAGCACGTCACCGGGGACAACGGTGTAATCGGGGATGAATCGATTTGTTTGCATGCTACTCATGGGTGTCCTCCACTCCCAAAATCTTAATGGCGACCACTTGGGACCAATCCAACCCGCCATCCGCAAGTCTGGGAACTGGATCATGATCGGGAATGAAAATGAGGCGATAGGGATGATCCAGATCCACCGAAATTTGGCCTTTAAAGTTTCCCTTCAGCTCATGGCAGCGCTCCGGTCCACTCTTGGGTGGCCAAAAATCTTGAAGGCTCGCAGCCGCTTTTAGGGAGCCCATTCGAATGCGTATTTTTTTGGCGCGCAGGGTACCGTGCAGCTTCTCCAATTGCCTCTTCTCATTGAATTGCTTGCGCAGCTTATTGGTTTTAAATGTTATTTCCAAACCAGCCCCCTCGTCAAGAAAGGATTAACCTACCTGGTTAATAAAATTTTAAAACCAGGCCATTCATTCATGAAAATCCGGAGTGAAAGAGCACTTTCCCCACAGTGGGCAATGACACATCTGGTGTGTCTCCGCCCAAAAACCCGCTCTATTGGTGCAAAAGTGAAGCGTTATCGAAAAACCATACGCGCAACGGCGCCGTTATCGAAGGTGATTCTGCGTCATTTCAGCGGGGCAAAAAGGGCGACGTTTTTCATCGCTCAGAGTGATTAGAAACATTAGAAACGGACAAAACGCCGGGTGCCCGCAAGGGGCGTTTCTATGTAGTCAGATGCCCACGGGCGCTACCCAATCCGATACCACGCGCCTCGGCCCTTGCCCTCCATGGTCAAACACCCATTCTTCATTAGCTTGCGGAAGTGCTCTTTCAAGGTATTGCGGTTGGCTCCGGTCAAAACGACCATGTCCTTCATGGTCACGCGCCCGTGTTCGCGGGCGTATTCCAAAATTTGCGAGGAGAGTTCCGGCAGAGCGGCCAGCACGATGTGCTCTCGCTCCACTTTCTTTTCCAACCGTTTCATTTGCTGATGCAGCGCGCGCAGGAAGAACAGCAGCCAGGGTTGCCAGTTGGGGGCATCGGTGCGGATCGTTGCTTGGGTTTGGCGCAGCGCCAGGTAATAGCCCTCTTTGCTGTTTTCGATGACGCTTTCAAGCGAGCTGTATGGCGTGTAGGCGTAGCCGCAGCGCAGCAGCAAGAGCGCGGTCAGGATGCGCGACAAGCGCCCGTTGCCGTCCTGGAAGGGGTGGATGGCGAGAAAGATTACGACGAAAATGCCGACAACCAGCAGAGGGTGCAGGCTTCTGGTTTCCAGCGCGGCATTTGTCCAATTCACCAACTCTTGCATGAGCCGGGGCGTATCGAAGGGCGTGGCGGTTTCAAAGACGATGCCGATCGGCTGCCCCTGTTCGTCAAAGGCCGCTACATTGTTCGGGGATGTTTTATAGTTCCCCCGGTGGCGCTCGTCCTTGTCGCTGTGCTGCAACAAGTCCCGGTGAAGCTGGCGAACGTGGTTTTCCGTTAGCGGGATATCTTCCCAGGACTGAAAAATCAGCTCCATGGTGTCCGCGTATCCGGCCACTTCTTGCTCGTCACGCGAAGAGAAAGAGCGGATGGCGAGATGGGACAGCAGCTTTTCCACTTCGCTGTCGGAGAGTTTGCTGCCCTCAATGCGGGTGGAAGAACCGATGCTTTCAATGGTGGCGATCCGGCGCAGCGCAGAAAGGCGCTCAGGCGCGAGCGTGCCCAGGGCTTTCCATGCGCCCTTGAATTCATCGATTTCCGCAATCAAACCAAGGAGTTCGGGCGTGATGCACAATGTTTCTATTTTTATCACACCCATTTATACACCCAAAAGCACCCAATTTATCAACCCACAAATACACCCATTTACACCCATTCAGAGTCTTTCAGAGTCTTTCTTTCAGAGTCTTTCAGCGGGTCGAACGAATCGATGAGCAAGTCGGTGAGCAAGTCGGTGAGCAAGTCAAAATGATTCTAAACGCTTGCAGCGAAACACCGCGAACCAAGACGGAACTGCTGCAAATACTGGGTTTGGCCAATGCGTATATGAACTACAAACGGCATTTGCTCCCGTTGGTTGCGTTGGGCATCATCGCAATGACCATCCCCGACAAGCCCAACAGCCGCCTGCAAAAATATCGCCTCACCGAAAAGGGAAAAAACATGCTGAAGGCCGCGAAATAAAACAAGCCGGCACGCGATCAAGCCGCTCGAAAATCGCTTGCTTGCGCCTTGGCCCTGTGGTATCGGATGCGCCGTTTGTCAGGCCGCTGGAATGGTCCTTGCAACCAAGGAAAACGACAATGAAAAAGACACCGTTAGCAGAAATCAGGGCGCGCTTTGAATCCAAAGAAAAACTGGTCAAGGAGCTCAAAGCCCTCTTCGACAAAGGCGATCTCTTCACCGAACGCCTCAACCCCGACAAAGGCCTCGCCCACGTGTCCAACGCAAAACTCCTGCGGCTGTACGACACCGCCATGGAGGTCAAGGAGCGCTTTGGCACCCGCAAAAAGCTGATCGATGATCTGCTGCAACTGACCCAGCGCACCAAGGACGAAGACTACCGCGCCCGCTTCGAAAAATGGGGCCTGCCCCGCCTGTGGGACGAGTACAAATCCATCGCCCGCCGGGCCGCCAAAACCAAACCCGCCTCGTAATCGCCTCCATCCAACAATCGATTTGATCGCGCTCGTTCCCGCCGGTTCTCCGGTGGGAACACCCGAAATTTGCGGCGAAAATTCATAAAAACATTTCTCGGCGCGCACTAAATTATTGTGAACCGGGAAATTTTCACGCCCTTTTGGTGTGGATTTAATGTAATATATACAGTTGCATGATCGTAGCAAACGCTGGCAACCGGAGGCCGGCGCGCAAAACCAAAAAGGATCGAGGTCGTCATGAGAAAATCAATCAGTCTGCAAAGTTGTCTTTGGGGGGTCCTGTTCATCGCTCTCCTCGGCGGCATGTCATGTGCATCCGAGACGCTAGGCGATCGCCAGGAGGCGGCATCCACCGCAACGCCCCAACCCGCGACAGCGGCGCCCGAAGCGTCCGAGCCCACAGCGGCAGCGTCCGACGCGACGACCCCACCCCTTAGCGACTTCGTCAACGCCGCAGCGGTGTTCGACCAGGCGGGCCGCCAAATGGCCCTGGCCGGCGACGACGAGTGCTGCAAAAAACCCGGCCAAGCCGACGAGTGCTGGGAGCGCGACGCCATCGCCGACGGCGCCCTGTGCACCCAAAACGCCGACTGCAAGGCGGGACAAACCTGCGATCTCTCCGGAACGCACACCAACGGCGACACCTCCAAGGGCTTTTGCACCTGCGACACCAATGACGACTGCATCGACCTCTTGGCGAATCCCAAAAAAGACGGCATCTGCGCCACGCGATCCAACGGCGACCGGCGCTGTGGCCCCTCCTGGTGCAACGGCTACTACATCTGCTCCTGCTGGGGCGGCTGCACCTGGTGGGACGAAGATCCCTACCGCACGCCCAATGACGACGCCGCCGAGCTGGGCCTGGTCTGCTGCGACGGCTACTATCCGGTGGGCGGCAAAACGATGTTCTTCGACAAGGACTGCACCCCGCCCAATCCCGAGTGCCTGGTCGACTCCGACTGCGACGACGGCAGCGGCTGCACCATCAACATCTGCGACACCGTGCTGGGCAAGTGCCTCTCTACGCCGCGCCCCGCTGGCACCGAGTGCGACCTCGACGGCCTGGCGTGCACCCGCGACATCTGCAACGACACCGGCGTGTGCGAGTACAAAGGCCCGCGCTGTCCCAAGGACACCTACGGCCCCGACCTCGACAACACCTGCACCGAGGACTGCGTCGAAGATCCCACCGACGCCGACGGCGACGGCAAACTGTACACGTGCTACGTGCCCCTGCCCTATCCCTCCGACGTGGCCGCCAAACCCCACACCGGGCGCTGCGATTACTGGCGCTGCGCACCGGCGGGCAGCTCGGTCATCCCCGAGCACGTCATCGTCGACTGCACGCACAAATCCGAGGACGCCTGCAACATCAACTGGACCTGCGATCCCACCAAGGGGCCCAAGGACAACTGCAACCTGGCCACCTTCACCCTCGGCGCCGTGTGCGCCACGCCGGCCAATAAGTGCCGCGTCGGCATCTGCCAAGAGGACAACTCCGATCCCCTCGTAACCCAAGCGGCCTGCATCGAAATCGACGTGGCCGATCCCGAGCCCGACCCCAACGCCGGCGCCCCCAACAACTGCAAGCTGCGCTCCTGCAAGCCCGCCAGCGGTTGGTCCTGGGACTGGAAGCCCGACGGCACCCCCTGCGATGACGGCGTGGCCTGCACCATCGACGACCAGTGCTACGGCGGCTCCTGCGAGGGCACCGAAAACTGCCCGGCCATCGGACAGTGCTTCGATGAAACCTGCAACCACGCCACAGGACTGTGCGAGCGCAACAACTTCGACGACAGCGTCCTGTGCGACGACAACGACGTCTGCACCAACCCCGACCACTGCGACAGCGCGGGTAGCTGCTACGGCGTGCCCACCAGCGAGCCAGCCCTGCTCCCCAACATCTGTTACATGTGGGCCTGCGATTCCGTCAGCGGCTGGAGTCAGGTGGTCGACAGCGGCGCGCTCTGCGACGACAGCGACCTGTGCACCGAAAACGACGTGTGCGATCCCGCCGGAAACTGCGTGGGCACCCCGATCCCCAAGCCCACCGATCCCGCCGATCCGTGCATGATCTGGCCCGATGTCTGCGACCCGACCACCGGCTGGCAGATGGTGCCCGACCCCGGCTCCGGCTGCGTCGATGACGGCGACCTGTGCACCGACGACATGTGCGACGTCTTCGGCGACTGCGTGCATCCCGCCATCCCCAAGCCCTCCACCGATCCCGGCGAGTGCATGAAGTGGCCCGACGACTGCGATCCCGCCACGGGCTGGATCCCCGTCTATGACGACGGCATCGACTGCACCGACAACGGCGACCTGTGCACCGAAAATGTTTGCGACAGCGGCGCCTGCACCCACCCGCCGATTCCCAAGCCCTCCAGCTATCCCGGCGAGTGCATGAAGTGGCCCGACACCTGCGATCCCGCCACGGGCTGGGTCCCCGTCTACGACGACGGCGCCTCCTGCGCCACCGACGGCAACCTGTGCACCGAAAACATCTGCCAATCCGGCGTGTGCACCCACCCGCCCACCACACCGCCCACCTCCGGCCTCGAGCAGTGCCGCCAGTGGGGCACGTGCGATCCCGCCACAGGGCTGTGGGACCAAATTCCCGACGCCGCGCTAAACGGCACCACCTGCTCTGACGGCATCGCCTGCACCGGCGACGCGCTCACCGGCGACGACGTGTGCCAAGACGGCTACTGCGTGGGCAGCGACAACTGCGACATCGGCGAGTGCTACACGCAAGTCTGCGACATGGAAGAAGGCAAGACGCGCGCCCAGGGCTGCCAGCAGACCAACCTGCCCGACGGCACGCCCTGTCCCCCGGATGCCGACCTGTGCACCAATGATCTCTGCGACACCGGCGCCTGCATCCACCCGCCGATTCCCAAGCCGGCGGATCCCGGCGAGTGCCTCAAATGGCCCGACGTCTGCGATCCCACCACGGGCTGGGTTGTCGAAAACGAAGACGGCATCCCGTGCACCGACGACGGCAACGCCTGCACCGAAAACATCTGCGCGGGCGGCGCCTGCACCCATCCCCCCGTCGACTGCGACGACAGCGACCTGTGCACTGTCGACGACTGCGACCCCGATCTCGGCTGCCTCAACATCCCCTTGGACTGCGACGACGGCAACGCCTGCACCGCCGACTCCTGCGATCCCGCCACGGGCTGCGTCAACACGTCCACCATCGACTGCGACGACAACGATGCGTGCACCGTCGACTCCTGCGACACGAACTGGGGCTGCGTCAACGATCCCTTCGACGACCCGTCGCCCCTCGACACCGCCGATCCCGCCAACCAGTGCCTGACGCGCGTCTGCGATTCCGCCACGGGCTGGCAGTCCGTCAACAAGCCCGACGGAACGACGTGTAACGACAACGACCTGTGCACCGAAAACGACGTGTGCACCGCGGGCGTCTGCGGCGGCACGCCCACCGCTGATCCCGCGCCGGCCGATCCCCTGGACTGCTGGACGCGCACCTGCGTTCCCGCCAGCGGCTGGGAGTCCGTAAACAAAACCGCCGGTACGCCGTGCGACGACCACATCAACTGCACCAACCCCGATGTGTGCAACGACCAGGGCCAGTGCATCGGCACGCCGGACTGCCCCGACGCCACCGTCTGCTCCATGTATCAGTGCCACATGATCCCCTTTGTCGCGGACCCATGCGACTTGATCACCGACATCTACGACGGTGACCCCTGCAACGACGGCGACGCCTGCACCGCTCCCGATACATGCCTGACGGGCGTGTGCCAGGGACCGCCCCACAGCGATCCCTATCCGTGGCAGGCCGGACAGTGCGAATACCGCGTCTGTGATTCCGCCACGGGCTGGGGCAACCTCCCCTTGGCCGCGGGCACCCTGTGCGACGACGGCAACGCATGCACCGATCCCGACGAGTGCGACGCCTTTGGCGTGTGCCAGTCCGGCGGTGCGGTGGCCGACCTCAACCCACCGGTCTACGACCCGCAGTGCCAGTACCGCGACTGCCTGCCCTCTTCGGGCTGGGAAACCCTGAACCGCAGCGCGGGCACCCTGTGCGACGACAACGACGCCTGCACCGAACCCGATCAGTGCGACAGCAGCGGCGTGTGCCAACCCGGCAGCGAATCGATCGACTTAGACCCCAGCAATTACGGTCAGTGCGAAGTGCGCGTCTGCGATGTCGACCTGGGCTGGATCGCGGTGGACGCGCCGGACGGCACGCCCTGCGATGACGGCAACGACTGCACCATCGACGACGAGTGCACCGCCGGTGTGTGCGCCGGTACCCCCGATGCGCCCGCCAACGACACCTGCGACGGCGCCATCAAGCTGGGCGACTTCACAACGACAGACGCCACCTATATGCATGCGGGCACCACGCTGTGCGCCAACAACGACTACTGGACCTCCAGCCTCAACTGCGTGGACGGTCCGCTCAACTCCGGTGTGTCCATGGGCTCCAAGAGCGCCGACGTCGTGTACTGGTTCAGCTACCAGGCCGACAACACCGACAACCAGCGCTTCATCGTCAAGGTCGAAACCGACGATCCCTTCGACGCCACGGTTTATCTCTACGAGTCGGTGGCGGCCCCGGTGGGCGGTTGTCCGTCTCTGGGCGATGTACCGGCCCTGCCCTGCGTGAGCAACGGCATGGGCGAGGCCCAAGAGGAAACCTGCATCAGCGGCTGCACCTCCGTCGACGGGCGCTACTGGCCCGAGGTGGACGCCAAGGCCGAGATGCGCGCCAACCCGGCCCACGACGGCACGGTCTATGTCTACATCGTGGTGGACGGCTCCGACGGCAGCGAGGGCGACTTCGTCGTCTCGGTAGAGCGCCAAGGCATCGACGGCTGTCTGCCGCCCCACCAGTGGGCGCATCCCTACGACGGCAATGTCCGCACCACCTACACGGCGCGCACCATCGTGGGCGACCTGAGCGAGGTGGGCAGCGCGGTGCCCATCAACGGCGTGGCCTTCTCCGGCTACAACGAGAGCGTCCTCATCGGCTCCTTGGGCCCGGCCCAGGGCGTGCTGCTGCGCGGCGACACCTCGACCAACACCAAGCCCGGCAACTACTACGACCCCTCGGCGGGCATGGGCGAAGACCCCGCAGATAGCGGCAGCAACAGCGGCGCCTGGGGTGGCTACGACGAGCTGTGGACCCTCGACGCCAGCACGGCGGCGCAATTTTACGCCTCTCTGTGCGACTACGGTGGCACGGCTGGGGCGCTGGCCAAGGTGCCGCCCACCTGCCAATCCGGCGGCAAGGTCTTCGGCGACCACTGCTGGTACCTGTCCAACTCCGATCAGAGCTGCGACGAGCTGTGCACAAGCAAAGACCTAATATACGACCAAGCCACGCGCCTCATCGCGGGCAGCGACGGCACCACCAACGAGTGCCGGGCGATCCTCAACGCGTCACCGGTATGGGGCCAGTCATCGCAAACCCCCTCGAACCAAAACAACGCGGCGGGCTGCTACATCGACAACGGCGGCAACCGCGCCCGGGGCACGCAAACCACCCTGGCTACCGACAAAAACAACCAGCGGCGACGCGTGTGCGCCTGCAGCGAAAAATGTCCCGACTTGGACGGCCGCGTCCGCGCCGAGCACGAGGGCCGCTGCTGGTACCTCTCCAAGTCCACCTTCGAGCAAACCGGCACCCAAACCTGGGAAAATTCCTGCGAAGAGGTATGCGGCGGCATCGCCAACGTCGACCTGGCAGGCATGCGCTCGGTGGACTGCGGCAGCGAAAATCACTGGACCAGTCCGTATTGCGATACCTCCGAAATGGTGCGCTGCGGCGAGGTCATGGCCAAGCTGGGCCTGACCGGCAACATTATCGTCACGGGCACGGGCACGGTGCCGGGATGCAACTACGACCCCTCCACCTCCACCGTGATGGTCAACGGCCACTCGGGCCTCGGCGAGTACTCACTCGAAAACGCCGAGAAATATCCCTGGACCGGCCACCTGCGCTACATCTGCGCGTGCCTGGGCGAACCCTCCGAGTTTGCGCCGAGCCTGGCGCTCTTCGACTGCATGGGCAACCGCGTCGCGTCCTCCGACGGCTCTGCGGGCACCACACATTGCGCCGATGGCACGCCCTCTCTCACCCCGACGCCGCCCACCGATCTCATCAACCCGTTGCCCGACAACACGCCCTACTACCTGCTGGTGGACGGCCACTACTCACCGACCAAGGGCAGCCTCAAGGGCGGCGCCTACAACGTGGCGGTCTACTACCCGCCCAGCGGCGGCACCCAGTGCGATCCCTCCACCGAAACCATCACGGTGCCGGGCGTGGGCACGTTCCAATCCAACATCAGCTACAACCTGTGCGATCAGGGCAGCAACTCCGGGGCCTACAGCTACGCAGAGTCCTGCCGCATGATGTACGACCCCTCCGGCCGCCTGGCCGACGGCACGGTGACCTCCATCGTCCTCGAGAGCAACGGCACGCGCCAGAGCGGCTTGCTCGGCTCCAATGGCGGCGCCCAGTGCGATCAAGGCGACTCCAAATTTCAAGATTGCATCACGAAACTCTACTACCGCTACTCCATCGTCTATTCGAAATCCACCGATCCCACCGCCACCTGCACCAAGGTCGGCACCATCGAAGCCCCGGTGGTCAGCGGCCACAACGTCGGCGTCCTCGAAGGCCCCTTTGCGGCGCCCTACGAGGATTGCGACACATTTGTGGGCATCCACTTCAGCATGTACTTCGATCCCAACTTAGGCGATGCGCGCATCGCGGAGTGCATGCAGGTCTGCGGCGGCACCGACATCTTCTACATCCGCGAACAGCCGCAAATCGGCGCGGGCGATTGCGCCTCCGGCGAATGCACCACCAACCAGGAGTGCACCAACATTTACGGCAGCAACAAGCCGTTTTGCCAGGGCGGCGTGTGCCGTCAGTGCGCCACCGACCCCGACTGCGACGCACTGTTTGGCGGCACGGCACCGGCCTGCGTGAGCGGTATGTGCCGCGAGTGCCGCGACAACACAAACTGCGATGGCGCGACGCCCTTCTGCATGGCCTACACCTGCCGCGAGTGCGCGGCCCACACCGACTGCCTCGACACATTCGGCATCACCAAATCGCGCTGCGACGCCGGCACCTGCAAGCCGTGCAACAACGACTCGCAGTGCCCCAGCAACCACCCCTTCTGTACTTCGGGGGTGTGCACGGGATGCGAATCCGACGCCGACTGCGACGCCACGGCGCCCTACTGCGGCACTGACAACCGGTGCAAGCAATGCGTGAGCGACGGTCACTGCACCGATCCCACCTATCCCTTCTGCATCAACAACAACTGCGCGGAGTGCGCCACCCACACCGACTGCCAGGCGCTCTACGGCCTCACCCAAACGCGCTGCGACGCCGGCACCTGCAAGCCGTGTAACGCCTCGACGCAATGCCCGTCCCACCGCCCCACTTGTTCGGCGGGGGTCTGCACCGGCTGCGGCGACCACAGCGACTGCGCCGCTCCCACGCCGGCGTGCGTGGCCAACGTGTGCCGCGAGTGCGTCGACGACGGCGACTGCGGCGGCGCCACGCCCTTCTGCATCGGCAACACCTGCAGCGAGTGCGCCGACCACAGCGACTGTATGAGCCTCTACGGTGTGGCCAAGCCCAACTGCCACAACGGCACCTGCGGCACCTGCACCCAAAACTCGCACTGCCCGGCCAACAGCCCCATCTGCGAGGCCGGTACCTGCACGGGCTGCGGCGACGACGGCGACTGCGGCGATCCGCTGTACCCCTTCTGTGGCAGCGACAGCCGGTGCAAGGAGTGCGTCAGCGACACCCATTGCGGCGGCGACACCCCGCACTGTGTCAACGAAACCTGTCAGCAGTGTCTGGTGCACGCGGACTGCACCGATCCCACCAAGCCCAGTTGCAACAACGGCACCTGCGGCACCTGCTTCGACAACTCGGACTGTCCGTCCAACCACCCCATCTGCGAGGCGGGCACCTGCACGGGCTGCGCGTCCGATATCGACTGCGACGGAGACACGCCCTTCTGCAACACCGGCACACACCGCTGCCAAGAGTGCAGCAGCAGCGCCGATTGCTATGCCCAGCACGGCGTCTCCAAGACCTGGTGTGACGGCGGCACCTGCAAGCCCTGCGTCTACGACTACACGCCCCACTGCCCGTCCAACCACCCCTTCTGCGAGTCCGGCACCTGCACGGGCTGCGCGTCCGACGCCGACTGCGACGGGGCCACGCCCTACTGCAGCAGCCAGCGCTGCAAGGAGTGCACCAGCCACGACCACTGCTATGCCCAATTCGGCGCGGACAAATCGCGCTGCGACAACGGCACTTGTACGCCCTGCCTCTACGACTCCGAGTGTCCCCAGAGCACCTATCCCAAGTGCTTGAGCGGCACCTGCGGGGGGTGCGCCTCCGATGCCCAGTGCGCGGCCACGCCAGACACGCCGCATTGCATCAACAAAGTGTGCAAGGAGTGCAGCAACCACGCCCAGTGCTACGACAAGTACGGCGACGCCAAGCCCACTTGCCACGACGGCACCTGTGGCACCTGCACCAATGACGCGCATTGCGCCGCCACGCCGTATCCCAAGTGCATCAGCGGCTCCTGCGGGGGCTGCTCCTCCGATGCCCAGTGCGGCGGCGACACCCCGTATTGCAAAAACAACCAATGCACCGAATGCACCGAAGATGACTGGGTCTTCAGCGCGCAGTGCTACGCCAAGTACGGCGTCGAAAAAACGCGCTGTGGCAACGGCACCTGCACGAAGTGCACCGGGTCACATCACTGTCCGGTCAACGAGTATCCCACCTGTTCGGCCACGGGTTGCTCGGGTTGCGCCACATCGGCCCAGTGCGGCGGCGACACCCCGTACTGCCTCAACAACCAGTGCAAGGAGTGCAACAACGACCACTCGCACTGCGTGGCCCGCTACGGCGGAGCCCGCGCCATCTGCGACAACGGCAATTGCCAGCCTTGCTCTGCAGACTGGCAATGCAGCAACGCGGGCTTTCCCAAGTGCCAAAGCGGTGTGTGCACCGGCTGTCACAACGATAGCCAGTGTGCGGCGCCTACCCCCTACTGCGTGAACAACCTGTGCGGCGAGTGCAACGAGGGAGAGTGGACCTATAGCCCAACATGTATCGGCCTCAATCCCGCGTACAATAAGACCCGTTGCAACAACGGCACTTGCTCGCAATGCAACGACAGCAACCGCTGTCCACCGAACCGGCCCACGTGCTCATCGGGCACCTGCACGGGCTGCGGCAGCAACGCCGATTGCTCGGCACCCACGCCAGCGTGTGTCAACAAGCTGTGCAAGGAGTGCAGCGTCGACGCCGACTGCCCCAGCGCCAAGCCCAACTGCGGCGCCGACAACACGTGCAGCGCCGGACCGCCGGCCTTCCCGTGCAACGCGGGCAACTCCGCCACAGGCGGCCCCGTCAACGTGGGCAGTTGCGTCAAATTCTCGGTGAACCAAACCGGGTCCCACAATCTCCAGGTCGAAAACCGCTGGCACTCCTCTGGCTCTGCCCTGCAGGGGACGGTCAGGCGCTGCGACGGTTCGACGACCAATGTCACGTTTACGGGCAATGGATGGACAACCGTTCCGGTCTTGGGCAATTGTGAGGTATACATTTACTTTACAAACGTGCCGCACGCGCCCCGAGACATCGGCCTGGGCACCTGGTAGCGAGACGCGATGTCCCGCATGTCACCGTCAGCGCCCGCTCGGTGGGCGCCTGTATAACGTCACCATCTGAAAGGGAAAACCAACCGTGTCACACAGTCGTTTTGCATTGAATGGATCCGTTGTTTTGGGGGCGATGGGACTGGCCATTATGCTGGCGGTCTTGGGGTGTTCCAGCGACAGCGATTCCCCCTCCGACATCTTCACCTGGGACACCAACCCCAAGGACACGGCGCCACCCGTTGGCTCTGACACGGATCCGCCGCCCCCCAGCACCGACACCGATCCGGTCCCGGACACCGACACCACGCCCCCGGGACAGTGCATCCCCTTTGCCTTCGATGGCGACGCCTGTCTGGAGCACTGCGAGTGTTTTTCCAATCACTGCAACAACGGCACCTGCTGCGAATCCGGCGAGTGCTGCGGCAGCGCCGGCGACTGCAAGCGCGACCTGTGTACCACGGCGATGTGCCAAGAGAGCATGTGCGACTACGTGGTGTTGGGCTATGGGTGCGGCAGCGAAGACCTCGACGGCTGGGAGACCTGCACCGGCGGCGATGTCTGCGATGGCAACGGCCGCTGCCAAACACCGGCGACGGACTGCGGCTTCTTTGCGGTCCGGGGCGGTTACAACTGCTCGGGCGAGGCGCCCACCATGCAGTGCTTCACCACTTGCAGTGCGGCCAACGAAGCGACGACCTGCACGGCGGACGGCCGCTGTGTCGACGGCGCGTGCGTCGACGCCTCCTTGCACCTAAACGGCGAAACCTGCTCCGGCGACGCCCAGTGCCTCTCGGGCCATTGCCGCAACGGCATCTGCTGCGCGGGCGGCGACTGCTGTGCCACCTCCGCCGACTGCTCCAACGAGTGTCGCAGCGCCACCTGCAACGCGCTGTTCCAATGCGAAGCGCTCTTCTTGCCCTGCGGCACCAAGGACAGCGACGGAACCACCACCTGCGACGGGGCCAGTCGCTGCGACGGCCTAGGAAATTGCCTACCGGTGCGCACCTGCGCGGAGCAAGGCAACGTCTACGCCACCACCGGCGCCATTGTCTGCGACAACAATGTGCCCACCGAGGTGTGCCGCACCAGTTGCACGAACAGCCGGGAGTGCAGCGCTGGGGCCCTCTGCAACAACGAAAACCGCTGCGTGCTGCCCAACGGACAGACCTGCCAACAAAACGATCAGTGCAACTCCAATCACTGCGTCAACGGCCACTGCTGCGCCTCGGGCGAATGCTGCGGCGCAGACACCGACTGCAACGACACCTGCCGCAACGCGAGCTGCTCGCCCTCATTTCAATGCATCAGCACCTTCATGGCATGTGGCGCCGAAGACACCACCGGCAACAGCACCTGCGTGGGCAACAACCGCTGCGACGGCACGGGCGCGTGCAAACCCACCACCACCTGCGCCGATCAAGGCAGCTTGTTTACAGGCCTGGGCACCTTCAACTGCACCTCTGGGGCCCCGGTCGAAAACTGCCGCACCCTGTGTACGAGCGACGCCCATTGCGTCGATGGCTCGCGGTGCAACACCGTCCTCGGACGCTGCACGGCGCGGGACGGCGATGCCTGCACCAGCTCCTCGGATTGTGCCTCCAACTACTGCAACCAGGGCATCTGCTGCGCCGGCGGTGAGTGCTGCAACACGGCCGACGACTGCAACGACGCGTGCCGCACCGCCACTTGCAGCGCGGGACACCAGTGCGAGACCGCGTTCATCCCCTGCGGCGATCCCGACACCTTCGGTCCCTCCCAGTGCAGCGGCAACAAGCGCTGCGATGGCACGGGGAACTGCCGCACAATCCTCACCTGCATCGACCAAGGCAGCCTGTACCGCAGCGACGGCGGTTACACCTGTGTGGGCGGCGAACCCGCCGAGCGCTGTTTAACGCAGTGCACCACATCGATGGATTGCCTCGGCAACCGGCGCTGCAACACCAACACCGGCGTGTGCGTGGAGCCGGGCAGCAACAACGGCGAGTCCTGCACCGACAACTGGGACTGCGCCTCCGACCACTGCAACAACGGCATCTGCTGTGCGGGCGGCGCGTGCTGCCAAAATGCGTCCGACTGCAACGACGAATGCCGCAACGTGTCGTGCACGGGCTTTCAATGCAACGCCACCTTCATCCAATGCGGCCGCACCGACACCACCGGAGCGACGACCTGTGGCGGGGCCAACCGCTGCGACGGCGCGGGGCAATGCCAACCCGTGTTGACCTGTGCCGCCAAGGGCAGCGCCTATGCCAGCGACAGCACCTACACCTGCGCCTCAGGCCAACCCGAAGAGAACTGCCTCGACACATGCACCCAGGCAGGTCACTGCATCAACGGCAACGTGTGTCATTTCGGCACCGGGGTGTGCGGCCTGCCCGACGGCGCCGCATGCACCGAGGACTGGGACTGCGCCTCCGAATACTGTCAAAACGGCTACTGCTGCGACAGTGGCGATTGCTGTGCCACGGCCTCCGACTGCGGCGACGACTGCCGCACCGCCACCTGCGACGTGCACCAATGCCGCTACACCCTCTTGGGCTGCGGCCAAGAAGACACCCAGGGCACCTTTCAGTGCACCGGTGACAACCGCTGCAACGGCGCGGGAGAGTGCGCGTCCGTAACCACCTGCATCGACCAGGGCAGCTACTACACGCCCAGCGGCCAGTACAACTGCAGCACTGGCACCCCCATCGAACAGTGCCGCACCACGTGCAGCAACAACAGCCACTGCGCACCGGGCCTCGAATGCAACACCACCACCTATCGCTGCGTGGCGCCAGACGGGCACACCTGCGGCAAAAACAGCGACTGCGCCTCCAACCACTGCTTCAACGGCGTGTGCTGCGCCAGCGGTGAGTGCTGCGCCACGGCCGACGACTGCAACGACCTATGCCGCGACGCCACCTGCACCGCCGCCTTCCAATGCGCGCCCACTTACATGCCCTGCGGGGCCGCCGACACCGATGGCACCGCCACCTGCGACGGCAACAAGCGCTGCAACGGCGCGGGCGTCTGCGCCAACGTTACCACCTGCAGCGCCCAAGGCGATCTGTACACGGGCGACGGCACCTACAACTGCGCGGGCGGCATCCCCCTCGAAAACTGCCGCACCACCTGCACCGACAACAGCCACTGCCTCCAGGGGACGCGCTGCGACAACGGCGCCTGCGTGCCCCGCCTGCCCAACGGCAACGCGTGCACCGACGCCGACGACTGCGTCTCGGGACACTGCAACAACGGGTATTGCTGCGCCAGCGGCGAGTGCTGCGCCTCCGCAGCCGATTGCTCCGACGACTGCCGCACCGCCACCTGCAACGACAGCCGCTGCCAATACACCTTCACCCCGTGCGGCTACACCGACAGCGCCGGGGCGACCACGTGTGGCGGCACCCAGCGCTGCGATGGCGCGGGCAACTGCGCGGCGGTCTCCACCTGCGCCGATCAGGACAGCGCCTACATCGGCACCGGCACCTTCAACTGCGCCTCCGGGGCACCGGTCGAAGTTTGCCGCACCACCTGCACGAGCGACGCGCACTGCCGCGGCGGCGCCACCTGCAACACCGCTACCCAGCGCTGCGAAGCCCCCAACGGCAGCCCCTGCAACGACGACGCCGACTGCGGTTCCAACCACTGCAACAACGGTCTCTGCTGCGACTTTGGCGCGTGCTGCAACACCCCCGCCGATTGCGCCGACGACTGCCGCTCGGTGAGCTGCAACAACCACAGTTGCGTACCCACGTATTGGATTCCTTGCGGCGGCACTTATTCCGGGATGAACTCCAATTGTACCGACCCGTACCGCTGCGACGGCGCGGGCTCCTGTGCCTTGGCCACCACCTGCGCCGATCTGGGCAACTACGCGAGCAGCGGCGGCTTCGATTGCAGCGGCCCAACCCCCACCGAAAACTGCCGCACCACCTGCACCGATAACACCCACTGCCTCCACGGGACGGTTTGCCACCAGGCCACCGGCGAATGCCGCCAGCCCAACGGCAACACCTGCGCCGACAACGACGACTGCGCCTCGGGGCACTGCAACAACGGCCATTGCTGCACCAGCGGTGTTTGCTGCGGCTCCAGCAGCGATTGCGAAAGCACCTGCCGCGTGGATGGCGCCTGCAACCCCAACACCCACCAGTGCGCACTGGGGCCGCCCTTGTCCTGTGGCGCACAGGACGCCGCCGGGACATTCACCTGCACAGGGGACAACCGCTGCGACGGCCAGGGGGCCTGCGTACCGATCATCGACTACTGCGCCTCGGGCCAAGGTCTCGAAACCTACACCTGCGCGACGGGCTCCGTAATGCGCGACTGCGCCTGCATCGACGATCGCGACTGCGACAACGACGACCTGTTCTGCAACGGGCACTACACCTGCAATGCGTCCAAGCGCTGCGACTTCACCCGGTTCACCGCCGATCCCTGCGCCACCAACCGCGAGTGCAACCCCGGCGAATGCAATGAGGCACAGCGCATGTGCACCATGGGCGTGCCCACCTGCCTGCTCGAGGGCTACGCCACCCCGTGCGACCCGCACCGCTGCGTGGAAAACCAGTCGGGCACCGGACACACCTGCGTGCCCAACCCGCGCGCCGATTACGCGCTCTGCGACGACGGCGATCCCTGCAACGGCGACCTCGATTACTGCATGGCGGGCAACTGCGTATCCGGTCCATTTTATAGGGCGCCCTGCTTCGACAACGATCCGTGCACCGACGACCTGTGCTCGGTGGGCGGCGGCGGCGTGGCCGTGTGCAACAACGTGCCCATGCAAGAGGGCGATCCCTGCGCCGACGAGTTTAGCTGTTATGGCGACGGGGTGTGCCGGGCCAATCCCTTTGTACCGGGCAGCCCGATGATGTGCGTACCCAGCGAAGACGTCTGCCTCACCACCTATGTGGGCATCTGCCAAGACGTGCGCTGCCAGGAGAATTTCGACGACTTCGATTTCACCTGCAAAAATTACGGCGGCGTCGACTTCCCCGAAATCGCCTGCGGCCAAAGCATCACGCTCTACAGCTACGCGGACTTCCTCACCCGCTCCTATCTCAGCTACGGCCCCTCCTGCCCCGGCGGTCCCTACATCGGCCCGGAAGCGCCGCTGCGCCTGCACATGGATACACACGCCACCGGCACCCTGACGGTCACCGCTGTGAACCCCACGGGCGTCGATGTCGAGCTGCTGTACTTTGCGGGCCTGCCCTGCGAGCCCACCTGGTGCAATGATCGCGATACCAATGAAATCGACATCTCTGTGCATTCGGTTGGCGAGAAGGTCACCGTGGTGCTCGATTCGACCACAGAGTACTTCGCGCCCAACAGCGTGACCCTGCACCTCACCTGCCCGTAATTTCACCGCAAAATCCCCCGCAAATTCGCCCGAAAATTTCCCCGCAATCCCGCCGCAATCCCGCCGCAATCCTTTCGGTATTGCTGGACGCTTCCGGTGCAATGTTTTATACGTCTCGCAATTGATTCGTTTCGTTGGAAATCGCATCCGTTTCGCGAAACGCTTCGCAACACATCCCCCTTTTAAGGAGGCCGATCTTGAGCGCAAAACAGTTTTTTTCGCAGATACTCGCGCTGGTGTTTCTCACCGCGGGCGTCTCGCTTTTGGCGCAAACCCCCGACGCAGCTCCCCCCGATGACGACGATGCCGAAGCCGCACCGACGGACGCCACGCCCGACGGCGATAACGACGACAGCGATGTCGATAATGACGGCGATCTCGACGACGAGGATGTCGACGAAGATGACGGCGATGACGACGGCGATGACGACGCGCTGGTCCTGGACTTCGGCGCCCTGGGCGAAGACCCGGCGTCCGGCCTCACCGTAACCTCCGCCGAGATCGTCGAGCAGCACAAAGAAGAGTGGATCAACCGCAACCTCGAGATCTTCGAACTCCACGGTTACTTCCGCGTGCGCCCCGAGCTGTACAGCAAATTTTACATCCGCAACGACCGCGCCCTGTACCCGCTCAACGCCCCGCAGTACACGGGTTGCGGCCCCAAAACCAAGCGCTGCGGCAACAACCTGGCCGGCGCCAACATGCGGTTTCGCTTTGCCCCCACCATCAATGTCAGCGAAGAGGTGCGCGTCCATGCGCAAATCGATTTCCTCGACAATGTGATGTTGGGCTCTTCGCCGCGACTCCACAGCCGCTTCGCGGGCGGCGAAACCATCTCGCCCGAGTCCACCTACGGATACAACCAAGACGCTCGCGGGGCGCTCATCAACGTGCGGCGCGTGTGGGGTGAGGTCAACACGCCCCTGGCCACCTTCCGCTTTGGCCGCATGCCGTCCCACTTCGGTTTGGGCATGCTCTACCACAGCGGCGACGGCCTCGATGCCGACTTCGGCGACAGCGTCGATCGCCTCTCCATGGCGTTCAAGCTCAACGACTGGCTCATCATGCCGGCCTTCGATTTTCCCAACGAGGGCCTGTCCCTGGACAGCGCCACCGGGCGCCCCTTCGATGTCTCGCAGGTCGACGACGCCTACCGCCTCGTGGCCATCATCGCCTACCAGCACGAGCGCGAAGACGAAATCGCCATCCTCAAGCGCGGCGACTGGCTCATCAACGCCGGCCTGCACTTCTCGTGGCAAAAGCAAAAGAAACAAATGTGGTGGACCCAGCCCTCCGACGACGACTACGACGCCGGCATCGACAACCAAATCTCCGCCCACAAGCGCAACATGTGGTCCATCGTCCCCGACTTCTGGCTGCAGCTCCTCTACCGCACCTTCCGCATGGAGTTGGAGCTGGCGTTTCAATTTGGCAAAATCGAGACCCCCGAGCAGCCGGGCTTCGACGAGGCGCGCTCCCTCGACATCGTCGGCTGGGGCTCTGCCCTGCACATCGATCACGGCCTGCTCTCCGATCAACTGCGCATCGGCGTAAAGTTCGGCATCGCCTCCGGCGATCGCGAAGTGGACGGCGTACATGCCCCGGCCTCTTTCGATCAAGCCAACGGCAACTCCGGGCGCTACAGCCTCTTTTCCTTTAACCCGGGCTACGATGTCGACTACATCTTGTACCGCCACATTTTGGGCAGCGTGGCCGGCACCTATTTCTTCAAGCCCTGGCTGCGCTACGACTTCTTAAAGACCACCCTAGGCAAGCAGCTCGGCGCCCAACTCGACGTGGTGTACGCCCGCGCCTTCTTTAAAGAGTCCACCATCAGCAAGAGCAACGGCAACCTGGGCATCGAAGTCGACGCCACCGTGGAGTTCTCCACCGCCGACAATTTTTACACCGCGCTCAAGTACGGCATCCTGTTTCCCATGGGCGGCTTCAAGGGCGATCACACCGGCCTCAATGAAAACGGCGAGCTCACCACCTACCGCGACACCGATCTCACCATCCCCCAAACCCTGCAATTCCTCATGGGCATCACGTTCTAAGCATGCACGACGCGTCCCTAACAATCTAATGCGCAGCGAACTCGAAACACTGGCGGGACGGGTCATCCTCGCGGGATTTGATGGCACGGCGCTGCCCGACGTGCTGCGAAGAGACATCAAAGTTGGTGCCGCTGGTGGCCTGGTGCTCTTCCGGCGCAATGTCGAGAGCGTCGCCCAGGTGCACGAGCTGCTCTGCGAGGCGCGGACCACGGCCCCCAAAGGGCGCGCACCGATAACCGCCCTCGACCAAGAAGGCGGCCGCGTCATCCGCATCCGGGAGCCCCTGGCGGTGTTGCCACCCATGCGCCAGTTCGGTCAGCGCGACTGCCCCCGCGCCACCGAGCAGGCCGGCACCTTGGTGGGCAAGGAGCTGCGGGCGCTGGGGTTCACCACCAACTTCGCGCCAGTGCTTGACATCGACACCCACCCCGCCTCTCCGGTCATCGGCGATCGCGCCTTCTCCGGCGAGGTCAGCGGTGTCATCACCCACGGGCTCGCCTTTGCGCGCGGCCTCAAAATGGGCGGCGTGCACCCCGTGGCCAAGCACTTTCCCGGTCACGGCGATGCGGCGGTGGACAGCCACGTGTCGCTGCCCGTGGTGGCGCACGATGCCCACCGACTGCACAACGTGGAGCTGGCGCCCTTTGCGGCCTGGGCCCAATGCAACGGCGGCGCCCTCATGACAGCCCACGTGCGCTACCCCGCCCTGGACGCGCACCACCCCGCCACCACCAGCCACGCCATCCTCACCCAACTGCTACGCCAACAGCTCGGCTTCTCTGGCACGCTGTTCAGCGACGACCTTGAGATGGGCGCGATGGCATCCCTGGGCGGAGCGGCACAGCTCGCGGTGCGCATCCTCGAAGCCGGTGTCGATGGCCTGCTCATCTGCCGCGATTTGGCGCTGCGCGAGCGCGTCATCGAACAACTGGCCCGCGCCGCCGCCGACGACAAGCGCTTCTTGGCACGGCTCGAAGAGGCCGCCGCTCACCTGGCGCCCATGTCCATCCCCCCCGGAGAGGACGTAGACTTCTCGTTTATCGGCAGTGACGCGCACCGCCACATGAAGGCCGCCCTCATGGGCGAACGCGACACAGGAGAAGGCTGATTGCCCGTCCACGGTAATGTGCTGGGCTTGAAGCCCAATCAAAAATCGGCCCTCGAACGCCTGGCCCGCCGCAACGTCCCCGCCCAGCGCATCGTCACGCCCGAGCTCGCCACCGCGCTCTCCATGCTCTCGCGCGAAATCGGCCGCCAGGTCGGCGTGTTCATCGACCGCAACGGCCAGGTGACCGATGTGGCGGTAGGAGACGCCCAGGGCATCATGCTGCCGGACTTCGGGCGGGTGCGCGCCGGTGCGCAGCGCTTTCGCGGCCTCCGCTTCGTGCACACCCACCTCAAGCAAGAACCCCTCAATCACGAGGATCTCACCGACCTGGCCAAGCTCCGCCTCGACATGATTGTGGCGGTGGGGGTGGGTCCCGACGGGGTGCCCGGAGCGATCTTCTTGGCGCACTTGTTGCCGCCGTCGCCTTCGGGCGAGGTGCACCGCACCATGGGACCGCTCAACATGGGCGCGCTGCCCGACAACTTTGTCGCGTGGATCGACGCCCTAGAGACCGAGTTCGAACACGTCGTCCGCGCACCGCGAGAGGTGATCAGCGTCGGGCGGGCGTTGCTCGTGCACGTGGCCACCGACTCGCGCCGCTTGTTGCAAGCGCAGCAATCCCTAGACGAGCTCGCCGAGCTCGCGCGCTCCGCCGGAGTGGTGGTGCTCGACACCGTGTTGCAACTGCGCACCGCCCCCGATCGCCTCTACGTCATGGGCAAGGGCAAGCTCCAAGAGGTCACGCTGCTGGCGCTGCAACAAGACGCCGATCTGTTAATTATGGATTGCAACCTGGGCGCCAACCAGGCCCGCGCCATCTCCGATCTCACCGAACTCAAGGTGATCGACCGCACGCAGCTCATCCTCGATATCTTTGCGCAGCGGGCGCACTCGGTGGACGGCAAGCTCAAGGTGGAGTTGGCGCAGCTCAAGTACCTGCTGCCGCGCCTGAGCGCCCTCGACGACTCTCTATCGCGCCTGACCGGTGGCATCGGCGGCCGGGGCCCCGGCGAGACCAAGCTCGAGATCGGCCGTCGCCGTGCGCGGGAGCGGGTCGCCCGCCTCGAGAAACAACTGAAGCACTTGCAAAAGGGTCGCGAACAGCGCCGCGCCAAACGCCAGCGCAGCGAAATTCCCATTGTCTCCATCGTCGGGTACACCAACGCGGGGAAGTCTACGCTGCTCAACACGCTGACGCAGTCCGCGGTGTTCACCGAAAACCTGCTCTTCGCCACCCTCGAAACCTCGAGTCGGCGGCTGCGCTTTCCCCGAGAGCGCGAGATCATCATCACCGACACCGTGGGGTTCATCCGCGACCTGCCCAAGGACTTAATCGACGCCTTCAAGGCCACCCTCGAAGAACTCGAAGACGCGTCGCTCTTGCTGCAGCTCGTCGACTTCTCCGACCCCAATTACACCGATCACATGCGCGCCGTGGAGCAGGTGCTGATGGACCTGTCGCTGTCGCACTTGCCGCGCCTCCTGGTGCTCAACAAGGCCGACAAAGTCGACGCCGAGTTCGCGCGCACGCGGGCCGAGGCATTGCAGGGCGTCGCCATCAGCGCCCGAGACAAAACCACGCTGCCCGCCTTGTTGCAGCGCATCGAACACCTGCTGTGGCATCGGCTCCGCGACGACGTCGACGACGTGATTTGGCTGCCCCAACCCAAAACGCCGTAACGCCCGCCATGACGCGACAAAGCGCCGTGAAGCACGCCGAACAACGCAGAGGTGTGCGGAGAAATTAAATTTTAGAACTGTAGCGGGGCGGTGGTTTTTTCGGGGTGACCGCGCATGACCAGCATGGGGTCGAGGGGCACGCCGTGGGAGATCAACGCAAAGTGCAGGTGCGGACCGCGCGACAGACCGGTGTTGCCCGACAGCGCGATGACATCGCCGCGGCGCACCCAGGCGCCCGGCCGGGCACGAAATTTGTCGAGGTGGGCGTATAGCGTGACCCAGCCGCCCGCGTGCACCACCATCATGACATTGCCAAAGCCCTTGAGCTCGTTGTTGGCATAACCGACGATGCCCGGCGCCATAACCTTTACCGGCGTGCCGATGGGCGCGGTGATGTCCACGGCTTGGTGCGTGCCTTCACGGGCGTGAAAGCCGCGGCCCAGACGCCTGCCGGGCATGGGCCACTGGAGGTATTTCGGGGGATTTTTTCCGCCGGCCAGTTCCATCCAGCGATCGGGCACCCGGCCCTTGAACAAAATGCTGGCGGCGCGGCGCGAGCCAAACTCGGGCAGGTTTTCGGCGCCGACAACGGAGGTGCCCAACAGGGCGATGGCGGTGCCAAGGACCGCGATGCGCAGGGCGTTTGCCGCAGAAAAAAGTCGGGGATGTCTCATGCCAAAAAAAGCTCAGTTTGTTTCGTTGTGGCGCTGCTGGTTTGGTGGTTGCGCCATGGCGGCAAGCCGCGTGTGTTGTTGGATATGCCAGATTTTCGATATTTTGACAACTTCTGCCAAAACGCCCACGAAGAGCGCCAGCGACACCTCAGGGGGCGAAGCGCTCTTTTAAGCGGTCGTCCCATTCGTCGGCGGTGGCGCCGATGGACTGCAACAGGGTCTCGAACTCTTCGTAATCGAGGCCTTCGAGGCTGCGAAAGGTGCGCAGGCAAATGGTGTCGGTGTCGCGATCGATGGCGAAGGCCGCTTCGGCGGTGGCGGCAAAGTTGAGCTCGAGGAGGTATTGGCAGCACGCGGCGCGGTCCTGTTGGGGCGCGGGCATAATGCGCGAGAGCAACAAGAGCTCGCCGGAGGCCTCGTACACGTGAATTTCGATGTTGGCCGACCCCCGAGACAAGCGGGATACGCCGGAGGCATCTAATGAGGGGAAGCGCATCTCCTGCCCCAAGGCGCGCGAGACCTCTTGCGAAAAGGTGTCGATGAAGGCGTTGATGCGGGCGCTGTGCGGGCCGGTTTCGATGGGTTCGGTCATGTCTGTCTCCCTTTGGGGTGGGGCGGTGCCGCGCGCAATTTTACAGCGATCTGCGACACGTGCTGGGCCCAGTCCACGGTGATGCGTTCGGCCAGCGCGAAGCCGTGTTCGCGACAAAAAATGTCGGTCCAGGCGCTGGATACTGGCGCGTTCGACCCATTATGCTGCCAGAAGGCACGCGCTGTAAAGCCCAGGGCCTCACAGTATTTGCGCGCCCAGGCGTCGGGGGCGATGCCCTTGGGAAAGCACCGCTGCGCCTCGCGGGCCAAGAACTCACTGCGCTGCGAGAGGGTGGCGTCGTCCGGAGCCAGGAGGTGCAGGGCGCGGCCTCCGGTATCGACGGGGTGTTGGCACCCGTGAACGAGGAAGGCCACCAGGGTTTCGAGGGGTGTGAAATGTAGGTGCCGGGTGTCGAGGCGCGCGAAGAAGGCGGGCTCTGCCAGCGCCAAGGGAATGAAGGGGAAGAGCCCCGGGCCATCGCCCACGAGGACCCCGACGCGCACGATCGTGGTGGCGAAGTGGTCGCGTAGCTGAAAGAGCGCCCGTTCGACGCGCAGGCGTTCCCGGGAGAGCGCCGTGGGAGGGCTTTGTCCCATGCACACATCCCGCTCGGAGAAAAGGCCCGTGCCCGTGCCCCGGATGTCGATGCCGCTGAGGTGCAGGACGTGGAGCGGCGGCGTGGCAGTGCGGGCGAACTCAGCCAGCTCTTGTCCGGCGCGCATCAACACGCCCGCGGATGGCCGGTCGCGCTCGAAGGCCTGGGGCATGAGCGAGAGCACGGCGCGGGTGGTCTGCGCCAGCGCCATGTACGCGTCCCCGGCGAGGCCGAAGTCGATGTGCTCGGCGTTCCCGGTCAGCAGGGTGAGCTTGGCTTTGTCGATGCCGCGGAGGGCGCGCCCGTGGTGTGCGTCTTGCTTGGACACCAGCAAGTTCACATGGACCCCCGCGTCGCACAAAGCCCGGGCGGTTTGCGCGGCGATGCTGGAAGGGAACCCGATGATGAGGACGCTCGTTTTTTTCATGTCGCGGTGCCGCGCCGACGTCGCAGGCGCTTCGGTTATGCGAATCGCTGCTGCAGGTTTTTTCCCAGCGCAACAACGGCTTCGCGAAAGGCGTCATACGTGCCGTTATTCTCAATGACGTAGTCGGCCACAGCAAGCTTTTCTTCGAGGGGGAGCTGCGACGCGATGCGGGCGGCTGCGGCGTGGGGCGTCATGCGATCGCGTTGGCACAGGCGCGACAGTTGATTTTCGAGGGTGGTGGCCACGACGACGAGCGCCTGGAGGTTGCGGTAAATGCCCGCCTCCACCAAGAGCGCCGCTTCGTAGATGGCCAATTTTTCGCCGCGCTCGGCCACCAGCGCCATGCCCTGCTTGGCCAGTTGAGCGATGGCCGGATGGGTGATCGCCTCGAGCTTGTGGCGCATCGGCGCATTGTCGAAGACCTTTTGTCCGAGGCGCTGTCGGTCGATGGTGTCTTCACCGGGCACGAGAATATCGTCGCCAAAGGCCTCGAGCACCGCGGCGTAGGCCAGCCCGTCCGGGGCCAGCACCATGTGGGCCAAGGCGTCGGCGTCGATGACCGGGATGCCCATCTCGCGAAAAATGCTGGCGGCCAAGCTCTTGCCCGACGCGATGCCGCCGGTCAATCCAACAACGGAGAGGTTGCGCAACATGTTTGTTGGCGGGGTGCAGGGCCTGTTAGAACAGGCTGCGAATCTCGTCAGAAGTGCTGGGGGTTGGGGTCGAAGACGGCGAGCTGGAAGAGCCGCTGCTGCTGCCCGAGGAGGAGCTGCTGCTGCCGCCACTGCTGCTGCCGCCACCACCGGAGAGGCGGTCGAAGGCCGTCGCGCCGGCGTCATCCTCTTGAGCACTGTCGCGGGATTGGAGCATTTTTTTGGCGTTGGAGTGGCGCACGGCTTCCCAGGGGTTGCCGGCGTTGTCGTCGCCATAGCCCCATTCGCCCTTGAGGAAATGGGTCAGCCGGGATTGTTGCACCGTGCCTTCGTCGATGACTTCGTAGCGGAAGTAGCCGCGGCCAGAGCTCTGGCGCACCTTGCCGCTCAGGTCTTCATTCCATTGGTACCACTTGAACAGCATGATGTCGCCGTTGACGGTGCCGTCGATTTTGCCGTAGTGGCGCTCGCCTTCGTATAGGCCCGCGGCCTTGTCGCCGTTGACGGTGAACTCCATGCGGCCATAGGCCTCCGAGTGAAACACGCCGTCAAAGCTGCCGTCGGGATGGATGTTGCCGGGGGTCAGGGTTTTGCGGTGCGGGTTGCCGCCGCAAGCGGCCAAGCTAGCGGCGACCAGGGCGATTGCGATCATCATGAAAGCGTTTTTTCTCATGGGTCCTCCGGGTTGGGCGGTGGTTTTCTGCCCGCTAACCTATCAAAGATATTGTGCAAGAGGCAAGGGGGTTGGCGGCTTTTTGGTTCACCCCGGCAGGTTGAGAATGGGGAGGCGGATGACGAAGCGGCTGCCCTCGCCCAGAGAGCTCTGCACGTGCACCCGACCGCCGTGCACCTCCACATATTGCTGGACGATGGCCAACCCCAGTCCGGCGCCCCCGTGTTCGCGCGTGGAGGATTCGTCGATCTGCGTGAAGGGCTGAAAGATGTCGTCGCAGTCTTTTTCATCGATGCCCACGCCGTGGTCTTCGACGGAGATCTCGAGCATGTCCGGGGCCGCCATAAGCACAAAGCCGAAGCCGTCCTCCGGGGCGTCGGCAGCAGCGGACTGCACCACCTGGGCGCCGAGGCGCACCGAACCGCCGGGCAGTGAAAACTTGATGGCGTTGTCGATGAGGTGGGTCAAGGCCACGAGGATTTTTTCGGGGTCCATGGGCACGGTGGGTAGGGCCGTCGGCAGATCGATTTTTAGGCGAATGCCGCGCCGCTCGGCGAGCTGTTCGCGTGTGGTCACCGCCCGTTGGAGCAGATCGGGCACGTTGACCGGGGCCGTGGTGATGGAGAGGCGACCGGTGTCGATTTGCGAGAAGTCCAAAATCGACGAGATCAACCCCAGCAGCTCGTCGCCCTTGGTTTTGATCGTCTGCACAAACTGCTTTTGCTCCTCGGCCATCTCACCGGCGATGCCCTCGGCCAGCATATCGCTGTACCCGATAATGGAGGTGAGGGGCGTGCGCAGCTCGTGGCTCACCATGGCCAGGAAGTTGGATTTGCGCCGGTCGAATTCTTTGCGCTCCTCGGCCATCTCTTCGAGGGTGCGGTTTTTCTCGGTCAGCTCCCGGTAGGATTCGCGCACTGCGGCCAGGTGCATTTGGGTGGTCATGTGGGCGCGGTGGGACGAAAAAAAGATGATGTCGAGGGCGGTGAGCACCGCGTTGGCGTAGCGCTCGATTTTTGCGTCGTCGATGCGCGGTAGGGCGTTGAACGCCTTGAGGAGTTCGGCGCGGTTGATGTCGGGCGCGAGGTCGTGGATCGCCGCGGGGATTTTCTCGAGGGCCTTGGGCAAAAAAGGCCCCAGTACCAACTTGCCGACGAGATCGCCCTGAAAGTGGATCGGCGCGACGTGGTATTGCAGCCCGCTGAAGCAATTGACGCGGTGTTGCGGATCGCGATCTTGCCAGGGCGCAGCGGCCTTGACGCGCATGCGCACGACGTTGCAGCGCTCGCGGAGCCTCGGATGTGCCGTGAGATGGGCGCACACCGGGTTCTCGTCGCTGGACTCCGCCACGAGATCGCCGTTGCCGTCGAAGATGCGCAGGGGCACCTGCAACATGGCGCGGAAGGACTCGAAGAGCTCGGTGAGGGTGGCCGTATCGACGATCTGGCCAAGGGCGATTTTTTCGGTTGGGTCGATGTGTTCGATCATGGCGGCCTACTCGCAGTGCAGTAAAAATTGGCGCCGCAAGCTCTCCATTAACATGGCGCCGCTGACATCGAACTTCCCCTCCAGATCGTGCCAAGCGTTGAGGCGCTCCCAGGTGAGCTCTAGCAGGCCCAAGAAGGTTTCAACGACGCCGTCACCGCGGGTGGCCACGGCCATGTAGACCGGCTCTTTGCCCTGGGCGGCCAGCATCTCCACCTCGGTGTCCGGGCGGACATTGGGCAGGTCGCGCTTGTTGAATTGGATGACCAGGGGCATGCCGCGCAGGTCGAGGCCGTTTTTGCGCAGGTTGCGCTTGAGGTCGAGAAAGGCGTCGCGGTTGTTGATGGTTTCGGAGACCTGGGAGTCGGCGATAAAAGCCACCGCGTCGGCGCCTTGGAGCACCAGGCGGCGCGTGGCTTCGTGGATGACCTGTCCGGGGACGGTGAAGAGCTTGATGGCGATGGTGATGCCCGATTGGGTTTCGAAGGACATGGGCAGCAGATCGAAAAATAGCGTGCGATCGTCGCGCGTCTCGAGGGTCATGAGGCGTCCGCGGCTCGACGGGGCGCTGCAGCGGTGGATGTGCACCAGGTTGGTGGTCTTCCCGCTCAGGGCTGGTCCGTAGTAAACCAGCTTCAACTGTATTTCGCGTTTTTCAAAATCGATTTGCACATCTGCCTCGAAATCGCCGCGCCGCCAGGTGCGTTGGGCGTGCGCCTAAAGAGGCGGGTGCGAAAGGGGGAAACAGTGCCGCCACAACGCGGATGGCGCTTGCGTGTGCGCTACTTCTTTTTGGGATCTTCGGGGCAGTCGAGGCACTGGTGGTTTTTGTAGTCGAGCAAGCCCTCGGTGTCTTGAAAGCCCGCGCTGGACATGCGCGTGAACATGGCGGTGATTTTGTACTTGCGCCCCACTTCCCAGTCGTGGACCACCGGGGGCAGCTCGATGCCCTCGGGGAGCTCGCGCTCTTTGCCGGACTTGGCGTCTTCGATTTCTTGGAAGTTTTGGGCCCAGCCCACGAGGCGCATCTGGCGCTTGGCGATGGGCTCGTTGGGCTCGTCGGCCAGGTAGAGGTGGGGCATCAGGGCGGGACAGGTTTGGCCCTCGGGGCAGTTGGGCTTCTCGTACATTTTGGCCACGTAGGCGGTGACCTCGACGACGGTGTTGATGGCGCGTGCCTTGTTGCGGCGCAAGCCGTACAGGGAATACGAGCGATCGGAGTAGGTTTCGGGGACGTTGACAGCGGGGATGGTGGGCACCGGCGGCAGATTGGCTTCGTGCTTCTGCAACTTGATTACTTTGGTCTTCTCTTCGCCTTCTTGTCCGCAGGCAGACAGCGAGAGTGCGAGGGCTGCAATCGTCAGAGACAGGACGGTTATCCGGATCATCTTCATTACTCCTTCCCGTTGGCACGCCGGGTTTTGCGTTTGTATTGGCGCAGACTACCACAAAAAAAAGACGAAATACAATGCTGCTGTTGGCTTTAAGCGGCGGAGCGGGATGAAAAAAACAGGTGGGTGACCAGCGAGAGTCCCTTCCAGGCGGCGAGCAGCAGGCAGGTGGTGAGCAGGCCCAACTGGGGCATCCAAAACAGCGATGTGAGCAAGGCCCCCAGGGCGGCGCCGATGCTGTCGGTGGCGACGAAGCGCCCCAAGAGCTGCTTGAATGGCACCCCGGGCGTTGTTTGGCGCGCGGCCTTCACAAACAGGGGAAAGGTTGCGCCGGTGGCCCCGCCGAGCAGCACCGTGATGGCGGCGAAAAACAAGGGAGTGTGCCCCAGGTGCGGAATGCCAACCGCCATGGCGACCAGAATGAGCAGTGTGCAGCCCTCGACGGCGCTCAGAACACCGCGCCGGGGCGGCAGGCGTGTGGCGATCACCGCGCCAAAGGAGAGCCCGGCCATGAAGGCGGCGATGATCCAGGCCATGCCGGTGTAGACCTGCCCGCAGGCGGCGCCAAACGACACCAAGAGCATCAACTCGCCGGCCATGCCGCAGACCCCGGTGGAGAAGAGGGTGAGCACGGTGGATGCGTGGCGGCGGCGAAAAAGACCCAGCAGCACCGCGGTAAAGAGGAGGAGCGGGAGAATGCCCACCAGCCACAGCGGGTGGCGCAGGGTTTGCGGAATGGGGAAGACGTCGTCGCGCTGTTCGGCGTCGCGGCGCATTTCTTCGAGGTAGGCGGTGGGGTTGTGGTCGCGGTTGACCGGGGCCTCGGTGTGGCGCAGGGCCGCGTCGAGCTGCGCGATGCGCGCGGGGTCCACTGGGTCGATGAGCTGCTCGGGCACGATGCGCACCTGGGGCGTGGCACAGCGGCGGAAGTGCGCCATCAGTTGCGGGGCGGAGAGGTCGGGCGCCCCGGAGACAGCGCCCACAAAGAGGGCTTGCTGCCCGGGGATCACCGCGACGTGCGGGAAGACCGCTGACATCGTGCGCTGCTGTCCGGCGAGGCGTTGCAAGGCGGTGTCGGTGAAGTAATTGGCGCTGCCCGGCGCGGCGAACACCAGGACGCCAGCGGGGGCCAGGGCCGAGGCCGCATCGGCGAAGAACTCGCGCGTGTGCAGGCGGTTGCTCTCGGCGCTCTCCGGCGGGGGCGGCGCGGCGATGATGACGTCGTAGCGCTTCGGATGGCGGCGCAAGAAGGGGCGGCTGTCTCCGTAGAGGCGTCGGACACCGGGGAGCGCCAGGATGCGATGGGTCTCCGGAGTCCAAAAGGCGCGAGACAGGTCGTCGGCGGTGGCGTCGAGGGCGAGGGCGTCGATATGGGTTACGCCGTGGTGGTGCGCGGCGGCCAGGCGATCGGAGGGGGCGCCTTCGATGAAGAGGACGCGCTGGGGCGACGGGTGGATGGAGAGGGCCAGGTGGATGTCCACCGGGGCGTCGTAGGGGTCGGGGAAGTTGTGCGCGATCTGGCCGTTGTGCGTCAGGGCAAAGAGACCTTCGTTTTCGAAGAGCGCGATGCGCCCGTAGGGGCCTTCGGCGGTGGCGCGCAGCGTGCCGTGGATGCTGGGCAGCACCCGGGCAGCCAGGGCGTCTTGCAGGCGTTCGGGGTGTGGTGTGAGGCCGAATCCCAAGGCGGCGAGCGACGCGAATGCCATGAGTGCGGCGCGCCAGGTGTGAGACCGCGTGGCGTTGAGGTGGAAGGCGGCGCTGCAGAGCAGGCATCCCGCGGCCAGGTTGAGGGCGATGGGCTCGACGCGTCCGATGGCGATGAAGGCCGTGATCAAGCCACTGAACAGGGCGCCGGTGGCCTCGGCGATGTAGGTGATGTCGAAGGCGTTGGGGGCGATGGTGCGGGTGGTCCAGCGCACGCCGGCGACGAAGAGGAAGCCGCCCAGGGCCCCGGTGGGCAAGATGGTCGCGCCGATGTAGAGGAGCAAGGCCGACAGGGCGTGGCGCTCGCCGGGCACGAGGTGCAGGTGAACGAGGGGGACGCGCAGCAACAACAACGCGGCGACGCAGACAAACGTGGCCAGGGCCGCAGCGACGGCGAGGGTGACCGGGGAGAGGGCGAGGCGTCTGGCCGGGATGGCGCCGATGGCCGCCGAGGAGAGCCACGCAAACCAGGCCGCGCCCAGGAGGAGTTCGTTGCCGCTGCCCAGGGTGAACGCAAAGCGCAGCAGCGTGATTTGTGCGGTGGTGGTGAAGACGCCCAGGGCAAATCCGAAGATGGCGATGGCGAACTTGCGGGGCTTCATTACCAGATCAACAGGTGCCCGTCGGCGGCGCTCACCGTGCGCTCAGCGGTGGCCGATACGGCAAAATGACTGCGCGCAGATGCGGTGCTCGTTTCGAGCATGTGGGTGCGCTCGCCGCGCTCGTCGATCTCGATGATGCCGCCTGGGACCGAGCACCAGATGCGCTGTCGGTGGGGCACCCAGGCGATGGTGTTGCGGCAGTGCAGGCCTTGGGCGCTCGTGGCTTCGGGCTGGGCGCCGCTCGCGACGCGAAAGCGCAGCAGGCCGTCTCGCTCGTGGGCGATGTACAAGTGGTCGCCGCGCTCATCGAAGGCCACGTCGTTGACGCGGTCGTCGGGCAAGGAGAGCTGCGCGGTGATGCGCTGGGCGGCGAAGTCCCAGACCCGGATGAGGGTGCGGGCGTTTGCGAAATCGACCATGGCGATGCGTTGGCCGTTGGCGCTGATGGCGAGCTTGGCCGCAGGGCTGCGGATGGTGCGGGCGGGCAGTTGCCAGTCGATGGTGCCGTCCTGGAGTCGCCAGAGGGTGACGGTGCCGTTGCGGCCGCCGATGAGGACGCGGTTGCCCTGGGGTGCGGCCAGCGCGGTGCGTCCCAAGGAGGGGATGCGCAGGTGCCGACCGCCCTGCAGATCGAAGCGGTGGGTGGCGCCGTCGCCCAGCAGGGCTGTGACGAAGTGTCCGTCGTCCGAAAACGCCACGTGCAACACCCCGCCGCTCTCGGTGGGGAATGCGGTTTGCCAGTGCAGGTGCGGCGCGTCGTCGATGCGGTAGAGCTCGAGCCGGGGTTTGATCCCGGAGATGGCCAGGGCCACCCAGCCCCCGTCCGGGGAGAGGGCGATGTCGCGCACCTCGCGGCTGATGCCGGGCAAGTCGCACCGGGGCGCGCCGGCGGGGCGGCTGGGATCGCAGATGGGGTCGGCCTTGGCGTCTTCCCAAAACATGAGCGTCTGCCCGGTCTTGGTGGAGAAGACCTCGGCGCCCACGGCGGCCACGACGAACGAGGGGCCATCGTCGAAGCGCAGTCCCAGCGGGCGAAAGAGCCAGCGGATGGCGAAGCCGGCGTCCAGGGTGCGGTCGGTGACCCCTTCGGCCACCGGGGTTAAGCGGCGCTCGGTCTTGACGACGCGGATGCGCACCCCGCCCATATCGGGCATGGGGATGCGCTCGGGATAGACCTGCACAAAGGGCTTTTGGGCGCCGAGGCTAGAGTCTAAGCAAAAGAGGGCCTCGTCGTTTTCGCTGACGTGAGAAATGCGCAGCGCGGGGAATTCGGCCGGGGAGAGCATGGCCTCGACGACGCGCTCTTCGAGGGCGCCCAGTGGATCGCGCAGGGGCACGGTGTTGTCGCCAGCGGCGGCGCGGCCGGCAAAAAGAGAGAGGGCGAGGGCGAACGCGAGGGTGACACACAGGGACAAGGCGAGGGGCAGGCCCCGGGAGAGAGCGGGAGACACGGCGCGCGAACGGCTCAAGGCAACACCTCGTCGATGTGGCGGATGTGCGTCAGGACGCGGCTGGCACCGGCGGCCAACAGGGCGGCGCGGGCAACGGCGGGATCGTCGGCCGGGGCAATGACCCCGATGGCCTCGATGCCGGCACCCACGGCGGCGCGCATGTCGTCGGGGGTGTCGCCGAAGAAGAGGGCCGTTTGGATGCCGAGCTGTTCGAGGGCCATGCGCACCGGAACCGGGCTGGGCTTGAGGGGGGCGTCCTCCATGGTGACCATCACGCGGAACAAACCGTGCAGGTCGTGGGCGGCGATGAAGTTGTCGGCGTCGGTCCGCGGGCGCCCGGTGACCACCCCGAGGGGATAGCGCTGCGCCAGTTGATGTAAGACGTCGCGCGCGAGGAGGAGGGTCTCCTTGAGGCGCATGCCGGGCGTCGACGGGGTGCCCTGGTAGAAGTCTTCGAAGACGCGGGTCACCTCGGCCAAGTCGACGGTGAGCCCCCGGTGGGCCATCATGTCGCGGGTTAGGACCCAGTCGTTGTTGGCGTTGCCTTGGACCCGGGCCCGGGTGATGTCGTCGAAGGTAAGGGCGATGCCAAAGTGCGCGGCGGTGGCCACGGTGGCCTGTCGGTAGGACTCGGAGACGTCGACCAGGGTGTCGTCGATGTCGAAGATCAGTGCTTGGAGATGTGTCATGTGCGTATTGACCCAGTGGTTGTGCGGAGGTGCGGCACGGCATTTGGGCCCGGTGTGAAAGACTCCGCATGGTTGTGCCGCGTCACCGGGCGTCGTTGCGATTTGGTGCACATGATAAGGGCTCGCGCCGGTTTGTGCATAACTATTTCGCCCTGCGCCCCTTCGCCTTCGCCACACCGCACCGCCTGTTTCGTCGCGCAATGGGCGTCGCTGCGGGGAGCCCTATTGGCCCTCAATCATCTTGTAGAAAGCCGCTTCGTCGATGATGGGCACTTGTAGCTCTTGGGCCTTGCGGCACTTGCCGCTGTTGCTGGGCGCATTGCAAATCAGCCACGCGGTATTTTTGGACACCGCAGACATCACCTTGCCCCCGTGATCGCGGATCAGCTTTTCAATTTCCTTTCGCGGCTGCGACAACGCGCCGGTCACGGCAAAGCGCTCTCCCGTCAAGACGCCACCCGCGGTCGCCTCCCCGTCTTGCACCTTCACGCCCAGCGCCCCAAGCTCGGCCAACAGGGGCAGCCCAAACGCCGCCAGACCGTCGCTGATCTGGGTGGCCAGCACCTCGCCGATGCCTGCGATCCCCAGCAGCGCCTCCTTGGAGATGTCGGCCCAGTCCGCTGGCTGTGCAAAGCGCGCCACCACCAGTTTGGCCACGCCCGGCCCCAGGCCCTCGATGCCCAGCCCGGTCAAAAACTTTTCGGCGCTGAGGGTGCGCGTCCCATCGATGCTCTCCAAAATGCGGGCCGCCGACTTCTCGCCCAAACCCTCGAGCACCGCGATATCGGCCTGGGACACGCGATACAGATCGGCGATGCTGCGCACGAGGCCGCGCTCCCACAGCTTGTCGAGCGTCGCGTCGCCCAGGTTTTCGATGCCCACCACCGCGATCCAGTTGGCGATGCGCCCCAGCACCCGCGCGCGACAGTGCTCGTTGGGACACAGCAGATCCACCTCGGTGTCGCTGCGCACCAAGGCGGTGTCGCACAGCGGGCAGTGCGTGGGAAAGGCGTATTGGCCGTTGGTTTCGACGGTGCGCTCGTGCTTGGGGATGACCTCGCCGCTGCGGGTGATCTCGATGCGACAGCCGATGTTGATGTTGTGCTCTTCGATGTAGCGCGCGTTGTTCAACGTGACGCGCTGCACCTGCGCCGAAGCCAGCACCACCGGGCTCACGATGCCCACAAACGTAACCTTGCCGCTGCGCCCTACGTCCACTTCGATGTCTTCGACGGTGGTCAGCGCGGTCTCCGAGGGCAGCTTAAAGGCCAGCTTGCCCTTGGGGTGGTGGGCCGTGCTGCCGCGGGCCTCCTGGTCGGCGATGTCGTCGATGGCCAGCACCAAGCCGTCGGTCAAAAACGCGTGGGTGGACAGTCGCGCGCGGTAATCCTCGATGGCGGCGGCAACGGCGTGTTCGTCGGCCACCAGCGTGCGGTGCGGCGTGGCAAAGCCCGCTTCGTCCAGCAGCGCAAACTTTTCGCGCTCGGAGGAAAACAGCGGCGCGGCACACAGCGCTTCGTAGGCGAAGAAGTTGAGGTACTGGCAGAGGTCGATGTGGTCTTTTCGGTGCAGCAGCCCCGCGACGATGTTGCGAATGGAGTTCGGCGGCTCCTGGCCCCGCTCCTGCATCTCCGCGCTCAAGGCGGCGAACTGTTCGCGCGAGATGCACACCTCGCCGCGGATCTCGATTTTTTCGCGCTGCCAATCGGGGTGCGCGAGCTGCTTGGGACACGGGATGTGCGCGAAGTAGCGCGTGATGTTTTCGCCGTAGGTGCCGTCGCCGCGCGTCTTGGCGAGAATGCGCTGCCCGTTTTCGAAAACCAGGGAAGCGGAGCTGCCGTCCATTTTGTCGGTGACCAGGCACGAGGCACCCTGTCGCCACGCCTCGACCTCGGCGATGGTGCGGCGCTTGTCGAGGGAGCGCATCGGCCAGTCGTGGGGGATTTTTTGCTCGGGCAGGCGGGCCCCCACCATCGTCAACACCGGGGAGTCGGGCCGCAAGGCGCGCAGCTCGTCTTCGAGGGCGTCGTAGGCCGCGTCGCTGATCTCCGCTTGGCCTAAGTAGTATTTTTCTTTGTGGTAGACGAGGAGCCGTTCGAGCTCGTCGATGCGTTCGGTCATGGGCGCACCCCACACGCCCTCCCCCGAGGCCAAGGCCCGCGGAGGAGCGCCAAAAGGGTTATTCCGAAACGGTGATGCGGATCATTTGAATGGGCGGGTTGGGGCGATCGCCCGGTCCCTTGGGCGCGGTTTCGATGGCGGTCACCACGTCCATCCCCTCGATGACGCGGCCGAACACCGGGTGCTTGGAAGGCCCGGGGGTGAACCAGTCGAGGTAGGCGTTGTGCACCGTGTTGATGAAGAACTGCGAACCGCCGCTGTTGGGTTGGCCGGTGTTGGCCATGGACAGGGTGCCGGGCTCGTTGGAGAGCTTGGCATCTGCGGGGTGTTCGTCCTGGATGGTGCCGTGGGGCGGACCGCCGGTGCCGGCGCGGGGGCTCGCAGGGTCTTTGCTGTGGGGGCAACCGAACTGGCACATGAAGCCCTCAATGACCCGGTGAAAATGCAGGCCGTCGTAAAAGCCGTCCTTGGCCAATTTGATGAAGTTGCCCGCTGTGATGGGCATTTTGTCCAAGAACAACTCGACCTGGAAGGTTCCCAAACTGGTTTCGCAAACAGCAACTGGATTGCTCATGAATCACCTCGTTTTTTGACGCGTGCAACAGCGCACTTTTGTCATCTGCCCGAATTTGGGGCCACTGTCAAACCGGGGCTGTCGCGCTGTGCGTCGCTGAGTTTGCCAAGAAGGCCCCGCGCGGCGGCAAAAAAAAAGCCCGATGAAAAATCACCGGGCTAAAGGCCAAGAGCGGGAGACGAGATTCGAACTCGCGACGTCAACCTTGGCAAGGTTGCACTCTACCACTGAGTTACTCCCGCGATAGGCAGTGGCTTTTTATCGAACTGGTCAAAAGAGTCAATACGGTTTTTTTTAATTTTCGCGCCAAATACCGGCAAAGGGCACCGTGGGCGTCGCCAAAAACAAGATGGCTCTTCTGCGGGGGTCTCGCACCGAGACGGCGTTGCCGCGGAGGTCGACCATGCCCGTGCGGGTGCGCACCCACGCCTCGGCCGCCTGGGCGGTCTCGGACAACGCGACGGCCTCTCCCGGGGTCACGCCAGCCCCCAAGAGGATTTCGCGCACCTCCTGCGCTTGTCCCTGGGCCAAAAAGAGCCACGGACCGTGCGAGGCGATCACAAAGACCTCGGCCTCCGGATCTGGGAGGGGCGCGTCCAGGGCAAACAACACCCCCACCGCGCGCTGTTCGGGCTGCGGATGCAAGCGCAGTTGTCCCCGGTCGTCCAGTGAAAACCCGTGGGTGCGCGGGGTCTCGTCGGTGCACGTGTCGCCCGGCAAAAACGCCACGAGCAAGTCTCGCAGCGCCGCACCTTCGTCTTCGGCGGCCGCCCCGTGGCCATCATCGCCGGTCGCGGTGGCAACATCATCGCCATTCGCGCCGACCTGGGAGCCCACCGGAACGTCGCTGTCCGTGCCGTTGCCTGTGCCGTTGCCTGTATCGCTGTCTGCGACCGCCGCGTCGTTTTCGCGGGCGCCGACAAAGTGCGCGTGCACCGCCACCGCTCCGGCATGCGCCGTGCGCTTCACGTGGACGGCAGGCAAGAAGGCCGGCTTGGGCTGGGTGATCTCGTCGTGGGTCCAGTCCGGGCCCGGGCGCTGGTGGCGCAGCGTGACGTAGAAGAAATCTTTGGGCGAGGCGTTGACGTAGCGGTGCGTCGAATAGCGCATGCCCGGATAGAGCACCTTCGCCTCGTATTGCGGTTTCTTTTCGTCGAAGTCTGCGGTGTCGAAGCCGTAGGCGATGAACGCGGTGTGCAGCGGGTTCATGTCGAGGTGCATGCCGAAGTCGCAGCCCGCACCCTTCATGGCCGTTCCCAACGTAATGGCGGTGAGGTCTTCGCCCCAGGCGTAGATCAACACGCCGTCGTTGCGCACGCAGATGCCCGATCGGATGGTGTGCATGTTGCGGATGTCCGAGTCCAGCGTGAAGCCCCACAAGTAGCGGCGCCGCGGGTTCACCACGCCGTCTTCGAGCAGCGGGTCCATGTTTTGGCGGTAGGAGACCATGTCGTCCGGGATGTCGGCGGACTCGCCCCAGGAGCCCATGTCGATGCGGCCGTCGTCCCACGTGACCACGGACGCGCCCCGGGGCAAGGGCGGCAACAACACCGTGCGGTTTTCCATCATGCCGTAGCCCCCATGCTCGGTTTTGAAGGCGCCGTTAAACGCCGCCACCACCCGGCTGAGCACCTCGGGATCGCGCGGGATGCGCCCGGTGCCCACCTGCCCCGTTGTCGAGCGCGGGTCTTCGTGACCGCCCACCATGTGGAGCATTAGCTGGCGGGTGTCCATGGCCGTGAGGGTGACCTTGACGTAGGGGCGCTGCAGGTCGGGGCGCAGGTAGGTGCGGTACATGGCGGGCGGGGCGTCCGGCAGTGTGGGGACAAAGTCCGGCAACGCCGCAGACCAGGTGCCCTCGCCAGTGGCCAGCGTTTTAAACGCCACCGGTGCCAGGGGCGCGGGGGGCCACACCAAGCCGTCGTAATCGCCCACCTCCAACCCCTCGGGCAACGAGATGGGCTCCCACACTTCGGCGGGGGCATCCCCCAAAGGGTCGACGTCGCCCTTGTCGCCGACGATGCGATACGAGAGCTGGCGGTAGCGATCTTTGGCCGCGAAGAAACGCCCCTCGGCCCACTCGATGGGGCCCGGTCCAATCCAGGGAATGGCGCGCACCGTGTCGACCATCCACAAAATCGGGGCCTTGGGCAGGCGCACCTCGCTGGACACCGTCAGGCCCGCCAACTGGGGTTCTGCGTCTCGCAAATCCAGCTCGGCCACGCGGCGGCGCTCGTCGGCAGCGCTGTACTCTACGACAAACGACGGGCGCGTTTTGTCGGCGATAAAATCGAAGTCGAGGTAATGCACCGGTGTTTGAAACGCGATGTTCCGTTTCTCGACACCGGCCCAGCGGCGCGTCTTTTGCCAATCGTTGATGGCCATCATGGCGCAGGAGAGCGACGAGACCTCGCTGTCGCGGCAGGGGTTGCGGGTGTGGAGGTGAAACAGCGAGATGGCGCCGATGCGCTGGGCAGTTTGATCGGCTACCGCCAGCCAGGGGCCGTGGCGCCGCAGCACAAATTCGTCGGCGGCTTCGGTGGTCGTGAGGTTCACCGGCGTCGTCATGGCGATGAGCCGCTGGTGTGTCGCAGCGGGAGGTTCGTGGGTGCGGACGCGGGCGATGTACAGATCGCGAAATGCGGCGCTGTCGGTGCGCGCCAAAAAGGCCACGGTGCGCTCATAGCCCCGAAAGGAGTGCACGAGGCCGTCTTGGTCAGCGTGGAGATCCGCCAGGGATTCGGCGTCGATCAGCAGGCCCGTCGATGCGGACATTTGCTGTACCAGCGTTTGCTCGCCGCGGCTTTGGGGCAACGCCAACCCAGCGACAACTAGCGACAACAGCGCCGCCACAATAGCGGTGATCCAATGCGATGATGGCACTCGTTTCAATGTGTTCATATTACATTAATGTCGGTCCGGGCGACCACCGCCCCGCGATGCGCCACAAGCTATGGCAGACTTCCATACGGCACACAACGCCAGCATGCAAATTTTAGCGTCCGGCAAATCGCCGCTATTCCCCGCGGCCCGCTTCCGCTACAAGCAACAGAGCGCGGCGGTCTTCGCGGCGCCCTTTCGAACGACGGAGTGCCCATGAACCCCAACCCCCAACGCATCCTGTGCCTCTGGCTTTGCCTGGCCCTGGCCCTGGCCTGTACCGCCGGGTGCGGTGCCCGACAACGCGCCGCCCAATCCACCCCGCCATCCGCATCCGCCGACGACGCCGACCAGGTCGAGCTGGTCCTGTTCTTGATGGCCCGCTGTCCCCACAGCGCCAAGCTGCTGCGCCACCTCTTGCCCCTGCAGCGCGAATTTGGCCACCACCTGCCCTTGAGCGTCGCCTTCATCGGCACGGTCGACGACGACGGGCGCGCCGATCTCGCTCACGGCGAGGCCGAGATTCAATCCGCGCAGATGCTCTTCTGCGCCGGCATGGCCAGCGACCCGGCGACCTGGCTCGACTTCATGACCTGCCTCTACCAGGACGACACCTGGCACGCCCTGCCCGGCGGCTGGGAAACCTGCGCCGAAACACATCGCATCGACACCGCCAAAATCAACGACTGCATGGTCGACGGCACCGGCGAACAACACCTGCGGCAGTCCATTGAAACCGCCGCCGCCGAAGGCGTCTTCGCGGCCCCCATGCTCTTCATCAACGGGCGCCCCCACATCGGCACCAGCGATCCCGAGCACCTGCGCGACGCCATCTGCCACGCCTTCGACTCCGCATCGGAAAAGCCCGCGCCCTGCGCCAGCGCCACCCAGCTTCCCCAACTCTTGGCCACCCTGCTCAACGACTCCCGCTGCGCCGACCTGCCCGCCTGCGACGTCCACCGCGAGATGAACTTCTTGCAAGCGCTGATGCCCTCCATGCAAGTCACCGCGCTGGACTACGCCACCGATGATGGCCAAGAGATGTTCGCCCAAATGGCCGCCGCCGCCATGCCCATCCACTTGCCGGTGCTGTGGCTCCCCGCCGCCCTCGACGACCTGCCCAGCGCCCGCCGCCTCCTCGACGACTCCCTCATGCGCTTTCGCGACGGCTACCTGCTGCCCCTGGGACCGGGCTACGACCCCACGGTCGAAATTTGCGACAACGGCATCGACGACAACGGCGACGGCTTGGTGGATTGCGAAGACCCCACCTGCGCGGCGTTGCCCATTTGCCGGCCCCCGCTGCCCGAACGCGTCGACTTGTTCATCATGAGCCAGTGCCCCCACGGCATGATGATGCTCCCCTTCGCCGACCACTTCTTAAAGCACATGAAGGGACACGGCACGACGCCCACGCTGCGCGTACAGTTCATCGGTCTCGAAGAGGACGGCGCGCTCCACTCGTTGCACGGCCCCGACGAGGTGGCCGAGAACCAGCGCATGCTCTGCATTCAGGAGTTGTACGCCGAGGGTGACGCCTTCATGGATTACCTGCTGTGCCGCGCCCGCAACTTCCGCTCCAACGACTGGCAGTCGTGCCTCAACCCCGCCATGAAGCCCAAGGCAAAGGCCATCACCGCTTGCGCCGAGGGACCGCGCGGCCGCGAGCTGCTGTCCGCCTCATTTGCCCTGGCCGACGAGGTGGGCGTCACGGGCAGCCCCACCTGGCTCATCAACAACCGCCAGTTGCTGGACATCCGCTCCTCCAGCGCCCTGTTCGAAGCCTTTTGCGCCGAAAACGAAACCGCGGCGGCCTGCGAGACCCCCATCCGCCAACTGCTCATCGAAAAACAAAACCCCGGCCCCGGGCCCTCTTGTCGCTAAACAAATTTGCTGGCACTGGCGTTGGCGATTGCCGCTGGTGTTAATTGGCGTTGGCTTGGTTACGGCCGGTACACGATTTGGGGCTGCAGGGCGTCCTGCGCGATGTCGATGGTGGCCAGGGACGGCACCTTGCTCATGCGGGGATACGAGACGCTGCCCGGGTTGAGGTAGAGCACGCCGCGCCGCCAGGTGATGTCGGGCCGGTGCGTGTGTCCGTGGATGACCGCGTGCACTTGGGCGGCCGCAGGGTCTAAGTCGAGGCGCGCGAGGTCGTGCAGCACAAAGAACGAAAAACCGGCGATTGTCGTTAGGGCCGTGGTGCGCGTGGGGCGGTAGCCGTCCATGTTGCCGTCCACCCACGTGAGGTGCGCCATCCGCTGCAGCGCGGCGATCAGGCGATCGCTTTGCACATCCCCGGCGTGGATGATGTGCGTGCAATCGCGCAGGGCCGCAAACACCCAGTCGTCCGGATAACCGTGGCTGTCGGAGAGCACGCCGATGCGCGCAACGGGCGGAGTGGTCATTGGGGCTGGGGTGCGGCCAGGGTCGACAGATGCGCCAAAAAGCTCTCGGGGAAGCGTCCGGGCGTGCGGCGGGCATAATCGAAGGCCACAAAGCCGATCTCCGCCACGGCCACCAGGGTTTGGGTCTTGCGGTTGACGAAGCGGTGGGCCAGGCGAAAGGTCACCGGATTGATTTCGAGGGCCAGGGTGCCGATCTCGAGTGGGTCGCCCGCAAAGCCCTCGCCCAGGTAATTGATGCTCGCATCTCCTGCGACAAGGCCGGTCTTGCCGTCGCCCAGGTCCAGCTCGGTCACTTGCCAACCGGTGAAGATGCGCACGCGCGCCTCGTGGGCCAAGGTGAGGATGCGGTCGTATCCCAGGTGGGCGCCGTAGTTCAAATCGCTGACGCGCACATAAAGCGTTTGCGCATGGGGATAGTGAGGATGTCGGGTTACTTTTACGCGTGGCATAAGATGAGTCAAACAACACTTTGACGCTTTTGGCACGCCAAATTGTATCAAATTGCGTGGCCCCTATCGACGAACGCCACGGCCTGTTGCAATATGCCAACATGGAATCGACAACGACATTGGCCCCGGGATTTTTAATCGCCTCCCCCCACATGAAGGACGGCTTCTTCGAGCGCACCGTGGTGTTGCTCGCCGAGCACCTGCCGGGACAAGGCGCCTTTGGCATCGTGATCAACCGGCCGACGCCGGTGGGTTTCGCCGAGGTGCTCTCCCAAATGGACATCACCTTTGACGACGCCGACCTCCGCCACACCTCTGCCCCGGTGCTATCGGGCGGACCGGTGGACCGCGAATTCGGCTGGGTCATCCACAGCCTGGACTGGCACACCGACAAGACCCACCGCCTAGGCGATCTCATCGGCATCACCGCCTCGCGCCGCGTCCTCGAGGACATCGCCGTCAACGCCGGCCCGCAGCATTTTATCTTTTGCCTGGGATACGCCGGGTGGGGTCCCGACCAACTGATGGGCGAGGTGCACTCCGGCGCTTGGCTCTCCATTCCATTGGAGACCGACCTCGTCTTCCACACCGACGCCGAATCGCGCTGGCAAACCGCCATCTCCCGCTTGGGCTTCGACCCCTTCGAATTGTCCCCCTCCGTGGGCGACGCGTAACGCGCATGAAGACGGCGCACCGCCACCTGCTAGGGTTGTTGCTCTGCGCGCTCCTCACCGCCACCCACGCCGACGCCTGGGCATCTGTGCCCGAGTCATCCGTGTCTTCGCCGCGCGCTGTGCCGCCTGCATCCACCCCGACCTTCCCCGCTGCCGTCGTGCAGCTCGACGCCGCTGCCAGCCTCTGGCGCCACCCCATTGCGCCCCACCGCGCCCCGCTCGACCACCGCGTCACCCTGTCCGCTGGCCCGCAATGGCGCATCTTTGAGGCCACCTTCTCGCTCTCCTTGGCCCACGTCGGCGACGCCGATATCCACGAGGCCGCCCGCACCCGCGCCCTGCACTTGGGCCTGGGTGTAGGGGCGCGCTACTTCGCCGACCGCATGGTGTCCCGCCTCTCGCTGGGCCCCACCATCCTCTTGTCGCGCTCGTTCCGACACGCACCGGGCAAGGTCGGCCTCTTTCTCGACTGGCGCCCGGCGGGGTTTCGCTTTCCCCGGCGCGGCACCACCCTGGAGTTTCATCCCCTGGGGCTGCTCTTGCAGGCCCCCATTCTCAGCGACGTGCCCCTGGCGCACATCGTGTTTTACGCCGCCTTCTCCGTGGCGCTGCGCGTGGCCGCCAAATGATGTCGCGCTGCCGCCGCCCGCGGATGGGCCCCGCTGTCCTCGCCCCGCTGCTGGGCATCCTCCTGGCCCTGTCGGTCACCGGGGTTCACGCCCAACACCGCCACCACATCCCCATGCGCTTCCTCCTGCACGGCGCCCTGCTCTCCGATATGCCGGGGCTGTCCAACGCCGCAGCGGGCTTTGGCGGCGCCCTAGAGGTCGGCCTGCGCGTCCGCGACCTGGAGGGCTTTTTGCATTTCGAGCAGGACAGTTGGCTCGCCGTCGACAACGCGCTCGCGCTGCGGCCCGGGGTTGTCAACATCGGCGTGGGATTGGCCCGCTACTTCTTTCGCCAGCGCCTGTGCGCCAAGGCTGTGGTGGGCACCAGCACCCTGCTCTTCGCGACGCCCTTTCACGCGGCGGGCACCACCGGGCTCTTTGTCGCCCTCGAACCGGCGGTGTTCCGGTTGCCCTTTCGCTCGGGGGTGGCGTTGGTGGCGGCGCCCCTCACCTTGGCCTGGCTCGTGCCAGCGCGCGAGTCCCCCACCCTGCGCCGTCTCGAATATCGCCTGAGCTTCGGCATCGAGGTGCCGCTGTGAGGCGGGGTTGGCATCGGCGCGTCCGCGGCTTTCAGCGCCTCGGTGTGGCGTGGCTGTGGTGTACCGGCGTCCTGTTGTCCGTCGCCCTGACGCCCAGCGCGCTGCGGGCCTATGCGGTCCACACCAGCCTCACCCACGGATGCCACGAGGACATCTCCGCCGACGCCCTCACCGACCTCTTGGCCGACGGCCACTTGGACACCAGCCAGGTGCCCCTGCCCGCCCGCCAGCACTGGCGCGGCTTAGCAGATGAAATGCTGCCGCGATCGGGGCTGCACCTCGCCGACGAGCGAGAGCGCTTTGTCGCGTTTAGCCTGCTGGTGGGATCGCGCTTCCCCGACCTGCAGGGCGTCGCCATCAGCCACACCCAGTCGATGTACATCAACCACGCCGACCCCAGCGACCAGCACGAGCACTTCTTGCGCGCCCCGCAGCACGACGGTCCCGCGGGTGATGTCGCGGCCGTGGACGTCGCAGTGCGCAGCATAGAAGAGCGCGTCGCCAAGGCGCTTCACCCCAACGCCCCCATCATCTACGTCGATGAATACGTCGACTTTTACGGCGCGGTTTCCGTGGCGGTGTGGGCCCCGGCGTTTTATCTCGGCCACGCCATGCACACCCTGCAAGACAGCTTCTCACACACCGTCCGCAGCGCGGATTTGCACCGCATCTACCACGTCACAAATTTCGTCGACGCCGTGAGCGCCCACTACGACGAAGCGCGCGACGGCATGGCCCACTCCATGCGCATGGACGATTGCACCGATAAGAAAAATGCGCCCATCGTCCGCGCGGCCACCCTGGCCTCTCGCGACTTTCTGGATGCCCTCGTCGATCCGGATTGGCGCTTTGCCGCCTTTGCCGACACCTGGCTCACCCACGAGCCCGGCTGCACGATGCAAAACGATTTCTGCGACTCGCCCTGGACGTCCCTCGCCCGGCGAGAGCCCGTGGGGCCCATCTTGACGACCTTCGTCGACTGCGCCATTGCACCGGGCGTCACTGGGTCTGGGGCTGCGACATCGGCCATGCCGCCTCTGTTGATGGCGATGTTGGTGGGGCTGGGGGTGTTGGGCGCGCGGCGTTGGCTCAGAAGTGCCAGGTCGACCACAGGGCCCCGCCATCGGCAGCCACAGCAGGGGCGATGTGAAAGGGGCGCGCTTCCGCGGTTTGCCCGGCGCGTTTTCGGCGCTGGCGCTTGTCGGCGATGAGCACAATGGTGCCGGCAATGGCGGCGCCGGCAGCCACACCAAACGAAATGTTGGCGATGATGGCGTTGCGCTGACCGCTCTCCTTGGTGGCGGGGCTGCGGTGCTTTTTGTAATCGCGCTCGTCGCGCAGCACGCTGATGCCGAACACCGTGCCCGACACGAGCCCAACACCGGTGACCGATGCCAGGGCCCAGAAGGCGGGCGGAGGTCCTGGGCTTGGCAGGGACGTCAGTGTCGCCGCCGCTGCGGGGTCGGGGTCGTGGCCCGGATCGGGCAATGGGATGTCCCCTGCGGGGTCGGGGTCGAATGGGGCGTCATCATCTCGATTTACGGGGTCGGGGTCGTCGCCGAACAGGGCATCGTCGAGATCATTTGTTTCGGCCTCGGTTTCAGCCTCGGTTTCAGCCTCGGTTTCGGCCTCGGTTCCAGCCTCGGTTTCAACCTCGGCTTCCGGTGCGATCTTGTCTGCGGGAATGTCTTCGGCCCACGCCGGAGTGGCATAACAAAACAGGACTGCCCAGAGGCCGAGAGCGCTCAGCGCAGCGATGCGAAAAACAGAGGGTGGCGCCATGCCGGTGTCTCCTTAAGTGTGAGGGAAATTCATGAAAAAACTCTAAAGCCATGTTGTGCCCGCGTCAACCGCCCTGCCAGATTTCCGATACCCCTGCCCTGCCCACGGGTGGTTGCGGCGGCTTAAAATGCGGCGCCGATGCTGAAGTACCAAGCGGCCAGGGGCTCGAAGGAGCGCTTGTTCAAATTGAAGCCCACGTCGAAGGCGATGGGGCCCACCGGGGTGTCGTAATGCACGCCAGCGCCCGCCACCGGACGCAGCATCCAGGGGGCAAACGCGCCGCGCTTGTTTTGCAAAAAGTTGCTGCCGTCGCGCCAGATGTTTCCCGCCTCGCCAAAGAGCACGCCGATGATGTTGCCGCCGAAGTCGTGGCGGATCTCGGTGCGCAGCACCAACATGCTCTCGCCGCCGTAGCCCGCGGTCTGATCGAAGGCGGGGTCCTTGCCCACGGAATCGTAGATGTCTTGGGCGACGACGGAGTCCGCCGCGAAGCCGCGCAGGCTGGAGACGCCGCCCATGTAAAAGTAGCGGTCGGCCCAGGCGACGGAGTTGCGCTGCAGGTGAAAGATGTAGCCCGCCGAACCCGAGAGCGCCAAGACGTTGCGCGTGCTGCCCAGGGGCACGTACCCCGACAGGGTGAGCTGCGGCTTGATGTACTGAGAGCGCCGGACGATGCGCGTGCGCACCGCCTCGCCCGCCTCGTCCATGGTCTCAATGGTGCGGTTTTGGTCGTCGCCGATGGTCTGGACGTAATCGGCGTTTAGCCGCGCCATGAAGCCGCTCTTGGGGTTGAGGGAGTTGTCGCGCAGGTCGAGGCTCAGGGTGAGGGTGGACACCCAGAAGTAGGCGCGCCCCGAAGGCATGCGAAAGAATTGATCCAGGACATTGCTGGCGGTGCTGCGCTCCAGCGTAGAGGGGATGACAATGCTGCCCTCCACCGCCGTGCGCAGTTCGACGGGAAAGACGCGCGGGAAGTTGGTGTGGAACCGCAGGGCCGGGCTAATGGTGAGGGCACTGTAACCGCGGCGGTTGAGGTTGCGAAACAACACGTCGGCGCCGACACCGAGGAAGCCCCGCGTCCCCGGAAGGATGCGGCTGTTGAGGCCGGTCAAGAAGCGCCACTCCAGCTTGGAGAAGGTGCGCGGGATGGGGTCCTTGGCGGTTCTGTTGTAGCGGTCGAAGCGCTGCTCGAGATCGCGCTCGAACTCGGCGCCTTCCGGTCCCAAGAACCACACGCGGTAGTTGCCGCGCAAAATCAAGCGAAAGCCGAGGCCCAAGCCCATGATGTTGCGGTGCCCGTATTGAAAGCCCGCGCGCACGCCCTCCTCGGTGGCAAAGCCGCCGCGCAGCTCCAGGTATTGCGGTTTGCGGTCCACCACGGTGACCTCGACGATCTTTTCGGCGGACACGGTTTGGGCCGATTGCATCTTCACGGTGGCAGAGCTGAACAGCCCCATGTCCATCAGGCGCCGCTCGGCATTGCTCAGCGCCGACGGCGTAATGGGCGCGCCCACTTTCAGGCCCAAGTTGTTGGCGATGAGGCGCTGCCGCGTCTGCTCGGAGTGGATGATAATGTCCTGCAAAATAACCTGCGGCCCTTGGCGAATCTCGATGGTGGCGACGGCGTGCCTCTCGTCCTCCGAGACCTCGGCGTTCCACGCGATGTCGGTGAAGAGGTAACCCTTTTCGGCGTAAGCGCGGCGGACGTTCTCCACCGCCTGGCGCAGATTGTATTCATTATAAGGCTCCCCGTTGTTGAGCCCGCCGATGTGCTGCAGGTCGTCCGCAGAAAAGACGCCGTCTTCGTGGCCGTGCCAGTGGATGTCGCTCAGCAGGGTTTGGGTGTTCTCCTCGACGCGAAACACGGCGATGAGCGACTGCCCGTCTGCGGAGATGAAGAGACAGGGCGCCTCTCGATCGCCCCCGGAGAAGCCGACGTCGTCTAGCCGAAACGGTCGATAGGTGCGGCGATTGTGCTGCAAGGTCGGGCGAGAATTCAGGTGACAGTCGTGGGACACCGCCGATTTGAGGAAGCCCTTCTCCTGGTAGAGGCCACCGATGTAACGCGTCACCTCCTGGTAGAGCTCGGGCACGTAGGTGCGGTCGCCGATGTCGTTGGTGATGCGGGTGCCCCGCGGCGGCAGCGCAGATTGCGCGCTCCGGGAACGCAGCGAGATGTCGTCTAGGCTCTGGCTCGAAAAGCGGTTCAGGGTGCTGCGGCGGCTGTTGCGCTCCGCCATCCACGCGAACACCTCGGTGGCGATTTGCACCTCCGTCAAAAACAAGTTTCCTTCAATGCGGATGGCGTCCACGGTCACCGGCGCGCCCTCGGCCACATGAAAGACGATCGTTTGCCCGCTGCTCTTAGCGGGACAAGATTGCGACGCGCTCACGCGCAAGCTCCGCTGTTCCGAAACGTGACACAGGCGTTCGACGTGCACCGTGGCGTGGAGCAGTCCATTTTTGCGGGCGTATTGGCGCAGGACGAGCGCGGCCGCATGCAAGGCGTCCGGCGTGGCGCGCAGCACATCGCGACGCTTCAGCTCCTCGGTGAGTTCGTTGGGCGACAACCGCCGCAGCCCCGCGTACTGCACTGCGGTGCGCAGCCCGGTGTCGAGCCGCACCAGCAACTCAAAGCGGTTGGGACCCACGGGTTTTTCCAGGGGCGTCTCGACGATCTGGGCGTCGAGATATCCCGCCTCGGACAGGGCTTCGCGCAACTGCTTCAACCCCTCCTCGACGCGTTCGGCGTCCCGGAGGATGTGGCGGCGCAGCGACGCTTGGTGCCGCAGCACGTCGGCGTCCAACTCCGGGGGCAGGCCCAACAACTGCACGCGGGTGTACACATCGGGTGCCCCTTCCTCGATGGTGACGATGAGCGCCAGGGTGCCCGGAGATTCGGTGGTCTCCAACCGGAGCACCGCAGTGGCTTGGTGGTAGCCGCGCAGTTGATAGGTAGAGAGCAGGCGCTCGCGCCACCGGATCAATTGCTGGGTGTCCGGGTTGACGGGGAGCCCCGGGGTGTAGCCGATGGCGCGCCGGATGACGGCTTCGTCCAAGGCGGCGTTGCCCGAGATGGCGACGCGGCCGATGCGGTACAGGGGCGTCACTTCAAGCTGCAACACGGCCTTGTCGTCGGCGGTGCGCTGCCCGTAGAGCTGGATGTCGCGGTACTTGCCGCTCTCCCACAGGCGCAGCACGGCCTGGCGAATGACGTGGCGGTTCAGCACCGTTCCCGGCGTCAAGCGCATGTCCGCCACCGGGTCGAAGCCCGCCTGGGGCCGGCGCATCTCCACCTTCTGCAGGCGCAGTCCCAGCAGCGACGCAACCCCATCCGGCAGCGCGTCCGGGGTGACCTCGTCCTCACCGGGCAGGGGCGTGTCGAGCCAATCGAAGAGCTCCGCCAGCTCGGGGGGCATGGGGGGAACCTGGGGCTCCGCAGACAAGCCCGACACCGGCATCGCCAACGACACCGCGACGACACACAGCGCCGCGACAACACACCGCACCGCCCCACGACAACGCGCCCCGCGCCGCTGCCGTTGCGGATGAACCGGCGTTTGTCGCCCTCTTGGCTGGTGCCGTTGTTGCTGTGGCTGCCCGTGCATCGCCGTCAAAACTCCAATCGAAACTTCAGGTCGAGACCGAAGTTCCCCACCTGGCTAGAATCCCGGGTGTTATCGTACCCAAACGAGAGCGAAAAATTATCATTAATGCGGTAGTCAATCGTGCCCTCCAGCTCCCGGTCTTCGCCCAGGCTGGCGGCGAGCTGCACCCAAATGTCTTTCGTGATGCGGCGCCCCAGGGCCACCCGCGTGGTATCGGTGCCAGCCTTCTCCGAATACTCGCTGTACAGCGACACCTCCACCGGGATGATGCCGCCGCCCACATTGCCCAAGATGGGCGCCAGCGATCCCGACAACCCCTGGCTCTTGTTTTGCGCGTGCTCGGAGCGCGTCATGCCGGTGAGCAGCAAGAAGGCCACGTCTTCGTGGGAGAGGTAGGGCGACGCGCTTAAGCGCACCTGGTATTCCTCCACGGTGCCCTCGGCGATCACCGTCACGCGCCAGTCCCGCACCTCGACGTCGGCGGTGACGCGAAACTCCGGATTGTCCGGCCGCATGGCGTCGCGAAAGGTGACGTGGGCGTCGCGGATATCAAAGGTCTTGCCGGCAAAGCGCACGCTGCCCTTCTGGGCGAACACCCGCCCCAAGAAGCCGTAGGTTTGGTTGCTGCCGACGAGGCGCAGGGGTTCTTCTTTGTCGTCGATGCGCAAGCTGGCGTCGACCAAGTTGTTGCGCAGCAGCAGATTGCGATCGCCGTGCAAGCGGATGTCGTAGGTCAGGCTGTCCTTTTTGCGGTCGAAAATCTTGGGGGTGTGGGCGCGCATCTTCTTGCCCGCCAGCCGGTCCAAGGCCAGGTCCGACACCTCGATGATGCGGATGTCTTGGGTGTAGCGGAAGTCGGAGACCTCGATGTCACCGGTGATGTGGGGCAGCCGCCGCTGGGGTTCCGGTGTGATGATGAGGCCCTCTTTGGCCGTGGAGATGCGCAGCAGCAGGCCGTCCATCAGGGAGACGCGGTAGTGGGTCAAAAACCCGCGGAAGCGGTAGTCCTCGATCTCCATGCCCGACAGCGACACCTGGCCGTCGATGTCGATGATGCCCCCGGCGCTCCGGGCCGAGATCTCGCGGAAGTAGGCCTTGCGTCCGTTGAAGTCGATGCGCCCGTTGATGTCGGTGATGGGGTCGGGCAGGCCGTCGATGTGTGCGCTGGCCTTGTCGATCTGCGCGTTGCCCTGGATGCCCACCTGCGACCAGGGACCGAAGATCGAGAGCTGAAACCCCAGGTGTCCGCTGCTCTTGCGCAACGCCGGTGCGAGGGCCGCTGCGCCGCGCAAGTCCATGTCGCCGTCGAGCTTGATGTTCATGTGCTGGGGCGAGACATGCCCCTCTACCTGCAAGGCGACGTCCTCGCCGCCAAAGGGCGTGCGGGTGATCTGCATCTCGCTGGACTGGACGCGGATGTGCACGGGGGCCTGGTTGTGCAGCCGAAATTGTTGGTAGCGCAGCGCGACCTTGGACAGTTGCATGTCGCCGTTGATGTCCGTTTGCCCCTGCCAAGTGCCCGACAAATCCAGTTGTCCCGACACCTTCGCCGACGCGGCGTTTTTGGATGCGGCATCGTAAAACAGCGGCGCCAGGTCCATGTTGTTCACCGTGGCCTTTAGGTCGAAGTGCTGCCTGTCGAAGTCGACGCGCCCCGTCTTCACTTTGAGGCGCGCGTTGGCGATGTCCCCGGTGCAGTCCAAGCCCAGACCCACGATGTCGCAGTTGAGGGCGGCCGTGCCGATGTTGAATTCATGGCGCCGCAGTTTGCGGAGATCCAAGGCCAACACGCCCCGGGGCTCGTCCAGGGTGCCTTCAATGGCGGCAAAGAGGTGGCCGCGGCCCTGGAGTTCCAAGTCGCTCACCGCGGGAAAGACGATGTCTTCAATGGCGATGTTCCCCGCGTCCAGCATGAGGTTCAGGGCATTGTCGCGTTGGATGCTGCCGCTGAGGGAGAGCTTGCCCGGCCCCTTGCGCATGTCGAAGCGCTGAATGCGAATGTCGCCGCCATCCACGTCGAAGACCGCGCTGCCCGCGCCAAAGACTTCGCCGAACAAGGTGAGCCCGGAGTGCGCCAGATCAGCGGCGATGTTTAGGCTGTCGGGGGTGCCCTGCCAAGCGACCTCCACGGTGCCATTGATGTTGCCCGCCGGCGCGCCAAAGGGCTTGGCATCTACGCCAAAGGTGCGCAACAGATCCTCCACCGCCGCCTGCTCAATGGCGACGCGGCTCTCGATGCGGGGCATCTTCCCGCGCAGGTCGATGCGCAGCTCTTCGGTGCCGTAGCGGCTCTTGGGGGTCTCGATTTGCAGATCAGAGAAGGACAGGATGTCCCGGTCAAAGTTCACCTTGGCGCGCACGTTGTGAAAGGGAAGTCCCGCCAGCGCAAAGCGCGACATCGACAGGCTGCCCCGCACCCGCGGCGCGTTGTAGCGGTGAGAGACAATCTGGGTTTCCAGCGCGCCTTGCCCGGCGATTTTCAGGCCGATGATCTCGCCCAAGTCCGCCAAGTCGGTCTGCTTCGAGCGGACGCCCACTTGCCAGCCGTCCTGCTCGCCAAAGCCAAACTTCATGCCCACGCTCAGGGCCGAGTTCGCGGTGCGCACCTGCAGGTCTTGGGCGGTCAACGCCTTGTCGGTGATGTGGAGGCGGCCCGTGACCCCCGCTTGCTTGAGGTGCAGCACTTGGTCCCGCCGGGGGTTCTGCCAACTGCGGTCAAATACCAGGAGGTCCTGGGCGTTGAGGCGCACTTGGGTCTGGAGCGCCAGCTCGTTGAGCCGCCCCTCCACCTTCACGTCGCCGCTGATCCGCAGCATCACCCAGGGGTTGTCCAGGGTGACGTTCTCGAGCAGTTGGGCCAGCTCGATGTCGCGCAGGTGCAGGTCGAGGAACACGGACTGCTGTGCGTCAAAGGCCACCTCGCCCTCGCCGGTGATCTCGCCGCGTGCATTGGAGAGCTTTAGGGCGCTGAAAGAAACCCCGCGCTGGGACGCCACCACCGTGGCCGCCAAGTCGCCGATGACAAAGTCGTCGACCCGGCCATCCCGCAGCCAAATGCTCCCCCGGGCCGAAAACACCGGCGACTCCGCAGTGGGGCGAAAGGTGGCCTGGCCCTTAAAACCCGCTGCGCCGTTGATCTTAGGCAGCCCCAAGGGCAGGCGGTTCAGCACGTCTAGGGGACCGTCCACGTGCACAAAGGCGGCCTTGATCTCGCGGTCGTCCTTGAGGGGCAAGGGCAAGTACACGTCGCGGGCCCGCAGCGCAATGCCGCTGACTTCGGCGGACAGCGTGCGAAAGTCGATGCCGTCCTCGCTGAGGGACATGCGCCACTCCAGGTCGCGCAGCTCTTCTTGCAGCGCGGGTTCTTCAGGGGTGTGGAGCCCGGCTTTCATCTGCCGCAGCAGGGCGCGCACCTCGATGCGCTTGGCCTTGTCTTGTTCGCTGCTGGTGACGTCCAGGGAGAGACCGTTGAGTTCGATTTGCACCAGGCGCTGGGTCTCTTTGTCGCGCACGTCGATTTTGAAATTCCCCTCGCTCAGGGCGAAGACTTCGAAGTTGGGCAGTTGGGACAAGTCGAGCTTTTCGGCCTGGGAGGAGGTGCCGTCGTCGGCGAAGAACTTGTCGAAGTCCGCGCTGTCGAGTTCCGCCGTGCACTCCGGAGCACCCAGGTAGAGCTCCTCGACGCGCAACGCACCGCGGAGCAAGGGCAAGGGCGCCAGGGAGATCTCGGCGTCGGCCACCGTACACTGCAGGCGCTTCTGCCGATCGCCCACCTGCAAATCGCGCACGATGAGGCGCGGCGGCAGCCAGTGAATGTCGATGTCCGAAAAGGCAACACTCAGGCCGCTCTCCTTCTCCAGGCCTTCGTCCAGGCGCCGGGAGAGCCACTGCGAACCCGTCTGCGAGGTGACAAAGACCAGCGCCCCGATCACCGCTGCGGCGATGAGCGACAACAGGACCAGCACTATCTGAATCCAGCGCTTGCGCACGGCTAAATGGGCTCCTCGCTGCTGTGGTTGAGTGTAAGCATTATCCTTCTCTCGAATACATAGTACTACACATATGGGCGCGACCCAACTTTCGGGCGAGGTTCCGCATTGGGTGAAACGCCGCCCTAACCGTCTGTTTTTATTCAGCTAATCCGTTTTTTAAAGCATCGTTTTAGAGAAGAATCAAAAAAGTGACAGAAAATGTGCGCTGAGAAAAAGACAATCTGCCCCGGAAGCAGGAAAGGCGCCGAAGGGACGCCGGGGTGTTTAGGCGTTCTCGGCAGTGCTGCGGCGACGCGCCAGCTCTTGGGTGATCTCGGTCATCTTCGTTTGGTTTAGCGGGTACAAGAGCATGATGGCCGCCCCGAGGAGCGCCACGACCATGGGGATCCAGCTCATGAGCCAAACGATGCCGGGGATGGCGCCCTGGATGGCCTGGGGATTGGCGCCGTCGTAGGCAAATGCCGCGAGCACCCACCCGGTGATGGCCGCCCCGATGCCACCGCCCACCTTGGTTGAAAAAGAGCCCGCCGAGTAGACGAGGCCCGTGGCGCGTCGTCCGTTGACGAATTCCGAGTAGTCGGCGGCGTCGCCCAGCATGGCGAAAAACAGGGTGGGCAAAATCGCCGAGAAGAACTCGGAGCCGATGCCCAACACAAAGATGGCGTGGATGTCCTCGGGGCCGCAGAAGAAGATGAGGCTGTTGAGGGCGCCGGTGAGGAGCAGCGCGTAAATGAACAAATTGCGCTTGCCCAGCCACTTGCCCAAGGGCGAGGTGGCCGCAGCGCCAGCGATGGAGATCCCCATGAGCATGGCCATGTAAGTGGCGGCCAGCAGCTCGTTGTGCAGGAAGTATTTGAAGTACATCACGGTGACGCTCATCTTGATGGCGCCGTAGATGCAGAAGACCAGCCCCATGATCAGCAGGATGACCCACGGGCGGTTGGTGATGAGGTCTTTGAGGTCGCGGGAGAGGTGCGTCTTCTGGCTGGGGGGCGGGGCCACGCGCTCCTTGGTGGCGAAAAACGTGATGATCATGAACAGCGCCATAATGCCCGACATCAAGTAGATGGCGTAGCTGTATCCGCGCTTCTGGTCGATGATGCGGATGTCCTGGGGCGCCAGGGCATCGATGTTGGAGACGATAAAGGTGTGGGGCTCGCCCTTGGCCGTGGAGAAGCTCCACCCGGTGTCCAACTCTTTTTTGTCGTCGTCGGTGGCCGCTTCGTTTTCGGGGGTTGAGAAGAGCGCCACTTCGTCCTTGGTGCTGATGCGCACATTTTTGACACTTTGGGGCGCGGTCACCACGACCTTGAAGCGCGCATCTTCCATGGGCGTCACGTCGATGGTGGGGTTGATGTTGCCGAAGTGCATCACCAGGAACAGCAGGGCGCTCTGCACCACCATGCCACCGGCAAAGGCGCCGGCCAGACGAAAAGAACCCAGGCTGGTGCGCTCTTTGTCGTCACCGGTCATTACGGCCATGAGGGCGCCGTAGGGGATGTTGTTGGCCGTGTACACCAGGGTGAACAAAATGTAGGTCACATAGGCGTAAATCAGCTTGCCCGTGGGGCTGAAGTCCGGGGTGGTGAAGAGCAGCGATAGGCTGACGCCCAAGGGAATGGCCGACCACAGCACCCAGGGGCGGAACTTGCCGTGCTTGGTGTTGGTGCGATCGCCGATGACGCCCATGGCCACGTCGCTCACGCCGTCGCCGAAGCGCGCCACCAAGAGCAAGAGGCCCACCGCCGCCGGGTCGAGGCCGAACACGTCGACATAAAAGATGAAAAGAAAAATCGAGACGCCGCGCCAGGCGATGTTGGCGGCACCATCCCCTAAGGAATAGCCGATTTTCTCCCAGACGCTGAGTTTCATATTGGTCGTTTTGGGCACAGATACCTCCTCGATCAATGCGGATTTCGGGTGTGGTTTTCCCCAAGTGTGCGCCATGTTACGGCCATGCAGCCTTATCGAAAAGGAATTTTGCGCCTTTCCGGCGGCAAGCCGCTTGTAAGCGCCCAACACGTTGTCTATAGTGACGGTCGACATTAACAACCAACACCCAACGCGCCGCGCTGCGCCGCAGAACACAACACGGGCAACCGCCACTGCAAAGGAGCAGAAATGGAACGCACCCGCACCAGAGCCATTATGTTGTTTGTATTGGGACTTTCCTTCGGGGTGCTCCTCTTTGGCGGCTACCTCATGGACCGCGAGAAGCCCCCCATTCCCCGCGACGTCATCTCCGAAAGCGGACAAATCGTTTACACCGAAAAAGACGTCATCGACGGGCAAAATTACTTCTACAGCCGCGGCGGTCAGCACATGGGCTCCATCTGGGGACACGGCGCCTATCTCGCCCCGGACTGGTCGGCGGATTACCTGCACCGCATGGGCCTATTTGTGGCCGCGCGACACTTGGGCAAAACCGCCGCCGAAGCCGCCGCCTTCACGCACGATGATCTCGAAGCCCTCGACGTGGGCACCCGCGCCAAAATCACGGCCCTGGCCACCGAGGAGCAAAAGACCAACCGCTACGACGCGCGCAGCGGCCACCTCACGTTTACCGCGTTTCAGGCCGAGGCCCACGCGCACCTCATCGGCTACTACACCGAACTCTTCCAGCAGGGACACTCCGACATGGGCCTGCAGCCGGGCATCGTCGACACCGACGAGAACGGACGCCTCGTCGCGAGCTTCTTCTCGTGGCTCTCCTGGGCCGCCGGCACCATGCGCCCCGATAAAGACTACACCTACACGAGCAACTGGCCCTTCGATCCCCTGGTGGGCAACTACCCCATGCCCGGCAGCGTCATCTGGTCCATCGTCAGCGTCATCGTGCTCATCTTCGTCATCGCCTTGGCCATCTTTTTGTACCTGCGCTACATCAAAGAAGACGACTACAAAGCCGAGTCCGTCCCCTTTGTCGAACCCAATCCCACGCCGAGCCAAAAGGCCACCTTGCCCTACTTCTTCATCGCCATCGCGCTCTTCGTCGCCCAAATCGGCATGGGCGCCATCACCGGACACTTCACCGTCGAAGGCACGAGCTTCTTCGGCTTCCCCATCGGCGAAATCCTGCCCTACGCCGCGGTGCGCACCTGGCACCTGCAGCTCGCGGTCTTCTTTATCGCCACGTGTTTTCTCGCCGCAGGGCTCTTCATCGGCCCCTACGTCGGTCGCGAGCCCAAGCACCAGGGCAAGCTGGTGTGGGGATTGCTCGTCGCCATCGTGATCGTGGTGCTCGGCTCCCTGGGCGGCACCTACGCGTCGGTGCAGGGCCTCTTCGGCGGCGACGGCTTCATGCTGGGGCACCAAGGCTACGAGTACATCGAGCTGGGCCGCGTGTGGCAGCTCCTGCTCATCGTCGGCATGCTCGTCTGGCTCGTGCTGGTGCTGCGCGCCATTAAGCCCGCCCTCTCCAGCGAGAAAGACGCCGGCGGCATCACGCACCTCTTGCTCTACAGCGCCATCGCCATCCCCGCCTTCTACATGGTGGGACTCCTCTACGGAAAGGGCTCGCACCTCTCCAACGCCGAGTACTGGCGCTGGTGGGTGGTACACCTGTGGGTCGAGGGTTTCTTCGAGGTATTCGCCACGGTGTTCATGGCATTTCTGCTGGTGCGCATCGGCGTGGTCGGGGCGCGCTTCGCCCTGCGGGCCGTGTACTTCAGCGTCTTCCTGTACCTGGCCAGCGGCATCATCGGCACTTTCCACCACCTCTACTGGACCGGGGCGCCCACGCCCATCATCGCGCTGGGGGCGGTGTTCTCCGCCTTAGAGGTCGTGCCCCTCACCTTGGTGGGCTTCGAAGCGGTGCACAACTTACGCGCCGCGGGCACCCTGGCGCACAACCCATACAAATGGCCGATTTACTTCTTCGTGTCGGTGGCGTTTTGGAACATGCTCGGGGCCGGGGTCTTCGGCTTTCTCATCAACCCGCCCATCGCCCTCTATTACATCCAAGGCATCAACACGACGCCCATCCACGCGCACACGGCCCTCTTCGGCGTCTACGGCTTGCTCGCCATTTCGCTCATGCTCTTCTCCATGCGCAGCACCGTGCCGCAAAAGGCCTGGTCCGATCGCATGCTCAAGTGGAGCTTCTGGGGCCTGAACGGCGGCCTCGCCCTCATGACCTTCATCAGTCTCGTGCCGTCGGGTTTTTACCAGTTTTACTACGCGGTAAAAGAGGGCATGTGGTTTGCCCGCAGCCCCGAAATCGCCGCCGGACCGGTCATCCGCACCTTCGCCTATCTGCGCATCGGCCCCGACCTCATCTTTGCCGCCGGAGCGCTCATCCTGCTCTTCTTCGTCGGGCGCGGCCTCTGGATGACCTTCTCGCGCAAGCCCTAGCACCCCGCAACAACACCGCCGCATAACACCGCCGCACAACACCGCGAAAGACGCGTTACCTACCACTGCCAGCGCTGCCGAATGTCGTCGGCGAATGCCGTGTCGTGCGCGATGCGCCCGTCGTCGAGCATGAGGAAGCGCGTGCAGATGCGGGCGGCAAAGTCGAGGTCGTGGGTGGCGATGAGCATGGCGGCGTCGCATTGCGTTAGTTGCGCGCACAGCAGCCGCTTGCCCGGGGGATCGAGGCCCGCCGAGGGCTCGTCGAGCAGCAGCAGCGCCGGATCGCCGATGAGGGCACCGGCCAGGGCCACGCGTTGTTTTTGGCCGTGGGAGAGGTGGTGCAGCGGGACGTTTTGGGCGTCTCGCATGCCCAGCTCATGGAGCAGCGCGCTGGCGCGGTCGCGGGACTGGGCGTCGCTCTGTCCCAGGCGTCTTGCGCCAAAGGCCACGTCGTCGACGGCGGTGGGAAAGAGCAGTTGGTCTTCGGGCACGTTAAAGACGAACCCCATGCGGCGGCGCAGGGCCTGGCAGGAGCGCCGGGTGAGGCGTTGTCCGTCGATGTGGATCTCGCCTTCGTGGGGCAGCAGGCCCGCGGCGGCGGCGAACAAGGTGGTTTTGCCCGAGCCGTTGAGCCCCAGCAGGGCCACGCGCTCGTTGGGTGCCACGGCAAAAGAGAGGTCGCGCAGCACCGGCGTGTCGCCCGGATCGCGGCGCACGGTGACGTCGCGAAATGAGAGGGTGTACTGGGGCGGCGCGTGGGTCATGGCACCCCTGCGGCGCGCAAGGCGATGGCGGTGACGAGGCATGCGATGGCGGCGCACAGCGCCCACAGATCGATGTGTCTCTTCGTGCGGGACGACGGCGCGGCGGGCAAGGGTGTGAGGTATTCGCGCAGCTCCATGGCGTCTCCCACGCGATCGGCGCGGGCGATGATGCGCGGCATCCACACGCGGGGCAGCGAGACGAGGATGCGCAGGGCCGCACGACCGCCCGAGGTGGCACCGCGCACCGCCATGGCCGCGGCCATCTGCCGGGTCTCGTAGTAGAGGGTGGCGCTTTGGTGAATGATTTGCAGCAGGATCGCCGACACCATGCCCGGCACCGGCAGGCGCAGCAGGGCTTCGCGCAGCTCGGTGACGGTGAGGGCCGACGCGGTGGCCGCCGTGATGAGCATGCCGCCCAGGCCGCGCAGCAAGATGGTGGTGGGCAGGGATAGGGCGCGCGACCAGTCGCCGCTGAGGTGCGCCGGGGCGTTGGGGAGGATGGGCAGCAGCAAAAAGTAGGGGAGCAGCAAGGCGAGGCCCAGGACCGCAATGGCGAGCAGCAGTTGACGGGGCGGGCGACAGGCGACGAGCCAGAGCAGGCAGGTGCCCACGGTGCAGGCCGCGCCGCTGTAAGTGCCGCCAGTGGCCATCATGCACGCCGCAAAGCACAGGATGCCGCAGAGCAGGCGCGCGGTGGGGGCAGCACGTCTTATCCAACCGCGTCCCGAGCCCCAGATGTCGTGAACCGATGCGCGCATGATGTGCAAGGCGCGGGCTTTTGGGCGGTGACCAGGTAGTCGCTGTCGGACTCCCCGGCGTGGAGGATGCGAAAGTTTGCCTCGGCGAGCAGCGCGGCGGTTTCGTCGGGCGGGGCCAGCAGGTCGTCGCAGACGGCCGGGCTCGCGTGGGTGTGGATGTCGTTGACCTGCTGCCGGGAGATGAGGTGCCACACGTGCAACACGCCGCCGGGCATGAGCGTCCGGTGGATCTCGCGGGCCACCTGGGCCGGGTCATCGAAGTGCGGCCAGACCGAATAGGCAAACACGCGGTGGCAGGCGGCGCCGGGCCAAAAGAGCCGATGGGCGTCTCCCAGCAACCAGGTCACGCGCGGGTCGGCGATCTTTTGTTCGGCCAAGGCGATCATGGCGGGCGAGATGTCGGTGGCGATGACGCGCCCCTCATCGGAGAGGTGGGCGAGCAACGCCGCGGTCAAGTTGCCCGTGCCGCAGCCCAGGTCGAGGACGATCTCATCTCGGCCCACGCCCAGTTGCACAAAGGCTTCGCCCAGCTTGGGCAGCAGCGCGTCGAGGTCTTCCATGGCGTCCCATCGGGCGGCCAGGTCGTTGAAAAAGGCGAGCTTGGTCATGGGTTGATCCTTTTGGTTGTCGCGGTGCGGCGCTTGGCGCGGGCCAAGGGTGGGATGACGGCGATCATGAGGGCGACACCGGGCCATCCGCCGAAGAACGAGAGCCCCGCCATGAACGCGGCCGGCAACTCGATGAAGAGCGAGAAGAGGTAGACGAGGGCGACGTAGAGCACGCGTCCCAACACCAACACCGGCACCAACAAGAGCCACTCGTTGGCCCTGGGAAAGCGCTGCGCCAAGGCCGAGAGGAGGGCCGCCATGGCCGAGAGTTCCAGGGACATGAAGACGGCGATGGGCGGGAAGAAGGGCGGCATGCCGGTGACGGCGCCGGAGAGCAAGGGCACGATGAGGGCGGTGGTGGCGGCGGGCAAGGGGCCCACGAAGAAGGGCAGCGCGCACAGGGGCAGGTACATCGGCATGAAGATGTGCCCCAGGTGCAAGAGGTGGAAGAGCACCGGCAGCAAGAGGGCCGCGGCGCCAAACATGCCGCAGTAGGCGAGCTCTCTGGGGGATAGGCGCGTCATTTCATAGTTCCACTTTTAGCCCGGCCAGGGCGTGAAAACCCGGCATGGGATAATCGGCCACATAGGCGTATTGCCGGTTTAAAAAGTTGCGCAAGAAGAGATAGGGCTCGAGCGCGATGCCCCGCACCGGCGAAGTGTAGCGGTAGCGCAAAGACAGGTCCATGGCAAAGGCGTCGTCGATGGGCTCGCGCGCGTAGTCGGCCATGTACAGGCCGTGCACCCACTCGCCGCTGATGCCGCCGCCCAAAAAGTGCTGGCCGAAGTCGTGCCCCGCGTCGACGGAGAAGTTGATTTTGGCGCGCGGATTTTGGCGCGTGTAGCGGCCCACGTCTTGCCAGTCGGCGCTGAGCTGCACCGAGAAGGGGCCCAGGTCTTTGGCGGCCACGGTGCCCTCGACGCCCCATATCTCGACGTGTCCGATGTTCACCACCTCGGCGCTGGGCCAGAAGCCAAAGTACTTGATGAGGTTGTCGGCCCGGGTGCGGTACACCGACGCGGAGGCGTCGAAGTGCGCCGATGTGTAGCCCGCGCCCAGGTCCCAGGTGACGGCGATCTCCGGGCGGAGTTCGGGGTTGGCCGAGGGGAAGGGCAGGTAGAGTTCGCGGATGGTGGGCTGGCGGTAGTTGCGCGCCACGCGGGTGTGGAGAAAGAGGCGGTCGTTGAGGTGCCAGCTCGCGCCGCCCTTGTACAGCAGCTCGAAGCCGTAGCGCGTGTTGTACAGCGCGCGGGTGCCGAGCGCAAAGCGCAGCGACGAGAAGGGCGCGAAGGTGAGCTGGTTGTAGTGCGACAAATCGGTGAGGCCGCGGACCGGGGTGCGCTCCTGCGCGGTGCGGTCCCGCACTTCGCCGTCGGTGTGTTCAGCGCTAAGGCCCAAGAGGAGTTCGATGGAGCGGTGCGGGGTGAGGGTGAGCTGCGCGCCCGCGCCGGTGGCGTGGTCGACGGAGTAAAAGCCGTCGTAGAGGCGGTGCACCCCGATGCTGAAAGAGGGCGTGATGGCGAGGTGCGCGTTGCCGTTCTCCCAGTCGAGGCCCAGGGATGCGTTGTCGCGCCAGACGTCGAACCAGTGGTCCGGGGTGGGGTGGGAAGCCGGTCCGGGGTCGGCGCCCTTGAGGTGCACGAGCTTGTTGCGGACGGTGAGGGAGAGCGTGGGGCGAATGCGGTAACGCGCCGCGCCGTGGGTGACGAAGCTGCTGCCGCCAGCGCCGTCGCGGTGTCCGTCGGTGGACATGGCGTGGATCGCGCCCGCCACATCCCACGCGCCGAAGCGCCCGAGGAAGGCGGCGGTCTCGCGCAGGGTGCGGTAGCTGCCGTAGGCGGCGTCGTTGTGGAGTTCGTAGCCCGCCGTTTCGCGCCAACGGCTGCGCAACACGATGACCCCGCCCATGGCATTGGTGCCGTAGCGCACCGAGTCGCCCCCTTTGAGCACCAGGGCGTCGTCGAGGAGAAAGGGCACGTAGGCGTCGGGGATGGGGTGCCCAAAGATGCCTTGGTAATCCGGCACGCCGTCTTCGACGATCAGGATTTGCGTATTGGGGCTGCCGCCTAAGCCGCGGATGTGCACGCCCCCCGAGGCGCCGTTGGAGACGCCGTGTATGGCGCCGCGCCCCGAGACATAGACGTCGGCCGACTCCTGGGAGATGGCCTCAAGGGTGGTGTGGCGCGCGCTGTCGCGGAGCTTGCGCCCCTCGATGTGGGTGGTGGCCTGGGTGACGTCCTCGCCCGAAGGACGGCGCGCGACGATTTCGCTCTCGAAGGACGGAAAGTCCTCGTCGGTTTCGCCGTTGTCGTTGTCGGTCTCGCCGTTGTCGGTCTCGCTTGGCTCCGCCACGGCCGGCGCGGGAAATGCGAGCGCCGCGCAACACGCCAGCAGCAGGCCGTACCGGAAACAGGGGCGCCCGGACCGGGGCGTCAGGGGGCGATCAGTGGCCATAGGGGCCCACCACGGAGAAGTCTTGTTCCATGTCGTCGCGGGTGATTTCGATGACGTGGAGGTCGCCGTAATTGAGGCGGTGACGCGTGCGGGTCATGTAGTTGAACCACATGGGCTTGGGGTTGACGAGCCCCTTGTCGGCGCGCGTGGGATCGGGCTCGCCGTCGCAGGGGCAGACCCCGTCGACGGTGGCGTCCTTGGCCTGGTCGCGGCAGTAGTTGGCGGCGTCGAATTTTTCGAAGCGCACCGGTCCTTTTCCCGGCAGGCAGCGCAAGGGAGATGTGGCCTCGCCGTAGGGCAGCACGCCGGAGAAGAGGCAGCCGTTGAAGCTGATGTTGCGCAGTTGGATGGTGTCGTCGGTTTGGTTGACGACGATGAGCTCGGGATACCCGAGGTCGCAACCCGCCAGCAGAAGCAGGGGCAGGAGGAAACTCAGGGAGCGCTCGGCGCGATGCCGCCCCAGGCGATCAGTCGAGGCACTGCGCGTTTTCGGTGCGTTCGGCATAGGGCTTAAATGCAAACTCGGGCCACAGGGCGCGGATGCGCTCGTAGAGGTCTTCGGGGATGGGGGCGACGCCCTCGGGGGGACAGGGCCCCTGGTGGTTGGGCAAGTTGATGGCGATGGTGCGGTGCTGGCCGTCGACGACCTCTTCCTCGTTGCGGCTGGCGATGGGCAGGGCGTTTTCCGGGGCGCAGGTGGGGTCGTTCCAGGCGGCGACCATCAGCACGTGGCCCAATCCCGGGGTCACCTCGACCTCGTCGCTCTCGTCGCCTTGTCGCAGCAGGCCGACTTCAGCGTCCAGGAAGGCGGCGCGGCAGATGGTCCAGGGGGGCTGGAAGTCCATCTCGGGATTGTTGAAGTCATTTTTGATTTTGACGTAGGCCACACCCGCGTCGTCGTCATCGGTGCAGGCCGGCAAGCAGGCCAGTAGCAGGGCGCCCAACAGCGCAAATTTCCCCAAGGCATTCATGGTGCTTTCCTTTCGTTACAGCGGTCGTGCTACGGATTATTGATTGCGTCGCACTATACCGAGGGGGGCTTGGACCTGTCAAAGAAAACCGGCATGCCCAGCAGGAACACCCAGGTGGTGAGCACAAACGGAAAGGTGAAGACCGGCAGGTGCACGGGGGCCAAGGCGGCGCTCAGGGCGAGCTGCACCCAGGGAGTGAGGATGGTGGCGGCGGCTGCGAAGAGAATGGCTCCGCGGGCCTTGGGGGCAAAGGTGTGGCCCACGGCGATGGCCACCAGCGCGCCGTTGAAGCCGAAGATCCCCGCTGCCAATGTGTGGGCGGGCACCTGGAGGGCGAGGGCGATGAGCAGGCCGCTGGCGGATCCGAGCAGGGCGGCGAGGCTGGCGGCCGGGGCGTTGACGAGCAGTCCCAGGGCGAACAAGACGCCGGTGACGGGGTTCTCTTGCAGGAAGACTTGGGCGACGCCGTTGAAGAGGCCGCGGGGCAGCAATTGCCAGAGGGGCATGTCGAGGGCGGGGGGCGGCGGCGCGGCGGCGGGGATGTGTCCTAAGGCGTGGACCGACAGGATGACCGCCCAGGTGACGAAGACGAAGGGTGCCGTGAGGGCCGGGGCGTTCCACGGGGCCAGCAGGCGCATGAGAAAGGCGAGGACGAAAGTGGACGCCGCAGCACCGCCAGCGAGCCAAAGCCAGATGGCGGGCGAGGCCATGGGGAGGAACATCGGCAGGGCGATGCCCACCAGCGCGCCGTTGAAGCCGAAGAGTCCCTGGCGGATGGGCTGGGTTTCGGCGCCGGCCAACGACGCCACGGCAGAGCTGATGAGGGCGCCCGCAAAGGCATAGAGCGCCATGAAGGGGTCGTTGACGCCCAGGCCCGCCAAAAAGAGGAGGCCGGTGTATGTGTTGTCTTGAAACATGACCTGGCCCACGCCGCGCAGGGCGCTGTCGATGAGCGCGATGAGGCGGTGGACGGGGTGGCGTCCGGCAATGACGAGGCCGGTGCGGGTGATTTGGATGGCGGGTTTCATAACGCTCGTTCGTTGGGGCAGCGGGAAATGCGCCGGTTCAAGCGACAATGTAATGCGCCGGGCCGTTTGCACAAGTGGAGATGCGCCGCGTGGTTGGCGACGGCGAAAACGCGTTCGAAGATGGCGTTGCTTTTGCCGCGTTTTTTTGTTTGTTTGGTCGCGGCTTTGGCCTGTTTGCAACGGGAGGATTGCCATGATTTTGACCGCTCCAGACACGCCCTCGACGGCGGACATTTTGCCAGCGCTCGACGAAGCGGAGGCGCTGTGCTTCGACGCGTTGAGCGACCTGTACGCGGCGACTTGGCAGGCCAGTTATGTGCGCCTGGTGTCGCTGTTGCCCGACGTCGACACCCCCTGGGCGCCCTTGTTGGCGTACGCGCTGCACCGCGATCCCATGGCCGATTTCGCGCCTGCCGCGTGGCTCTCCCAAACCCGCGTGTTGCCCGTCGACAAGGCCGAGCTGCAGGGCCACATCGACGGTGCCGCCGAAGAAGTGGCAATGAATGGCCCCGGAGACGCGCTGTTGTCCTGGGCGCTGCAAAACATCTCCTTGGACGCGGCGCATTTTATCCACCAGTTGGCGCCTGTCGATGCGCCGAACAAGCCGTTTTCACCGCATGACCACGGCCCGACAGCGCTGTTGTTTTGGATCGCCGGCGCGCGCTTTTTTCTCCTCGAAGTGCACAGCGAATCTTGAGCACGCCCTCGGCTGTTGCGCCCATGCGCTGCCTGTGTCACCAAAATATTGGCCCGGCTCGCTGCGCAGTTGCGCAAAGATGTGCCTGGTTTTATTCTGGCAACTCAGTCACACCACCGGACAGGCCCATGGCCTCCAGGAGACAACATGAAAGAGCGACTTGTATTTGTCGGATTCGGGCTGCTGGCATCATCCGCAGCGGCGGCCATTCGCCAAAGCGGCGGCGGTCGTTTTCACATCGTCGCCGTGTCGAGCGAGACCACCTGCCGACGGGCCCGGGAGTTGGCGCTGGTCGACGAAACCCACCCCTACGAAGCCCTGGAAACCGCCATCGACGACGCGCGCCTGGTGCTCCTGTGCGGCCCCATTTTGCACATCCTCGAATGCCTCGATCAAATGCGCCACATGCGCCCCAAGGCCACGCACCCCATCGTGGTGAGCGACATCGGCAGCACGAAACAAAAAATCTGCGCCGCCGGTGAACGCCTCAGCGCGCCCTTTGTCTTCGTGGGCGGACACCCCATGGCCGGCTCCGAAAAGCGCAGCATCCAACACCACGACAGCTCGCTCTTCGAAAACGCCTACTGGCTCATCACCCCGCCCGATCACATCGCCCCGGAAACCTGGGAACCCCTGCGCGATCTCATCGACATGGTCGGCGCCCACCCGGTGCTGCTCGACCCCGCCGATCACGACCACCTCATGGCCCGCTTAAGCCACGGACCGCAAATGATCGCCTCGGCCATGGCCGCCGGGTTGCCAGACGACATCCTGGATCGCGGACAGCAACACCTGGCCGGGCGCGGGTTTCGCGACATGACGCGCATCGCGGCGTCCCAGTGGCCCATGTGGCGCGACATCATCCACACCAACGGCCCCGAAATCTCCGAGAGCCTGCGCGAGTTTGAATCCACCGTCGACGGCATCCGCCGCGCCATCGCCACGCCCGCTGCCTCCGAAGCCGCTCTCCAGGCGCTCTTCGAAAAGGGCAACGAGATCCGCCAGTCCCTGTCTGCCACGGGCAAGGGATTCAGCCACGCCCTGCACGAGGTCATGGTGCACCTCAAAGATCGGCCCGGCGCCATCGCCCAGGTGATCAACCCGCTGGCCAGGGCAGGCATCAACGTGCTGGACATCGAACTCGCCAAGGTGCGCGAGGGCCAGGGCGGACAGTTGCTGCTCGGGTTCAAAACCGTGGCCGCCGCCGAAGCCGCCGTGCGATTGATCGAGCGATGCGGATTAAAAGTGGAGATGCGATCGTGATGTGATCGCAGCGGGAGAGCGGCTCAGGTGGCGCGATCGCCGCGGGCCATGAGCACCTTGCCCGTGCGGACGAGCTCCACCACGTCGAAGGTGCGCACCATATCCAAAAACGCATTTACCTTCTCGGAGGCGCCGGTGGACATGATGACCATCGACTTGTCGGTGAGGTCGACGGTTTTGCAGTTGAAGTGATCGACGAGCTGCAAGGCCTCGGTGCGGCGTTCGGGACCGCACAGGATTTTGACCAGCGCCAGCTCGCGCACCACCGCGTCGGTCTCGGGGTGTTCGATGCACGAGAGCACGTCGATGAGCTTGCCCACCTGCTTGACGATCTGCTGGAGCATGTCCGGGTTGCCGCTGACCCCGATGGTCATGCGCGAGAACTTGCCGTCCTTGCCCGGCGACACCACCAGCGACTCGATGTTGAAGCCGCGCCGCGCAAAGACCTGTGCGATGCGGGCCAGGACGCCAGGGCGGTTGGAGACATAAACGCTTAACGTGTGAATCTTGTTGTTGTTAGTGGTCATAGTACACCTCAGGTTGACCCGGTGGGTTTTTCCATTTTTTGCCGCGGGCGCTCGATGAGCATGTCTTCGATGGGGCGGCCAGCCGGAATCATGGGGAACACGTTTTCGGTTTTCTCGCACTCGGCGTTGATGACGCAGGGACCGTCGTTGTACTCCATGGCCCGCTTGAGAATTTTGCGGATGTCCGCCGCGCGCTTGATGGTGAATCCGCGGGCGCCGGGATAGGACGCCGCCAGCTTGGCGAAGTCGGGGTTGTTCTCCAGGTCGACCCCGCTCTCGCGGTCGTCGTAAAAGAGCTCCTGCCACTGGCGCACCATGCCGAGGTAGTGGTTGTTGATGACCAGGACTTTTACCGGCAGTTTTTGCACGCAGGCCGTGGCCAACTCGCACAGCGTCATTTGAAAACCGCCGTCGCCGACGATGGCCCAGACCGCCTCATCGGGGCGTCCCACCTGCGCGCCGATGGCCGCGGGGAAGCCGTAGCCCATGGTGCCGGCGCCCCCCGAGCTGATGAAGTCGTCGGGGCGAACGGTTTTGAGGAACTGCGCCGCCCACATTTGGTGCTGGCCCACGTCGGTGGTGATAATCGCCTTGCCCTCGGTCATTTTGTAGAGCTCGTCGAGCACCTGCTGGGCCTTGAGGCCGCCTTGCTTGCCGTAGCGCAGCGGGTAGCGCTTTTTGAACTGCGCGATGCGCTGCAACCAGTCGTCGGTGTCGAGCGGCCCGACGTGCTGCAGCATTTCTTCGATCACCTCGCGGGCGTCGCCGATGCAGTGGTGGTGCACGTTGATCATTTTGTTGATCTCGGTTTCGTCGATGTCGATGTGGATGCGCACCGCGTCGCGGCAGAAGCGATCGGCCTGGCCGATGATGCGGTCGTCGAAGCGGGAGCCGATCGACATGATGAGGTCGCATTCGACAACGGCCTTGTTGGCGTAGGCGGTGCCGTGCATGCCCAACATGCCCAAGGAGAGCGGGTGGGTCTCGGGAATGGCGCCCTTGCCGAGCATCGTGGTGGTCACCGGCGCGTTGAGGGTTTCGGCGAGGCGCTGCAGTTGCGGTGCCGCTTTGGAGATGAGCACGCCGTGCCCGGCCAAGATGACCGGTCGCCGGGATTTGGCCAAGGCTTGGCTGATCTCTTTGACGCGCTCGGGGTCGAACTTGGGCTCGGGGTGGTAGCCCGGCAAGTCCATCACCGGATCGAGTGCGCCGGTGAACGGCCCCGCGCTGATGTCCTTGGGGATGTCGATGACCACCGGACCGGGGCGCCCGGTGCTGGCGATGTGAAAGGCTTCCTTCACCACCCGCGGGATGTCGTTGGTGTCTTTAATGAGGTAGCTGTGCTTGACCACCGGCATGCTGATGCCAAAGACGTCGGCCTCTTGGAAGGCGTCCTTGCCGATCATGGCGCTGATGGTTTGGCCGGTGATGACCACCATGGGCACGGAGTCCATTTGGGCGGTCATGATGCCCGTGATGGTGTTGGTGGCCGCCGGACCGCTGGTGACCAGGACCACGCCGGGCTTGCCCGTGGCCCGGGCGTACCCGTCGGCCATGTGGGAGGCACCTTGCTCGTGGCGCGTCAGGATCAGTTTGATGTTGGTGCCAGTCGTGATCAACGCGTCGTACATCGGGATGGCCGAACCACCGGGCAAACCAAAAATGTACTCGACGCCCTGCCGCTCCAGGCACTTGACCAGGGCTTGCGCCCCTTCCATGGATTGTGTGTTTTGTTGTGTCATGAAATCACCTCGTTATTTCGCAAGTTAGTCCGAAAAGCATTTTTGTCAAAGAAAAAAGCACCAAAAAAGCACAAACCTGCACCACAAGCAAACGCGTAGCTTAAAAAGAAGGCATACAAAAGCAAACCTGGCCAATACATTCGCATTGCGAATTAAAAAACGATGGTTTTTGAGCAGGCCCAGATTTGCACGCCCCTCGGCTCAATCTGCCCCTACCGACGACTTCCAGTGCGCAGTGTTACGTAGAAGTCAAACGCTCATGCGCCCATGCGCCTTCAGCACGCGTCATAGGTTTCCCCCTGTTACAATTGGCCAGTGGTAAAAATAAAAGCTACAACCAACGCATGAACACAAAAACTGCTCCCGAAATCATTCACCAATTGGTCGCTACCTTTGAGCAAAACTTAACAGAGTACCACGCCCAAAAAAACGAAACGGAACTGCGCCGAGAATTTCTAGATAAATTTTTCACTGCGCTGGGATGGGACGTGGCCAACGAGAAAGGTTACGACGAGTTGGGAAAGGAAGTGGTGCACGAGTTATCAGTGGAGGTGGGCGGCAGGCAGAAAAAAGCCGATTATGCCTTCCGGGTCGGGCGCGGCGATCGATTCGAGTTTTTGGTAGAGGCAAAGAGGCCCTCGGTAAAGGTCGAATCCAACCAAGATGCTGCTTTTCAAATCCGCCGCTATGGATGGAGCGCGAAAATCCCCATTAACATCCTGACCGACTTCGAACATTTCGCCGTGTATGATTGTCGTATCAAACCCAACCACAATGACAAGGCTTCGCAGGGGCGCATCAAGCTCATTCACTACAAGGAATATTCGTCTCGCTGGCAGGAAATCGTCGATTTGTTTTCTGCCGAAGCGGTCCGCCGTGGCGCTCTCGATAAGTACACTACGGGCTTGAAGGGCAAAAAAGGCACTGCGGATGTGGATGATGCTTTCTTAGAAGAAATTGAAGACTGGCGCGAAAAGATGGCCAGAAATATCGCCTTGCGCAATCAATGGATTGACATCACCGGTTTAAATTATGCGGTTCAGGTGATTATTGATCGTATCGTCTTTTTGCGCATTTGTGAGGAGCGCGGCATTGAGCCAGAAAATCAACTGCTCGGAGCCACCAAAAGTGTACAGATCTATCAGAATTTGTGCGCCCTATTTCAAAAGGCGGACAAAAAATACAACTCCGGCTTGTTCCACTTCGAACAAGAAAGAAATCGCAGCAGTCATCCCGACCAGGTGACGCTGACATTAAATATTGATGATAGCGTTTTAAAAGACATCATCTCGAATTTGTATTACCCCAAAAGCCCTTACGCTTTTCTTTATATTCCGGCAGATATCTTGGGGCAGATCTACGAGCGCTTTCTCGGAAAAGTCATTCGGTTAACTCCCGGACATCGCGCCAAAGTGGAGGAAAAACCCGAGGTGCGAAAAGCGGGCGGGGTGTATTACACGCCGACTTACATCGTGGATTACATCGTTCAAAACACGGTTGGCAAATTGGTGGAGGGCAAAACCCCCAAACAAGTTGCAGCTCTCAAGATCCTTGATCCAGCTTGCGGCTCTGGCACCTTTCTTTTGGGCGCATACCAATTTCTATTAGATTGGCACTTGCGGTGGTACTTGGACAATGATCCTGAAAAAAAGGAGCATCGACAGGCGCTCTCCCCAGTTATGCGGTCGGTGCAGGCAGGTATCCGTCGTGCAAGCGAAGATGCGTATCGGTTGAACATTGCCAAAAGGAAAGAAATTTTAACCAACAATATTTACGGTGTGGATATCGACACACAAGCGGTCGAGGTAACCAAGCTTTCGCTATTGCTCAAGGTGCTCGAAAACACCAGTGAGCAGATCACCCTCACCACAGAGCGCGTCCTGCCTGACTTGGCAGATAACATTAAGTGCGGAAACTCGCTGATAAACTTCGATTATTTCAACGGCCAACTGATGCCCGACAAAGAAGAAGTGGCGCGTGTGAATCCTTTCGACTGGCATCGCGAGTTTGACCAGGTTTTTGCACAAGGCGGCGGCTTTGACGCCATAATTGGAAATCCTCCGTATATTCGTATCCAAGCCATGCGCGAATGGGCTTCGGAGCAGGTAGATTTCTTCAAAAAAGAATATCAATCTGCCAGAAAAGGCAACTACGATATTTATGTGGTTTTTATTGAGAAGTCTTTAACACTTCTCAATAAAAAAGGATTGTTAGGTTTCATATTACCTAGCAAGTTTTTTGCAACAGACTATGGAGCCAACATTAGAGGGGTCATAACAAAAACCAAAGCACTTTTAAAAATTGTAGATTTTAAACACTTTCAGATCTTTGGACAAGCAACTACCTACACATGTCTTTTGTTCTTAACAAGAATTTCTCAAAACCACTTCAATTACGCTACAGTTAACTCGGCTAAAGAACTGATGAACACTCAATTCACAACAATCGAAAACACACTAACATCTGAACCGTGGTTGTTTTCTAGCAATGAAACAAAGACGATAGTTAAAAAAATGGATTCTTTATCCAAGCCTCTCAAAGACTTACCAACTCGAATAGGACGTGGCTCTAGTTCTGGCTCCGATGATATTTTTATATTAAAAAGAGAAAAAGACAAACTGCAAACTCGTCAAGGCAAAGATGTAGCGATTGAAAAAGGTATATTGCGAACACCAATATATGCAACAGATTTTGGCAGATACACGTTTAGACCCGCTGAACAGGAGTTAATTGTCTTCCCCTATAATGTAGGCGATGATCGTTACGATTTATTGTCTGAAGATAGCCTCAAAGAACTTTACTTCAAGGCATATCAATATCTGTTGGACGAAAAAAAGAAGCTACAACAACGAAAGCAATATAAACAATGGTACGCATTTAGTGCACCTAGGAATCTAGATATTCATGAAACTGCCCAGATATTAGTACCGCTATTAGCTGATCGAGGTCTTTTTTGCCGAATTCCAAAGAATTCTTCTCAATACTGCCTTATGGCAAGTGGAGGTTTTAGTGTTACACTAGGAAACGAAAGTGGGCTGTCTCCTAACTATGTATTAGGCTTATTAAACTCAACACTCTTATTCTGGCGCTTGCGTGCAATTAGCACTGTTTTCAGAGGTGGCTGGGTTACCTGTACGAAACAATACATTGGAATTCTTCCTATTCGTCTTATCGATTTTGCCAATCCAGCCGAGAAAGCTCAACATGACCAAATGGTCTCCTTGGTCGAAACGATGCTCGAACTGCACCAACGCCAAGCAGAGACCTCCACCCCGCAAGAGAAAACCGCTTTAGAGCGTCAAATCCACGCCACCGATACCGCCATCGACGCGCTCGTCTATGAGTTGTATGGACTGACAGAAGAGGAAATCAAAATTGTAGAGGGTTAACATCGATTTCGCTAACACATTACCGCTATTCCGTTTTCCTTCATTGTCATGCCAATCAAACGTGATGCTCTTGAAATTCACGTCAGAACTCCCCCTTTTCTCTCAGTCCCGTGCGCCTTGATGCGGCATTATCGCGTACGGCTTTGTGCGGATGCGCCGTACTTATGTTCGCCGGAACTGCGCGGTGGTCGCTGGATTACGGCTTTGCGTTGCGGCGACTGGCTGGTAAAACGCAGCCCATGAAAACACGGGAACCCAACGAAAATCACAGCATCACCCAGGCGCGGGTGTTGTACGCCGACACCGACAAAATGGGCGTCGTGTACCACTCCAATTACTTCCGGTGGTTCGAGGCCGGGCGCGGCAGTTACATGCGGCGGCGCGGACGCCCCTATTCGCAGACCGAGTCCGCGGGCGTGCAGTTGCCCCTGGTGGAGGCGGGCATCACCTATCACAAGCCGGCCCTCTACGAACAAGTGCTGGAAATTTGCACCTGGGTGGCGGAGATGCGCGCGGTGCAGCTCACCTTCGCCTACGAGATTCGCCACCGGGACGACGTCTTGGTGCGCGGCTTCACCCGGCACGCGGCCATCAACCGCGAGGGGCGCCCCACCCGCATTCCCGACGAAGTGGCCGACGCCCTGCAGCGCCCGGAGACCCATCCCGACGAACCCTTTTAGCCCGCTGTCCAAGCGCCGTCTTTCATAATAGGAGGCCCCATGCCCATCTCCCGCCACATCGCCCAATGCCTGCGCCAAGGCTCCTGGATCCGCCGCCTCTTCGAAGAAGGCGTCGCCCTGCGCGCCGATGGCACGGGCCGTCCGGTCTACGACTTCTCGCTGGGCAACCCCGACGTGGACCCGCCTAAGGCCTTCACCGCGGCCCTGCAACAACTGGCCCAGGACACCACCCCCGGACGCCACGGCTACATGCCCAACAGCGGTCACCAGCACACGCGACAGGCCCTGGCCCAATCCCTCACCGACGATTACGCGCTGCCCTTTGGCGCGGACGACATCGTGATGACCGTGGGCGCTGCCGGAGCCCTCAACGCGGCCTTTAAAGCCATCCTCGATCCCGGCGAGGAGGTCATCGTGCCCGCGCCCCACTTTGTGGAGTACCGCTTTTACGTGGACAACCACGGCGGCGCGCTGCGGGTCATTCCGCCGGCCCCGGGGTTTCGCCTCGACGTGCCGGGCATCGAAGCGGCCATCACCGAGCGCACCCGCGCGGTACTCATCACCAACCCCAACAACCCCACCGGCGTGATGTACGCCCAGGACGAACTCGACGCGCTGGGCGAGGTGCTGCGCCGTCACAGCACCGGTCGCGAGCGCCCCATCTTTCTCATCGACGACGCGCCCTATCGCCGCCTGGTCTTCGATGTGCCGCAGTGCACCAGCGCCTTTGCCGCCTACGAAAACACCCTCATGGGCACCAGCTTCTCCAAGGACTTGGGGCTGCCGGGGGAGCGCATCGGCTTCTTGGCCATCTCGCCGCGCCTGGCGGGGCGAGCGCAACTGGCGGCGGCCTGCACCTTCACCAACCGCACCCTGGGCTACGTCAACGCCCCGGCCCTAATGCAGCGCGCCATCGCCCTGGTGCCAGACGCCGTGGTGGACTTGACGCGCTACCGCCAACGCCGCGACCGCCTCTACGGCGCCCTAACCGACATGGGCTATCGCGTGGTGAAGCCCGACGGCGCGTTTTACATGTTCCCCGAGGCCCCGGGCGGCGACGACATCGCCTTTGTCGAAGCGTTGCGCGCACAGCGCGTCCTGGTGGTGCCGGGCAGCGGCTTTGGGGCACCGGGATTCTTTCGCATCGCCTACTGCGTACCCGAGGCCACCATCGAGGGCGCCCTGCCGGCCTTCGCTGCCGCCCTAGCCTCCCCGGGACAAGCCCAATAGCGCCCCGCCCTCTCGCCCCAACCAACACCGCCACACCGGCTGCCATGAACGCGAAATGATTGCAGTTATGGCAGTACTGTTTTGCACAAATGAAATCCATCTCCGGGCCAAATGTTCAGATGCGACGGCCTTTTTCACCGTCTTTTCGGGCTTTCTCACGGCGGGCGCGACGCGGCAAAACCGGCACAATTGTTGCATTATTTTACTGTGGTGATATCTGCGCCAGCGACAAACCCGAAAGTGACTGTATGTTTTTTACACCGCCGACCCAGCCGAACATCCTCATCGTCGACGCGAATGAATCCGAGCTCAAGGCGCTCAAAATCGGTTTCGAGCTCGAAGGGTTTTCGGTGTTTGCGGTGTCCACGGTGGTGGAGATGAACCGCGTTCTCCAATCGCGCAAGGTCGCCATTGCCCTCATCGATTTAATGATGCCCGAAAAAAACGGCCTGCAGATCGCCCGCGACCTCCGCGACGCGCACCCGGGGGTGAGCACGGTGCTCATGTCGGCCTATCACCTGTCACCGCTGCAGCTCGCTCGCGCCAACACCGGGGCGGTGGGCTTTGTGCCCAAACCCTTTCGCTTCGAGGACTTGGTCCAGTTCATCCGAAACAAAATCACCGCCGGTTCCAAAACCGTCTCGGCCCCGCCCGCGCCCGCGCCCGCAACGCCTCGCTCCGGTTCCACGCTGTTCTTGCCCTTTGACGTGCCCGAAACCGCCTGAGTCCAGCGACTGCGACATCAACGAAAGCACGTCGGTGACGATGCCGGTCTATTTCTTCAATTGATCGAGAGAAACGCGGTTACTCGACCTCGTCGGCAGCCGCTGCCACCTGGTGGGCCATGATTTGCTTGAGGCGGTCCATGCCGTCGCGGGTGGCCGCCGAGACGCAGCAAAACCCAATTCCCATCTCTGCAAAATAGGCTTCGAGCTCCGGTGCCAAGTCGCGGGTCTCGGCCAGGTCGGATTTGTTGAGCACGACGAGCTTGGCGCGGTTGGCCAGCTCCGGGTCAAAGGCCTTGAGCTCGCGGCGCAAAATGTCGAAGTCGTCGCGCAGGTCGTTTTCGAGGGTGGCGTCCAAGGCCAGCACGTAGACCAAGAGCGCGGTGCGCTGGATGTGCTTGAGAAAGCGGATGCCCAGCCCCACGCCCTGGGAGGCGCCCTCAATGAGACCGGGGATGTCGGCGACGACGAAGTGGCTGTCCACGTCCATTTTGACCACGCCCAGGTTGGGCACCAGTGTGGTGAAGGGATAGTCGGCGATTTTGGGGCGCGCCGCGGAGATGGCGGCGATGATCGAGGACTTTCCCACGCTGGGCAGGCCCACAAGTCCCACGTCTGCCAAGAGGCGCAGCTCCAGGCGGATGTTGCGCGTCTGTCCAGGTGTGCCCTCGGTGAATTGGCGGGGCGCCTGGTTGGAGGGGGTGGCAAAGTGGATGTTGCCCAGTCCGCCGCGGCCGCCAGCCGCCCCGATGAAGCGCTGGCCGTGGGTGGTTAAGTCGGCGAGCAGGGCGTCTTCGTCGCTGTCGTAAATGGCGGTGCCCACGGGTACGCGGATGATGGTATCGCCGCCGCTCTTTCCGTAGCAGTCTCGGCCCTGTCCGTTTTGGCCGTTTTCGCCGGTGATTTGGTGGCGGTAGCGCAGGTCGATGAGGGTGCCGATGTTTTCGTCGGCCACAAAGATCACGTCGCCGCCGCGCCCGCCGTCGCCGCCCGCTGGTCCGCCCTTGGGACGGTATTTTTCGCGGTGAAAGGCCACTGCGCCGTCGCCGCCGTTGCCAGCGATAATTCGAAGGTTGATTTCGTCGACAAATCGCATGGATACGCACTTACCTTACTTCGGCACCTCACCACAAGGCCGCCGGTGGATTTTCGCGGTGTCGCACCCGGCGTCGCACTTCGCCAGTGGCATTTTTTGCGATATTTTCGCGCCTTGGTTTTTTTTGCATCCGGTATTAACGGCTTGTGATCTTTTGGATTGCCCAACAACGTTATTACGTGTATCAATAATTGAACAACCAAAATGGAATTGCCAAAACAAGGAGGGCAAAATGCGCAATGCAAACCGATGGTGGCTCGTGCTGGGGCTGGTAGGCCTCATGGGACTGTGGGGATGCGGAGATGATGCGAAGAGCACCACCTCTGCCGATCCGGATGACACCGGTGAACCGATAGATACGGGTGAACCAGAAGACACGGGTGAACCAGAAGATACGGGTGAGCCCGATGACACCGATAAAGCGCCTCTTTGCGCCGAGGGCACCTGGGATCACGACGACGATCCGGCCACACCTTGCAAGCCCTGGTCCATCTGCGAGGCGGGCGAATACATCGAAGAAGCGGGCAGTGACACCGCCGATCAACTGTGCACGCCGTGCCCCGAAGGCACCTTCTCCACCAAGTCCAACCAAACGGCCTGCACCGAGTACGCGGCTTGCGAGGCTGGCGAGTACGTAAGCACGCAGGGCAGCGCCACCGCCGAACAGGTGTGCACGGCATGCCCAGACGGCACCTTCTCCAGCGAAGAAAACGCCGAGGCCTGCACCGATTACACGGCTTGCGCGGCCGGCGAGTACATCGAAACCGAAGGCACCGATATCGCCGACCAGGCGTGCGCGGCATGCGCCGACGGCACATTCTCTAGCGAAGCCAATGCCGAAGCCTGCACCCCCTGGACGGATTGCGTACCGGGCGAATACTTGGCAGCCGAAGCCAGCGACACCGCCGATCAGGTGTGCGCGGCATGCGCCGACGGCACCTTCTCTAGCGAAGCCAACGCAGCGGCCTGCACCCCCTGGACGGCGTGCGTACCGGGCGAATACTTGGCAGCCGAAGCCAGCGCCGCCGCCGATTACCTTTGTGTCGACTGCGCCTCGGTGGACGGTTGGGACGACGATGACGACCCGAAGACCGCCTGCGTGGACTGGGATGTTTGCATAGACGACGAGTATGTCGTTGCCGATCCCAGCAATCTGGCTGATCGCATTTGCGAGTTTTGCCCAGGCTTCTCCACCAGCGAGGGCCCCAATGCCACCCACTGCGAACCCGCCTCCCCGGTGTTTGCAAGCATCGCCGAAGACCTGGAAGCTGTTTGCGGCCTGCAAACTGACGGTTACGGGATGTGTTGGGGATACAATCTTGGCAACACTATTTCATTGTTTCCCACCAACATCGCATTTAACGATATAGTTATAAATAATTATCTCTCGTGGATTTGTGGTCTGCGTAAAGACAACGAACAGGTGATGTGTTTGGGATCAAACAGCAGCGCCGTGGTCTCAGGGACACCAACAGGAGCAGCACATAAATTCACCCAACTGATTGCAACGAGAAATTATGTGTGTGGGCTGCGCAGAAACAGCCAAGCCGCTTGCTGGGGCGAGCTTGATTCGATTCCTTCCACTGAGGGACTCCTTCAACCTCCCTCGAGTGTTACATTCACCAGTTTGGCTGCCGGCCGCGAGCATAGCTGCGGATTGCAAAGCAACGACAGGGCGTACTGCTGGGGACCAACAAAGGACACATCTAATGAACACGCGGTGCTCAAACCACCAACTGTTTCATTTTCTAGCCTGGCGATGGGGCATGGCGTGGCCTGCGGCATTCGCATAAGTGACAAGCGCGCCCAATGCTGGGGTGTTAGCAATTACGGTGTGCTGACGCCGCCAGCAGTTGAATTCACCAGCCTAGCAATACAAGACGCCTACTACGCCTGCGGCATTCGTGCAGCAGATGGCCAAGCCCAATGCTGGGGTGGCTCCGATATATATGGAGAAGCCACGCCCCCTGCGGGCATTGCATTTACTCAATTGCAATTATCAGACAATCACAGCTGCGGCATTCGCGCGGACGATGGTCAAATTGAGTGCTGGGGGGCACCTCCAATACATATCACCCCAACTCCAGGAATTGCGGCGTTGGCACCGGGCAGCTTAGTGGGAAAAGGCAAGGTTTTTTGCGGGCTCCGCGAGGACGACAGCCAGCCACACTGTTGGGGGGATACGCCGATTGGGGCTTCAACCGCTCCCATGCCACCCGAAGATGTGGCATTCACCAACCTGTTCCCAGGAAACGACCACTACTGTGGCAAGCGCGCCGCAGATGGCGAACTCCAGTGTTGGGGCAAGAATGACCATGGCGAAACAACGCTGCCACCAACTGTGCCTCTGAAAAGTTTGGTCCTGGGCAAGGAGTACACCTGCGGCATCCGCGCAGACAATGACGAAGCCTATTGCTGGGGACTCAACGACAAAGGTCAGACCCAATCGCCACCGGGTGCAAAATTTACGCACCTCTTCGCCGGAAAAGATCATGCCTGCGGCATTCGCGCAGACAACGGCGCGGTGGCGTGCTGGGGCAACAACGAGTTTGGCAAAACCACGGTACCTGCAGAATTAGCAGATGTGCCCTTCGAAAGCGTGGCGTTGGGGACCACACACACCTGCGGGATTGTCGCGGACAATGGCCTCGTCGAGTGCTGGGGAAATAGTGCGAATGGGCGAACCACGGTGCCCGAAGAATTCAAAAATGTGCCCTTCAAAAGTCTTGCCCGGTCGTTGGGTTCCACATTCTCTTGCGGCATTCGTGCAGACAACGGCGATGTGGCGTGCTGGGGCAGCGATCCCTACAACGCCGGTCTGCTCACAGTGCCGGCGGATGTGAAATTTATCGAATTGACCCAGAGTATCTCTTCCACCTGTGGCATCCGCGCCGGAGATCACACTGAGGTGTGCTGGGGGCTCAACGTCCGCAACCTCTAAGTTCCACCGGGCGCATCGCCCAAATCTCCCCGCCCTAACGATTTGTTGACATCGCTTCGCAAGCGCGTGCAGCCCCTCTTTGGGCAGTATTTCAGAGGGTGCTTCTTGACACGCATTTTGATATAACGGGTTTTGTTTTTATTGTTCCAACCACGGAGGATGCGTTCCATCGACATCTGATGCCGCAACCCGATTGCGGCCATAGTTATGCTGGGGAGGAGTTATATGTTTCCACTAAAATCAACCTTTTGGAGATATGCATGGGTGGGCTTGTCGTTGCTTTGGGGCACGGGCTGCATTGAGCTCATCAGCAAAGACTTTGTCGCCGCCGAAGCGGATACCGACACCGGCCATCCCGACGACACGTTCGTCTCCGGCACGGACAAACCCAAACCGGGAACCCCCGGCGACACGAGCGTCTTAGGCACAGACAAACCCAAACCGGGAACCCCCGACGACACGAGCGTCGACACGCCGCCCTCCTGCGCCTTGGGCACCTGGGATCACGACGACGATCCCGCAACCCCTTGCCAACCCTGGTCCGTTTGCGAGGCGGGCGAGTACATCGAAGAAGCGGGCAGCGCCACCACCGATCAGGTGTGTGCGACATGCGCCGATGGCACCTTCTCAATCGAAACCAACGCCGAAGCCTGCACCCCCTGGTCTATCTGCGAGGCTGGGCAATACATAAAGACCGCCGGAAGCCCCGTTGCCGACCGCATGTGTGTGACCTGCGCCAAAGGCACCTTCACCGATGAGTTCAATGCCGAAACCTGCACCGACTGGGTCACCTGTAAGGCGGGGCAATACGAAAGCACTCCGGGAAGCTCCAGCGCCGATCGAACGTGCGCATCATGTGCCGATGGCACCTTCACCAGTGAACCCAACCAGAACACCTGCACCCCCTGGATGGAGTGCGTGCCGGGACAATACATGAACATGGAGGGAAGCCTCATTGCCGACCGGGTGTGTCTGGCATGCAATCATGGCACCTTCTCCAGCGAAGAAAACGCCGAAGCCTGCACCCCGTGGACGGAGTGCGTGCCGGGCGAATATCTCAAAGCGGCGGGCAGCAACACCGCCGACTACATTTGCGAAATTTGTCCGGGCTTTTCCACCAGCCAAGGCCCCAATGCCCCTTTCTGCACACCCGACATCCCCACCTTCACCAGCCTGGCTGCGGGCGAAAGGCACACCTGCGGGATTCGCGCAGACAATGGCGAGACACAATGCTGGGGGAGCAATGTCCATGGCCAATCCACGCCACCGGCGGGCGCAAAATTCACCAGTCTGGTTGCTGGCGCGGACCACACATGTGGACTTAGTGAAGACGGCATGGCCCAGTGCTGGGGAAGCAACGACAAATTCCAAACCAACGTGCCTGCGAATGTGGCATTCACCAGTCTCACCGCAGGGCGCACCCAGACCTGCGGGATTTTCGAAGACAGTCGCACCGCCAAATGCTGGGGAATCAATTCTACCAATAGCTTATTCTCGCACTGGGATCCCCCTACAGATGTTGCGGTTCTCAGCCTGGCGGCGGGTGCCTACCACGCCTGCGGCATCCGCGAGAGCGAGGGAGAGACCGAGTGCTGGGGATACGATAATTATCAATATGGACAAAGAACACCGCCACCGGGCGTATTCTTTTCCAGCCTAACCGCGGGCGACTACCACACCTGCGGCATTCTCGAAAACGGCCTGGCACAGTGCTGGGGAAAGGAGGATGTCATCCAAGATACACCAGTGGAAATGGCGTTTTTGAGTCTGAGCGCGGGTGAAAACCACACCTGTGGCATTCGCGCGGAGGATGGCGAGGCCCAGTGCTGGGGAAGCAACGGCTCTGGCCAATCCACAGTGCCCGACGATTTGTCCAATGTAGCCTTCACCACCCTCGCCGCGGGCGGCTACCACACCTGCGGGATTCGCGCGGACAACGGCCGAGCACAGTGCTGGGGAAGCGATAGTTCTGGCCAATCCACACCGCCTGAGGACACCACATTTACCAGCCTGACCGCAGGCGCCTCTCACATTTGCGGGATACGCGCAGACAATGGTCAGGCCCTTTGCACGGGGGGCATCTCCGCGCCCCCAGCGGGTGTAACATTTATCAACTTGGACGCGAACGACGGGAATACCTGTGGTATTTCCACATACAAAAATTATGTCCGGTGTTGGGGAGACAATAGTTTTGGTCAAACCAATGTCCGTGAAGATGTGGCCTTTGTCAGCATAGGCGTAGGCGATAAATACGCCTGTGGGATTCGCGAAGACGATCACAAGGTGGAGTGTTGGGGATGGGATAACCAAGGCGATTTTGTGCCGCCTTCGGATATCGCCTTTACCAGCCTGGTTGCGGGTTATGCACATGTCTGCGGGATTCGCGCGGAGGATGGCGAGGCCCAGTGCTGGGGAAGCAACAAGGATCAGGATGGTAACATTGTGGGCCAAGCCACACCGCCGGTGGACATGAAGTTCACCAGCCTCGTTGCGGGCCGAGAACACACCTGCGGGATTCGCGCGGACAACGGCGACGTGGCGTGTTGGGGAAGCGACAGCTCTGGCCAATCCACACCGCCAACGGGTGTAACCTTCACCAGCCTGGCTGCGGGCGACGAGCACACCTGCGGCATTCGCGCGGACAACGGCGACGTGGCGTGTTGGGGAAGAAATAACTATGGCCAATCCACGCCGCCTGAGGGCATGAAGTTTATCAGCTTGGCGGCCGGTGGTAGTTTCACCTGCGGCATTCGCGTGGGCGACTACGTTGAGGTGTGCTGGGGTAGCCGGGTTCGAAATCTTTAATTTTCGCGAAGCCTAGCGTTACAATTTTAGTGCATGGCCGGGGTGGCGCTGGGCTGGGGGGCGGTGGCGCCGAAGGCGTACAGGCGGTGGTCGTCGCTGCCGATGTAGAGCGTGCCGTCGGGGCCCAAAACCGGACCCGCATCCACCTGATCGCCGGTTTCGTATTCCCACACCAGGCGCCCCTCGGGGCTGAGGCAGTACACATAGTGATCGCGGCCGCCAAAGTAAACGTGCCCCGACGCATCGATGAGCGCGCCGGATTGAATGCCGTAAAAATCGCCCTCCCCCGGGCGGATGGCAAAGCGCCACCGTTCGGCACCGTCGCTGGCGTTGAGCGCCACCAGCACCGGGGCGGTGTCGTAGGTGGACACCAGAAGCTCGCCGCGGCGGCCCAAGGCCAACGGCGCCCGCACCGGCGCCCCCACGCTGACGCGCCACTTTTCGACCCCCGCCAAACTCCAGGCCCGCACCACGCCGTCGTCGGCGGCGAAGTACACCGTACCATCCGGACCCGCCACCGCTGTGGCATCGATGTCGCCGTCGGTCTCCGCGGTCCACTGCACCGCCGCGCTCTCGCTCAGGGCAAAGAACTGGTCGCCCTGGGTGCCGAAGAAAATGTTGCCGGTGGGCCCCGAAACCGGGCTCGAGAAAATTTTGGCGCGTCCCTGTCCCGCGGTGAAAATCCAGCGCACGTCGGCGTCGCTGGGGCGCAGGGCGATGAGGCGCAGGTGGCAGCCAAACACGATGGTGCCGTCCAACAGCAGCAGGGGCGATGTGTCGACGTCGTAGCGACCGGCGTCGGCGGCCTCTCCCTTGCGCGCGGGGCGCTCGGTGGTGACAAACCCCCAGCGCTTGCGGCCCTCCGGGGTTAGGGCGAGCATCATGTCGTTGTCGGTGCCGACATAGACGGTGCCGTCTTCGCCAATGGCCGGCGACGACCAAATTTTGTCGCCCGTATCAAAGGACCAGCGCTGCGTGCCGTCGGCGTTGAGCGCATAGAAGTGATGGTCGTGGGAACCGACGTAGATCGTGTTGCCGTCCGGGGTCACCGCGGCGTCGGCGTACAGGCGTCCCCGGGTGCGGAAGACCCATTTGACGTCGGCGGTGCGGGGGCCGTTGATGTCGGCCTGGCCGGTGCGGGCCGAATTGCCGCGAAAGGTGGTCCAGCCTTTTCTGCCCCCGGTGGCCACTTGCAATGTGGGGGCCTTGGCCGTTGGCGCGGGGGCTTTGTTGGCGGCGCTGGCAGCCGGGTCCGAAGATGTGGGGGCGCTAGCAGGGGACTTGGTCGATGGCGCCGGGGCGGAAGGGGTGGCCAGGGACAGGTCTTTTTTGCCGTTGCACGACAGCAGCAGGCAGCCGGTAACAATCAGCGGCAGCCAAGTGCGCGGGCGCGGTACCAACCCCAACATCAGGTGAGGAGGTCGATGCGTTCGACCACGTCAGCGAAGCCCGGGTCGCTGTTGACGATTTCGTTGTACAGGTTTAGGGCGTCGTCTTTGCGGCCCATGATTTCGAGGGTGCGCGCCTTTTCGTAGTGGAGCGCCAGTTGCTCTTGTTCGGAGAGCGTCACCGTGGCGGCGATGTTGTCGTAGGCGGCCAGGGCCTCCTCGTAGCGCTTGGCCCCGACGTGGCACAGCCCCACCATGATCTCGGCATCGACGCGGCGCTGCGGATCGCCAGCGGCCAACTGGAACTCGCCGATGGCGTCGTCGAAGAGCCCCATCTCCTTGTAGGCCTGTCCCAGGTCGTAGTGGGTGGCCCAGTCGGATTGGGCAATTTGCTGATCGACGCCCGACTTGAACTGCGAAAAGACATCGTCGACCTCGCTGAGCATCACATCGCTGGTGACGTCTTCGAGGGTGAGGTCGTCCGTGCTATCGACGATGGCGATGGGCGCGGTCCGGGGCTTGGGCGCAGGCGCGGGCATTTGCTCAAACTTTTCGGCCAGGGGCAACAGGCTCAAATCGCCGGGAAAGCGCTCTTTGAGGTCGAAGTACATGTTGCGGGCGTCCTCATCGAGGCCCTGCTCGAGGAAGAATTCGATCTCCTCGATTTCGGCGAGGACGTCGACCGGGGCATCGGCGGGCATCGAAGGGATGCGGGAAAACAAATCGGTAATGGGCAGGGGCGGCGCGGCCGGAGTTGATGACGGTATGGGCGGCGCGGCCGGAGCCGATGGCGACATGGGCGGAGTGGCCGGAGCCGATGGCGGCAGCGGCGGCGCGGGGGGAGCCCCGATCATGGACGGTCGGGGCAAGGACGGCGCGGCTGGCATGGAAGGCGGCAGCGGCGGCGCACCCGGAACCGCCGGCGGGAGCACAGAAGGCCGCGGCAACAGCGGTGGGGGCGGCGCGGTGGGGGCGAGCTGGGCCACGGTGAGCTCGTCGTCTTCGTCGTCTTCGAGGAGGTAGACGGGATCCCCAACGGGCGCACCGGCGTCGGGCAAATTCATTGCGGCGACCGGAGATGCCAGATCAGTGAGGTCGTCCGCGTCGAGGGATTCGATGTTTTCCACGAAACTCTCGTCGTCGAAGAACTTATTTTGGGTGGCGACGTAGGGAATGTTGTCGATGGACAAAAGCCCGGAGTCGTCCAGGGAGATGTCGGTGCTGGTGCCCAGCTCGGGCAGCCCCTCGGGCATGACCCCTCCGATGCTGACGAGCTCCTCGCGCGCGCGCTGGTTGTAGGGGTCGATGCCGAGAATTTGGTGCAAGTAGTACACCGTGGCCTCGGGTTGCTCGGTGCGAAACGCTTCGGCGAGCACAAAGAGTTGATCGCAGGCACCGGCCGTATCGCCGGCATTGAGCAGGACGTCCTTGAGGCGCTCCCGGGCGTCGCTGTTGTAGTAGTCGATTTTGAAGATTTTATCGAAGTGCTCACGCGCGCGGTCGATGAGCCCATACTTGATGAGCACCTCCGCCTCTTCGAGCAGCGTGGGGATGTTTTTGAGCGCGCTTCCCTCGCGGCGCGGCGCCGGGGGCGAGAGGGGTGCGGCACTGACGGCGGCGCTGTCCCGCGGCGTGTGGGTTACGGCAGCGTTGAGGGCTTGTCGCGCCTCGGCGTGGTTGGGATCGATTTCCAGAATGGACTGCAAGTAGCGGAGCCGATCGGGGGTGCGGTTTTGCGCTTGGGCGGTCTTGGCCATTTCCTCGTAGACCGACACGGCCTTCTCGGGCTGCTTCACGCTGAGAAAGGCGTCGGCCAACAGCGACAGCACGCGCTCGTCGTGTTTGTGTTTGGCGAGGCACTTTTGCAGGCGGTCGAGGGCTTTTTGCGCCGCGCCCCGGTCGAGGTGGAGGCGGATGACCTCCAGAGAGAGTTCGAGGTTGTCGGGCTCGTAAAAGAGCTGGTGCTCGGCGATGCGCAGGAAGTCGTCGATGCGGCCCTGCTGCTTGAGCTCGGCGGCGACAAAGGCAAATTGCGCCACGGCCTCGTCGGTGCGCTGCTCTTGGGCCAGCAGCTCTGCCAACCGGATGCGCGCCGTCAAGTTGCCCGGCTCGATTTCGACAATGCGGATCAGCGCGGTGAGCAGCATCGTCGCGTTGCCCAGGCGCGAGGCCACGTCCACGAGTTGATCGAGCCAAGTGAGCGCGTCTTGTACCCAGCCCATCTGCACGTAGCAGTTGACGAGCATCTCGTAGACCGAGCCCATCATGGGATCGTACTCGAGGATTTTTTTGTAGACCGCTACCGCCTTGAGGTGGAAGCCGATGCGCATGTAGTGATCGGCGACGTACAAAAAGGTGTCGGTGGCCTCCTTGCGGGCGCCCATGCGCACGTACAATTCGCCGAGGCGCAACCAGGTGCGGATGTCGTTGGGATCAGTCTTGAGCAGCTTCTGGTATTCGCCAACAGCCTTATCGTATTGGCGCCTGGCAATGAGTTTGCTGGCCAGATCGGAAACTCTGCTTTTATCTTTCGACACGTGAACTCGATTTCGCAATGCGAACGATGGGCTGTGATGTGGCGAACCGCTCACGGCACATCGCGCGCGTAGTTCTCTTTACAACTGTCGCCCGCGCGACGCACGTACTTTATAAGAGCGCTGCAAAAGACGTCAATGTTCGTTTGCGGTTCTTTGGCTTTGTATGCGGTTCCGCCGTTTTGTGGGCAGCGCCGCACGGCAAGTGCTTGACAAAACAAAAAACGACGTGGGGAATTTTAGGAGAGCTCGCGGTAAAATTCGGGGGCCAGCAGGCGCAAGGTGTAGCGCGCCTTGCCCAAGTTGCCGTCCGGGCGCAGCGCCATGGCGACGAAGTAATCGTCGTTGATGATGCGCAAAATGGTCGACAGCTTTTCGGTGCGGACGGTCATCTCTTGGGCTTCACCGGCCTCCAATTGTGCAGCGGCCTTGCGCATTTCATTGAGCAGGATGGAAAATTCCATGCCGACGGTTTCGATGTCGGTCACCGGGGCCTCCGCAGCGTAGGACTCGACGGCGATGCCATCAAAACCCATGAGAATGGCCGCATAGCCGCCCGCAACGCCGGTGACTGCATTTTCCAGCTTGGATTGAAACATGGTGCCGCTCTCCTCTGTTGGCTGTTGTCCTTGGGTGCCTTTCGGGCGTTGGGGCCCAAAACAGCGTCGTTCAGTTTACATCAATCAAGCGCGTTTTTTAACCACAAAGGCGGGCAACTGCTCTTTTTCCTCGAAGGTGCGCTTGTAATCCCAGGCCGATTTCTTGGAGTGAAACGGACCGACGCGCACGCGATACCAAGTGCCGCGCTCGTCGGGCATCTCCACGCGAACGACAAATGCCTTGTGCCCCGCCCGACCGAGTTTGGCCACCATCTGCGAGGCTTCCTGAATGTCCGCAAACGTGCCGACCTGCAGCGTGTAAACGCCCGCATCGCCGTCCTTGACCTTTTCGAGGATGGCCTCCTCGGTGTTTTGCGGCGCCACGATGGGGGCCTCCTTGGCAACGCTCCCTGCCGGCGGCGCGTCCGCAACCTTGTGCGCTGTCTCCAGCAAGGACGCCGGGGTGGGAACCGTCTCCAGCGAGGTGCTCAGGGTTTCGTGGTAGCTGTGCGTTTTGGGCTTCTGGGGCAGTTCTGGCTCGCCGGACTGCTCGTTCAAGCGCGTGAGCAAATCCGGTGTCGGGCAAACGTGCGCGTTGTCGGCGCGGCGGCTGCCGAGCAGGAGTCCCAAGGCGAATACCAGGCCCACGGTGGCCACAGAACCAATGGTCAGCAAGGACAGGTAACGCCGGTGAATTTCAATGGTGTCTCTTTTTTTGAATTTGCTTAAATCTTGCATGGCCTCTTCTCCACCCACAATGTAGGATACATGTATACACGCTCGGAAAGAGAAGGCAAATTTTTGTCATTTTTTTGCGCGGGGCGCGTCGTTTGTTTGCGCGGTGCCCGAAGGCGTTCGCCGCAGATGTCGCCACCGAACCCTTCAATGATATAATGAACGTCGCGCAACGGTGTATTTCGTGATACCTAAGCCCACAAAATACCGAATCGCGTCCTGCGCACGGCGCGCAAGCCATTCGCGATTTGTTGCGTTAGTTGTTAAAAAAATAAAGAACATCACTATGGAAAAACTGGCTTACCGCATCATTGCCCTGCGCATCCCCATTCTCGTAATGCTGGGTCTGGTCACTGCGGCCGCGATTTACCACATGACCACCCTGGAGCCCGATGACGACGTCATGAAGTTCATGCCCGGCGACGACCCGGACATCCGCTTGTTCAACCAAATCAACAAGCGCTTCGGGGGACTCGATGTCGCCATCATCGGCATTGAGAGCGACTCGATGTTCACGACCGAGAAAATCGCATCGACGCGCCAACTCACCCGCCAACTCGCCGAGATCGAAGGCGTCTTCGACGTGCTCTCCTTCACCGAGGTGCCCGATCCGCAGCCCTCGCCGGACGGCCTGCGGGTGACGCCGCTGGTGATGGACGAAATTCCCCAAACCGAAGCCGAGCTGGCCGACCTAAAACGCCGCGTGCTCGCCAACGAAAACGCCGTGGGCAACCTCATCTCGCCGGACGGCCGCGCCTCCATGGTGCTGTGCTTTCTGGGCGGATCGCGCCCCCCCATCCACATCGCCGCCGACATCCAGGCCGCTGCCCTCGAGGTGTGGAAGGACGAAAAAATCTTCTTCGGCGGCTCGCCCTTTATCCGCCTACACATCGCCGGCGGCACCAAGCGCGACCTCGACCGCCTGACGCCCATCGTCGCCCTTGTGGTGATTCTGGTTACCTTTCTCGTCTTCCGCAAACCCGTGGGCGTTATGCTGGCCCTCGGCATTGTGGGGGTCTCCATCGTATGGGTCATGGGCTGGATCGCCTACAAGGGCAACGGCCTGTCCCTGGTCAGCTCCTCGCTGCCCACCATCCTCATGGCCATCGGCGGCGCCTACGGCGTGCACCTGCTCTCCAGTTACTTCTCGGGGACCTCGCCCACGGTGCCGGGCCGCATCGCCGAAATGATGCGCACCATGGGACCGCCGGTCATCGCCTCTGCCGCCACCACCACTGCGGGCTTTGTCTCGTTTGTCGTCATGGACATCCAACCCCTGCGCGAGTACGGACTCCAGGCCGCCGCCGGGGTCCTGCTCACGCTGCTCTTGGCCTTCACCGTCATCCCCTCGGTGCTCTCCTTTTCAAAGAAGCCCCCTGCCGGGCTCGCCGCCTCGCAGTTCGCCCGCTTCTTCGCCAAAATTGGCGCCTTTGCCGCCCGGCGCCGCAAGCGCATCCTGGCCCTGGCCGTGGCCGTGGGCTTCTTCAGCACCTTTGGCGTCATGCGCATCGCCCCGGACGCCACCCTCGAGTCCTTCTTTGCCGACGACTCCGGTCCCGCCCTGGCCAACGATTTCCTCGTCGAGCACTTCGGCGGCTCCAACTACTTGCAAATCTACTTCGAGGGCGACATGCGCTCTCCCTTTGTGCTCTCCGAGCTGCGCAAGGTGGTCGAGTTCACCCGCGGTCTCGACGAGGTGGTACACGTCTCCGCCATCACCGACCCCATCGCCATGATGGACGAGGCCATGGGCGGGCGGGCCGATCTGCCCATCAACAACCGCCGCGTGGGATTTCTGTACCCCTTCCTCGAAGGCACCGCCGCCGTCGAACAAATGATCGCCCGCGAAAAAAATGCCGCGCTGGTGCAAATTCGCTTGGGGGATGTGGGCCCCGACCAGGTGAACCAAACCGTGCAGCAAATCCGCGCGTTCATCGACAAAAAGGTACCGCGGGGCCTCAAGGCCGTGCAAATCGCCCAAGCGGCCGTGCCCGGAGACATCCGCCTCGACTACGCCGCCCCCGAGGAGATCGACGACCAGGGCAACGTCGTCAAACCCCTGCAACCGACGGTCATCCACCAACCAGCGACCCCCGAAGAGCGACACGCATACCAGTCGCGCCTCAAGCGAGAGGTAGCCGAGCGGCTGCTGCGCCTGGCCCGCATTCAACACCGCACGCTGCCCGTCGAGAGCGATGCCCACGTGCAGCGCATTGTCCAGGCCATGACCGATGCGCGCGCCTTTGGCCCGCTGGCACCCGGTGACGACCTAACGCAGGCCGTGACCAAAGTGGTGCGCGAACACCTCGAAGAGGAATACAGCCTGATGGATTTGGACGAGCTCACCGCCCTGCGCGCCGATGGCACGGAGCCCGACGCCCCAGACGAAGTCCGCGAGCGCGAGCAAAGCGAGTGGGATGCCCGCACCGATCGCACGGTTGCGACCATCGTTCCGCAGATGGCAACAACCCTCGACGCCGACGCCGTTGCCGGGCTGTTGCAGCAGTCGTTGCCCCTCACCGCATCGCGCGACGCCGACGGCATCCGCCTGACCTCCGAGGCCATGGCCATCGGGGTGTTGCAGGCCCACTCCGAGGTGCGTGCCCAGCGCCTGGTGCCCCACGTAATGGACGCCCTGCAGCTCGCCCCGGCCGACGACCCGGCCCTAACGGCGCGCATCATGTGGGCCATGACCGACCTGGCCATGCCGATTTACGCCTTTCCGCATTCCGGCGAAAACGCCTCGGTGGTGTTGGCCCGCGTCACCGGACAGCCCGTCATCAACGTGACGTTCTGCAACAGCACCATCAAAAACCAGCTCCGCTCCTTGGCGGTGGCCCTGCTCATCCTCGTCTCGGTGATGACCATCCTCTTCCGCTCGGTGCTCATCGCCCTCAAGGGCATCTCGCCCTCGTTGTTAATGATGGCGCTCTCGGTGGGCATCATGGGCGCCGTGCCCATTCCCATCGATCTAACAACGAGCATGATCGCCTCCATCGCGTTGGGCATCGGTGTCGACTACGCCATTCACTTCTTGTGGCGCCGCCGACGCCGGGGCGAATCCCTGGCCGACACCACCGCCCACGTGGGCCCCTCCATCGCCGCCAACGCCCTGCTGGTGTCCGCGGGCTTCCTCGTGCTGACCATCTCCGACGTCGTGCCCATGCAGCGCTTTGGCCTGCTCATCGCCATGACCATGCTCCTGGCTGCGGTGTCGACCTTTTTGATCTTGCCGGCCCTGCGCGCCGAAGGACGCGAACTCGCCAAAGAAGAAGCGTGGCTGGCGCTGCAAAAGAAGCCCCTACCCCGCTCGGGTCCGCAGCGGTAATTGTGGGCGTCGCCCAAGGCGGCACCCAGGCGAAAGGAATCCCCATGTCGCGCATCGCCACCCTCATCTTGGCCGCCGGTCAGGGCACCCGCATGAAGTCGCAGTTGCCCAAGGTGCTGCACCCGCTGTGCGGAGCGCCCCTCATCGCGTACCCGCTGCAACTGGCGGCCCAAATGAAAAGCGAAACGACGGTGCTGGTGGTGGGACACGGCCGCGACGCCGTACAGCACGCGGTGGCCCAATGCCCCGGTGGCGACCGGGTGCGCTTCGCCGTACAAACCGAACAACGCGGCACCGGACACGCCGTCATGTGCGCCTTGCCCGCTCTCAAAGGACACGGCGGCTGGGTGCTCATTCTCTCCGGAGACGTCCCCCTGCTCACCCACCGCACGCTGCAGCGCTTGCAACGACAAGTGCAGGGCAGCACCGCGCCCCTGGGCTTCGTTACCTTTGTCCCGGCCAACCCCGCGGGCTACGGACGCGTCGTGCGCGAAAACGGCGAAGTGCGCGCCATCGTCGAACACCGCGATTGCACCCCCAAGCAACGCGCCATACAAGAAGCCAACGCCGGCACCTACCTCATCGAGGCGGCCTTCTTGCGGAGCGCGCTCAAAAAACTGCGCCAAGACAACGCGCAAAACGAATTCTTCCTCACCGACCTGGTGGCCATGGCCGCACAGCGCGGTGCGGTGCCCACGGTGCAGGCCGACGAGGCGGAGGTGCACGGCATCAACGACCGCGTCGACCTGGCCCAGGTGGAGCGCATGCTGCTGTCTCAAAAGGCCCAAACCCTCATGCGCAACGGCGTCACGCTGCACGACCCCGACACCATCTGCATCCATCCCGCGGTCTCCGTAGGGCCCGACACCGACATCGGGCGCGGCGTGCACATCACCGGCCAGAGCCGCATCGGCGCGGGCTGCCACATCGAGCCCGGGGTGCTGCTGCACGACACCGTGGTGGCGGATGGCGCCCGGGTGCGCGCCTACTCGGTCATTGAGGGTTCGCACATCGGCGCCGGGGCACAAGTGGGTCCCATGGCCCGCCTGCGGCCCGGCAGTCGTCTCGGCGACAACGCCCACGTGGGCAACTGGGTCGAACTCAAAAACACGGTCATGGGCGACAACAGCAAGGCCAGCCACTTGGCCTACCTGGGCGACGGCGACATCGGCGACAACGCCAACATCGGGGCCGGGGTCATCTTCTGCAATTACGACGGCTACCTCAAACACCGCACCACCATCGAAAACGACGTCTTCGTCGGCTCGGACTGCCAGTTGATCGCGCCGATAACCCTGCACCGCGGCGCCTACATCGCCTCGGGCGCCACCGTCACCCACGACGTACCCGAAGACGCCATGGCCATCGCCCGCGTCCGCCAGGTAAACCGCGCCGATATGGGACGACTCTTCCGGGAGCGCCAGGCCGCCGAAAAGGCAAAGCGCGCCGAAGAAAACGAGCCCCCCAAAGCGCCCGCAAAAGGAAAGCCCCGATGAACCGATTCCACCTGCTCTGCATCGGCGTCGTGTTGGCGTCCATCGCCTGCCAACCGGTGCGCACCACCCGCATCGGCCCGCCGCCACCGGCCAAGGCCGCGGGATGCGACATCGAGGTGCTGCCCCCCGGCGAAGTGCCCGTGCGTCCCTTTCGCGACGTGGCCATGCTCTTTGCGTCGCACTGCCCCGACTACACGCGCCCGCCCTGCCGCCAATGGGTCATCGACGCCGCCTGTGCCGCAGGGGGCTCGGTCGTGTACCTCCGCGACGACGTGCACGACGCCCAAAGCGACGGCCGCGACGACACCCTGCAAGGCCCGGTGTCCTTTCAACTCAGCGTCGGGGCATACGCCTCATTTCTGCCGCCCGCCAATGGCGAGGCCGCCACCGGTTCCCCGACCATCGCCTGTCCCACCACCCCCGACGACGCAGATCACGCCGACCCGGACTTCGGCGTCTGCAAGGAGACCCCATGACCCGCCACCTGCTGCGCGATCTCTTCAACGTACCCAACTCGCTGTCCATCGCGCGCATCCTCGTTACGCCGCTCTTGCCCGTCTGTTGGTTCACCCTGGACAGCCCTGCCCTGGGACTGATGCTCGGCCTGTTCGTCGGCATCACCGACCTGTTCGACGGCGTCATCGCCCGCAAGCTCAACCAAGTCACCGAGATCGGCGCCCTACTCGACCAGTTGGGCGACTTGATCTTCGAGTCCACGGTGTTGCTCATCGCCGTCGTCGATGGCCGCCTCTGGATGGGCTGGCTGCTGTTCTACCTGTTCCGCGAATTCCTCGTGAGCACGGTGCGCATCTGGGTCAACGCCAAGGGCGCGTCCCTGCCCTCGTCCTGGATTGGCAAGGCCAAGTCGAGCCTGATGCAGTACGGATTTTTTCTGTTCTTTTTGGGCGCCATCCTGACCCACCCCAGCAGCACGCCGGACGTCCAGCCCCTGCTGGGCATCTCCCCCGGCCTCTTCGTGCTCGAGGGCGGCACCTTCTCCATCGTGCTGGGCATCCTCGTGGGATTGTATTCGGGCGCGCAGTACCTGCGTTCATTCGCCGCGATTTACGAAAACCAACGCAGCGTCAAGTAAAACACCCACTTCGTGTAGTGCGCGATCAGCGCTTCGCCGACAAAGAGATACTCGATGGCCCCGGCCGCCAAGAACGGACCAAAGGGCACCTTGGCCTTGCGCAGGCGGTCGTCTGTGGGCTCCAATGGCGCGCCGTCCTCGCCGAGGTCTTCCTCGAAGACGGGCTCGTTATCGAGGCCCTTGCGGCGGCGGAACAGCACCATGCCCAGGCCGACGACGAGGCCCTGAAAGGCCCCGGCAAAGAGCGCAAACAACGTGCCCTCGTAGCCGAGGAAGGCGCCGAACAGCGCCAGGAGTTTGGCGTCGCCCAGCCCCATGCCCGGCTTGCCCGTGAGCAGTTGGTAGCCGTCGATGAACAGGAGGCGCAGCCCAGCGTAAGCGATGCCCGCGGCGACCACGGGTTCGAGCCATCCCAGGGGCAGCAACCCCAGGGCGTTGGCCGCGACGCCCACCGCGATGCCCGGCAACACGATGCTGTCGGGGATGAGCCAGCACGCCAAATCGATCATCGCCACCACCACCAGCGCCCAGATGAAGGCGAACCAGATGAGCCAGGTGCCCAGCAGCCATCCGGGGGCGTCGGGATAGAGCGCCAGAGCCCGCTGCATCACCGCCACCGAGAACAAGGCCAGCAGCAGTTCGACAAAGACGTACCGCAGGGAAAAAGAGGCGCCGCAGTGGCGGCACTTGCCCCGCAAAATAAAGTAGGAGAGCACGGGGATGTTGTCCCAGGGGCGCACCTTGGCCTGGCAGGAAAAACAATGGGAGCCCGGGCGAACGACGGACATTTCGAGGGGCCATCGCGCGATGACGACGTTGGCAAACGAGCCCCAAGCCGCGCCGAATAGGCCGCTAAAGATCAGGATTTGCCACTGCGGAATAAAGGTGAGCACTTCGGACATGGCGCCGACGTTATCACGATTAATAATGCGCAGTCATGCCTTGTTCTGGTGCATCAAAAGCTGTTACTGTCACCCTAATTTTGCCCACAGGAGTGCACCATGGCCGACGCCCAAAACATCCTTCGCAACTCAGCGCCCTTTGCCGACTTCGACGACGACGCCATCTCCCGCCTAAGCGAGGCCTCTGAGCTCCGCTCCTTTGCCGCGGGCGAGCGCATTGTGTCCCGGGGAACCCACAGCACCGCAGTGGGCATCGTCGTTGTGGGCGAGCTGGCGCTAGAACTCAAAACCGAGCTGCAGCACCTCGAAGTCGAGCGCCCCACGGTGGGTGCCGTGTTCGGCGAATTCGGACTGCTCACCGGCGATCCCCCGGTGGCCGACATCCACGCCAAGGTGGACAGCCAGGTCCTCATGGTGCCCCACACGGCCATCCTGCAAGAGATCGCCAAGAACCCGCTGGCCACGCGCGGATTCGCCACGTTAATGGCCAGCCGCTACGCCAGCCGCCGCGACAACGCCGACTTTCAAGATTTGGCGCAACACGCGCGCCGCGTCCGCGACGAGTCGGGCACCACCCTACCGGTGCTGGTGGTCAACCTCGGCAGCTCCTCGCTCAAGTACGCGCTCTTTCAACACCAAAAATCGCTGCTCTGCGGCCTGGTGGAGCGCATCGGCAGCAACGAGGCGCAAATCACCCAGTGCCGGGATGATCAAAAAGAGACCAAACAACTGCGCCGCATCACCCACGAACAAGCCCTCGACCAAATGTTCGCCTGGCTCATCCACCCCGAGCTCGGCGCCCTCGATCGCATCGAAGACATCGGCGCGGTGGGGCATCGCGTGGTGCACGGCGGCAATCGCTTCACCCACTCGGTGCCCATCAACGACGAAGTGCTCGACGAACTCAAACGCTGCGCGCTCCTGGCGCCGCTGCACAACCCCATCAACGTGCTGGGCATCGAGTACTGCCGCAAAAAGGTCTCGCCGGCCACGCCCATGGTGGCGGTCTTCGACACCGCATTTCACATGACCATGCCCGAGCAGGCCTACACCTACGCCCTGCCGAGCAAACTGGCGCAAAGCGAACAACTGCGGCGCTACGGCTTTCACGGCATCAGCCACAAGTACGTCAGCCAGGCCGCGACCCAGTTCCTCGAGAAGCCGCCGGGCACCCTCAAAATCGTCTCGTGCCACCTGGGCAACGGCTCTTCGGTGGCGGCCATCAACCACGGTCGCTCCGTCGACACCTCCATGGGCATGACCCCCCTCGAAGGCCTCGTCATGGGCACCCGCAGCGGCGACGTGGACCCGGGCCTCCTCCTGCACCTCATGCGGCTGGGCTACACCGAAGAGCGCCTCGACGAGCTCCTCAACCGCCAGAGCGGCCTGCTCGGCATTTCGGGCCTGGCATCGGACATGCGCTCCGTCGAAAAAGCCGCCGACGCCGGACACGAGGGCGCCATGCTGGCCATCGCGGCCTACTGCTATCGCGTGCGCAAGTACATCGGCGCCTATGCAGCGGCCATGGGGGGCATCGACGTCTTAATCTTCACCGGTGGCATCGGCGAAAACGCCATCAACGTCCGCCAGCGCATCGCCAGCGACATGGGCTTTATCGGCATCCACATCGACACCGAGCGCAACCGAACGCCGAGCGCCGACATCTCCGTGGCCCTCGACATCTCCACGCCCGAGTCCACGGTCCGCGTGCTAATCGTCCCCACCGACGAGGAGGCCATGATCGCCCGCGAAACCCTCGAAGCCCTCGAGCGCACCGGCCTGCACGACATTTTGTCGGCCCGCAAAGACCGCCAAATCCCCATCGGCATCTCGGTGCGACACGTCCACCTGCAAGCTGATCACATCCGCCCGCTCTTTGGCCGCGACGAACTCACCCCCTTGCGCGAACTCTCGCAAAAGGGCAACTGGGCCTGCGACGAAATGGTCGACCTGGTGGGCCCTCGCGGCACCATCGAGCGCGTGCGCGTCCTCGGTCCGGCCCGCGAAAACACCCAAGTCGAAATCTCGCGTACCGACGAATTCAAGCTCGGCATCGACGCCCCCATCCGCGCCTCGGGCGATGTGGCCAACTCTCCGGGCCTTACCCTGCGCGGCCCGGCGGGCTCCATCGACATCGAAGAAGGCGTCATCTGCGCCTACCGCCACATCCACATGGACCCCGAAGATGCCCTGGCCTTTGGCCTGCGCGATCGCGACATCGTGCGGGTGCACATCCCCGGCGAGCGATCGGTGATTTTTGGCGACGTGCTCGTGCGCGTGTATCCGGGGTTCAGCCTCGAGATGCACCTAGACACCGACGAGGCCAACGCCGCCGAGGTGCATCCGGGCATGACGTGTACCATTGAATCCATTCAACAGCGGACGTGACGCGTTTGGCGCCGCGTTCTCGCCACAAAGGGGATAACAACTATGAAACGCACAAAATTATGCTTAATGGGCATCGGCATCGCCGCCTTGTTTTTGCTGGCACCGCAGGCGCGCGCCGAAATGCAGTCCGGGTTGTTTCGCATTCACCTCGACACGCCGATTTTGGGCGTGGGTGTGGGCGGCATCAATCCGGATGGCCCCGGTGGCAAGAGTACATTTAGCGGCTTCCAGGTGGGGCTGGGCACGCCGTCCATGGGGTTGGGCCTGGGCGGCACCCTGGGCAAGGGCTTCGTGCTGGGCGGAAAAGCCACGGTGGCCATGGCGGCGAGCGACTGGTACCTAGCCGATGAAAGCGAGCACTTCGTGTGGTCGCTGGTGCCCTACATCGAATACGTCTTTCTCCAGGGCCTGGCGCGCCCCTTTGTGATGGGGCAGCTCGGCTTTGAGGGCCTGCACGACACCATGGGCGACGTCAAATACGGCTGGTGGTCCTTCTTGTTCGGGATAGGCGGCGGCGTGCACTTTATGCTCTCGCCCAAGGTGTCCATCGACGCACTGCTCGACCTGCAACAGCGCTTTGGCACGGGTCGCACCAAGGTCGGTCCCATCAAAGATGGCTTCAATCACTGGCGCTTTTCCATGAACATCCTGCTCGGGCTCTCCATCTGGCTCTAGGTCTAGCCAACAATGCCGCAGCCGTTGACATCGCTGCCAAAGCATTCAACGATGAATCATACCGCGCCGTCGCGCGTCTATATTGTGCACCCTTTTCTCTGTCATCGACGCTGGATGTGTCAGGAGGTCTCTCGATGAAAAAATACACTGTTTCTTTTTTTGTTGGCGCGCTGGCCGCGATGTGGGTGGCCACAGCCCAGGCCCAAACGCCCAAGTGCGACGCGCTCCCCGAAAACCAAAAGGCCTTGGCCAACGAGCTGCTCGCCAGCCAATATCCCCACGCGTGTTGCGACCAAACCATCGCCGAGTGCCTCAAGGCCAAGAGCCCCTGCCCGCTGGTGACGCGCCTGGCCAACAACATCTGCCATCACGTGGCGGCCGGCGAGGCCAAGGACCGCATCATCCGGCGCTTGCAAACCCGCGCCCGCAGCCTCTCCGCACGCGAGCCCGTGCGCAATATCGACCTCAAGGGCCTCGAAATTGCGGGCGATGCTGGCGCTCCCATCACCGTGGTGATTTACGCCTGCGCCCGCTGTCCCTTTTGCGCGCGTCTCGTGGCCCAACTCCATGCCTCGGCGACGAGCGGTGCGCTCAAGGGCAAGGTGCGCCTGGTGTTCAAACCCTTCCCGCTCAAGAGCCACAAAGACGCCAAAGAGGGCTCCTTGGCCATGTTGGCGGCGCTGGAGCAGGGCCAGATGTGGCCTTATATCCTCAAGCTCTACAAGGACTACAACGCGTACGACATCACCAAACTGGCGGCACAGGCCGGACAACTCGGCATGGACGCCGCGCGCTTTGAGCGCATGATGAACGACCCCGCTGTCGTCCAGCGCCTGGTGGCCTACAAAAAAGAGGGCCTGGCCAACGGCGTCGAAGCCACCCCCACGCTCTTCATCAATGGCCGCCGCTGGTCCGGTTTTCTCGACATCTTCGAGCTCACCGACGCGTTGGGCGAGTTCGCCGACGACCTGGCCAAGTAACCCCTCCCCCTATCATTTTTGTTATTTGCGAGTAGGCGCTAGCGGTTGCCCATGGAGAAGCCGTCGGTTCCGGCGCCGTCCTGGTTGGAGGGGGGGAAGTAGACGCAGTAATGCCCGCCCACCGACGGGGGCAGCGGCAGGATGTTGTCGCCATTGTTGTTGCAGGACATGACTTGGCCGTTCACCGTCAGGCTGCGACCGCTCCACCAGCAGCGAAATTCCTTGTAGCTCGCCACGTCGCGGATATCGAAACAGAGCGTATCGCCCTTGGGGATCTGGTTGTTGTTGTTGTCGCACTTGATGCCTCCGGCCTGGAAGTGATCGTCGGAGGTTTCGCACGCGCTCTTGGTGCGCACCGGCGCGCCGCTGCAGACATTGCCCATCACCAGAGGGTCGCAGGGGCTGTCGACGCACTGGCCGGCAAAGCAACCCTGGCTGTTGTCGCAGCGAATGCCCGGACCGGCGCCGTCGTTGTAGCAACCGCCGCAATGGTCGTTGCTGCTGCGGGTGTCGACGCATTGGCCATCGCAGAGCGCGGTGTTGGCGGGGCATTGGCAACTGCCGTCGATGCAGGAAAAGCCATTGGCGGTGTCGCAAACTTCGCCGCCGTCCTCGGGGCATCCGCCGCAGGCATTGTCGTCGTTTTGGGGATTGACGCAGCCCGTGCTGCACTCCAGAGAGCGGTCGGCGGGGCACGCGCAGTGGCCATCGACGCAGACGCCGCCAGCCATACAAGACACGCCGCAGGAACCCGGTGTGGGGTTGCAGTAGTCGCGGTGGGTCAGGGTGTCGACGCACTGCCCGCCGCAGTTGGTGTGGGTCTCGATGCACTGGCACAACCCGTCGACGCAGGCCCCCAAGACGCCGCAGTTTGCGCCCGCCTCCAGGCCGGTGCAGGTGCCCGAAGCGCCGCAAAAGGCCGCATCGGTCATGGGGTCGACGCACTTGCCGCCGCAGCGAACCGCGCCATCTGCGCAGCCGCAGTCCCACTGCAACGGGCCCACTTCGATGCAGACCGTCCCCGCAGAGCAGCGGGTGTTGCAGGCGCCGCAGTGATCGCTGGTGTTGGGCAGCATGCAGGTAAAATTGCAGTAGCGCTCGCCCTCGTTCTCGCATTCCGGCGAGGTGATGGGTTGGGTGTCGATGGGCGGCGGCGTTTCGGTGCCGTCGTCGGATGTTGTATCGCCGGGCTGCCATGGCGGTGCCGTGTCGGTCCCCACAGGCCGATCGGTGTCGCTGCTGCTGTCGTCGGAGGGGGGCAGGGGCGTCTGTCGAGCGCGCGGTTCGGACTCGGTGCAGGCCCAGAGCATCGCGATGGCGACGAGCATTGTCCAAAATTTAATGTGCATTTTGATGACCTTTCGTTTGGCAAAGAGCGCCAAAGCGCAAGCATTGAAAATCACAACGCATTTTATCGCAAAGTCCCATTTCCGTCGAGGTGCGCACGCCGCCATTGTGCATGAATTTTCATTTCAACAGGAAACTCTTCGCTCCAGCGGCCGATATAGCAAGAGAGCATTCAGCCCCAGGAGGAACATCATGAATCGAAACAGCATTGTGGCGCTCAGCGCATTTGGCACGACACCCCAAGCCCGCGCAACGGCATCTGTCAAACCCGTCGCTCCCCGCGTCGTCCCCTCACCGCACGGCGATTCCCTTTACCGCGACACCCTGTCGCAGATCGCTGGCAATTCGACCGCCATCGCCCAACTGCGTCGGCGCATCCGGCAGTTCGCGCCCCTGCAAGCACCGGTGCTGATCCTCGGCGAGACCGGAACGGGCAAGGAGCTGGCGGCCCGCGCCCTGCACGAGTTGTCGCCCCAGGCACACGGCCCCTTCGTCCCGGTCAACTGCGGTGCGCTCAACGACAGTCTGCTCGAAGACGTGCTCTTCGGCCACGAGAAGGGCGCCTTCACCGGTGCGGGTTCTGCCCACCGCGGGGTCTTTGAGCAAGCGGATGGCGGCACGCTGTTTTTCGATGAAATCGGCGAGATGCCCTTGGCCCAGCAGTCGGCCTTGCTGCGCGTCCTCGAGACTGGCTTGGTGTGTCGCATCGGCAGCGAAACCCACAGCCGCGTATCGTTTCGCCTGGTGACAGCCACCCACCGCGCGCTCCCACAAATGGTGGAGGCGGGCAAATTTCGCCTCGATTTGTTTCACCGCATCGCCGTGCTCGACCTAGAGACCCCGCCGCTTCACCAGCGCCACGGCGACATCTCGCTCTTGGCCACTCATTTCTTGGCCGAGTTAACCCGCGGCGGCCCCAAGCGCGTGTTTTCCGAGGAGGCCCTGCTGGCGCTGGAGCGCTACCACTGGCCGGGCAACATCCGCGAATTGCAAAACGCGGTGATGCGCGCCTGGGCCACCAGCGAACGAAGCACCATCCAACACACCGACCTGCGGCTGGGCACCGAATCCAAAAAACCGCGGTTTCGACGCAATGTCCTGCCCTTTGGCGACGCCGAGATCGCCGATGCGATGCGCGTTTGCGACGGCAATGTCACCGCCGCGGCCCGGTATCTCGCCGTACCGCGGAGCACGCTGCGCAACCGGCTGCGCGCCTGTGAACCGCAATGCCAGGACGCATCCGGCGCATAATGGGGCAAAAATTTGCTTCCGTCTCCCGGGTTGTGGCATAGTCTCATCAACCTTTTAACTATGTGAAATCATTGGTAAAAATGGCAACAAACGACATCCTCGAAAAAGCGAAAGCCTTTGCGGCATCCGCAGGTGTGCCGGTAAACACGGGACACCTCCTGCTCATGGTGCTCAAGGGCACCGGCACCGCGGCGCGCACCCTCTCGCTGCGCTCCTTGAGCGAAACCCAAATTCGCGCGGCCATTCGCGACGAGGCGCAAGAGCCCGACAATGCGGTGGAGAGCGTCATGGAAAAGAGCGCCCAGTACGCAAAAACCGTGGGGGTGGCACAGCCGGCCGCCCTGCACGTGCTCGCGGCCCTGGCCACCGTGCGCAGTTCGCTGGGCTATCAAATTCTCGAAGGCGCCGGGCTCAACTGCGACACCATCCGCCACCAATCCCTGCGCAATATGGTTACCGGATTGACCCCCGAGCACGGTTCGCTGCCGCTCCTTCAAAACAAGGGGACACGCAGCACCTCCGGGGCGGGGTCCAGTCACAAAGGCTCCCGGGAAAGCGCGCCGGGCAACAACACCGCCACTGGATCGACATCGCCCGCCGAAGACGCCCCACCGGCACAGCGCGTAACGGGCATCCGGTTGCCCCGCGACGAGATGGGCCTCACCATTGAACAGGTGCAGCGCAAGGCACGCGCCGCCCGCACGCGTCCGGTCCATCACGCTCACAGCCCGCGCGGCACCACGGCACCGCAACACAGCCACGAGAGCGACTGCATCCGCCCGGACACCACCCCGCAGCTCAGCGCCATTGGCCGCAACCTCGTGGCCGCCGCCCGCAACGACGAAATCGATCCCATTGTGGGCCGCCACGCCGAAATCGAACAACTGCTCGACATCTTGCACAAGCGCAAGGGCCGCAACCCCTGCCTGGTCGGTCCCGTGGGGGTGGGAAAGACCGCAGTGGTGCACGGTCTGGCCACCCGCATCGCCCAGGGGAAGTGCCCGGGGATCAACGTGCAGGCCATCGTGGAAATCCGCATGTCCGAGCTGATCGCCGGCACCTCGCTGCGCGGCGCGCAAAGCGAGCGCATCGAAGAGCTCCGCAAAGAGATCGAAGCCCTGCAAGGCAAGGCCCTGCTCTTTTTCGACGACATACACGTCCTGCTCTCCTCTGGCGAAGCCGCCGAGGCCGTCCTGGAGCTCAAAGAGCTCTTGGGGCGCGACGCCATCCAGTGCATCGCGGCCACCGAGCCCGGCGACTACAACCACATCATGCAGAGCGACCCGACCTTCGGCCGCCTGTTCACCGCCGTCGACATCGGCGAACCCGCCCCTGAAGAGGCCCGCGAAATCCTCCAGCACCTGTTGCCGGCCTACGCCCGCCACCACGGCATCGACATCGCGCCCGAGGTGGCCGAAGTCGCGGTGCGCCTGTCGTCGCGCTACCTGCCCGAGGATCCTCTGCCCGAAAAGGCCATCGCTGTGGTCGACCTGGCCAGCGCCCGCGCAAAGCGCCGCGATGCCAACATGCTGCAATCCCACGACATTGCCGAAGTCATCGCCGCCCGCATCGGGGTGCCCGTGGCGCGGCTCGCGACCTCCGACAACGAACGCCTGCTGCAACTCGAGCAGCTCCTGGCCGAGAGCGTGGTGGGACACGAGCACGTGCTGCACGCCATCGGCGAAACCCTGCGGCGCAATGCGGCGGGCTTTCGCACCGGGCGTCCCATCGGCTCCTTTTTGTTCTTGGGCCCCACCGGTGTGGGCAAAACCGAGACAGCCAAGGCCCTGGCGCGGCTCCTGTTTGCCGACGAGCGCGCGATGATTCGCCTCGACATGTCGGAGTTTTCGGAGCCCCACGCCGTGGCGCGCATGGTGGGGGCGCCGCCGGGATACGTGGGTCACGAAGAGGGCGGCCAACTGACCGAGGCGGTGCGAAAGCGCTCCTATAGTTTGGTGCTGCTCGACGAGATCGAAAAGGCCCACCGCGATGTCGTGCAGGTGCTGCTGCAGGTGCTCGACGACGGGCGCCTGACCGATGGCCGGGGCCGCACCGTCAACTTTCAAAACACCGTCATCGTCATGACGAGCAACTTGGGCTCGGACCTGCGCGATGTCCTGAGCGTGCAGCGCCAAGTGGGCTTTGGACGGCTGCCCCAAACCGAGATCGACGCGGCCGAATCCGACGTGTCCCAAATCATCGAACACCGCGCCAAGGAGGCCCTGCCCCCCGAGCTGTGGAACCGCATCGACGAACCCCTGGTCTTCGCCCCGCTGCGCCGCACCGACGTGGGGCGCATCGCCCGCCTGCTCATCGACAGCTTGTCGCAGCGCCTCTTTGCGGAGCGCGGCATCTCGGTGCAGGTCGAAGACGCGGTCATCGACCACCTCATCGACGTGGGGGGCTTCGACGTCCACCTCGGCGCGCGGCCCATGCGGCGCACCATTCAGCGCCTCATCGAAGGCCCCGTGGCGCGGGTGGTTCTCGCCGCGGGAGAGATCCCGCAAAAAAACATCCAAGTCCGCATGGATTCCCAGGGCGAAATCGCCATCCAATAGCCGCCCCAAAAACCGCCAAAAGCCCACCAAAATTCACGTCCCACCCCGCGTCGTTCCTTGACCATCCCGGTGTTTGCTGCTAACAACGGGCGCAAATTTTAAGGGCGTCTCGCGCGTCCTGTCCCGGAGTTCCCATGCGCATATTTTTGACCATCGCACTGCTGTTTGCCGCTGTTTCTTGTGGCGCCACAGCCGCAGATGAAAAGGCCGTCCGGCAGTCGCAGCGCTTTTACGAGGCCGCCTATGTCTCCTGGGCCGAACAGGGCGATGTGCTCGCCGCCATCCGCCACCTCACCCGCGCGGTCGAAGAAAACGAAGCCAACGACGACGCCCAATACCTCTTGGGGGTGCTGCGCATGGGTCGCAACGAATTTGCCCTGGCCGAAAAGCACCTCCAGTTGGCCCTTAAGCACCGCCGCGACGACCGCCCCTCCGCACGGGCCGAAGCCCAAAATAGCCTGGGGCTGCTGTACATCCATATGCGACGCCTCGACGAAGCGGTCTCCCTGCTCGAAACCGCCGCCAACGAAGTCCTCAACCGCGAACCCTGGCTCGCCTTTGGCAACCTGGGCTGGGCGTACACCGAGCTGGGCGACTTCGCCAACGCCGAGGACGCCCTCAAGCGCGCCTTGTTTGACCAACCGCGTTTCTGCGTGGGGTACTACCGCTTGGGCGCCCTGTACTACCGCCAGGGCCAGTGGGAAAAAGCCCGCGCCAATTTGGAGCAAGTGACCAACAGCACCGAGAGCGGCTGCGCGCGCATGCAAGAGGCTTGGCAGTTGCTGGGCATGGTGGCCCTGCGCCTCGAATCCACCGAAGACGCCATCGAGGCTTTTGAAAAATGCGTCTCCATCAACCCCACCACCGATGCCGGTGTCGAATGCCGGGCCAAAAGGGCGGGTCTGTGATGGAGGTTCCTCGTGCCAGTATCTCAAGTGCAAAACCAACGCCTGGCCGACACGCTGCGCCGTCTACTGCGACGTAAAGCCGGCAACAACATCCGCAAAATTATGACGCGCACGCATCCGGCGGATCTCGCCAATGCGCTGGTGCTCTTTCCCATCGAGGACCGCATCCAACTGCTGACCCACGCGGGCTCCGACGACCGCCAGGCGCAGATCGTCGCGGCGCTGCCCGCCACCGAGGGCGCCAAGCTGCTGGCCGAGATGGAGCTCCAACGCGCCGTGGCCATCGCCTGCGAGATGTACGGCGACGACCTGGCCGACGTCCTGGGCGAGCTCGACGAAGAGGCCGCTGCCCGCATTATGGCGGCCATGCCCCCCAAGGAGTCCGACGACATCCAAGACCTGATGCGCTACGGCGAGTACACGGCCGGCGGCATCATGAGCCCCGACGTGCTGGCCATCTCCGCCACCCTCTCCTGCGCCGAGGCCATCCGCGTGGTGCAAAACTCCCCCGACGTGGAGATGCCCTTTTACCTGTACGTCGTTTCTGAGCACAACAAGCTAGCGGGTGTCCTCTCGCTGCGCCAGTTGGTGACCTCGCGCCCCGACACCCAGGTCAAAGACCTCATGAACACCCACGTGGTTTCCGTGCACACCGAGACCGACCAAGAGGAAGTCGCGCGCATCGTGTCTCGCTACGACTTTTTGGCGGTGCCCGTGGTCGATGCCACCAACACGCTGGTGGGCGTGGTTACGGTGGACGACGTCATCGACGTTATCCGCGAGGAAGCCACCGAAGACATCCTGAAGATGGCCGGTGCGGGCGACGACGTAGAGGACACCATCTCCCTGCGGAGCAGCTTCATCACCCGGGCGCCGTGGCTCTTTGCGGCCCTGGGCGGCGGCTTGGTGGCGTCCTTTGTGATCAGCCATTTCGAAGACCTGCTGAGCAAGTACCTGCTGCTGGCCGCGTTCATCCCGGTCATCAACGGCATGGCGGGCAACGTGGGCACGCAGTCCCTGGCCATCGTCGTCCGCGGCCTGGCCACCCGCCGCAACACCCTGAGCCTCTTCTGGAAGACGGTCTCCCGCGAGCTGGTGGTGGGGCTGCTGCTGGGCATTTTGTACGGCATTATCTTGGGTGGCGTGGGCTGGTTGCGCTTCGTCAAGCAGGGCCATTTCGTCATGGAGGTCGCGCCCATCGCCCTGGCGCTCGGGGTGGCCATGGCCATGGCCATGATGGTTGCCGCCACCATCGCCGCAGCGCTGCCCCTCTTCTTCGCCAAGGTGGGTGTCGACCCCGCGGTGGCCACCGGTCCCTTTGTCACCACCTCCATCGACATCGTGGGCGTCTTAATTTACTTCAACGCCGTGGCGCTGTTCTTGTAACCGCGCTCCATGCTGACCACCCCCGCCTTCATCCTCCGCGCCGTCGACTACGGCGAGTCCGATCGCATCCTCACGCTGTACACCCGCTCGTTGGGCCGCGTCTCGGCCATGGCCCGCAGCGCCCGGTCGAGCCGCAAGCGCTTTGGCGGTGCCCTCTCGTCCTTTGCCGAATTCGAAGCCGTCCTGCGGCCGCCGACGCGGGGCCAGTTGATGACCTTGAGCGAGGCCACGCTCATCGACGCCCACGCCGCCCTCTCCCAGGTGTACGCGCGCTTCGAAAACGCCGGACACATCCTGCTCTGGTTGCGGCAGGCCACCCACGACGGCCACCCGGACCCCGACCTGTACGCGCTCCTCGCGGCGAGCATCCGCGCCTTGGAAACCGCCGACGGGCAACTGCCGCGCATCATCGCGCTCTATTTTTTGCTGCAGTTGATGGCGCACAGCGGCTTTACGCCCGCCCTGTCCGGATGCACCGCCTGTGGGCGCGCGTTGCCCGCGGGGCGCAGCGCGTTTTTTGATCCGCTTCGGGGCGGGGTGGTGTGCACCGCTTGTGGCGGCGGTCCGCTGTTGCTGCCCCACCAGGCCTTGGCGTGGCTGCTCCGCCTGGCCCGGTCCGCGCCCGCTGACCTCGCCGATTGCCCCGTCGATGACGCCACCTTGCACGCCGCCGAAGAGAGCGTAGCGCTGTTCTTCCGCCACCAGTTTTCCTAGCCCTGCCCCGCGGCAAAAATTGGGTGTCCCGCGCGGTCGGTGATACTGTGGGCGCATGGGCAGCCGCGTCTCGCGCATTGCAGACCCGCCCCATGCCGTGAGGTCAACGCCGATGCCGCTGTACAAAAAACCGCAGGACAAAGCCACCGAGACCGCCACCTTTCGCCTGACGCGCCGCGAAAAACAGCTCCTGCATTACCTGGCCCAACGCGCCGAGCTCACCGCCACCGACTGGGTGCGCCTGATGATCGCCCAGGGCGCGGCTGGCTTGGACGAACAGCCAGACCTCGACGCATTGCCCGCGCGGCGCAAGCCCGGGCGCCCCAAAAAGAAACGCGCGACCGCCCACCACGTGCCGCAGGCCACCGCAGCGCACCCCGAAGCCCCAGCTCCTGCCCCGCAAACCGCCGAGCCGCCACAGGTGTTGCCAGCCCCGCAGCCCGCACCAGGACCCCAGGCCCCGCCGGCGTTATCGGACGCCCCCTTGCTCTCTCTTGGCGATCTCATCGCGGCGTTTCGCGCGCACTTCGCCACGCGATCCGAGGGGACCCGCGCCGAGTTCGAAGAGGCCATCGGTTTCTTTTTGACGCCGCAGCACGGGGCGGCGATCCTCGACGAGCGCATGCCCTTACGCGCCTTTGATGCGGCGCATCTGGCCAACATTCGCGAATACATGCGCACCGCAGAGCTGCGGTTTCCGCGCAAAAATCTCTACCTCACCTACCTGCGGATGTTGTTTCAATTTGCGTTGCGCCAGGGGGTGACGCTGCCCATCGTGCCGACCCGAGACCTGGCACCGCTGACCGCCAAAGAGGTGAGCGATGCCTGGCCCGCGCCCGCGCCAGCGGAGTGAGGCGCCCAAAAAGGGGGCGCCGTTGGGGGGAGATCAGTTCTCTTCGAATTCGGCGTCGATGACGTCGTCCTGCGGGGCGGCATCTGCGCCACCGGCCTGGGGATCGCCCGCTGCGCCATCGGCACCCGGCGCGCCACCGGCGTTTTGGTAAGCCATCTCGGCGAGCTTGTGCGAGGCCTTGGTCAGGTTTTCCATCTCGGTCTCGATTAAGGCGGTGTCGTCCTTGGCCAGGGCATCTTTGAGGGCCTGCATGGCCGCCTCGGTGCTCGCAATCTCGTCGGCGGGGAGCTTCTCTTTGTTTTCGGTGAGCATTTTTTCAATGCCGTACAGCAACTGCTCGCCCTTGTTGCGGGTCTCCACGGCCTTTTTGCGCGCTTCGTCTGCCTCGCGGTTCTTCTCGGCGTCCTTGACCATTTGATCGATCTCGGTATCGCTGAGCCCCGACGATGCGGTGATGGTAATTTTTTGCTCCTTGCCCGTGGCGAGGTCCTTGGCCGACACGTGCACGATGCCGTTGGCGTCGATGTCGAAGGTCACCTCGACTTTGGGCACGCCGCGGGGCGCGGGCATGATGCCGTCGAGGTTGAACTTGCCCAGGGTGCGGTTGTCGCCCGCCATTTGGCGCTCGCCCTGCAGCACGTGGATCTCCACCGAGGGCTGGTTGTCCGATGCCGTCGAGTACACCTCGGTTTTTTTGGCCGGGATGGTCGTGTTGCGGCTGATCATGGTCGTCATGACGCCGCCCAGGGTCTCGACGCCCAGGGAGAGCGGGGTGACGTCGAGCAGCAACAGGTCTTTGACATCGCCGGACAAGACGCCCGCCTGGATGGCCGCGCCCAGGGCCACCACCTCGTCGGGGTTCACGCCGCGGTGGGGCTCCTTGCCGAAGAACTTGGTCACGGCCTCTTGCACCATGGGAATGCGCGTGGAGCCGCCCACGAGCACCACTTCGTTGATGTCGGTGGGTTTCTTGTTGGCGTCGTCCAGCGCCTTGCGACACGGGATGAGCGAGCGCTCGACCAGATCGGCGATCATCGATTCGAATTTGGCGCGCGACAGGCGGATGTTGAGGTGTTTGGGACCGCTGGCATCCGCGGTGAGGAAGGGCAGGTTGATCTGGGTTTCCATCAGCGACGAGAGATCGATTTTGGCTTTCTCGGCGGCTTCTTTGAGGCGCTGCAGCACCATTTTGTCGCTGGAGACATCGATGCCCTGGTCTTTTTTGAACTCGGCGATCAAGTAATCGATGATCAACTGGTCGATGTTGTCGCCGCCCAAGTGGGTGTCGCCGTTGGTGGCGATGACCTGCACGACGTTGTCGCCCACCTCCAAGATGGAGACGTCGAACGTGCCGCCGCCAAAGTCGTACACCACGATGAGCTCTTCTTCTTTTTTGTCGAGGCCATAGGCCAGGGCCGCGGCGGTGGGTTCGTTGACGATGCGCTTGACCTCAAGGCCCGCGATGCGACCGGCGTCCTTGGTGGCCTGGCGCTGCGAGTCGTTGAAATAGGCCGGCACGGTGATCACGGCGTCGGTGACGGGCTCGCCCAGGTAGTCCTCGGCGGCTTTTTTTAGCTTCATGAGGGTGCGCGCCGAGATCTCGGGGGGCGAGAGTTTTTTGTCCCGCACGTCGATGAGCACGTCGCCGTTTTTGTTTTTGTCGACGTTGTAGGGCACCATCTTGGTTTCTTCAGCGACCTCGGTGAACTTCCGCCCCATGAAGCGCTTGATGGAAAAGATGGTGTTCTCCGGGTTGGTGATCGCCTGTCGTTTGGCGATTTGGCCCACCAGGGTTTCGCCGTTGTCGTCCCAAGCCACCACCGATGGCGTCGTGCGCCCGCCTTCTTCGTTTGCAATAATGATGGGGTCTTTGCCCTCGATCGTCGCCACACAGCTATTGGTGGTGCCCAAGTCAATGCCAATTGTTCGTCCCATGTTGTGCCTCCTGCGTTACGGGCTGACCGCGAGGAAAAAGCACCCTTTTTTCGCGGTGTTGGTTTGTCTGTCGGGGGCAATGTAGGCACACGACCTAGCCCGTCAAGCGTGGGGAACGGCGGGAAACCAAAAAAAATAGGTTAAAAGCTAAAGCCTAACTGAAATGTTTCACATCAGCGGTTGAGTGCAGGACTCGCTTCATATATAGCTATACTTTCAGAAATGAAATCAACCATCGAAGGAGCAACGCCGTGGCGCGGATTCTAGTTGTAGATGACCAAAAAAATATGCGGGCGACGCTGTCCATCATGCTGCGCGGCGCGGGACACGACGTCGCCGAAGCCAAGGACGGCTCCGACGCCTGTGACGCCATCGACGACGAAAACTACGACTTGGTGATCACCGATCTGCGCATGGGCAAGGTGGATGGCATCGCGGTGCTCAAGTACATCCGCGAGGCCTCGCCGCTCACCGAGATCATCGTCATGACCGCCTACGGCACCGTCGAGAGCGCGGTGGAGGCCATGCGCCTAGGCGCCTCCGACTACCTCCAAAAGCCCTTCTCCGAAGACGAGCTGCTCATCAAGGTCGACAAGGCCCTGGAGCACCGCTGGATGTCGGGCGAGTTCTCCCTGCTGACCCAGGAGTTTAAAGAGCGCTACAGCTTCGAAAACATCATCGGGCGCTCGTCGGCCATCCGCGAAATCCTGACGCGCATCATCAAAATTGCCCCCACCGACACCACGGTGTTGATCACCGGCGACAGCGGCACCGGCAAGGAGCTCATCGCCAAGGCCATCCACGCCAACTCCAAGCGCGCCACCCGACCCTTTGTGCCGGTCAACTGCGCGGCCATCAGCGAAACCCTGCTGGAGAGCGAGCTCTTCGGCCACATGCGCGGCGCGTTCACCGGCGCGGTGAGCACCCGCAAGGGGCTCTTCGAAGAGGCGGAGGGCGGCACGTTTTTCTTTGATGAGATCGCCGAGACCTCGCCCACGCTGCAGGCCAAGCTGCTGCGCGCCATCCAAGAAAAAGAAATCCGCCGCATCGGTGACAACAAGCCCATCTCCGTCGACGTGCGCATCATCGCGGCCACCAACCAAAACCTGCTGCAGGCCATCGAGGAGAAGCGCTTCCGCGAAGATCTGTACTACCGGCTCAACGTCGCGCGCTTTGTGCTGCCGTCCTTGTCCGAGCGCCCCGAGGACATCCCGCCCTTGGTCGAGCATTTTCTCAAGCTCTTCTCCAAGCAGATGGGGCGCACCGTGCGCTTGTCTCGCAGCACGATGGAGCGCCTGGTGGCCTACCCGTTTCCGGGCAACGTGCGCGAGCTCGAAAACATGATTCAGCAGGGCGTGGCCCTAACCACCCACGGCGGCGAAATTCAACTCGAAGACTTGCTCGGGGGCGTCCCCGCCGCTGCCGGTGCCACCGCGCAAACCCTCGAAGAGGTCGTGGCCGTGGCCGAAAAGCAAGCGATCCGCGCGGCCCTCATCAACCACGAGAACACGGACGCGGCTGCCGAGGCCCTGGGACTCTCGGCCACCACGTTGTGGCGCAAAATGAAAAAACTCAACATCGACAATCCCAACCGCCGGCGCTAGGTGGCGCGTCGCAGGACGACAAACAACCCAAGGGTGCCATGATCAAAACACACCGACAATCACTGGCCCTGAGCTGTCCCCAAGGACACTGGTTTACCGCCGATGTACTGGTGACCCTCAACGCGGGCGTCGACGCCGACCTGCTGTACGCGCTCAACGCCGACGGTTCGCAACCCATCACGTGCCCGGCGTGCGCCCTGTCCTGGTCCATCTCCGAACCCATCGGCGTCTTTTTGCCCGCCACCGATGCCTGGGCCCTGCTGGTGCCCCACGCGCTCCTGCACCGCGCCGTGGAGCTGCGCGCCACCGCTCTGCAGCAATTGCGAACCCTGCCCCCCGCCTCCCTAAACGCCGACATCTTTGACATGCCGGTGCGCTCCTTGGAGGCCATCCGCGATCTGGTGCAGCGCACGTCGGCACCCGAGGCCATGCGCGTCGTCTCCGAAGCCCCTTCGGCTGCGGGCATTGCGCGGGCATTTGCCGATCTCGACAGCGTGCCCCCGCCGAGTAACCGCAAATGAATATGGACACCTGTTCGCCATCCGTCGTAAACTCAGCGCCCTAAAACGGAGGCCCAAGCACGCCCATGCGCATTGGCATTTTCAGCGACGTACATTCCAATATCGAAGCCCTCGAGGCGGTAATGGCGGCATACGAGGACGACGAGATCGACATGTTCTTGTGCGCCGGGGACGTCGTGGGATACGGCGCCGACCCCGACATCTGCGTCACCCGGGTGCGCGACATCACCGAACACGTGGTGTTGGGCAACCACGACGCGGCGGTGGCCGGCCTGATGGACTACTCCTATTACTACGATGCGGCCCGGCAAGTGCTCGACGCCCACAAGCGGCTGCTAACCCCCGACAACGCCGACTGGCTGCAACAGCTCCCCTATTCGCTGGTCTTCGACGAACACGACATCAAGCTCTGCCACGGCTCCCCCATCGACGTTGAAGAGTTCGACTACATCTTCGCCCCGGAGCAGGCCTACGCCCTGCTGCCCTTTTACGCGCAGTTGAACAACATCACCTTCATCGGCCACTCCCACCTGTGCCGCGTCTTCGCCCTGACCGAACGCACCGTCGAAGAGATCGCCGACAAAGTGTTCACCATCGACGCCAACCGCAAGTACATCATCTCGGTGGGCTCGGTGGGCCAGCCGCGCGACTACGACAACCGCGCCAGCTACACCGTGTACGACACCGAAACCCGCGTGTTCAAATTCCGCCGCGTCGAATACGACATCGAAGCCGCCGCCGAAAAAATCTTTCGCCTCGGCCTCGAGCGCAACTTTGGCAACCGCCTCTTCATCGGCGTCTGAGCACCCCCGCGTTTTCCACGCCTGCCACCCGACAAATGTTGATTTCTTATCAAATTCATTGACGTTTTAGGTCGCAATTCTGCTACTGTTGTATTTTCAGCGGCATTGCCGCGCAGCACTCTGTTGCAGGGAGGATTTGTCATGATTCAACGCTTGTCGCTTATGTGGGTGGTCTGGGGAATCGCAGGGCTCTTGTTGGGAACGGCCTGTTCGTCGGAAAATACAGTGCCCTTGCAGCCACCGGAGACGCCCGACAGCATTAACCACGGCACGGACAGCGACATCGCCCCGGACCCCAACCGCGATACGAATATCGGCACCAATAGCGATGCGAACAACGGCGTAGACACGTGGAACACTCGCGACACAAATAACGGCAGCGATTCGGGCGCCCCACACGATTCGAACAGCGACCCCAACCCGCCCACCGACAGCGAAGTTACCAACGATTCCGAAGGGAACGACCCGGTCGATTGCGATGCGGGCGGCGATTGCTGGGGCGCGTGCTGGGGCTGTGCGCTGGAAGGGCCCTGTGCGGCGCAAAACTCCGCTTGTGCGTCCCAAGCGCAGTGCAAGTCGTTGCAAGCCTGTCTGTCGCCCACTTGCGATGTATTGTCCGGCGATCAGTGGCAAGCCTGTTACGACAACTGCGTGGCCCAAAATCCTGCGGGTGCGCAACCGCTTCAGGCCCTGTGGTCTTGTATCTACTGCGACGCGTGCGCCAGCTCTTGCGACTCCGTCGGATTCGACTGCACCCCGCACACCCCTGATATGGAGCGACCTGTCAACCGCAGTATTTTTTTTCGTTCAGCGCATTATCCATATTTTGACGCGTAGCAGAGAAGCCGGCGGTCAACGGAGCTGTTACGACGGTTGATCACTCTGATA